>Ga0335072_10000015_pt1 | contig 418264 bp, 348 predicted proteins | sample Lox_Sample_21_FD_206725 | JGI IMG/M metagenome (GOLD analysis project Ga0335072, IMG submission 206725) | Soil microbial communities from Loxahatchee National Wildlife Refuge, Florida, United States - Lox_Sample_2.1 | ecosystem: Environmental > Terrestrial > Soil > Wetlands | place: USA...
TGTGGTGGCCGTGGTCATTGAGGCGTCCGCAGCCGTAGCAATGGGCGAGGCTCTCGGGGTAGAAATCCTGGATGGCCATGATGCGGACAGTCTAGTCTCCGGGCAGTCGTCGATCGGCGGCCGCCGATCGACTGGCTGGCAGGAAGGAGTCAGGAGGGAGGAGCCTGGAGGCCGAGCGCGGACTACAATCGCTTTATGGGGCAGGATATCTCTGAGGTTTTGAAGCAGGCATTGGAGCTTCCAGCCGAGGGGCGCGCGGCACTGGCTGGCGCCCTACTGGAGAGCCTGGACGCGGCGGTAGATGCTTCGGCGGAAGCCGAATGGGACCGGGAGATCGCGCGACGGATCGAGGAACTGGATGCCGGCGTGGTGAAGCCGGTGGCGTGGAGTGAAGCGCGTCGGCAGATCGCGGCGGCGCTCGATGGACGCTGAGCGGCTGGAGATCCATCCAGCAGCGCTTGAGGAGATCCGATCCTCGGTGCTTTGGTACCGCCAAAGAAGCCAGACGGCGGCGAGGGCATTCGTCGAGGAGATTGATTTTGCGATCGACTGTATTCTCGATTCACCCGAGCGGTGGCCCGCAAGTCTTTTGGGAACACGACGGTTCATCCTGCGGCGGTTTCCGTTTGCGGTCGTCGATCGGGTGAAGTCGTCACGCATTCAGGTAGTTGCGGTCGCACATGGACACCGTCGACCGGGGTACTGGAAAGATCGGGCGTAATCAGCGAGATTGGGCGTTTTCCTGTAAACTGGGGATTCGGAAAATATCCCAGGAAAGAGTCAGGAACATGTCGATCCATCCAGTGATGCAACGCCTTGCCGAGAAGCTGAACCGTACGGATTTGCCGCCGTTTGCGCCGGGAGACACGGTGCGGGTGCAGGTGCGGATTAAGGAAGGCGATAAGGAGCGGCTGCAGGCGTTTGAGGGTGTGGTGATCGCCCGGAAGAACGGCGCGCAGGGGAGCTTTACCGTCCGCAAGATGAGCTTTGGGCAGGGCGTGGAGAGGATTTTCCCCTTCAACAGCAAGGTGATCGATAAGGTGGAGAAGGTGCGGTCGTCGAAGGTGCGGCGGGCGCGGCTGTTCTACCTGCGCGGCCTGCGGGGTAAGGCGGCTCGGCTGAAGGAAGTGGAGCGGAGCTAGGGATTAGGGATTGGAGTTTAGGGATTGAACGACGCCTCGGCTTTCGGCCGGGGCGTTGGTGTTTGTGAAGGGCAGAGTTTTGGGGTTGGAGTTTAGAGTTTGGGGCGCCTCGGCTTTCGGCCGGGGCGGTGGTGTCTTTGGGCCGGGTGAGGGGCTGCCGTCTGAGAACCGGAAGCTGAGAACCGGGAAGCTCAAACCGGGAAGCTGAGAACCGGGAAGCTGAGAACCGGGAAGCTGAGAACCGGGAAGCCTGAAATCGGGCAGTTTTAGAGCCCGCCCGCTTCGGGGTTAGCTGGCGGCGTTGGTCAGCCAGGATTTCATCGCGTTCGCGTCGACGAGGCCAGCTTGCTGGAAACGCAGTTGTCCGCCGTTGAAGACCGCGAAGTTCGGGATGCCCTGGACGTTGTAGCGCGCGGCGAGCTGGGGGTGCTGCTCGGTATCCACTTTGAGGACGATGGCCTGGCCGGCGAGGTCGCGGGCGGTTTGGGCGACGTGGGGGGCGGCCATGCGGCAGGGTCCACACCACGCCGCCCAGAAATCGACAAGGACAGGAACTTTGGCGTCGCGGAGGATCTCGTCGAACTCGGCAGGAGCGACGGCGAGCGGCTCAGCGATGGGCGGGAGAGGAGTCTTGCAGGCGCCGCAGCGTCCCGTGTCGGAGAGATGGCGGGCGGGGATGCGATTGGATTGGCCGCAGGATGGGCAGGCGCGGATGGGCATGGTATGGGTCCTGACTTTCACGTGAATGGATGCGGCGAGGCTGCCGGAGGGTGCAGTGCGACCCTGGACCAGAATGGCCCTGGGCACGGTACCGTTGCGTCCCGGGGGCTCTCTTCTGTCTTGACGATACGCGGATGAGGGCGTTCGCTACTTGCTGTGGGGTGAACCTGGCCGGGGGGATCGGGGGGGGGTGCGGAGGCGTGCGGCTGCGATCCTATCCTCAGCTGGCGTGCTGTCACCTGGCCGGTTCGAGGCCGGACCGCCTTTTCGCTGACCGCTTGTCAACTGGCCGGTTCTAAGCTGGCCGGTTTTTAGCTAGCTGGTTTTCAGCTGCCCGCTTTCCAGCTGCCGGTTCTTAGCTAACAAACAAGAGGGCTGCTCCGAAGAGCAGCCCTGACGTTTGTGTGCTTTATTTGCCGGACGCTGCTTTTGCGGCGGCTTTGTGGTGGTGGTGGTGAGCGACCGGGTTGCGGGGCTGCGGCTGAATGTCGCCGCTGACCTGCGAGGTGCCCGGGACGTCGTTGTCGAAGTTGGCGCCGGACGGAACCAGATAATCGCTGACGTCGTTCTGGCCGCTGGTGCCGGTGCGGACCTGGATCCGGCTGGCGTCGATGCCTTTGTCGGTGACCAGGTAGTCCTTGGTGTTGACGGCGCGCTGAGCGGCGAGCTCATCGGCAGTCATTTCATGCCTGCGGTGATGGTGGCCCTTCTTCTCGGGGATCGGAGCCGAATCGCCGACGAGAACGAGGGTGGCATCGGGCTTCTGCTGGGCATTCAGCGCGACGTCGTCGAGGCAGGCCTTGGCTTCGTTATCCACGCGCGTGGGGCGATGCGTATCGCGATCGAACTGGATGGAGCAGAGGGTCTGGGTCTTCGGAGGCGGCGGAGGCGGAGGCGCCTGGACGTCGACCGAAGTGGTGGCGGAGGCGGTGTGCCCCTTGTCGTCCTGCACATTGCAGGTGACGGTGATGGAGCCGGAGGGCGCGCCGGTGGTGGCCAGGGTGGCGGTGGTTCCGGAGCCGTTGATGGATCCGGAGGAAGCGGAGTAGCTGTAGGTCAGCGGCCGGTTCTGCGGGCTGGAGGCGCTGGCCGTCACGGTAGCGCTGTCGCCGGGCTTGACGGTCATCGGGCTGGCCGAGCAGCTGATGGTGGGTGGCTCAAAGGGCTTCACGGTGAAGTCGCTGGAGCAATCGGCGGTTTCGTTGGGCTTGAGGCCCTCCTTGCCCTTCTTGCCTTCCTTAATGTTGCCCTTCACGGTGTAGTTGCCGGGATCGAGCGAAGCGGTGGCGACCGAAGCGGTCTCATTGTTGCCGGTGACGCCGTTGCCGCTCCAGGTGTAGACGGTATCCCAGTGCTTTTTGGTGGTGACGTCGGTGGGCGTGGCAGTGATGGTTTCCGGATCTCCGGGATAGATGGAGGGGGCGCTGGCGTTGCAGGCCAGCTTGACGGGCGGGACCTTTTTGCAGCCCATGGGCAAAAAGGCCAGGCAGGTGAGCGGGAGGATGAGGGAGGCAGATTTCAGAGTTCGTCGATTCATCTTGTCGTTCTCCAGAGCGAGACGTTCATGGGAACAGCGGAACCGCCTGGGCCGGATGGTCAAATTGAGAACGAGAGGCCAGCACGGAGAGACAGCAGGCACAGGCAGCAGGAGGCACGCGATCTTCGCCTGACAGTGTAACTCCGGATTAGGGGGGCAGGGGGTCGGGCGTGGATGCGGAAGGGTCGGAGCGATCCATTCGTAACTGTCTGCGCACTAACTTGTGAGGATACGCAGGCGGCGGGGTCGGGTCATGTACTAAACAGTAAACATGCAAAATCGCCTGCAAAAAGGGTTACTTTAGTGCCGGGCGCACCCCGATTCGTCGGCGCGGTTGTCCCCGCCGAGTGGCGGGAAGCGATCGCCGCGGTTTCCCTTGCGCTTCTACAGGAAGCAGTGGTAGTGTCCTGTAGAAGTTAAAGGGGAGAGCGCGATGCCATGGCTGCGACGGAGCGCAGAGGGCCCTCGGAGCTGCTGATCCAGAGGGCACTCGCTGAGTCTCCCCAGGAGAGTCCGAGATGCTGAGCGACTTGCGGTATCGGCTGCGGGCGTTGTTCCGGCGTGAGGCGGTGGAGACGGAGCTGGACGATGAGCTGCGCTTCCACATGGAACGGGAAGTGGAGAAGCTGGAGCAGCGGGGCCTGGCGCCGGAGGAAGCGCGGCGGCAGGCGCGGCTGGCGTTCGGCGGGCGATCGCAAATTGCTGAAGACTGCCGCGAGGCGCGGGGGACGAGCCTGGTGGAGAACACGGCGCAGGATGTGCGGTACGCGCTGCGTCAGCTGAGGGCGAATCCCGGATTTGCGGCGGTGATGATTCTGACGCTGGGGCTGGCGATTGGGGCGAACAGCGCGATTTTCAGCGTGGTGGCCGGGGTGCTGCTGCGGCCGCTGCCGTATCCGCAAAGCAACCGGCTGGTGCGGCTGTTCGAGACGAGCGCGGCGTATCCGAAGTTTCCGCTGAACCCCGGCGACTTCCACGATTACCGGGAGCGAAGCCGCTCGTTCGAAGCGATGGCGGGATTTTCCAGGCAGGATCTGCAGATCTCGGCCGGGTCGGGTGGGGCGGAGATTCTCCACGGCTTCATGATCACGGCGGACTTCTTTAAAGTGCTGGAGGAGCGACCCGAGCTGGGGAGAGAGTTCAACCGGCTGGATGAAGTGCCCCACAATTCGAGCCGGATTATGGACGCCAGCATCCGGCCGGTCATCATCAGCGACCGACTGTGGCGGACGCGGTATGGCGCCGATCCGCGCATCATCGGGAAAACGATCTGGATGAACGCACTGCCGGGGACGGTGGTGGGAGTGATGCCGAGAGGACTGGAACACCCGGGGAACGAGTATCACGCCATTCCTTACGGACGCGCGGTGGACATATGGACGCCGTTTCAATTTGAGAAGGACGACTGGTCCGAGCGGGGGTCGCATTATCTGGAGGGGATTGGGCGGCTGAAGGATGGGGTGACGGCGGGTGAGGCGCAGGCGGAGCTGAACGCCATCATGGCGCAGCTGGCGAAGGAGCACCCGATCGACGCGCGGTGGGGGGTACGGGTGGTGGGGCTGGATCAGGAGATTGTGGGCGCGACGCGGCCGGTGCTGCTGATGCTGCTGGGCGCGGTGGGAATGGTGCTGCTGATTGCGTGCGCGAACGCGTCGAATCTGCTGCTGGCCCGGGCGGCGAGCCGGCGGAAAGAGATGGCGGTGCGTCTGGCGCTGGGGGCTCCGCGGGGGCGACTGGTGCGGCAACTGCTGACGGAGAGCCTGGTAACGGCGCTGGCGGGAGGCGCTCTGGGGCTGGGGCTGGCGGTGGGCGGCGTGCGGGCGATCGTGTCGCTGTTGCCGAGCGATTTTCCACGGGCGACGGACATTCACGTGAGTGCGGGGGTGTTCTGGTTCACGCTGGCGGTGGCGCTGGGAACGGGGACGGTGTTCGGGCTGGCGCCCGCGCTGCGAGCTTCGCGAACGGATCCGCGGGTGGGGCTGCACGAGGGTGGATCAGGAAGCGGGAGACGGCAGCAGCGGCTGCGGAGCATGCTGGTGTTGAGCCAGGTGACGCTGGCCTGCATGCTGCTGATCGGGGCCGGGCTGATGCTGCGCAGCCTGCTGAATCAGATCCATCTGAATCCTGGATTTCGGGACGATCACGTGCTGACGGCGACGCTGTCGCTGCCAACGATTGAGTATCCCAACGGCGAGGCGACGAACCAGTTCTACCGGCAGATGCTGGGGGATCTGCGGGCGCTGCCAGGCGTGCAGGCAACCGGAGCGGGCAGCGATTTGCCGTGGACGGGGTGGGACGAGAACACCAGCTTCGATATTGAAGGGAAGCAGCCGCCGGCGGGAACGTTCTACCACGCGCGCTATCACGTCGCGACGCCGGATTATTTCCGGGCGCTGGGCGTGCCGCTGGTGGCGGGCCGATTCTTTACGGAAGGCGATGAGCACAGCGCGCCGGTGGTGATCGTCAACCAGGCGATGGCGAAGAAATACTGGCCGGGTGAGGACGCACTGGGGAAGCGGATCACGTTTGAGGATCACCCGCAGGAGAAGGACTGGCTGACGGTGGTGGGGATTGTGGGCGATGTGAAGGACGCGCCGACAAGCGCGGCGGCGGAGCCGGGGTTCTGGTGGTCGCACGCGGGCGCGCCGTTCCGGGACATGGTGGTGGTGGTGCGGTACGACGGCGATCCGGAGGCGATGGCGGCGGACCTGCGCGCGGAGGTGCACCGGCTGAATCCGGGGCTGGCCGTGGCGAACGTGCGGCAGATGGACCAGATCGTGGAGGCAACGGTGGCTGCGCCGCGCATGGAGTTCATTCTGGTGGGACTGTTTGGCGGGCTGGCGATTGTGCTGGCCGGGATCGGGATTTATGGATTGGTGGCGTATTCGGTGAGCCAGCGAACGCCGGAGTTCGGAGTTCGCATGGCGCTGGGGGCGCAGCGGTGGGATGTGCTGCGGCTGGTGATGGCGCAGGTAACGGGGCTGGTGCTGGTGGGGACGGCGCTGGGTTTGCTGCTGGCCATCGTGCTGGGCCGGACGCTGCAGAGCCTGATCTACGCGGTGAGCCCGGCGGATCCGCTCACGCTGGCGGGTGCAGGCGGGCTGGTGATGGTGGTGGCGATCGTGGCATGTATGGCGCCGGCGCGCCGGGCGACGGGGGTGGATCCCATGACGGCGCTGCGGACGGAGTGAGGTGGGTACGGGATGCTGAACGATTTGCGGTATCGAGTGCGGGCGCTGTTTCGGCGTGAGGCGGTGGAGACGGAGCTGAGCGACGAGCTGCGCTTCCACATGGAACGGGAGGTGGAGAAGCTGGAGCGGCGAGGCGTGTCGCCGGAGGAAGCGCGGCGGCAGGCACGGCTGGCGTTTGGCGGAGATTCACAGGTTGCGGAGGATTGCCGCGAGGCGCGGGGGACGAGCCTGGTGGAGAACACAGCGCAGGATGTGCGGTACGCGCTGCGGGTGCTGAGGAAGAATCCTGGGTTTACGGCGATTGCGGTGCTGACGCTGGCGCTGGGGATTGGGGCGAGCACCGCGGCGTTCAGCCTGGTGGATGCGGTGCTGCTGCAGCCGCTGCCGTATCCCAACGCGAACCGCGCGGTGATGCTGTGGGGCGAGTCGCCGCCGGGGTCGTACTACGGCGCCTTCGATATGCCATGGGCGGCGCAGGAGTACACGATGTTTGCCCCGATGCAGCGGTCGTTTGCGCATCTGGGGGCATTCCGCAAGAAGACGTTCAATCTGACCGGTGCGGGCGGGCCGGAGCTCGAAGAGGGCTTGGAGGTTTCGGGAGGATTTTTTCCGGCGCTGGGAAGCGCGCCGCTTCTGGGACGGGCGGTGAACGCGGCGGACGATCAGCCGGGACATGAGCATGTGGCGGTGCTGAGCGAGTGGCTGTGGCGGGCGAGGTACGGCGGGGATCGCGGGATCGTGGGGAAGACGATCGACGCGAACGGATCGCCGATGACGGTGATTGGGGTGATGCCGGCGAGCTTCGCGTTTCCCGATGGCGCGGGCATGCCGGTGGGGCTGGATGTTCCGCGGCGCACAGCGATGTGGGTGCCGATGGCGCTGCGGGCGGGCGCAACGGGCTCGAATGACATGGGGCTGGTGGCCGAGCTGAAGGCGGATGTGAGCCAGGCGCAGATGAACGAGGACCTTGCGGCGTTCAATCAGAGGTTCATCGAAAAATATCCGCAGGCGAAGGGCTTTTGGCGGCGCGCGGTGCCGATGGCGCAACAGGCGGTCACCGATACGCGGAAGCCGCTGCTGCTGTGGATGGGCGCGGTGCTGGTAGTGCTGCTGATTGCGTGCGCGAACGTGGCGGGGCTGACGCTGAATCGGGCGGTGGGGCGGCGGCGCGAGTTCACGCTGCGCGGAGCGCTGGGCGCGCGGCGCGGGCGGCTGGTGCGGCAGATGGCGGTAGAGAATCTGGTGCTGGCGCTGGCGGGCGGAGCGCTGGGACTGATCGCTGCGGAGGCCAGCGTGATTGCGGTGCAGAGGTTTGGGCCGGCGACGCTGCCGCATTTGCAGGAGGCGGGCGTGCACTGGCCGGTGGCGCTGTTTGCTTTGGGGATCACGCTGGCAACGGGGTTGCTGTCAGGAATGGGGCCGGCGCTGGGGACCACGCGAATGAATCTGGTGGAGGCGCTGAAGGAAGGCGGACAGAGAACCGTTGGGGGCGTGACGGCTCCGCGGCTGCGCAACGGGCTGCTGGTGGCGCAGGTGGCGCTGGCGATGGTGCTGGTGGCGGCGGCGGGTCTGCTGCTGCGGACGTTCTACGCGATGCTGCACACGAATGCGGGCTTCGATGCAGCGCATGTGGTGACGTTTGAGCTGCCGCTGCCGGTTGCGCCCGCGTATGCGGACACGAGTCGAATGGCGCAGGTGTATGGCGCGGTGCTGGCGCGGCTGCAGGGAATTCCGGGCGTGCAGTCGGCGGGGTTTGCGTCGGTGGTGCCGATGGGCGGGGAGACCGACAGCACGATCCTGCGCATTCCGGGGCGGCCGCATGTGCGCACAGGAGATGAGCCGGGGGCGAACTATCAGTTTGTGTCGCCGGGATTTTTCCGGGCGACGGGGACGCCGCTGGAGGAGGGCCGGGATGTTTCGGCCAGCGATGTTCTGAACGCGCAGCGGGTAGTGGTGATCAATCGCGCGATGGCGGAGGCGTATTGGCCGGGGCAGGATCCCATCGGCAAGCAGGTGGGCGTGGGGATGGTGCGGATTCCGCTGCGAACGGTGATTGGCGTGGTGGCGGATACGAAGCAGGCTTCGCTGCGCGAGGCTCCCGCGCCGGAGATGTACGTACCGTACACGCAGAACGAGATCAGGACGTGGCCGTCGATGCAGACGATGCAGTATGCGCTGCGACTGCGGGGCAGCACGGCGGGCATTGCGGCAGCGGTGCGGCGCGCGGTGGACGGGGTGGATCCCGCGCTGCCGGTGGCGCGCATGACGGACTTGCAGACGATGGTGGACGCGTCGATGTCGGCGGACCGGTTTGCGCTGCTGCTGCTGAGCGCGTTTGGCTTGCTGGCGCTGGTGCTGGCTTCGGTGGGGATGTATGGAGTGATTTCGTACACGGTGCTGCAGCGCACGGCGGAGATTGGAGTGCGGATGGCGCTGGGCGCGCCGCGTGGGCAGATTCTGGCGATGGTGCTGCGGCAGGGAGGCGCGCTGGCTTTGACCGGGATTGGGATTGGGCTCGCCGGCGCGTGGTTGACGACGCGGCTGATGGCGGGATTTCTGTATGGGGTGAGGGCGGGGGATCCCGTGACGCTGGCGGCGGTGGCGGCGCTGCTGCTGGGCGTGGCGCTGGCAGCGTGCTGGGCTCCGGCGCGGCGGGCGATGCGGGTGGATCCTATGGTGGCTTTGCGGAGTGAGTGAGGACTGGCCCCTTCGGCTTCGCTCAGGACTGGCCGTCCAGGCGAACGCGCTGCGCGCCACAAATCCGGTGTGGAGTCGAATCCGTCGCTGTTTTCCACGGGTATCCGCAGCGGCGGCGGCGGTAGACTCCCTTTATGGGGCAGATGTTGGGGCCGAATTTCGACTCGGCGACGCCGAGTACCGAGCCAAAGCGCGGGCGCAACGCCGAGCGCGTGGGGAAAAATGGCCGGCGGATCCTGCCTGACGATGAAGTGTCGGCCGCGACGCGGAAGATGCGCATGCTGCGCTCTCTGGCCTGCGGAAACAAATACGAAAAGCTGGCGCGGGCGACGGGCGCGGTTTTGATTGCCGGCGTGGACGAGGTGGGGCGCGGCTGCCTGTTTGGGCCGGTCGTCGCGGCCGCGGTAATCCTGCCTCTCGACACGCGAATTCGCGGGCTGCGCGATTCGAAGCAACTGCTCGAGGAGGACCGGGAGCGTCTCGCGGTGATTGTGCGGGAGCGCGCGATTGCGGTGGCCGTGGAGGAAGTGGACGCGGAGACGATCGACCGGGTGAACATTTACCAGGCGAGCCGGATGGCGATGGCGGCGGCAGTGATGCGGCTGGATCCGCAGCCGGATCATTTGCTGATCGACGCGCTGCGGCTGGACCTTCCGCATGCGCAGACGAAGATTATCTACGGGGATTCGCTGAGCATTTCGATTGCGGCGGCGTCGGTGGTGGCGAAGGTGTATCGCGACCGGCGGATGTGCGAGCTGGACGCGGAGTATCCCGGGTACGGGCTTGCGTCGCATAAGGGGTATGCCACGCCGGAGCACCGGGCGGCGCTGGAAACGCTGGGGCCGACGGCGCTGCACCGGAGGAGCTTTACGCCGGTGATGCAGGGGGAATTGCCGTGGGAGGATTTTGTGGCGGAGGAAGGGCCGGAGGAGCAGGGAGCAGGGATTAGGGTTTAGGGATTAGGGATTTAGGGTTTGGGGTTTGGCTGAGTTCAGAGTCTGAACGCTCCGGTGAAATCCGGGGCGTTTGCTTTTTGGCGGAGAGGAATTGCAGGTAGTCTCAAAGAGAGATGGCTCATCGACTGCTTTGTGTGACGGCGCATCCGGATGACGAGAGCGGCGGGTTTGGCGGGGCGCTGCTGCTGGCGCATCGGGCGGGTGCGGAAACCAATCTTCTTTGCTTTACGGATGGGCAGGCGGCGCATTTTCGCGGCGCGGCCGGCGATGATGCCGAACTGGGGCGGACTCGCCGCGCGGAGCTGGAGGCGGCCTGCGATGTGCTGGGCGTGACGCGCTGCGAGGTGCTGCATTATCCCGACGGCGCGCTGCCGGAACAGGATTTCCTGGAGATGGTGGGCGTGGTGGTGGAGCGGATCCGGCGGTGGCGTCCGCAGGTGGTGCTGACGTTTGGCGCGGATGGGTCGGTAAATCTGCATCGGGACCACACGATGGTGTCGCTGGTGACGGCGGCGGCGTTTCACTGGGCGGCGCGCGCGGAGGTGCTTCCTGAGAGGGGCGCGGCGTGGGCGGCGCAGAAACTGTATTACGCGAGCACACCGTTTGTGAGCGTGCGGAATCATCCAGAGCTGACGGACGTGGCGGCGACGGTGCCGTGGTCACTGGAGCTGCGGCTGGGCGCGCTGGCCGATGAGAAGATGGCGGCGTTCGGCAAGCACACGTCGCAGCAGGCGGTGCTGGATCGCGTGGGGCGGGACAACGTGCGCAAGGGCATGGCGGCGGAGCGGTATCTGCTGGCGGCGAAGCGGGGGATTGGGCCGCCGGCGGAAGAGGCAATGTGGGCAGGCGTGGTCGAGGACTAGCGTGCGTTTTTCCCGGAGAACGGCGTGGGATGTGGAGGAGACGCGGCTGGCGCGGGCGTTGCGGGAGCGGCGCGAGGCGGGGCTGGAGATCCTGGACCTGACCGCGTCGAATCCGACGCGGTGCGGATTTCGGTATGACGAGGCGGGGATTCTGGCGGCGCTGGGGGATCGCGAGGCGCTGAGCTACGATCCCGATCCGCGGGGGATGCTGCGGGCGCGCGAGGCAGTGTGCCGATACTATGGCGAGCGGGGTGCGACGGTCGGGCCAGAGCGGGTTTTTCTGACCACCAGCACGAGCGAGGCGTATAGCTGGGTGTTTCGCCTGCTGTGCGATGCGGGGGACGAGGTGCTGATCGCGCAGCCGAGCTATCCGCTGTTTGATTTTTTGGCGCAGATTGAGGATGTGCGGCTGGTGCCGTTTCCGCTGATCTACGACCACGGGTGGCAGATTGACCTGCCGTCGCTGCGGGCGAGGGTAACGGAGCGGACGCGCGCGATTGCGGTGGTGCACCCGAATAATCCCACGGGACACTGGACTCGCGAGCGCAGGGAACTGGAAGAGCTGTGCAGGGAATACGGACTGGCTCTCATTGTTGATGAGGTCTTTCTCGATTACGGGATGGCGGCCGCCCACCCTGTCGCCAAAAGCGGCGACAAGGATGGGGCACCCAGGAGTTTCGCTGCGGGCGAGCATCCGTGCCTGACGTTTGTGCTGAGCGGGATCAGCAAAATTGCGGCGCTGCCGCAGATGAAGGCGGCGTGGATTTGCGCGTGCGGACCGGAGCGGGGGTTGCACGAGGCGCTGGAGCGGCTGGAGGTGGTCGCCGATACGTTTTTGTCGATGAATGCGCCGGTGCAGTGTGCGCTGCCTTCGTGGCTCGATGGGGCGGGCGCGATGCAGGAGCAGATTCGGCGGAGGACGGCGGCGAATTTGCGGGCGCTCGATGCAGTGCTCAAGGGCGCGCCGGCGGTGACGCGGCTGGATGTGGAGGCGGGGTGGTATGCGGTGCTGCGGGTTCCGGCGCTGGGCTCGGATGAGGATCTGGCGGTGCGGCTGGTGGAGGAGCGCGGGGTGAGCGTGCATCCCGGATACTTCTTCGGATTTCCGGGAGAGGGGTGGCCGGTGATCAGCCTGCTGTCGGAAGAAGAGGAATTTCGGCGGGGCGTGGAGGCGCTGTGCGGGGAGTTTGGTGAGGGGCAGGGATTGGAGTTTAGGGATTAGGGATTCAAAGCAGGTTCCTCGGCTCACCACCCCCAAACTGAAAAGCGTTTGGGGCCCCTTTCGCTCGGAATGACAATTAGCGGATGGGGTGGAAGGTGCGGGACCAGCGGGTGCGCGTGAAGAAGTGCAGCAGCTCATCGAAGCTGGCGGCGGCGCGCTGGGAGGCGGGGGCATTGTCGGGCAGCTCGGGAATACGGATCGACCAGTAGACGAAGAGCGGGCGGCCGAGGATGTTCTGGCGGGGGACGAAGCCCCAGTAGCGGCTGTCGTAGCTGTTCTGGCGGTTATCCCCCATCACAAAGTAGCTGTCGGGCGGCACGCAGACGTCGCCATGGTGCAGGTAGCGGGAGAAGTCCGTCGCCCAGTCGGGTGTGGCTCCCGCGTCGATGGAGGGGGCGACGGCCGGGAAGTCATCCACATTGGCGTTGTAGTCGGCGGCGGTGGGGTGGGCGGCAAAGGGCTCGTTTTGCGCCACGCCGTTGCGGTAGACGACGCCGTCTTGCAGATGGAGGCAGTCGCCGGGGATGCCGATGACGCGCTTGACCAGGGTCCAGTGCGTGCCGTCGGCTTCGAGGAAGGGCGTTTTGAAAACGATGATGTCGTCGCGATGGACCTGACGGTAGTGGACGAAGGGCGCCCACGTGGTGGCGGGAGCGAGGTTGGCGCGCTCGGCGATGACATGGTCGCCGACCAGGATGGTGCTGGCCATGGAGGACGAGGGGATGGCAAAGTTTTCGAAGATGAAGGCAAAGACGAAGAGCGCAATCACAATGGTGCTGCAGGTGGAGGAGAAGCTGAGGAGCGGGGATTCTTTCTGAGAAGAGGCGGGCGGTGCCGATCGGCGCTTTGCGAGAGAATCTTTGCGCATTCGAGGTTCAGTGTAGCAGCGCAGGAGGTCAGGGGCTTTCGCTCGGAAGGAGAGAAGGCGGGATGGGAGAAACCTGGGAACGTGGCGATGGAGCCGGCACCCACGGGATTCTTCGCCTGCGGCTCAGAATGACGAGCTCTGCTAGAGGATGTTGACGGCTCTTGCGGCGAGCAGGGCTACGGTGGCCAGCGAGATGAGGGACTGGATCATCATGAGGACCTTCGCCCAGCGGGAGAGGACCGGCACGTCGGTGGGCGAAAACGCCGTCGAGGTGTTGAAGGCGAGGAAGAGGTAGTCGACGAAGCCGGGGTTCCAGTGCTCCTCGCCCATGCTGCGGCGGGCGGCGGCATCCAGAGTCATTTGCGGAAAGAGGAAGGCGCCATCGGTGTGAGCGCCGCGCATCTCGCGCGCGTGGGGGCCGCCGGCGTCGAGGCGCCAGTACCAGGAGGCGAAGATGAGGATGTTGGCGATCCAGAGAGCGGCGGCGGACTGGAGGAGGACGCTGGGTGCCAGCCGGTGGGAAGGAAGCGCGGCGATGAGGAGGGCGAGAGACCAGACCATGTCGGCGGTGACGACGGCGGTGATGGTGTAGCCGAGGATGCGATGGAGCGTGGCGCGGCCGCTGCGGCGCGCCATGGCGATGGGAATGAGGAGGACCACGACGATGGCGAGGAGGGACCAGTCGGGTCCGAGAGAAAGCGATTCGGGGAGGGCGAGGCGGAGTCCGCCGATGGCGATGAGGGCGAGCATGGCCGGCCAGCGGGGCTCGTGGTATTTGGGCGCAGGCGGCGCGGGGGTGGCGTTCGTCGTCACGACACCAGCTTATAGGGAGCGGCGTTTTTCCCACACAAGACAACGGACGGGTTTGAGGGGCAGCCGGCTTAGAGGGGAATATCGTCTCCCCACACAAGCCAAAAGAGGGCTTGTATGGGGCACCCGGAATCGAAGGACCGCTCAGAGGTTCTTTAAGTAGTTCAGGATTTCGGGGTTGGTCCAGTCCTGGGGGCCGATGAATTTTCGGCGGATGACGCCGTGGGTGTCGATGATGTAGGTTTCCGGCGGCCGAGTGGTGTCGAAGGCGTTGCTGGACTGATTGTCGAGATCGACGATCGTCGTTATGCCTGCGATGTGGTTATCGGTCAGGTATTGGCGGTAGGCAGGCTCGTCGGTATCGAATGCGACGGCGACGACGGCGACATTGGGCATGTCGCGCTGGAGCTGCATGAGGGAGGGGAACTCCTCGAGGCAGGGCGCGCACCAGCTGGCCCAGAAATTGAGGACGACGACCTTGCCCTGTTTTTCGTACTGGCGGAGGGTGACGGTCTGGGCGCCGTCGTGGATGGTGATTTTGGGTGCGTGCTCGCCAACCTGGGCGGGATGGGCGGAGTGATTGCAGGAAAGGCAGAGCACAGAGCTCAGAGCGCAGAGCACAGCAAGCGGACAGCGGACAGCGGACAGCGTATAGCGTCGATCGCGGGGCTGGGTGGGACGGCGAATCACATTTCTATAATAGGACCGTGGAAGAAGCGCCGCCGCTGATTCTCTCCGTCATCATTCCCGCGCGGAACGAGGAAGATTGCCTGGGGACGTGTCTCGCCTCGCTGGTGAAGCAGCAGGAGGAGCAGTGGCGGCTCGGAGAAGACTGGGAGATCCTCGTCGTCGATGATGCTTCGACGGACCGGACGCGGGTGGTGGCTGAGGGCTTTCCCGGCGTGACCGTGCTCTCCGCTCCGAAGCTCGAAAAAGGATGGACGGGGAAGAACAATGCCTGCTGGGCGGGGGCGCAGCGGGCTCGGGGACGGTGGCTGTTGTTTACCGACGCGGACACGCGGCATGAGCCGGGGCATTTACGACTGGCGATGGTCGAGGCGGATCGGCATGAGGCGGGGATGCTGTCGTATTCGCCGCGGCAGGTGGTGCGGGGACTGGCGCAGCGGGCGCTGATGCCGCTGATCTTCAGCGATCTGGCGGTGACGTACACGCCGGCGAAGGTGAACGATCCCGCGCGGCAGGTGGCGGCGGCGAACGGGCAGTTTCTGCTGGTGCGGCGGGATGTCTACGAAAAGATCGGCGGCCACGCGGCGGTGCGGGGGGCGATTCTCGAAGACGTGGAGCTGGCCAGCCTGGTGAAGCGGCGGAAGCTGGGGCTGCGCTTCCGGTATGCGCCGGAGGCGGTGTCGGCGCGGATGTACCGCAGCTTTGGGGCGCTGGTGGAGGGGTGGACGAAGAACCTGGCGCTGCTGTTCGCGAACGCTCCCGCGCTGGCGGGGATGCGGCTGCTGCAGCTGGGGGTGCTGGTGGGCGTGCCGGCGCTAATTGGGTTCTTTGCGTGGGAGATGGAGCGGCCGGGAGCGGTGAGCGGTGTGCTGGGGCCGCCGATGGCGATTGCGGCGCTGAGCCTGGTGTGGGTGCGGGCGCTGTGGGGGTTCTACAGCCGGGTGGCGAAGTCGAATTTTCCCTTCAAAGATTATGTGTGGGCGCCGCTGGGGGTGCCGCTGTATGCATGGCTGCTGTGGCGGAGCTGGTTTCGTGTGACGGTGCTGAAGCAGGTAGTCTGGAAGGGGCGGGAGAGCAGGGTTTAGGGGAGCAGAGTTTAGAGGTTAGAGTTTGGAGTTTAGAAATCCAGCTTTTAGCGGATAGCGTATAGCGTGCCGGGGTGCGGTTCTGTTGGGAATGGGAATCAAAAAAACATGATTTTGCTGACGAGGAAGGCGGAGTTTTCGGCGTCGCATTACTACTGGGTGGAGGCGTGGAGCCCGGAGGAGAACGCGCGCGCGTTTGGGAAGTGCTCCAATCGTAACGGACACGGGCACAATTACACGCTGGAAGTGACGGTGGCGGGCGAGGTCGATCCGGTGACCGGGTTTGTCGTCGATCTGAAAGAGCTGAAGGATGTGATGGAGCGGGAAGTGGTGTCGGTGTACGACCACCGGCATCTCAATCTCGAAGTGCCGGAGTTTAAGACCGCTCTGCCGACGACGGAGAACATCGCGGTGTCGGTGTGGCGGCGGCTGGAGGGGAAGGTTCCGGGGGCGAAGCTCCATCGGGTGCGGGTGTACGAGATGCCGGACTTGTTTGCGGATTATTTTGGGGGACTAGCCGTCCAGGCAACCGCGCCTTCGGCGCAAGGGCAAGTTTGATGAGATCGACCACAGGGGCTAAAGCCCGGATTCTTTCAGCACCGATAGCGGCACGACTGAAGTCGTGCCCTGATACAAAAGCGGCGGCCGTTTCCGGCTGGACCTCGGTGGCTTACGCGAGCTTCGTGGGCCGCTCCGGCTGGGATGGCAAGTTGCAATGAAGGCGTATTTGGGGCGGAGGTATCGGCTGAGCGCGTCGCATCGGCTTTTTTGCGCATCGCTGAGCGAGGCGGAGAATCGAAGGGTGTATGGGAAGTGCGCTAATCCGCATGGGCATGGGCATAACTACATCGTGGAGGTCGTGGTTGGCGGAGAGATGGATCCTGTCACCGCGATGGTGACGGATCTGGTGGAGCTGGACGCGTGCGTGGGACGCGAGGTGCTGGAGCCGTTCGACCAGCAGAATCTGAATATGCTGGAGGCGTTTCGCGAGGCTGTGCCGACGACGGAGAATTTCATTCTGGAGATCGAGCGGCGGCTGCGGCGGGCGCTGCCGGAGCGGCTCTCGCTGACGGTGCGGGTGGAAGAAACGTCGAACAATGCGTTTGAGACGGTCGCCGGCGGTACGGATTCCTGATTCACCACAGAGGACACAGAGAGCACAGAGGATGTCGGCGGGTTGTGTAGAGTTTGGAGTTTAGGGGTTAGAAAGAGCTGGGCTATGGCGAAAGCGGCGGTGCATGCGGGGAATTCGGCAAAAGGGGCAGTGATCGGGACGACGGGCCTGGAAGGCGTCTCGACGCAGGAGATGTATCGCGAGATTATCCGGCGGTACGACGCCGATCCCACGCGCGATGGCCTCGACAAGACGCCGGAGCGAATCGAGAAGGCTCTGGAGTTTCTCACCCAGGGATACCACCAGAATCCCAGCGAGATACTGCGCGGGGCGCTGTTTGAAGTCGACTACGACGAGATGGTGATCGTGAAGGACATCGAGATGTACTCGCTGTGCGAGCACCACATGCTGCCGTTTTTCGGGAAGGTGCACATCGCGTATATCCCCGATGGCAAGGTGATTGGGCTGAGCAAGGCTCCGCGGCTGGTGGATGTGTTTGCGCGACGGCTGCAGGTGCAGGAGCGGATGACGCGGCAGATCGCCGATGCGATTCAGGAGGCGATCCACCCGCAGGGCGTGGGCGTGGTGATCGAGGCGCGACACCTGTGCATGATGATGCGCGGGGTGGAGAAGCAGAACTCGTCCACGGTGACCTCGGCGATGCTCGGGGTGTTCCAGAAGCAGAACACGCGGAACGAGTTTCTGGCGCTGATCCGGGATGGAGCGGGGATCAGAGTTTAGAGGCAGCTAAAGTCCGGGAAGCTAAAAAGCGGGAAGCTAAAAACCGGGAAGCTAAAAACCGGGTAGCTGAAAACCGGGTAGCTGAGAACCGGCCAGCGCAAAACGAAAATTCGCTGTCCCCTGCGGTAGGGTAGTGAAGTGAATGGGTTGCTGATTCTGGACAAGCCAGGGGGGATGACGTCGCACGACGTTGTGGCGCGGGTGCGTCGCGCGACGGGCGAACAATCCGTTGGACATTTAGGCACGCTGGATCCGATGGCGACCGGGGTGCTGCCGCTGCTGCTGGGGAAGTACACGCGGCTGGCGCAGTTTTACGGGGCGAGCGAGAAGGCGTACACGGGGACGATTCGCTTCGGGTTTGCGACCGATACGTATGACGCCGAGGGGCAGGCGCTGGGCGAAGCGCGGCCGGTGACGCTGGATCTTGCGGCGGTGCGGGTGCTGGCTGCGAAGTTCCTGGGCGAGACGGAGCAGATGCCTCCGCCGTATTCCGCGAAAAAAGTGGATGGCCAGCCGGCGTACAAGCTGGCGCGGCAGGGCAAAACGCCGGAGCTGAAGGCGGTGCGGGTCACCGTCGATGCGTTCACGATCGAGAGCGTTGATGGAGAGGTCGCCTCGTTTGCCATGCGGATTTCCGCGGGCGGCTATGTGCGTGCGATTGCGCATGCGATGGGGCAGATGCTGGGGTGCGGCGCGCATCTGGCGAGCCTGCGGCGAACGCAGGCGGGGCCGTTCGGGCTGGAGCAGGCGCTCCCGCTGAGCGACGTGGAGGCGCTGGGCGCGGCGGGGGAGCTCGAGGAGCGGATGCCGCATCCGCGGACGCTGCTGCCGGCGATGCCGGCGGTGACCGCGGACGAGGCGACGGTGGGGCGGATTCGCAACGGGATGCAGGTGAATCTGCCGGAATATTCGCATGCGCCGATGGTGAAGATCTTCGAGGGGCAGCGGGAGCTGATCGCGATCGGGCGCCGCGTGGCGGGAACGCTGTTTCAGCCATTTGTGGTGCTTACGTAGCTAAGAAGCGGTCAGCTCAAGTCCGGCCAGCTAAAAGCCGGCCAGCTAAGGTCCGGCCAGCTAAAAGCCGGTCAGCTAAAAAGCGGGCAGCTAAAGTCCGGTTAGCTAAAGAGCGGGCAGCTAAAGTCCGGTTAGCTAAAGAGCGGGCAGCTAATACGCGGTCACCTTAGAGCCGGTCGGCTCAATTCCGCTTCGCTTCACTCTTCTGTGACTGTTCGATTCCGAACAGGGTGGGGCGATTGCGGACATTCCCTCGGTTTCCTGAAAAGTATAAATCCCACATTTTGATTGGGTTAGCCTCCGCCTTGACTGGCGGGCGGCATGCACCGTACAGAGTTCCCGCCGGCGTGGACGCTCACCCTGGGAACTGAATACCATCGCCAAACTAACTGGAGAATGCATGCTGGCTGATTTCAGACAATCACTGCGGCAACTGAGGAAGTCCCCTGGGTTTACGACGACGGCGGTCCTGACGCTGGCGCTGGGGATTGGCGCGACGACCGCAATTTTCACGCTGATCCAGCAGGTGATGATGCGGACGCTGCCGGTGGCGAAGCCGGGTGAGCTGTGGAAGATCGGCGACACGGACCGGTGCTGCAACTGGGGTGGATACACCCAGGGCGGCGACACGAAGCCGAACGACTGGAGCCTGTTTTCGTGGGAGACGTACAAGCAGTTTCGCGACAACACGCCGGCCTTCACCGATCTGGCGGCGTTCCAGGCGGGGAACACGCAGGTGGGCGTGCGCGCGGCGGGCAGCAATGAGCAGGCGGAGACGCGCAACGGAGATTTCGTCTCAGGGAATTTCTTCCAAACCTTTGGTGTGCATGCGTGGATGGGCCGGCTGATGACGCCGGCCGATGATCACGAAGGCGCGCCGCCGGTGGTGGTGATGAGCTACCGGACGTGGCTGCAGCACTACGGCGCGGATCGCGGAGTGGTGGGGCGCAGCTACATGATCGACGGGCATCCGTTCACGGTTGTGGGCATTGCGGCGCCGTCGTTTTATGGAGCGATTTTGAACGACTGGGGGATGCCGGACCTCTGGATGCCGCTGACCACTGAGCCGCTGGTGGATGGGGCGACCGCGCGGCTGAAGCATCCGAACACGAAGTTCCTGGATTTGATTGGGCGGGTGAAGCCGGGCACCAATCCCGAAGCGCTGCAGTCGCAGCTGCAGAGTGAGTTGCACAACTGGCTGGCGAGCCATGTGCAGGACATGGGTCCGCTGGAGAAGCAGATCTGGGAAAAGCAGACGCTGCATCTGGTGCCGGGTGGGGCGGGCGTGGATAGCCTGGCCGATGGGTATGGGAAAGGGCTGCAGCTGCTGCTGGCCGCGGCGCTCTGCGTGCTGCTGGTGGCGTGCGCGAACCTGGCGAATCTGCTGCTGGCGCGCGGGCTGAAGGACCGGCAGCAGACCTCGATTCGAGTGGCGCTGGGGGCGAGCCGGCGGAGGCTGGTGCGGAAGGCGATGGCGGAGAGTGTGACGCTCGGCGTCATGGGCGGCCTGGTGGCGATTGGCGTGGCCTATGGCGGTGCGCGGCTGGTCATGCATCTCGCGTTTCAGATTGGCGGCGCGCAGAACTGGGTGCCGATTGACGTGACGCCGTCGTGGCCGGTGCTGGGGTTTGCGCTCGGCGTCTCGGTGGTGACGGGAATGCTGTTCGGGATCGCGCCGGCGTGGATGACCTCGCATGCGGAGCCGATTGAGGCGCTGCGCGGGTCGCGCGGATCGACGGGATCGAAGGCGCGCTGGCCGCAGAAGGCGCTGGTGGTGGCGCAGGCGGCGATGTCGCTGGTGCTGCTGAGCGCGGCGGCGCTGCTGGGGCAGAGCCTGCGCAATCTGCAGAACCAGAACTTCGGATTTGCAACGCAGGACCGGGTGATGGTGTGGACGAACACGCAGCTCACCGGTTATCCCGTGGACCAGATGCCGCTGCTGTTCCGACGGATCGATGAACGGCTTGCGGCGATCCCCGGGGTGAAGAGCGTGGCGGCGGCGACCTATGCGCCGATGAGCGGGGACAGCTGGAACGATGGGATTCGCGTGGAGGGCCAGCCGGAGCCGGGGCCCAAGGATGACACCAGCGCGGGATACACGCGGGTAACGCCGCACTTTTTTGAGACGCTCGGCAATCGCATCGTGATGGGGCGCCCGATTACGGAGGAGGACACGCCGACGACGCAGGCGGTAGCGGTGATCAACGAGGCGTTTGCAAAGAGGTTCTTCAAGGGGCAGAACCCGATCGGGCGGCATTTCGGGCCGGACAAAATGAAGTATGCGGGCGTGTACACGGTGGTGGGCGTGGCGGCGGACATGCGATATATGACGGGCGACCTGGACAAGCCGGTGGGTCCGATGTTCTACCTGCCGGAGGCGCAGACGGCGCAATTCGACGAGGCGGCGATGAGCAGCGGCGAAGCCTGGTCGCATTACCTGTACAACATCGTGCTGTGGGCCCCAGGGCATCCGCCGGATCTGCAGGCGCAGGTGAAGAAGGCGATGGCGGACATCGATCCCAATCTGGTGGTGCAGGGCGTGGACCAATATTCCGATGTGCTGGCCGGGGACTTCCAGCAGCAAAGCATGATTGCCACGCTGACGCTTCTGTTTGGCGGGCTGGGGCTGGTGCTGGCCGCGGTGGGTCTGTATGGCGTGACGGCGTACACCGTGGAGCAGCGCACCAGCGAGATCGGCGTGCGCATGGCGCTGGGGGCGGATCGCGCGAGCGTGGTGAAGATGGTGCTGCGCGGCGCGTTTCTGCAGGTGGGCATTGGGCTGGCGCTGGGAATTCCGGCGGCGATCCTGGCCGGGCGTGCGATGGCGGGTCAGCTTTACGGAGTGCGGCCCTGGGATCCGGTGATGCTGGCGGCGGCGACGGCGCTGCTGGGGGTGGCGGCGTTTCTGGCGGCGGTAATTCCGGCGCGGCGGGCGGCGGGGCTGGATCCGGTGGACGCGCTCAGAGTCGAGTAGCAGGTTACAGGGTACAGGTGAGGCCACGGGCCACAGGCCGCAGGCCACAGGGTTGGTGACGCATGCTGAGTGATCTTCGGGTGGCGTGGCGGCAGTTGCGGAAGGCGCCGGGATTTACGGCGACGGCGGTGCTGACTCTGGCGCTGGGGATCGGCGCGACGACGGCGATCTTCACGCTGGTGTATGACGTGATGCTGCGTCCGCTGCCGCTGCCGCAGGCCGATCAGCTGGTGCGGATCGAGGAGAAGGTGGCGGAGTGGAGCAATATCTTTCCCACGCTGCCGGTGAGCGCGAATCACTTCACCTTCTGGGAGCAGCACAGCAAGAGCTTCTCGGCGATGGCGGTCATGCAGGAGTATCCGATGCCGATGCAGGCCAGTGGCGCCGGAGCCGATGAACACCCGTTCAATGTGGAAGTGCTGCAGGCGACGCCGGGGATCTTTTCCGTGCTGGGCGTGGGGCCGCAGATGGGGCGGGGATTCAGCGCCGAGGAGGGCATCGAGGGGCACGACGGTGTCGTGATCCTGACCTGGGAAATGTGGCGGAACCAGTTCGGCGGCGATCGCGCGATCCTGGGGCGAACGGTAAAGCTGAGCGGTCATCCCTACACGGTGGTCGGGGTGATGCCGGCGTCGTTCCATATGCCGCCGACGTGGTCGTACACGGGCAGCGATTCGGTAAAGAAAATGCCGCTGGGCGCGATTATCCCGATGGCCTTCTCAAAGGACCGGCTGGAAGAGGCGATGGGGGACCTGAACTACTTTGGCATGGCGCGGCTGAAGCCCGGGGTTTCGCTGGCGGCGGCGAACGCTGAGTTGAATGCCGAGCAGCACGCGATTGCCGCGAGCCTGCCCGCGGATTCGAAGGCGACCTTGTCGGCGCTTCTCACGCCGCTGCAGGACGACCTTGTAGGCACAGGGCGCACGCCGCTGATGATCCTGCTGGGGGCGGTGGTGGGACTGCTGCTGGTGGGGTGCGTGAACATTGCGAATCTGCTGCTGGCGCGCGCAACGGGACAGCGGCAGCAGATGGCCGTGGCTGCGGCGCTGGGCGCGAGCCGAGCGGAGATGCTGCGCATGGCGCTGCGGGAGACCGTGGTGCTGGCGGCGCTGGGGTGCGGGCTGGGCGCGCTGCTGGCCATGGCGATTGTGCCGGCGATGCAGCAGTATCTGCCGGCCGCGCTGGATTTTCGCGGCGAGCTGCATCTGGACTGGGCGGGCATGAGCTGTGCGCTTTTGCTGGCCGGGCTGGTGACGCTGCTGGCGGGGGCGGCTCCGGCGTGGATGGTGTCGCGGACGGCTCCGCACCAGGTGCTGCACAGCGAATCGCGGCTGGCCAGCGAGTCGCGCGGCAACCGGCGGATGCGGCGCACGCTGGTGGGCGTGGAAGTGGCGGTGAGCGTGGCGCTGGTGCTGATGACCGGGCTGGTAACGGCGAGCATGGTGAAGCTGCTGCGGGTGAATCGCGGCTTCGACGTGGAGCGGACTATGACAGCGGGGATCGAGCTGCCGGCCGGGACCTATACGAATACGCAGCAGCGGGTTGCGTTCTACAAGGAGGTGCTGCGCAGGCTGAACGCGCTGCCGGGCGTCGAAGATGCGGCGGTCACGAGTTCGCTGCCCCTGTCGGGCGGCGACTGGGGTTATATCGCGCAGCTGCCGGGCGATACGCGGCCATGGACGAACCTGCCGCTGGAAAATTTCCGTGTGGCGAGTCCGCAATACTTCGATGCGATTCACCTGCGGCTGCTGGAGGGGCGATTCTTCAGCGCGAGCGACTGGGGACGCAACGAGGCGGTGATCTCCGAGCTGGCGGCCAAAACACTGTGGAAGGGAAAGAATCCCATCGGACAGCATTTCAGCGTGAACACGAAAACCGAAGAGCCGTTCACGGTCGTGGGGGTAGTGGAGAATGCGCGAACCGTCACGCTGGCGAAGCCCGATCCGATGGTGATCTACGGTCCGTACTGGTATCACATCGGCGATGAAGCGGGGCTGGTGTTGCGGACGAGCCAGGATCCGTCGGCGATGGCGGACGCGATCCGCAAAACGATCTGGAGCGTGGATGCGGATGTGCCGGTGCTGGATGTGCGCAGGCTGGGCGGCGTGGTTGCGGATTCGGTGGCGAACCGGCGGTTCGAGATGGATCTGCTGCTGCTGTTTGCGGTGAGCGCGCTGCTGCTGGCCGGGCTGGGCGTTTATGGCGTGGTGACGTATTCGGTGGTGCAGCGGCAGCGGGAGATCGGGCTGCGGCGGGCGCTGGGCGCGCAGCGGGTGAACATCTACCGGCTGATTTTGCGCGATGGCCTGTTGCCGGTGATGGTGGGCGCAGGGGCAGGGCTGGCGATCGCGTTTGCCGGCGCGCGGATGCTGGGGAGCCTGCTGTTTGAGGTGAGTCCTTATAACCCGGCAACGGCGGCGGCCGCGGTGGTGTTGCTGGTTGGGGTGGGAACGGCCGCGTGCTTGTTGCCGGCGCGAAGAGCGGCGCATGTGGAGCCGATGGAAGCGCTGAGAAGCGAGTAGCTAAGAAGCGGGAAGCTTAAAGCCGGGAAGCTAAAAGCCGGGAAGCTGAGAACCGGGAAGCTAAAAACCGGGAGGCTGGAAACCGGGCAGCACGGCAGGGAAGGGAATTTGTAGCAGGATGGGGAGCTTATGCTGAATGATTTTCGATATGCGATCCGGCAGTTGCGCAAGTCGCCGGGGTTTACGATCACCGCGGTTCTGACGCTGGCGCTGGGCATTGGCGCGAACACCGCGATCTTTACGCTGGTGGATTCCATCATGCTGCGGCCGCTGCCGTTTCCTCAGCAGAGCCAGCTGATGCGGATTGGATATGAGAGCACTCCCGGAGTCGATCCGTCGTACTCTCCATTTCCAAAGGGCTGGATTCGCGCGCTCGGGGAGCACTCGGCATCCTTTGCAGCGGTGAGCGGCTTCGGGCCGGATGTGGAGTCGAACGTTGGGAGCTCGGATTCCGCCGAACGCGTGTTTGGCGCCGGGGTGATGGCGAACGCGCTGGATACGCTGGGGCTGCACCCGGTGGAGGGGCGGTTTTTCAATGCGGGCGACGCGTTATCGAGCCACGACCCGGTGCTGGTGCTGAGCTATGGATACTGGCAGCAACATTTTGGCGGAAGCCCATCGGCCATTGGGGAGACGCTTCGCATCGACGGGACCTCGCGGCGAGTTGTCGGTGTAATGCCGGCGGGTGTGCATTTTCCTTATGCGGATACGCAGTTTGTGACCCCGGTGACGTTCAACGGCGCCGATCCGCTGGAGGCCTGGCAGAACTTCAACCTGCGCGCCTTCGGCCGGCTCAGGCCGGGCGTCACGCCGTTGCAGGCGCAGAGCGAGCTGCGCCGACTGTATCCGCTGATGCTGCCGCTGTTCCCCTGGCGGATGCCGGATAACTGGGCCCCTCGAACCACGGTCGTACCTCTGCTGGATGTGGAAGTGGGGGACATGCGCCCGCGGCTGGCGCTGTTGTTCGCGGCGGTGGGGCTGATCCTGCTGATTGCCTGCGCCAATGTGGCGAACCTGATGCTGGCTCGTGCGGCCGGACGCGAGCGGGAGATTGCGGTTCGCAGCGCACTGGGCGCGACTGGCTCGCGGCTGGTGCGGCAGCTACTGGCGGAAAGCGTCGTTCTGGGATCGGTTGCGGGCGTGGTCGGCCTGCTGGCGGCGATGGTGAGCCTGCAGACGCTGGTCACGCTGCTGCCCGCCGATACTCCGCGGCTGGCCGATGTGTCGCTGCACTGGCCGGTGTTTCTGTTTGCCGCGGGCGCGTCAGTGGTGGCGGGCGTTTTGTTCGGACTGATTCCGGCGATGCAGATGGCGTCGCCGAATCTGCTCGACGGTTTGCATACGGGCAGCCGCAGCGTGGCGGGCAAGGCGGGGCAGTTCCGCGTGTCGATGCTGCTGGTGATGGGGCAGATTGCGCTGTCAGTGGTGGTGATTACGGCAGCCGGCCTGTTGCTGCACAGCCTGTGGAGTCTGGGGCAGGTGAACCCTGGATTCGCGACGGATCGGATTGTGACCGCGGAGGTGTCGATGGACGCAAGCGCGTGCCCGGTTGCTCCCGGCGCGCCGATCGGCGCAGGAACGGCGCGGGGCCGTTGCCAGGCGTTTTTTGAGACTCTGCTGAATCGCCTGCACGGCGTGGCCGGAGAAGTGAATGTCGCGATGACCGATTCTCTTCCGTTGAACAGACCGATCGCCGGCTACGTATATGACGCTGAGGGACATCCGCGAGACCCGCGCCAGGGAGCTCTGATGGCTACACCAAGGACAGTGACGCCGGGGTATTTTGCGACGCTGGATATGAGCCTGGTGCGTGGCCGGCTGCTCGATGATCAGGATGCTTCCGGAGCCAGCCGGGCGGTAGTGATCAGCCAGCACATGGCGCAGGAGCTGTGGCCGAAGCAGAATCCCGTGGGGCGGCACATCCTGAACGTCAGCGACGAGCCAACGCCGGCGGTGTGGGTGCCGAATGCGGCCATGACCGTGGTGGGCGTGGTGAACGATACGCACGAGGGCAGCCTTGCGACAGGGTTCGGCGACGAGGTGTACCTGCCGATGACGCCGAGCCATGAGCGGCCGACGATGTATGTTCTGCTGCGCACGCGGGTGAGCGCGCAGGAGGCGGCCGCGGAACTGCGGCAGGCGGTGGCGGATCTGGATCCGCAGGTGCCGGTAACGCGGGTGCAGATGCTGAACGAAGTGGTGGCCGCATCGGAGTCGGGAACGCGTTCGCTGACGCTGTTGCTGCTCACCTTTGGCGGACTGGCGGTGGTGATCGGCGGCGTAGGCGTCTACAGCCTGATTGCCTACATCGTCAGCTGGCGGACCAGGGAGATCGGCATTCGCCTGGCGCTGGGCGCGCAGCGGTGGCAGATCATTACCGCGATTGTGCGGCAGAGCCTGATGCTGGCGCTGGGCGGATCGATCGTTGGACTCACGGCGGCGGCGCTGGTGGCGCAGCTGCTGCGGACGTTCCTCTACGGAGTGCGGCCGCTCGACCCGCTCACGTTCGGCGGTGTTGCTTTGCTGATGACGCTGCTGGCGCTGCTGGCGGCATGGGTGCCGGCGCGGAGGGCAGCGAGCGTGGATCCGATGAAGACGCTGAGGATGGAGTAGAGCAGCTAAGAAGCGGTCAGCTAAAAACCGGTTAGCTAAAAGCCGGTCAGCTAAGAAGCGGGTAGCGGAACGATGGGCAGTGCAGGCAACGCGTTGAGGCCTGGGTACGACAAGAAAGCGGGTCCGATATGGCGGGAGATGTCAGGTTTGCTCTGCGGCAGCTGATCAAGTCGCCGGGGTTTACGATCACCGCGCTGCTGACGCTGATGATCGGCATTGGCGTGAATGCGGCCGTGTTCAGCGTGCTGGACGCGATTGTGCTGCGGCCCATGGCCGTGCCCGATCTGCAGCGGGTGATGACCGTGGAAGAGGATCGCGGTCGCAGCAAGTTTGCCTACGAGTGGATCACTGCGCCGAACTTCCGCGACTGGAAACAGCAGAATCACGTCTTCGAAGACCTGTCGATGTGGCGGCAGGACGGCATGAGCCTGACCGGCGCGGGCGATGCGGCGCATGTGACGGCGACGCGCGTGACCGCCGATCTGTTTCACACGCTGCGCATTGAGCCGTTTATGGGCCGGGCGTTTCGCGCGGACGAGGCGCAGCCGGGGCACGATGCCGAGGTGGTGCTCTCGTACACGTTCTGGAAGACGCAGTTCGCCGGCGATCCGCAGATCGTGGGGAAAAAGATCGAGCTGGACCAGCGGGCGTATACCGTGGTCGGTGTGATGCCGATGGCGCTGGTGTGGCCGACGCTGTCGGATGTGTATCTGCCGCTGGCACTCACTCCCCAGCAGTGGGAGGACCGCGCGGCGCATCTGTATCAGGGCGTGGGGCGGCTGCGGGCCGGGGTGACGGCCCACGAGGCGCAGGCGGAGATGAAGGGGATCGCGGACCGCCTGCAGAAGATGTATCCGGCGACGAACCTGGGGTGGTCGGTGAAGGTTGAGCCGCTGCTGGACAACATCAACGGCGATCTGACGCCGCTCTACACCAAGCTGATGCTGGGCGGAACGCTGTTCGTACTGCTCATCGTGTGCGCGAACGTGGCGAACCTGCAACTGGCGCGAGGCATCGCGCGGCGGCCGGAGATGGCGATGCGCAGCGCGCTGGGTGCGCCGCGCAAACGGCTGCTGCAGCAGATGCTGACGGAAAATGTGGTGCTGTCGCTGATCGGCGCGCTGGGCGGCGTGCTGCTGGCGGAGGTGTATCTGCACTTCACCCTGGTCAGCATGCCGGCGCGTGTGGCGCGATTCATTGCCGGTTGGTACACGATCCATCTGAACACCCGGGCACTGGTGTTTTCGCTCACGCTGGCGGTGGCCGCGGGGCTGGTCGCGGGGCTGGCTCCGGCGCTGCAGGCGCTGCGGGTGAGCCTGGTGGGAGAGCTGAAGTCGGGATCGAGAACGGGGACGGGATCGGGCAAAGCGCATCGGCTGCGGAACGTGTTTGCCACTGCGCAGATTGCGCTGGCGGTAGCGCTGGTGGCGGGCGCGGCACTGATGTCGAAGGGCATGTGGTCCACGCTGCACTTCGCGGATCGCTACAACCCGAAGCAGATCCTGACCTTCCTGATGACGCTGCCGGAGCCTCGCTACGGGACACCGCAGCAGCAGGCGGACTGGTACGCACAGAGCCTGGACAAGATTCAGGCGCTGCCGGGCGTGCGGCGCGCGGCGGTGACCACGACCATGCCGTATGGCGACGGCGGGTGGACGGACGACTTTCGCATTGAGGGCAAGCCGCTGGCTCCTGGAAAATTCGACAGCGCGGCGCGCATGTCAGTCAGCGCGAGCTTCTTCGATACGTTCCAGATTCCGATTCTTTCCGGGCGCGGGTTCAACGCGAGCGACGGGCTGCACACGGAGCCGGTGGTGATCGTGAGCCACAAGCTGGCGGAGCTGTATTTCCCGGGCGAGGATCCGCTGGGGCGGCGCATCCAGATGGAAGCGGCGAGCAACAGGCACGAGCCGTGGGCGCGGATTGCGGGCGTGTGCGGCGATGCGGCGTTCGAGTGGGTGGATCAGACGCCTCGGCCGGCCATGTATCTGGACATGGCACAAATGCCGATGCTGAACGTGCACTATGTCGTCGTCGGAAACGGCGACGTGACCGCACTGGCTGCGCCGATTCGCAAAACGCTCGCCGGGCTGGACTCGGCGCTGCCCCTGGATCTGGTGCAGACCTACGAGCAGTATCTGCGCGACTCGACGCTGGGGCTGATGTATGCGGCGGTGATGCTGGCCATCGATGCGGGCATCGCTCTGCTGCTGGCGGCGATCGGAATCTTCGGGGTGATGGCGAACCTGGTGGCGGAGCGGCGGCGCGAGATCGGCGTGCGTCTGGCGCTGGGAGCGCGGCAGGAGGATGTGCTGGCGATGATCCTGCGGCGGGCGGCGGTGCTGGCGGGGACGGGGATGGCTCTCGGTCTGCTGCTGGCCGTCGCGCTGGCGCGGGGCATCGCGATGCTGCTGTATGGGGTCAAGCCTGGCGATCCGGTGGTCTACGCAGGTGTGGTTGGGGCGATTGCTCTGGCGGCGCTGGTGGCCAGCTGGGTTCCGGCGCGGCGTGCGGCGGGGGTTGATCCGATGCAGGCGCTGCGGGAGGAGTGAGGGAAGGCAGCTAAGAGGCGGGCAGCTAAAAGCCGGTTAGCTAAGAACCGGGAAGCTAAAAACCGGGAAGCTAAGAACCGGTCAGCTGAAAACCGGCCAGCTGAAAACCGGCCAGCTCAGGACCGGACAGCTCAGGACCGGACAGCTCAAGCCGGCCCCCGTTGAACCGGGCAGCTTCGTTCCGAGCCATCTTCTGCTTTGCGAGAGACTGCGGCAGGCGGGACCGTCACCAGCGGCGGTTACTCAGGTGCTGGCCGAATCAAAATCGATGGCTCCCGTTGCGCTTTCCGTCCTTACGCTGGACGCGGGGGCGGCCATGACGATCGATCTGAAAGTGGCTCTCAGAAAGCTGCGGAAGTCGCCGGGATTTACGGCGACGGCGATTCTGACTCTGGCGATGGGCATCGGCGCCAACGCCGTTGTGTTCAGCGTACTGAATGCGGTGGTGCTGCATCCGCTGAATGTGCCTGGCTCAAAGAATCTCTATATGGTGCAGCGGTTCCAGTATCCCTCGCAGTCGCTGCCGGATTACCGCGACCTGCGAGACCGCAACCACACTTTCGAGTCGTTGTTCTCCTACAACATTATTGGGCCCGTGGGCGTGGAGACCGGGGGCAATCCGATCACGGTGTGGCCGTACGAGGTGAGCGGGAACTACTTCGACGCGCTGGGCGTTCATCCTTATCTGGGCAGCTTCTTCCACGCTTCCGACGAGCGCGGCCCCAACAGCGCGCCGCTGATCGTGATGAGTTATAGCCTGTGGCACACGCAGTTTCACGACGACCGCGGGATCATCGGGCGCACGATCGAGGTGAACAAGCATCCCTACACGGTGCTCGGCGTGGCGCCGCCGGGATTTCGCGGCACGGAGTTGTTCTTTGCCGCGGGATTCTGGGTGCCCGTGGTGGAGCAGCCGCAGCTGCAGGGCTACAACAGCCTGGAGGAGCGGGGCGACCACTCGTCGATGGTGGTGGGACGTCTGAAGCCGGGAGTCACTCCGGCGCAGGCCACCGCCGATCTGAATGTGATTGGCGCGTGGCTGGCGAAGGCGTATCCGCACGATGACGAAGGCGTGAAGTTTACGCTGGCGCGGCCCGGCCTGGTGGGCGACATGCTGGGCGGACCGGCGCGCGCGTTTATGGCCGGCCTGATGCTGCTGGCCGGAATGATCCTGCTGGCGGCGTGCGCCAACCTGGGGAGCCTGTTTACCGCGCGCACCGCGGATGCGGGGAAGGAGATCGCCGTGCGTATGGCGCTGGGCTCGAAGCGGCGCCTGATCCTGCGTCAGCTCATTACGGAGGCGGTTCTGGTTTCGCTCGCGGGCGGCGCCGTGGGTCTGGCCGGCGGCATTGCGATCCTGCACTGGCTCTCGGCCTGGCAGCCGATTCCGAACATCCCGATCAACGTGCCGGTCAATCCCGATTTTCGGACCTACTTCGTGGCCCTGGTTCTGGCGGTTCTGAGCGGCGTGCTCTTTGGACTGGTGCCGGTGCGCCAGGTTCTGAAGGCCGACCCGTGGCAGACGATCCGGGCGGGCGGCAGCGCCATGTCGCACCTCCGGAGGTTCACGCTGCGCGATCTGCTGCTGGTGGCGCAGATCGCCATTTGCGCGGTGCTGGTGACGGCTTCGCTGGTAGCGGTGCGCGGACTCTCGCGCTCACTTCACAGCGAATATGGATTTGAACCCGACCACGTGATGCTGGCGGCGACCGATTTGAAGTGGGCCGGGTACACCGGCGACCGCGTCGAGACAATGCAGCAGCAGATTGCAGATGCGGTGCGCGCCATCCCTGGAGTGAATGCCGCCGGATACTCCAGCGGCCTGCCGCTGAGCCTGGGCAGCGGCGACTCGTTCGTGTACGCCGATGCGACCACGGATTTCCGCCCGACCAATTACGCCGCGGATGCGATGACCTATCGGGTGTCGCAGGGATATTTTGCCGCCGCGGGCACAAGGCTGCTGGCGGGGCGCGAGATCAGCCAGCACGACGACAGCAAGGCCCCTGAAGTCGCAGTTGTGAATGAAGTGTTCGCCCGCAAGGTATTCGGCTCCGTTGACAAAGCGATCGGCGGGCACTTCCGCTTCTGGGGAAAAGAGCGCGCGGAGGTGGTGGGTGTTGTGGAGAACGGCCGATACCGTTCGCTGACCGAGGACCAGCAGGCAGCGATGTTCCTCTCGATCCTGCAGCGTCCGGTGAGCGGTATGTATGTTGTGGTGCGGTCGAATCGCGACTCCCACGAAACAGCGGCCGCGCTGCAGAGAACCCTGCATGGCCTGGACCCGGGGATGTCGCTGACTATTGAAACCTGGAATCAGGAGCTGGGCTCGGCGCTGTTTCCGGCACGCGTGGCCAGCGTCGCGTTGGGTGTGCTGGGAATGCTGGGCGCCATGCTGGCGGTGACCGGAATCTTCGGCATGGCCTCCTACGTGGTCAGCAAGCGGCTGCGGGAGCTGGGCATTCGCGTGGCGCTGGGAGCGCGGCAGCAGGAAGTGCTGCAGGCTGCGCTGGGGCGCGCGCTGCTTCTGCTGGGCGCGGGATCAGGCGCGGGGCTTGTGCTGGGCCTGCTGGCGACGAAGGTGCTGTCGGCCATCGTCTACCAGGCAACGCCGAAGGACCCGGTGGTGCTGGGCGGGGTGGTGCTCACCATGATGCTGCTGGGTCTGGTGGCGGCATGGATTCCCGCGCGCCGGGCACTGGCGGTGGACCCCATGGTTCTGCTGCGGGACGAGTGACAAAGGCAGCCAGGAACCGGCTGGCCTGGAAACGGTCAGCTTAGAGGCGGCCAAAGGCGATCCCATGGAACCGGGGCGGGGCCTGGATCGTATCGTTTCGCAAGGACGGAACGATGACGAGCGATCTGAAAGTCGCGGCGCGGCAGCTGCGGAAGACTCCGGGGTTTACCGTGACGGCGATTTTGACGCTGGCGCTGGGCATCGGCGCCAACGCCATCGTCTTCAGCGTGCTCAACGCAATTGTGCTGAAGCCGGTGAAGGTGCCGCATCCTGACAATCTCTACATGGTGCAGCGCTACCAGTATCCGTCGCAGTCGGTGCCGGACTTCCAGGATCTGCGCGACAAGAACCGCACCTTCCAGAGCATGACCATGTACAACATCATCGGCCCGGTGGGCTTCGACACCGGGAACAATCCGATGACCGCCTGGCCGTACGAGGCGAGCGGAAATTATTTTGACGCGCTGGGCATTCACCCGTACGTGGGGCGGTTCTTCCACGCTGACGATGAGAAGGGCGTCAACAGCGCTCCTTATATCGTGCTGAGCTACGACTTCTGGCATACGCAGTTCCACGACGACCGCGGCGTGGTGGGGCGCGTGGTGCAGGTCAACAAGCACCCCATGACGATCATCGGCGTGGCGCCGCCCGCTTTTCGCGGGACGGAGATGTTCTTCGCGCCGGCTTTCTGGTTCCCGCTGATGGAAGCGAATGAGATCGAGGGCTGGGACAAAGTCACTGCGCGCGGTTCGCATTCGGGATTCGTCATCGGGCGGCTGAAGCCCGGGGTCACGCCGGCGCAGGCGACCGAGGATCTGAAGGCGCTGGCCTCGTGGCTGGCGAAGACCTATCCGAAGGACGATGACGGGGTCACGTTCAGCCTGGCGCGGCCGGGCCTGGTCGGCGACATGCTCGGCAAGCCGGCGCGCGCGTTTGTCGCCGGGCTCATGCTGCTCGCCGGGCTCATCCTGCTGGCGGCGTGCGCGAACCTCGGCAGCCTGTTTGCGGCGCGGGCCGCGGATCGCGCGAAAGAAGTGGCTCTGCGTGTCGCGCTGGGCTCGCGCCGCGGACGAATCGTACGCCAGCTGCTCACTGAGGCGGTGGTGGTCTCGCTGGCCGGCGGGGTAATCGGCCTCGCCGGCGGCATCGTGATCCTGCGCTGGCTGAGCGCGTGGCAGCCGATTCCCAGCGTGCCGATCAACGTGCCCGTGAATCCCGACCTGGGGACGTACGGCGTTGCGCTGGCCATGGCGCTGGGCAGCGGGCTGCTGTTCGGGATGGTGCCGGTGCGGCAGGTGCTGCGCACCGATCCCTGGCAGGTGATTCGCACGGGCGGCAGCGCCGGCCTCGGCGGCATGCGCAAATTCTCGCTGCGCGACCTGCTGCTGGTGGCGCAGATCGCTATCTGCGCGGTGCTGGTGACGTCTTCACTGGTGGCGGTGCGGGGGCTGATGCGGTCGCTGCACAGCAATTTCGGTTTCGATCCTAATCATGTGGTTGTGGTGTCTACCGATCTGCAGATGGCCGGATACACCGACAAGCAGCGCGCGCCGATGCAGAAGCGTATGGTCGAAGCGCTGCAGGCGATCCCGGGGCTCACTTCGGTCGGCTATGTTGACAATCTGCCGCTGAGCCTGGGCGGAAGCGACTCCGACGTCTACAAAGACACGACGACGGACTTCCGCCCAACCAATGCAATCGCGGATGCGATGAACTACGACATTTCGCCGGGCTATCTCGCGGCGGCGGGCACAACCCTGCTCGCAGGGCGCAATCTGACGATGCACGACGATGACAAGACGCCGACCGTCGCGCTGATCAATCGCACCTTCGCGGTGAAGGTCTTCGGCTCGGTGAGCCAGGCGCTGGGCGGCTACTTCAAATACTGGGGAGGCAAGCGGGCTCAGGTCGTTGGCGTGGTGGAGGACGGCAAATACCGGACCCTGACCGAGGATCAGCAGCCGGCGATGTTCTTCTCGTTCCTGCAGCAGCCTGACAGCAACAGCTGGCTGGCGGTGCGGTCCATGCAGGATCCCGCCGCGGTATCGCGGTCGGTCGAAGAAACCCTGCATCGGCTCGACCCCGCGCTGCCGCTCGAAATGAGCACCTGGAACCAGCAGATGGACTCGGCGCTGTTCGCGGCGCGCGTGGCCACGGTCGCTCTGGGTGTGCTGGGGCTGCTGGGCGCGATGCTGGCGGTGACGGGGATCTTTGGCATGGCGTCGTACGTGGTGACCAAGCGGATGCGCGAGCTGGGCATTCGCGTGGCGCTGGGAGCCGGGCAGAAGCAGGTGCTGGGAACCGCGCTGGGCCGAGCCTTCCTCCTGCTGGCAGGGGGATCGATCGCCGGCATCGTGCTGGGCGTACTGGCCACCAAGGTGCTGTCCGCCATCGTGTACCAGGCCACGCCGAAGGATCCGGTCGTGCTCGGTGGTGTGGTGGTGACCATGCTCGCGCTGGGCCTGGTGGCCGCGTGGCTGCCGGCGCAGAAGGCGCTGGCGGTGGACCCGATGATCCTGCTGCGGAGCGAGTAAAGCCGCGTACAGCGGAGAGGGTCGATCGACCCGTCGCGGGACGATGACGACGGTAAGGGGCGGCGGGGGACGGTTTAAATTCGAACCAACCGCGACTTTTGCAGGGTTGCGCGGGTTAGCGGGACCAGGACAGACTGTCCCCAAGGACGCCCCATGCCCACGACTTCCCGCTGTCTGGCGGCTGCACTGGCCGCCCTGCTCCTTCTTCCGCCGGGTGACGCGGCGGCCTTTGGCCATAAGAAGAAGAAGCCAACGGCGAGCGCGGCGAGCGAATCGCCGCTGACCCAGGACCAGCGCGTGCTGCAGGCGCTGGACCGGCTGACCTTCGGGCCGCGGCCGGGCGATGTGGCGGCGGTGGAATCGATGGGCCTGGACAAATGGATCGACGAGCAGCTGAATCCGCAGTCGATCGACGATTCTGCGCTGGACGCACGGCTGGCGGCGTATCCGGCGATGCGGCTCAGCCTGCACGACCGGGTGCGCATGTTTCCTTCGCCGCAGATGATCCGGCAGGCGGAGCAGGGGCGGCTGGCGATCCCGCACGATCCGGTGGAGCGTGCGATCTACGAGGATCAGGTCGCGCAGCTGCGGCAGCGGCAGGAGAACCGGCAACAGGCGGCAGGCAACCGGCAACAGGTTGCGGGAAACAGCACCGCGGCTACGCCCAGTGGGAGCGCGGAGGCTGCGAATGACATGGCGCCTCCCCCGCCTCCTGACATGATGGCAGCGCCGGCGAACTCGGCTCAGGCGAACACGGTGAGCGAGGAGCAGTCGCCCGAGGTGAAAGCGGCGGAAGAGAAGCTGTATGCCGATCTGGGCGCGACCGGCGTGGTGAATCTCTCTCCCGCCGAGCGCGTGCAGAAGCTGGTATCGATGCAGCCGGAGGAGTTTCGGGAGTTTTTGCACCGGCTCAATCCGCGGGATCGCGTGGCCTTGTTTGCCGGGCTCACGCCGGAGCAGCGGGAGACGGTGTTCGCCCTCATCAACCCACAGCTGGTGGTGGGCGGCGAGGTGCTCATCACGCGCGTGCTGCGCGACGTGTACAGCGAGCGTCAGCTACAGGAGGTCATGACCGACTTCTGGCTGAATCACTTCAACGTGTATCTGCGGAAGGGCCCGTTCGCTCCGTGGTACCTGGCGGATTATCAGGACAAAGTGGTCCGGCCGCGGGCGCTGGGGAAATTTGAGGACCTGCTGGTGGCGACCGCGCAAAGCCCGGCAATGCTGTTCTACCTGGACCAGACGGAGAGCGTGGGACCCCACTCGCTGGCAGCCGTGCGCGCGGAGTGGTTCCAGCGCCCCAACGGGAAGGGCCGGCAGCTGGGGATCAACGAGAACTATGCGCGCGAGCTGATGGAGCTGCACACGCTGGGCGTCGAGGGCGGCTATACGCAGAAGGATGTCATCGAGGTCGCAAAGGCATTCACCGGGTGGGGCATCGATCGGCCCGACCAGGGCGGCGAGTTCGTCTTCAATCCGCGGCGGCACGAGCCGGGGCCGAAGTTCGTGCTGGGGAAGAAAATTTCCGACCGTGGCGAGGCGGAGGGCCTCGAGATCCTGCACATGCTGGCGATGAATCCGGCGACCGCCCATCATGTCTCGTACCAGATCGCTCAGCGCTTCGTGAGCGACACGCCGCCGCCAGCGCTGGTGGATGCGATGGCCGCGACCTGGATGCAGACCGGCGGCGACATTCGCGAGGTGCTGCGGACGATGCTGAACCGGCCGGAGTTTTGGTCGAAAGATGCGTATCGGGCGAAGGTGAAGACGCCGGAAGAGTACGTGATCTCGGCGGTGCGGGCGACCGGCGGCGAAGTGGTGCATCCCGCGGCGCTGGTGGAGGCGATCGGGCAGCTGGGCATGCCGCTCTACGGGTGCCAGACGCCGAACGGCTATGCGTGGACGGCCGAGGCGTGGCTGAACAGCGGGGAACTGCTGGACCGCATGAACTTCAGCATGGCGCTGGCGGACAACAGCGCGGGGACGCTGATGGAGTGGGACAGGCTGCTGAGCATTACGGGACCGCAGCAGGCGAGCGCGACGGAAAAGGAAGGCCGGCTGGAGACGGCGCTGCTGGGCGATGCGGCTTCAGAGCACACGCGCAGCGCCGCCCTGGGCCAGCTCGCGCAGGATGCTTCGGCGAGCGGCGATGCGGAAGAGGGCATGCCGAAAGCTCCTCGCCGCGTGAATTTCGTGCGGCCGCGGGAGTTCGGACAGCTGCTGCAGGCGGTCGCTCCTTTGCCCGCGCCTGCTGACCGGGATGCGGCGCTGCTGGGTGGATTGCTGCTGGGCTCGCCGGAGTTTCAGCGCAGGTAGGCGTGCGGCCGTCAGAATCCGTTCACCGTGTGGCGCTATCCGGCCGCGAACAATCCGGGAACCGCGGCCGCCTGGGCGGACAACGACCACGATGGCGACGACTGGTTAGCTGCAGACGTGACGATGGGAAGGACCGGCCTGTACGCACTTGTGCGTGCAGGCCGTCGTCTTTTGCGGCGGAGCGGTCGAGGCGCCCGGCGCGCGAACGACGGCGCGGATCATCACCGGCGTCACGCTGTTCAGCACTGCGGGAAACACAGCGCGCACCACGGGGATTCCCACGAGGCCGCCAAGCATTGCCAGGCAGGTGACGGCGATGGCCAGGACGTGCGACCAGCGGCGCGTTTTCTCGGAGCCGTAAGGCGCGAGAGGCGCGCCGGTGGTGTGAACCTTCCGGCGGCCGGCATCGGGATTAGTCTGCGGAGACGGCATGGGGCGTCGGTGCTTTCCTGCTGAAGATGTGGAGGAGCGACTGGAGCATGACGTAGAGAACGGGGATAAAGAACAGGTTCAGTACCGTGGAGACGAGCATGCCGCCGATGATGGTGGTGCCCACCGAGCGGCGTCCCGCGGAGCCGGCGCCGGAGGCGATGGCCAGCGGAATCACGCCGAGGATGAAGGCAAACGAGGTCATCAGAATCGGTCGCAGGCGGAGCTCCGCGGCCTCGATGGCGGCATCGACAATGGAGTGGCCCTTGCGGCGCAGCTGCTCGGCGAACTCAACAATCAGGATGGAGTTCTTGGCGGCAAGGCCGATGAGCATGACCAGGCCGATCTGGCAGTAAATGTCGTCCGAATAGCCGCGCAGCGACTGGGCGTAGAGGGCGCCCAGCACGGCCATGGGCACGGCCAGCAGGATGATGAACGGCAGCGCGAAGCTCTCATACAGAGCGGCGAGCGTGAGATAGACGACCAGAATGCCAAGTCCGAAGATGACGAAGATCTTCCCGGCCGATTCGATTTCCTCCAGAGCCAGGCCCGTCCACTCATAGGCCATGCCGTGCATCATGGTGTGATCGGCAAGGTTCTCCATGGTGTGCAGGGCGACGCTGGTGCTCACGCCCGGCGCCGGCGAACCGTCGATTTCCGCCGAGCGGAACAGGTTGTAGTGGCTGATGACCTGCGGCCCCGAGGTGTTCTCAATCGTCACCAGATTGTCGAGCGGAATCATCTGCCCGGTGCTGGAACGCACGTAGTACTGGCGAATGTCGGAGGCGTTGTTGCGGAACTGCTGCTCAGCCTGGACGTAGACGCGATAGCTCCGATTGTTGAAGTCGAAGTTGTTCACGTACTCCGAGCCCATGTACACCTGCAGCGCATCGGAGATCTGCCCGAAGGGAACGCCGAGAGCCTTGGCCTTGTCGCGGTCGATGCGCACCAGCACCTGCGGGTCGTTCGAGGTGAAGCTGGTGTACATGCCGGTAAGATCCTTGTTCTGGCTGCCGCGCGCGACGATGGTGTGCGCGATGCGATCCAGGTTCTGAAGCGTGTTGCTGCCGCGGTCCTCAAGCTCGAACTGGAATCCGCCAAAGCTGCCCACGCCGTTGATGGCCGGGGGCACCATGGGGATGATCAGCGCGCCGGGGATCATGAAGAACTGCCGGCGGTAGCGATTGACAATGGCTTCAGCGGAGTCCTGGGGTCCTTTGCGCTGGTCGTAGGGCGCGAGGTTGCAGAACATCATGCCGTAGTTTGAGGCATTGCCGCTGAAGCTGAACCCGCCTATGGCAAAGGCGCCGGCCACATCCTTGTCCCGGTTCAGCATCGCGCTCACTTCGGCTTCAATGTGCGTGGTGTAGGCCAGAGACGCGCCCTGCGGAGCCTGAATCAGGATCATCATGAAGCCCTGGTCTTCTTCGGGAACGAAGGCGGTGGGCACGTGCGTGTACTCCCAGTACGCGCCGAACAGGCCGACAAAGAAGAGCAGCACCATGAGCCAGCGCACGCGCAGCACGCCGTGGATAGCGCGCGCGTAGCCGCGTCCCAGGCCTTTGATACTGCGCTCGGCGAAGTGGAGGATCGTATGCTTGCCCTCTTCGCGTCGCAGAAACAGTGCCGCGAGGGCAGGCGAGAGAGTGAGCGCGTTAAATGCTGAAATCGCGATGGAGAAAGCAATCGTCAGCGAGAACTGCCGGTAGAGAATGCCGGTGGTTCCGGGGAAGAACGAGACCGGGACGAAGACGGCGATCAGCACCAGCGATGTCGCGATGACGGCGCCGGTGACCTCGACCATGGCAGCGGAGGTGGCGTGGTGCGGCTCGCGGTCGCCCTCTGCGATGTGGCGCTGCACGTTTTCAATGACGACGATGGCGTCGTCGACCACGAGGCCCGTGGCCAGAGTGATGCCGAACAACGTCAGAGAGTTGATGGAGAAGCCGAAGACCCTGATGAACGCGAAGGTGCCGACCAGAGAGACGGGGATGGTCACCGCCGGGATGATGGTCGCGCGCCAGTCCTGCAGGAAGAAGAAGATCACCGCGATGACGATCAGGATGGCTTCGATCAGAGTCTTGATGACTTCGTGGATCGAAGCGCCGACGATCGTGGTCGTGTCGAAGGCAATGGCGTACTTCATCCCCGGCGGAAAGGATTTGGCCAGCCGGGCCAGCTCGGCCTTGGCGTCGCGATCCACCTGCAGCGCGTTGGCGTCGCTGAGCTGCATCACGCCGAAGCCGACCGCGGGAATGCCATCGAAGGTGAGGGTGCTGCCGTAGTTCGACGAGCCAAGCTCCGCACGGCCGACATCCTTGATCTGGATGATGCCGTTGGGCGTGTTCTTCACGATGATGTCGTCGAACTGCTCGGGCGTGGTCAGGCGGCCGACCACGTTAACGGAAATCTGGAAGTCCTGTTTGGAATTCGACGGCGGCGCGCCCAGCTGGCCTGAAGGCACTTCGACGTTCTGCTCCTGCAGCGCGCTGACCACATCGGAGGCGGTGAGGTCGCGCGCGGCCAGCTTGACCGGATCGAGCCAGATGCGCATCGCGTACTGGCCGACGCCGAAGATCTGTACGTCGCCCACGCCCTGCACGCGCTTGATCGCGTCCTTGATGTAGACATCAAGGTAGTTGCTCATGAACAGATTGCTGTACTGGCCGTGATCGGCGTAAATGCCGGCGCCAAAGACAAAATTGCTGTTCGCCTTGCTGACCGTGATGCCGGTCTGGTTCACTTCCGCAGGCAGCAGGCCGGAGGCGGACGAAACGCGGTTCTGCACGTCGACGGCGGCGATGTCCAGCGGATAGCCGGTGTTGAAGGTGGTGGTGATGGCGCTGGTGCCGTCGTTGGCGCTGGTGGACTGGATGTAGCGCATGCCCGGAACGCCGTTGATCGCCTCTTCCAGAGGAATGGTGACCGCCGACTCCACCTGGCTGGCGTTGGCGCCGATATAAGCGCTGGTGACGGTGACCTGGGGCGGCGCCAGCTGCGGATAGAGAGAGATGGGCAGGGACGGAATGACCACGGCGCCGGCCAGAATGATCAGCAGCGCGCAGACCGTGGCAAAGACCGGGCGATGAATAAAGAAGTCAACCAAACTCAGCCTCGCAATTCATCCGTGAAAATCTGAAGCGCTTCAGAGTCCGTGAGCGGGCGCGGCGGGGGGCGGACCGGCCGGCATCGGAATCACGGGCATGCCGTCCATCAGGATCTGCGTTCCGGAGACGATGACCTTGTCGCCGTTATCCAGGCCGCTCAGCACGGCGTAGTCGTTGCCTACCGTCTGCCCCAGATCAATCGGCTGCTGGTGAGCGACAAATTTGCCATTGCCTGCGCTCCTCGCGACGTAGACAAAGGCCTGTCCCCCAACCCGGCTGACCGCCAGCACCGGAACCACCGGCCGGGGCGACACGTTCCAGATCACCTGGGCCTTTACCAGCTGTTCGTTGCGCACCAGCGGGGAGCGGACCGGCGCCTTCACCAGGATGCCCTGCAGCGCGTCGTCCACCTGCGGAGAAACGAAGTCGATCGCCGTCTTCTCGATGGGCTTGCCGCTGTTGTCGAGAATCTCGACGCCGAGTCCGTTGCGCAGCTGGGCAGCGCGGTCGGTCGGTATATAGATGTAGGCTTCCAGATCCCGGTTCTCGTCATCGGTGGTCAGCATGGTGCTGGAGGTGACGTAGTCGCCGATGTGAACCGGAATGTCGCCGATGGTTCCGGCAAAGGGAGCGGTGATGCGGTAGTAGCCCAGCTCCTGCTGCTGCGTCTTCAGGGTGGCCAGGGCTGCGTCGTAATTGGCCTTGGCGCTGGCGTAGGACTGCTCCGACTGGTCAATCGCGTCCTTGCTGATAATGCCGTCGGAAAACAGCTGGCGCTGGCGGGCGATCTGGGCCTTGTTGTAGTTGTAGACCGCCAGCATCTGCTGGTCGGTCGCCTCCTGCGAGGCAACGGTGGCCTCCTGCTTGGTCGGGTCGATCTGCATAAGAAGCTGACCCGCCCGCACCTGATCCCCGGAGTGCACCAGGATCTGGGTGATATTGCCGCTCACCTGCGGATTGATCGTGGCCGAGCGCCGCGATTTGATGGTGGCCACATATTCATCCGACTGCGGCACCGGCTCTGCCGCTACCGTCAGCGTCTGAACCGGAAGCGCCTGCATGCCCGGGCCGGCGGCGTGTTGTGGCTGCTCCTTGCCGCAGCCTGCAATTCCGGCGGCAAGCATGAGCGATATGGCAGGAATAATGACAGAGACTTTTCTCACGCTGCGTCCCTCGAACCCAATGGAAAAAGGCAAACTAAAAAATCAGGCTACGGCGCGCTCTCCAGGCCCGACCGGCTGCGCAAAAATTTCTCCTGGCACGATTGGGCATTGGATGTGCGAGCAAGATCGATAGCTCCAGAATATCTGGATTTCAGAAGAACATACGAGGGAAAGAGAACCGCGGTTCGCACAATAGAAAACGGGCTGTCCGTTTCCGAACAGCCCGTTCCGTCTTTTCGCAATCCCGGGACCGACCCCGGGCGCCTCATTGGCTTCCACAGACGCATTTCCCGTGGAAGCTTAGCCGCCCGCCCTGGTCGCGCCTCCATAGTAGAGGCCCGGAATTTTCAGCTGCCCTCCGGGGGCGAAGTGAAATTCAAGCAGAGGCCTCGACGGCAGCCTCTCGGCTCGAGTGCTTCTCCCTCCGCGAGCCTGCGGATCGGTTGTGACAGCTCGCTTTCCTGCCGATTCAGTTGGTTTTGTCCGAACTCTGGACATCCATCCTCCTTGTCGGTTTTCTGAAGCGTTACCGCATCTACTTTCTTCGATTGCAGACCCGCGGATGGCGTTGCCAGAATCCGGGGTGCGTTTTCCACCCGGAACTACTTTTTCTCCGCCGCCTCGTTGCGCGCCCGCACCCGGAACCAAATTGGCGAGCCCTCAAACCCAAAGGCTGCACGGATTTGATTTTCCAGGAACCGCTCGAAGGAGAAATGCAGCTTCACGTCGCGGTCGGTGAACAGAATAAAGGTGGGCGGCGCGACCCCCGCCTGGGTCAGGTAATAAATCCGCACCCGCTTCGCCATGGGAACGCTGGCCCGCTGGAAATCAATCTTCTGCATGAAGCGGTTCATCGCGCCGGTTCCAATCCGCTTGCGCCGCTCCGCCGCCACCCGCAGCACCGTGTCCAGAATGAGCGAAACGCCGCGGCCCTTCGCAGCGGAGATGAAAAGCACCGGCGCGTAGCTCAGGTACTTCAGCACCGAGCGAAGCTGCCGCTCGAAGATGGCTTTGTCGGCGGGCGGCTTGCCGTCGGTCCTTCCTGTGGTCACCAGGTCCCACTTGTTCACCACGATCACCACCGACCGCCCGCTCTCGTGCGCGTAGCCGCCGATGGTCGCGTCGGATGCGGTGACGCCCTCGGTCGCGTCGATGACCAGCAGCGCCACGTCCGCGGCTTCAAGATGCCGGCGCGCCATTACGACCGAGAGCTTCTCCGCCATCAGCTTCGTCTTGCCCTTGCGGCGAATGCCCGCCGTATCGATCAGCCGGAGATCGTGATCCTTGTAGCGAATCACCTCATCGACCGCATCGCGCGTAGTGCCCGCGACCGGGGAAACAATGGCCCGGGCGCTGCCGGTGAGGGCATTCAGCAGCGTGGATTTGCCCACGTTGGGCCGGCCGATGATGGCCACCCGGGTTTCTCTTGGCAGGGTAGCCTGTTCAGGCGGAGCGGCTTCGTCGTCACTGCCCGGCCCGGCCTCCACGCCTTCGGCCTCAGGAGACTCGGCTTCGAAAGGTGCAGGCTCATCGGTGGTTTCGGCCTGGGGCAGAACCGCAAACACATCGTCCAGCAGGTCGCCGATGCCTTGTGCGTGCTCGGCGGAGATGGGAACCAGGTTGCGAATGCCGAGGCGGCGGAAGTTCTCCGCGGCCGCGGCCATCTCAGCGGTGTCGATCTTGTTCACCGCGAGAAAGAGTGGCTTGCCGGTGCGCAGCAGCAGCCGTGCCAGGTCCATGTCCGGCGCGGCCAGCTCCGTCCGCCCGTCCACGACCATGATGATGGCGCTCGCCTCCTCCAGCGCATGCCGCGCCTGGCGGAAAATCTCCGCGGGGATGAGCGCCTCGTCGTCGGGGATGATGCCGCCGGTATCCACCAGCCGCGCCAGTCGCCCGTTCCAGCCGACCTCGCCGTAGATGCGGTCGCGCGTAATCCCCGGCTCGTTGCCGACGATGGAGCGGCGGCTGCCGGTCAGCCGATTAAACAGCGTGGACTTGCCAACGTTGGGGCGTCCGACAATGGCAAGGATGGGTAGCCCAGTCGCCTGCGCCTGCCTGCCGCTATGGGCGTTCCTTAACTTCGGCTTCTTTTCCTTCGCGGAACGGGGCATTCAGTTCGATTATCAGGGTTTGCCCCGAACAGACCAAATTTGCCCCGAACAGACCAAATCCGCTTACGCCGGGCAATCCCGCTTAGCTGACCGTTTCAGCCGAGTACCGTGCGATCAGCCCCGTCCGCACCGCGTGCCGATAGACCCCGGTGAACAGCCGCCCCATCAGCAGAAGATACAGAACCGCCAGCGCGCTGCCAATCGCCAGCGGCATCGCCGCCACCCGGTGCCCCAGCAGCACTCCGCGCATCCCCTCGAACACGTAGCTCGGCGGGATCAGACGAGCCAGCGCCTGCATCCAGTGCGGCAGCACTGACAGCGGATAAAACACGCAGGCCAGCGGCGAGATAAACGCCGGGATCGGCCAGATGAACCACTCCGCCGCCGGCCCGAAGCGCAGCACCAGCGCGCAGCCGAAGATGCCCAGCGAAATGCCAAACAGGAAAAGCACCAGCAGAAACGCCGCCAGCATCGATCCGTAGACGAAGAAGGACAAGCCAAACGCCAGCGTGGCCAGCGCGATCATTGCGATCAAACCAACAATGCTGGTGGCGATGCTCGACAGCACCAGCCCGGTCAGATATTCCGAAACGCTGAGCGGCGAAGCGAAGAGGTTGAGGAAGTTCCGCGACCCCACGTCTTCCAGAAACGCCGTAGTGATGCCCTGCATCACGCGCGTCATAAAGTCCCACAGCAGCACCGCGCCCAGCATCGCCGGTACAAAATTAAAACGCGCCGATGAGACGGAATTCAGGTACCGCGTGATGAATCCCCACAGGATGATGTCGATCGCCACCCAGGCAAACAGCGGCACAATGCGCGTGGGGCTGCCGCGCAGCAGATAGTACTGGCGCAGCAGCAAGCCGGCGGGGCGGCGGGGAAAAAGAGCCATCAGTCCTGCTCCTGGGGCACGCGCAGCGTCAGCGGCTCGCGCGCTACCGCGACAAACAGGTCTTCCAGCGTGTCATGACCGTGCTGGCCCGGCAGCGACCGCGGATCGCCCTCCAGCAGAATCTTCCCGTGCGAGAGAAACAGCACGCGGTGGCACACCTCCGTCACCTCCACCATATTGTGCGAGGTCCACAGAACCCCCACGCCCGTCCGCGAAGCAAACTCCCGAATCGTCGCCCGAATCTCCCGCGCAATCGCTGGATCGAGCGACGCCGTCGGCTCATCGAGCAGCAGCAGCCGTGGCCGGTTCAGCATGGCCTTCGCCAGAGCCACCCGCGTCTGCTCACCCGACGACAGCACCCCGCACTTTGTATTCCGAAACCGAACCAGATCGAACTCCCGCAGGCTCTCCTCGAGGCGCGCGCGAAGATCGGGCACCGCATACAGCAGGCCAAACACGCGCAGATTCTGCGCGACGGTCAGGTTCCCGGGCAGCGGCGCATAAACCGCGGCAAAGTTCGTCCGGCTCAGTGCCTGCCGCCTGCGCCTCGCCAGGTCGCAGCCGTCGATGGTGATGGTCCCCGACGTCGGCGCCAGCACGCCCAGAATCATGTTGATGGTGGTCGTCTTGCCTGCGCCGTTCGGCCCCAGCAGCCCGAGAATCTCCTGCGAGCCCACTGCAAACGAAATATCGTCCACGGCGACAATCGCGCCATACTGCTTCGACAGGTGTTCGACGGAGAGGATGGCGCCGGGCGCGATCCCGGCAGCGGCAGAGCGGGGCATCTGCTTCAGTGTTGCATTGCGGCGCAGGCGGGGCAACGCCGGTTGCCCCGCCTCAAGCCAGGCTACGAGCCCATGTACATCACGTGCACATACGTGCCGAGCCGGACGTTGTACGCCAGGTACCAGCCCGGATCGTCGGGATCGGGGTAGAGCACAACGTCATCGGAATCCCACAGCCAGCCATCGCACAGCGCGAGATCGGCCGGGGCCACACTGAAATAGAACCCTCCAAACCAGAAGCGGTCCGGACCGCCGCCGGCCAGGCGCCACACCTGGCGAGCTCCCGTCGCGCCGGGAAAGCGTCCGTGCTCCCAGGGATGATCCAGGTGATAGCTCTTCGAGGGCACGTGGCCGACCCAGCGATCGGTGCTCGCATCCACATGCGGCACCGCGGGATGTCCGGTGGCTTCCGGCTTGCCCTGCTGCATCGGGATATGCTGCTGGGGTCCGTGGGAGGGAATGTGTCCGCCGCCCACCGGCGGCCGCGCTGGGCCCACCGGCGCCGGACGAGTACTGCGTGTGCTCTTCTGCGGCGTTCCATGCGGGCTGGGAGACGGATGGCTCGATGGCCGTTCCTGCGCGAATCCGGGAACGGCGAACAGGAGCAGGACGGCGAGTGAACCGAGGATGCGTTTCATGTTTCCTCCAGGGCACTGCGTTTAAGGAGGCCCATCCTTCCTGCGTGCGAATTGGCAGAGGTGCGCGCCCCATTCAGGGCGAGCCGGGGCCGACGGCACGCCCATCATACATGCGACAACCTTGTTCGGTGCTCCAACAAAAAATCCGGCTAGTCCGCCGGGTTCTCCAGATAATCCCAGGACGCGGTCACCTCCGCCCCCAGCCCCTCGGCAATGCGGACCGCCGCGCTCTCCACCTGAGCCATCAGGCCGGAAAGGTAGTCGCGCGAGCCGGAGATGGCCGCAATCCCCAGCGTCGCGGACTGCCACGTGACCGCCTCATCCATCTCGGCAACCGAAATGTTGAACGCGTGGCCCAGCTTTTCCTTCAGGCTGCGGACCACCTGGCGGCGATCTTTCAGCGAATGGGCGTGCTCCATGCGAAGATCAAGGTACATCGCGGCGACGGGCATCGGGAGTCATGGTAAACCCCATTCCGGCCCCCAGCCGCCGGCCCCGGGCCCAATCCAGGGCCCAAACAGGCTCCAACCAGGCCCCAACCAGGGAGTGACGACCCGGCTTCCCGGCATCCGATTCCGCACCCTCCAGTTGACCGGGGCCCGCGATGCCGCATCTCTTTAAATCTGGGCCGAAATTCAGGGGGATCAGGGACATGAGAAAGTTTTCGATTTTGGCGCTCGCACTGGCCGGTTGCGGCACGCTGCTGGCGCAGGAAATGAATCCCACCGCGACCGATCGCTGGCCGCAACAGAACCAGGGACAGCCCCAGGGCAAAACGGAAAACGGCGTCCCCATCTACAAGATCACCGTCGTCGGACGCGATATTCCCGCCATTAACTACTTCCATCGCAGTGGCGCCACGAAGGTCGGCTTCCGCGGAACTGAGCTGCTGCCCTCTGTGAAAGGCACCGCCGAGGTGAACAGCCTCAACGGCCGCACCCAGATCAAGGTCCACCTGGAAGGCCTGATTCCGGCCAACAGCTTTGGCGTGGAGTATCTGACTTACGTGCTCTGGGCCGTCACCCCGGAAGGCCGCCCCATCAACCTGGGCGAAATCCTCTGGAACCACAGCGGCAAGGCCGACACGACGGTGACCACCAACCTCCAGTCCTTCGGCATGATCCTGACGGCTGAGCCCTATTTCGCCGTTACCATGCCCAGCGACGTAGTGGTCGCGCAGAACTTCGTCATCAACGACAAGACCACCGGCGTGCTGGAGACCGTGAACGCCCACTACAACCTGCTGCCCCGCGGCGCCTATGCGCAAACCGGCGGCCGTCACACGGTGCTCGACCCCATCAGCCGCAACGACCGCTCCCCGCTCGATCTCTATGAAGCCATCAACGCCGTCCAGATTGCCGATGCCGAAGGCGCCGAGCAGTACGCCACCGACAGCATGGCCACGGCCAAGCAGGACCTCTACAACGCGCAGCAGATGGACATCCACCAGAAGGAGATGAAGCAGGAGATCACCTACGCGCGCGAGGCCGTCCAGACCGCCGAGGATGCCCGCATCCTGACCATCCGCAAGAAGCAGGCCGAAGACGAGGCGCGCCAGCGCGCTGCCGAAGAGGCCGCGAAGAAGCAGGCCGCAGCTTCGGCGCTGGCCGCGCAGGAGGCCCAGCAGCAGCAGCAGCAGGCCGAGCAACAGGCCGAAGCCGCTCAGCAGCAGCAACAGCAGGCCGAAGCCGCCGCCGCAACCGCCCGCGCCGAGCAGGCTAAAGCTCAGGCCGCCCAGCAGGCAGCCGAGCAGGCCATGGCCCAGGCGCGCCAGCAGGCTGAGGACATGCGCGAGAAGCTCCGCGAGCAGCTCAACCAGGTGCTCAACACTCAGGAGACAGCGCGCGGCCTCATCGTCAACATGTCCGACGTGCTCTTCGCCCTCAACAAGTACGATCTGAAGACCGACGCCCAGATCAAGCTGGCCAAGGTCTCCGGCATCCTCCTCACCTATCCCAACCTGAAGGTGCAGGTGGAAGGCTACACCGACAACACCGGCGCGCCGGACTACAACCAGCAGCTCTCAGAGAAGCGCGCCATGGCGGTGCAGCAGTTCCTGGTGGCGCAGGGTGTCCCTCCGGCGAATGTCACAGCCCAGGGCTACGGCGAGGCCGATCCGGTCGCGGACAATTCCACCTCCGCCGGGCGCGCGAAAAACCGCCGCGTGGAGATGGTCGTCTCCGGCGCGTCGATCGGCGTGCAGCAACAGGCGCCCACGCCGGCCAACTCACAGCCCGTGGCCCCAGGAACGGCGCCGATGACCGCAACGCCGCCCACCAACCCACAGCAGCCGCAGCCCCAGCCGCAGAATCCCACCGGCGTCTCCCAGGGCCCCCCGCAATAAACTCCTCCATCGGAAAAGCAAAAGGCCATCCGCAAAGGATGGCCTTTTGTCTCGCGATCTACCTCTCGCGACCTACCTCCCGCCTCCTACCTCCTCCCTCCTACCCCAGCTACCAGTTCCAAAACTAACTTGCAATTCACAAGTAATCATTGCTACATTGGCGGACGTGCCTCGGAAGGCCGCTCCCCAGCACCGTTCCGGTTGTCCGGTCAGCATCTCGCTCGAAGTCTTCGGCGACCGATGGTCGCTGCTGATCGTGCGCGATCTCATGGTGCGCGGTTTTCAGAGATTTCAGGATTTCGTCGAATCGGGCGAAGGCATCGCCACCAACATCCTCGCCGACCGGCTGCGCTGTCTGCAGCGCTCGGGAGTGGTCGAGGCGGAGCCGGACCCAAAGGATGGGCGGCGCGTGAACTATCGGCTGACGCAGAAGGGAATCGACCTCGCTCCGGTGATGCTCGAGCTGCTCATCTGGGGCGCCGAGCACGAAAAGACCGGAGCTCCGCCCGCGATCGTCGCGCACATGGCCGCGAATCGCGCGGCGATCCTGGCCGAGACGCGGCGCCGCTGGAAAGACCGCGATCCCACGCCCATCCTGCCCTGGCTCGGCGGTCCGCGGCGAAGCGATCCAAAGAACGGCAAAGCGTAAGCAGGGAACCGGTCAGGTTCCCGAGGGCCCCGGCAGTCCAAAATTTACAAAGTGGCTATGGAGGAGCGTCATGTCGGAAGCAACGATGGGAGCGCGCCGTACTGAGAATGAAATGGCCGTTTCCCCGGGAAAGCTGTGGACAGGACGAGTCATCGCCGGACTGGTGGCCTTGTTCCTCCTCTTTGACGCAGCGATGAAGTTCGTTCAGCCGAAGCCGGTCGTCGAATCCTTTGTGCAGACCGGCTGGCCCATCGCCGTCTCCTCCACGCTGGGGGCGCTGCTGCTCGTCAGCACCATCCTCTATCTCATCCCGCGCACCGCAATTCTCGGCGCGATCCTGCTCACCGGCTATCTTGGCGGAGCGGTCGGAGCCAACGTGCGGCTCATGAATCCGCTCTTCAGTCACACCCTCTTCCCGGTGTATTTTGGCGTTCTGGTCTGGGGCAGCCTGTGGCTCCGCGACCCAAAGCTGCAGGAACTGGTGCCCCTGCGGCAAAACCGATCACTTCCACCCCGCTGACTGGATCAGAAGGAGAACCTCATGTCCATTGCCCAGGGCTTTCTTACGGAATTTGAGCAACAGGTCCCGATCACGCGCCGATTTCTCGAGCGCCTGCCCGAAGACCAGCTAACCTGGAAACCCCACCCCAGATCCATGACCGCCGGCCAGCTCGCCCTGCATCTGGCCACGGTGCCCGGCAACATCACGCGCTTCGTGCAGGAGAAGAGCGGCCAGGCGCCGAACTTTGCCAACATCCCGGCGCCGTCGAGCCGCGACGAGGTCCTGCGCAGCTTCGACGAGAGCATCGCCGCTGTTCGCACGCTGCTGCCGAGACTCGATGACGCCGCGATGAACGAAACCTTTCGCGTCTTTGCCGGAGAAACCGAGGTGATGGCGATTCCCAGACACGCCTTCCTTCGCAACATCATGCTCAACCACTGGTACCAGCATCGCGGGCAGTTCTGCGTCTATCTCCGCCTGCTCGATGTTCCCGTGCCCGCCAGCTGGGGCCCCAGCGCCGACGAGATGCCGGCGGCGGCGCGCCAGCCGGAAGGTGCGGCTGCCTGATCCGGCGAAAGGGAACCGGGTTCGCCCCTGTGCCGTAGTGAATTTCGACCCCAACTTTTTGATTCTGAGGAGACACCATGAAAATCCAGCCTTACCTGAATTTCAGCGGCCAGTGCGAAGAGGCCTTCCGCACCTACGAGCGCGTGCTGGGCGGCAAAATCGTCGCCAGCTTCACCTTCGGCACCAGCCCCATGGCGGCCAAGTATCCCGAGCTCGCCAACAAGATCATGCACGCCACCCTTTCCGTTGGCGATCAGGTCATCCTCGGCTCCGACGTGCCGCCGGAATACTTCCAGCAGCCGCAGGGCATGGCGATTTGCCTGGATATGCCTGACGTTGAAACCGCCGAGCGCGTCTACGCCGGGCTCTCCGAGCATGCCGATATTCGCATGCCGCTGCAGGAGACTTTCTGGGCGAAGCGCTATGCCCACTTTACCGATCGCTTCGGCTCCGTGTGGATGATCAACGTCTCCAAACCCATGTAAGCTGACTGGCAAATTTCAAATTCCAAAGGAGAGAGCATGAGCAAAGTGCGTGTGCTGGTGGGTACCCGCAAGGGAGCATTCACTCTCACGGCGGACGGCAAACGCGACCAGTGGGAGGTCGCCGGCCCGTTTTTCGCCGGCTGGGAGGTCTACCACATGAAGGCGTCGCCGGTGAATCCGGACCGGATCTACGCCTCGCAGACCAGCGGCTGGTTCGGCCAGATCATCCAGCGCTCCGACGACGGCGGTAAAACCTGGAACGCGCCGGGAGGCGGCCAGCAAAAATCGCCGCAGGGCTGGCCGGCAGGCGAGAGCAACCGCTTCGTCTACGACACGTCGGACCAATCCGGCGCGCCGCTCACCACGCATCAGTGGTACGACGGCACTCAGCATCCGTGGGAGTTCAAGCGCGTCTGGCACATCGAGCCCTCGCTCTCCGACGCCGAAGCCGTCTACGCCGGCATTGAAGACGCGGCGCTCTTCCACTCGAAGGACGGCGCGCATTCCTGGCAGGAGCTCTCCGCCCTGCGTGGACACGGCACCGGCCCCAACTGGCAGCCTGGAGCGGGCGGCATGTGTCTGCACACGGTCGTCCTTGATCCCAAAGATCCGAACCGTATCTATATTGCGATTTCAGCGGCGGGTGCTTTCCGCTCCGACGACGGCGGCAAGAGCTGGAAGCCAATCAACAAGGGTCTGCGCTCGCAGTTCCTCCCCGACCAGGACGCGGAAGTCGGCCACTGCGTCCACCACATCGCCATGAATCCGAAGCGCCCCGGCGTCCTCTTCATGCAGAAGCACTGGGACGTGATGCGCAGCGACGACGCCGGCGACAACTGGCGCGAGGTCAGCGGCAACCTCCCCACCGACTTCGGCTTCGCCATCGACGTTCACTCGCACGAGCCGGAAACCATCTACGTTGCCCCCATCAAGAGCGACTCCGAGCACTACCCGCTCGAGGGCAAGCTGCAGGTGTGGCGCAGCCGCACCGGCGGCAACGACTGGGAACCCATGACCAACGGTCTTCCCCAGGCCAACTGCTACGTCAACGTCCTCCGCGATGCGATGGCTGTGGACACGCTCGACGAGTGCGGCGTCTACTTCGGCACCACCGGCGGACAGGTCTACGTCTCGCCCGACGCCGGCGACACCTGGAAGCCGATCGTCCGCGATCTGCCCCCGGTGCTGTCCGTGGAGGTGCAGACCCTCTCATGATCCGCGTTGAATTGCCGTTTCACCTGCGCACCCTCGCGCAGGTGAACGGCGAAGTGCAGGTCGACGTCCCCGCCCCGGTCACCCTTCGGCGCGTGCTCGATGCGCTCGAAGAGCAGTACCCGGTGTTGTGTGGAACCATCCGCGACCATGACACCCTGAAGCGGCGGCCTTTTCTGCGGTTCTTTGCCTGCCAGGAAGACCTGTCGCATGCCTCGCCCGACGATCCGCTGCCGGCCGAAGTCGCCTCCGGCAAAGAGCCGCTTCTGGTCATCGGAGCCATCGCCGGCGGAAGCCGCTAACACCCCAAAGGAGACCGCGATGAAGAAGATCCAGCCGTTTCTCTGGTTCAACGACAACGCCGAAGAAGCCGTCGACTTCTACCTCTCCGTCTTTCCCAACTCAAAGCGCGGAACGGTCCTGCTCGCCTCCGAGGGCGGGCCCAACCCGCCGGGATCGGTCCTCACGATCACTTTCACCATCGGCGACCTTGATTTCGTCGCCCTCAACGGCGGTCCCATGTACCAGTTCACCCACGCCATCTCGTTTGTCGTCCCCTGCGAGAGTCAGGCGGAGATCGATACCTTCTGGGCGAAGCTCACCGAGGGCGGCAAGGAAGTCCAGTGCGGCTGGCTGGTGGACAAGTTCGGCGTCTCCTGGCAGGTGGTCCCGCACAACATCGGCCAGCTCCTGCAGGGCAAGGACGCCGAAGGCGGCAAGCGCGCCATGGCGGCCATGATGCAGATGGTCAAGCTCGACATCGACACCCTGAAAAAAGCCGGCGGCCTGGCCTAAGCGCCGGGCGCCGTTAGCTGGCCGGTTCAAAGCTGACCGGTTCAAAGCTGGCCGCATCACCAGCCGTCCCGCCGCCTTTCCACCCGGAACAAAACGGCTTCCGCCGACACTCATCGTTAGAAGGCAGTCAGGCGCGGAAAAGACTGCCCATGGCGGAGCGGGCTTGCTATGATGATGTCCCCTCCCCGACGAGCACGCAGGACCGTTCCAGCAGCAATGTGGCCGAGGCAAGGCGTGCGGCTGTCAGGTTCCGGATCGACGATGGAATCGGGCTCCCCAGAAGCCCGAGGAGCAGGCGATGAATTGGCGAGGACGTGGGATCGCGGGGGCGGTGGCCATCGGCCTGGCGGCTCTGCCGGTGCAGGGCCAGAACTTCGGCATGGCCAAAACCAAGGTGACGCTGCAGCGCAAGCTGCCGGCCCTGATGCATCTGCCCGGCGACAGCATCCGGGTGCGGGTGACCGGACGCCAGGATCAGGCCGATCTCGCGCATGACCTGCAGGCTCTGATGGAGACCGAGCTGCTGCAGGACGATCCGCAGCTGCGCGAGGAGGAGAACGACCCCGCGGTCACCGTGACCTGCCGCATCACAAACTTTGCCCACCCCCAGCCGACTGTCACCCAGCGGCCGAATCTGCTGGCCACCAAAGGCCAGCCCAAAAACCAGACCTATACCCGGGTGACCGGGGCGCTCAGCGTTTCGTTTCAGGCGAAGACGCGCAGCGGGGCGACCATCGGCTCGGACAACGTCACCGTCAACTACGATCAGGAGTTCGACAGCGCGGGCAACAACGCATCGCACGGCATCATGGGCTCGATGCAGAGCTCGTGGCACCGGATCAAGGGCGGCTCCAGTGAATCCGACGACGACCAGCCGCCGACCGACGCGGAGCTGCGCTCGCACCTGCTGACCATGGCGGTGCATCGCATGGCCGAGCAGATCGTGAACACCAGCGAGAGCATTGACGTCTTCCTGGCGAAGAACAAGGGCGCGCTGGACGAAGGCGACAAAGCCGCCGAGGCGGGCCTGTGGGAGCGGGCGCTGGAGACGTTCGAGACGGCTTCGCCGCTGACGAAGAAGGACGAGGACGCGTACCGGCTCTACAACATTGGCGTGGCCGATGAGGCGCTGGGCTATCAGGCGCAGGACCCGAAGTCCGCGATGAAGCTTCTGGACCAGGCGGCCATCGAGTACGGCAAAGCCATCGACGCCAAGCCGGGCGAGAAGTACTTCCTGATCCCGCAGAAGCGGATCGAGACGGCCATCACCCATTACCACAAGCTCGACGAGATGAGTCGAGCTCCCGTGACGGTGGCGGACAACGCGCCGCCGGCGCCGAAGGCGGTTCCAAGGGCGGTGAAGACCACGCCCTCGCACTCCACCCACCACGCCACCGAGGCCTCCCTGCGCAGCGGCGGGCACCTGAGCGGCACCACCGGGAGCGCGGCGGCCGGCACCGGGCGGGCGCTGACGAATGCCCAGATCGTCGCCATGGTGAGGGCAGGGGTCTCTGACGATCTGGTGGCCGAGTCGGTGCGCAACGCCAGGGCGGTGGACTTTGACCTGAGTCTGGCGGCGCGGAGGCGTCTCACCGAAGACGGCGTGAGCCCCGCGGTGCTGGAGGCCATGAAGGTGCGCTGGGCGCACGATCTGACGAGCGGCAAATGACGGCCCGGCGAACGGCGTTCGCGCTGGCGCTGCTGGTTCTCGCCGCCAGCGCGGTTGCGCGGGCCGACGACGACCGCTGCGGCGCGGGCAAAGACCTGGTGGTCCAGGCGCTGGAGCAGGTGCGGCCCAACAGCGGCGACGACGCCTTCCAGGACGCGCTCGAGCTGCTGAAACATGCCGTGTCCACCTGCCCCGAGCTGGGCGATGCGTGGTACTACCGCAGCCTGGTGGAACAGCGGCTGGGCAATGCGCGGCTGGCCGCATATTCCCTCCAGAAGGCGCAGATGTTCGGCTCCGACGCGATGCAGAACAGCCTGAACCCGTTTGTGCTGGCGACGCCGAGCCAGAGCCGCGCGCTGCATGCGGAGACCCAGGCGCAGGGTGAGCCGCCGGCGAGCACTCCGGCGGTGGCCGGTCCGGTGCAGCAGAAGTGGGCGCTGGTGATCGGCATCGGGCAGTTCCAGGATGCGGCGATTCCGACGCTGCACTACACCACCGCCGACGCCAAAGCCTTCGCGCTGGAGCTGGCCGATCCTGCCATCGGGCGCTTTCCTCCGGACCATGTGGGCGTTCTGCTCGACGACCAGGCGACGACGAAGAACATCAAGGAGAAGCTGAACTGGATCGCGCGGAATGCGAAGCCGAACGATCTGGTGGTGATCTACGTGGCGACGCACGGCTCGCCGCGGACCGACGATTCGGCGGGCGGGGCGAACTACATCGTCACGTACGACACGGACATCGGGCAGAGCGGACCGATCGACCAGGACGCGCTGTACGCGACCGCGCTGCCGATGGTGGATTTAGCCAACGCGGTCGCCACCCGCATGAAAGCCCTGCGCACGGCGGTGATTCTGGACACCTGCTACAGCGGGGGCGCGGTGACGAACGCGGCGAAGCTGATGGCGCCGGGGCTGGCCAATGCCGCGCCGGGGCAGGCCATGCTGGAGCGGATGGCCGATGGCACGGGGCGAATTGTGATCGCGGCGGCGCGGTCGGATGAAGAGTCGCTGGAGAGCAGCTCATTGCAGCATGGATACTTCACGTACTACCTCCTTCAGGCGATGAGGGCGAACAAGGGCATGGACCCGATGAGCCAGATCTACACGTCGGTGTCGCAGTCAGTGGAACAACAGGTTGCGGCGCTGGCGAAGCAGCAGGGCAAGACCTTTGGGCAGCATCCGGTGATGAGCCGGAGTTCGTCCAGCGCGGACTTTGCGCTGGGGGTTGCGGGACAGTAGAGGACAGAGCTCAGAGCTCAGGGCGCAGAGCTCAGGGCGCAGAGCTCAGGGCACGGAGCACAGAGCTCAGAGCACAGAGCAGAGGTGCCACTCCCCACTCCCCACGTCCCCCTACTCTCCTCTCCCGATGACTACGATCTGGAAGGAGTGGGGGATCATGGGCGGCCTTGGCATGCGCATCCAGGCTGGGGCGTTGGCGGGGAGATTCGCCGGGGGCGTTTTCGGCGTCGCTCCGAACTCGGCGGTGATGGTGTAGAGGTTGCCGGTTTTTGGGTCGAGGGTGTGCGTCCGCGCGCGCAGCGGCGTGTCCACCGTCTGCTCGACGTGGAAGCTGGTCGGCGAGTCTTCCTTAATGATGGTGATCGTCCCGTCGCCCTGGGAGCTGGCTGCTTCCATCGTCTCGGGATTGAAGGTGACGCCGTCGCAGCCTTCGCCCGTGGGCAGGTCGGTGATGATGTGGCCGTCAGACGCCGACAGGATCACCATGTTGCTCTTCTCGCGGCAGGCGGCAAAGAGGATGTTGTTCTGCGCGTCGAGCGCGAGGCCGGCGCAGCCTGAGCCGCGCGAGGAGACGTCGTATTTGCCCACCATCTTCATGGTGTTCGCGTCGATGACGGCGATGGCGGCCTTGTCCTCGATGTCTACGTAGATCTTGCCGTGGCCGTCGGTGGCGGCCTGTTCGGGCGCGCCGCCGATGTCGATGGTGCCGAGGATGCTGCCGTCCTTGTCGTCGAGGATGGTGATGTTGGGCGCGACGTGGCTGAGGACGTAGAAGTGATGGTTGTACGGGTCGTTGAGGTAGCCGTCGGGATGGCCGCCGGTATCGATCTTTTTGATGACGGCGAAGGTCTTCGCGTCGAACATGGTGACCGGGTTGGAGGTGGCGAAGCCGTGGCCGGTCTCGGTATCGACGGCGCCGCCGTGGGCGCTGACGTTGGGGATGTCGCCGATGGGTTCCAGCGTGTCGAGGTTGTAGACGCCGATGTGGCCCGAGGGGCCGGAGCGGGCGACGAAGAGATGGCGCGCATCGGGGTCGGCGGTGATGTAGTCCCATCCACGGTCGCCGCCGGTGAGCTGGATGCGGGTGACTTTATAAGGACCGCTGTCCTGCGCGTGGGTGGGAACTGCGAGAAGGGAGGCTGTGATGAGGCCTGCTGCCACCGCCTGTGCGATTTTCATGAGCTGCGTTCTCCGAACGGGTTCGGCGTGACGCATCGAGGATACACGGGTGGGAGTGCTGCGGGTCCAGGTGACAGGTGACAGGTGGCAGGTTGCAGGTTGCAGGTGGGAAAGGCGCGTTTTCACCACAGAGAGCACAGAGGACACAGAGGGGGCGGTTCGTCATACTGGTTTTCCTCTTCGGGCTCGCGAAAAATTGCTCGCTGAAATTGCTATGTGTGAGAAACAGGGCACTTCGAGGGGGCCTCTCCTGCTATGTGTGGCAGGGATTGGGGTTGCGGGTAAGTGATAGAGGGGATAGGGGATAGGGTGTAGGGGATAGGGGACAGGAAGCGGCGTTGAGGGCCCGGGGCTGAAGCCCGTCTAAGGGAAGCGCCTTGTTCCACGGCCTGAAGGCCGTGGCTTTCTCCGCGTTGCCGCTGCGCGGCAATTTGGGTTCGCCGAGAGGTCGGACGTTCGGCGGAGGCGGAGGGGAGGGCCCGGGCTGAAGCCCGTCTAAGGGAAGCGCCTTGTTCCACGGCCTGAAGGCCGTGGCTTTCTCCGCGTTGCCGCTGCGCGGCAATTTGGGATCGCCGAGAGGTCGGACGTTCGGCGGAGGCGGAGAGGAGGGCCGGGGCTGAAGCCCGCCTAAGGAAGACGTTCTGTTCCACGGCCTGAAGGCCGTGGCTTTCTCCGCGTTGCCGCTGCGCGGCAATTTGGGATCGCCGAGAGGTCGGACGTTCGGCGGAGGCGGAGGGGAGGGCCCGGGCTGAAGCCCGTCTAAGGGAAGCGCCTTGTTCCACGGCCTGAAGGCCGTGGCTTTCTCCGCGTTGCCGCTGCGCGGCAATTTGGGATCGCCAGGAGATGGGACGGGCGGCGGAGGCGGAGAGGGAGGGGAGGGTGATGGGTTCGGCTGCGGGCTCGTATTTGAGTTTGGGGGCGAAGCGGGCGGCGGGATCGGTTTCGATTTCGGCGAGCATTTTGGGATTGTCCTTGTAGTACTCGCGGAGGTAGAGGAGGTTCTCGCGGCGGCGGGCGATGGTGGCCTCGTCCCAGGTGTCGGGGTCGTGGGGGTCGATCTTCCTGGGTTTGGGTTCAGAGGTGAGGAGGGTGGGGGCCGGGATGGGAGGGGACAGCGGGCAGCGGACAACGGACGGGTCCTCCCCCACTTTGTCGTCTCCAACAGCGGGAGACGACAAGGATGGGGCACCCGGGCCGGAGGTTTCAGGTTGCAGGTTGCGGGTTACAGGAAGTGTTTCCAGTTGAGCCGGAGAAGACACGTTTTGAAGCGGTTCGTCGGGGAGGGCGAGGGGCATGCCGTCGACGTCGAGGACGTAGTCGGTGACGAAGTCGGAGGGATCGGGTGTGGACGACGGCTGGGCGGCGGATGGACTGGGGGCCTGACCGGCGGCGCGCTCGCGTTCGCGGGCTTCGAAGCGCTCGTGGACGAACTTCTGGTGGAGGGAGCGCTGGGCAGTGTGCATGAGGGCGTTGAGGGCTCCGGCGGTGCGGGCGCTGATGGTGTCGTGGACGAGCGCGAGGGCGATCTGATTGCAGTTGAAGAGGATGGAGTCGTGGTCGTCGGCCCAGGCGAAGCGGACGAGGGGCACGGTGTTGAAGGTGGCGGGCGGGTTGGGGCGGATGCGGCCGCGGGTGTAGTTCTTTTTGTGATCGTGGTCAACGCAGAGGTCGCTGTTGGGTTTGGCGTGGGAGCGGCAGCGGTATCCGTTGACTTTGACGAAGCGGCAGCGGCGGTCGGGGGCGGGCGCGGGTTGCAGATCGGCTACGTTGAACATGTTGGCCTCCTGAGAGGATTCGGGGTCGCCGGTGACGAGTCGCGGGGCTCCCACCCTGTTTTCTCGAAAAGCGCGAGAAAACAAGGATGGGGCACCCAGGCCGGACAAAGAAAAAAGCCGCCCTGAAGGCGGCTTTTTTCTTTTTTTACCCTATAAGTTCAGAATACCAAGTTTGAGCGGATTTACTGCCAAAGTTTGCGGGGAATTTTGGCGTGGAAGTTGTTTTGTATCAAGCGCTGTTACTTTCGTAAGAGCGCGAGGGGGCTTGACAGGATTTCCACAGAGTGGGGAAAACTGCTTAAAGGCGGGGATTAGGGATTGGGATTGGGGATTAGGGATTGGGATTGGGGATTAGGGATTGGGATTGGGGATTGGGATTGGGGATTAGGGGACAGGGGTCGGCGTGGCGCAAGGAGACGGGCTGAGTTGAACCCTAACGGAGAGGCAGGTCCGGAACTGGACGGAACGCAGGCGACGAAGCGCCTCTATCTTCGGGCGGTGCGGGGGTTTTTGCAGACGCTCGTTCTGCTGGTGGCGGCGGTGTTTCTTCCTGTGTGGACGCTGCATTACTGGCAGGGATGGGCGTGCCTGGCGGCGTTCGTTGTTCCGGCGGCGATCATCAGCGTCCGGGTGGCGAAGAGCGATCCGGCGCTGCTGGAGCGGCGGATGAAGGCGACGGCGAAAGAGGAGAAGCAGGCGGGGCAGAAAGTGGTGCAGATCACGATGTCCGTTGTCTTCTTCGGCAGTTTTGTTCTGTCCGCCTTCGATCATCGCTTTGGATGGTCGCGCGTGCCGGGGTGGGCGTCGATGGCGGCCGACGCGACGATGGTGGCGAGCATGATCGTGCTGGACCGGGTGATGCGGGCGAATTCGTTTGCCTCGGGGAATATCGAGGTGGCCGACGATCAGAAGGTCATTTCGACAGGGCCGTACGCGTGGGTGCGCCACCCGATGTACACCGGAGGGATTCTTCTGCTGGTGGGGATTCCGGTGGCGCTGGGCTCGTGGTGGGCGCTGCTGCTCGAGGTCCCGATGATCGGCGGCGTGGTGTGGCGGCTGCTGGATGAGGAGAAGTTTTTGAGCCGGAATCTTGCGGGGTACACGGAGTATCTGGGCAGGGTGAAGTATCGGCTGGTGCCGGGGGTGTGGTGAGGGGTGCAGGGTGCGGGTTACGGGTTACAGGTTACAGGTTGCAGGTTACGGGTTACAGGTTACGGGTTACAGGTTACAGGTTACAGGTTACAGGTTGCAGGTTGCGATGGACTTTTGCACCACAGAGAGCACAGAGGGCACAGAGAATCTTCCCCGGATGTGAATTGATATGGGTGAGGGTGGGCGATGAAGACGCAGATGTTGCGATTCAATGGCGTGGTGGAGCGCGATCCTGCGATTGAGGCGTGGATGAATGCGCATGGCGGGGAGCTGGGCGCGATGGCGCGGCGGTGGTTTGCCGTGATGCGGCAGTGCGGCGACGAGGTTCGCGAAACGCTGCACGACGGCAGCCCGGTGGCGTGCTTCGGCGACGTGCCGTTTGCTTCGGTGAATGCGTTTCGCGCGCATGTGAACGTGGCGTTCTTTCAGGGAGCGACGCTGCGCGATCCCGCAGGACTGCTCGAAGGCGAGGGGCGATTCATGCGGCATGTGAAGCTGCGCGTGGGGACGCCGGTGGATGAGGCGGCGCTGACGCGGCTGATCGAGACAGCGTACGGGGAGATGAAAGCGCGGGTGGAACGCGGCTAACTGCGGCACGGTGAGCGGGAGCTCCGCGCGGGCTGAAGGCATGGGTTGGTGCAACGAAAAAGCCGCCGGGGAGGCGGCTTTTTCGCGTGGGCGAGGGGGAACGGGGAGTCAGGGGGAACGGGGAGTAAGGGGGCGGGGAGTTATTTGTAGGTGCCTTCGCTGAACAGGAGCTCGTCGTGATGGGGGGCCATCTTCGTGACCGAGTTCCAGGCGGGGATCAGAAGAGGCTGCGCCTTGATGGCTTCCTGCACGGCAGCGTTGACTTTGTCGACGCCATCGGCGTTGGCGCACAGGGAGACGATGGCGAAGGTTCCGGGCGGGCTGGTCTGGATGGAGTCCTCATCGATTTCGTATTCGATGAGGGTGCCGTCGGCAAAGAGTTTTTCGAGGATGGGCGCGATGATGTTCTGGCTGAGGGTATCGATGGCGTCCACAGGAGCGTCGGACTTGAGTTGATAGAACGAGATATAGCTATAGGCCGACTTGTAGGAGCCTGGGTGGACGTTGTAGTAGCGGGTGACAAAGATCGCGTCCCAGTGTTTTGTGGCGGCGTCGAGAGCCGGAGAGCTGACGTTGCCGGATGCGTAGAGCTGGGCGAGGACCTTGAGGAGTCCGGCCATGGAGCTGGAGGACCACCAGTCGTCGTGGGTTTCGGCGTCGGCGGAGTGGACGAGGACCTCGTCATCGCCGTAGCCCATCAGGGTGCCGTCGGCGACGGCCTTGTCCATGATGCCTTTGTCGGCGGCTTCGGTGGCGGGGACTTCCGACCAGTGGGCGCGGGGGATTTGCCAGTTGGCGACGTAGGTGTACATGGGGGCTTTGGGCTGGACGGGGGACTGCGCGTGGGAGGGCAGGGCGGCGAGAGAGAAGGCGAACAGGCTGGCGAGTCCCAGAAAGGTGCTGAACCACCGTTGGGTCATGACGTGCTCCTGTGGGTGATGGGGAACGGGACGGCGAGGGGGACCGTGGGTTTTGGGGAGTGCAACAGGGGTAGACGCGCGAGACAGGGCGCGTCAAGAGAAACGAGCGCTCGGCCGCGGATTCGTTTTGGCGGGACGGAAGGGAAAGGTGATGGGGCGAACAGGTACAGGTTGCAGGTTGCAGGGTGCAGGTTGCGGGTTGCAGGGTACAGGTGCTGATGAGGGGTATCAAGGCTGTGTGCTAGACTTGGCGCCTCGCTGAAAGGCGCGGGCCCTCCTCTCCCGAAAAGCAATCCAATCCAACTTTTGAGGTGAGGCATGAAAGTGATGTCAACGTATTCGATTCGTCCTGGGTGCGTGCCGGAAGCGGTGAAGCGGTTTCTGGGCGGCAAGGCGACGCCGATGGCGGGGGTGAAGATCCTGGGTCGCTGGCACAAGACCGACGGGAGCGGCGGGTTCACGCTGTTTGAGACCGACGATCCGGCGAAGCTGTTTGAGTTTGCCGCGTCGTGGACCGACGTGCTGGAAAACCACAGCAGCACGGTGATCGAGGATGCCGAAGCGGGAGCGGCGCTGGGTCGGGTGTACGGGAAGTAGCCGGGTCAGGTTGCAGGATACAGGGTACAGGTTGCTGGTTACGGGTTGCAGGTTGCGGGTTACGGTTGCAGCGCGGCGATTGGTCTCCAGTTATTGGCAGGGGACTCGGTTGTCCTGTGCGGCGATGACTTGCCAGTTGCCGCCGCGCTTCAGCCAGGTGTCGGTCCAGATCTGGCAGATTTTTACGCCGGGTTGGGCCGGGTCCTTGCCGACTGCGTGTTCGTGTCCGTAGACGAGAGCGAGGCTGTCGCCGAAGAAGTGGACCTTCGCTTCGTCGAGTCCGCAGTCATGGGCGATGTGCGGGCCTTTTTCGTCGCGCAACTCATCGGCCTTGTGGTAGCGGGCGCCGCTGGTGGAGGTGCCCTGGAAGTCGTCAGCGAGCAGGCCGGCGACGACGCCATTGTTGACGCAGACTCCCTCGGCCCACTTGCGTTCGTGGTCGATGATGTACCGCGCGGTGGGATCGCCGGGCGCGGCCCAGTGACTCTGCTGGGCGAGGGCGGGTGCGCCCAGGGTTGCGGCCGCGAGGGCGATGGCGGAGATGCGTGTGGTGAGGTCGTGCATGGCGGGAATGGTACACGAGGGCGGGGGAGCGCAACGAGGAGGCGGAAGTTCCGAGGGTCGCGACGCCGGAATGGGATGGCGATGCTGGGGTACGGTACTTCGGGGTATCTGGCGCGGTGAGATTGGATTGACGGGTTTCGGCCGTGGGCGTTTGCTTCTTGCTGTGGGGTGAACCTGGCGGGGCCGCGACGGTGGGGCTTCGGGTTTTGGCGGGTGGGGTTTCGGATCGGAACTGCGCGCGGTACTTCGGCGTGAATCGCGGAAAGAAGCTGCTGGAAAAATGAGTGCGGGAGGCGTTCGCTTCTTGCTGTGGGGTGAACCTGGGCGTTCGGGACGGGGTTGGGTCATTGCCTGAGGGGCGATGAACCTGCTGTTCGGGCGGCTGGGCGGGCTGATGGAGGTGAACCCGCGCTTTCGCTGTCGCCGGGCGATTGCCGGGGGCGGTGTACCTGGGCGGTTGGGGGTTGGGGAGCCTGGGGCGGCTGCTGGAGGTGAACCTGCGCTTTCGCTGTCGCCGGGCGATTGCCGGGGGCGGTGAACCTGGGCGGTTGGGGGTTGGGGAGCTTGGGGCGGCTGATGGAGGTGAACCTGGGCTTTCGCTGTCGCCGGGCGATTGCCGGGGGCGGTGAACCTGGGCGGTTGGGGGTTGGGGAGCCGGGGGCGGCTGCTGGAGGTGAACCTGCGCTTTCGCTGTCGCCGGGCGATTGCCGGGGGCGGTGAACCTGGGCGGCTGGGGGTTGGGGAGCCTGGGGCGGCTGATGGAGGTGAACCTGGGCGCTCGGTGTTGGTGGGGGGCGGTTGCCTGGGAGTTGTGAACCTGAGAGTTTGATTGCCTGGGGCGGCTGATGGGGTGAACCTGGCGGGGCCGCGTCAGCCGGGGAGTCTCGCGTCGAAGGCGGGAGGCGGCGGCGCAGACGGGTGCGAATCGTGACCCGATACAATCTCCAGCATGTTCCGGCCGGGGATTGTTCGTACGGTTGTCGCAGCCGCCCTCCTGTTGTTTGCCGCAGCCGTTCCCGCTCAGCAACTGATCAATGGCTACGAACCGAAATGGTGGAAGCAGGCGGTCGTTTACGAGGTTTATCCGCGCTCTTTTAAAGACTCGAATGGCGACGGTGTCGGGGACCTGCCTGGCATCACCTCAAAGCTGGATTACCTGCAGAAGCTGGGCATTAATGTCATCTGGCTCAGCCCGCACTTCGATTCCCCCAACGTCGATGGCGGCTACGACATCCGCGACTACCGCAAGGTGATGGCCGAGTTCGGGACCATGGCGGACTTTGACAATCTGCTGGCGGGCATTAAGCAACGGCATATGCGCCTGATCGTCGATCTGGTCGTCAATCACACGTCGGACGAGAATCAGTGGTTTGTCGAGTCGCGGCGCAGCAAAACGAATCCTTACCGCGACTTTTATATCTGGCGCCCCGGCCACACCGCGGCGGACGGCAGTCGCACGCCGCCCAACAACTATCCGTCGTATTTCTCGGGATCGGCCTGGACTCTGGACCCGAAAACGAACGAGTACTACCTTCATTACTTCACCGTGCATCAGCCCGATCTCAACTGGGCAGATCCAAAAGTCCGCGAAGACGTGTACTCGATCATGCGCTTCTGGCTCGACAAGGGCGTGGATGGTTTCCGCATGGACGTGATCCCGCTGATCTCAAAACCCACGGGCATGCCCGATCTCACAGCCGAACAGCTCAAGGATCCGCCGAGCGCCTACGCCGACGGCCCTCATCTGGCGGAGTACCTCCGGGAGATGAATCGGGAAGTGCTGTCAAAGTACAACGTGATGACGGTGGGTGAAGCGACGGGAACAACGCTGGCGCAAACCGACTCGCTGGTGGATGACCGGCGGCACGAACTCGACATGATTTTCAACTTCGATGCGGCGCTGCTGCGCCACCCGGACTTTGGGCCGCCTGGGCTCGGGCCCTGGTCGCTGCCCGCGCTGAAAGCGATCTACGACGCTCACGCGGCGGTGCTCAACAAACATGAAATGGGATACGGTCTTCCTGTCGAACCACGACAGTCCTCGCGTGGTGTCCACGTTCGGCGACGACTCGCCGGCGATGCGGGCTTCGTCCGCGAAGCTGCTGGAGACGATGATTCTGACCCTGCGCGGGACGCCGTTTCTGTATGAAGGGGACGAGATGGGCATGACGGATTCTCCCTTCAAAAAGCTTGCGGATTATGAAGACGTGGCCGTGAAGAATGCCTATAAGGCCGAGGTGGAAACGGGAAAGATGCCGGCCGCGGTCTTTCTTGCCGATCAGGCCAGGGTGAGCCGCGACAACGCCCGCACGCCGATGCAGTGGGACAGCTCTCCGGAGGCGGGTTTCACCACCGGCCGGCATCCGTGGCTTGCCGTCAATCCCAACTACAGGCAGATCAACGCCGCCGAGGAAGAATCCGATCCGGCTTCCGTGCTGAACTATGTGCGGAAGCTGATCCGGCTTCGGGCGCATACGCTGGCGTTCGTCTACGGTGACTACGAGGATCTCGATCCGCAAAATGAAACGATCTACGCCTATACGCGCAGCCTGGGCGCGAAGAAATACCTGGTTGTCGAGAACTTCAGTTCCGGTTCTGTGAGGTACACGCTGCCCGGCGGTTTAAGGGCCGATGTGCTGCTGCTGTCCGATATTCCGTCGTCGCATCAGGCGAACGCTTCGGTCCTGACACTCGCGCCCTGGGAGTGCCGGATTTACCAGCAGTAGGCGAGTAGTCGTAAAGTTTGGATGCTAAGTCGAGGAGGAGCACGAGGTGTTACAAGAAGCTGAACTCAGCGCGGAAGCTGATTCAGAGAACGACCTCGGAGGCTCCTCAGAGACGACATGTACTACATCGGACTGGATGTTCACAAGAAGACGATCAGCTATTGCGTGAAGGACGCGGCTGGTTGTGTGCACAGGGAAGGCAAAATCGGGGCGACGCGGCGCGAGCTGGATGCATGGGTGAGGACCCTTCCTCAACCCCGCAGCATCGCGATGGAAGCCACGATGTTTACGGGCTGGATCTACGATCATCTGCTGGCCCACGCCGCGGCGGTGAAGGTGGCTCACCCGCTGATGCTGCGGGCCATCGCTCTGGCCAAAAAGAAGAACGACAAGCCGGATGCCGGCAAGATCGCGGACTGCCTGCGCTGCGACTTTCTGCCGGAGTGCCATATGGCCTCGACGGAGATCCGCAACCGGCGGCGGGTCCTGCGCTACCGCCATCTGCTGGTGAAGCAGATGGTGCAGACCAAGAACCGGGTTTCAGGGCTGCTGATGGAGACGGGCGTGGAACACACCAAAAGCCGGCTGCATAAGGTGGGGTATTTCCGCAGGCTGATGACGATGAACGGTGAGATCGACGACAGCATCCGGCCGCTGCTCCGGCTCAGCCGGGAGACCATCGAGAGGTGCCAGAAGGCCGAGTATGCGCTGGTCAGTTCGCTGGAACACGATCCACTGCTGAAGGAGAGGGTCAGACGGCTGCGGACCGTGCCCGGCGTGGGCCCGATCACGGCGCTGAACTGGGCCCTGGAGATGGGAGACATCTCACGGTTCCGATCGATTAAACAGGCGGTGAGCTACTGCGGGTTGTGCGGGGACGAGCACAGCTCGGCGGACAAGGTGATGCGCATGCCGCTGTCGAAACAACGCAACAAACATATCCAGCATGTGCTGATCGAGGCGGCGAAGCTGGCGCCACGACAGAGCGCGGAACTGGCGCTGATCCATCAGAAGGCGATGGAGAAGGGCAACAGGAACAGGGCGACGCTGGCCGTGGCCCGCAAAATGGTGGCCTGGCTGCTGGCGGTGGACCGGGAGAACCGCGAATTTATCCCCGCAGAGCAGCGGGAGACCCGGGCAGCCTAAAACCTGCCCGCTAACCAAACAGGATCATCGATGCGCAGACTGCCAGGTCCTGCCGATTGCCGACTGAGCGAAGGAGCCAGGTGCTCCCGAGGCTCTCTGCGAATTGTTTCGGGACTGGCAGAGAACACTAACTCAATCTTCTGCGACGGCCACGGCCCGAGGCAGACAATGGATGTCTGGTTCTGCAGGAGCAGGAACCACCCGCCGAGAGGCATACGTGCGCACGACGAGATCTGACATCATGCAATGCGCGTTCTCGCGAACGCGCCCGCGACACCTCTGCCCACCCTTGACAAACGACTTACATGGATGTCGGCATTCCGGAGGTTTGGAGAATAGCGCAACCGGCCCACAGGAGGGATTTCAGGGGCTAAAGCCCGATTTTTTTTGCGTGCTTTACGGCACGACTTCAGTCGTGCCCTGATACAAAGCCCACTTGCCGGAGAATTTGTGCATCCCACCCTGTCGCTAAAGGCGAGGGTGCGGGGTGCTGGGTACAGGTTGCAGGTTACAGGTTGCAGGTTACAGGGTGCAGGTTGCGGGATCTGGCAAACCCGTATCATGACTGGAGCAGGCAGGCTGAAGCACGCACGCTGAAGCACGCACGCCGAAACATCACCCCAGGAGAGATCGACCCTCATGCCAACGACCGATCTGGCAGCCGCAGACCGCCAGCACCAGATTCATTCTCTGCACCATCCCGTGGACACCCAGGACGCCGTTCTCTGCGTGAGCGGGAAGGGCATTCGGGTTCGCGATGCCGAAGGCCGCGAGTACATCGATGGTCTCTCAGGACTGTGGAACGTGAATATCGGCCACGGGCGCGCCGAACTGGCCGAGGCCGCCGCAGGGCAGATGAAAACCCTGGCCTATTTTTCCGGCTATGCAGGGTCGGCTACCGTGCCGTCGATTCTGCTGGCGGAGCGTCTCACGGCACTTGCGCCGGGCATGGAAGCGGCCTTTTTCTGCTCGGGCGGAGCGGAAGCCAACGAGTCTGCCTTCAAAACTGCCCGCTATTACTGGAAGGTGCGGGGCCAGTCCGGCAAGATCAAAGTCATCGCGCGCATCCACGGCTACCACGGCGTCACGCTGCAGGCGATGAGCGCCACCGGGATCGCGGGGTACTGGAAGATGTTCGAGCCGCGGGTGCCGGGTTTTCTTCACGTGGACACCTGCTACCCCTATCGGCAGGACGCGATTGATCCGAACGAGACGGCCGGGCAGGCTGCGGCGCGGGCGCTGGAAGAGGCGATCGTGCGCGAAGGGCCGGAAACGGTCGCGGCATTTATCGGTGAACCGATCCATGGCGCGGGCGGCATCATCTATCCCACTGACGACTACTGGCCGCGCGTCCGCGAGATCTGCAGCAAGCACAATATCCTGCTGATCGCGGACGAGATCATCACCGGTTTCGGACGGACCGGGCGCTGGTTCGGTCTGGAGCACTGGAAGGTGCGCCCCGACATTCTTTCGTTCGCCAAGGGAGTGACATCGGGATACCTGCCGCTGGGCGGCATTCTGGTCAGCCGCGACATTAAGGAAGCGCTGGATTCGGTGGAACCCGCCAACCGGTGGATGCATGGCTACACCAACTCCGGGCACCCTCCCTGCTGCGCGGTGGCACTGCGGAATATCGACATCATTGAGCAGGAGGGACTGGTGGAGAACGCGGCGAAGGGGGGCGACCTTCTTTTCCGGGCGCTCACGGAGGCGCTGGGCTCGCACCCCAACACGGGAGAGGTTCGCGGAGGGAAGGGGTTCCTTGCGGCGATTGAATTTGTTCAGGACCGCGACACGAAAAAGAATTTCGACGCCGGAGACCAGGTTGGGGCGCGCCTGCGGAACGAGATGCGGAAGCGTGGAGTGCTGACGCGCACCCGGCCGGCGCTGGGCGCTCATCCCGCGCCAGGGGATCAGCTCTTCCTTGCGCCGCCTCTGATATCCACCGAGGCAGACATCCAGGAAATGGTCGAGGCGGCTCGCGAGTCTGTTGCAGCGGTGCTGGGCAGCTGATCCGGCGGCGTCAAACGCCGGGGATCAGGCCATGTCCTGGACGAGCCATGCTTCGCCGTTGGCCGGTTGCCGGCGGCGTGCTTTCTGGTCGACGAGGTGGTTGAGCCAGTTGCGGTAGAGGGTTCTCGCAGTATCGTGCCAGCCGTTTCGCGGTGCGGCCGCGGAGAAGAGTGCGGAGAGGCGCGCCATGGTCTCCTCTTCGGGCAGCCCTGGAGCGGCCCGGCGAATTTCCTGCACTGACGTTTCGTAGAGAGACGCGAGAATTCCCCGGGGAGTGGAGGGCCAGCCTGCGGCTTCTCCGCGGAGGAACCGGAGCACGTCGCGGCGGTACTCGAGGAGGAGCGTATCCGGTTCATACTCCGGATGGCCCTGGAAAAACAGAAAGAGACTGCCCCCAGCCTCCTCGCGCAGGAAGCAGTCGACGCCGGCATCATCGGCGAGAGCGAGCAGCTCGTACCCGGAGCGGGTGAGATCTTCTTTCGGCAACCCATTCCAGCGAGAGTGGGGAACGCGGAAACGCTCGGGAATCTCCGAGAGCAGGACGTGACCGGAAGCGCGCGAACAGTCGAAGACGCCACAGTGCTTTTGCTCGCTGCGGACGCGCTGAATGCCATCCATATGAAGCACCGCGGCGTGGGCAGCGAGGCAGGACCAGATGGTGGAAGCGGTGTTTTCCCTGGCCCATTCCAACACCTCAGCGAAGTTGTCCCAGTACGGCTCGTCGCGCAAATGAGGGGTGAGCGGTTCTCTTCCGGTGACGATCAGGCCGTCGAGTCCGGCGTCGAAGAGCGACTCCATATCGACGTAGTTCCGGCGCAGATACGTTTTCGCCGCTTCGCCGCGCGGAACCGAAGAGAGGCTGCATCGCACCAGCTGAACGCTGAGCCCGGCGGATGCGGCGCTGAGCAGCGAATGGAACTGCCGCTCGGTCGCCTGGAGAGCGGCATCCGGCATGTTATTGAGCAGTCCGATCACCAGATCGGGCGCAGCGCCATCGGCACAACCCGACGACGCGCCGGGTTGCGGGGGGCGATCTCGATCGTGGTGGAATTTGACGGACACAGAATTCACCTCAGTTCGGCAAAAGCCGGAACTACGTTAATGAGCCTTCTTCAAAGCCTGATCCAAGTCGGCGAGGATGTCGTCAGCGTGCTCGATCCCTACGCTGAGTCGAATCATTTCCGGGGTTACGCCGGCTCGGTGCTGCTCTTCGGCAGACATTTGCCGGTGGGTTGTGGATGCCGGGTGACAGGCCAGCGACTTGGCGTCGCCCAGATTCACCAGCCGCGTGACCAGCCCGAGGGCATCGTAGAAACGAACCGCGGCCGGATAGCCGCCGCGGATACCGAAGGCCAGCAGCGAACAGGCATTCCCACCCAGGTATTTCTGCGCCAGAGCGTAATAGGGGCTCTCGGGGAAGCCCGCGTAGTTGACCCACTCGACCGCGGGGTGGCTGCGCAGATATTCGGCAATGACTCGGCCGTTGGCGACGTGGCGCTCGACGCGCAGCGCGACCGTCTCAATGCCCTGCAACAGCAGAAAGGCGCTGAGTGGCGCGAGCACCGCACCGTTGACGCGCTGATAGACGCTGCGGCAGCGTCCGATGAATGCGCCCTGGCCATAGTGGCCGGTATAGGTGAGGCCGTGGTACGAGGGATCCGGCGTGGTGAACATGGGGAATTTTGCCGCATGGTCGGTCCACGGGAATCTGCCGCTGTCGACGACCGCGCCACCGAGCGTGGTGCCGTGGCCGCCCATGAACTTGGTAAGCGAATGGATGACAACGTCGGCGCCATAGTCAATGGGCCGCAGAAGAATCGGTGTTGCGACGGTGTTATCGACCAGCAGCGGCACGCCATGGCGATGCGCGATGGCCGCCAGAGCCTCGATGTCGCAGATATTCCCGGCGGGATTGCCGACGCTTTCGCAGTAGATGGCGCGGGTCTGGTCGTCGATGCGCGATTCGATATCGTCGAGGCGGTCGGAGGCCGCAAAGTGCACCGTGACTCCCTGGCGGGGCAGCAGATGGGCGAAGAGAGTATGGGTGGTTCCGTAGAGTTGGGGAACGGAAACGATGTTGCAGCCGGGCTCGACCACGTTGGAGACGGCATAGGACACTGCCGCCTGACCGCTGGCCACGCAGAGCGATCCAAAGCCACCCTCGAGCGCGGTGACGCGGCGTTCAAGAACATCCGTGGTGGGATTGTTGATGCGGGTGTAGCGGTAGCCTTCCTCTTCGAGATTGAAGAGGGCGGCGGCGTGGTCGGCGCTGTCGAACGCGTACGCCACGGTCTGGTAGATCGGCACCGCGACGGAGCGCGTCGTGGGATCGACCTGGTAGCCGGCGTGAATGGCAAGGGTTTCAGGCTTCATCGCGTCTGGAAAAAAATCTCACTCCTGTTATTTCCATCAGCAGGTCACCGGCGAGCGCTTCTGCTCGGCCGCCAGATGCGTGATTTGTTCGGCTATCTGATCGACTTCCTGCTCGGTAGTTTTGAAACTGGTGATGCACGCGCGGATGACCGAGGCGCCGGCCAGCCGCGCCTCTGACATCCAGCAAATCTGCCGCGCGCGCAGTCCGCCCAAAAACGCGGGCAGGTCAATATCCTCACGGGTAAAACAAACGACCGGGAGAGGAGTGTGGTTGACAATTCTCCAGCCAGAAGCCGCGAGCCGATTGCGCAGGCGATCGCCCATGCGCGTCTGGTGGTCGATTGCGGCAGCCTGTCCCGTCTCGCCGAGTTCGGCGAGGGTAAGAAAGAGCTTGAGCCCGGCGAAGCGGCGCGACCACTGGACCGAATGCGTGTAGGGGTCGGGGGTATCCTCGCCGGCGGTGCGGGGCATGTAGCTGGTCTCGGCGCGGAATGCCCGGGCGACCGTCTGCGGGTGGCGGCAGAAGAACATGCCGCATCCCATCGCGACGGAAAACCACTTGTGCGCGTCGCAGGTGATCGAGTCTGCGTGCTCAATGCCCGCCAGATGATGGCGCAGAGTCGGCGAGACGATCGCAGCACCGCCCCAGGCAGCGTCAACATGAAACCAGAGCCGTTCACGACGGCAGAACTCCGCCAGCTCCGGGAGCGGATCGATCGCGCCGGCGGCGGTGCTGCCCGCGGTTCCCACCACCAGAAACGGAGCGAGGCCGCTTCTGCGATCCTCGTCGACGGCGGCGGCCAGGGCGCTCACGTCCATCTTCAGATCTTTGCCGGCCGGAACCGCGCGCACAGCCTCGCGGCCCAGGCCCGTCATGTGAGCGATCTTGCTCAGCGAATGGTGGGCCTCAGCGGAAACATAAAAGACAGGAGGCGCGGGAAGACTGTGAAGCCCTTTTTCTCCGTACTCGGGGAAATCATGCGTGAGAGCGGCAATGATTGCGGAGAGATTCGCCTCTGCGCCTCCGCTGGTGAAGCTGGCAGCGGTGTCGGCGGGCATTCCAAACTTGGCGGCCAGCCACGCCAGCGTGTGCCGCTCGATCTCGATGGCGGCGGGCGCGGTGCGCCAGGCGGCCAGCTGGGGGTTGTAGATGGCGGTCAGCGAATCGGCGACGACCGAAGCCAGCCTCACACTGGGATTGAACAGGCCGAGGTAGCGGGGATGCGTGACCTGCACCTGCCAGCGGCGCAGCATCTGCTCCACATCGGCTGCGGCTTCTTCGAGCGGCATGGCGCTGCTGAAGTCGTAGCGGGCCAGATGCTCGCGAATCTCCTTCGCGGCGACCTCGGGATAGATCGGGCCCTCATCGATCTCCGCCTGGGCAGAGTGAAATTCGCCGCTGAGCCGGTCAACCAGCATGGATTCCCGTCGCTTTGTAGTCGTGCGGGTTTTCATTCCCATTCTTTCCATCGGCGTCTCGACCGTGCCTTTTGCGCAGCCAGTTCCCGAACCACGGCTTAGAACCGGATGCTTCCGGCCTGGATCCGCTGGTACAGAGGCAGGTCGAGCGTGTGTAGAGTTTGCGTCTCCGGGTTGTCGAAATAGAGGGCATCGCGAATCTGCTCCGGGTTATACCCCTGACTGACCAGTTCCACTTTTGAATACTTAAAGGTCTCGGTGACGTCGCATCCTTCGCGCAGGCGCAGAAATGCGGGGCGGGCGTACGAGGCCAGAGAGGCCGCCATATACTCCCGCAGGCGCGGCAGATCCGGCTCCGCGTCGAACGTCAACGCCGCCATGCCGATGCGCCCGTCCGCGCCCGGCACCTTTACGCCGTAAACCACCGCGTGCTGCACGCCGGGAAATCTGCGCAGTGTCTCCGCTACTTCCGTGGTGGAGACGTTTTCTCCCTTCCAGCGAAAGGTGTCGCCCACGCGATCGACGTAGTAGAAGAAACCCTTCTCGTCGCGCCGCATAAGGTCGCCGGTGCGCACCCACAGATCCCCCGTCTGAAACACACTTCGCAGCAGCTTCTTTTCCGAAGCCTCGGCATCGGTGTAGCCTTCGTAGCGGCTGCCGCTGGGCGAGGCGTCGCCGGGAACACGAGCCAGCGCTTCTCCCGCCTCGCTGGGGCCACAGGACACGCAAAATCCCTGCGCGTTGCGGTAAGGCAGCTGCGTCTCCGGATCGAAACGGACCAGGGCCGGGGCCAGCCGATGCATGAGGTACGGCGGAACGCGGCCGATGGAGCCGGGCTTGCCTTCTGCGTTGAAGAGCGACAGTCCGCCTTCACTCGAGGCATAAAACTCAAAAATCGCCGGTATCTGGAACCGGTCTTTGAAGGGCTCCCACACGTCCGGAGACATTCCGTTGCCGCAGGCGACGCGCACCCGATGATTGCGGTCATACGGTCCGGGCGAAGCGTGCAGCAGATAGCGGCAGAACTCACCGATGTACTGGAACATCGAGCAGTCCCAGCGAACGACGTCAGCCCAGAACTGGCGGGCGGAAAACGATTCACGAATGGCTGCGCTGGCTCCGGCCACCAGGGCCGCTCCGGGGGCGAGAACGCCGCCGACGCTGTGATACATCGGCAGGCAGTCGTACATGCGGTCGTCGCGCTCGATGCCGAGCATGGCCGCAAACCAGAAGCACCACTGCAGAATGCGGCCATGGCTGACGCGCGCCGCTTTGGGGAGCCCCGTCGTACCGGAGGTATAGATGTACAAGGCGGGATCGTCCAGACCGACCGCCGGAGCCTCTTCTTCTGCCAATTTTGTGGACGGCAGTTCTGCCAGATGGGAATCGATGCGCGGGAAGCGGCTGTCATCGGCGCCGTGGATCCAGACTGCCGGATCGGTGTCTGCGCCGGGCAGGGCGGACAGCAGCGGCTCGCGAAATTCTCCGGCAACAATCACGAGGCGAGGACGCGCGGCATCGATGCAGTGGGCCAGAGAAGCGCCGCTGAGGTTTGTATTCAGCAAAGCCACGACGCCGCCCACCGCGGTGATCCCCAGCCAGCAGGCAAAATATTCGGGGCGGCTGGTCATCAGCAGGGCCACGGCTTCGCCCTTTTGGATCCCCTGTTGCAGCGCCCAGCGCGTGTAGCGGCTGGATCGCTCCACTAATTCGCTGAACGTGAAGGTCTCTCGATCGGAGAGAAGCGCCGGAGCGTCTCCGCAGCCGGATGCGACTTCCGCAATCACCGTCGACAAAAGGCGTCCTGGGTTCTTCGCCATCGACGCGGTCGACTCGAGGGCGCGGAGCCAGGCCCGCGATGCGCTGCCGGCCGATGAGGTAACGAGGGTCGCGGCCTGTGTCATGCGGTGCTCCCGCCGTCTACCGTGATGACGGTACCTGTGATGTTCTTCGCCCCGTCGCTCAGGAGAAACTCCACTGTGCTCGCAACATCCCCGGCATCCGCCAGGCGGCGGAGGGCACTGCGGCGGATCACTTTCTCGCGCTCCTCGCCCTTGAGTGCGGAGGTGAGCTGAGTTTCAATGAACCCCGGGGCAATGCAGTTGACGTTGACTCCCATGCGGCCGACTTCGCGCGCCAGGGAGCGGGAGAATCCTGTGAGCGCCGACTTGGTGGCGCCGTAGACGGCCAGGCCGCTGTACCCGGTGAACGCCATGATCGAGGCGATGTTGACGATGCGGCCCGCGCCGTCGCTCATCATGCCCCGAACCACGGCTTTTGTGAGAACGATGGGAGACACCAGGTTGACCTGCACCATCTGCTCAATCTGGGTTGTCGGCATCATCGCCAGCGCCCCTTCGAAACTGATACCGGCGCAGTTCACCAGCCCGTAGATGGGTCCTGACTGTTTGCGCAGGTCCGTGACGAGGGGCGGGATTTCCTCGATGCGGGAGAGATCGAAGCTCCGAAACAACAAGGCTCCGGTCCCCGCAGCCTCCGCCTGCGTGCGCAACTGAGCCAGTTCGTCTGTCTCTGTGCGCGCGATTGCGAGCACCTGGTATTGGCATGCGACGAGTCGCGATGCGATGGCAAGCCCGATTCCTCGGCTGGCCCCGGTCACAAGGACATTACGCATTGCGGCGCAGAACCTTTCCGGATTCGGAGAGCGAGAGCATGGGCACGATGTTGATGGCCGCGGGCACCTTGTGAGCCGGCAGGCTCTCGCGGCAGAGGTGGAGGATGTCCTCCTCGATCGAAGAGAGATCCCTCTCCCGGTCTGAGCCATCGTCTCTCAGGACCACATCCGCCACAACCAGCGCTCCGGTGATGCGGCTTTTCTTTCCCCGCACGACGCACATCCGGACTTCAGGATGGCGGCCCAGCACTGACTCCACTTCTTCCGGGTGCACCTTGAGGCCGCCGACGTTGATGACCCCGTCGCGCCGCCCGGTGAAGACGTAGCGGCCGTCCCGCATGTCGACCAGATCGCCGGTGTCGACCCATCCGGCGGAATTCTTCAGCACGGGGGCGTTGTCGCCGAGGTAGCCGCGAGCGTTTCCCCTGGAGCGGATGCGGAGCGTTCCATCGTCGACGGAAATTTCGACGCCGGGAACACTTGTCATCGCCTGCGGGGTGAATCCCGCTGTCGCGTCGTCCACTTCAAACGCGAGACCCGCCTCTGTGGAGGCAAAAGCGTGCACGATCCGGGCGTTGGGGAAGGTCTCGCGCAGTTGATTCAGGGTTGGCTGATCCGGAGCCTCTCCGGAGAGACGAACGTATTCGGGATTCAGGCGATGAATGGAGGGGCTCATGAGCGCCCGGCGCCAGTGAGAGGGAGTTCCGGAGATATGCGTGACGCCACAGGAGGCGGCGCGGTCGAGAAAATCCGAGGTCGCCTCTCCGGCTTCGCTGAGAACCAGCGAAGTACCGGTGAGAAGCGCGCGCAGCAGGATCTGCAGGCCGCCGTATCGGCGAATGTCGTAAAAGGTGCTCCAGACGATCTGCCGGTTGGATGACCGGCCCCGGCGAATGCCCGCCGAGAGGCTTTCCAGCGTATGCGCAACCAGCTTGGGCGGTCCGGTCGTCCCCGATGTGAGCAGAACCCATTCCGTTTCGTGGTGCGGCGCTCCGCTGCGGCTGGCTGGCGTGAGGTTCCGGCTGCAGGGGCTGAAGTAGAGTGAGCGCGGTCCGCTGAAGTGGGTCACGTCGCGGTCGGTCACGATGCCGTCGACCTCGGCGAGTTCCATGACGTGGGAAAGATGCTCAACGGGCAGATCGGGCGGGCAAAGAACCACCCTGCGCGCCATCCCATCGAGTTCCATCAGCGCTGTCGCGGTCGTGAGCTGGCGAGTGGTGGCCAGGAGCACCGAGCGGCCCAGCAAGTCGTCGGCGCGGCCGTAGAGCGCGGAGCCGGAGAGGATCGCCTCGAGAGCGACAATCTGACTTCCTTCCCGGATCGAGCGATCCACCGGGCCGCCTGCTTCGTGGACCGCGTTCGCGAGACTCGTAACTTCCATCTGGAGGGTTGTCATTCGTTCCACCTCATTACGGCTTGTGCTGCGCACTCATCGCCTGGGTTTGGATCATGGAGCCGGACGATTGCTGCCGGTTCCGGGTTCCGGGCCGGCGTCGGGCCGACGGGGGCTGAGCGGCCGGAGATGCCGGGCGAAGAGCTTCAGCGAAACATCCTGGCGAAAGGGAATGCCGCATTTGGCGACCGGGATCGCGGGATTTCCCTGAACCACGGTCATGGCCGGCACCGACTGCGACACGACGCTGCCCGCTTTCACCACGGAGCCTCGTCCAATGACGACGCCGGGAAGAATGATCGCGCCGGGACCGATAAAGGCTTCCCGCTCGATCCGAACGCCCCGCTGCTCTTTGAAGTGCGCGATGATGGTGGCGCGCATACTGATGGCGACGCCGTCTTCAATCACGATCAGATCCGGGCGGGCTGTATCGAGGAGCACGTCGTAGCCGATCCAGACTCCCTTGCCGATCTTTACCCCTCGCGCGCGGTGGAGCAGGACGCGGAGACTCCGGGCTCCCGGCACCATTCGCGCCAGGATCTGGAGAATCCGGTCGTAGATTCCCCGCAGCACCGGTTCGCGGGGCTCCTGCCAGTCGCCGGGAACCGCATCGGATAAATCCGCAGTCGACGGTGTGGCTTCGGGCGCCGCAGACCGGCCTCGAACGTCTTCCATGCGGTCGGCCCCCGAGGCAACGGCCTTCTGCTGCGGAATTTCCGCAGGCGACTGGGTTTCAATCGAAGGGGAGATCACTGCGCGGATGCCTCATAGAGCCGTACAAACTCGCCAAACGTGGTGGGGAAGAGAACCTCTTCCGCGGCAAAGGGATCGACGCCGAGGGAGTCCTCGAGCCGGGTGACGACCACGGCAAAACACAACGAGTCGAGGCCTGACTCCAGAAGCGGCAAATCGTCGTCCAGATTCGCGAGAACTCGCCCGTGCTCGTCCGCAACTTTCCGGAATTGATCACTGATGGCAGATCGAATTGTCATCGTCGCAAATGTCTCAGGTTGCAGGTTCCGCTTAGGGCGACTCAAAAAGAACGATCGACGCCCGGAATCCGGGACCCTCTTCTGTTTTTGAGAACGTCGTGCAGGATGCGTGACAGCCGGCCAGGCCCGCGGATTTGCAGGCCCGGCCGACCGCATTTCTCAGGCCGGGTTGGGCCGGAGGATCTGCTCGATCAGATCGCGCAGGAGATACACGCCTTCCATGACATCGGCGCCTGCGGGAAGCGGCTCCACCGACATTTCTTTCCAAAGAGCCTGATAGAGGCCCGCGGTATGTGCGATGTCGCACACGCCGTGGACGTCGGTGTATTCCATTTCGTGGGAGCCCTGCTCAGCCGCGAGACTGGCCAGAAAGGGCATGAACTTCTGGATGAAGCCTTCAAAAAATGCCATGGTGGCCAGGGACTGCACCCCGTTGAGGCGACCCAGGAAGAGGCGTACGTTCGTGAGGTCCTCGTGGACGGCCAGCGAATCGCGGTCGGTCGGGAACGCGTTTGCGGCGATGGCAAACTTGCGCATCATGTGCGGATGCGCATCCCGGGTTTCTTCGTGGAGATTGTCCAGAATGATCGGCCGCGCATCCTCCGCTTTTGTTGCGAGCAGAGTCGCGGTCATCCAGTAGATAAAATTGCCTTCGAGAACCGAGGAGTAGCGCGCGATGATGCCCCGGCGCTGTTCACCGGTGAGTGCGCGGGGATCCGGCAAAGTTAAAATCAGCCCGTTGATCGCCGCCTCGATTGAGGTCTGGATCGCGGCCTGCGACCCGGCGTCCGATGCGAGAACATCCGCTTCTGCAATAGTGCCCATGCTGATGGCTCCTTGAGGGTGAGGTTATCCGGCGCAGGCCGAAAAGCCCGTCCTGCATCGTCGTCTGCGGTTATCCGGGGCGGATAGAAATGGGGACCCGCGCCCATGGAGGTCTCAACGACCTTAATGATGGAAAAAATGTACTGCGCCGATGCAACCGGTGACAATCCCTCCTAGGTAACGGCGCCAGCTTACTGCGGGTGACTGCTTTACGTACCCATCAGTAGTCCTGACTGGATACATTCTCCCACCCTTTGGCTCCTCCGCGGCTCCTAAAGCTCATGCAAACGGGGCTATAGACGCTGAGGCTGTTCGCCGGCGAACACTAACGGCCCCGCCGGGGATGGGTAACTCCAACGGTGACCACTTTGTTATCCTGGAGTGTCCCATATCCGGTCATCAGGTGGTATCTATTCGATTGATTACTTGCCTGTAATGCTACGGAAATGGTATTCCCCGATCCCTGTCCGTCATGCACAGCCGTCTCTGTTGTCGCGCCGCGGGTCCTGCCTGATCTCACGATTTCGCAAGCCGGTCATTCAGGAAAGTCGCGCTGGTCAGGCCGGGTTCACGACAATCGGATCGCGGGTCCGAACTCCGTTGACGGTTCGCAGGATCCTTCGTGGATTCTCATCGCGCAACGACTCCGGCAGCGCCGCCTGCGGGAATCCCTGATAGCACACGGGCCGCGCAAAGCGCCGGATGGCATGCGCGCCCACCGCTGTGAATCGGCTGTCGGAAGACGCCGGATACGGTCCGCCGTGCATCATGGCGCCCGACACCTCTACGCCGGTCGGGTAGCCGTTGCAGATCAGGCGGCCCGCTTTTCGTTCCATGATCGCGATGAGATCGCCGTATTTGGCCAGATCCGCCGGGGCCCCATGCACTGCTGCCGTCAGCTGTCCTTCCAGTTCTTCCGCGGCCTGGATCAACTTTTCGCGCTCGTTGTAGAGGACCACCAGAGATGTCGGGCCGAAAACTTCTTCGCTCAGTTCGGGACGATTCAAGAAGGTATCGATATCTGTCTCGAATAGGGCGGCGGCTACTCCGCAGGGGTTGTGCGCCGCGGCGGCTTCGTGCACTTCCAGACCGCTGGCGCCACGCCGTGCCTGCAGCGATCTGGTGTAGCTGGCGGAAATTCCAGCGGTCAGAAGCGTCACCGCAGCGCTGTGACCGATCTGCCGGCGCAGTTCCGTCAACAGGGGCTGGGTTTCCGCCTGATCGGGAAGAAAAACTATGCCTGGCTTGGTACAGTGCTGTCCTCCGTGGAGGGTGAAGGAAGCAAACAGTCCCGCCGCGATGCCGGCACCCTGGTCGCTGAGCGCGCCTGGCAACACAAAGACCGGATTCGTGCTCCCCATCTCGGCGAAACACGGAATCGGCCGGGGACGCCGCGCCGCCAGGTCCATCATCGCGCGTCCCGCCCTGCGCGACCCGGTAAAACCGACGGCCTGAATCAGGGGATGCTGGACCAGCGCCTGTCCCGTCTCAACACCGGCATCGAAAAGGAGCGAGAAGAGGCCCTCCGGCGCGCCACAGCTGCGGATGCTCTCCGTGATGATTTGTCCGACGAGCTCGCTGGTTCCGGGATGGGCGGGATGAGCCTTCACGACTACGCTGTTGCCGGCCGCCAGGGCGGATGCGGTATCGCCGCCGGCCACGGAAAATGCCAGCGGGAAATTGCTGGCTCCGAGGACCAGGACGGGCCCAAGCGGTTGCAGCATGGAGCGAAGGTCCGGACGCGGCAGGGGATTGCGCTCCGGCAGGGCGGTATCGATGCATGCTTCGACCCACGAACCCTCCTCGGCGACCTGGGCAAACAACCGCAGCTGATTGCTGGTGCGCAGAGTCTCCCCGCGCAGTCTTGTTTCGGGCAGCGCCGACTCCAGCTGCGCCCGGGCCACCAGGTCGGCCGCCGCCGCGTCCAGACCATCCGCAATGGAGCGCAGCAGCCTGGCCCGCTGCGGCCCGCTCGCCTGTCGCCAGGCAAGAAAGGCCTCGTGCGCGGCGCGCGCCGCGCGGTCAGTGTCCTCCACCGAAGCGGAATGAAAGTCCGGATCGAGAGCCTCTCCGGTTGCTGGATTCAGGGCGCGAAATACGCCGATGTTTTTGTGGGTCGGTCGCCCGGCGACCAGAGAAACCCCAGCCAGTTCCATTCACCCTCCCATGATGGAAAGCTTGATCGCTCCCTCGGGCATGCCAATTGCGAACTCGGCGGGCGGCCAACGGTATCGGCCACCGGTGCGTCCGTTCTCGAAACGGCTCACGCTCTGGTCTACCAGAAATGCGAACGTCGGCGCTATAGCCTCTTCGGGACGAACTCAAGGGCATTCGGGCAGATGAGAAGGGAGGCATCTCCGCGAGTCGGCTGGCCCGGAGCGGAAACAGGGTGCGATGCCCGCTTCTCCACAGCGATTAAGGGAATTGCGCAGAACCGATTCGTGAAGAGTGGTTTGCCCTCTGCGGGCAACCGTTGACATCAGCATCTTGACAAGAGCGTTAGGATGTCTTATTAAGATGTCTTAGTATGGCAAAGAATGATTCTCTGCAAGGCACGCTGGATCTGCTGGTGCTGAAGATTCTCTCCCGACGGCCTCGGCTGCACGGCTACGCGCTCATGGTCGCCATCGCCGAGACTTCCGATGAAGTGCTGCGGGCTGAGGAGGGATCTTTGTATCCTGCCCTGCACCGGATGGAGGAGGCGGGCTGGATTCGCGCTGAGTGGGTGAAGCGGGAGAGCGGCCGGCGCACCCGGGTCTACGAGCTTACGAAGACGGGCAAGGAGCAGCTGGCGCAGGAAGAACGGCGGTGGCAGACGGTCGCCGCAGCGGTGAATCGTGTTCTGAGGATGGCGTGAGATGTCACTCTGGTCGCGCATTGCCAACGTGTTTCGCAGCGAACGCCTGAACCGCGAGATCGAGGAAGAATATGCCTCGCACCTCGAGGAGGCCGCTCTTGCCGGGCGCGATCCGGCGGAAGCGCGGAGGGCTCTGGGCAGTTCGACTCGCCGGCACGAGGAGAGCCATGAGGTTCGCGTGGTGGCGTGGCTGGACACGCTGCGCGCGGATTTTGTGTTTGGGTGGAGGCAGCTCAGGCGGAATCGGGTTACGTCGGCTGCCGCGGTGCTGTCGCTCGCGCTCGCGATTGGCGCCTGCACCTCGGCCTTCCGGCTGATTGACGCGCTGCTGTGGCGACCGCTGCCGGTGGCGCACGCCAACCGGCTGTACGTGCTGTCGCGGCGCGGCATGGGCTTCGATAACCAGCCGGGGGAGTGGGATTCGTGGGCCTATCCTGACTTTCAGCTGATGCGCGCCGCGGCGAAGGGAAAGGCGGAACTGATCGCGGTCTCATGGGCGCTGCGCAGCGATATCACGTACAAGACCGATCAGGAGATGGAGAAGGCAGTCGTGCAGTACGTGTCGGGCTGGATGTTTCCGACGTTCGGCATTCAGCCGGCGGCGGGACGATTGCTGACGGCCAACGACGATCGCACGCCGGGCGCCGAACCTTATGCTGTGCTTTCGTACGATTACTGGACGCGAAGATTCGGGCGGGATCCAGGCGTCGTTGGACGCACCTTCCACTTCGGTGACGGGATTTACCAGATCGTGGGCGTGAGCGATAAGAAGTTCACGGGGACGGAGCCCGGCGTGGTGGTGGACATCTTCGTTCCGACCATGATGCACCGCGCGGTGACGCGCTCGGACTCGACGTGGATTCGGACCCTGGCGGTAGTCGATCCGGGAGTTGCGATCGAGCCGCTGCGGGCTAAGCTGGCGGCCGTCGACTATGCCTTCGAGAAGAATCGCCTGAGCGGCGAGACGGGGCTGTCGCAGGAGACGCTGCGCAACGTGCTGGCCAATCAGGTGCGGATGGAGCCGGCGCCCAACGGCGTTTCGGGGATGCAGAAGGGATACCGCCGCGCGCTGGCGGCGATTGCCATCCTCGTGGTGATGGTTCTGCTCATCGCCTGCGCCAATGTGGCCAACCTGATGACGGCTCAGTCGGCGGCCCGATCGCGGGAGATGGCGCTGCGCGTTTCGATTGGAGCGGGGCGGGCTCGACTGGTGCGGCTGGTGCTGGCGGAGAGCGCGCTGCTGGCGGTGTTCGCGGCTGTGGGCGGGGCCTTGTTCAGCTGGTGGTCGGCGCCGCTGGTGGTGGGGATGATCAATCCGCCGGACAATCCCGCGCGGCTGATTCTGCCCGCGGACTGGAGGGTGCTGGGCTTTGGCCTTCTGCTCATCGCCTGCGTTGTGCTGTTCTTTGGGCTGGCGCCGGCGCTGCGCGCCTCGTCGGTGAAACCAGTGAGCGCGCTGAAAGGCGACGATGCGCATGCGCGCCCGCTGGTGATGCACGGCCTGATCGCGGCGCAGGTTGCGTTTTGCTTTCTGGTGCTGTTCGTGGCCGGATTGTTCGTGGCTACATTTGAGCACCTTGCTACCAAGCCGGTTGGATTTTCCGCCGAGCGGCTGCTGCTGCTGGACACGACGGCGCATCATCCGCAGCCGGCCGCTTACTGGGATCAGGTGGAGGATCATTTGCGCACCATGCCTGGGGTCGAGCGCGTGTCGCAGGCAGTGTGGCCGCTCCTGGGTGGCAACAGCTGGAATGACTCGATCTCGGTGAACGGCGGAGCGCCGAGCGTGGATCTTGCGTATTTCCTCAACGTCTCACCGGGATTTTTTGAGACGATGCGCATCCCGCTGCTGGCAGGCAGAGACTTTCGTGAGAGCGATGGCTATCCTCAGGCGGCGATTGTGAACCAGGCCTTCGCCCGCAAATTCCTGCAGGATGAGAACCCCGTGGGGCGATCGTTCGACAAGGCGTCTGACGATGGCACTTTCGAGCGGATGCAGGTGGTGGGTGTCGTGGCCAATGCGTACTACAGCAACATCCGAGTGATGTTGCCGGTGGTCTTCGTGCCTCTGCACCATCCGGTGGGCTCGACGGGGCTGGAGCCGATGAGCGAGGTGACTTACATTGTGCGCACCCGTTCCGCGAATTCACTTTCGCTGGCATCGCAACTTCGGCAGGAAGTTGGGCGGGTGCGGCCCGAGCTGAGGGTGAGCAACGTCGAGACGCAGAAGGAGCTGCTCGACGCGCAGACGATTCGCGAGCGGATGCTGGCGACGCTGGCAATGTTTTTCGCGGCGGTCGCGATTCTGCTTGCGGGCGTGGGTCTGTATGGGGTTCTGTTCTACTCGGTGATCCAGAGGCATCGGGAGATCGGGATTCGCATTGCGCTCGGGGCGCGGGCGGGCAATGTTGTGCGGCCCATTGTGTCGGGCATTTCCATGGCACTGGCAGCGGGGACGGTCGCGGGCCTTGCGCTTGGACTGCTGTCAACGCGCTTCGTCGAGTCGCTGTTGTACGAGGTGAAGGGGTCCGATCCGGTCCAGCTCGCGGCACCCGGAGTGGTGATTCTGCTGGCGGCGATTGTTGCTGCGGCGCCGGCGGTGGTGCGGGCGCTGCGGATCAGCCCTGTCGATCTGCTGCGCGCGGAATGACGGACTGGAAAAGGCGCCATCAAGATTCTCCGGCTCAACGGAATCCGGCTGTTCCTGCTGCGTTGCCGGACGTTCCGGAAGTTTCGGTGGGGCTTTCCCGGGGGGTTGATCGGCGTGCGATACTTCAGGTGGCATGTACAAACGGGTCGTTTTGAAGCTTTCCGGGGAGGCGCTGGCGGCGGGTAAGGGATTCGGCGTCGATCCGATACGGATTCACGAAATTGCCGCCGAAGTGGCGGAGGTTCACCAGATGGGCGTCGAAGTGGCGCTGGTGGTGGGCGGCGGCAACTTCTTTCGCGGCGTGGCGGAGCAGGCGAAGGAAATGGATCGCGTCTCCGCGGACAATATGGGGATGCTGGCGACGGTGATCAACGCGCTGGCCATCCAGGACGCTCTGGAGAAGCGGGATGTGTACTGCCGGGTGATGTCGGCCATCGAGATGAACCAGGTCTGCGAGCCGTATATCCGGCGCAGAGCCATACGGCACCTGGAAAAGGGCCGCGTGGTGATTTTTGCCGCGGGGACGGGGAACCCGTATTTTTCAACGGATACGGCGGCTTCCCTGCGGGCTATGGAAATCAAGGCTGATGTTCTGCTGAAGGCAACCAAGGTTGAAGGCATCTACGACGCCGATCCGGTCATCCGACAGGACGCGGTGAAGTTCGAGCAGATTACTTACATGGAAATTCTGCGGCTGGGGTTAAAGGTGATGGATACCACAGCGGTGAGTCTGTGCAAGGACAATAATCTGCCCATGATCATCTTCAATCTGAACCAGCCGGGCAATATCCGCCGAGTGATCTCCGGGGAGAAGGTCGGCAGTCTGGTGACGGCCTGAGCGCACAGCTTCAAATCGTACCCGCGATGGGCGGGGCCTCCCCCGAGGCGAATCAGACGAATGGGTCGCACGGCCCGGTGGCGGTCAGGCCGAAGAAAGAACATCTTCCGGCGCTGAGCGGACTGCGCGCGTTTTCGGCGATGAATATCGTCTTCTACCACTTCTGCAATCCAAAGTGGTTCGGGCCGTTCTCGCCGATTGTTGAAAACGGCTACACGTCTGTTAGCTTCTTTCTGCTGCTGTCGGGGTTTGTGCTGGCGTACAACTACTCCGACCGGGCGCAGAAGGGGCAGCTGAATGCGAAGAGCTTCTGGATCGCGCGCATTTCGCGGCTGTATCCCATTTACCTGGTGGCGCTGGTGGTGTCACTGGGGATGCTGATGGAGGAGTGGCACGCGCGGTCGCACGCGCAGTTTGCGTGGGGCGTGACGCTGACGCCGTTCATGCTGCAGGGGTGGAGCCCGTCGCTGTCGACGTTCTGGAACACGCCGGCGTGGACGATGTGCACCGAGGCGTTCTTCTACCTGATCTTCCCGCTGGTGATTTTGTGGAAGCGGCCGAAGAACCTGGGGCGGCTGTGCGCGATCCTGCTGGGGCTTTGGGGCCTGGGGATGGTGCTGCCCAGTTTGTATATGGGGTTCCATCCCGACGGGGTGCTGCATCCGGACCGGTACACGGATGGATTCTGGATGCGGGCGCTGAAGTTCACGCCGCCGCCGCACCTGCCGTCGTTTCTGTTTGGGATTGTGCTGGCGGACGTCGATTCCCTGATCCCGCGCGGGGCGCGGAGGCGGTTTGTGCTGGGCGGCCTGGGGCTGGCGGGCGCGCTGGCCGTGCTGTACTTCGGGAGCTATTTGCCGTTTCCCATGATGCATGACGGGCTGATGATGCCGCTTTTCGGCATGGCGGTGCTGGGGCTGGCGGGACATAACCTGATTGCGCGGTTCTTCGGGCTGGCTCCTTTGGTGGCCGTTGGGCAGGCCAGTTATTGTCTGTATATTCTGCACTTTAACCTGTGGAACCTCATCCATGACCATCACTTTGTGGCACGGCTTGGATTGTCCGAGTTCGATCCCTGGCTGAGCTACGCGCTGCTGGTGACGGTGTCGATTCTGGCCATGCGATGGATTGAGAAGCCGGCGCAGCGGTGGGTCCGGGACAGGTTTCTGAAGCAGCCGGTAGCCGGTAGCCGGTAGCTGGGAGCCTGGAGCAGGGTCGGTCGGCACCAGCGGGGAACGCTTCACCACAGAGCGCCGAGGAAGTAGCCTGGAGCCTGGAGCAGGGTCGGTCGGCACCAGCTGAAAACGATCCACCACAGAGGACACAGAGAGCACAGAGGCAGGAGTTGGAGGTGCGAGCCTTAACCCCTTGCCGCTTTCAGGCTGTCGGGCTGGCGAGGATTGCCTTGCAGGCGGCGATGCCTGCGTTCCGCTGGGAGAGCGCGCGCGGGGGGCGGCGGAGCACAACCGCGTGAACGGGCGCGGTTCAGGATGAGGGCGCGAGGATCGGGTCGGGGAGGCGAAGGACGGTGCGGTTGCGTCCGGCGCTCTTGGCCTGGTAGAGGGCGCTGTCGGCAAAGCTGAGGAGCGCGGCATCGCAGTCGTGGCAATCCGGTTTTGGATGGCGCGGGTCGAGCCACGCGGGGAGGACGCTGGCGCCGATGCTGACGGTAAGAGAGAGTCGGGTGTCGGCGGCGGCAAAAGGCCGATCGCCGATGGCGGCGCGGATGCGCTGGGCGCTGGATTCGGTCTGGGTCTGGTCGCAGCCGGGGAGAAGGACGAGGAATTCCTCGCCACCGTAGCGGCCGGCAATGTCATACGGGCGGATGGAGCGGAGAATGCGGCGGGCGAGCTCGCTGAGGACGGCATCGCCGGCGAGATGGCCGTGGGTGTCGTTGACTCGTTTGAAGTGATCGACATCGAGGAGAAGGATGCCGAGCGGGGCCTGGGTGCGCAGGGCGCGCTCGATTTCCCGGTGGAGGAAGTCGATGAGGGCGGCGCGGTTCCAGAGGCGGGTGAGCGCGTCGTGGGTGGCCTGGTAGCGGAGGCTTTCCTGAGCGACGAGGAGATCGCGCTGGGCGGTGAGCAGGCGATCGAGGGTGAGGCTTTTTTCCTGAGTGGCGGTTTCGGCCTGGATGCGAAGGGCGCGGGCGTTTTCCAGCTGTGCCTGAATCTGGCGGGTCTGGGCGGAGACGCGGCGGCTGAGGCCGAGATTGCGGGTAAAGATGATGAGCAGGAGGACGGCGAGGGTGGCGGCCAGCAGGAAGGTGTTGCGGGGCGTCCACCAGGGAGCGGCGCGCAGGACCTGAACGTCGGCAGGGGAGCGGAGGAGGAGGTCGAAAGAGCGGGGCGAGCTGCCGTCGCTGGCGTGGATGACGCAGATGCCGCGCACGCTGAGGCGGCTTCCGACGCGAACGGCATCGAGCAAGCCGGACGAGCTTTCGGGCGAGAGCTCGGCAGAAAAGCGGAAGCCGCGGTCGTCGAGGTGCAGGACGCCGACGCCCTGGGGGGCGCGGAAGGGCTCGATCAGGGTCGCGTCAATTTGGATAAGCTCGGCGTCGTGGACGCCGGCCAAAGCCTGAGTGGCGGTGAGACGGATGGGCTGGGGGAGGGGCGCGGAGCCGAGGCGGCGGACGCGAGCGCCATCGAGCCAGGTGGTGTAGCCGCCGCTGCTGGGGAAGCCGATGACATCGAGGAGATCGCCGGGCTGGACGGCGATGGAGTCCTGCGTGGTGACGAAAATACCGTGCTCGGAATCGGAGAGGGAGAAGTGCCGCGGGTCGAAGCGGGAGGTAACGACGCCGCGGATGTGAACGCGATGGCCGGGATCGCCGGAGGAGGCGCGGGTGATGGTGGTGACGGTGGAGAGGGGAAGCGTGAAGGGGTCGAGCGGAGCGGGCTCGAGAACCTGAAGGAAGGAAAGGTCGGGCATGAAGACCTGGACGCCGGTGAGCTGTTTTCTCTGATTGAAGCGGCTGCCGACCGCGGCGCGGAGGCGGACCCTGGCGTCGATGAGAGAGTACGGAACGGGGCCGCGGGGCAGGCGGGTGACGACGTCGAGCCGGTCATCGCCGGAGGCAAGGGAGAGGAGGAGGTTGCTGGAGTCGAATCGGGTGGTGCCGTCATAGTCGGAGCGGCGGGAGGGGTGAAGGACGGAGCGAACGATGCCCTCGATGGTGACCCAGCGGGAGTCAAAGGCGCCGGTGGAGAGGCGGTCGAAGCTGAGCTGCGGCGCAGCGGGCAGAGGAGCATGACCGAGGATGCGGAAGCGGGCGTTGTTGATGACGGGCGCGACATCGCCGGGGGCGGTGATGCCGTCAACGGAGACGATGTCGCCGGGGTGAAGCGCAGGGTGGTCGCCGGGGTGGGGATTGGCGTAGATGCCGTCGGTTGCGTCCATGAGGAAGAGCGCGCCGAACGAGGGCTGGTAGTAGGTGATCTGAGCACGGGCGAGATGGATGGGGAAGCCGCGAGCGGCTTGCTGCGCCGAAAGGATATGCGCCTGGCGAGCCGTGGTTAGAAGGGGAAGGCGCGCGGGGATGGTGGCCGCACGGGCGGACGGCTGGGGAACGAGCAGCAGGAGGGGGACGCAGAAGCGGCGCAGGGCCCACGTCCTGACCGCCGACGCGCTTGGTGAGGCCGCTACCATTCTCCTGATCCCGTTCGGTTCTCTTTCTGTGTTCGTGCTTGTCTCTCTCTGGATTGTTATCGGCAGGAGCGGGCTGGCGTATCAGGGCGGCTGGGAAGGGCTGGCCGTTTCTTCCTGGCCAGGACCCCGCGGGGCGTGGTTGGGTGGGGCTGGCTGTTTGTTTCGAATCGGAACCGGATGCAGGCCTTCGGTGCGGGCCGTGGAAAAAAGCGGCTGGAAAAAGCGGCGCTGGAGGCGTTTGCTTCTTGCTGTGGGGTGAACCTGGCCGGGGGCCACCGCGGGGCGGGCTGGGTTCTGCCGGGATGTGGTTTCGAATCGGAACTGATGCGGTGCTTGTGGCGCCTTAGGTGAAGGCGCGATCCGGCCGCGCTGCCCGGGCCATGACCCTTCACTCCGAAGACACGAAACCGCAGGCGGTGCGCGGATTCACCTCTGCGATTTCAGCCTATGCGGTAAGACCCATGCCGGCGAGGACGCCCCGCATGTAGGCGTAGCTTTTGGTGACGCCGGGCATGGGGTCGTCGGGGTGGACCTCGTATTCGAGATCGACAAATCCTGGGTAGCGAATTTCCTGAAGCGCCTGGAAGATTTGCGGGACGGGCATTTTGCCGTCGCCGACAGCGACCTGGCTGGCCTTGTCGTGGAAGTCGGTGAGGTCCTTCATGTGCATGTCGAAGAGGCGTGGGCCGACGGCGTGGATGGCTTCGACGACATCGGTGCCGGTGCGGACGGTGTGGCCGACGTCGATGCAGCAGCCGATGCGCGGGTCCATGTGGCGGATGTCTTTGAGGATGTCGAGGGGTGAGGGCCAGAGCTTGTCTTCGGGGCCGTGGTTGTGGATGGCGAGGCGGATGTTGTACTGCTTCACGAACTGCTCGATGCGGGGGAGGGATTCGGGGGTGGGGTCGCCGGCGACCATGACAGGGATGTTGGCGCGCTTCAGGTATTCGAACTGGGCGCGGATGTCGTCGTCGGTGGCCTTCTGAAAGTAGATGGCGCCGGCGGCGTGGAGGCGGATGCCTGCGGCCGCGTAGTCAGAGAGGGCCTGGGCTTCGGCGGCGGGCTCCATGGGGAGATGGTCTTTGGCGTCCTTCGCGTTGAGGTCGGAGACGCGGAGGTCGTGCATGAAGCCGATGAGCTGGGCGCGGGAGAAATTGCGGAAGGTATAGCTGCAGAGGCCGAGTCTGATTTTTTCTTCGGGCTGGGCAGCAGGTTGGGCGAGGGAGGCGGCGGGCGCGAGCGATGTGGCAGCGGCGGCCAGGGCGGCGGTGCGGAGGAGGGTACGGCGGGAAAGGGTCATGCTGAGTCTTCCTCGAAGCTATAGCTTACTAACACAAGGGGGCGCCAGGTTCACAGAAGGAGGGCACGCCGCAATTCTCATTCCGCTGCGGCAGCGAATCAGGCTCGGCTGAAGACGTCTTCTTCATCCAGCAGACAGAGAAGGATGACAATGTTGACCAGGGCGAGCGCGAAATAGATCTGATGCATCAGTTTCCCGATGTAACCCATTGCACCGGCGAATAACAAGGCTCGGGCAAAGTAAGCAACCGAGAGCCCGCATGTAACCATAAGGAAACGGCGGGCCCAGGTCTGCAAAAACAGCAGTCCGCAGCCCAATGCGATCGCAAGGATCGCGGTGAAGGCGAGGAAGAAAGGCAGAATGGGGGAACCGGCCAGAGGCTCGCTGGTCGGCAGTCCATTCGACGCAACGGACAGAACGAAGCGGAGTTGCGGGCCCAGGCTTGCTTCGTGAATGAGGCCGCCGTAGATCGCCGCAAGAACTGAAATCACCAGCACACCCCGCGAGATCTCTAACCAGGCGATTGCGTTTACGAGTATGGGTCTTTTGGAGGCGGCGGGCATAGTGCGTCAGCTAAGTGAGCTTGAGGTTAGCAAATGCGCCCTGCGGTGCAATTCCTCGTTTGGGTAAGGGCATTCGGCGCCGCGCAGGCTTTATACCCTCTGAGCGACGATGCTGACAATGTTAGGCGAAGAATGCAGGTCCATTCGACTCGCGGCTGGATCGATTGTTGCGCCCAACAGCGGGCGCAACGAATTCGGAAAGCTCGCTCAGGATGACACTGCATTCCTATTGAGATCCGTGGAGATGCGAGCATTCGCGCGTCCGCGGAGGAACATCGCTCTCTTTGCCAGGTCGCGCCGTTCAGAGTTTTGGTTCCCAGCCGGGTTGGTATTCGCGGGACCAGCCTTTCATGGCCTCCGGGTCGTGCTGGATTTTCCCGTCGGATGGGTCGAGGTCGAGGACGCGCTGGACTTCCCAGGAAATGTTGGAGAGCTGGAGCATGGTGACGGCGACGTTGCCGATGGCCACCGGCGCGTTGAGCCTGGCGCCATGCGTGACGCCGGCGATGAAGTTGGCGAAGTGGGCGTCGGTCATCGAATCGGCGCCAATGGTGTCGGCGGAGGAGTTGGCGTTGTTGTGGGGGACGCGGTACTCGCTGGTTTTGTGACCGTCGAGGTCGTAAATTTCGTAGCCGTCGCGATCGACGAGGACGGAGCCGGTGGTGCCGAGGATGGTCGAGCCGCGGTCGCGATTGTACATCTTCATCCCGGAGCAGCTGCGGCCTTCCCAGGTGAGGAGCTTGTCCGGATATTCGAAGCTGGTGACGAGGGTGTCGTAGAACTGCCAGTCGTCCTTGAAGGCGTAGCGGCCGCCGGTGGAGGTGACGCGATTGGGGAAGTCGACGCCGAGAGCCCAGCGGCAGACGTCAACTTCATGCGTGCCGTTGTTGAGGGTTTCGCCGGTGCCCCAGACGCGAAACCAGTGCCAGTTGTAGGGCTGAACGTTGCTGCGGTAGGCGCGGCGCGGGGCGGGGCCCTGCCAGAGATCCCAGTCGAGGGTGGCGGGGACGGGGGCTTCGTGGCCGGTGCCGATGGACTTGCGGGTGTTGGCGTACCAGGCCATTCCGTAGTAGGCGCGGCCGATGAGGCCGTCGTGAATCTTCTGGACGATTTCGATGGTGTGGGGTGAGGAGCGCTGCTGGGTGCCCATCTGGACAAGCTTGCCGTATTTGCGCTGGGCGGCGACGAGGAGCGCGCCTTCGGCGGGGTTATGGCTGCAGGGTTTTTCGACGTAGACGCTTTTGCCCGCCTGGAGCGCGAGGATGGCCATGGGCGTGTGCCAGTGGTCGGGCGTGGCAATCGTAACAGCGTCGATATCTTTTCGTTCGAGGAGGCGGCGGAAGTCGCGCGCGGTGTCGGGCTGATAGCCGAGAGTCTGGTGGGCGGCGGCTGCGAATTTGGCGAGGATGTTGCTTTCAACGTCGCAGACGGCGGCGACGCGGGCGCTGGCGCGATTGGCCTGAAGCGAGGAGAGGTGCGCGTAGGCGCGGCCGTGGAGCCCGATGATGGCAAAGGTGAGGCGGTCGTTGGCGCCGAGGATCTGGGCATAGCTTTTGGCGGTGGTGGCGACGGCGAGCGAGGCAGCGGAGCGGAGGAGGGTGCGGCGCGAGAGGGTGTTTGTCATCGGGTGAACCTTTGTTCCGGGACTGGGGCGATTTCAATTTGGTTCTGGGTATGGTACTTCGGAGCAGGACGAGACAAAGATTGGCTGGAATGTGAGGCCGCGGGAGCGTTTGCTTCTTGCTGTGGGGTGAACCTGGCCGTCGGGTGGTGGGCGGTGGCCTGGAACTTTGGCACGGGTGTTCCGGATCGGGACGGCTTGCGGTACTTCGGGCCGAAGCGGAGGAAGAAGCCGGTGGAAATGGCGGCGCAGGAAGTGTTCGCTTCTTGCTGTGGGGTGAACCTGGCCGTCGGGTGGTGGGCGGTGGCCTGGAACTTTGGCGCGGGTGTTCCAGATTGGAACGGTCTGCCGTACTTCCGGTTGAAGGGGAGACGAAAATTGGTGGAAATGGCGGCGAGGGAAGTGTTTGCTGCTTGCTGTGGGGTGAACCTGGCCGGATCGATCGCGGGGCGAATCTTTACGCGGGAACGCGCTGCGATCGGGATGAGGTCGGTTGGAAGCATCAGCACTGGGCTCCGGAGGCGGCGAGGGCTTTTTTCAGGTCGGCCATGCTGATGCGCGAGGAGGCTTCGGCCGATCCGGCGCCGCGCCAGTGGGTTTCGAGCGAGACGGCGTAATGATAGCCGTCCTCGCGGAGGGCGCGGAGCTGGCCGGTCCAGTCCACGACGCCGGTGCCGACGGGCTGCCACTCGAACTTGCCATTGGGCTCACGCTTCACATTCTTGGCATGGCAGTGGCCGATGCGGTGTTTGGGCAGAAGATTGTAACCGTGCGGGTAAGGAATTGCGCCGGGGAAGGTGCCGGCGTTGCCGGGATCCCAGTTGAGCATGAAGTTGTGGTTGGGGACGGCGGCCAGAGTCGCAGCGGCCTCTTCGCCGGTGCCGGTGTTGCAGTCCATTTCGTTTTCGAGCAGCAGGATGAGGTTGTGCTTCGCGCACGTCTTCGCGGCCTCGGCGAGCTTGCGGTTCATGGCTTCGCGATACGGCTTGACATCCTGGAGCCGCCAGAAATCAAAGCAGCGAATGCGGTCGGTCGAGAACCGGTGCGCGAGATCGATGCAGTGGTCGAGGAGTGCGTCCTGCTGATGGAACCCGAAGTCGGCGTGGAACTCGTCGCGCTGCTTTGTTTTGGTGGGTGCGCCCGGCCAGTCCACTTTGAAGAGCGGACTGGCGATGTCAGTGACGCGGAGGTCGTATTTCTTCAGGATGCGCTGCGACTCGGCGAGCTCGTTGGCGTCGAGGTCGGTGAGGTTCTTGTTCCACATGCCGCGCAGCTCGATCCAGCGCAGGCCGAAGTCGTTGGCGGCGACGGAAGCGGCGTGGTCAAAGTCCTGGGAGATTTCGTCATTGATCACGGAGAGACGGAAGGGACAGGTGGCTGCGACGCGGGCGACAGCGGCGGATGAGGTGACGGGGAGAGCCGAAAGAGCGCCGGCGGCACCGAGCCCGCTGAGGAACGCGCGGCGAGATACGGGCATGAGAACTCCTGGTGAGTACTGCGAAGTGTTACGACGGCCAGTATAGACGGGGAAGAAGCGGGAACGAGGGCGCGCGGCAGTACTTGATGAATTTCTGTTGGGTACGGGTGCTGCGGGAGCGCGGGGCAATGCTCGCAAGCGAGGGTGCGAGGGGCTCCGGTGCGAGGTGACGGATGTCGACGCCAGCGTGCGACAGCGCAGGCTTCAATTTTGAACTGGGAAACTTCGGGGCGAGGGGTCCCGAATTGGTCTTGCATGCAGTACTTTGGGCCGATGCGGGCGAGGAAGTTGGTTGAGATTTCGGCGGGGAAGGCGTTCGCTTCTTGCTGTGGGGTGAACCTGGCCGGGGGCTGACGGGCGGAGGCCTGGAATCCTGGCACGTGCGTTCCGGATTGGAACGGTTTGCAGTACTTCGGACGGAAGTGGAGGAAGAAGTTGATGGAAATGGCGTCGCAGGAGGTGTTTGCTGCTTGCTGTGGGGTGAACCTGGCCGTCGCGTGACGGGCGGTGGTCCGGAATTTTGGCACGGGTGTTTCGGATCGGAACGGCCTGCCGTACCTTCGGTTGAAAGGGAGACGAAAACTGGTGGAAATGGCGGCGCAGGAAGCGTTTGCTTCTTGCTGTGGGGTGAACCTGGCCGGGGAGACGGGCCCGGAGTGCCGGCGCGGGTTGGGGCTGGGGCTGGTTTGGGGGTTGGGTTGGGGTGGGGGAGCAGGAGCGGCTGGCTGGAGCGTGCGCCGCCAGGTCAGACTCACCGAAAAGTACTTCGCCGAGTCAGACCGCAGTCACACGGGTCTGGTGCCTTATGTGCCGCCGACACCGCGGAGATCGGACGTGAGCGGCACGATCGACGAAAGCCAGTGGTCATGCGGCTGCCATTACTTATGATCTGCGCCATAACGGAATAAGTATGTCAATCTAACTTGCGGGTGAGGGAGTTATCTCCGAGGTGGGATGCCGCCATTGGGGCGTCGCACTGTTACAGGCTGAAGCGGAAGGCTGCGGATGTGCCGGGATTGTCGGCGGCCAGGGACGGGGAGGAAGGCTATGACGAATCGGAGCGAAGGTCGCACGGGGTGGCGGGATTCGGTTTGGAACCGGCAGCCGGCGGCGGCGCCATGCGCGACGGGGCGCAATCGGCTGGCGCTGGAGACCGGATTGGCACGCATAGAACGGGGCCATCTGGGCGGGAGCACGGAGACGGGTCAGGGGTCTGTGTCGTCGCTGCGGTTCTTTGCGACGCCGGGGATCAGGCCGGTGCGGCGCCGCTACAGAAGCGGGAGCCGGTGGCTGATGCGCGCGCTGGAGTGGGTGACCATGAAGGCGTGGCCGCTGGCCGTGCTGGATGATATGTGCGAGTGGTTCGAAGAGGGATCCGGGGCCAGCCGAATGTTTGTCGGGTGCGCGGCGGCATTGACGATGGCCGCGCTGCTGACGGTGCATTCGACCGCGCTGTATGGGCTACAGTCGCTGACGCTGCTGCCGGTGTTCGACGGACATGGCCTGCTTGCGCTGGTGGCGGCGAGCTTTCTGCTGGGGGTCACGATTTTGCCGGCGGTACTGGGGCAGCTGCTGGGCGTGCTGCTGCGGTTCTACGTTCTGGTGAACATCTGCCTGCTGGCGACGGTGGTGGGATACGGGGGCTGGCTGCTGTATTCGTACGCGAAATTCTGAAGAGAAGCCGGTAGCCTGTAGCCGGCAGCTTTCCTCCTGGCCGGGCAACTGGAATGATGTTGCGCGACGTTTAACCTGGAATTCACCACAGAGAACACGGAGAGCACAGAAGAGCCGGGGCGAGCCATACGCGCCCTGCGTCCCCTCGCGTTTGGCTAAAAAGCACAGGGGCTGAAGCCCGGTTTATTCTTGAGACCTTTTCGGCACGAGTGAACTCGTGCCCTGATACAAAACCTGGAGCCGTGGGGAAATCGAGAGCGGGGCGTGGGAGGGGTTTCCGTGATTCACCACCTGGCCGGGCAACTGGAATGATGGGCCCGACGTTCAGCCTGGAATTCACCACAGAGAACGCGGAGAGCACAGAAGAGACGGGGCGAGCCGTGCGCCTTGCGTCCCCTCGCGTTTGGCTAAAAAGCACAGGGGCTGAAGCCGGTTTATTTTTGGGACCTTTTCGGCACGAGTGAACTCGTGCCCTGATACAAAACCTGGTGCCGTGGGGAAATCGAGAGCGGGGCGTGGGAGGGGGTTTCCGTGATTCACCACAGAGAACACGGAGAACACAGAGTTGGCGGGCGCTGCTGAAACGAAAAGCGCTGATAAGCACAAAGCGCCTGCCGTTTAGCAGGCGCTTCGTCAACCCGACTGTGTTGCTTGCTGTTGCGGGTGAAACCTGATCGCAGCTGATGCGTTGCGCTTTGGGTCCTCCCGGAATTCCGGCTCCAACGAGGAGAACCAAAGCAGACGGGACAAGAGCCGCAAGGAGGATAATGCGGAACGCTGTTCCAGGGGGAGTGTCTGGCTGCGAATCCTGTAGACGAGTTTAGGAAGTGGGGGGCGGAGGGGGTATCCCACTTTTCGGGCGGCGTGTGACGGGAACAGGGTACGGCGTACAGCGAACAGGGTAGAGGCGCTGTGGCCGGCTCCGAGACTCGGATCGGTCCTTGCCAGATGCGGCTCTCAGGCGGTGGGTGGGTTGTTGGTTGCGTGAGCCTTTGCCTCCGTTTCTCGCGCCGATCTGACCGGTTCGTATTTTCTGTGAAAGCTCGCGAGCACGTCGACCGGAGCGGTCTCGGGAGTTCCGCTGTGGAGGATGGGGTTCGGCGCGTATTCCATCGCTAGCTGAATTTCCTGAGCAGCCGCGTCTCCGCGCAGGAGCGAGACCAGCACCAGAGCTGCGTCGAGGCCGGCAGTTACGCCGGCTGCGCTGATCAGGTTGCCATCGACCGCGACGCGCGCATCGACAGGGACCGCTCCGTAATAGCGCAGCAGATGGCGGGCGCTCCAGTGGGTGGTCACGTGCCTGCCCGCGAGCACACCGGCGGCCCCACAGAGCAGGGCTCCGGTGCAGACGGAAAACAGAAGGCGCTCGCTTTTCGCCTGGTCGCGGATGAGCTGAAGGACTTCGTCATCGTGCATGAGCGCCTGCTGGCCATAGCCGCCGGGCACAACCAGAACGTCGAACGATCCGGCTTGGGCAAGGGCCAGGTCGGGAGTCAGGCGAAGCCCCTGCATGTCGCGAACCGGCGCCGGATGTTTGGCGACGACCTGGATGGTTGTGTCCGGCATGCGAGAAAGAACCTCGAAGGGTCCGGTGAAGTCGATCTGATCCATGCGCTCGAAGATGAGGCAGCCGACCGAAAGCGGGCGGGCCGTCTTCTCGGGCTTCGATCGTTCACTGACAAACAGAGGAATGTTCATCGTGCGGGTCTCTCTTCCTGATCTGTCGGGAACATGCACTCGACGCGCAGCTCCTGGGCGGTGACGCTTTGCGGCGTTCCAATGGTGGTGATGAGGGAGAAGTAAGAGAAGCGCTCCTGGCCGCGGCGAAAGACGATGGGGAGAACTGGGCTCTGTGCAGCGGACGGCGGCTTCAGCGCTGCGACGCCGGGATAGCGCCGCAACTGCGCGAGCAGCTCCTGAAGTTTCGCGTCCAGCACCTGGCCGACGGCCTCGCGCCGGACGCGCTGCAGCAGTCCGGCCGCGACGGTCTCCCAACTTTCGACAGAGGGCCGCAGCCCCGCGGGATCGAACATGAGGAGGAGAAGATTGCGCGGGCGGGGCCACTTCTCGAGATCCACAAAGGAGCCAAAGAAACGCGGCGCGGCCTGGTTCGCGCGCACGATGTTCCAGTGGCGGTCGAGCACGAGGGCGGGATGCGGCTCGTGCTGGAGCAGCATCCGATCGATGGCGTGGGTGACGAGCGCCATCTCCGCGGCGTCGATCCCGGGCTCGCTGTACTGAGGCGCGAAACACGACGCAAGCAGGAGAACGTTTCGCTCGCGGAGAGGAATACGCAGAGCTTCAGAGACAGTAGAGAGAAAGTCGCGGCTGGGAGAGCTTCGTCCGCTCTCGACAAAGCTCAGGTGACGCTGCGAGATGCCTGTATCGAGGGAGAGGTCGAGCTGGCTCTTGCCGCGCTCATGTCTCCAGTAGCGCAGCAGGTCCCCGAGTTGGGGAACGGCGGGAGCGGGCTGAGCGGCCATGTCGATCTCCTCCTCTACGAAACTGGAATCCGGCAAGTCCGATGATCGGCGAACTTGCCGGAGCCTGGTTCTTTCATCCTTGCCACGCGTACTGCCGGAAGGGCTCTTCCAGCGGCGGATTGGCGATGGTTCCAGCGTAGTTGGTGATGGTCGAAGCTGCCACGATGGCGACGACCTCGAGAACCTGTTCTTTGGTGAAGCCAGCGGAGAGGAAGGCGTCGAGTTCCGGATCGCTGAGGTGTCCGCGCTTCTCAATGAGAGTCTTTGCCAGGGTTGAAAGCGCGGCGAAGCGCGGGTCCGCGGGCAGGCGGCGCTCGCGAATCGCGCCCGTGATATCGGCGCCGACGCTCTGCTGGAGGGCGAGCGCGGTGTGGAAGGCGACGGCATAGGCGCTGGAGTTTGTAACAGCGTCAGTGAGCAATACGATCTGAATTTCCGGCTCGGTGAGGCTGCTGCTGTGAACCTGCTGGAAGACGCCGACGAGGGAGTTGATCAGTTTGGGCGAATTGGCGATGGCGGCGGCGATGTTGGGCACAACACCAAAGACCTGCTGCAGCTGCTGAAGTCCCGCCTTCGAGTTCTCGGGTGCGGAGGCCAGGGTATGAATCGGATAGTTCGGCATGGATTTCTCCTTTGCGATCGACAGCGACCCGGAAAACCAGTGCGCTACAGGCCTACTATCCGACGGGCAAAGAATCGCAGCAATTACCTCGCAGGTCATCGATCTGCGCGGTCGTTTTTCGTCGATTGGCCGGGTGTGTTGCTGCGAGGTGGGGATTCGCGCTGCGGAGATGCAGGTCAGCGGCCGTCGCGGAGGCGGGAGGCGAGGCGATCGGGAAGGCCGGCGCCGAGGATGCGTTCCTGGGCCTCGCGCAGATCATAGGGGACGCGATACCAGGTCACGGTCATCCGCGCATCGTCGTAGAGAGCGAAGGCGGCGCGCCAGTCGCCGTCGCGGGGCTGGCCCACAGAGCCGGGGTTGAGGAGGTAGCGGGCGCCTTCGCGCAGCTCCAGCTCGAACTGCTCTGGCTCAGGCGGCGCGGGGGGTGCCTGCGGGTGGCGCGGGGCGCGGTGGTGTCCGAAGTCGGGGACGAGGCGGAACCAGTCGTCGCCGTTGGTGGCAAAACCGCCCTGGACGTGGGTGTGTCCAAAGAAGGTGAGCCGCACGTCGGTGGAGGAGTCGAGGGCGGGGAAGGCGTCGCGGAGGGTGAGGAGGTAGTCGTCCTCGTCGAGGGGAGAGCCGTGGACGCAGCGGACGAAGGGGCCGTCGGGGGCGATGGGGCCGGGGGCGAGGTGGCGGAGCCAGTCGCGGTGCTCAGGGGTGAGGACGCACTCGGTCCAGTGGGCGGCGCGCTGGGCGATGGGGTTGAATTCCTCGGCGCCGCCCAGGCCGCAGCAGGCGCGGTCGTGATTGCCGCGGACGAAGACGGAGCCGAGGCGGCGGGACTCGTCGATGACCTCGTTGGGATTGGCGCCGTAGCCGACGATGTCGCCGAGGTTCCACACCACGTCGTGGGGCGGTGCGGCGGCGAGGACGGCGTGCAGGGCCTCAAGGTTGGCGTGGATATCGGAGATGACAAGAGCGCGCATGGCGGACAGGGCCGTTTACCACTGTATTGGATGAGGGGCGGGGTTGTCGCGGCTATTCCGGGGGCGATGGACGGCGGGTTGCCCGGGGTATCCGGGGTGCGGAAGCGGATCGACGGGGAAAACGAAGAGCGCGGCCGCTTCGCCTCCACCCGGGTCGTCGCTGCGGCCATCGCCTGCCGTCATCATCGGCTGCAACGACCTCAGCCATCCCTCCCCCGCCTCGCAGGTGCCCCAGGGGGCGGTGTCGACCTCGGCCGCCAAATTTTGAAGAGGGTCCAAGGCATTAGTGCACGACAAGACTTTCGGCATCCCGAGCGAAGCGCCTGCAACTTGTCCTCCCGAAAGCGATTCTCCGGGCGGGCACAAACCACCTGTTCGGGACGACAGCTATTCTCGTAGGGTAGGAGTTGCTACCAAGACGTCGGAGGACACGAGGGAAACATGGGCGGCCTTAGAAAGGAACCCGGTGCAGGTTGGGCAGCCGCATTTGCGATTTTTTTATTCGTCTTCAACCGCGGTTTGGCGCTAATCGACTGGGTCGGGAGGGGCGAGGTGGTGATGCCCTTAGGCCCGTATCTTCATTTTCTAATAGCTCCCTGGGCCTCCCTCCCCGAGCTTGCGGTGAGCGCATACCTAGTCTTCTACGCGACACGCCTCGAGATACGGAGGGAGAACGACGAGCTACCCCGGATTCTTCTTCCCAACGAACCGGATCCCATGCCTACGAGACGCTGGATCTGGATCAAGCTAACTGTCATTTCCACCTGCATCGGCATGATCATTGTTGGCGGTCTCTATTTCGCATTCAAGGATACGCGTGCTCACGACGCGAAACCCCACGTGGCCGAGATTGCGCCCGCGGCGGGTCAGCCCGCGGGTCGCCCATCGAATACGCTTCTTCCGAAAGCAGGCCGCTCGCTAAAAACAACGAAGAGGCACGCAGAACGAGAGCCATCCCAAGACCATTTCGCGGGACAATCTCCGCAGGAGAGCGCAGCACCACTGACTAATTTGGGTGGCTTCACCCCAGCCGCACCCACTCAAGCTCAGTCGCCCAATGGAGAGTTCCTACCGCCACAAAAGGCGCTCGACGCTTCATCCGATGAAGCAAACAGCCTCTACTCCGGCTGTTATGTTCCTGGGCGAAGCACTTGGTTCATCATTACCGCGGCCCCTTCCAATCCAGATGGGCGGAATGCCAAGAAGACCATCAATGATCTGATCATCTTGGGCGCAAGGGTCAGCAAGGAGCGAAAGGACGTAACAATCGAACCAGTTCCGGATCCCGGCGGGATCGACGCGGATATACCTGCGCCTCAACATACTGGCATTCTGATTTATGGAACCTTCCCGAAGACTACCGAATGCGTTGCATCCGTCCTCAACACCTGGTTCTTAACAGAAGCGACTAGAAAAGCGATCCCTGCACCAGTGACCAGATACGTTCCCTCAAGTCGGAGCACGGACACAGTCATTTGGATAGACATTGGAAACGGTCAAGTGTGGCGCCGCTAAAGTGTTGGTCGGCTCGTTGGCGTGAGTCCTCATGAAGGACTATCCACCCCTTACTTTCGTACCGTCCGACCCCCACTTTTCCCTTGCCTCAGCCCTCGCACCTTGACATCCTAAACACAGTGACAACCAGGTTCACCGGAAGCCTCGCCAAGAGCGAGGCTTCCGTCGTTATGGAGGGTCCCTTGAACGCCTGCCACTTCGTCCTCGCCACCAACCAGCCCTGCCGCGCCCCCGCTCTCCACGCCCGCGATTTCTGCCGCCACCACACCCCCGAAGCCCTCGCCCGCCGACAGGCACGCGCCGTCGGACACCCCTCCCCGGACCCCGAAACCCGCGAAGAAATCGACGGAGCCAACGACCCGCGCTACCTCCGCGCCTACTGGCGCAAGCACCACCGCATCATCGCCGAGTCGTACGACGATGAGCAGTGCCAGGAAATCTACGACATGATCCTCATGGCTCTCGGCGAGCGCGCCATCTCTCCCTGCTCCGCCGGCAAAATCCTCCTCGCCGTCATGGACCGCCGCAAATTCCTCGCCCACCTTGCCCAGGAAGCCGCCTGGGCCCGCCTCCAGGAACAGGTCCGCATCCACCAGCAGCAAACTGCCGCCGGCGAATCTCCCTCCGCCCAGCCCGTTTTGGAAACGTTGAATGCGATTGTCTATTCTTCACCGGACCTCTTCCCGGTCCCGGCCTCCCGCGCCGCCGGCCCTTTGGCGTCGTCAACAACTACCGTGTTTTCCGCACCGACGCCGGTCTGACGGACCGGCCCGCCCTTTGACGACGTTAAAAGTTACTCGCCAGGACAGTAGTTCCCGTTTGGCATCGTCAAACCAAAACGCCACCTAATAGAAAGGACGGTACTTCCCCGAAAACTTACCCCCCCTCCCCCCCGGGGGGGTGCCCTAAACGCGAGCCCAGTGGCTGGGAGCTACTTCGCGCAGGGGCGGGGCGGGAGTGGCCGGGCCGACAGCCTGAGGAGCGGTGGGCGCGAGGGTGGCGAGGGGCTGAGCCAGATCCGTCTGCATTGTCGGGACGGCGCCGAGGAGGCTGCGGGTGTAGGGGTGCATCGGGTTGCGGAAGAGGAGCGCGCGCGGCGCTTGTTCGAGAAGGAGTCCGTGACGCATGACCGCGACGCGGTCCGAGACCCGCGAGACGACGGCGAGGTCGTGCGAGATGAAGAGCATCGACAGGCCGTAGCGCTGGCGGAGATCGGCGAGCAGGTCGAGGATCTGCGCCTGCACGGTGACGTCGAGGGCGGTAGTCGGCTCGTCCGCGATGAGCAGGCGCGGACGGTTGACGATGGCCATGGCGATGAGGATGCGCTGGCGCTGCCCGCCGGAAAACTGGTGAGGATAGTCGGCGTAGCGGGCCGCGGGGTTGGGGAGAGCGACGGCGGTCATGGCTTCGAGAACGCGGTCGCGGATCTGGCGGCGGGAGAGGTCGCGATGGTGCGCGCGGACCGCTTCGGCGATCTGCTCGCCGATGGGGAGGACCGGATTGAGGGCGGTCATCGGCTCCTGAAAGATCATCGCGATGTCGCGGCCGCGGAGGAGGCGGATCGCGTTGGGAGCAAGGGCGAGGAGATTCTGGCCGTCGTAGTCGATGGCGCCGGAGACGGAGGCGGCCGGGTCGAGAAGGCGGAGAATGGCGAGGGCGGTGACCGACTTGCCGGATCCGGATTCACCGACGAGTCCGAGCGATTCGCCGGGCGCGATGGCGAGGGAGAGCGAGCGGACGGCATCCACTGAACGGAAGCGGATGGAGAGGTCGTGGATGCGGAGTAGCGACACAGGTTACAGGGTACAGTGCAGCCGGGAGCCGGGAGCCTGGAGCGCGGAGCCGAAGGTCGCCACAGAGGCCCAGGAAGAGATGTGGGTGAAATTGGCTGGTCTGTCGTGTGTGTGGGCAGTGGATTCGGGAAGGAGTCGTGTTCCAGATCGGCTCCGGAACGGTACTTCGGGCAGGAGTCGGGGCGGGAATCGTTTTGACTCGGCGGAGTGAGAGGAGTTCGCTACTTGCTGTGGGGTGAACCTGGCCGGGGCCACGTCCTGGGGTGCGGCTTGCCGGTGGGTGTTTCGGATCGGGACTGCTTGAGTACTTTGGGCTCAATCGATGAAAGAAGCTGGTGGAAAAAGCAAGACGAGGGGCGTTTGCTACTTGCTGTGGGGTGAACCTGGCGTCAGGGGGGTGGGGGTGCCCGGGGCGTGGGGGGCCGGCGGGGGCGGGGGGTTGCGCTGGAGCGGGCGTGCGTGGCGCGGAGATGCAGTCAGGCTTGAGAGGCAGTCTTGCCGGCGAGGAGGCGGTCGGTCATGGTCTGGAAGTGGTAGCCCATGACGGCCATGGTCATGGCGGCGCCGAATTCGCGGGGGTGGCGGATGGCGGCGGTGACGATGAACTTCCAGTAGCTGACGCGCGACCGGTGCAGGATGCCCTGACGAAGGACGGAGAGGAACAGCGCGCGGACATTCGCGAGGCTGAAACTGGCGCGGTAGCGCGGCCGGCAGGTGCGCAGGTAGTGGCGGACGCGCTGATAGTAACAGTCGCTGGAATAAATACGGCGAAGGACGGAGCGGTAGCCTTCCACGAGGCGCTCGGGGTTCATGCGCGGGCGGAAGTTGAGATGGCAACCGGTATTGTTGCCGGCTCCCGCCGAGAGGATGCGGCCCTCGCCGGACAGGCGGCGGAAGAGCTGCGTTCCGGGCAACGCCTGGAGGAGGCCGACCATGGCGACGGGAATGCCGCTGGTCTGGATGAAGTCGACGAGGCGGTCGAAGATGTCGTCGCGATCGGTGTCGAAGCCGAGAATGAATCCGCCCATGACTTCGATGCCGGCGTGCTGGATGCGGGCGATGCTGGCGAGCAGATCGCGGCGGGTGTTCTGCAGCTTGTTGGCGGCGGCGAGGCTGGATTCGTCAGGGGTTTCGATGCCGAGGAAGACGGAGCCGAAGCCGGCCTGCTGAAACTGGCGGAGAAGATCGGGATCATCAGAGAGATTGATGGAGGCTTCGGTGATGAAGCGGAAGGGACGACCGTGGGCCTGCTGCCAGAGCACGAGAGCGTCGAGGAGAGCCCGGGCGCGGGGTTTGTTGCCGATGAAGTTGTCGTCCACGATGAAGACCGGGCCGCGCCAGCCGGCGCCGAAAAGCTGATCGAGTTCGGCGAGAACGTGATCGACGGGCTTGGTGCGCGGGCGGCGGCCGTAGATTTCGATAATGTCGCAGAACTCGCAGGAGAAGGGGCAGCCGCGGGAATACTGGACGGTCATGGTGCTGTAGCGGCGCATGCGGATGAGGCTGATATCGGGAGGCGGAGTGCGGTCGAGGTCAGGACGTTCGGTGCTTTCGTAAACGGGGAGAGCAGTGCCGGCTTCGAGGTCGCGGACGAGATCGGCGATGATGTCTTCGGCTTCGCCGATGACGACGTGATCGCACTCGAGTTCCTGAGCGGGGACGCTGCTGGCGATGGGGCCTCCGACAACCGTGCGCAGGCCGCGGGCGCGGCAGCGGCGGACGATGGAGAGCAGGTCGGGCTGCTGGACGTGCATGCCGCCGATGAAGGCGACGCCGGCCCAGGCGAGATCGCGGTCGCGGAGGCGCTCGACGTTCGTGTCGATAAGGCGCTTGTTCCACGAAGCGGGCAGAAGCGCGGCAACGGTCATGAGGCCGAGAGGCGGCTGGGCGGCGCGCTTGCCCTGGAATGAGAGCGCGTAGCGGAAGCTCCAGTAGGTGTCAGGGAATCCGGGATAGATGAGGAGGACGTTCATGGGTGGCAATCTCGCAGGGCGCGTGCGAGAGAGGGAGGGAGGAGCGGATCGCGCACGCGTGGCCTTGTCTACAAGTGTGGGCGTGGGGCGAACGGATGCAAGGGGTGCGACGAAAAGATTACAGAAGCGGAGTCACCAAAGTGCAGTTGCCAAGGCGGCGGGTAATTCAGATGGAGACCCGGTATCATCCTCCTGGTGTGAACGGGGCTGTCGTCGATGAAGCCGAATTTTGCTGCAATCATTCTCGGAGGCACGGGCCAGGTTGGAGGCGCAACGGTCGCGGAGCTGCTGGCGGTTCCGGAGTGCCGGGAAGTAGTGATGATGACCCGGAAGCCGGTTGCGGCGCGATCACGGGTGCGCAACGTCGTTGTGGATACCGGTGCCGCTGATTTTGCCGAGCGCACGGCTGCTCTGGCCCGCGAAGTTTCAGGCGAGGGCCGGGCGAGCGCGGTGAGCTGTGTGGGGGTCGGTTCGGGATCGATGCGCTGGAGTGAAGAAGAATTGAAACGGCTGGAACTGGGCGTGGTTGGCGCCTTTGCGCGAGGCTGCCATGACGCGGGAATCGCGCAGTTCTGTCTGCTGTCTGCGGCAGGCAGCACGGCCCGCAGCCGAATACGCTATGCCCGCATCATGGGCATGAAGGAAGACATTGTGCGCGGCATCGCCTTTGCGCGCCTCGCCATATTTCGCCCCGGAATCATTGCCGGCAACGCGCATACCCCGGCCTGGGCGGGTTGGCTGGGGAGGCTCGTGCCCGGTCCGTTTGGCACGATCGATCAGAGAATTCTCGGCCGCTCCATTGCGGCGGAGATTGCTTTGCACAGCGGAGAGACGGGGGAAGTGACTCTGGGCAACTCGGACATGAAAACACTGGCGGCGGAGTTGCATCGGCGGGTCCTTCCCCGAGCGTAGAGGCGGACATCGCGAAGCGTCGGAGGGCCAGGGCCGGAGCTTTGTGATGTCTTTTCATCAGGCTGCATTGCGCGACGCTGCCATCGCAAAAGGAGAGAGCAGACACCATGGCGGACATGGGCGTACGAGTGCTGTTCATTGCCGGATTTGGGCCGATTGATCGCGACATTGCTGCGAGCCGCGCGCTGTATGGGGAGGCTCTGGGCATCGCGTTCAAAGAGGACGAGGGCGGGTATCTGTACACAGGCGGTTTGGCTGGGGCTAAGCATTTCGCGGTGTGGCCGCTGACGCAGGCGGCGCAATCGTGTTTTGGCGCGGATGCGTGGCCGGAGGTCGTCCCTGTGCCACAGGCGTGGCTGGAGTTTGAAGTGGACGATGTGGAGAGCGCCACGGCGGATCTGGAGTCGAGGGGCTATCGCATGCTCATCCGAAACAAGAAGGAGCCGTGGGGACAAACGGTGAGCCGGTTTCTTTCGCCGGAGGGGCTGCTGGTCGCGGTTACGTTCACTCCCGCGCTGCGCGAGGCCAGTCAGGACTGAAGTGGGATCCATTTCAGGGCCCGGACCAGTCGGCAAGGCGGACGGCGGGAATGGTCAGATGCAGGGTGAAGTGGCCGGCTACGATGTAGTTTCTGACGAGCACCTGGGCGCTGTTCACCATCGATGCGTTCACCGGGTAGTGGATGAGATCGCTGGGGTCGCGGAAATCGAGATTGAAGCCAGCGTGCACGATCGTGTCAGGCGGCTTGTAGCGGCCGTAGTACGGGGCGTAGTCGTCGCGGCAGCCGTGGAGCCGGGGGGGTGTGCGCACCGCTGACGGGGTCCTCAAGGACAGCGGTTGTGCACTGGCTGGTATTGCCGATGGCCAGGCAGCGGAATTCGACGGAGGTGCGGCTGTCGTTGAGGCGCGTCTGGCAATGGCCGAGTCCGGCGATGGGAAGATTGCCATGGACGGCGGGGATGGTCTGAGTGGATGAGAGATTCAGGAGGGTTGCCGAATAACTGAGCTGCAGAGTCACCGGCGTGTCGCTGAACTGCGTGCAGGAGCGGCCGCGCACGTGGAGGATTTCGTCGAGGGACTGCGGGTCGGATGAGATCGGAGCGTCGCTCGAGACCTCGAAGCTGCCTGGGTCGCCGGCGGTGCTGACGATCTGGTTTTCAGCGGATGCCGGTGCAGTGAGGCGGGCGACGGCGCGATCGATTTTGACGATGGAACCGTTCGGGATTCCGGTGAACTGAAGCGGGATGCGCAGGTTGTCGGTTTGGATCATCGCGCGGTCACCTCTTCGGGCTTCTGGAGCTTCGCCCACTGGTCTTCGATGGCGTCGAGCAGACCTTGCAGGTCGAGTTCCACACGCATGGCTTCGACGACGAGTTGCTCCACTTGTTCCTGAAGGACCTTTTTCCTGTCACCTCGGCGGGGCTCGGGCCGTTTGGCGACAACGGTGCCGACGCCGTGGTGGACTTCAAGCCAGCGTTCCTGGATGAGGTGCTGCACGGCTTTGTGCGCGGTGTTGGGGTGAATCTTCAAGGCGGAGGCCAGGGCGCGCACCGATGGGAAGGTTTGGCCGGCATCGAATTCGCCGCTGATGAAGGCTTTCTTCGCGGCGAAGACGACCTGGTCAACGATGGGCTCGCCGGGTTTGAGCTGGAGGCGGAACTGTGTCACACGGATAATGTGACGCATGGAACGGAGGGTGTCAAGCGGAGAAAAGGAGATGAAGGAGAATCGAAGAGAGAAGGGGGTTCCGTGGAGATAAGCGGCGGATGCTTAACAGCGTCGGGTGCCTGAGGTTCGCTGTAGGAACCGGGCACCGCGAACTTCTGAATCGGACAGCGGATAGAAGCAGGTCCCTCGGCTTCGCTCGGGATGACAAAATTGCAAAAGCAAAAGGGAAGCGGGCGGAGCCGCTTCCCTTTGCTGATGAGGAAGGGAACTACTTCTTCGGCGGGGCGATGGAGTCCTTGGCGGACTTGGCGACGCGGAACTTGACGACGGTCTTGGCCTTGATCTTGATCTGTTCGCCGGTCTGCGGGTTGCGGCCCATGCGGGCTTTGCGCTCGGCCTTCACGAGGCGTCCGAGGCCGGGGATGACGAACACGCCGTTCTTCTTGGTCTCCTTGATCGCGGTGTCAGCAAGCAGGTCGAGAAAAGCGGCGGACTGCTTATTCGTGAGTTCCAGCTTCTCCGCCATCTGGCGGACGAGAGCGGTTTTGGTCATGGTAGCTGCCATTGAAATCTATCCTCCTTGTTTTTCACTTCAGGCCGCCGGAGCGGCGCGCTGCGCGTTTCCGGAGTTCCCCGGGCTTGCGTCATAGGGAAGAAACTCCAGTAACGACGCGGGTCCGAAAGAATGTGCCGCCATTTACCGTGCGGCTTTGCGAAGCGTTTGTCAATGGCAAAACGCGCGTTTCCACAGGTTTTTTGCGGTTTTTCCTGGCATTTCTCTGGAAAACCCGGTTTTTCCGGGTATTTCGCGCAGCTGAGGGAGCGCGGAGGGGCGATTGGCGCGGGTTTGCGCGAGTGACTGGAGGTATGGGCCGATGGCGTGGAGTCTAGTCCTGCAGCGGGCGGCGCGCAATCCGGGCTGTTCAAAAAAGGGCATTGAGTTTGACGGTGCGAAGGGGTTCGGAGCGCGCGAGCGGAGCGTTGAGGAAATCGACGAGGGGCGCAGCGAGACGAAAACGTTTTTCGATCTGGCGGAGAAGATCGGGCCGGAGAGCTTCTGCGGCGGGCAGGTGAGCGGTGACGCCCCACTGCCGCCACTTGATCCACTCGAGGGCGGGGTGTTCGGGGGGAAAGCCTTTGGGAGGGCGCGAGAGAGCCATGGGATCGTGCACCGCGAAGGAACGGAGGAGCGCGCGGCTGGTGATAAGACGTTTCCACTCGGCGTGACGCTCGAGGAGATGACGGCGGATGGCGAGGAGCTGATCCTTCTCGGGCATGTAGACGCCGGCCGCGATGACAAGCTCGGTGTCGCTGATGTGGAGGTAGTAGCCGCCGCCGGAGGTTTTGACGAGCGCGCTGTGAGCCCACCACGCTCCCTGGTGAGTTTTGTAGGGTTTCTTGTCGGCGGAGAATCGCGTGTCGCGGTAGATGCGGAAGAGGGATTTGGCGGCGGGGCGAACGTGGTGGGGCGCGTAGTCGAGCATGCCGTGGTTGATCTGCTCGATGAGGGCGAGCATGGGGAGCTTGACGGATTGCTCGTAGACGGAGCGGCGCTCTTCGAACCATTCGCGGCGGTTGTTGCGTTTGAGGCCGCGGAGAAAGCGGAGGGCTTCTGGAGTGAAGTAGGTGGGCTTTGGGGGCACGGGGACAATTGTAGAAGAGCCAGGGAGGAGGAAGGAGGGAGGAGCAGCGTCGGCTTGCGGTGTTCCCGGGGGTTTTATACTTGAGGGAAGGAACCTCCTGCATTGAAGCGTCATTGGATTCTCTTTTGTGTGCTGGTATGCGGCGCGGCCGCGGCGATGGCGGCGGTCCGTCCGGCAGCGGCGGGACGCAGTCTGACTCTGCGCCAGGCGCACCAGATTGCGGTGCTGGTAGCGCGTCACGACCGGATTGATTTGAGCGACACGCATGTGGAGCTGAACAGCATGGACCTGGGCAGGGATTTCGTGCCCGGGTTTTACAGCTTCATCATTATTCGGGAGAGCAGCACGCCGGGTCCGGATGAGACGCTGCGGCGGTATGCGATCAACCGGGCGACGGGCGATGTGTGGGAGATGACGCTGTGCACGCACTACGATTTCCCGGAGCTGACGCGGATGCGGCGCGCGCTGGGGCGCGCGGGTGCGGCGGCCGAGGTGGCCGAGCAGGGACGGCAGCTGGGGTGCGGGGAGCACGGGGAAAAGCCTGCGTCGTAGGGGCGGGTGGGGCGAGAGACCCGGACTGGTTTGCAACGATTCGCCCCCACAGAGAAAACAGAGCACAGAGAAATGTGGGTGCACAGGCGGGCGGCTGTCCGCGGACGAGGGCAGAGCCGACCTTGGAAGCGGCCGTGTTTCAGATCGGGTCACGCGGCAGTACTTTGGGGCGCAGTGGAGAAACGATTCGTTTGACGTGGCGGCGCGGGGAGAGTTCGCTTCTTGCTGTGGGGTGAACCTGGCCGGGGCCCCCGGCTGGGGGAGGCGGGAAACTTGCTCCGGAAGCGGTGGGCGCCGGGGCGTACTGTTTAGCCGGCGACGCCTGGGGAGCCGATCTGACGGATGACGCGCCAGGCGTACTGGAATCCCGAGAGAACGGTCAAAAATACGACGATCATGAGCGACCAGTGGCGCACGAACAGGACCCAGGGCGGCGCGAAGAACTGGCCGAGCATGACAACGGCGACCGCGAGAATCTGGGCAAAGGTGTTGGCTTTGCCCAGGGCGCTGGGTTTGAAATTGCGGATAGAGGTGGTGGCGTAGAGGATGGCGGCGACAACAAGGATGCCGAGATCGCGGGCGAAGACGAGGACGGTCACGCGGCGGGAGATGAGGTTCTCGTGATGGAGGACGAGAAAGAGGGTACTGAGCAGGAGCTTATCGACGACGGGATCGAGATACTGGCCGAGCAGGGTGCGCTGGTGGAGGAGGCGGGCGAGCAGGCCGTCGAGTGCGTCGGTGCAGCCGGCGAGCAGGAAGAGGCCGAAGGCGAGGGGGAAGCGCTGGTCAAGGACGGCGAGGACGAGGAAGGGTACGATGCAGAGCCGCAGGAACGTGAGCAGATTGGGCGTAGCCTGGAGATCGTTCATGGGAGGGTCGCTGCACCCGGCCGGGGCGATGGCAGAATCGACGCGATCACGAAGCACTCATACTATCGCAGAGGGCGGTGAATTCCCAGGCGAAGTGGCTGTTGGGACGAGGGTTTGTGGCGGCCTGGGTGCGCGGGCGGGTCTGTGGTGGCGCGGGTCGGCACCTGTTATCATGAGGGTCAGTTGGACTCGCGTGTAGGCGCGTAGCTCAGTTGGTTAGAGCGCTACCTTGACACGGTAGAGGTCAGGAGTTCGAGTCTCCTCGTGCCTACCAAAAATCCCCAGAAAAATCTGGTGTTTAGGGGCATTCGGTAATTACCTCCGAAACCTGCCACGGTCCGCTGCGGTGCGGAACGTCTGAGCCTTACCAGAGAATCACGCCTCATGGCGGATACAGCACGATCACCGACAGATCTGGGGGCTCTTCTTCGGCTGCTGGTCGGGTCTGATGCTGGCCCACTGACGTCCACAGACCAGGTCGATCCATCCTGCCGCTACTCAAAAACCTCGCGCGCGCGTCAGAAAGGCTGCCTCGCCACCGAAAGAGCGTGCACTTCTGATCGAAATGACCGACCGTTCGCGCCGCAGCCGATCAAGGTGCGACTTCATGCACCGAAGCCCGGGGAACGCGGTTTCCCCCTGCCTGCTCTTGCGGGAATCTGCACAAATTTCCCTGTCACGCACTCCGTATTTGCTGCCCTAATGGGCGCAACCGGTCAACTCCGACGCAACTTCGGCCAGGGCAATCTACAAGATCGCTATATCTTACATGCGATATATATAATAACTGATTATCAACTGATCTTGTAACATTATCCAATACGTTATTAAAGCGCTGTTTTAAATGTCATGTTGACATCCCCATATCCGCCTGTTTCTCAGGACCGTTATATAGACGCGGCCTGGCGAAGCCGGGGAATTTGAAACGCCGCAGAAGAATGCACCCTGATCGATTCTTATTGCCAGGCTAGTCATCATTCGGGATAATATCCAAACCCAGCATACCGAAATTCCCCCAGGACACTGCCAACGCGTGAGTTTACGGAGGGTTATTGACTATGCTGACGCTGCGATTGACGCGCAATTGCGCGCTCCTTTTGTTGGTTGCAACCTTGCCCGCTTCACTGTTCGCCCAAGGAAGTTCCGCGGACAATGGGAAGAGCAAGAACCCCGACAAGGGAACTTCTGAGCCTCCTCCGGTTCAGGGCAGCATGGTGGGGTACATCGACAACGCCATTGTTGGCTCACAGATCAGGATTCGCTTTGACGCCGGTTTTGGTGACACACAGCCAGACCTCGCTGAGTGGTTTTACGCCGCCTGCAGTTGCAACGGCAACAATGGCGCGGCGGCAGCCGGGCCCGAATATCTGGCGACCAGGATGAACTTTCAGCAGTATTACCTGCGCGGGGAGGTTGCCCCGGAGGACCACCTCAAGTACAAACGGCTGTCTTTGCTGTTTGAGTTGCCGCTGCGAGCGATCCAGCCTACGAGCTTCGACCCCAACTTCTCTCCCTCGCCCGGAGACAACGAACACGAAGGGGGACTATCAGACGTTTCCGCGGGTTTGAAGATGGCCGTAGTCGCCCGGGAAAGCGCCTACCTAACCATTCAGACGATTATTACCTTTCCGTCCGGCGACTCCACGAAGGGGTTGGGAACGGATCACCATACTTTTGCTCCGGCACTCCTTTACTACCAGAAGGTTACAGGCCGCTTTTTCGTGGAAGGCGAATTCGGCGATTCCCACCCCATCGGCGGCGATGTTCCGGGCTTTGCCGGCGATGTCGTTGAATACGGAGTCGGGCCGAGCTTTGTCGCCAATCCAAATGGCAAAGTGCATTTTGCACCGGTAGTCGAATTCGTTGGCTGGAGGATTTTCGGGGGAAAGTGGAGCAATCCCGAAACCGAAGATCCGGCGACACTAAAGAATCCAGGACAAGCGCCGGGCCCCAATAAGCCGGACAACGCCGACGCCAGCAAGATTTTGAATCTCAAAGCAGGAGTACGGACAACCGTCGGGAAGAATGATTCCTTCTATGTCGGCTATGGACACGCGCTGACTTCGGACAACCTCTTTTACCAAAATATTGTGCGAGTCGAATATCGGCGCACCTTTTGAAAGGACAGCTCGAAAGCCACACCGACGGATTACTGCTTTGCCGGTTGTTTTTGCTTCAGCCAGTTCGCCAATGACTCGATTTTCCCCCACAGGTCATTCAGGGCCGGGCTCGGCTGGTTGAGTTCCTGAAGAAGTTGCAGCGCATGGTCGTTGGCGGCTTTTGCTGCAGGAATATTTCTCTCGTATGCCAGTGCGATGGCCAGATTGCTGTAGTAGTAGGCAGCCTCTGTCTGATATGTGCGATTCGACGGATCCTTCCTCTGCAGGGAATCCATGTAGAGGAGCGCCTGCCTGAAGAGCTTCTCAGCCTGTTCGAACTCCTGTCGATCCAGGTAAACGGTACCCAGGTTGCTTTCCGCCCGCGAGAGATCCTCTGCCGGATCGAGATCGCCAGTCGTCGACTGATTTGAGGAGCCGGCATCAGCTCCGACAAGCGGCTGTAACAGTGCAATCGACCTGAGGAAATCCGGCGTCGGATCGGTCTTTTCGGCGTGCAGAACAATTCCCCGGTTGTAATAGCTCCTTGCCAACTCCTGCTGATAGAGGCGATTCGCAGGATCGGCTTCGAGTAGCTTCTGCTGGATGGCAATGGCCTGATCGTAATCCTTTTCCGCATCGGCAAATGTGTACTGTTCAGGCTTCGAAGCACTCGCCAGCCACTGGCGCAGCGTCTCGCCCAGCCACATGTAGCAATACGCCTGTTTCTCTCGATAGCTCACATTTTTCGGATACTCGCTGGAAAGCTTCTGGTACTGAGCGATTGCCTCGTTGTACTCGTCCACGGCCTCCTGATCCTTCTGGCGAAGACGATCAATATCTCCGCCATAGGCAAATGCGGTCGCCCTTGCCGCGCGAACGCTCTCGTTGCCGGATTCCTGAGTGGCCAACTCCTGGTAATAGCCCTTGGATTTCTCGAGCAGAAGGCTTTTGAATTCCACCAGATCCGGCGAGTCGGGGAACTCCTGGGATTGCTGCGCGCCGGCGTTGGAAAGGACACTGAGAACCTTCATCGCAAGGTTGCGGCTGCTATCCGCAATTCCTTTCTGTTGGAAGGAGAAGTAAGTCGCTGACGCGAAAATCAGCAGCGTGACGCCGCCGACGTACAGCAAATTGCGTCTCCTCGCGGCCTCATTCCTTCGCTCAGCCTCACGCTGCGCTGCGCTTCGGTCGAGGAAATCCATGGCCAGCGCAAAGTGGGAGTCGTAGCGCTCGGCCCAAGCCGCGCTTGGCTGGTTTTCCTGTCGCCATTCAAGGCCGATCTCCAGTTGAGGATCATTCCACAACCCCGCGGAGGATTCCGCCCACCAGCCGGCAGCCTGGGCGATGCGAATGTAGCGAGCGGCCGACTCACGCTCCTCTTTCGTCCACGTCATGAGCCGCGTCCAGCAACGCATGAGGCTCTCATGGGACAGGTCCACAATCGTTTGCGATCCGAGGGCGACCCCCTCGTAGGGAGTCAGGAATGACCGGCCCGGACGCCGAAAAATCTCGACCACCTGCGCTACCTCCGCCTCGGGACATTCGCAGATGGCCGCGAGTTCCAGAATCGAGGCGGCCCTCCTGACCCCACGTGGATCGGAGTAGGTGTCGGTCAGGGCTTTAAATACTCTTTCTGTGATTTGCCCATCAACGGCGGAAGTGGCCTCTTCGTACGCCTCCTCCGCATGCAGCGACAGCGCCGCCTGCAGCCCCCCAATGGCTTCGTAATCGGCAAAATCGATGCCGTCAGTATCTTCCTCGCCCCGCCGCTGCCAGTGGTCCCATGTGCGCATCAACGCATGCTGCAGGACAGGAAGCTGATCCTGGTTATCGGCGAGGTCGTTGAGCAACCGCTGTACGAGGCCCTGCGTGATCCGCCCCCCGGCAACCGCCACCGGGCCTGTAATGGCTGAGCGGACCTCGTCGCGAGTCATCCGCGGTATCAGGTAAAGACCATCGTTGACCGCCTCGGGCAGACCCTGGAACTCGATGCAGTCGCCCAGGAAATCCGAGCGCATGGTGAGAACCACGTAGATGGGGATGTCCTGCTGACGCGTTGACTCGAGGAGGAGCCTGAAGAAAGCAACCGCCTGCTCTCGGGACTTCTCGTTCGCTCTTCTGAAGCGGAAGATCTCCTCGAACTGATCGACCACGATCAGAATATTGTCCTGTGCCGGAATATGCGCCTGGCGCACCGCCTGAACAATCCCCAAACTGCTTCGCTGCAGCGTGGCCTCCAGCAGCACCCGATTCGTGCTGGCCAGCTCCCCATCCGATCCAAGTAAGCCCGGGGCGTCCATTACCTCGGCGAGATTCCTGATCGGGTCGTCGCCTGGCCGGAAGACCATGATGCGCCAGCTCGACCCTGCGTTCAGCATCGCGCCGCCCTGGAGCGCCGGAATCAGGCCGGAACGAACCAACGAGGACTTGCCCGTTCCCGAACTGCCGACAATCAGCAGAAACCGCGTGCGCCGCAGCCTCCGCAGCAACTCATCGACCTCCTTTTCCCGGCCGAAAAACAGATGCTCTTCGTCCGCTTCAAACGGGCGCAACCCTGGAAAGGGGTTGAATAGCGGTCTCGCTTCAATGGATGCTTCTGTCACCGCTCCTCAACCCTTCAGGCTGGCAACGAATGGCTGCAGGGATCCTGCAGAATAACCTTCTATTTGGGGAATGACGATGGCGTCATGTGTGCGGAAGCACTCCTTCTCGGTGTTTCGGGGCGCCGCCACAACCACGCCGGTTACCGGCGCCGCTTTGCTCCGTCCGTAACCAGGCGCCTTCTGCACTTCACGCAGTTTTCGTCTGACCCAGCATTCACTGGTCGATCCGTAAAAGATCAACACCCCGTCGCACTCTCGAAGCACATCCTCGTGATATTCCCTGATTTCCGCCTCATCGCCCTCAAAGACGGAATGCATAACCTCGAACTCGCTAAACAGACCTCCTACCAGCTGAGCCACAGCTTCTCCGTCGCGCTGATCGTGAATGATGTAGACGCTGCGATGACGGACGCTATGTCTCTCCGCTGCCGGTTTCTTCGCTTCTGAGACAGGCGTATCAACCGGGGCACGCATCAGCCTGTCCTGGACTACTGTGCGCAGGTCTTCAAAGAGAGTCTCCAGCAAATCCGCACCTTCCAGCATTCCTGGATCGAGGCGAAGGCGTTGTACAAATCGAGTTTGTCTCTCATCCTCGATCTGCAGTCCGTTTGGTATCCAAAGGACACGAGAGAACTTTCCCGTCTTTGCCCTTTCGATTGTCAAGTGATTCTGGAGTTCAATCAGGGACTCTTTGCAGCCCTCCGGTACTGCACTGTAGGTTTTACCCACCATCAACACCGAAAGACGGCACTTGTCTAGATCCTCGGATACCGCGGCCTTCAGTTCCCGCTCCACCGACGGTAAAGGGCGCTTCGGATAGACCGAATAACCATGTTGCTGCAGATCACGCCGCAGCATCTCACGCTGCTCGCGAAGATCACTGGTAGTCTCCGCCAGAAAAATCCCCTCCTCCGTTGTATTCGATTCGATGGGATCTTCGGTCTGTCCCAGCATTTCCAGAAGGTCGCAGACATCATGGGCCAGGTCGTCGAGTTTCAGCCAAAAGTCGCGCTGCGCTTCCGGGCCAAAAATCTCATTCAGCTCCCGAACCCTGCCAGTATCCGGGTCCACCCTGAAGAACTCGTACCCCAGGACCGCCTGCAATTCGGACGGGATCTTCTCAATGGCAACTGGAGTCTTGAGGACCTTGAAGATGCGAACCTTGTCCTCGACCTGCAATCCACCGTGCGTTTGTGCCGCTTCAGCAAATGCCCTAAGTTCCTTCAAAGCCCAGTCCGACTTAACATAGCGCGGCGACACCACCGGTATCAGCACGGCAACGCGGGCCAGCTTTTCAATGAGGGTTTCCGCGAAAAGGTCATGCCCTCTCAGTTCAGGGTCACGCCAGATCTGCGGCTGCTTTCCGAGAAGTTGGGCCACCCGCACTTCCAGGGCTCTGTGAAGATTGGTAACCCAGCCCTTCTGACCCTCAATCAGTTCGATATTATCCAAATGGGCATAACTGATGAAGGCGTCGCTCTCAAAATCCATGGGGTTCCCTATGCCTCAGGCATACAGATATAACGGCCTCTCGCGATAACTCCCGCGAAAAGTGCTCCAGACACTCTAGCCTGGATTTAGGTGAGTTGGCTTCTAAAGATTTCGCTCTGGTCTCGGTTATTGGCGCTCATTCAGTGAGATCCTAAGCGGGCCTTGCCGGCCGCGCGCCTATTCCGCGCGCGAGGACGTATTTTGAAATCCTGTGAAATGTTCTTGCCCCCGTCTGACTTATCGGGTTATCATCCGGTTCTCTCCCCCGAACAATGACCCCAGCTTCGGAGCTGCCAAATGGCAAGCCAGCGCGGTGGTGTGCCGATCCAACTGCTCTCGGTTTACCGAGTCGCTTTGCGCAGGAATACTCTGGTTCGCATCGCTGCCGGGTGCGTAGTGCTAATTGGACTGTGCGGCTGCGGACCCAGGCGAGTGCGCGCCGACTTCAAAAACTACGAAGGCGCCTATGCCGAGACATCGAACCATCAGCTGCTCCTCAATCTGGCTCGCCTCGGCAACCATGATCCCGCATACTTTTTCAAACTCGGGCAGATTACCAGCAGCTACCGAATGCAGGGCAGCCTGACAGGAATGGGTCAGGTCACACCGTCAAATGGAGTCACGGTGCCGAACGGCGGCGGGACCACGGGTTTGATCTTCGAGAACGATCCAACTTTTCAGTTCATCCCGGTCAACGACGACACAAATGCGCGCCTGTTGATGGAACCTATACCGGCGGAAACCTTTGACGCGCTCTTTCAGCAGGGATGGCGACTCGACCAGCTCTTCCGCCTGCTCGTCGATCGCATCGAGATCACACGGCCGCAGCTCGTGAAGGACCACAAGGCCAGCCCTGATTGCGAGGTCGAAATCATACGGAATCTTCCGCCAAACTCAATCGACCTTGCTACTCCGGAAGATCGCGAGGAGCTGAGCAGTTATGTCACATTCCTGCGTGTCAGCGCTTTGGCCTACCAGCTACAGCGCCGGGGCCATCTTGTGCTTGGCAGCACCGAGACATTTGTTCCTTACAGCAAAGATGTTTTGCCGGCCATTCCTAAAAGCGGAAATGACAAGGACAAAAGCTCGAGCGGTGCGAATCCTTCTCAAACTGAGAACGGTCAGGCCAACGCAGGCGATGGAGCCCTGCAGGCTAAGGATCTGGAAGACGCGGCGGACAAGAACAATATCTGGCAGCGGGTAGATGGGGGTTGGCTGTTGGGGCATAACGTCTTCACGCCTGTCTTCTACCTCACACCCATGAAGCCGGGGCAAGCCGAAGCCGGCCAGGCGGCACCGACCAGCAGCGCTGAGTTCGCGCCCCCTGATGAATCACAGGCGAAGCCGAGCCAGAGCGCTCCGCACCCCGAGCCACAAAACAGCCAAACCACATGGGTAGCGGATCTGGATCAGATCGAAGAGGACATCAATCTCAATCAACTGGCCAAAGGGAATGCGCTGCATAATGTACTGACGGCGATGGCCTACGGCTTCTCCATCGAATCGATGGGGAGCCTGCAGGACATTGAAAACAAGGAATGCTCCGGAACTCCGAACATCGGCGCCGGTGGCGTTCTGAAGCCGCAGGGATACGTCCCCATGTCCGCCAAATTGATTCTGCGTTCGCTCATGGGAGTCATGGCCGCAGCTGCCCAGGAGCAGAAGGAGTTTGAGCAGCTCCAAACGAGCACGACGGCAATTCCTCCCAGCCCTTACGATGAGGGGATTTCCACCACGTCGCAACCACCTGCCGGGGAAAACAACGCCTCCGAATCGGGAACCTTTAGCGAGGAAGTTCCTCCCATTGAGCAGATTCCCCTCCTGCAGATCTCATGGGGCACGACGGAAACGACGCCACCATTGGTGCAGCTGACCTATCGCGGGCAAGTGTATATGGTCGGTGACAAAAAGCAGGCGAATGTTCCGGAAAACCAGTATTGGAATCGTGATATGTTTCGATTGATCAATGCCCTCACTTCGCAGGTGACTGTCGACATTTCCAAATTCCCGATTCCGGAGATCTTACAGTTGCACAGCGATTAGCCTCCGGGAAGCCATGCTCTCACGCCCGGACTCCGCAAATTCGTCTATACGGTTGCCCGCCGTTCTGGCGATCGGGTTTACTGGTCACAGGAAACTCGAGGACGAGAGGATATGCCGAATCCAGATCCTCGATTTCCTGACTGCGCGTCAGGCCTCGACCCGAGCCATCCTTTATGGTGTCTCATCAGTGGCGGCAGGCGGCGATCTAATCTTTGGCGAATCCTGTCTGGAACTGGGTATTCCTCTTCGCATCTTTCTTCCCTTTCCGGCCGAGCACTTCCAGAAGGACTTCATCGACTCCGATTGGGAGCGCGCGACCGCGATCATGCGCTCTGCGCTGTCAGTCGAAGTAATCGGTGACGGTCAGCAGCCAGAAGAGCGCTACTACGAGTGCGGGATCCAGATCGTGCAGCAGAGCCACTTTATGTTGGCTCTGTGGGACGGTCTTCCATCACGTGGGAGGGGTGGGACCGCGGAGATCAAAGACTTCGCTTTGGCCATCGGCAAACCTGTCGTCTGGCTGAACAGCGAAACTGGTACACAGCAGGCGCTCGGTCAACCCGTCACAGCGACGCCGCCGCCTGATCAGGAACTGGATTTTCTGAATTCGCTGCCCGACCGCTCCTCTCCCCCACGGGACCAGACCCCACTGGCGCTCGCCCAGGCATGGTTCAATAAACTGGATCGAAATGCTGCCTGGTATGCACCCCGGCTGCGTCGTCTCGCTACGGTTCCGATTTTTTGTACCGCGGCAGCTGCCGTCCTCACGGGAATGGCGTCAGCGGGAGCGGCGGGCAAGGTTTTTCTCGGCACCAGCACTCTGCTTGGTATTGCGGCCGCCGTTATGCCTGCGGCCCTGCGACTGAACTACTTCCAGTCTCGCTGGGCGCGGATTCGCCCGGCCGCTGAACTCTGCCGCTCCGTTCTCGGCATGTGGGATTCTCCCGCGCCTTACGAGGCGATCGGTCCGGAGATCGTTCCCGAGTTATCGGGCATGCTCCACACTCTGCAATATCTGAAGCTGAAAGCTGGCACTGACAATCGCGCGACCCTCGCGGATTTCAGGAATCGGTACCGAAAGGAGCGGCTGGACCCACAGATCGAGTACTTTTCCCGCCATGCGCGCCAGGCGGAACTGCAATCAAGACGATTCCGCATTGTTGCCTGGCTGAGCGTTGGAGCTGCCATCCTGATGGCTGCCTGGATGTTCGCTGGCCGGCCTGGCATCGCCTCTGTTCATGCCCCGCGCAATCCTCGGTGGTTCTCCCTGGCGCTTTCTGCGCTTTTCCAGGTCTCGACGATCACGGGCGCATTGCTCATTGTGAAGGATTGCGATCGCCGCCGCAGACGCTACCGCGAGTTGACCGACGTGCTCAGGCAATGGAAGCTCCAGTTCGAGGCGGTATGCACCTGGCGTTCCCTCATGCATGTGGCCAACCGCATCGAGCGGACCCTTCTTGTCGAACTGCTGGAGTGGCGATCCCTTCTGCGCCATACACGAATGCCCCGGAGATAATCATGAAGCGAATTCTGGCACTCGACGGCGGTGGAATCCGAGGGGTGTTTAGCCTCGAGATCCTGCTGCGTATGGAACGGATGCTGCGCAGACACTATGGTCGTGACGACCTGGTGCTTCGCGATCACTTCGATTTTTTCGCAGGCGTGAGCACCGGCGCCATCATTGCGACCTGCCTTTGCTGGGGAATGACGGTCGAAGCCGTTCTCGATCTCTTTGTGCGCCTCGGCCCCGCCATGTTCCAGCCGGTTCCCTGGTATCTGCCCTGGAAGAAATTGTTGTTTTCGAGGTTTGATGCCCGCCCTCTGTCGGAGATCCTGCTGCGGCTTTTTTCTGAGGACGGCGCAGGCCGCATACCCGCTCTCCTCGGCACCGATAAGATGCGCACCCAGGACGGTCAACTGAAGCTGCTCATGATCGTGGTCCGCAACCATTCCACGGGATCGGCATGGCCCCTCACCAATAACCCAAAGGCCATGTTCAACGATCGCTCGAACCCACAGTGCAACCTGAACATTCCTCTGTATCAACTGGTCCGCGCCAGTACCGCCGCACCCACCTTTTTTGACCCGGAAGTCATCCATCTGGGCGACGTTGACTCCGTCTTTGTCGACGGTTCAATCACCCCTTATACCAATCCCGCGCTGATTGCCGCGCTCACCGCGGTGCTTCCCTGCTACTCACTGAATTGGGATGCGGGTCCGGACAAAATCCGTATCGTCTCTCTCGGCACCATACGCTTCTCTTCCGGATTACCTCCCAACGCCGGTAATCTTTGGCTGGGCTACCATGCACGGCATATTCCCGGGGCGCTCATCGAGGGCGTCGCGGCCCAACAGGATTTTCTTTGCCGCTGCCTCGGCCAGTGCCTATTCGGAGAGCAAGTCGACAGCGAGGTCTCCGATATGATCGGTGTCACCCTTCCCGGAACGCGCTGGTTCAGCTATGTCCGCTACAATCGCTCCTACAGCCGTGGGGATTTAGAAAGCATCCTGCGCCGCCACCCGCAAATTGCCCGGCTCGACGCAGTTCACGCGATTCCTCTTTTGAGGGATGTTGGCCAGAAATACGCCGAAGAACACGTAAGAATCGAGCACCTGGTGTGAGCAGGGACTTGCCATTTGCGATGATGCTCGTGAGTCCAGGTGCGATCTGACCTTTACCTTTGCCCGCGACAGAGGTGCCAAGGATCTCTCACGGCCATCAGCGTCGGTTTAGATTCAACGGGTTACAATCCCTTCAGCTTTTGACACGCGCCTCCTTGCGCCTACATTCAATTCCCACACAACCAAATCCTCCGGCATAATCCGTTCGATTCGCCGGCACGCGGTCATCCCGCGCGGGAGTGCGGATCAGAACGTGATCTGTGCGTACCTTTGGGGAGGGATGCGGGGTCTTCGCGCCTGAATCGTGGCGGCGCGGCCGGTCCGGCAACAGTGCTCCACCGTGAGCCGTTTGTTTGCGGCGTGCTAAGGTGGAGGGTCGAAAATTTCACAATCTCATCCGTAACAGGAGCCTCTCGATGGGTTTGCGTCGTGGCTGGTCTTTCCCCGCACTGGTGTTGGGCCTGATGGTTTTTGGAGCGTTCAGCGCGTACTCGCAGGATGCGAGTTCCGGTGGGCCCTATCCGGCGAATCTGCTGGAAGGTTTGCAGTGGCGGGACGTTGGACCGATGCGCGGAGGGCGTTCTTTCGCCGTGGCCGGGGTGCCGAGCGAGCCCGACACCTTTTATATGGGATCGGTCGGGGGCGGGGTCTGGAAGACGGAGAATGACGGGCGCACATGGACGCCGATTGCCGATCAGGGGATTCCGATTGGGTCGATTGGCGCGATCGCGGTGGCGCCGTCTGATCCCGACATCGTTTATGTGGGCACCGGGGAGCCGGATGTTCGCGCGCAGATTTCCTACGGTATCGGCATGTTTAAGTCCACCGATGCCGGGAAGACGTGGACGCACATCGGGCTGGAGAATACGCGCCGGATTGGGCGCATCGTGGTCGATCCGACCAATCCGAATCGCGTGTATGTCGCGGCGCTCGGGCACATCTACGATTCCAACCCGGAGCGCGGGGTGTATCGCTCAACGGATGGCGGGGCACACTGGAAGAAGGTTCTGGTGAACGCGTCCGATCCTGACAATGTGGGCGCTATCGATCTCGCCATCGATCCGAAGAACTCGCGGGTGCTCTACGCTTCATTGTGGGCGACGCGGCGGCCACCGTGGTCGGTTTATGCGCCTTCGTATATGCCGGGGAGCGGGCTGTACAAGTCCACCGATGGCGGGGATCACTGGACGAAGTTGACGGGCGGACTGCCGGACGACAATTTCGTGGGCAAGATCGGCATTGCGGTGGCGCCGAGCAATCCGAACCGGCTGTGGGCCGTGATCGACGACGTGGGGGCGAGTGTGGCTCCGCCACTGCGCGAAGGACCGGAGGAACATAAAGCAGCGGAGCCGACGCCGAAGGGCGGCGTCTATTTGTCGGACGACGCGGGCGCTACCTGGCGGCTGGTGAATGATGAAAAGCGTCTGTGGGGACGCGGGTGGTATTTCGAGAATGTCGCGGTTGATCCTGACAATCCGGACAAGGCGTATGTGATCAACACGGGCACGTATGTGACGACGGATGCGGGGAAGACGTTCACTCCCATCAAGAGCGCGCCGGGCGGCGACGATTATCACCAGCTGTGGGTGAATCCGCGGGACGGGCAGCGCATGGTGCTGAGCAGCGACCAGGGCACGGTGGTCAGCGTGGATGGCGGCAAGACGTGGAGTACCTGGTACAACCAGCCGACGGCGGAGATCTACCACGTTGCCGCTGACAACCAGTTCCCGTACTACCTCTACGGTGCGCAGCAGGACAGCGGGGCGGTGCGCGTGAGCACCTGGTCGAAGGAGGGCATACTCGACTTCCGCAACTGGGAGCCCATCTGCCTGGCCGGGGAAAGCGACACGGTGGTGCCGGATCCCACCGAGCCGAACATTCTTTATGGAGCAGGCGCGGGGCGCTGCAACCAGGCGCTGAACGTGCAGGCTTCGCTTGGCGGGAAGTTGCCGCCGGCGGACCCGAACGATCCGGACCGCAAGACGTGGACGTTGCCTGAGGTGTTTTCGCCCGCGGACGGCGCACTGTACTACTCGAACCAGTTCGTGTTTCGCACGCGGGACCGCGGCAAGACGTGGGAGAAGATTAGCCCCGATCTTACGCGGCTGAATCCGCCGGTTCCGGCGAATCTCGATCCGGTGACGGCGAAAGACATCGACGAGGACATGACAAGTCGCTTCGGCGTGGTTTACACGATCAGCCCGTCGCCGCTGAGCGCCACGACGGTATGGGTGGGCACCGACGACGGCCTGATCCAGGTAACCCGGGACGACGGCAAGACCTGGGACAACGTAACGCCGCCGGAGATGACGCCGTGGAGCAAAGTGTCCCAGGTGGAGGCCGGGCAGTTCGATGTGAATACCGCGTATGCCTCCGTCGATCGCCATCGTCTGGACGATATGAAGCCGTACATCTATCGCACCCATGATGGCGGAAAGACCTGGCAGAACGCGGTGAACGGCATACCCGAGGGCGCCTACGTCAACTCGGTGAAGGAAGATCCGGTGACGAAGGGGCTTCTGTACGCCGCCACCGAGCTGCGCGTGTACGTTTCGTTCGACGACGGGGATCACTGGCAGCCGCTCCAGAACAACATGCCGGTGACGTCGGTGCGGGACATCATTGTGCACGGTGACGATCTGGACATCGCGACGCACGGGCGCGGGTTCTGGGTGATGGATCAGATGAGCGCTCTGCGCCAGATTGCCGAGAAGGGCGGCCAGATCGTCGACAGCAGCGCCTACCTCTTTAAGCCAGGCGATGCGCTGGCGGTTCCGGCGAGCAGCCAGGACGGCACGCCGCTGCCTCCTGAGGAGCCGACGGAGAAGAATCCGCTGCCGGGGGTGATGGCGTATTACTGGCTGAAGTCGGCGCCTTCGCAGCCTATTCGGCTGGAACTGGTGGACAGCGCGGGCGAGGTGCGGGCGTGCGGTGCGAGCGATACGCCGGTACCGCCGGTCGATACGGAGAAGATCAACATCCAGGCGCTTTGGCTGAAGCCGGCACAGCTGCCGCCTTCAGCGGAGGCCGGGATGCATCGCTATGCGCTCGATCTGCCGCCGATGCGGTTCTTCGGCGGGAGGCAGGGAGCGGCGGCGCATGATGCTTGTTCGGGCGTGATGAAGCCGGCGCCCCGTCCGACTCGGGAGTCCTTCTTCCGCGGGCCGGTGGCTCTGGCTCCCGGCGATTACACAGTACGGCTGACGGTGGATGGCCAGACGTACACGCAGCCGGTGACGGTGAAGCCGGATCCGCGGGGCTCCGGGCTCGACGCGGCGACGCCGGGGCAAAATTCGCGGGAGTAAGAGCGAACAAAGAAATGGCCGGATCGAGGAGATCCGGCCATTGGCTTTTGGTGAACGGCATTTCCCGGCATCCAACCGGACGCGCGTCGGCAAGGAGACGCTCTCTTGCTGCGCCGAGGCGATCCGCGTCAGCGGGCCGGGTGGTCTTTGATCGCGTCGCTAGGTCCAGTGCCGCCATTGCCATCCACCGTGGAGGACTGAGCCGCCGCCGGGGGCGCGACAAGTGTGGCGATGACCGGCAGCAGGGCCGCGGCTGCGAGCCCCGTGCGACTCATCATCTGCCGCCGCGTCAGGCCATCCTGCGGGGGCGCGAACGATGCGGGTTCGAGCAGATCCTGACTGCGCAGCTCGGTGAGGGTGAGCAGAACAAGGTCATCAGAAACGGGTGCTCCCAGTTCTGTGGAGGCCCGTGCGGCGATCTCGCGGACGGTGTTGCGTCCATCGCAGAGGCGCCAGATGCAGGCGGAGCTGCGGTTGAGGCACCAGGCGCGGTGCGAGCGCTCGTCGTAGAGGAGGGTTTCGGTTTCCACCTCCTGGAGGGTGAGGCGGTCGCTGAGGATGTTGCGGGGGCGCGTGGTAGGGAGCATTTCTAAGTTCCTCTCGGTACAGGTTGAAATCACGATCGGTGGGAGGCGGACTGGGGCATTGCCGGACGCGGGAGCGGGGAAGCGCGGCCGAGCCTGAAGAGCAGGCGAACGGGACGGAGGAGCCAAACCTGCCAGGTGCGGTGAAGATGGAATCGAGCAGCGAAGGCGAAGTCGGCTTCGATGAGACGCGTCGACAGGATGCGCAGGTGACGAAGCCGGGCGGAGGCGCGGCGCCAGGGGCGGTTTTCGATAGAGAGAAAGAACTGATGCTTGGCCTTCCAGTCAAGGCGGGGCGCGGGCGCGCTGAGGCGTTCCTGCCAGAGCTGATCGGCGAGAGCATCGAGAGCGGCGCGATCGCGAGGGCTGAGGGAGGCCGGATCCGCGATGGCAAGGCGGGGATCGAGGCGAGCCGCCAGCCTTGCGCCGATGGCGAAAAGATGGTTCGCGGCTGGATTTTGTGCGAATTGCGCGGGGTTCTCAGGCCAGGAGCGAAAGGCAAAGACGAGGTCGAGGATGTGGCTGAAGCGCTCGAAGCGATGGCGGACGCTGTGCAGGCAGAGGAAGAGGCGTTCATCCTCGGGGGCGAGGAGCAAGGCCGGGACGCCGTGGAATTCGGCGGGCTGGGCGCGCTGCCATACATCGTCAATGTGGAAGTCAAAGGTGAGTGGATTCTCGACGTCGTGGTGAAGCTCGATGGCGGTGCTGCCGCGACGCCAGGGCCGTTCGTAATCACCGCGACGGCCGGCGGGGACGAAGCCGATTTCGCTGAGGAGGGTTTCGGCGCGAGAGATGTCAGAGCGGCGAACGAGCAGGTCGAGATCGGCATAGCTGCGCAGGGCGGCATTGCCATAAAGCCGCTCGGCGAGCCACGGGCCTTTGAGGGAAATGACGGGGATCGCGCGGCGGTGGAACTCGGTCAGCGTGGCCTTGAGGGTCGAGGTCCAGAAGAACCCGGAGATCTGCGTGGCGCGACGGATCTCGTGAAGACGCTCGGAGAGGTGTTGATCCGCCCGGGCGGTCACGCTGAGGCAGGCTGCGGTCCAGGGCAGGATGTATTCCTGTTCCGCGAGATCGAGGACGGTCAGCCACTCCGGCGCGGAGATGGTGTGGGTGGGCTCTCCGCGCAGGAGGGCGAGAAGAGACTGCATGCCGGGCCTCACAGGAGCGGCTCCTTATTTGCCAGGGCTGCCAGCAGCGTGCGCGCGACCTGCGGAGCTTCGCCTCGCTGGGTGCGGTACGCCGTGGCATGGCGCATGGCTGCGGTGAGCGTGGACAGCACGCGGGCCGGCGTGCGCTGCGCGGGAACGGCATGGAGAAGCATCTCGAGGGCGGCGCGGCCAGGAGGCAGGACCTCGGGAGCCCAGCAGGCGTCAACGGCAAACTCAGTGAAGACGATGAGGGCGACAGGGAGAGGTTTGATGCCGGCATGGCCACGGAGCTGCTCCAGGGGCAACGGAGACTGCTCGTGACGGCCCGGGCGACGCATCTGCAGGGTGCGGGGGAAGGGATGAACGCGGCCGCTGGTATCGAGAAGGGCGAACTCATCGGAATAATAGGTGGCGCCGGCGCGGACCAACTCGGAAACGAGGGTCGATTTGCCCGCGTGGCTGATGCCGGGAAGCAGCAGAGCGCGATCCTGCCAGGCGACAACGCCGGCGTGGATGAAGACATAGTCAGGAGCGTATTCAGCGACGTGGATCGTGAGATGGCTGCCCAGTTGCCTAAGAGAGGCGTCGAGAGGCTCGGCGTTCGTGAGCGGCCGGTCGTCAATCAGGATCTGGTAGTGAGGCTCGCTGCCGATGGAGCGCAAAGTGAAGGTCGCGAATTTATCAATCGCAGTGAGCGCGCATTCCGTGGAGCCGAAGGGCAGGTGCGGCTGCATTCGATCGAGAAGGGCATCGGACGAGGCCGATAGGCGAAAGGGAACTCCCCAGGCGCTCTGATCGAGGCGCGGCTCGCCGTTGGCCGGCGATTCGATTCGGGATGGGGCGTTCGCAGTTTCGTACAGCATGAGGTTCTTCTTTGACCGGTTCAGGGTTGGGCCGGGGGGCCGAGCAGCGGCGTCTTCACCGGGCTGGCGACGCCGACGAACTCCGTGAGGCTGTTGCCGTAGGCGTTGCTGATCCAGAGATTGCCGCTGGCGTCGATGGCGGCGCCGAAGGGGCTGTTGAGCGAGGCGTCCTGACCGAAGCCGGCGGCAGGTGAGAGAGCCTGGACGGTGGCGCCGTTGAATTCGCTGACGGTGTTGCCGTGATAATTCGCGGTCCAGACATTTCCGCTGCCATCGACGGCGATTCCGTCAGGCGTTTCGATGCCTCCGGCTGCTGAAGCCTGTCCCAGCAATGCGCCTGACGGAGAAAGCTTGACGACGGCAGACGCATCGAAATCGGCAACCCAGATGTTGCCAGTCTGATCGAGCGCTATGCCGGCGGGAACCGAGCAGCAGGGGTAAGCGGTGACGACACCGGCTGGGGAGATCATGGCGACTCCGCCCTGATAGGCGAACCAGCCATTCTGGCTGGCATCGACCGCGACCGCCGTGGTGAAGACCAGCGAGGATGCGGCGAAGCCGGAGCCGCCGGAGAGGGGAGTGCCGTCCTGAGCGAGCAGAGTGGCGGCGGCGTTGGCGTAGTCGGCGACCCAGACGTTGCCACCCGGAGTGGCAGCCACGGCAAACGGGAGATAGATGCCGCCGCCGGTGTAGCCCGAGCCGGAAAGGTTTGTGCCGTTGCTGCTCAGGTGGGTGACGCTGCCCTTGGTATTGCCGAAGGCGTTGGTAATCCAGACGGAGTCCTGGGCATCGATGGCAATTCCAAACGACGCCTGGAGACCGGGTGCTGCGTAACCGTTGGGCGCTGCCGGGACGCCGGTGTTGGAGAACTCAGAAGCAGCGCCTCCGAAGTAATTCGCGACCCAGATGTTGCCTTTGGAGTCGATGGCCAGAGAGCCGGGAAGATTGAGACCGCCGCATCCGGAGGCGCAGTTGCCAAAGGTGGCAGAGAGGGTCCAGTCATGCGGTGCGGCGGAGAGCGCAGGCTGAAAGGGCGTGCCGGCAAGCAGAGCGAAGATGGCGCTGACCTGACCAGCGGGATTGCGGACGATATTGAGAGCGGCATCGAGCGTGTTGGAGGGCGTCGAACTCCCCACCGTGGCTGCAGCGAACAGGTTCGGGCAGGCAGAGGTATTGGTGGACTGGTTGCAGGTCCAGAGGACGTCGGCCAGCGTATTGATCTTCGCGGTTTCGAGAGTGCTGCTGGCGGGAAGCGAAGGACCAGGCGTGACGCCTTTGCTGTTATCGACGAGGTTGCCGATCGCAAGGAAAGCATTGCGCAGGCCGGCGGCGTTGGTGGCGCTGGCTCCGATATCGCCGGCGGGACCGATGAACTGGTCGAGCGCCCAGACAGAGGCCGCGGTGGTGACTTCATTCATGACGACCGTTGTGGAGGATGTCAGGCTGCCGCAGTCGCCGAGCGCGGCCATCATGGTGACGGCGGAGTTGTCGCCCAATCCAGCGGAGCCGTTGCCCCCTTGTCCTACGAGATACACCTGGGTGGTGCTGGAAGGGCAGGTGAAGGCGGGAACGGAGAAGTTCCCGGAAGCATCGGTCGTGACGGACTGCGAGGGCAGGAGGTTGGTTGCGCCCGTGCCATTGCCCGAGCTGCCGGCCGCATAGAACGAGATCGAAGCGCCAACGACAGGGGTGGTACCGCTCAGCATCTGGCCGGTGAAGGCGGGCGTGGCCGCGGGCGGCGGATTCGAAGGGGGAGAGCCGGATCCGGAGAGTGAGGAAGTGCCGCCTCCGCAACCGGAGACGAGCGAGGCCGCAACAAGAAGGACCAGCGGCAGCCGGGGGTTCTTACGCCGTTGGCCGAGGTCGTGTTGCGAGAGGCCGGTTCGATGCATGATCCACACTCACAACTCAGTTACAGTCGGCACAGCTGGCGTTGGCGCTTCCGTTGATGGCGATGGCCACCGGGGAGCTGATGCCGCCTCCGGTGAACGCGGAGGCGCCCAGCGCCGTCCCCGAGCTGGTGAAGCCGCTGACGCTGTTGGCGCCGCTGGCCGAGTTGACCACCCAGATGTTGCCGCCTCCGTCGATGGCGATGCTGGTGGGCTGGTTCATCCCAATGCTGCTGCTGTTGGAGACGGTCGTGAGGCTGCCGCTGTTGCTGACTTCGACCACGCTGTTGCTGCCCGGAATCGTGATCCAGGCATTACCGGTGAGGTCGATGGCGATGCCGCCGGATGCGCCGGGGAGCGTGGCGCCGCTGGCGGGGAATCCGGTGAGGGGTGCGCCGTTGTTGGAAAATAACGACACAGTGGAGGCGCTGCTGTTGGTGACCCAGATGTTGCCGGACTGATCGGTCGCGACCGCGGCTGGGGCGCTCAGGCCTCCGCCGGTGTATTTGATGGCAATCGTGAAGGCGGTGGGGCCGGAGACGACGGGATTGAACGTCGGGGTGTTAGAGATGAGCGAGATCAGAGCGGGGACGTCTCGCGCTGGATGCTGCGCGATATTCATGGCGGCGGTGATGGTGTCAGTGGGGCTGCCCGCCGTCGAAGGAGCGTCAGAAAAAAGGTCGCTGCAGGAAGAACTGGGAGCAGGTCCCGGCGCGTCGATGGAATTGATGCAGGCTTCGAGCAAATCGGCGACGGTGTTCACCTCGTTCGCCTCCACGGTGGCGCCGGCGGGGGCCGAGCCAGGAACGGTGCCGGTGGAGATATTGGTCACTTCCTGGGCGGCGGTAAACGCCATCTGCAAGCCGGAGCCGTTGTTCGTGGACGTGCCCACATTGGCATACGCATCCGTGTTGCCGCTCATGAACGGGGCCAAAGCCCAGACGGCGGCTACGGTGGTGAGCTCATTCATATGGAGGCCGGGAAGCGAGCCGAGGCCGCTGCAGTTTCCCAGAGCCACCATCAGAGCGAGGCTGGAATTGTTCTGGCCCGCGCCCTGTCCGGCAGCAAGAGGATCGCCCCCGGTTCCGACGAGATAGATCTGATCGCCCGGATTGGGGCAGGTGGGGATTTTGATGCTGAAGTTCCCGTTGGAATCCGTTTGTGGCAGCGTGCTCTTGAGCATGCCCGTGGCGGCCGTACCGTACCCACCGCTGCCGGCGTCGTAGAGCTGGAGCGTCATGCCGGTGACGGGCTGCTGGCCGCCGAAGGCCACACCCAGGAGGCCGGTGGCCGCGGGAGTGACGGGTTTGGTCGGGGGCGTTTCCGTAAGTGGAGAGCTGCCCCCGCAGCCTGCTAGAGCGACTGTGCTCGCCAAAAGAAGAATGCCGGTGACCGTTGCTGGCCTCATGGTCTGGCTCCTGTGCTGTTGTTGGCCACTGCCGTGGAAAGGGGCGATGCGGGAGCGGCGGCTCCGAGAATGCGGGTCAGGGAGTTGCCGGATTTGTTGGCGATCCAGACGCTGCCGCTCTGGTCGATGGCGATGCTGCCGGGAGCGGAGAGCGAACCGTCAGCAAAACCGCCGGTGGGCGAAAGGACGCTGCCCGTGTTGGAGAAGAGGCTGATGGTGCCGTTGCCGTTCACCACCCAGACCTGGCCGGCGCCGTCGATGGCGAGTGCGAGCGGGGCGTCCAGGCCCCCGCCGGAAGAGATAGAATTCTTCACCGTGCCAAGCTGATTGGTCTCGTAGAGCAGAGGCGAAGAAGAGTTCAGCGTCCAGAGATTGCCTGTCGCATCGATGGCGACGGCCGTGTTGCCTCCGGTGTATGGCGTTGTCGTGGCGGGAATTCCGGTACCGGTGAGCTCGCTCAGGCCGCCGATACTGTCGACGATCCAGACCGTGGTCTGGAGGTTGGGGGCGAAGTTCGCGGTGGCGCTTTCGTTGCCGCTCATCGTGATGGTGGTGGAAGCGCTGGTCGAGCTCGCCACGGGTCCGGTCCAGCTGGTGAAGGCCCAGCCGGAGGCCGGTGTGGCCGTGAGCGCAACGGTGCCTCCGTACGTCCCTGTCGACGGCGAGACGCTGCCAGCCTGGGTCGAGGGATAGACCGCGGTGGTGAGCGTGTAGGGGATGGCGAAATTCGCTATGTAGGATGCGGTGCCATTCGTGCTGCTGATGGTGGCCGTGTGTTCTATCATTCCGCCGTCGGACCAGCCGGTAAAGACGTATTGATTGCCGGACAAGGTTTGCGGGGTGGTGGTGGACAGGGTGACCATCGATCCGTTAGCCAGGGTTTGGTGACTGGTGCCGCTGGTCGAACTTCCAGTTCCGACCGTATAGGAGAGGCCTGTTGGATAGGTGTCGAAGGTTACATTCACCAGGCCCGCATTGACGGTGGTCGCGTCCGAACCCGAGGCGGTGCCGGACAGATTGCCGCCGGAGACTGTAACTGTGTTGGTATTGGGGCCGGTGGCCGTGGTCCAGCCGACGCTGACGGTCAGGGTGAGCGTGTCCTGCTCACCTACAGTCATGGGGGTGGAGCGGGTGCAACTCGTGCCAGAGCAAGCCCACCCGGTGCCGGAGGTTTGGTTGAAGGAAACGGCACTCATGCCGGGGGGCAGGCTGTCATTGAGATCCAACTCGCCGCTGGTCGGGATCGTACCGGTGTTGGTCACCGTGATCGTGTAGCTGTCGCCGGTGTCGCCCTGGGTGAATGAGCTGGGGCTATTGGTCACTCCGACGTTCATCGTGGTCTGCGACAACAGAGTGACACACCAACTGCCGACCGATGTGGCGGTACTGCCGGCGCTGTTGTAGAGAAAGAGGCTCCAGTAGCCGTTGGGATTGATGCCGTTAAAGGCGCTGGTAAAGGTCTGGCCGGACTGGCCCGGCGGCGGCCCCAGCGATATCGTTGTGGGCGGACTCCATGGAGGGGTACCGGCCGGGAAGGCCGGCGGTGTTCCGATCTGGGCGGTCGGGTAATAGGTTTCGCCAGTGACTGGCGGCGTGGGGATCGAGTTGCTGGATCCTGCGGAGTCCGCCAGGGTGAAGCTGATATTGTTGACCGGACTGGCGCCGCCTATGTTGTCCCAGGGCACGATATTGTTTCCACCGGGCCCGACGAGAAGCATCACCGTGGTCTGAGGATCGGCATCCGTGAAGCCGTTGAGGGTGAGAGCAGCGCCGGTGATGGTGCCCGAGTAGCCGCTCACATCGATGTGCGATGGATACAGGCTGGCCGGGTTGTTGGTCGCAGTCAGAGTGCCGGAGATGCCGACGCCCGCACTGTCGTTGTTGCAGTACTTTCCGCTGCCGGCATTGGTGGTCGGGTAATCCGCGAAGAGGTTCAGCAGGGAACTCCCGCTGCCGTTGTAGGTGCCGGACGATCCGCTGTAAGTGGCGGTGAGCGAATGCACGCCCTCAGTTGAGAGCACGGTCATGCAGGCCGCGGTTCCATCGCTGACGGTTGCTGGATTGCCGCCCGAGCAACTGACATTGGTCCCGTTGTCAGCAAAGGTGACGGTCCCGGAGGTCACAGTGCCCGAAGGGACCGGTGTTACAGTCGCGGTTAGCGTGACGGTGGCGGTGGTGCTGGTTTCGTAGTTCGATGCGTTGGATGCGAGGCTGGTCGTGGTATTGGTGTTGGTGCTGTCGGTGGTAAACGACAGGGTCCAGGAGCCTAAAGAGCCATAGGCGTCACCGACCTGGTTGGCAATGTAGAGGGTCCAGGTTCCATTCATCCCGTCGCTGGACTCAGTAATCGCCTTCGGCAGTTGGAAGGTCATCGCGAAAGTACTCCCGCTGCCTTCGGGGCTGCCAGCAGAATCATAGCTCTGTGGCTGCGGGCTGAACGTATCGTCTGTCGGGTAATAGTCAGTGGGCAGGTAGGTGCCGCTGTAGGCAGTCGGACAGGTTCCATCGGGACTCATGCTGCCTGAGGGCCAGCCCGACATGTAGCCGCCGTCACTGTCAGTTCCGTCTGTTGGTGATGCGCCATCAGCGAGTGTGAAGGTGCTCGAAGAGACCTGTTGGGAGTTAGTGTTTGTGAATCCGCAAACACCAGAGAGCAGGTCCAGAGCCTGCCCGGACGGAGACACCAGCGCCACAGCGATGCTGTTGAGGTTGGTCACATTGAGGTTGTTGAAGGTCAACGAAATCGTGTTCACCGTGCCCGTTAGCCCAGTGACCTGAATCGAGGAATATTCCGACTGGCCAACCGTGCCGCTGATGGCGATCGGGCCGCCGGTGAAGGACTGCGCGTGCGCATTCGCCAGCGTCAGTCCAAGGGCAAGTCCGACGGCGGCTGCCATGGACCCTGTCAATCTATAACCTGAGGTTCGACCGATAACCACCGCACACACTCCCCGTGGCACAAAACCGGTTACGAAGCCGGTCCGGCACTCTGGATGAAAAAACAAAACGGGGACGGCGAAACCCACTGCCACAGCGAACGAGCAGTCCCGAGAGGCGACTGCAGGGAGGATGAAGTCATTCCGATGGCATGCCCCGTTGGTTGGTGGGTTCATGCTATGACGAGCACAGGTTACTTCCAATACCAAAAAGTTGTATCGGTATCCGGTTAGAAACGAGGGCCGCCTTGCGGAGGAGGTGTTACCGCAGTCCCTCATGGCCGGCTCCCGGTTGTTTTCTTCTGTACGGCAGTGGACAGGGGAGCTGCCGGCGCAGCGGCTCCGAGGATGCGCGTGAGAGTGCTGTTGCCTTTGTTGACGATCCAAACGCTGCCACTCTGGTCGATGGCGATACCGCTGGGTGTGGAGAAGGTCGCGTCGGCGAATCCGCCGGTGGGCGAGAGCGGTGCGCCCGCATTGGAAAAGAGGCTGACGGTCCCGTTGCCGTTCACCACCCATACCTGCCCCGCACCGTCGATGGCGACACTGACAGGCGTGTCGAGGCCGCCGGAGCCGGAGGGGATGGTCATCATATTGGCTCCGACCTGATTGGTTTCTTCCAGCAGAGGCGATCCGTTCCCGGCGGTCCAGACATTGCCGCCGTTGTCGATGGCGACGGAGAGGTTGGCTCCGATATAGGCGGTGGAACTAACGGCGGCGCCGGTCCCGGCCAACTCGGCGGTACCGCCGGAGCCGTTCACGATCCAGATGCTCTCGCCGCTGACCACGAAGGTCCTGGTCGCCTGTGCCGAGGTGTAGACCTGAGGATCGGCGGGGGTGAAGGTTGCCGTGATGTTGTAGCTGCCGACCAACAAGCTCGAGGTTCCGTTGGTGACATCGATGGCGGACCCGCCGCCGGTAGAGGTCGCCGAGTAGGCGAAGGTGCCGGGGACCACAGTCGAGTTGCTCATGGCCACGGCGTTAAGGACGGCGGAGCCGGCGCTGCCGAGAATGATGGCCGATGCGGGCGTCCACGAGATGGTGGGGGTGGTGACGGCGCCGGTGACGGTGAAGGTGTCGTAGCCCCAGACGGCGCAACCGTTCCAGCCGGCGGGGAAGTTCTCGACAGCGACATCGAAGTTGCCGGGCGAGGAGATTGTGGCCTGAGGAACCTGAGCCGTGATTTGCGTTGAGCTGTTGACGGCGACTGAGGTGGACGGGAGCACGCTGTTGCCGAGCCAGACGTGGCTATCGGAGCTGAAGCCGGTGCCGTAGATCGTGAGCGGGAAGCCGGCGGAGCCGGCAACCGCCGAGGTCGGGCTGAGGCTGGTGAGCGTGAGGGGAGCGTTGGCGGTGCTGGCGTTGAAATTGGCGTAGACCAGGGTTTCGTCGTCGGCGGTGAGCGTGCCGGGATTCGCGTTGCCGGTGAGGTCGTAGCTCCAGCCGCTGAAGGCCCAGCCAGCGCCGGTATCGGCTGTGGGAGTGAAGGTGAGCTGGGTGCCCCAGGGATAGAAGCCGCCGTCGTTGCCGGAACCGGAGACGGTGACCGACGTCGATCCACACGGCGAGGAATCGAAATTAGTCGCTGGATAGTACTCCGGAATCATCGAGGCTGTGTAGGTCGTATTGTTGCCGGAGAGGGTGATGGTTCCGGCATAACCCGACTGGCCGGTCAGCGTCGGGGCCCAGGCGGAGAAGATGTAACGCGTGTTCCCGCTGTAGGGATATTCCGGGTAGCCATAGTTATAAGGAGCTCCGGAATCCAGGCTGAGCGTGTGAACCGTCGTGGCATCCCACGGGGTGCTCGTGCCGTCGTCGTATGCGGGAGAGAAGTTTTTGGGCGTGAGCCAGAAGGATCCGTCGACGAAGGCCCCGAGGTTCGCGGTGAAGGGGCTGGAAATCGTATCGCCGGAGACCGGAGTGACGTTGATCGTATAAACCGGAGAGGTGGTGAACTCGGCGTAGACGGCGACGGGATTGCCGGTATCCGGGACGTAGAACTCCTTTGGATTGGCGGATAATCCGCCGGGCAGCCAGAAGTAGGGATACTGGGCGTTGAATTCGTAGAAGTTATCGCCAGCGGTGGGCGTCGCCGTTAGGGAAGCCACCTGGCGGGCGACAAAGAAACTGCCGCTCGCGCCTGAGTACGTTTGCGGCGAGGGTGAGACGCTGACGCTGCCCTCTCCCGAGGGAGAGACCTCTTCGGTGTAAGGAACAAGCTGGATGAAATTGGCCGAATAGGTGGCGATTTGTGGAGAGCTGCTGGGAAAGGCCGGGCTGCCATTGCCGGGATTGACCGTGATGGTCTGCGATGCGTTGCCCGGTGTGGAATTGTTCCAGCGGCCAAAGGTGTAGTAGAAGTTCGCCAGTACCGGGGACGAGCCCTGTGTTCCTTCGATGGGCTGATTGGTGAATGTCTGGACATCCGAGCCGACGCTGAGGGTGTGAGAGGAATTCAGAGCCCACGCGAAGGTGTGCGGTGTGGTGTAGGTGACGCTGTCCACGACCACCTGCAGGCCGACGGGGTTCGAGGTAACGGTGACGGAGGTCGGCGCGTGTCCGTAAAGGCGGTCGATGGCCTCCTTGTCGCCTGCGGAGTAGTCCTGGTTGCCGGCTCCGGGGAGGCCTTCGACTCCCTGCAGAGGAATGCCGGCGGGGATGGTCTCGATGACCGGCGCGCCGTTGCGGGAATCGACGTACGAGGGATACTGCATCACCGAGGCATAGTCGTACGGCGTGAGCAGCTGCTGATTCCGGGTGTTGACGGCAAAGTCCGGAACCCAGGTGCCTTTTATGACGTTGCTGTAGTTCACAGTGACGTAGCTGCTGCTGTCGGTGCGAGTGTGCTCGTGGTAGAGGCCGATGATGTGACCCATCTCATGGAGAAGGGTGGTGACGCTGCAGTCGGTATTGCAGTTCAACGCGATCGGGCCGGCGGTCGTGGGATAGCCGATGGTATTCACGTCGCCCTGCCCACCGGTGCCGCTCAGGGTGATAACGACATAGGTGGTTTGGGTGGTCTTTTCGGTCCACTGCAGGACGCCGGAAAAATCCGAGTTGAATGTGTTGACGGCCTGCGCCAGATTCATGCACGTGCCGCCCGTGATGCAGCCGCCATCGTCGTAATAGACGACTCCTCCCGGCCAGGTCGAGCCGGAGTCGGCTACGCCGACGGATTCGGGCCGGACGGGAACTCTGACGAGAGGCGCGTGGCGGGCGGTTGGGCCTTGCGCCACGGCGAAGGTGCACGCTCCGAGGGCCAGAGCGAGGAGAGCCAGCGTGCTGACGGGAGAGAAGAGAGATTTCAGAAATCGAAGCATGGCTGAATACCTGCTCTGAGAGTGGGGCGGGACGCAGAGAATCCTGGCGGCCGGCACTGGCCGATCCGGATGCGTCGCCGTGTTCGGACGAACGCTGGCATGAGACAAGGGAGAACCGGGAAGTCCGGGGGAGACTTTTCAATGAGTGTCGGCAGACGGCGATTTGTGACCGAAATATTTTCCGGAGGGGTGAAATCTCAGGTGTGGGGGTGTCTCCGCGATGCCAGGGCGGGGCGCCGGGCGCGCTTCGGTTCAGGCGGGATGTATTGCCGGGAGCGCGCCTTCGCGGTCTGGATGGGTGCGCAGGTAGGTTTCTCCGGCAAGGAAGGTGACCGAGAAGCCGATCCAGAAGGCTATGCCAAAGAATTGATGGGGGCCCAGGCCGGTGAGGGAGCGGGTGGCGAAGAAAACGCCCATTACAGGCCGTGTGGTGGCGATTCCGAGGAGGACGGCAATGGCTCGCATCATCCAAATGCGGTGCAGGGGAGCGTCGTGCTGGCGAAAGGCCACCCATGCGCGCGCGAGGGAGAAGAGAAACAGCGCGTCGAAGAAGAGCACGGCCGATATCTCGGTGGCGCCGCCGACGGGACGGAAGCTCATGGGAATGGCGGTGACGCCGACGACCAGGCCTAAGAGAAAGATCGCGCCGGTAATACGGCGATGGAATGGCCGGCGGGCGCGGACCCGCTGCGAGAACCAGAAGGGAAGCAGGACGACCAGGACCAGAGCGGGCAGAATGTGGGCCAGGGTGAGAGCTCTGTGGGAGGCGAAGCCGGCGTCGAGGCCGGTGGGGTCGGGGATGGGAGGCAGGATCAGGACGAGGAATCGGCGGACGACGGCGGCAATGGCGATGAGACAGAGCAGGAGGAAGGGCGTCCAAATCGCGGCCGAGGCGGAGCGACGGGAGATGGGGAGAGGCGCTTCCATCATATAATGATTGATAGCATAAATGATTACGCTGTGCAATACTCTGGACAATGAACTCTGAAAATCCGCCGCAGGGAGCGTTCGCCGCATTCCTGCTGGCGCAGGTAGGCGCGCAGGCGGCTAAACGGTTTGGAGAGAGGCTGGTGCCGCTGGGGATGACGCCGCCCCAGGCGGGCATTCTGCGATTGCTGGCACGGTCGGGCGGGCTCAGCCAGCGGGATCTGGCAGAGCGGCTGGGGATTCATCCCAGCCGTTTAGTGGCGATTCTCGACGAAATGGAAACGGCCGGGCTGGTGGTGCGGGAGGCCAACTCCGGCGACCGGCGGCTTTACTCGCTGCAGCTCACGGCAGCGGGGAGAGAGCGGATCGCCGAACTGGGCCGGGTGGCGCGCCAGCACAACGACGCTCTGTGCAGCGCGCTGACAGGCGACGAGCGGGTTCAGCTGGAGACGCTGCTGAGCAAGATTGCGCAGGAGCAGGGGCTGACGCCGGGAGTTCATCCCGGATACAGCAGTCTGGGGAAGGGAAAGCCGGCGAGGCGCTGACCGGACAATCGGACGCTGGGAAGGTTTGTCAGGCCAGCATGTGCCGCCGCATCCAGGGTTCACTAAAGACCGAAACACATCACTCGGCGTCACGTCCGTGGCGCTGGATTCGGGCAAATCGCACAAGGCTACCTGAAGGCCGCTGCTTCGGCCTACTCCACGGAAGTGGTAGGCGGGAGCCCCTCCTTTTCGCCAAAAAACATTGATTGGCAGGTTGCAGACGTGGCAGGCTATGCGGACAACTCACGCCTGCTCCGCTCCACCGATCACGATTGGCACCCCCACCAGGAGGATCCGTGCAAGCAAGATCCGAACGTCCAGGCGCCTGGCTGCTTTCGCTGGTCTGCGCGACCTTACTCACAATCTTTCCCATCCTGATCGGCTGCGGAGTGACCGCAGGCACATCCGGCAACTTCACGGCGCTCGCGTCGTCGGCGAACTCGATTCGCGTAAATCAGCAGATGCAGATCACCGCGCCGGGAAACGTGGAAGGCGTGTATCTCACCTATGCGGTGAATGGCATCGCGGGCGGGAACTCGCAGGTGGGCACGATCAGCAGCCGGGGCGTGTATACCGCACCGGCGGTCGTGCCGATTCCGAATACGGTAACCGTGACCAGCACTGCGCCGGGGTATCCAACCCACGCCGGCGGGACGCTGACGCTGAGCATTCTGAATCCGGTTCCGAAGGTATCGAGCGTGACGCCGTCGGGGTTCGCCGAAGGGACGGCGACGGTGACGGTGAATGGTTCGGAGTTTGTCTACGGCGCTCAGATTCTGTGGAATGGATCGCCGGTCGCGACGACGTATGTGTCGGGGACCGAGCTGGCTGCGGCAATCTCCTCGACAACGCCGGGAACCTATCCCCTGACGGTGACAAATCCCGATCCAGGATCGGCGACGGCGAGCCCGAGCGTTCCCGTGGTGGTGGGTCCCGGGAAGGTAGTGCTGCTGCTGCAGCCGAACCAGAACACCGATGTGCGGGTGAGCAACGCAATCACGCTGGCTCTGAACGTGACCGGCACGACCAACACCGGAGTCTCGCTGGCGGTGAACGGAGTTGCCGGAGGCAACGCGCAGGTGGGCACGGCGGTTTCGAACCAGGACGGATCGATCACCTACACGGCGCCTGCGGTAGTGCCAACGCCGAGCAATGTAGTGCAGCTGATGATCACGAGCCGCGACAACCCCAGCGTCTCGATCAACCAGAACATTTCGGTGCTCAACCCGATTCCGATTCTGACTTCGGCGACGCCGCTTTCCTATAACACCGGCACGGCGACCGCGGTTCTGACCGGGCAGAAGTTCATCAGTGGCGCCGAGGTGCTGATGAACGGCTCGCCGGTGCCGACGGCGTTCAACAGCGGGACGCAGGTGACCGCGACGCTGACGCTGACCGAGCCGGGGACGTTCGATCTTCAGGTGCTGAATCCGGATCCAGGACCGGCAGCGTCGGCGGATCTCGTGGCGTCGGTGCAGGGAACGGAGCCGGTGCCGGTGGTGACTCCTGAAGATGCATCACGGTTTCTGGATCAGGCGACGTTTGGAGCAACGGATGGCGACATTCATCACCTGTCGCTGATCGGCTATCAGTCGTGGCTGAACGAGCAGTTCAGCCTGGCGGCGACGCCACAGGAGCCTTACGTCGAGCAGGCGCTGATCATCAACAATCCGCCGTGCGCGGCGGGCGACGTGAAGTGCAATGCGGCGCTCTTTGAGCAGAACGGGCAGGGCGAGATCTATTACCAGGACACCTTCTGGCAGCAGGCGCTGGCGGCTCCTGATCAGCTGCGGCAAAGGGTGAGGTACGCGCTGTCGGAGATCTTTGTCCTTTCTTCGAATAATTCTGCCATCCAGAATTTCCCGCGCGGTGAGGCTGCCTACTACGACATGCTGGGCAATGACGCATTCGGGAATTTCCGCACGCTGCTGAACGACATTACCCTGAGCCCGATGATGGGGCAGTACCTGTCGATGCTGGGCAACGACAAGGGCAACGCGACGACCGATCCCGATGAGAATTACGCGCGCGAGGTGATGCAGCTGTTCACGGTGGGCCTTTACCAGCTGAACGACGACGGCAGCCAGAAGCTGGACTCGACGGGGCAGCCGATTCCGACGTACTCGAATGTGGATGTTCAGGGACTGGCCAAGGTGTTTACAGGGTTCTCCTGGAATATTCCCGGCGACAGCAGCGACACCGCGTGGTCGAACTGCTGCCTGTATGTGGGAACGGGTTTTGGCGAGGATCTGCTGCCGATGCAGAGCTTCCCGAGCCATCACTCGACGGCGGAGAAGGATTTTCTGGGCCAGACAATTCCGGCGGGCGGCAATCCCGACCCGGTGGGCGATCTGCAGACGGCGCTGGACACGCTCTTTAACCATCCGAACCTGCCGGCGTTTTTCTCAAAGCAGCTGATCGAGCATCTGGTGACCAGCAATCCCAGCCCGGCGTATGTCGGGCGCGTGGCCGCGGTTTTCAAGGACAACGGTCTGGGCGTACGCGGGGATATGAAGGCGGTGATCAGCGCGATCCTGCTCGACCCGGAAGCGCGGGATTCGGCGACGGATTTCGCCAATCCGCAGTACGGCAAGGTGCGCGAGGCGTTGCTGCGGTACACGGAATGGGCTCGAGCGTTCACGGCGCAGTCGCGGACGGGATCGTACGGGATTGGCAGCACCGAAGATCCGATCTGGGGACTGGGCCAGATGACGCTGCGCTCACCAACGGTCTTCAACTGGTTCGCGCCGGGATACGTTCCGCCGGGGACGAGTATCGAGGCGGCGGGTCTGGTGGCACCGGAGATGCAGATGACCAATGTGACGACGGTGGTCGGTTACCTGAACACAATGGAAAGCGCGATTGCTTCGAACACAGTCAATGGCTCGGATATTTTCTCGAGCTATTCAGCGGAATTGAATCTGGCGGCGACGCCCGATGCGCTGATGGACCGAATCAACCTGCTGCTGATGGCGGGGGAGATGGACAGCACGCTGCGCAGCCAGATTCTAGGCGCGGTGAACGCGATCTCGATTCCGACCGGCGATGCAAACGCAGCGAACGCGGCGCTGGCTGACCGCGTGATGACGGCGGTTTATCTGACGATGGCGTCGCCCGCATTCAATGCGCAGTTTTAGGAGATCCTCGAAATGTGCAAGTGCCTGAATAAATTTGAGCAGTCACGGCGACAATTTCTGCGGACCGCGTCGCTGGCCACGATGTCCGGTATGTATGCAAGCCCGATGATCCTGGGGCTGAACTCGCTGGCGGCGATGGCCCAGGGAACCGGCGCGACGGATTACCGGGCGCTGGTGTGCGTCTTTCTGCAGGGCGGCAACGACGGCCACGGCACGGTGATTGCGACCGACGCCGATTCCTATTCGGCGTTTACCCAGGCGCGCTCGGGCGCGCCTGGGCTGGCATATCCGCTGGCCAATTTGCTGCCGATCACGCTCAACACGCCGCAGAGCGGGCGCACATTTGCGCTGAATCCATACCTGGGCGGCGTGCAGAATCTGTTTAACGCGGGGCGCGCGGCGATTGTGGCGAATACGGGAACGCTGATTGCTCCGGCGACCAAGGCGCAGGTGGAGAGCAACTCCATTCCGCTGCCGGCGTCGTTGTTTTCGCATTTCGATCAGACGGCGGCCTGGCAGGCAATTGCCTCAAACGGCGGCAGCGCCGAGCATGTGGGCTGGGGCGGCGCGGTTGCAGACCTGATCGAGAGCATGAAGATGAATTCGAACTCGATGTTTACCTGTATTTCGACCGCGGGGATTGCGCTGTTCCTTTCCGGGGAGACTTCGTTCCAGCTCAATGTGACGCCGGCGGGGCCGATTCCGATCTCCGGGCTGGCGCAGCCGCTGTTTGGCTCGCAGGCGGGGACGGATGCGCTGAATTCGATTCTGACGGCGGAAGAGACCAACCTGTTCGCGAAGGAATACGGAGTGGTGGTGAACCGGTCGATGCAGGCGCAGGCGCTGCTGGCTTCGTCGATGCTGGCGGCCGGGCCGACAGGCGTACCGAATCCACCACAGTACCTGGATCCGGTGAAGAACATGCTCACGGATAATCCGTTGGCGGCTTCACTGCAGACGGTGGCGCGCATTATCGGCGGACGGGCGAGCCTCGGCGTGAATCGGCAGGTCTTTTATGTGCAGCTGGGCAGCTTCGATACTCACGACGGACAGGCGGCAACCCATGCGCAATTGCTGACGCAGCTGGCGCAGGCGCTGGAGTATTTTGATGGGCTGATGACGCAGGCGGGGCTGGGCAACAACGTGACGACGTTCACGGCTTCGGATTTCGGACGCACACTGACCTGCAACAGCGACGGGACGGACCATGGATGGGGCAGCCATCACTTTGTGGTTGGCGGCGCGGTGAAGGGCCAGGACATGTATGGGCAGTATCCGGTGGTGGGCGCCGATCAGGCGAATGATGTGGGCGCTGGGCGGCTGATTCCGACGACGTCGGTGGATCAGTACGGCGGCACGCTGGCGCGGTGGTTCGGATTGTCGGACGGGCAGGTCCGCACGGTGTTTCCGAACTTCGCTAATTTTGGATCGAGCCCGTATCTGGGATTCCTGGGCACTTAAACAGGAAAATCGGCTCGGGTCAGATCGTCTCCTGCTGAATGCGGACGCCGGCGCGCACGGCATCCTCATCGAGGGCGGCCAGGGTGTCGAAGAGGTGCATCTGAAAGGTGCCCGGCCCCTGCGCTTGCTCTGCGGCCTTCTCTCCCGCAAGTCCGTAGCAGGCAAGGGCGGCCGCGGCGGCCAGGGCGAAATCTTTTTCAATGGCGGCGAAGGCGGCGATCACTGACGTGGCCATACAGCCGGTGCCGGTGACTTTCGCCATGAGCGGGTGGCCGTTGCTCACACGAAAGAGCTGATTGCCGTCGGTGATGACATCGACTGCGCCGGTGACAGCGGCGACGCACTGGTAGCGGCGGGCGCAGGCGAGTGCGATTTGCTTTGTATCGACGCTTCCGGCGACCGATTCGACTCCGCGAATGGCGGCGTCAATGCCGGTTAGAGCGGCGATCTCGGCGGCGTTGCCGCGCACGATGGCGATCGAGAGTTCGTGCAGGAGGCGGTGGGCGGATTCGGTGCGAAAGACGGTGGCGCCGGCTCCGACGGGATCGAGGACGATGGGGATGCCTTTGGCGTTGGCGCGGCCTCCGGCGAGGAGCATGGCTTCAACCTGCTCGGGCCAGAGTGTGCCCAGGTTCAGAACCAGCGCATCGGCAGAGGCGGTCATGTCTTCCACCTCCTGGCGGGCGTGAGCCATCACCGGCAGGGCTCCCGCGCAGAGGGTGATGTTCGCGGTGGTGTTCATCACGACGAAGTTGGTGATGTGGTGGACGAGCGGGCGGCGGCTTCTGAGCCGGGTGAGCTGCTCAGCGGCGGCGGCAGCCAGATGGTCGGTGGGGTTCACTTCGGGGCCCTCTGGAAACAGGATCGCAGATCGCGGCGTGAACGCGCTTACGCAGAGACGTCGGCGTTATCGAAGGCCTGCACCGACTGATGCAGGCTGTCGAAGACCATCGACGAAGGAATGATGTCAGCGAGATGGTGGCGCTCAAAGTCGGATGCGGCGCTGGCGGGCATGCGTGCGAAGCCCAGGGCGACATCGGCTGCGGCAAGCTGCTCGTGGAGTTTGGCGATCACACGCGAGGCCGAGTAATCGATGTTAGTGACGGCTTCGGCATCGACAATCAGCCAGCGAATGGGAGTGGGAGCCGGACCGATGAGGGTGAGGATTTCCTCGGCGAAGCGCGGAGCGTTGGCGTAGAAGAGGGCGGCGCCAAAACGATAGAGGATCAGTCCTGGTTTGGTCACGACGCCGGGCGCGGCCGCGACGATGTGCCAGGTGGGACTGTGATTGGCTGCCTCGGGAATGACGACGCCGGTGTGCGGGCGATAGCTGTGACTGACGATGCGGAACAGAGAGAGAACCATGGCGAGCACGATGCCCGGCTCGACTCCTGCGAGGACGACGACGAGCGCGGTGGTGAGAGCCACGACAAATTCACCCGGGCTTTCCCGGCGGATCGCGATCAGGCCACGGACGTCCACCAGATGGATGGCGACGAGGAGGACGAGCGAGCCGAGCACGCATTGCGGGAGGTATTCAAGCGGGTGAGTGAGGAGCAGGAGGACGCCGGCCACGATGCAGGCGGTGGCAATCTGAGCCATCTGGCTCTGGCCGCCGGCTTTTTCGACCATCGCGGTCTGGGTCGGGCTGCCGTTCACGACGAAGGTTCCGGTGAGGGCAGCAGCGGCGTTGGCGGCGCTTAGTCCGAGCAGATCCTGGTTTTCGCTGAGCTTTTGCTGATGACGCAGTGCGTAGGCGCGGGCGGTGGCTGCGCTCTGCGTGATGATCAAAATCACGCAGGAACCGGCGATAGGAATCAGTGCCGGGATCTCATTCCATGCGGGCAGAGGCAGATGGAGGCGCGGCAGACCGCCGGCGACGGAGCCGATGGTGGCGATGCCGTGTGCGGGGAAGTTCCACCAGGCGCTGGCGGCAATGGCGGCGGCGACAGCGATGAGGGCTCCGGGAGATTTCGGCGCCCAGCGTTGCAGAACGAGAACGGTGGCCAGGACGCTGAGCGAGACGAGCAGCGTGGGCAGCTGGACCGTCGGCAACTCGTGCATGACCTCGGCGAACTGCAGGACGGTGCGGCTGGAGTGAATGGGGAGGCCGAGGGTTTCGCCCAGCACGGCGATGCCGACCTGAAAGCCGACTCCGGTGAGAAAGCCGACGAGGACGGTTTGCGAAAGGAAGTCGGCGATAAAGCCGAGGCGGAAGAGGCGGCCGAGGAAGAGGAAGCCGGCGACCAACAAGGCAACCGATCCCGCGAGGGCGATGTAGTGCGGACTGCCTGGTGCGGCCAGGGGTGTAAGCCCCCCGGCGAGCACGGCAGCTGTGGCGGAGTCAGCGGCAACGACGAGGAAGCGAGAGGAGCCTACGAGCGCGAAGGCGGTGATCGGCAGCAGCAGCGTGTAGAGTCCCGTGACCACCGGCATACCCGCAATGCGGGCGTAGCCCAGGGCCTGGGGAATGTTCATCGCCGCCAGGCCAACGCCGGCCCCAACATCGCGAAGAGCCTGGCCGCGGCGAACGGGCCGGATCCCTGCGAGCAGGCTCACGATTCAAGTCTCCGGCAGGGCGAGAAGACCACGAGGGCTCCTGAGATTCGGAATGGGGCAATGCTAACGCAATTGAAAAGAGGAGTCAGCGATGTGTGACCGAAGCGGTTGCCTTTGCGCGGCGCCGGGCTGACGGCAATCTATTGCGGAAGGGGCTTTACGTTGGGCTCCTGGCCGGGAGGAAGGACCTTGGCCGGAGGTTCTTTTCCGGGCGGCATGGGGCGGACGGGCGGCTCTTTCCCCTTGCGGAGCGGCGCGATGTAGTCGGAAAGTTTTGTGGCTGCGGCGCTGAGCAGGCGGCCGTGGTTCGTGAAGGTGAGAGTCCACACGAGATACTGACCGGGGGCATCGCGATCGGTGAAGATGACCTGGCGGGTGGAGGTGCCCTCGTTGATGTGGAGGGTGGGCAGGGGCGCCAGGGCAAGAGAGACATCACTGCCGGAGTGCTGGAGGGCGTGCGATTCGGCGCCCACCATATCCGCGTAGCAGAGGCCCATCAAAAGCCATGGGCCTTCGGGCTGGAGAGCGCTCTCCGCGATCTCAGGCGGGACGACGCGATTGAAGACGTCGATGCTGCGCTCGCTGCCGTATGCGGATTTGAAGGGCGTGGCGTCGCGATAGAGAACGGGGACAACGTAAACCCGGTCGTTGCCGCGGGGGACGAGCGCCGTGAAGAGAGAGACTGCGCCATCGCGCGAAGAGCGCTGGTAATGAAGGAGGAGCCGATCGGGGAACTGAGGGCACACCGCCTCATTCCAGCTCCATCCGGAGGCATGCAGGTCGTAGCCGAAGAACAGGGCTTCATTGGCGATAGCGCGAGCTTTGGAGCGCAGGAGGGTGACATCGGCGGGGCTGGCGTTCGCGGCGGAGCGATGGTCCAGCTGGAGGAAGCGCGGCTGTTCCGAGGCTGAGGACGGAGCCGCGGGTGAAACACTCTGTGCCGCAACCAAGGAGAGAGAGACGGCGAGAAGAAGAACGGGAAGGGCGGCTCTCCTGCAAATCACGAGGGACATTCGATTCCAATGTAGCAGGAGCGGGAGGCAGCAAAACGGGCAGCCACAAGGGCTGCCCGCTGGTGAATTGGTTCTGACGGTTTAACGGCCAGAACGATGGGTGGCGTGATGGACGGGAGCGTGGTGCACCGGAGGCGCAGCCTTGGGTTCGCCGTCCTTCAGGATGATCATGGGCGGGTTCTGGGTGTAGGAGTCGAAGGTGGCGATGTAGGTCACTTTGTCGCCCTGCTTGGGAACGTCCTTGTCCTTGAGAGGCGTCTTCATGTTGACGGTGAAGTCGGCCTTCTGGGACTGTTGCGCATCCTGGGAGACAGCCATCTGCACCGAGTCAGGCGTGGCGGAGATGACGACGCCGGGGACCTCGGCGGTGACACCGTTCATCACGCTCCAGATCACCTGCTGATCGGCAGCCGTTCCGTTGGAGAGGATGAACTCCTTGTCGGACAGCGCCATGTTCTTCAGGCTGGTGGAGCAATCCGGCGGCACGGTGACAGGAGGCGCACCCGCAGCCGCGGTCGCAGCCGGCGCGGCGGCCGGAGCTGCAGCGGGTTCGGCAGCCGGGGCGGATCCAGCCGGAGGAGCGGGCGGCGGAGCCGGGGTTACATTCGAGCAACCGGCGGAGCTGACGATGGCGGTATGCGCCAGATCAGCCGGGGACGGCGGCGGCGGAGCCTGCGAGGGGTTGTACTCGGCAGGCGGGAAGACGTTCGCCGGCACACCGGCAAGCTGCTGCACCTGAGCGAATCCCTGAGGGGGATTGGAGCGGCAGGTGGCGTCGTTCTGTCCGCAGTGGAATTTGGTGTACCAGTATTCGGCCGCGGCCAGCGCCTGCTGCTGATACGGCGGCTTGGCGAAGGCGGCGAAACGGGTCAGGAACCAGACGGCCATCTTCTGATTCTGGGCATCCTTGGGATCGAGAGAGACGTAGGCGTTCCCGAGGTAATAGGTGTCCAGCAGCGCGGGCACGACCGTGGTCTGGGCGGGATCCTTATAGGACTGGAGCTCTTTGGTATAGGCGTCGATGGCGCCCTTGTAGTCCTTTTTGGCAGCATCGTCGGCGCCGATGGCGCTGTAGAAGACGGGCGTGGCCAGTTCCTTGACCTTGTCGTAGTCGGCCTGAGCCTCGCACGGATCTTTGGGAGCGCTCAGCCCCTTCTGGGCATATTGCGCGGCGTCATCGAGCATCTGCTGGTTGCCATTGGACTGCTGATGCTCCAGGTAGACCACGAAGGTGAGCGCGCGCAGGTTGTCAGGATCGACCTGAAGCAGGCGCTTGGCGGCGTCGAGGGTCTTGGGAACATTGCCCCCGCCCCGATAGGCATCCATCAGAGCGACGAGCATGTCTTTTTTTGCCACGCTGTTGGGATACTGCTGGAGGAAAGCCTCGATCGCCTCGGCTTTGGCCGTGGGTGAGGACTGGCTGGTGGCATTGGCGTACGCATTGTATTCGGCAGCGTCCTTAATAGTGGGCGGGGCGCACGCGGCCGAAGTCCCCTCCGCCTGACCGCTGGCCTGGGCGAAGGCGGAGGAACCGACGATTGCGCAGGACCAGAGGGCAGCCAGTGCAACCGATGCAAGAACGAGCTTCTTCATTCAACGCTCCTGGGAGAATTCGGATGATCAAAACCAAGCTTCAAAGGGCTGCGGGAACGCACAGCCGGAACCGGGCGCAGTCAGGCTGTGTTCGTTGTCGCGCACCGCAAATCATGCACCGGGACCACCCCCGGCAATGATGCTGGATTATAAAAACCAATCGCACCTGCTGACAAGTTTATGGCCCCAACATTGTCTGACTCGCTGCAGGTGGGATGCGCGAGAGCACGCGTTGTGTAGCCCGTCGGAAGCAAGAGCCAGCTTACACGAGCCCGGGAGGAATGCCAGCGAAAAATGGGGCCGGGGCGAGATCGGGACGAAGGAAAGAGGAGCCGATCCGCGCCGGACGCTGAGACGTCATTTCGAGGACTGGATGAGGCGGATGCGGGTGGTGAAGGCGCGGCCCAGAGGCTGGGTAAAGGTGAGGTACTGGGGCGAGTCGACGTTGTTGTACACGATGTAGGGATCGGCGGCATCGGTGGCGTTTTCGAGGGTCCCGCGAATGCCAAAGTACCTGCCCCGGAAGTGAAACCGCCATTCGAGTCCGGGACTAAAGGACAGGAAGTCTGGATACCGGTGGGAACCGGCCGAGCCGACGATCTGCTGGTTGGCGTTGATGGAGTCAAAGGGAAAACCGGTGTTCCAGAGAAGGCTGTAGACGAAGTCCCAGTTCTTGTGGACGCTGGGGAAAAAGGGCGCCCACGTGGGAAGCCATCCCCAGGAGATGAGACGGTTGGGCGTGTCCCAGGGAAGCGGACCGGGCTGCTGATTTCCGAGGATCGAAAGAGAAGGCACGTAATACAGAGCATTATTGGTGGTGGCCGAGGAGCGCGTGTAGGCGCCGAAGAGGGTATAGCCGCCGGAGAATGCATGGCGCGCTTCGACTTCCCACGAATGGTAGTGATCCTGACGGTCGTTGGTGAGCAGCCAGGTGCCGGAGAGGGCCCCGGGAGGGTTCTGGCTGGTATACACGAACTCGTCGGAGACGCGCTTTTGCAGGTAGTTCACTGCGAACCAGGTGTTGTAGGGCAGCATGTGCTGGACGCCGAGGCTCCAGTTGAGAGCGTGCGCCTCGCGCAGATTCTCAGTGTCTTCGTTCTGAAGGAAGGTGGTCTTCAGAGGCGGTCCCGTTGGTGTCGTCCCGTCTGCGGCGTAGTAGGTGTCGTAGCGGGTCCCGGTATAGGCGTCCGCGAGGTATACGAGCTGGGTGTGCTCGTAGTATTCGCCGATGCCGGCAGAGAAGGTGGTTTTGCTCTGGCCGATGTGCGGGGAGTAGTTCATCGCAATGCGCGGCGACCAGAGAGGGCCGCGGATGATCTCATCCCAGTCGAAACGAAGGCCGGGCTCGATGAGGAGATTCTTTTTCGGGCTCCAGCGATCTTCGCCCCAGGCGCCCAGCTCGACATTGTGGAGGCGGTAAGGCGCAAAGGAAGGGAAGACACTGCGGCGCAGCAGCGAGCCGTCTTCGCGCAGATAGTTGATGGGGGCGAAGGTCTCGTTTTCTCTGGAGCCGAGGTGATCGAGATTGATGCCCGCGCGCAGCTCGTGGCTCCCGATTTTGTGAATGGGCGGGAAGAAGAGGTTGATGTAGCCCTGCTCACGCTGGGAGCGTCCGGTGGCGCTTTCGAAATCACTGCCGGAGGGGAGTTCCGGGGTGACGTCGTAGGGCAGGTTGCCGTGGGGCTCAAAGCCTTCGCGATAGCGCAGAACGCCGAAGCCGGTGTTCACCAGGATGTTGTTGCGAAAGCTGTGCTGCTCCAGCAGATAAGGAAACCAGGCGATGATGTCGTGCTTGTCGGTGCTCTGCTGCGGATTGATAGCGGATAAGCCGTCGTAGGGGGAGTGAAATACGTTCCACAGGAGGTTGGCTGTGAGGGTGTTGCGGGAGTTGAGGTTTTGCTGGAACTTGATGAGGTTGCTCCCCTCAATGAGGTGATTTGTATTGGCATTGGTGGGCAGTTCCGGGATGTAGGTGTCGCTGTAACGCATGTCGACCGCGTCGAAAAACCAGAGCCGGTTGCGGCGAATGGGTCCGGAGAAGGTGACGCGCGGCTCGAACGTATCAAAGCGCAGGCCATTGAGATTGCGGACCGAGGGCACGAAGTTGGTGGCGTCGTAACGGAACTTGTTGTCGCCGGTACCGGTGGTGAAGGCGATGACGCCGCCGGTGCTGCGGCCGTACTCCACCGGATAACGGGTTGTTTCTGTGTCGATGGAGCGGACGGCGTCGGTGCTGACGTGCAGGCTGAGGTCTCCGGAGATGGGGGAACGAATGTCAAAGCCGTCGAGAGTGTCGAGGGTCATATAGGTTTCGCCACCGGCGACGTGAACCTGACCGTACTCGTCGGGAACGACAGAGGGCGTGAACGGCAGCAGATTGCGGATATCGCGATTGGTGGGAAAGGGAATGTTCACGACCTCAGGGACAGCCAGAGTGATCTGGTTGGAGATCTGCTGGGTATCAATGCCGGGGGTGGAAGCGTGGACGTTGACTTCCTGCTGCAGAACCTCCTGGTGGGTGAGCACGACGCGAAGGGAATGGACGTCAGGGGCGAGGCCGTTCTCGGTGGTGAGATAAAAGCCCTGTTTTTCGACTCGGATGGAATAGGGGATCGACTGCCGAAGCGTCCAGCTGACGTGGCCGTCGTAATCGGTGATGGTGTGAAAGGCCGGCTGGCCCGGCTCCTGGATGGTGACCTGAGCGCTGGGGACCAGGGCGCCGTTCTGATCGACGACGGTGAGGGTGATGGAAGGGGCGGCCATCGACGATGCGATTGAAGGAGCGTGGGTTTGCTGAGCGAAGGCGGCCAAACCGCAGAGGAGCGACAAGACGGCGATTGCGGAAGCCACCCGGCAGCAGAAACGCACCATGCACCCTAACGTACGGCAAGTGCCTGGATGCGTGGGGTCCTGAGCGGTGAGCACGCTTTCGATTCTGTCATCAGCCGGTCATTGGGATAGGCGAGTGGAAAGGACGGTGGGTCCTCTTGGCGCCTGCCGGGTCCGGAGGGCTCACACTTAACCGATGGGTCAACATCTCTGGGAGGAGGCGATGCGGCAAGGCCAGCACTCCAGAGTGGGCAAGGGGTATCCAGAAAGGTGACAGAAATCATGGGAAATTCGCTTGTAAGGCTTGCCCGAGGGGGTTACCGTGAAGGCATCTGGCGATCTCCGCTCCTCGGTTCGAGCAAGTCGGTCAATTCGGCATCATCACCCAATAGTTGGGTTTGTTACCCCTTATCCACAAGATGTTGCGGTGGGAGTGTTGACCCTCCGGGAGAAGGGCGGCTACAGTCGTGATGATGATCGCTCGGACCCTGTCTTTCCCCCATGATTGTACGAGGAGCAACTGCTCATGCTGAAGCTGAAGAAGATTCAGATTCTTGGCTTTAAGTCGTTTTTCGAACGGACCGAGGTGACGGTGCCCGGACAGGGCATTGCCATCATTGTGGGCCCGAACGGTTGCGGCAAGTCGAACATTCTGGACGCGGTGAGCTGGGTGCTGGGCGAGCAGAGCGCCAGGACGCTGCGCGGCGGCAAGATGGAGGACGTGATCTTCGCGGGGACGCGCGATCGCAAGCCTCTGGGCATGGCGGAAGTGTCGCTGACGCTGGTGGATCCGGAAGCCTATGAGGGGTCGCTGCTGGCCGAGCCCGAAGTGGTGATCGACGAAGCGGAGCCGGACTGGGACGAGGAGAAGCTGCGGGCCGAACGCGAGGCTGAGGTCGAGGAGATCATTGCCGAGTCGCAGCCGGGCGTCGCGATTGAAGGCGAGAACCCAGAGGAAGGTCAGCCGAGCGCGGAAGGCGTCCTCGTGAGCGGGACTGCGACCGAGGGCGAGAACGGCGTTCCTGCCGTGGTGCTGAAGATTCGCCGGAGGAAGTTCAACCGCACGCCGCAAAAGGGCGAGATGGAGTTGACGCGGCGGCTGTTCCGGACCGGCGACAGCGAGTACCTGCTGAACGGGAAGCTGTGCCGGCTGCGGGATATCCAGGACATCTTTATGGGGACCGGCCTGGGGCCGGAGTCCTACGCGATCATCGGGCAGGAGCGGATCGGGCAGCTGCTGAGCTCGCGGCCGCACGACAGGCGCGCCATCATTGAAGAAGCGGCGGGAATTACGCGCTTCAAGACAAAGAAGCGGCTGGCTGAGCTGCGGCTGGAGCAGGCGAAGCAGAACCTGGCGCGCGTGAACGACATCTTCGAGGAAGTCACGCGGCAGATGGCTTCGCTGAAGCGGCAGGCGGCGAAAGCCGAGCGCTACGGCAAGCTGCGCGACGAGATGCGCGCGAAGCTGAAGGTGGTTCTGGCAAGCCGGATCGCGCAGATGGATGCGCGGCACGCGGGGCTGGAAGCGGAGATCGCTTCGCTGACGGAGAAGATCGACGCCGGCACGGAGCGGGTGAACGGCCTCGAGGCCGAGCACACGACGCTGATGGAACGCGGCTATCTGCTGGAAGATGCGGCGAAGGACGCCGAGACGCGCGCGAACCAGCGGGCCGTGGAAATCGAGCGAGCGGACACGCGGCACCAGACGAATCAGGAGCGCATCGCTGAGCTGGATGTGAGGATGGCCGCGGCGCAGGCGGAGCTGGAGCAGGCGGCCGAGCACGTCCGCAGCATGACGGCGGAGCGTGAGGCGCAGCGAAGCTTCCTTGAGACGGCCGAGCAGGAGGCGACAGCGTTCCGGGAACAGGCGCGGCTGAAACAGGATGCGATGCGGTTGGCAGTCGCGGCGGTTTCCGAGGCGGAATTGCAATCGGAGACTGCGCGTCGCGTGGCGGCTCAGCTGTTGTCGCAGGTGAGCAACACGCGGAACCAGATTACGCAGGGTGAAGAAGCTCTGGCGTCACTGGTGCGCGAGTCGGAACGGCTGGGCGTGGAGATGGAATCGGCGCGGCGCGATCTGGAGGCGCTGGGCGCCGAGCGCGGGCAGATGTCGATGACCTTCGAATCCGTCACCGAAACGCTGCGGCGGCTGGAAGGCGAGATTGGGACGCTGCGCACCGAGATGGAGACCAATCGCGCCGAAGAGCTGCAGGCGCGGCGCCATGCCGATGCGCTGCGGGCGGAGCATGCGACGCTGACAGGACGGCGGACTTCGCTGGAATCGCTGATCCGCGAGCACAGCTACTCCACCGACACAGTGCGGAAACTCTTCCAGGCGAACTCACTGGGCGGCGGACTGGCGCCGGTGGGCACGCTGGCGGACTTCCTCGAAGTCAACGGCGAGTACGAAAGCGTCGTCGACGAGTTCCTGCGCGACGAGCTGAACTACATCGTGGTGAAGAGCTGGGACTCAGCGCACGAGGGCATGCGTCTGCTGAAGGCTGGCGTGGATGGGCGCGCGACGTTCCTCGTGCATCCTGAGGACGCGCAGGCGAAGTTCTCGTTTGCGGCGGGCGATGCCACGTACGAGAATCACTCGGCTCGGCCGGTGGTGCCGCTGCGGAACTGCATTCGCGTGCTGGACGGGTTCGGGCGTTCGCTCGAGGTAATTCTGCCGAAACTGCGTGACGGCTATGTTGCGCCGGATTCGGAGACGGCTCGCTCGCTGGCGCTGGAGAATCCTTCGGCGTTCTTCCTCTCGCCGTCTGGCGAGACCTTCCACAACGTGACGGTGACTGGTGGCAAACCGGGCTCGGAAGGTCCGCTGGCGCTGAAGCGCGAGCTGCGCGAGACGCAGCAGAAGCTGGCGCACGTGGAGCGCTCGTTGTCCGACGCGGAGACGCGTACGGCGACGCTGGCGAAGACGGTGGCCGACCTGACGAAGCTCATCGATGCGAAATCGGAAGAGCGGCGGCAGGCGGAGAAGGAGAGCGCAAACCAAAGCGCCGCGCTGAAGCAGATGGAGATGGAAGTGCAGCGGCTGGAACGGCGGCTGCATGACTGGACGCTGGAGAGCGAGCGCAATCGCGACGCCCGTTCGGGGAAGGAAAATTTCCTGGAGCAGCGGCGCGAGGAAGCGGTGCGGCTGGAGGCCGAGCATCGGCAGGCGGAGTCCGGTATCGAGGAACTGCAGCGGCGGGTGATCGAACTGCGGACGGCCCGGGATCTGGCCCAGCAGGAAGCGGCGCAGATTTCCGCGGAGCTGGCCGGGTTGGAGGAGCGACGGCGTGGCGCGGAACAGGCGTTCGCGCGCATCGACCGGATGTTCCGCGAGCTGGAAGCGCGGGTGGCACAGATCGAGCAGCAGCTGGCCGCGGCGAAGGCGGAGCAGGAACAGCGGGCGCGGGAAAACGAGCAGCTGGTGGCGACCCGAGCGCAGCTGGTCGAATCGCGGGATACGGCGCAGAAGGAAGCGTCTGAGGCGCACGAGCAGATCACCGCGTTGCGGGCGTCGATTGCCACGATCGAACAGGATCTGAAGGCGCTGCGGGCAGAGATCGACGCGCAGCGGGAAGCGCGGGGCACCGCGGGCAGCCTGGCGGCGACGCTGACAGCAGAGCTCCGGCACGCGGAAGAGGCATGCGTAGCGGACCTGGGCGTCGAGGCGACGACCCTGCGTGAGGACGGCGACTTAGTCCGGATCGAAGGCGAGGCCCTGGCGGCGGAGGATGTCGAATGCCGCGAGATGAAGCAGCGGCTCGAGAGCATGGGCCCGGTCAACATGATGGCGCTGGAGGAGTACAACGAAACAGCCCAGCGGCACACGTTCCTGGAGACGCAGCGGAAGGATCTGCTGGACTCGATCGACAACACGCAGGCAACGATCAGGGAGATCGACGAGATTTCCCGGACGAAGTTCGACGAGGCGTTTGCGCGGATCAACGAGAACTTCAGCGCCACGTTCGGCAAGCTGTTTGCCGGCGGCCAGGCGTTTATCCGGCTGACCGACGAGGAGAACGTCGCCGACAGCGGCATCGACATCGTCGCGCAGCCGCCGGGCAAGAAGCTGCAGAACGTGCTGCTGCTCTCTGGTGGCGAGAAGGCGCTGACGGCGCTGTCGCTGCTGATCGGGATCTTCCTGTATCAGCCGAGCCCGTTCTGCGTGCTCGACGAAGTCGATGCGCCTCTGGACGAGACCAACGTGGGACGCCTGGCCGACATGCTGCGGGCGATGGCGGATGAGACGCAGTTCGTTCTGGTGACCCACTCGCGGCGGATGATGCAGGCCGCGGACATGATCTACGGCGTGACCATGCAGGAGCCGGGTGTGTCGAAGGTCGTCAGCGTGCGGCTGGGCGGCCAGGATCATCCGCGCGCCGGGCGTGCGGCCGAGGCTCGGCTGGCGACGGCGTAAAAACAGGGATTAGGGGTTAGGGATTAAGGTTTAGAAGAGCTCGCCAGGCAAAGACTGCGAGTGAACGCTTGGCTGCTTTGCCGGGGATCCGGTGGCAAAGCGGCCGCGGTCTGGAGTAAAAGGGACTCCATGACCGAGACGGCTTCCGCTGCTCCAACAGAACTCACCACCGAGCAGGTGGTGGAACTCACGCGACGACTGAATTACGGCACCTGGCGCTTCCAGAAGGGCTGGAACCCCATGCATCTGGCCGACGCCGAAGGGTGCTACTTCACCGATGGCAAGGGGAAGCGCTATCTCGACCTGTCGGCGCAGCTGATGTGCGTCAATCTGGGGCACAAGAACCCCGCGGTGATCGCGGCCATCGCGGAGCAGGCGGAGAAGCTGGCCTTTGCCTCGCCGGCCTATGCGACCGAGGCACGGGCAGAGCTGAGCCAGAAGCTGCTGGAAGTCTTGCCACAGGGACTGTCGAAGTTCTTCTTCACGACCTCAGGGACCGAAGCGAACGAGGCGGCGTTCAAGATTGCGCGCATGGTCACGGGGAAATCGAAGATCCTGGCGAGGTATCGGTCGTATCACGGATCGACGACCGGGTCGATTGGGGCGACCGGCGGCTTGCGGCGCTGGCCGATGGAGCCGGTTGGCGGCAAGGGGCAGGGTTTCGTCTTTGGGCCGGAGGTGAACTGCTACAAGTGCCCGATCCGGCATACGTATCCACAGTGCGGGATTGCATGTGTGGACTATCTCGAGCACATGATCCGCAACGAGAGCGATGTCGCGGCGGTCATTGTCGAGCCGGTGGTGGGTACGAACGGAGTTCTGGTGCCACCGCCGGAATACATGCCCATGCTGCGCGAGATTTGTACGCGCCACGGTGTGCTGTTGATTGCCGATGAGGTGATGAGCGGGTGGGGTCGCACAGGGGCGTGGTTTGCGATGGACAACTGGGGGGTAAAGCCGGACATTCTCACAACCGCCAAGGGCATCACGTCAGCCTATGTGCCGCTGGGGCTCTGCGCAACCACGGCAGAGATCGCCGCGTACTTCGACGATCACTACTTTGCGCACGGGCACACGTATGAGGCGCATCCGATCACGCTGAAGCCGGCGGTGGCGACCATTCGCGAGATGCAGCGCCTGGATCTGGTGAATCGCGCGAACCGGATGGGATCGTGGCTCGAGCCGAAGTTGAGGACGCTGCAGGCGAAGCATCCTTCCGTTGGAGACGTGCGCGGCTTGGGGCTGTTCTGGGCGCTGGACCTGGTGAAGAATCGGGAGACCAAAGAACCGTTCAACACGATGCAGGACAAGATCGAGGGCAAGCCGACGGTTGTCGATCGGGTTTCCGCGGAGATGCTGAAGCGCGGAGTCGCCATTCAGTCGTGGGTGAGCCACATGGTGATTGCGCCGCCGCTGATCGTGGAGGAGAAGGATCTGGAATTCGGGCTGGAGGCGCTGGACGCGGCGTTGGCCATTGCTGATGGGGAAGTGCGGTAAAACGTCCACCACAGAGGACACAGAGAGCACAGAGGTTTCTTGCCACAACGCAAAGACCCTCAGAATTCTCCGTGTTCTCTGTGCGCTCTGTGGTGAGTTTTGCTTACCGGTGCTTGATAAAGTGCCCGCTCTGCAGTTCGGTCATGGCCTGGCGGAGTTCTGCCTGGGTGTTCATGACGATGGGACCGTACCACGCGACCGGTTCCTCGATCGGCTTGCCGGAGACAAGGAGGAACCGGATGCCTTCCGGTCCTGCCTGGACCTGGATTTCGTCGCCGCGGTCGAAGAGGACCAGCGAGTGGTTGGTCGCGTCGTAGACGGGTTGCGCATTCGGATCGACACCCGATTCGGTAAGCACAGCCTGCGGGTTCGAGGCATCGCGGAAGGTTCCCGCGCCGGCGAAGACATAAGCAAAGGCATTCCGCGTGGTCTCGACTTTCAGACGCCGCTTTTTGTTGGGCGGCACTGAGACGTCGATGTAATTCGGGTCGGCGGCCACGCCTTCGACGGGTCCGCGCTTGCCCCAAAACTCGCCGCAGATGATGCGAGCGGTCGTGCCGTCGTCCTCGGTGACCTCGGGAATCGCCGCGCTGGGGATGTCCTGGTAGCGCGGGTCGGTCATCTTCAGCGAGGAGGGCAGGTTCGCCCAGAGCTGAAACCCGTGCATGCGGCCGCGGTCGTCGCCCTTGGGCATCTCCTGGTGCAGGATGCCGCTGCCGGCGGTCATCCACTGGACGTCGCCTGCGGTCATTTTTCCCTTGTTGCCGAGCGAGTCGCCGTGCTCGACGGATCCGGCGAGGACGTACGTGATGGTCTCGATGCCGCGATGCGGATGCCAGGGAAATCCCGCGAGATAGTCGGCGGGATTCTCGTTGCGGAAGTCATCGAGCAGGAGAAACGGGTCGAATTCTTTGGTTTTGCCGAACCCGAACGCACGCTGGAGGCGCACGCCCGCGCCTTCGAGGGTGGGTTTCGTCGACAGAACTTCCTTGACTGGCCTGAGAGACATGGTGACCTTCTTTGCTGGGGAGACTTGAGTGTCACTCTGTCAGATTCGCGAGAACGCCGAAGGATTCAGGGCTGGCCGACTGCTCGCCGCCGCGGGCCAGCGTGCCTTCAGGGTCACTTCGCAGTTCTCATCATGATCCTGAGGTTGATGATGCAAGTTGATGAAAGGGAATGGGTAATGCAGCCGATCTCGTGGGTAGTGGGGAGATCGGCTGCATCCGGACTAGCGCCAGTGGCCTTCGACCCAGACATAGCCGCCGTGGACTTGGCGCCAGTGGCCGCCGATCCAGATGGCGTGCGGGCGAGGCGGTTGAGCCCAGCGGCCGGAGACCCAGACGTAGCGAGCGCCGTCCCAACGATGATAGCCGCCGACCCAAACCCAGCCAGCGTGGGGACGCGGACCAGGATGCTCGACGACAACCGGAGGCGGTCCAACGCGGACTACGATGCGCTGCGCAAAGGCCGGAGGCAGGCTGAGGAGCGCGGCCGCGGCAACCAGGAGAAGCTTCTTCATAAGTGGGTTTTCCTTTCCCAAGTGGAGTTCCGTGAGGGCGATGCTCATGCTGCGTCATTGCCGCTCAGGGGATGAAACACGAAGGCTGGGAAGAGGTTGCGCTGGCTCCCGCGGAATTGCCCGGCGCGTTATCGGCTGGAGAGAAGCGCCCAGGCGATCAGCGTCTGGCCCGTTTGGCCGCTGGTTTGTTCGGTCTCGGCGGTGAGCGACGTTTCCAGGTCGTCGCAGTCGAGGTGAACCTCGCAGGCGGCGATTTGATCCGGCGTCGCGCCGTGGAAGCAGAGCTCGCAGACGCCGAGGCCGCCTTCGACCGGCAACGGAGGCCCGAAGAGGCGACAGGTCATCGGTCGAGCGGCGTAGAGATCGCAGAGGCCAGTTGCCGGATCGAGAGCGGGACAAGGCTCGTCGTTGGCGAAGTCGTCGAGGAGGTCGGCGCGGGTTTCGTCCAGAGCGCCGGTTGCGGGATCGCCGGGAAAGCCGGGAGAGAGACGCGCGACCGAGGCTTCGGCGCGGCTGCGAACGGCTGCGGCGCGAGCAGGATCGGAAGCGGCGAGCGAGCGGAGACCTTCGCGGAGACGAGCGGCGTCGAGCTGCGAGATGGGAAAGACGCCGATGCAGCACTGCGTGCAGCCTGGAGCGCAGAGAAGCCACGAGCCGGAACGGCGACAGCGGCATCGACGATCTGGACGAGGTCGGCGTCGCGCGCGGGAACCATGCGTTCAGATTCGCGGAGTCTCGATTCGATGAAGAATCCGTCATGCGGCGACGGTATTCTCGATGGTGCATGCGCGGGCACCTTGGGAAGAGGGGGAAAGGGTTGAGATCCTCAGGCGCGAGAAGCAGGCGAACGGCGCTGCTGGCTGCGGCGGCAGTGAGCTTCATCTTCACGGCGAGATGGGCGACGGCGCAGGAAAACTACGAAATTCAGGTGTATCCATCGGAAACGATGCAGCCTGGAGTTTTGCTGACCGAGCTGCACAGCAACTACACCGTGGAAGGAAGCACGAGTCCTTCGTTTGGCCTGCAGCCGACGCAGGGCGAGGAACACGAGACGGTGGAGTTCACGCAGGGAATCAATCCCTGGTCGGAAGTCGGGTTCTACGTCTTCACCGAGGAGAAGAGCGGAACCGGCGTGCAGTGGGTGGGCGACCACATTCGGCCTCGGGTGCGGATTCCGCCGAGCTGGCACTGGCCGGTGGGCGTGAGCCTTTCCAATGAGATCGGGTATGCGCGCGCGGCTTACTCCAATCCAACGTGGTCTTGGCAGATCATGCCGATCGCGGATCAGACGGTGGGGAAGTGGTACTGGTCGGTGAACACGACCATGAACTGGGGCATTCATCCGACGTCGCTGGCTCCGGGGACGCCGAAGTCCGTCGTGGACTATTACTACCGTGATGTGTCGCCGCACGGGGTCACGTTTGGCCCGGCGGCGACGGTAACGTACGCGCCGAACAAGTACTACAACTTCGGCATCGAGTATTACGGATACTGGGGCGAGCTTGGCCACTTCGTGAACCTGCACAACCAGCAGCAGCAGTTTTTCCCGGTGGTGAACCTCTTCGTGTCGAAGAAGTGGGAGATCAACTTCGGCGCCGGGTGGGGAGCGACGGCTTCCACCGATCACCTGATCGTGAAGGGAATTCTGGGCCGGTACTTCAACTGGGGCGATCTGCGCAGGACGCATCACGTTCCGCATCCGCAGTGAGGGGGGTACCCCCCCGGGGGTGGTAAGAGGCAAGTTGCAGATTCTGCGAAGGATGGAAGGTAATACCTTTTGGGTATTACCTTGACTTGCCCTGTTTCCGGTGCAGCCGGGAGTTTTCCCACTCGGCCGAAAAGGAGGGCCGAAGCGGGGCGGCTGGTGTTCCTCGTCAATTGTCAAAGATCCAGGACCGTCGCGGCCTGGGCCGCGCCCTGAAAGGAAAAAGCTCTGTTCGCGAGTGGCGGACAGAGCTTTCCTGTCTTTGAGGCTAGCGAATGCGGCGGGGTGGAGCAAGGGAAATCGACGGGCGGCACGGTACGAAGGTAAGGGGGCGTGTAAGGGAGCGGGGTAGGGGGCGGGCGGGCTGTGCTGTTCCGTCACCGGAGGGCCAGGCTGCGGCTCGGCTGGCCTGGGCAGCGATGGAAGGTTACCCCTTGCACTTCTACAGGGAAAGGTGGTACACCTCTCCTGTCGGAGCGAAAGGGGTCGCCGTGACGAGTCTCGATCTGCCGCAGGGAACACTGGATTTGCTGATTCTGAGAACGCTGCTGCCGGGGGCGCAGCACGGCTGGGCGATTTCAGAGCGCGTGCAGCAGGTATCGGGGAACATGCTGCGCATCCAGCAGGGGTCGCTTTATCCGGCGCTGCACCGGCTGGAGCGGCGGGGCTGGGTGAAGGCGAAGTGGGGCGCGTCAGAAAACAACCGCAAAGCGAAGTACTACGAACTGACCCGGAGCGGGCACAAGCAACTCGAGGCCGAGACGGACAGCTGGCGGAAGCTGACTTCGGCGGTGGCGATGGTGCTGGAGAGCGACTGAGCCACGTCGCTGGTGGGCGAACCGCGATTTCGGACGAGGGCGGTGTTCCAGCGGCGCGCGATGGACGCGACAAGGGAGTGCGACTCGCATTGATCCGGCGATTGCGCTGCGCTTCGAACAGGGTTTGCCGAGAGCCACGCGGCTACGGTGGCGCTAAACTACTTCGCATGATCTTCGATCTGCGCCGGAGTACGGCGATCGAAACAACAAGGCAGACGAAAGATAATGCCCCAATCTCAGCATCGTGGCGTTCGTAATAGCTACACATCGCTATCGTGTCTAGCCGTCCGGTTTTTCCAGAATCAAGCCGGAAGTCAAGAGTGGTCATGCCCTGCCGCACGAAGTCTCGCTTCATCTGTTCGTTGATGCGATAGTCGTTGATTGCCCATACGCCGAACGCGCAGGCAAAAAACAACGCGAGACTCGCGACGATCTTCATACGGCCGATGCTACTACGCAGCCAGCGCCGCAATCTCTTCATAGCTCCAACCGTGGTCCGATACGCCAGCCGCCATCGCAGGCGACTACCCCGCGATCGGGTAGTGTCTCAGTTTGCCAAAGCTGCTAGCTCTTCATAGCTCCAGACGTGGTCCGCAATCCCAACAGCCATCGCTGGAGCGATGCGGAGCGTTTTGTGAATCCGGGCGAAATTGTAATGAAGGAAATGCAGCGCCACCAGATGCGCGTGGTTCTCCAATTTCTTTGAGAAGCCATTCGTCAGTCTGGTAAAGCGCCGCATCCCCATCCTCATCGTGAGGTTTTGGCGCTCCACATAGGAGGTGCTGACATGCTTGGGATCTGGATTGCCGATGACCGCTTTCATTTCGCAGCCGATGCACTTCGCCGGGGAATAGCGGCGCTGTTCTTCGGTTGAGGGAGCGCCATAAATTTTCTGCAGAGTCGCGAAGTCCACATCCATTCCGAACGCACCCTCAACAGCCTCCAGATAGGCTTTGTGTCCGTCAGTCGTTAGCTGGACTCGGCCACGGATGCGGCTAGCGCAATCTTCCATGAAATCGTGTGCCCACGCTGCGCTGCGTCCGCCTACAAGCCAAGAGAGGCACAGCTTTGTATCGGCATCTACAGCGGTCCACGTCCAAACGTCACCCCATCCCTGGGCCTTTTGCTCCATCGTCACGTTCTTTGCCTTCGCTCCCACAAAGCACCAAATTTCGTCGCACTGGAGTCTGCGAACCCGAACATCGCGGACCGTCGCATCATGGAAATCCGCCGCCGCCGCGCCCACATCCACGAGCAGCTTTGTGACCGTATTGATCGAAACGTCCGCCATGCGGCTGGTCGAGCGGAGGCTATTTCCCTCCACAAGCATCTGGATGATGCGGGAACGATCCGTGAGGGATAAGCGATTCATGAGGAAAGAATACTGAACGCTCAGTATTTTGTCAAGCATAAAGTTCAGTTTAACGCATGACGCTAATTAGTAATTGACAATATGCTTTCAGCATCTTACTATAAGGACACGATTGGCGAGAGGACGATGGAAGTCGAGTTTCGGGACAAGACGCTGGCGCTCGTAGAGTCGGACCGCGCCCCAGAAACGCGACTGCCAATCGCTGTTATCAACTCGCTTAGGCAAAAACTGGTCATTCTTAGGGCCGCGCCAGATGAGCGGACCTTAAGAAACTGGAAAAGTTTGCATTACGAAAAAATGGACGATGAAGAACGATCCATACGACTTAACAAGCAATTTCGACTGATATTTCAGATCGAAACTGCTTGCAAGCCGAACAGAATAACGGTTTTGCGTGTTTGGAATCATGACTAGCTGGAGGGACGGGGGAGCGATGGCGGCAGCGAGTGCAAATTGGATTCAGCATCCGGGGAACTACATCAGGGAGGAAATGGATGAGCGGGGATGGAGTCAGCGCGATCTGGCGTTCATCCTGGGATGCTCGGAGCAGGCGATAAATCCAATACTGAATGGGAAGCGGGGGATCAGCCCGGAAATGGCCAAAGCGTTAGGGTCGGCATTTGACGTTCCCGCCGAGTTCTTCGCGAATCTTCAGCAGGCTTACGATCTTGCCCAGGCGAGGACTCCCGATCCAAGCGTAGCGGTACGGCGCAATATGCAGAGCACCTATCCTGTGCGCGAGATGATCAAGCGCGGATGGATTGAACTGACCGATGCGGCAATGCTGGAAGTTCAGCTAACGAAGTTTTTTGAGGATCGGGACATTCCCTATATGGCCCATGCGGCCAAGAAAAGCAGCTACGAGGAACGCGAGATCTCACCCGCACAATTGGTGTGGCTCTTCCGCGTGCGCCAAATTGCCAAATCGATCAGCGTCCCTCACTACTCAGACAAGGCACTCCTGTCAGCGATCCCGGATTTACAGCAACTCATGTATTCGCCTGAGGAAACCCGCCATGTTCCAAGGATTCTGATGGAGTGCGGTGTCCGATTCATCATTGTCGAGAAACTACCAAACGCAAAGATCGACGGCGTCTGCTTTTGGCTGGACGACGATTCCCCCGTAATCGGAATGTCTCTCCAGCACGACAGGATCGACAATTTCTGGTTCGTCCTTCGGCATGAAATTGAACACGTCCTGAATGGTCACGGCAAAGAAGAGGAAATGATCGATGCAGACTTGGATGTCATTGCAACTTCGATCACCAAAGAGGAGAGAATCGCCAATGACGCAGCGTCGAACTTTTGCGCACCAGCTGAAAAGCTCGACTCTTTCATGGCGCGGAAACATCCGTTTTATTACGAAAAGGACGTGGTTGCATTTTCGCGTATTCTTCAAAGACATCCAGGCATTGTCGTGGGGCAAATCAGAAAACGTCTCAATCGATGGGATTATCTGACTCGCTATCTGGTCAAGGTCCGTCAGTATGTGTTGCCAGGGGCAATCGCGGACGGATGGGGCCAAGTCGTACCCGTATCGCTTTGAAAAAAGGATGTGGAACGTGGCTACTAAACAGGAAAAACTTCAAAGCATCTGGCATGAATACGATGCAGAGCGAGGCCATAAACCAACAAGCGCCCGAGAAGCAGTCGAATGGGCCGTCAAAGAGGGTCGCCTGGAGCTTCCCAATGTTGACCCGTACGATGTTCTTGCTGGACAGATGTCGCAGGCCTTGCGGGAAGAATATGGCACCGATGGGCAGGGGCGCAGATATCGCGTGAATCATGCGGTTCGCGTCACCAAAGGCGGCGTGCAGTATACATTTTGGGGGATGCTGGGATTTGCCTCTCATGAGCACATGGAGAAGGCGTTCACGCAGCGCCGCGAACAGATTGTTGGAGACAACGTCCAGCTGAAGATCGATGTTGATGTTTACAATGACCTGAATCGCGGAAAGAATCCTGAGATCCAATTGGTTCTGGACTATACGGATGATGTGAAGGAACGCGAGGTCATGAAGAAGATGCCAGCAGAAAGCGTGAAGGTAGAGGTCGCCTAATCCTGCTTCTTCCATCGGGCACGCGCAGCCAGTCGCGCGATGTCCTGGCGCTGCTCTGCCGTCAATTTGTGAGCGCGAGACCGACCACCCTTTAACCCGCCTTGCCGACGCTTGGATGGTTTGCGCTTGTCTGCGCTGACCGAATCCTCAGCGTCTCCAACAGTGATATCGACGATCATTTTCGCTAGTTGGTTTGGATCACGCGGGCGCTTCGCCATGCCCTCAGTATGAGTTCCCCGCGTCTCTGGCGCAACCCCTACAAATTTCAAACTGAGACACTACCCGCGATCGGCTCAGCTTGACATGGCGGGAAGACCATCGATAGACTGGCCCGTCCTCACGCAGGTGAAAGCATTTCCTGCTGGATCAAGCATTGAATTTCGTCGATGCGCGAGCCGTTCCTTTCGATCCCTTAAGCCGCTTTCATGGAACTCATCGCAATGGCCTGTTTTTGCTGGTCTGTCGCTCATTCGGGTCCACGCAGGGTTCGCCTCGGTCTGTGTCCATCCGCAGGCATCGACAACGGCAGCGATTTTCGGCGAGGCATTCGCGCGGGTATGACCCCTCGCAGGGCCCAGGCAGTGGATTCCACGGTCGCCGGCATCGGCGCTGCGCGGGATCCGTAATGACGAATCGCAGGGAGCGCGTCCAGGTGAGGGGATGACGTTCTCCGCCGGGCGATGCCGCATGTCTCCAGGTTGAGACGCCGAACCAGCAACAATTTTCTTCGACGGCCCGGGCCTGGATGTCCTGGAACTAACTGACGGAAAGAGAGGAACTCCACCATGTTCAAAGCTCGCTGCGTTGTGCTGCTTTCCTGCCTGTCACTGGGCTTACCCTCGGCGTTTGCGGCGGCGGTGCCGCCGAGCCAGCTGGCCAAAGCTCTGAGCTGGAGGAGTGTGGGTCCTTATACCGGCGGACGGGTGACGGCGGTGGCCGGGATCGCCGCCGAGCCGAATGTGTTTTACATGGGCACGGCGGGCGGAGGCGTCTGGCAGACCGACGATTACGGCGCGACCTGGAAGAACATCTCCGATAAGGATTTCAAGAGCAACAATATCGGCGCGATGGCGATTGCACCTTCCGATTCGAAGGTTCTCTACGTGGGCACGGGCGACTCGGCTCCCCGCAACACGGTGCTGACGGGCGAGGGGATGTACAAGTCCACGGATGGGGGCAAGACGTGGACGTTCATCGGACTGGGCGAGACCCACATCATTACCAGGATTGTTGTCGATCCGAAGAATCCCGATGTGGTGTATGTGGCGGCGCTGGGGCACCTGTTCGCGCCGAATGCCGACCGCGGCGTCTTCAAGAGCACGGATGGAGGCCATACCTGGAAAAAGATTCTGTACGTCGATGACCAGACCGGAGCGATCAGCCTGGCCATGGATCCGACGAACGGGAGCGTGGTGTACGCGTCGATGTGGCAGATGTCGCGGACGCACTGGGGGTTTTCCAGCGGCGGACCGGGCAGCGGCATCTACAAGACGACCGATGGAGGGGCCAACTGGACGAACATCTCGCACAATCAGGGGCTGCCCAGCGGGATCTTCGGGAGGACGGGGGTTGCGGTGGCGCCCAGCCAGCCCAATGTGGTGTATGCGCTGATTCAGGCGGAGTACAAGGGCCAGGCGGGCGGTTTGTTCCGCTCCGACGATGCCGGGCAGAACTGGAAGCTCGTGAACAACAGCATGGACATCACGCAGCGGGCTTTCTATTACTCGGAGGTGTATGTCGATCCGAAAGACCCGAACACCATCTATCTGCCGAATGTCGGGTTGTATGTGTCGCATAACTCGGGCGAGAAACTGACTCCGCTGCATCCGCCGCATGGGGATAACCATGAGCTATGGATTAATCCCGATAACACGCAGATTTTTATTGAAGGCAACGATGGCGGGGCGACCGTTACCCTGAATGGCGGCAAGGAGTGGAGCTCTGAGGACAATCAGCCGACGGGGCAGTTTTATCATGCCAACCTCGACGATCAGTTTCCGTACCACATTTACGGCGCGCAGCAGGATCGGAGCTCGGTGGAGGGGCCGAGCGCGGTGGCGGCGGGGGTAGTTCCGCCGGTGTGGACCAACATTACGGGCGGCGAGATGAGCTGGGTGGTGCCGACGCCGGGCCAGCCTTGGATCACTTACGGCAGCGGGTATTACAGCATGGAGTGGAAGGAAAACCGCCGGACGGGGGTTTCGACGAACGTGAGCCCGTGGCCGGAGTACAAGTTTGGCCTGGCGGGCACGGGCATCAAATATCGCTACGGCTGGAATCATCATCCTGTGATGTTTGCCCCGGGGAATCCAAAAGAGCTGCTGATGGGGGCAAACGTTCTGTTCGAGACGATGGATGAAGGCATCAACTGGAAGGTGATCAGCCCGGACCTGACGCGCGATGACAAGAGCAAGCAGGCGCGGCCGGGGGGACCGATCAGCGCGGACGTGACGGGCGAGGAGATGTTCGACACGATTTCCTCGATTGCGGTTTCGCCGCGCACGGACAATGTGATGTGGACGGGCTCGGACGACGGGCTGGTTTATGTGACGACGGACGGGGGCGGAAACTGGAGCCCGGTGCGGCCGCCGCAGCTGCCGACGTGGTCGACGGTGACGTGCATTGAGGCGTCGCCGACCGACGAGGGCACGGCTTATGTATCGGCGAGCCGGTACGACTGGGACGATTTTCGGCCGTATGTCTACAAGACCACCGATTACGGCAAGCACTGGACCGAGATTACGACCGGGCTGCCGGACGACGAGTATGTGGAGAGCGTGCGGCAGGATCCGGACGACGCGAGCCTGCTGTTCGCGGGAACCAGCGGGTCGGCTTACTTCAGTCTGGACGGGGGCCAGCAGTGGCAGCCGCTGGCGCTGAATCTGCCGGCGGTGCGGGTGAGCGATGTGGAGATCCAGCCGGAGCAGCACGCCGTTGTGCTGGCGACCTTCGGACGGGGCTTCTGGGTGCTGGACAACCTGCAGTACCTGGAGCAGCTGGGAGATGCGAAGGTGGCCAGTGACGCGCCTTACCTGTTCAAACCGCAGCAGGCGTGGCTGGTGACGCGGCGTGGGGGCGGGTTTGGGCCGCGAGGCGCGGGCGGCGAGAATCTGCCGGCGGGCGCTACGGTTTACTTCCAGCTGCCGGCGGACTACAACGGCAAAACGCCGGTGACGCTGAGCTTCAGCGATGCCAGCGGCAAGCTGGTCCACAGCTACACGCTGCATTTGAAGATGAAGGAGAAGAAACCGGCGCCAACTTCGGAAAATCCTTCGGAGGCGCGAAAACAGCAGGAAGAGAAGCTGACCGCGGCGGAACCGGGGTTGAACCACTTCCAGTGGAATCTGACTTACTCGGATGCCGTGGAAGTGAAAGGCATTTATAACTCTGGATTTTCGGCCGCTTGGCCATCCGGGCCTGAAGTGGTGCCGGGGACTTACTCGGTGACATTGACCTATGGCGACATCACGCAGAAACAGCCCCTTGTGGTGACTCTGGATCCGCAGCTGCACACGACGCAGGCGGAGCTGCAGCAGCGGTTCGATCTGCTGATGCGGATTCACGAGTCGATCAACCAGCTGGATACCAGCCTGAACGCGGCGATCGATGACCGCGACGCGCTGCAGAAGGGCGGCGCGTCCGGCAGCCAGGCCGAGCTGGACCGGCTGAATCATGACATCGACGACCTGGTGGATCTCCAGATCCAGTCGGGCGAAGGCGCGCTGGTGTATCCGCCGCGGCTGCGCTCGTGGCTGTCCGCGATTTCGGGACAGATCAGCATGGCGCTGGTGCCACCGACACCGGCGATGGTGGAAGTGGCGGAGGGATACATCAAGGACGCGGATGCGGGGGTCGCTCGCCTGCAGGATGACGTGGAGGCTGCGAACAAAGTGCCGCATCCCTGAAATGGGATGAGTCGATGAGGGCCTGCGGGAGCGCGAGGAGAAGCGCTCCCGGTGGGCACGGGGCGAGATCGTGTCCGGGATCAGCGGGCGGGGGCGGCTGAGCCGGGTTGCGGCAGGCCGCCGTCCGGCGAAGCCGGGTTCGATGTGCGGTCTGCGAACGCCCAGAGATGTCCAGTAGAGAAATTCGCAATCGAGCAGCCGGCGATCGCGATGCCGTTAGCGGCGATAACAGGCAGATGGGCGAGGTGGACGAGGACTCCCGTGAGGGTGAGATTGCCCAGCATCGAGATGAGGCCATTGGACAGGTGAAAGCGGATGAGCTGAGCCGGCCATGGGGGAGGGCGGAGGCGGTCCCGCCAGGTGTAGTGCAGGTGCCAGACGAAGTTGTGCAACAGGGTGAGTTCGATCGCCGCCGCGGTCGCCGCGAAGTAGTGACCGTGCATCCAGCGCACGAACACTGCCAGAGAAGTCAGCTGCACCGCCATTCCCATGACGCCTACAAGATTGAATTTGCACCAGCGGACAAAGAGCTTCACGGAAGCGGCTCCTGCCGGTAAAGCTGCGCGGTGTGTTCCAGGGTCACGGCGACAGCGATCAGGAACATGGCGGCAGCGGCAATGGAGCCTCCCAGGTCGAAGAGCAGCATGCGATGACCGAAGACATTTGCGTACGGACTGCGCAGCAGAGCGATGTTGCCGGCGATGAGCAGGAGGCGAATCTCGGTGGGACCGAAGCAACCCTGGGAGAGCTGGAAGCACGAGAGTGTGTGGGTGGCGAGGTAGCTCTCGCTTGCCAGCAGCAAAAATGCGACAAGCATGGCGACGGCCGCGGGCCAGTGGATAAATCCGGAACAGCCGAGTCCGATGATGAGCGCGAGGGCTCCGAAGAGGTCCACCATGTGGTCGACATAGAAGCCGTAGCGCGGGCGCTGCTGAGAGCGCACGCGGGCCAGGGTGCCATCGAGGCTGTCGCCGAGCCAGTTGAGGGCGATGCAGGCTGTAGCGACCACCAGGGCGTAGCGGTGGTGGCGTGCAATGGCGTAAGCAATTCCAGTGGCGATCTGCGCGCCCAGCCCAAGCAGGGTGAGATGGTCTGAGTTGATCCAGAGTGGAGTGCGCGTTGCCATCCAATGGAGAACGCGCTTCTCGATCCGCGCCGTGAGGGAGCGGTTGATCCGGCGTGAGGCGGCAAGGTCTGCCGAACCGGAGAGGGTGGCCGTGGTGGCTGTATGCATTCGCTGTTTCCTTTCTGTTGTCACTGCATCTCCGCAACACGCGCGTTCCGCAGAGCGGCGCTGGTGGCGCGGAGGGTGAATGTGAGGGCGTCGCGGGGGACGCTTTCGACAAAGGGGCCGATGGCCCAGCCGAGACCGGGAGGGATCGCGCGCGTCAGAGAAACCGATTCGATCTGCAGGTACACTCCTCCGTCGAGTTCCTCGCAGATCCAGTACGTGTTCTGACGCCAGAGATAACCGTGTTCGGCGGTCGCACTGAGCGCATGGCCGCTCGATCCGATTTCAGCGATTCGGGTGCTGCGCGAAACGCTGTAGCGCAGCCGGGGACTGAGCTCGCCGAAGGACACTTCGCAGGTGGTGTCCATGGTCACGGTCAACACATGCCGCTGGCGCAGACGCATCCGGACCGAATAGCGGTCCCCCTGCTGCGCGATCACACGCGCCTCAAGCACCTGCGGAGCGTAGATCCCCGAATAGTGATTGAAGTCCTGCATGAGACGGGTGAAGTCCGCCGCGGTTGAACCGGGGACGAATGCGGCAGCACGCCAGTGATGCAGCATTGCTCCGGGCAGGGCGTCGGGAGCGGGAGGTGTCAGGCGCTCAACGATCATTTCTCCGTCGCGAAGGCGACGGCGGTTACCGGGATCGGAAAGCAAGGAACCAGGGAACGCGATCGACGACTGACGCTGCCCGGTGAGCCGGGCTTCGACGGCGTCGACATACGCATTGAAGGTGGCCACTGCGGCCGGGGCTGGCTGTTGCGCCAAAGAGCTCGGGACGGCGAGCCCTGCAAGCCCGCAGCAGAGGAGCAGCGACGGGATTGGGAAGAAGGAGGTTCGGCCCTGCATCATGTTCGACACCCTGCTCCTGAACCGCTCCCGGGCTCAATGCATGGAAGGTCGTTCGGGGAAGAATGATTCTCACGGAGCAACCCATTGCAAAGGTGCGAGTTACGGGGATTCATCACCCGTACATTTGGTGGGAGGCGTGGAGTTCATCAGGTAAACTCGACCCCAGACATGTCGGGGGTCGGGCCAGCGCTGCGCTATCGGTTTGGCATCTTCGAGGTTGACGCCTCAACGGGTGAGTTGCGTCGCCAGGGTGTCAGGGTCAAGTTGAACGCCCAGCCCTTTCAGGTTCTTTGCCTGTTGCTCGAGCGGCCGGGCCAATTGCTGACGCGCGAACAGATTCGCGACTCGCTTTGGCCGGAGAGAACCTTCGTCGACTACGAGCATGGTCTGAACTCAGCAATCAACCGGATTCGCGAGGCGCTGGGCGATACAGCCAGCAGCGCGCGGTACGTGGAAACGCTGGCACGGCGTGGGTATCGCTTCGTTGCGCCGGTGGTGCGGATCGTCGCGGAGGAGTCGGCGGCGTCTCCGACGGCAGAGCCGGGAGCCGCTGACGGTGGCAAGCTCCGAATTGCGTTACCCAGCGTGGTGTCGATCGAGTCTCAGGGTCAGGCCGGGCTGCGCATCCTTGCCGAACCAGACGAGTTGCCGAAGATGTCTTATCCGGCGACGCAGTGGGTGTTCATTCTCTTCCAGGTAATGTATCTGGGATTCTATGTGGGGGCTCTGGCGAATCTCGCCGAGATACAGGACCTGATTTCGATTCTGGCCTATCCCAATGTCGTCTTCGCCCTGATCGTCGCGACGGCGACAGTTCTGATTCTGCCGCGCGCCTATTTGCTGACCGCGGTGGTGCTGCACGCGCCGGGTATGCGCGAACGGTATCTCAGGCTTTGGCCGTTCCTGTTACCTTTCGACGAACTCTGGGCTTTATCGCCGTTTCTTCTGCTGCACCACATCAATTTTGGGGTGGCGCTGGCCTGTACGGCTCCGCTGGTGTACGCGCCGTTTGCCCAGCGTTCGCTGGTGCTGATGGGCGCGGGCGGTGCGCCGCCAGAGCCGACCGAGACAACGTAGGACAACGCACTCTGTCCGAAGGGGCCGGCTACCCGTGCCGCCGCAGGATCAGCGGGTCGAGGCGGCGGTTTGGGTGGGGGCGGGGGGCTGCTCGCTCAATAGCGTCTGGATGGCTTTGCGGTAGTCGAGGTCGGCGGGGACGGGGGCGAAGCGGGACATCTCCTCGGTGATGCGGAAGCTGAGGGACTTGACCAGCAGGGCTTTGCCGGTGAGGTTGAGCTTCATCTGGGTGAGCTGCCAGTTATCGTTGCCGACGTCGGTTTGCTCGAGGAAGATGGTGCCGCCTTTGTCGAGGCGGCCGATGATGCCCCAGCCGAATTCGACTTCGGCAATGACGTGCGCGGTGAGGCGGACGAGGCGCTCGTGGGAAGTCTCGATCCAGAGCTCGCCGGCCATGCCGGTGAGGATCCTCGATTCGGCGTCGGGCGGGTTGAAGCGCGGGTTGGGGGTAAAGGTGAGGTGGTAACACTGGGCCACGGGGACGGGGCCGGCCGGTGGGGGCGGCAGAGGCTCGCCGGGGATGGGGATGAACGGGGGCACGGTGACGGTGCAGGGGACGGTCGCCGAGTCGGCGTGGTAGAGGAAGGCGTTGGGGAGTTCGCGGAGGAGCTTGTCGATGCGGGCGGCGTCCTGCTTCTCGTTCCGGTGGCGGTGTTCCTGAAGGTCAGGGTGGGAGACGAGGTTATTGAGGCGGTCGATCTGGGCCTGGTGGCCGACGGGCCCCAGGGGCTGGCCATTGGCGGCAATGGTAAGAGCCACGTCGCCCTGGCGAGTCTCGATGATGGTCTGGGTGAAATCGCGACGCTCGTCGCGTTTGTGGAAGACGAAGCGGACGGGCTGGGGAGCGGCGTCGGCGGCCAGGCGTTTGGCGACGGCGCGCCGGACGAGAGCAGCGGCGTCGACCGAGGGCGGAGGGTTCTGGGCCCGGGCGGGGACCGCGAGGAGGGCGAAGAGCATCGCCCCGGCGACAAGGACGGGGAGAAGAGGCCGGGATAGGCGGCAGGGCGAAGGGTCCATGCGGGTTGAGGTTAAGGTACTCCTGGAGAAGAGGATGCCGGAATGTGCGGCGGCGAGCGCTCCGGGGCGTCCTCCAGTAGACGGGTTTTGGGGGTGGAAAGTTACGGTTGGCGGCAGAAGCGTATTCCGGAGGCGGGGGCAAGTGCTCTAAAATTACGGGTATGAATCGTGGTTTTTGGGTTTCCGGGTTTCCGCTGGCCGCGGCAGTTCTTCTGGCTTTGCCTACCGCGCACGCCCAGGAGCATGGGCGAGGGCGCAAATACAAGCCGCCACCGCCGACGTGCAATGTCACGGTGACGGTGGTGCGGGCCGACAATAAGAAGCCGGTGGAGGATGCCGCCGTGGTGTTCCATCCGCTGAAGGAAGGCAAGAACGACGGCAACATGGAGCTGAAGACCAATGAGGAAGGGAAGGTCTCGCTCAACGTGATTCCGGTGGGGGCGACGCTGCGGCTGCAGGTGATCGCGACCGGATTCCAGACGTACGGGAAGGATTACGATCTGCCGGACGATGCGAAGGAAATTACGGTGAAGCTGAACCTTCCGCAGCGGCAGTATTCGATTTACCAGAGCCACCCGACGAACGATGCGGGGCAGGCGACCCCGGTGCCGCAAAAGCCGCAGTAGGGCGGCGGGGAGGCGGGCGATGTATACTATACATCGTGAAGCGGACGCAGCTTTATCTCGAGAATGACCTGTGGAGCGCTCTGCACGCGCAGGCACGCCGGGAGAAAACGACCGTCTCCGATCTGGTTCGCCGTGCGGCCCGCGAGAAGTACCTGGGTGGAGTCGAGGAGCGAGCGCAAGCCATGCAGGCGATTGTTGGGATCTGGGAGAAGCGCTCGGATTTTCCCGATGCCGCGACCTATGTGAGGAGGCTACGGCGGGGAGATCGACTCAAGAGGCTGAGCGCTGAATGACAGTGCTCGTCGATTCCGACGTTCTGATTGAGGTTACCCGGAACCGCAATGAGGAAATCGTCCAGCGTTGGCTGGAATTAAGCCGGTCGGAAACGCTGATTCTGTATTCACCTGTGACCGCGGCGGAACTCTGGGCACGGGTGATGCCGCGTGAAGAAGAGCTTGTGCGCAGACTATTTGCATCGCTGGAATGCGCTGTCGTCGACCCGACAACAGGGACAATGGCCGGAGAATATCTGCGGCAATTTCATCGCAGTCATGGCGTCGAAGTTGCGGATGCCCTGATCGCGGCGTCAGCGGTCCGGCACGGGTCCCGTCTCTGGACCCGCAACCGAAAGCATTTCCCAATGAGGGACGTTGAGTTTTACTAAGGTACTCCGTTCCGCCTGACGGGAAATTCTGCCGGGCGATAGAACCGCTATTCTGAAGAGGCCGTGTCCTCGACCCAACAGACAACATCGGGCCTGCCTTCGCTGCATGATTTTTTTGCGCCGGGGGGCGTGCTGTCTCGCTCGCCTTTGCCGTATGAGTTTCGGCGGGGGCAGCTGGAGATGGCGCAGGCGGTGGAGCGCGCCTTCAACGACCAGCGGCACCTGATCGTCGAGGCGGGGACGGGGACGGGGAAGACGCTGGCGTATCTGCTGCCGGCGCTGCGGCAGTGCGCGGCGACGGGGCAGCGGGTGATCATCTCGACCGGGACGAAGAATCTGCAGGAGCAGCTGTTCTTTAAGGATGTGCCGTTCCTGGAGTCGCTGCTGGGGCCGCTGCGCGTTTGTTACATGAAGGGGCGGGCGAATTATCTGTGCCGGCACAAGCTGTTTGCGCTGCGGAACCAGCCGATCCTGTCCGGGCTCGAGGAGATTTCGCAGTATCAGGCGATTGCGGACTGGGAGAAGACGACCGAGACCGGGGATCGGGCGGAGATCGACGATTTGCCGGAGGCGAGCGCGCTGTGGTCGAAGCTGGATGCGCGGAGCGAGGCGTGCCTCGGGCAGACGTGTCCGGACTACGGGCGGTGCTTCATCACCGAGATGCGGCGCAAGGCGATGGAGAGCGATGTGGTGATCGTGAATCATCACCTCTTCTTTGCGGACATGGCGATTCGGCAGCAGGCAGGTGGGGCTCCCGATGCGGGGGTGCTTCCGGAGACCGGGGTGGTGATCTTCGATGAGGCGCACGAGCTGGAGGATGTGGCGTCGAGCTATTTCGGCATCAGCCTGAGCAATGTGCGGTTCGAAGAGCTGGCGCGGGATATCGAGACGCTGCTGCGCGGCGCGGGCGAGCTGAAGGCCGAGGTGCTGACGGCGGCGGGGATGATCCGGGAGCGGGCGCGGCTGTTCTTTGGCGCCTTGCCGGCACGGGCAGACGCCAGGCGGCCGGGGTCGGGCGCTGGTCCGGAGGTCAGGGGCGGCGACGGGCGGATGCCGTTCACGAATCGCGAGGAGTTCCTGGAGGCGCAGGGGGACGTTTACCTGGGCGTGCTGAACTCGCTGCATCGGATGGAAGGCGAGCTGGAGCGGCTGAAGGGCGCCGAGGAGGCGCTGCCGCTGCGGCGACGCACGGGAATGGTGCGGGAGCAGCTGAAGTTTCTGATGGAGTCGCAGGACCGGAATACGGTGTTCTGGCTGGAGCGGCGGAGCGGGCGGCAGATGAGTACCCATTTACAGGCCACGCCGATCGATGTGTCGGAGCTGCTGCGGGAGCTGCTGTTTGAGAATTATCCGAGTGTGGTGCTGACGTCGGCGACGCTGACGGTGCAGGGCGGGTTCACGCATATCCGCAAGCGGCTGGGGCTGGACGAGGCACGAGAGCTGGTGGTGCCGTCGCATTTCCAGTACGCGCGACAGGCGCTGCTGTATCTGCCGCCGGAGATGCCCGATCCGCGAGAGGCGAATTTCCAGGACGAGGCGGCGCGGCGGATGCGGCGGGTGCTGGAGATCACGCAGGGGCGGGCGTTTTGTCTGTTCACGAGCTACCAGCAGATGCGGGACTTGTACGAGCGGCTGATCATTGAGGTTGGGTATCCGCTGCTGCTGCAGGGGACGGCACCGCGAAAGGCGTTGCTGGAGGAGTTTCGCGCGACTCCGAATGCGGTGCTGTTTGGGACGTCGAGCTTCTGGCAGGGAGTGGATGTGCAGGGCGAGGCGCTGAGCTGCGTAATCGTGGACCGGCTGCCTTTTGCAGTGCCGACCGATCCTGTGGTGCAGGCGCGGATGCGGGCGATTGAGGAGGCGGGCGGGAGTCCGTTCTTTGAGTACCAGGTGCCGTCGGCGGTGATCACGCTGAAGCAGGGATTTGGGCGGCTGATCCGGTCGCTGGACGATCGCGGCGTGCTGATGCTGCTGGATCCCAGGCTGGAGCGGCAGAGGTACGGAAGGGTTTTTCTGGAAAGCCTGCCGCCGTATCGGATCACGCAGGAGATCCGGGACGTGGAAGACTTTTTTGGAGGAGGTAGGAGGTAGGAGGTAGGAGGTAGGAGGTAGGAGGTAGCTGGTAGCCCGTAGCCGGTAGCTGGGAGCCGGGAGTGCGTTGTGCGCGTCGCCTGCCCGGTTGCGCCAAAGGACGCAGGGTTTCTGGCTGTGTGACGCAACGCACACTTGGTTGTGACGCAGGTCGCAAGATGACGGAATTCTTTCAATCGTTGTGATTTCAATCACATGCGAGTGTGGGCGAGTTTGGCACGTTCCGTGCAATATCTCCGGGCATCCAGCAGTCCCCAGGAGAAAGACAATGGAACGGAATCAGGGATGTCAGCAGTGCCCGGCGCGCGGTAAGCACATGTTCTGCAGCATGGACGGCAGCTCGCTTGAGAAGTTCGACGGCATCGGGACTCCGGTGCAGTTCGGCAGCGGCGCGGTGATCTTCCGCGAAGGCGACAATTGCGGAAGCGTGCACGTTCTGTGCTCGGGACGGGTGAAGCTGTCGGCGACGAGCCGCGAAGGGCGGACGCTGATCCTGAAGATTGCCCGGGCGGGTGAGGTTCTGGGGCTGTCGGCGGCGCTGGCGAATCAGCCGTTTGAAGTGACGGCGGAGACGGTGGAGCCGTGCCGGATGAAGACGATCCGGCGGCAGGCGCTGATCGATTTTCTGGATCGCAACCCCGATGCCAGCATGCGTGCGGCGCGGGCTGTGGCGCAGGAATACAAGGCGGCCTTCAGTGAAGTGCGGCGGCTGGCATTGCCGGCCACGGCGTCAGGCCGGGTGGCGAACCTGCTGCTCGACTGGAGCCGGGAACAGGCGCCGGAGAATGCGCCCAAGGGCCGCTGCATGATGCCGCTGACGCATGAAGAGATCGCTTCGATGACCGCGACCACGCGCGAAACCGTGACGCGGGTGCTCGGCCAGCTGAAGCGGGACAACCTGATTCAGATTCACGGAGCCGCTCTGACCGTTCTGCAACCTCAGGCGCTGGAAAGGCTCGCGGTTTAGCAACAGGTGCGTTCACGAAAACGCTGGTGAACGCACGGAGGGCCCTCCCCCCATAGCTGTGAAGTTTTCGTTGTAACCTGCAATTCTTTTGAGGCGGCCGCGAGGCCGCCTTTTCTTTTGCGGGGTTATTCCTGGTACCAGGGAATGTTGATGACCACGATGCGCTGACCGCCTCGCACGAGAAGCAGCAGTTTGAGGAGGTTGGCGCGCTGGTTGTGGAGCAGGTTTTCCCACCAGTGACGGACGACGAGCTCCGGAACCAGGACGGCGATATGGCGGTCGGCGTGCTCGCGTTCTTCCGAGAGGATGTAGTCGAGCAGCGGCATGAGGACGGTGCGATAGGGGGACTGAAGGCGCATGAATTTGGGTTCGGTGCACCCGGCCTCGCGTATGGGGTCGAGGATCTTCTCTTTCCAGAGCAGGTGCAGCTCATCGGAGCCATGGCTCTCGTCGGGCGTATCCACGTGAACGATCTGCAGGTCCGGGGAGATGGAGATGGCGAAGCGCAGTGCTTTCTCGGCGATGCGGCTCCAGCGGTCCATGGGAATGATGACGATAGGCGGGTGGATGTTGGTGACGCGCAGCGGATTGGAGATGGTGGTCTCGCGGCGCACGCGCCGGTAATGGCGATTGACGGCGACCATGGCGAGGATCATGAGGGGGATGAGCAGCGCGGTGACCCAGGCACCCTCGACAAACTTCGTCACCAGGACAACCACGGTGGTAACGCCGGTAGCGACGGCTCCGGTGCCGTTGACCAGCATGCGCAGGCGGGAACCAGGGCCGCCGAGACGCTTCCAGTGCACGACCATGCCGGCCTGGGAGAGGGTGAAGGCGAGAAAGGCGCCGATGGCATAGAGGGGAATGAGGCGGTCGGTGACGCCGCCGAAGAGAATGAGCAGAAGCGCGGTGAGGGTGACGAGAACGTAGATGCCCCAGGAATAGAGAAGACGGCGTCCGCGGAGCGCGAACACATTAGGGAGATAGCGCTGGAGAGCAATGGCGCGGGTAAGGCGGGGGAAATCGGCGAAGGCGGTGTTAGCGGACAGAGCGAGGACCAGCAGGATAGAGCCGATGGTGAGGTAATAGAACCATCCGCGGCCGAGGACCGCGGCGGTGAGCTGCGACAGGACGCTTTGATAGCCGGGCCGGACAGGATCGGTAGCGCCGACGTGGTAGATGCGGCACAGTTCAGCAATTCCGGCGAGAAGGACGATGAGCAGCGCGATGATGACGGTGAGCGAGCGTCGGGCATTTTTGGTGGTGGGATCGCGGAAAGCCATCACGCCGTTGCTGACGGCTTCGACGCCGGTCATCGCGGTGCAGCCGCTGGAGAAGACGCGCAGCAGAAGCCAGAGGCTGACGGCGGTGGTGGCCGCGGGCAGGGGAGCGGGTGGCACGACGGCGGTGGGATGACCGCCGGCGGCGACGGCGCGGAAGACGCCGACCCCGATGACGGTGAGCAGGGTTCCGAGAAAAAGATAGGTTGGGATGAGAAAGACCACGCCGGTATCGCGGACGCCGCGCATGTTGACGAGGGTGAGCAGAGCGAGCACGGCCAGGCAGATCTGCAGGGTGTGGGGCTGCAGGGAGGGGACGGCGGAGATGAGGGCGCCCACACCGGCGGAGATGCCCACGGCGGCGGTGAGGACGTAGTCAATCATGAGCGCGGCGGCGGCGAGCAGGCCGGCACGATAGCCCAGGTTCTCGCCGGCGACGGTGAACGATCCGCCGCCGCGCGGATAGGCCTGAATGGTTTGCGAATAGGAGAAGTAGAGGATGACAAGGAGGGCGAGGATGGCGACGGTGACGGGGCCGATGAAGTGAATGCCGCCAAGTCCCAGAGGGATGAGCAGGGTGAGCGCGGCTTCCGGGCCGTAGGCGGCGGAGCTGAGGGCATCGAGTCCGAAGACGGGAATGCCGGCGGCGGGGCCGATCTGCTCGCCGCGCTCTTCGGAGGTGGCGAGCGGTCGTCCGAACAGCAGGTCAGTGATTTGCATGCGGGAGTGGAATTATCGTGCCAGATTCAGAGCCTTATTGCTTCAGATGCCGGAGGAAAAAGTGGGCCATGATGGCATCGGCTTCCTTCGATTCGGGAAGGTTGGCGTCGTTCCAGAACGCGTGCGGCAGGCCTTCAAAAACGACGAGCTGGGTATTGTCGTTGCCGGCGCGGAGAAAAGCGCGCTGCAGGATGGTGGTACCGCTGAGCAGGATATCGCGGCCGCTGGTGATGAAGAGCGTCGGCGGCATGTTGTGGAGATCGGCGAAGAGCGGGGAGAGGACGGGATCGCGGGGGTTGGTGGATCCGATGTATTCGGAATCGTGGGAGTTGGGTGATGGCGGCGCGAGGTAGCCGGAGAGTCCGTTGAGGGCGTACATGGCCCAGGAGTCGCCCACGCGGGAGAAGTCGCCCATGCCGGAGAAGACGCCGAGAGCTCCGGGGAGCGGCAGGCCGAGATGGCGCAGCCTGACGGCGACTTCGCCGGTGAGGATGGCGCCGGCGGAGGTTCCATAGATGGCGATGTGCTCGGGCTTGTAAGTTTTGAGGAGATCTTTGTAGACGGCGACAACGTCATCGAGGCCCGCGGGGAAGGGATGTTCGGGGGCGAGGCGATAGAGGACGGCGACGACCTTCATGTGGGTGAGGTTCGCCATCGGAATGGTTTCGGTCCAGGAGCCGGAGTCGGAGTTGAAGCCACCGCCGTGGATGTTGAGGAGGACATGGTCGGGATCCATGTCAGCGACAGGGGTGATGATGCGGACGGGAACGCCGGCGATGGTGCTTTCGGATCGGTGGACGGGATAGATCTGCGCGGAGACGTCGCCGGCGTGGTTTTGCCAGACATCGGTGCCATGGCGGCGCTGGGCCAGTGTCTGCGGAATGTTCGCGTCGGACATGGGACGGGCCAGTGAGGCCTTGGCCTGCGGGCTGAGATCGGCAGGGATGGGGATGACGCGGGTGATGTGGGCGGTGCCTTGCGGGTCGATGTAGCTGGTGTCGCGATTGGGGGCCTGGGCAGCGGTGGTGGCCTGCTGGGCAAAGGCCGCGGAACAGAGAAGGAGGAGCGAGGCGGCAAGAGCTTTCATGGATTTTCTCCGCGCGGTGAGAACCGAAGGCGAAGGATAGCAGACAGGGGAGAGTGATCTACGCGCGGAAAAGCAAAAGGCCCGCTTTCCAGCGGGCCTGCTTCAGAGGCTTAAGAGGGGTAGTCAGGGGCTAATCGAGGGTTCCCGCAGTTTTTACGCCGCGGGCAATTACAGGAAGAGACTGTTACAACCAGGTAGGTTGGAAACGCCTGAAGTCGCCTCTGGTGTTGTGTTACATAGATGCAGGAAAACCGGGGGAGTTGTATGGAGCTGTGGAAAAAATCGGCGTGGCGGAGCCATGTGTTGTGGATTCAAGGGCATGGCCCGGTATCGACGAAAGCAATTTCACCACAGAGGACACGGAGAGCACAGAGGTTCCTTTGCTGGAAGGACTTCGATCTCACGGGTGACCGACGGTGTAGAGCGCTGAGGCATGGGGCGCGAGGGTGACCTCGATGTGGTCGACGCGGCCGAGGTCGGCGCGCTTCCAGAGGTCGCGGAGGGGGCGCTTGCCGAAGGGGAAGCCGAGGTCGTCCCAGGAGAGGTTCACGTCCTGGGGGGTGTCGGCGAGGTTGAAGATGGCCACATCGTCGCCGCTGTTTTCGGGGGCAGAGGCCATCCAGACAACGAGGTTGGGCTTCCGGATGACGGGGTGGTTGTTCTCGGAATACTGATCGACGTCGAGGACTTCGGGATCGGTGAGGGCGTCTTCAGTGGCCGCGTCCATTTTGAGGAGATTGGCGCCGATGAAGAGGGGCGAGCGTGCGATGGACCAGAGCGTGACCTGGGTGCGCATCTCGTCGGTGGTGAGGCGGGAGTGGCGGGGCTTGCCCCAGCCCGGGTTGGGGCCAAGGTAGCCGAAGGGGAGCATGTCGGCGTCTGGCCAGTGGCCGGGGCCGGCGTAAGGCTCCCATGCTGCGAGAAGCGCGAACTGATTTTTGACGGCCTGGGGGAATTCCGGCGCGGAGGCGGGCTTCGACCAGAGGTCCCACACATCGTCAGAGATGCGCCAGAGCTGGGCGTTACGCGCGACGTCGTTGGCGGCTGAGAGGGGCGTGGGTCCTGGGGAGAGACTGAGGACGATGGGGCGGCCGCTTTGCGCGAGGGCCTGGCGGATCATGTGGATCTCGTCGGGCTGGTAGGGGCGGGAGATGCAGTCGACTTTGAGGTAGTCGACGCCCCACTTTGCGTAGAGGTCGGCGACGGCGTTGTAGTAGTCCTGGCCGGCTTTGTTGTTTTTCACGCCGTAGTTGTCGGAGTTCCACTCGCACGTGTTGCTGGTGTCGGCAGCGTCGGCGGCGTGGAAGTGCGAGCCGGGGATGGGCAGGTTTTGGGCGACGGCTTCGCGGGGGATGCCGTGGATGATGTGGATGCCGAAGCGAAGGCCCTGGGCGTGGACCCAATCAGCGAGCGGGCGGAAACCTTTATCGCCTGCGGCGGAAGGGAAGCGGTTGAGGGCGGGCATGTAGAGGCCGCGGTCGGAAAGGGTGTAGTCCTGATGGCCGGTGGGGTTCTCGGGGTGTTGCGCGAACCAGCCTTCGTCGATGACGACGTATTGCCAGCCGTAACGCTGCAGATGGTTGTGAAACCAGGTGACGGTATCGCGGAACTGCTGCTCGTTGATGGTGAGGCCCCAGGAGTCCCAGCTGTTCCAGCCCATGGGCGGAGTCTGGGCGATCTCGCTCATATCGTGGCGTGCGGGACGGGCGGCGACGGCGACGGCGAGAAAAGCGAGAAAGACGGGCAGGAAGAATCGGGTTGCGCCTTTGCGCATGATGGGCGGCCTCGCTGAGATCCCTGAAGGATCGGGTCGTTTCTATCGTAATCGCGCGGCGTCACGAAGGCGCATGCGGGTGCGATATACTCCTCTTTCTATGCGGGTATCCGTGATTTTGCCAGCAGCCGGTCTGGGCACGCGCATGACGCCGGGCCACACTTCGCATGCTGCGCCCAAGCAGTTTCTTGAACTGGCGGGGAAGCCGATTCTGATTCGCACGCTGGAGGCGTTTGCGGCGGTGCGGGAAGTCTCCGAACTGGTCGTAGCGGTGCGGGCGACGGAGATGGAGCGGCTGACGGCGCACATCTTCGAGCATGGCTTTGCGGAGCGCGTGCGCGTAGTGGAAGGCGGCGACACGCGGCAGGAGAGCGTCGTGAACGCACTGAAGTCGCTGGACTGCGAGCCGAACGATGTTGTCCTGGTGCACGATGCGGTGCGGCCGCTGATTGAGCCGGCGGTGATCCGGCGGGTGATTGAGGCGGTGGAGAAGCACAGCGCGGCGATTGTGGGGCTGCCGGCGCTGGACACGATCAAGCAGGTGGAGCGAACGGCGGATGGGGCGATTGTGACGGCGACGATTCCGCGGGAGTACATTGTGCAGGCGCAGACGCCGCAGGGATTTCGCTATGGGCTGCTGCGCAAAGTGTTCAGCGAGGCGGAGGCTGACGGGTTCGTCGGCACCGACGAGGCCAGCGTGGCGGAGCGGGCCGGCGTGCAGGTGTTTGTGGTGCCGGGTTCGCCGTCAAACCTGAAGATCACGCAGCCGGGCGATCTGGAACTGGCGGAGTTCTATCTGGCACAGCGCGGCCAGGCTTAGCCTGATATACCCTGACACTACACGGGAAACTCCATGGATATCCGCATTGGTTATGGCTGGGATTCGCATGCATTCAAGCCGGGCGTGCCGCTGAAGATTGGCGGGCTGCGCATCGAGCATCCGGAGGGCCTGGCGGGGCACTCCGACGGCGACGTGCTGCTGCACGCGCTGACGGATGCGCTGCTGGGCGCGGTGTCGGCCGGGGATATCGGCAGCTTCTTTCCGCCGGGCGATCCGCGGTGGAAGGATGCGGATTCGACGATCTTTCTGAACCTGGCGATGGAGGAGATCCAGAACGCCGGGTATCGCGTGGTGAACGTGGACTCGACGCTGGTGCTGAATGCTCCGAAGATCGGTCCCATTGCGGCCGAGATGCGGGAGCGGGTGGCGGATCTGCTGGGGGTCGAGCCGGCCAACGTGGGGATCAAGGCAAAGACGCCTGAAGGGCTGGGCGCGGATCACGTCGCGCAGGCCCACGCCGTGGTGTTGCTGGAGCGGATGGAAAATCCGGATGAGCTGCAGACGATGTCGGCGGTGATGCAGAGCCAGCGCGAGCTGGAAGATGTGGTGCGCGACCTCGTCAGCCAGGTGCATGGGGTGCCGGCCAAGGCGCCGTTCGATACCGACGATATTACGTAGCGTCCGGCAGGATCTCGCGCGACTGGAAGCGGGCCTTTTCCGGCAGGAACTGGACGGGGAGAGACGTTTCGACTTCCCTGGGCCGCTGCTGAACGGTCTGTTCCGGGATCATGCAGCCTTCGCCTTCCGGCAGGAGCCGGAACTGTGCGGCATCGGGCGCGGCGCGGCGGAGACGCAGCCCGGGATCGGCATAGCCATCATCAGCCAGAGCGAAGGTGCCGTAGTGGATGCCGATGGCTGTGGCTGCATTGAGGATGCGGCTGGCGTCGACAGCCTGTTCGGGCGTCATGTGCACCGGCCCCATGAACCATTCGGGGTCAAACGCGCCGATGGGCAGAAGCGCGAGGCGCAGAGGAGCAAAGCGATCGCCAATCTCCTGGAAGAAATTGCCGAAGCCGGTGTCGCCGGCGAAATAGATGTTGCCTGAGGCGCTCTCGAGGACCCATCCACACCACAGGGTGCGGTTGCGATCGAAGGGCGTGCGGGCGGCGAAGTGCTGCGCGGGAACGCAGTGGACCTTGAAGGGTCCCCAGGACTGCGACTGGCCCCAGTCGTTCTCGTGGACTTCGCGGAAGCCGATGCGGCGCAGCGCGGGCGCGTCGCCGAGGGCGCAGAAGACGGCGGGATGATCGCGCTTCCACAGGCGGCGCAGCGTGGGCTTATCGAAGTGATCGTAGTGATTGTGGCTGAGGAGGATCGCGTCAATCGGCGGCAGGTCCTCGAAGCGGAGACCGGGATCGCGGTGGCGCAGCGGACCGGAAAAAGAGACAGGGCTGGCGCGGCGCGACCAGATGGGATCGGTGAGGAGATTGTGGCCGGCCGTTTGCAGCAGCACGGTTGAATGGTTGATGAAAGTGACGCGCAGGTCGGAACCGTGAACGGCGGCGGGCGGAGGCGGACCGGGAGTGGAGGGAATCCACGCGGGCCATGGACCGGGCTTGCGGTTTCTGATCCATCGAAGCAGGTCGCGGAAGCCGTGCTCGGGAGCGCCGGGATTCAGGAAGCGGCCGTTGCGGAAGTGTTCGTCCAAATGATCCCCTCGGAGGATTAGATGGCGCCGGGGGCAGATGAGCGCAGAGAATTGAGGGCTGCGGCGGATGGGCTGGAAGCTGGCGGGGACGACGGGGCTCGAACCCGCGACCTCTGCCGTGACAGTGAACTGGAAACGCGTAATTGTAAGGAACTAGGCGTAGCGTATGGCTCCTTTTAGCGCCCGGAGGCACCAAAGGTAACACCGATCGAACCCGTATTGCACCCACGACCTCTGTCCTGTAAACCTCTGCCCAAGAATGATTTGCACCGGGGTTCTCAAGAACAGCACCAGCAAAGATTCTCGCAATCTGACGGCAGGTTGTCTAAAATTGATTTCGATGGCACATTCACAGTCGGTCAAGATCAATACGTCGATTCCGTCCGTAGCAGACTATGGACGTCGATTGGGCTTGAGCAAATCGAGACAGCGTGACTTGATCCGCCTAGTGAATCCGGATCTAGCAGGCGAAGTGCGTGTCTCCGACAAGAAGGTCTCTTTCAAATCCTCTCCAGCCAAGGCAACGATTGGGAAGGTCGTTTCGCGGGATAAGGGGACGATTGTGGTTCAGGTCTCTCCTCAGAAATCGAAGGTCTACGCACCACCGAAAAAGCTGAAGGCTTCTGATCGTTTCAAGTTGGCCGGATTGGGAGATAAAGTCCGAATCATTAGCACCGACTTGAAACCTAAATCTAAGCTGGTGAAAGTGAGTTTCGACTCGGCCGTTCCCTCCAAGTGGACTCTTGACGAGGTTGTGGCTCGTTCGAGCGCACGAGGAAAGTCCTCGAAGGTCGCAGCGAAATAGAGATCAAAGGCTAACGTTCGAATGCCACCTCCTCTGGTCGTCGTCTCAAACGCGGTTTTCTTGAACATCCCGTATGACGACGACTTTCGCGATCAATACATTGCATACATTGCCGGATTGACCAAACTGCAACTTGAACCCAAGGTCACGCTCGACATTCCCAATGGCGACAGACGCCTGAATAAGATCGTCAGGTTGATCCAAACTTGTCGGTACTCCATACACGATTTATCGCGAGTGGAATTAGATCCTGGGCCTCCGCCAACTCCCCGCTTCAACATGCCTTGCGAACTGGGCTTGGCAATCACTTGGCAGCAACTCGACCGACGCCGTCACAAATTCTTCGTGTTTGAATCGCTTCGCTACAGACTGTCCAGATCCCTTAGCGATTTGGATGGGACGGACCCCATAATTCACCTCGGCACCCCTCAAGGCATCATGGGCGGGCTGCGAGGAGCATTCCGTCGAAAAGTGCCGCCAACCGTTCCCCAAATGATGGGCGTGTACAACAAGCTCCAAGATGATTTGCCGAGAATCCTCGAAGAAGCTGGCACTGATGACGTGTACGACCCATCGGTATTTCGAGCGCTCTGTTTTGTAGCACTCCTGTTTTCAAAGTCCTGAAGGCTCGATGGCTCAGATCTCAACTCCTAAACAGGTCCGCGGCTGGATCACTCCGACGCTATTTGCTTTGGTCTCCGCTCTCTCGTGCATCGGCCGATGCATCATTCCAAGCGCAGAGCTCAAGGGCGATCCCAGCCCAGCACAGGCTTTGGAACAGTCGGAAGCTCGTGCGAAGTTCGTCGACACCTTTGTGGCAGCGTGTATGGGCTTGGGTTGGCATCAACAAGAACATCGGTTGGCACACCTTCCGTCATTCGTTTGGGACGATTCTCAAAGCGAATGGTGAAGACGTGAAGACCGTTCAGGAACTCTTGAGGCACGCGAATGGCAGGATCGCGCTCGACGTTTATACGCAGGCAGTGAACTCACATAAGCGAGCAGCTCAAAGCAAGGTTGTGAAGATGATGATTCCGAATCTGGGTGAATTGAAGGGTGCCGCTCACCCTCGAAATGCTCAATAGGTTTCCTATTGAACCCATATTGAACCCGGAATTGATTGTCACTGTGAGAGCCATACAAGACTAAGTCATTATGTTTTGTATGGCGGGGACGACGGGGCTCGAACCCGCGACCTCTGCCGTGACAGGGCAGCATTCTAACCAACTGAACTACGTCCCCTTGTGTTGCAAACCGGCGGCGTTGCACAGCCGGTTGTTTGTTGCAGCCCGCGGGACTGTCACCATCCCGCTGTTGGGATTGTAGCAAGAAAGACAGGGTTTAGGGATTAGGGGACAGGGTTTAGAAAAGCCGGGGCGCGGCGCTCGCTTCAGCCGGCTGCGGGTGGTTTGGCTGCTTCGGAGAGGCGGCGAATGACGCGGTCTTTGCCGAGCTGGATCATGACGGCGAAGAGGCTGGGCGCGACGGCCTGGCCGGTGAGGGCGACGCGGGATCCGTTGATGAGGACGCCGGCCTTCACACCTTTCTCAGCCGCGAAGGCCCGAAGGATCTCTTCGGCAGAGGCCTCGGTGAAGTCAGGCGCGGCGGCGTAGCGATGAGCGAGCTCCTGGAGGAGCGCGGGCAGCGCCGGGTCGGCGAGGAATTTGGCCACCGCAGCGGGATCGTATTCAAACTGGTCGGTGAACCAGGCGCGGAAGGAAGTGGCGAAGTCCTTGAGATGGCGGGCGCGTGGTTTGAGGAGGTCGATGGCGGAGAGGATTTCGCCGGGCGAGCGATTGGGCTTGAGGTCCGCGGCCTTCCACTCGTCCTCGATGAGCGGGAGGAGCCGGGCCGAGTTGTAAGCGCGGATGTATTCGGTGTTGAACCAGGCGAGCTTGTCGTTGTCGAAGACGGCGTTGGATTTGGAGATGCCTTCGAGGGAGAAAAGCTGGATGAGCTCATCGGAGGAGAAGAGCTCGCGGTCCTTGTAATGCGGATTCTGCTTCGAACCCGGCGACCAGCCGAGGAGGGCGAGGAAGTTGCGGAAGGCTTCGGGCACGATGCCCATGTCCTTGTAAGCGATGACGGAGGTTGCGCCGTGGCGCTTGGAGAGGCGGGTCTTGTCGGGGCCGAGGATGAGAGGGACGTGAGCGAAGATGGGCAACTGGGAGCCGAGGGCGCGATACTGAAGGATTTGTTTTGGGGTATTGGAGATGTGATCGGCGCCGCGAATGATGTGGGTGAGGCGCATGTCGATGTCGTCGGCGACGACGGAGAGGTGGTAGGTGGGAATGCCGTCGGAGCGGAGGAGGACGAAGTCCTCGAGTTCGGTGTTGGCGAACTCGACGCGGCCGAAGACGGCGTCGTCCCAGGCGGTGGCGCCGTCGGGGACGGCGAAGCGGACGGCCGCGGCGTGCCCGGCCTGGCGACGTTGTTCGGAGTCGGACGGGTCGAGAGTGCGGCAGCGGCGGTCGTACATGGGCGGTCGGCCGGCGGCGGCGGCTTCGGCGCGGCGCTTTTCCAGCTCTTCTTTGGTGCAGAAGCAGTAGTAGGCGTGGCCGGCGGCGATGAGTTTTTCGGCAGTGGCCTGGTAGAGAGGGAGGCGCTGGGACTGGAAGAAGGGGCCTTCGTCCCAGTCGAGGCCGATCCAGCGCATGCCCTCGAGGATGCCTTCGACCATGGCTTCGGAGGAGCGCTCGAAGTCAGTGTCCTCGATGCGGAGGATGAAGGTGCCTCCAAAGTGGCGGGCGAAGAGCCAGTTAAAGAGGGCGGTGCGGGCTCCTCCAACGTGGAGGTAGCCGGTGGGCGAGGGAGCGAAGCGGACGCGCGGCGCGATGGGTGCGGTATCAGTCATGGTCCAGGTTACAGGTTACAGGGTGCGGCACCGGGTACAGGGTACGGGGTACGGGGTACAGGGTGCAGAGGATCGGTAGACGGGATCGGGACGGGGGGCGGCGGGGCGGGGTCCATTCCGAACTGCCGGTATTGCGGCAGAGATTCACCATGGAGGACAGAGAAGGCACGGAGGCTTCCGATGGCATAACGGCCGAAATTTCCGGAACGCGGATCGCTGGACCGAGGTGCGCCTTGACAATCCATGGTAAAGCAGAATACTACATAGGGTGAGAGAGGACTTCCATGAAGGCAACAGCACTCTACAGGAGCGCCAGCATTCTGCTCGTTCTCGCAGCCGCGGGGAACACATACGGCGTCGTGAGATTCTGGCATGCCGGCGGCGCAATGAACCTGACGCCCCTCCCGGAAGATCACCGTGTCCTGTATGGCCCCGTGGTTCTCGCACTGGGGATCTTCTGTTCCCTTTGTGTTTTGTTCGCGGCATATCTGGCCTGGCATTTGGGTACGCTGGCGAGAACAGCTCCTCAGGCGATCGGCGCTTTGGGGTGGGTGCTTTTGGCGTATCAACTCGTCGGGGTTTACGTGAGCTTCGCTGAACTTTCTGGTCTGGTACGGATTCTGGTGGTTCTGCTTGCAATCTGTACTGGCTGGGCAGCCTGGCTATCCAGAGGTGGCCGTTCGATGTCGCCAGCGGGGGCTGCGCCAGGGCCCTGATGTAAACCCGCTCCACCCCAAAGGGGCCGAAGACGCTTTTTGGGGGCCCCTTTCGCTCAGGATGACAGCGCGGGGTGGGGAGGGTTCGTGCGGATGGGGGGAGTGTTGTCTGTATAGCTCAGGGCAGGCTCTGGGGTCATGCCCTGATACGAAGCGAGCCGATGACGATGCGCAGGTTCCCACGCTGTCGCTTCCAACGACGCGAGGCGACAAGGATGGGGCACCCGGCGTTGATGCCCGGTGTTCAGAGCGATTGTTCGGCCTTGCTGCGGGACTATCCGGCCACTGCGACGGCGTGGTAGTTGCTCTGCTCGACGAACTCTTCCCAGCGGACGCGAGCGCGATCGGGGGTCTCAGTCCTGCGCTCCTCGTAGCCGTTCATGGGTAGCCGGTTCGTGTCGGGAACGGCCACGGGCGCGTGGGAGGGTTCGGGGAGGACTGCGGCCTGCTGGCGGCTCTGGTCAACCAGAGCGCCGATCTCCTCGGCGGCCTGGCGGGTGCGGTCGACGTACTCGCTCATCTGCTCGCGGCTCCTCTCGATGAGGGAGCTGACGGCTTCGGCGGCCTGGCGGATGCGGTCGACGTACTCGTTGACCTGCTGGCGGCTGGAGTCGACGAGGGCGTTGACGCCTTCGGCTCCCTGGCGGGCGCGGTCAAGAACCTCGGCGGCCTGCTGACGGGTGTGATCGGCGATCGCGCCGACGGCTTCGGCGGCCTGGCGGGTGCGATCGACCTGCTCACTGAGCTGTTCGCTGCTGCTGTCGACCAGAGCATCGATCCGCTGACGGCTGTGCTCGACAAGGGTACTGATGGTTTCGGCGGCCTGGCGTGAGCGATCGAGGACCTCGTTCACTTGTTTGCCGCTGTTGTCGACGAGGGCAGCAACCTGCTCGCGGCCGTGGCCGACGAGGGCGCCGAGCTCTTCAGTGGCCTGGCGGGTGCGGTCGAGGACCTCGTTCACCTGTTTGCCGCTGTTGTCGACGAGGGCAGCAACCTGTTCGCGGCCGTGGCCGACGAGGACGCCGAGCTCTTCAGTGGCCTGGCGGGTGCGGTCGAGCACCTCGTTCACCTGTTTGCCGCCGTTGTCGACGAGGGCAGCAACCTGTTCGCGGCCGTGGCCGACAAGGGCGCCGAGCTCTTCAGTGACCTGGCGGGAGCGATCGAGGACCTCGTTCACCTGTTTCCCGCTGTTATCGACAAACGCGGCCACCTGCTCACGGCCGTGGCCGACGAGGACGCCGAGTTCTTCAGCAGCCAGGCGGGAGCGATCGACATACTCGCTCATCTGTTCTCTGCTGCTGTCGACAAAGGCCGTGACCTGCTGGCGGCCGTGGCCGATGAGGGCGCCGAGTTCTTCGGCGGCCAGGCGGGAGCGATCGACATATTCGCTCATCTGTTCTCTGCTGCTGTCGACGAGGGCGGCGACGTGGCGCCGGCTCTGTTCGACAAGAGCGGTGATCTCATCGGCGGCTTCGCGGGCGCGGGCGCGGGCGCGGAGCGGCTCGGTGTCCTCGGGGGTGGCGAGGGGGTAGTGCTCGAGGGTTGGGCGGCCGGATTTTGGAGCGTAGAGGAAACCGGCGACGGCGCCGGCGCCGAGGCCGGCAAAGAGCCAGGCGAAACCGTGATTTTTGTTTGCGTCGGACATTGCGAAATCTCTTCCCTGGTTGAGCTGGAGGACGGGTTAGCCGGATCCCGGAGGAGGGCGGCGCCTGGTTGGCGCAATCGTGCGGCGCCAGCTAGGGGGGAAACGTTACGTTCGGAATGATGATTGTCAGATTCGTGAGGCACTTTCAATCACGACCTGGTGAAGGGAGGTACAACTCTCCCGGGGTGCGAGTGGCACTTTGGTTGTAGCGGGGAGGGTCGTCAGAGCGCGGAAGCCGAGGTGGATGCATCGCGATGCGGATCGATCCCGGTTCGATAGAGCTCAGTTAAGGACGTGGGCGCGGGAGAGATCCTGGAGTATGAATTCGACCGGGGCTAGGGTGCGCCCGCGAGGGCGCGGAGAAAACGGGGGGCGTCCATGCGGTACTTGAAGGCCTTGCGGCCGTCGATGAAGACGACGGGGACTTCGTCGTTGTACTGGCGGCGGAGTTCCGGGTCGGCGTCGATGTCGATTTCGCGCCAGCGGAAGTCGGCGGAGGGCTGGAGCTGCGTGAGGGTGTCCTTCACCACGTCGCAGAGGTGGCAGCCCTGGCGGGAGTAGACGAGGACCTCGTGCATACGGGGATTGTAGCGGCGATGAACGCGATGGCGCGCGGCGCTGACTGTCAGACGTCTCGCCACGGAGGGCCGGGATGCTTCGAAGGAATGAGTGGGGGGTGGCGGCTGACGCAGCCGCGGGTCTTGCTATTTGTAACTGAATGTGATATAATACTAAAGGAGTTTCGGCTCAGATTCCTCTTTGGGGAGGGTGTCGATGGCGGATCGGGGCGGTGCGGTTCGGGAGTTTTTCAGCGAGTTTCAGCGCAGGGGCCGGCAGGCGGATCCTGGAGCTTCGGCGGAATTGTTTGCAGAGACGTTTCTGGCGGCCGGGCCGGACGGGGCGCGGGCGGTGGGACGAGGCGAGTTCGGTCCGGTGCTGCGGAAGCGCAGGGAGTGGCTTGCCGGTCTGGGGTCCGACGGGGCCGAGCTCGTCTCAGTAGAGGAGACATGGCTGGACGAGCGGTACGTGCTGGCTGCGACGCGGTGGCGGATGCGGTTTGGGGCGAAAGGGGAGATCGAGGTGGTGTCGAGCTATTTGGTGGATATGGGCGGGGCGTCGCCGGCGATCCTGGTGTATCTGGCGCATCAGGATCTGATGGCGGCGCTGCGGGAGGCGGGAATTGTGGGGTGAGGGCAGTGTTTGCGCGGAGCGTGACCGGGCGCCGATGGGGGAGGGGAAGTTCCCAAAACGATCCGCGAGGCGTGACTTCGGGCGGGGCCTGGAATCGAATCTCGTTGCGGAGGGTTTTGCGGAGGCGTTTGCTTCTTGCTGTGGGGTGAACCTGGCCGGCGCCTGGTCCGGGAAGGGCCTCGGCCGTGGGTGGGGTTCTGGCCGGGGCTGGGGTTCTGGGCTGGGGCGGGGTTCTTCGTCGGGACGGGGTCGCAAGGAGCATGACCGGTGGGGACGGGGGGTCCTGTGCATGGGGAATTCCCAGAACGATCCGCGGGGAGTGACTTCGGGAGGGGCGTGGAATCGAATCTCGTTGCGGAGGGATTTGCGGAGGTGTTTGCTTCTTGCTGTGGGGTGAACCTGGCCGGTGCCTGGTCCGGGAAGGGCCTCGGCCGTGGGTGGGGTTCTGGGTCGGGGCCGGGTTCTGGCCGGGGCTGGGGTTCTGGGCTGGAGCTGGGTTCTGGGCTGGGGCGGGGTTCTTCGTCGGGGCGGGGTCTGGGCCGGCCCGGGGGTTCTCGGCATGGAGAGCTTCGGCCTGAAAGGGCGCTGAATGGGCTGGGTTCAGCGCCTGGTTCGATTTGAGGGTTCGCCCTGGGAGCGGGATTTTTTCGCGGGATTCTCACAGAACCCAGGGGACGAGCGCGGCGGTGCGACGGGAGTAATTGGTGTAGACGTCTCCGAACTGGGAACGCATCCAGCTTTCTTCGAGGCGGAGCTTGTACCAGAGGGCGAGAAAGACCAGGGCGAAGGCGATGAGTCCGCGGAGCTGACCGGTTGCGACGGCGCTGCCCAGGAATCCGGTGAGGATGCCGGTGTAGATGGGATGGCGGACTCGGCGGTAGGGTCCGGCCGTGATGAGCTCGTGGCCCTCCTTAATGGTGACGGAGCGGCTCCAGTTGGCGCCCAGGATGATGCGCGCCCAGACGGCGAACAGGAGGCCGGCGACGGTGATCGCGGCGCCGGTCCAGAAACAGGCGAGAGGGTTGGGCAGGAGGCGCAGGAAGAGCCACGGTGCCAGAGGCTGCGGAATAAAAAATAAGCTGATGGCGACAAGAAAGGCGATGGTGCGCAGGACGCGGGAGGCGGTGGGTTCGATGCGCGTGGTGGCTTTGGCGCCGGCGATCCTGTGCCAGGCGATCTGCCAGTAGACGAGGAAGGCGATCCAGACAACGGGGAAGAACCAGTTGTAGAAGGCGAGCATGGTGGGTCCTTGCGATGTTGTGCTGAAAAGGATACGCCGGGCGGGGAAGATTAGTTCTGCGGGGACGGCGCCGGCACCTCACGAACGGCGAAATCGGCGGGAACCGTGAAGAGGGATGGGTCGGGATCGGCGCGGTTGAGCTGGCTGACGGTGCGGGTTTGGGTTTCGCGGGGATCGTTCGAGGAACTGGCGAGGAGGATTTTCAGGTCCGGGGAGACCCAGCGTTCGCTGACGCTGATGACGGGGCGGTCGTTACCGATTGAGGACGGTGGACGGATGCGGGTGACGCGGCGGCCGATGGCGTAGACGCCGTCGATGGATTTGCCCGGGAGCTGCTCAACGTTGACCTGGACGCCGGGGTGGGCGCGGGGTTGCTGGTCTGGAAGGTCGACGTATTTTTTGAGGCTGCCCGGACCGTGGTCGGGCAGATGGAAGACGACGGCAGATTTCCGGTCGAGGTGGAGAACGGTGAGGGTGCCAGCGACCGGATCGACGATGACGGCGGTGTGGAAGACGGGCGACTGGCCGGGGTCGGCTTCCGCTTCTTCTTTGCGGAAGCGGCCGCTGGCGTCGCGCCATTTGCGTTCGATCGTCTGGTGAGAGAGGTTGGTGCCGTCAGCGAGAGGTCGGGTCATGCTGATGGTTTCGGTGAGGGAACATGGCTCGTTGGTGACGATGCGGGCATCGTCTCCCATCCAGGCAAGGCGCGCGAGCAGCACGGGGGACTGGGCGAGGGCGAAAGGCGCGGCCAGGGCAGCCAGGAGAAGAAGGTGGAGAACGCTGCGTCTCAGCATGTTTCGGGCTCCTTTTGCAACGTACGGGGGCCGGTGGGGTGAGATTGATGCTCGCAGAAGGAAGGGCAGGGAGGCAAGGGGCGATGGGCCGGGGAAGGGGGTTGGCACTCAGGAAGAGAGGTTGCGCCAGGAGGCGAGCGGAACCTGGGGCAGGAGCAGGAGGAGAGCATCATGTTCGGGGGCGCGGGAGGCGAGCAGAGGGGAGCGGCAGGTGAAAGAGCTGGTGAGCGGATCGATTTCGCGCTGCGGATGGACCGGTGTTTCAAATCGGCTCCAGCGGAGTACTTTTGGGAGCCTGAGGAGACAAACTCTTTGAACTTTCGGCCTGGAAGGCGTTCGCTTCTTGCTGTGGGGTGAACCTGGCCGGGGGGGGGTGGCACCCGTGCTCTTTACGGGGATGCGGCGGGGTTGTGACGGCCTTACTCCGGGATTGCGGCGGATTACATGGACAGGCCGCTCCAGGAGGCGAGAGGGACGCCCGGCAGGAGTTCCAGGAGGGCCTGGTGCTCCTCGGCGCGGGAGGCACGGAGGCGGGTGCGGACCTGGTCGAGGTGAGCGTCGAGATAACCGGGGTGGCAGACAAGTTCCCAGACGGGTGGCGGGCCGTTGACCGGGGGTGGGGGCATCGCGGCGATGAGGGCTCGGAGTGTGGCGCGGACCGCGTCAGGTCCACTGATGCCGGTGGCGAGAACGCCGATGGTGCCGGCGGTCGTGACAAGGCCGGCGGTGCGGACGCGGCGGAGGAATCCGCGATGCTCGGAGGTGAGGACGGTGACGGCAAAACGGCGAAGGAGGGAGACGTTGGCCGTGGCGCGGAGAGACCAGGCGGGCTCAAAGGGATTGCGAATGGCGGGGATTCCGCAGTTGCGAGCGGCTTTGAGCAGGGGACGGAGGATGCCGGAGAAGAGGTGGGTGTGCTTGTGGGTGTCGAGGTGGGAGACGCGAAGACCGGCGGCCTGGAGGCGGCGGATTTGGGCGATGGCTTCGACCGTGATCTCTTCCGGGCGGATGCGGTAGGTGAGGAGGTCGCGGACGAGCTGGGTGAGGGTGGGGCGGAAGTTCCGGCCGTTGGGACAGAGAGTGGGGATGGCGCGTGGATCGAGCGCCGGAGTGCCGTCAACGAGGAGGATGTGGCAGCCGGTTTCGAGGGTGGGGTGGTCGAGGGCGAGGCGGACGGCGTCATCAAAGAACGCGCCGGTGGCCATGAGGGTGGCGGAGGAGAGCGCGCGGGCGGCGTGGAGTTCGACGATGGAGCGGTTGACGCCGGGGGTGAGGCCGAAGTCGTCGCCGTTGACGAGCAGCATTAACGACAGGGTACAGGGTGCAGGGTACAGGGTACAGTGAAGCTGAAAAGCGGGAAGCTAAGAAGCGGGAAGCTAAGAACCGGGAAGCTGAGAACCGGGAAGCTGAGAACCGGGAAGCTGAGAACCGGGAAGCTGAGAACCGGGAAGCTGAGAACCGGGAAGCTGAGAACCGGGAAGCTGAGAACCGGGAAGCTAAGAACCGGGAAGCTGAGAACCGGGAAGCTGAGAACCGGCCAGCTTAGAACCGGTCAGCTAAGAAGCGGCCAGCTGAAAAGCGCCTGGCTGAAAGGCGGCGGCACGTCCCTGTGGCTTCTCAGCTTTCCGCCCTTTAGCTTTCCGCCTTTTAGCTTTCCGGTTCTCAGCTTCCCGCTTTTTAGCTTTCCGCCCTTTAGCTTTCCGCTTCTTAGCTTCCCGGTTCACCAGCTTCCCGCTTTTTAGCTTCGCTCCTTTTAGCTTCCCGGGGTGGAGCCGTAGATGGAGGGGTTGAGGGTGGGGTCGTTGTACATCTTGAACTGGCGGTAGATTTTGAAGCGGCGGCGGCCGGCGATTGTGTCAGCCCAGAGCTGGTCGAGGCAGGCGACGAGGTCGTCGCGCTGCTCGGTGAGGGTGGCGAGGCGCTGGCGGTTGCGATCTGCGTGGCCGGCGGGGGCGTTGGGGCGATCGATTTCTTCCTGCGTGTGGAAGATCTTGAGGGCGAGAATGGAGAGGCGATCGATGATCAGGCCCGGGGATTCGGAGTGCAGCTGAGCCGCTGCGGGCGGGCGGCCCTGCGGGCGAAGCAGGTCGGAGGCATGGTTCAGGAGCAGGACGTCGCACTGCTCGGCGAGGTCATTGCGGCGCTGGTTGTAGCGATCGATGGTGCGCTTGACTTCGGCGATGTCGTGGTCGGAGGCGCGGGGGTCGCGAGCGCGGTCCTCGGTATGCCAGAGGTCGAAGTTGGCGCGGTGCTGGTTGAGGACGGTGTCGAGGAAGTCGTGGGCGTGGATGTGGTGCGGGTCCTCATTGCGGTGCCAGAGGGCGGTGGCCCGGTCGTGGAGATGGGCGATTTCGACAGCGGAGAAGTGGAAGGGGTCGGACATGGCGGCCACGAGGGTATGGTAGAACACCCCCGAGGGTTTAGGGTTTAGGGATTAGGGTTTAGAAAAATGAGCGAACAGCCGCGAATTTTGTGTATCAGCACGTACGAAAAAGGACAGGCGTTCATGGAGGAGTGCGCGGCGCAGGGGTGCCGCGTGATGCTGCTGACGCTGGAGAAGCTGAAGCATGCCGACTGGCCGCGGAGGGTTCTGGAAGAGCTGGTGACGATGCCGGAGGGGCTGACGCTGGAACAGGTCACCAACACGGTGACGTATATGGCGCGGACGCGGCGGTTCGACCGGCTGGTGGCTCTGGACGAGTTCGACATGGAAACCGTGGCGGCGCTGCGGGAGCACATGCGGGTTCCAGGAATGGGGCGAACGGCGACCTCGCATTATCGAGACAAGCTGGTGATGCGGGAAGAAGCGCAGCGGGCGGGGTTTCTGGTGCCGGAGTTTTCGCGGGTGCTGGTGCATGCGGAGCTGCACCAGTGGATGGAAAAGGTGCCGGCGCCGTGGGTGCTGAAGCCGCGCGCGGAGGCTTCGGCGATCGGGATCAGGAAGTGCCATGAGGCGGCGCAGGTATGGAAGGCGCTGGAGGAGCTGGGGGATCGCCAGAGCTTTTCTCTGCTGGAGCGGTTTGTGCCCGGCGATATCTATCACGTCGATTCGATTGTGAGCGATGGCAAAGTCGTGTTTGCGGCGGTGAGCGGGTACGGGAAGCCTCCCATGCAGACAATGCATGAGGGCGGCGTGTTCACGACGCGGGTGATCGATCGCGGGTCAGAGGAGGCGCGGGAGCTGACGCGGATGAATGCGGAGCTGATGCCGGCGCTGGGGATGAAGAGCGGGGTGACGCACGCCGAGTACATCCGAGCACGAGAACCAGGGAAAGACTGGAAGACGTATTTCCTGGAGGCGGCGGCGCGGGTGGGCGGTGCGTTTATCGCGAATGTGGTGGAGGCGGCGACGGGCGTGAATCTGTGGAGGGAGTGGGCGCGGATTGAGTGCGCCGAGGTGAAGGGGCAGGCGTATCGGGCGCCGCAGCCGCTGGCGTTTTATGCGGGGAGCGTGCTGTGCCTGGCGAAGACGGCGGAGCCGGACACGCGTAAGTTTTTCGCGCCGGAGATTGTGCTGCGGCTGAAGAAGCATCATCACGCGGGGCTCATTGTGCGGAGCGAGGATCCGGAGCGGGTACGGACGCTGCTGGAGGAGTTTGCGGAGGGGTTTGCGCGGGAGTTTCTGGCGGTGGCGCCGGTTCCGGATAAGCCGACGGCGTGAGTGCCGTCGGCAGGGATTAGGGATTAGGGATTGGAGTTTAGGGGGCGCGGGCTCTGCGGTCGGTCGGCCTTGATGGGAATACACGGGTTCATGGGAGAAACCCGAAGGAGTCGGTCCGGATCGAGGGGGTTCGGGGTTCTTCGGCTGCTGACGCAGCCTCAGAATGACGGACGCGGGAAAGGGAGGAAGTTTGGCGGATTCATTGCAGTTTCCGCATCGCCGGTATAACCCGCTGCGGCGGGCGTGGGTTCTGGTTTCGCCGCACAGGACGGCGCGGCCCTGGCAGGGCGAGGTGAGCGCGTCGTCGGGGTTCTCGGAGGTGCATTACGATCCGGCTTGCTATTTGTGCCCGGGGAACACGCGGGCGGGCGGGCATGTGACGCCGCAGTATGCGGGGACCTATGTTTTCGATAACGATTATGCGGCGCTGCTGCCGGATTCTCCGGAACCGGCGCTGGACAACGCTCCCGAGCTGCTGCGGGCGGAGCGGGAGCGGGGACGGTGCCGGGTGGTGTGCTTTCATCCCGACCACAGTTTGACGCTGGCGCGGATGCCGGTTGCGGACATCCGGCGGGTGGTGGATGTGTGGACCGAGGAGTATCGGACGCTGGGCGAGGAGCCGGATCTGGGCTACGTGCAGATCTTTGAGAACCGCGGGGCAATGATGGGGGCGAGCAATCCCCACCCGCATGGGCAGATCTGGGCGACGGAACATGTGCCGGACGAGCCGATGGCGGAGAGCGAGGCGCTGGCGACGTATCGGGAGCGGCGCGGGCGGTGCCTGCTGTGCGACTACACGGCGCTCGAGGCCAGGGAGCGCGTGCGGGTGGTCTGCGAGAACGAGGCGTTTCTGGCGGTGGTGCCGTGGTGGGCGGTATGGCCGTTTGAGACGCTGGTGCTGGCGAAGCGGCACGTGCGGTCGCTGCTGGACTTTAAGGATACGGAGCGGGATGGCCTGGCGGACATTCTGAAGCAGATGACGACGCGGTACGACAATTTATTTGAGACGAGCTTTCCGTACACGATGGGGTTCCACCAGGCGCCGACGGATGGGTGCGGGCACGACGAATGGCACTTCCACGGGCACTTTTTACCGCCGCTGCTGCGGTCGGCGACGGTACGGAAGTATATGGTTGGGTTCGAGCTGCTGGGGATGCCGCAGAGGGACATCACGCCGGAGGCGGCGGCGGGGCGGCTGCAGGGGGTTTCTCAGGTGCACTTTCTGGACCGGGGATAAGAGAGAGTTTAGGGATTGGAGTTTAGGGGTTCCGGAGCTGGAGCCCTTTCTTTGGGACCGGCTGGGATTCGACCCCGGTATTGTCCATGGGAGAAACCCGAGGGCTGAGTAGCGGAGCCAATTTGAGCCTGGGTTCTTCGCTTCGCTCAGAATGACGGTGCTTTTTCACCACGGGGGACACTGAGAGCACAGAGAGATCTGGTGAGAACGCCGGAAAGACCGGCGATGGAGCCGGCATGGGCGGGATTCTTCGCTTCGCTCACAATGACGGTGCTTTTTCACCACAGAGGACACAGAGAGCACGGAGGGATCGGGTGAGAAAGCCGGAAGGACCGGCGATGGAGCCGGCATGGGCGGGATTCTTCGCTTCGCTCACAATGACGGTGCTTTTTCACCACAGAGGACACAGAGAGCACGGAGGGATCGGGTGAGAACGCCGGAAGGACCGGCGATGGAGCCGGCATGGGCGGGATTCTTCGCTTCGCTCAGAATGACGAACCGGTTGGGGTGGTGAGCCCGCTGGGATTCGAACCCAGGACCCACGCCTTAAAAGGGCGTTGCTCTACCAGCTGAGCTACGAGCTCACAGGAAAAGTCCCAAAGCAAGCTGGTGTTGCCGGGAAGCCGCTGGAAAGTGCTGTGATGGTTGCCACAAGGGCGGCTGATTCCAGGTTACCACAGCGCGGAAGGAGGGGAGTTTTCGCGTCGCGAAGGCTTGCGCCGCGCAAATGCGGCGGTGTGTACTGGCGTTGAAGAGTTCACGCCCGTAACGTCATTTCGTTACCGAAGAGGAATACCCGCGCCGTTGCTGAAGAGATACCTTGAGGGAACTTGCATTCAGGGGAAGAGCAGCGCGCAGTGGGCTGGCCGGAGAAGCAAGGGGCCGTCAGAAGGCACGAAAAGACAGGGAGTTGTGCAGAGGAGTCCGCAGCCGGAGGGATTCGGCGAGGGCAGACGTGCAGGCAGAGCATCAGAGCCTGAGAGAGGCAACGGGCGGGGCAGCAGCCCATTTTCCGCGAGGCGGCGGAGGGGGCGGGATTGCCGGAAAAGGAAATACCGGATGAAGCGCGAAGAGGACGAGACAAGCGGCTGGAAACCGGAGAGCGAAGAGGCCGATGATGTGGCCACTCTCTACTCGTGGGCAAACCTGCATGGAGCGAAGTACCGGGACTTCAGCGCGTCGCGCCAGGAAGCGCGGACGCAGCTGCGGCAACGGACGCTGGACGAGCGGGCGCGGGTGGCGCGGGACGAGGCGCACGCGGAGAATCCCAGGCGGGACGATGAGAACGATTTGTGGGAGACGCTGCTGCCGGGCGTGAAGCTGACGCGGAACGAGCCGGCGCGGACGGAGAATCCACTGGATCGGCCGGTGGAACGAGCGGCAGAAAGGCCGGTGGAGCGGACGCCCGAGCGCCCGGTTGCGCGGGCTCCGGAGCCGATCACCGATCCGCTGCTGGAGCGGCTGGGGCGAGCGATTAACGGGACGTCGGCGCTGGCGCCGAAGCCGCTGGAAAAGGAAGCGGAGACTCCCGTGGTGAGAACGCTGCCTCCGGCGCGGGAAGAGGAGATCGCGAAGGACCGGATCGTGGAGAAGGCGCCGGAACGGGTTGCCGAGCGGCCGATGGACCGGATTTTGGACCGGCCGGGCGATCGGCCGGCGGCGAGCGGGCGGTATGGCGAGGCGGAGGGGCCCCCGATGCGTCCCGCATGGCTGGGCGAGGTGGAACCCGCAGTAACGCCGGTGGCTGAGCCGGAAGTGCCGCCGACGGTGCGGGACCGGGTGGGGTCTCGGTGGTTTGCGCTGCGCGGATTGTACGGACGGATCACCGAGGAAGCGCCGCCGAAGCGGCAGGAGGGACAGGTTCCGGTGCTGGCGGTGTTTTCGCTGGCCGGGGGCGTGGGGAAGACCAGCGTGGTGGCAAGCGTGGGCCGGGCATTGGCGGCACGCGGGGAGCATGTGCTTCTGGCGGATACGTCGCTGTTTGGGGTGCTGCCGTTTTATTTTGGCGCGCGCGAGATCAAGCCGGACGTGGTGCGAACCTTCAACGGAGGGCCGAGCGATACGCCGGTGCATCTGCTGACGCTGGATGGCGAGCGTGCGGCGAACGATCCTGAGCTGCTGAAGCGCGAGGTGACGGGCGCGGTGCAGGACGCGAACCGGGTACTGATTGATGTGGCGACGGGGTCGGCGGCGATGCTGCGCCAGGCGCTGCGGCTTTCGCCGACGGTGCTGGTGCCGGTGGTGCCGGATATGGCGTCAGTGGTGAGCCTGCAGTCGCTGGAGACGTTTTTCAAGAGCCAGGAAGGGTTGAGCGGGCATCCGCTGCGGGCGTGGTATGTGCTGAACCAGTTCGATCCGTCGATGCCGCTGCAGCTGGACGTGCGTGAGGTTCTGCGGCAACAGCTGGGCGAGCGGCTCCTGCCGTTTGCCATCCACCGCAGCACAGCGGTAAGCGAAGCGCTGGCGGAAGGGATGACGGTAATTGACTACGCTCCGAATTCGCCCGCCGCGGAAGACATCATGAACCTGGTGACGTGGATCCGGAACCTGACGGTTTCAGTGACGGCGACGCAACGCGGGATGCGCTGGAGCGAACGATGACCCAGGCCGAGCTGTGGGACGGCTTCGAGAACGGACGAGGACCGTTTTTCCACTTGCTGCGGCTGGTGATGGTGGCGTTTGGGCTGGTGTCGCTGTTTTTCTTCGGGTCGCTTCCTCTGGCGTGGCCGCAGCAGGCGGTTCTGGGACTGCTGATGCTGCTGCTGTGCATCTGGCTGAGCCGGGTGTCGGACTCGTACCTGATCACGCTGACATTGATGATGATGTCGATGTTTGCCACGTTCCGCTATGCGTGGTGGCGCGTGAGCACGGTCATTGCGTTCTTTCACGATCCGGGATCGAAGTGGGGACCGGTGGACGCGTTCTTCATCCTGCTGCTGCTGGGGGCGGAGGCGTATGCGTTTTCCATTTTGTATCTGGGGTTTTTGCAGACAGTGTGGCCGCTGCGGCGGGCGCCGGTGGCGCTGCCGGACGATGCGGAGGAGTGGCCGGAAGTCGATCTGGTAATCCCGACCTACAACGAGCCGCTGGAGGTGGTGCGGTACACGGCCCTGGCGTCGCTGAATATCGACTGGCCGGCGGACAAGCTGCACGTGTACATCCTCGACGATGGCAATCGGGAGGAGTTCCGGACATTCGCGCTGGACGCGGGGATCGGGTACATCACACGCGGGGATAACCGGGGAGCGAAGGCAGGGAACATCAACAATGCGCTGACGAGCCTGTCGGCGCCGTTTGTGGCGGTGTTCGATTCCGACCACGTGCCGACGCGGAGTTTTCTGCAGATGACGATGGGGTGGTTCCTGCGCGATCCCAAGCTGGGGATTCTGCAGACGCCGCATCATTTTTATTCGCCGGATCCGTTTGAGAGGAACCTGGGGCAGTTCAAGGTGATTCCGAACGAGGGCGAATTGTTTTATGGGATCGTCCAGGACGGAAACGACTTCTGGAACGCGGCGTTTTTCTGCGGATCGTGCGCGGTGCTGCGGCGGTCGGCGCTGGATGAGATTGGCGGGATTGCGGCGGAGACGGTGACGGAGGATGCGCACACGTCACTGCGCATGCAGACGCACGGGTGGAACACGGCGTACATCAATATTCCGCAGGCCGCGGGCCTGGCGACGGAGCGGCTGAGCGCTCACGTGAAGCAGCGCATCCGCTGGGCGCGGGGGATGGTGCAGATTCTGCGGATCGAGAATCCGCTGTTTGCGCCGCGTCTGAAGCTGGCGCAGCGGCTGTGCTACTTCAACGCGATGACGCACTTTTTGTACGCGCTGCCGCGGCTGATTTTTCTCACCGCGCCGCTGATCTATCTGATCTTCGGGTTCACGAATATTCCCGGGTACTGGATCGCGATCCTGGCGTACGCGCTGCCGCACCTGACGCTGTCGAGCGTGACGAATTCGCGCATCCAGGGGTATCACCGGCATTCATTTTGGAACGAGATTTACGAGACGGTGTTGTCGCCCTACATTCTGCTGCCCACGCTGACGGCGCTGATCAATCCCAAGGCCGGGAAGTTCAACGTGACGTCGAAGGGCGGGATGGTGACGCAGACATTCTTCGACGCGCGGATCGCGCAGCCGTTCATCGTGCTGTTGGCGTTCAACGTGCTGGGGCTGCTGATGGTTATACCGCGGTTCCTGCACATTCCAGGGCTGGGATGGCTGTGGGACGGGACGCATCCTGGGACGATTATCACGAACGCGCTGTGGACTTCGTTCAACATCGTGATCCTGAGCGTGTGCATTGCGGTGGCGCGCGAGGCGCGTCAGACGCGGACGCATGTGCGGATCAACTTTGCGGCGCCGGTGCGGGCGCTGCTGGCCGATGGGCGGATGGTTCCGGGGCAGACGATCGATGTGTCGAGCGGCGGCCTGGCGATGGAGCTGCTGGAGGGGATGGAGGCGCAGGAAGGCGAGGCGGTGCGGATCATCTTTCCGCTGCGCACCGGCGATGCGGAGCTGCCGGGGCGGGTGGTGGATGCGACGCACGGGATTCTGCGCGTGCACTTCGATCCCCTGACGGTGGCGGAAGAAGAAGCGCTGACCATGGTGCTGTTCTCGCGGGCGGATTCGTGGCTGGGCTGGGGCGAGTCGCGCGAGGTGGATCAGCCGCTGAAGAGCCTGGGCCGGATTACGAAGATTGCGTTTCGCGGGCTGGGCCTGGCGATTGCGTCGGTGCGGCCGCGGAATGGGAAGTCGCGGCGACGGGGATTGTCGACGGAGAGCCTGGGCGTGCTGCTGCTGGGGCTGGGGCTGATGGGATTTGCGGCGCGGGGACGCGCGCAGACCGGGCCGACGGCTGCGGCGAGCACGCCGGTGGCGCAGGCTGGGGCGAGCGCGACCTCGAGCGGCGGGGCGGCGGCTCCGGGGACGTTTAAGACCACGACGAATTTCTACGATCTGGGGACGACGCAGGCGATCAAGCTGCACGGGACGGATTCGTTTTATTCCATCTACTTTTCTCTGCCGCAGGATGAGGTGGTGAAGCAGGCGTCGCTGCATCTGGTGGTGCATTTTTCGCCGAGTTTGATTCCGGCGCTGAGCCACATGAAGCTGATGCTGAACGGGACGCTATTCGCGACGGTGGCGGTTCCGCAGGCGGGTGGGAACGCGGATGGAGGGGCCGTTGTTTCCGACGTGGCGCTACCGGCGGAGCTGCTGGTGCGGAGCAATGAGCTGACGTTTGAGTTTGTGGGGCACTACACGGAGGGTTGCGAGGACCCGCTGAACACGGCGCTGTGGGCGCAGGTGGACACGAACAGCGCGATTACGGTCGGAGGCGTGCTGCTGCCGCTGAGCGACGAGCTGAAGAATCTGCCGCTGCCGTTTTTCGATGAAAAGCTGATGAGGCCGCCGGTGATCCCGGTGGTGTTTGGCGGGACGCCGAGCTGGACGGGCCTGGAAGCGGCGGGGGTGGTGACGTCGTGGCTGGGAGCGCTGGCGGATTATCGGCCGGTACGGTTTCCGGTGTCGGTGGGGACGCTGCCGGCGGGGAACGTTGTGCTGATCGCGGAGGACGGGAACGCGCTGCCGCCGGGGCTGAATCTGGCGGCGCCGAACCTGCCGACGGTGGCGGAGCGGACGAACCCGGTGGATCCGTATGGGAAGGTGCTGATCGTGACGGGCGGCGACGCTGCGCAGACTTTGCAGGCGGCGCAGGCGCTGGTGACGGGGTGGCCGGGTTTGGCAGGAGCGACGGCGACGATCAACGAGATGAATTTGCCGGTGAAGAGCCGTCCTGACGATGCGCCGCGATGGGGGGAGCCGGGCGAGCGGGTAAAGCTGGTGAATTTTGCGACGCCGCAGGAGTTGGAGGGCGACGGGAGCGGGCCGCTGAACGCGTACTATCGCGTACCTCCGGATCTGTACTACGGGGACAAGCAGAACGTTCTGCTGCATCTGGACTACCGGTACAACTCGGTGCCAATTGGGCCGATATCGAGCATGCAGGTGGAGTCGAACGACGCGTATCTGGGATCGGTGCCGCTGCCGCCGGGGAGGGAAGCGTCAAAGCGGGCGAGCGTGAACATGGCGTTGCCGGTGGTGAACCTGCGGCCGTTCTCGAACTCGATGAAGTTTCTGCTGACGTTCCAGCAGGTGCGGCCGGGCAACTGCCGGGATACGGTGCCGATGAATCTGATGGGGTCGATTCTGGGCAGCTCGTATATCGATCTGAGCGGCATTCCGCACTGGGCGGCGCTGCCGAATCTGGAGCTGTTTTCAAATGCGGGGTTTCCGTTTACGCGGTATGCCGATCTGAGCGAGACGCAGGTGGTGCTGCCGGAGCAGCCGTCGAAGCAGGAGATTGAGACCTATCTGACGCTGCTGGGGCATTTCGGAGCGGAGACGGGGTATCCTGCGCTGCGGGTGACGGTGGCTGGGCCGGACGCGCTGCGCGCGGGCAACGATGCGGATCTGCTGGTGATCGGGACGGGGCAGGACAACAGCGCGGTGAGCCAGCTGGCGCCGTCGATGCCGGTGACGGTGGGCGAGAACAATCTGAAGGTGCAGGACACGCGCGGGTTCTTCGCGAAGTTCCACAACGCGTGGTGGAAGATTCCCAGCAGCGAAGAGCTGCCCTCGGGCGATATTGGCGCGACGGGCGTGCCGGATGCGCTGGTGGAGGAGATTGAGTCGCCGTACGCGAGCGGGCGCACGGTTGTTGTGCTGGAGATGAAGGATTCGAGCGTCTTCGAGCCGATGATGGGCGGGTTTCTGGAGTCGGCGCAGTCGAGCGCGGTATCGGGCACGGTGGCGCTGCTGAGCGGGCGGCGGTTTGAAAGCTATCGCATCGGCAACTCGGTGTATCACGTGGGCGTGCTGCCGTGGTGGACGGCGCTGAGCCTGTGGTTCAGCGAGGTGCCGTGGATGGTGGATCTGGTGGTGCTGGCGATCAGCCTGATCTTCGCGCTGTGGATCCGGGGATGGCTGCGGGCGCGGGCGCGGCGGCGGCTGATGGTGGTTGAGGAAGGCTGACATGGGGCGCGATTTCCTCCAGAGGTTCCGGGCCCGGCGGCTGCGGCGGGTGACGCCCGCGGCGGCTCTGGGTCTGCTGCTGGTTTTTGGGGGGCTGGCGGCGCGGGGGCAGTCGGCAGCGGAGCAGGCGCTGCTCCAAAAGGCACAGACACTGGAACAATCCGGGCACATGGACCTGGCGGCGCAGACGTGGCAGCAGGTGCTGCTGTCGGACCCGAACAGTCAGGCGGCGCTGGCGGGGCTGGGGCGCTGGGCGAAGCTGAGCGGCAAGGATGAAGAGGCGGAGAAGTACGTCGATCGGCTGCGGGCGCTGAATCCAAACAACCCCGAGATTGCCATTATTGAAGCGCTGGCGAGCAACAAGGCGCAGAATGTTCGGCTGCAGCAGGCCGCGGAGCTGGCAAAGAACGGGCACAACGAGGCGGCGCTGCGGATTTACAGGGAAGTGTTCGACGGGCATCCGCCGGACAACTGGGCGCTGGCTTACTACGACACGGAGGCGGCGATTCCCGCGACGCGGGACGATGGGATTGCGGGATTGCGCGGGCTGGCGCAACGGTATCCTGCGATGCCGCAGTACACGATCGATCTGGGACGGGTGCTGACTTACGACCCGAAGACGCGCGTCGAGGGTGAGCATCTGCTGAGCCAGTATCCGCACGACGCGGCGGCGCAGGCGATGCTCCGGCAGGCGCTGGAGTGGGACGTGCAGAATCCGGCGATGGTGGCGGAGATTCGCGCGTATCTGAAGACGCATCCTGACGCCGAGCTGGAGAAGGAGCTGGGGACGACCGAGGCGCTGGCGGCCAGGCTGGGAGCCGGGCTGGCGCGAACACCGGCGGAGCAGGCGGCGTATCGGGCGCTGGCGGCGGGGCGTTTGAACGAGGCGCAGGACCGGTTTGCTGTGCTGAGCGCGCAGGAGCCGAAGAATCCGCGGGTGCAGGCGGGGCTGGGCTTTCTGCGGATGAAGGAGGGGAACTTCAGCGCGGCGGCGCAGTTCTTCGAGCAGGCGGAGCAGAATGGGCTGAACGTGCCGGTGGTGCGGGAGTCGCTGGAGAACGCGCGCTACTGGGACGCGATGCAGCAGGGCACGATGGCGCTGAACGCCAATCGACTGGCTGACGCGGCAAAGGAGTATCAGGCGGCGCTGACGCTCAGGCCGCGGAGCACGGACGCGCTGACCGGCCTGGCTGGCGTGTCTATGAAGGCGCAGGAGCCGGCGCAGGCCGTGCCTTTGTATCAGCAGCTGTTACGGAGGGAGCCGCGGTCGGCGGCATTGTGGCGCGGGCTGTTTATGGCTGAGGCAGAGGCGCACCAGGCGCAGGCGGCGATTGCGACGGCGCAGAAGTTTCCCGTGGCGCTGGCACGGAGCGTGAAGAAGGATCCGATTTATCTGCGGACACTGGCCATGGCCTACGAGGATCTGGGCAATGGGCCGGAGGCGGAGCGGCTGCTGGTGGAGGCGATTAACCTGCACTATCCGCCAGGCCAGGAGAAGGTTCGGACGGATACCGAGCTTGCGTACGCGCAGACGCTGGGGCAGAACCGGCGCTATGCGCAGGCGGATGCTGTGTACCAGGCGATGCTGAATCGCGATCCGGAGAATGTGAGCGCGTGGCAGGGGCGGGTATCGCTGCTGCACCAGATGGGGCAGGATCCTGATGCGATCACGATGGTGGAGCGGATGCCTCCGCAGGCCTACGACACGGCGCTGGGCGATCCGGATTTTCTGGCCATGCTGGCGGCGATTTACCAGGGGCAGAATCATCCGGATGTGGCGCAGGGTTTTCTGGAGCGAGCGGCACGGATCTATGAGGATGCGGCGGAGCCGCTGCCGATTCCGCTGGAACTGCAGGTGGCGGGGCTGGATCTGGACAGGAATCACGCGGACGCGGCGTACCGGATTTACCGCAGCGTGCTGACGGAGCATCCGGAGCGGCTGGACGCGTGGAAGGGGCTGCTGGCGGCGCTGCACAAGACGGGGCATGACGCGGATGCGCTGGCGCAGCTGGGGCAGATTCCGCCGGATGTGAGGCGGAAGCTGGATCCGGATGTGGAGTTCGAGCAGACCGAGGCTTCGATTTACGCGGCCAACGGCAATGTGCGGGCGGCGCTGGGGCTGGTGACGCACGTGGAGGACTTCTACCGGTCGCAGGGGAAGGTTCCGCCGGCCAAAGTCGATATTCAGAACGCGTGGCTGTTACTGAATGTGCGCGACGATCGGGATCTGTATCAGCAATTGATGCTGATGGGCGATCGTACCGATATGACGGACGATGAGCGGCGCGAGGTGCAGACGGTGTGGGCGTCGTGGGCGCAGCAGCGGGCGGCGCAGGCCTCGGCGGCCGGAGATCACCGGGAGGCGCTGGAGATTCTGACAGCGGCGGCGCGGGCGTTTCCGGGGAATCCCGACGTGAGCAAGGCGCTGGCCGTGGGGTATCTGCAGGCGAACCAGCCGCGGGATGCGCTGGCGATTTTCGAGTCGCTGGACGCGACGAACGCTACGGCGGGCGACTACCAGAGCATGGTGGGGGCGGCCATTGCGTCGCAGAACATGAAGCAGGCGGAGAGCTGGGTGCGGCAGGGCCTGGAGAAATTCCCGAAGGACCCGAAGGTGCTGGCTGCGGCGGCGGATTTTGAGATGGCGCGCGGGGATCGTGCGCGGGCCGCTGAGTACTGGCGGGCTTCACTGCAGGCGATGCCGCCGGTATCAGCGCAGGCGGAGCTGGCGCACAGGCTGGATCATCCGGATCTGGTGCAGCAGACGAAGCCGGCGCATGGCAGCGATCTGGTGAGCCTGCTGAATCCGGACAGCGGGATCCAGATTCCGGAGCAGAAGGGGCTGATTCCGCTGCCGGGATACCACCAGCCGCAGACGCAGGCGAACAACGATGCATACGGGCCGGATCCGTATTTCATGGGGACGGCGCCGGTGCCGTTGCCGCCGGGAACTTCGAATGAGAGCGCGCCGAACGAGGCTGCGCCCATGCCGCCGGTTCCGGAGACGGGCGTGCCGGGAGCGACGCCACGCAGGAAGAGAACGACGCCTGCGGCGCCTCAGAGCGGAGAGCCGACCTATAAGCCGCAGGCTGAGCTGGAGCTGCCGGAGCCGACGCCCGAGCAGCAGGCGGCGATGGATGCGGCGGCGCGGAGTTCCGCTGCTCCGTCACCAGGACCGATTGCCGGCTTGCCGAATGGGGCGGAGAATGCGGCGGGGAGTGTTCCGGGCGTAGCGAGCGGGCCGGGCGGCGTTACCGGCCAGGGCTCGTGGAGCGATCACGCGTCGGACAGCAACGATCATGTGCATCTGGAGATTTCGTCGTCGTCGCACGAGGGGATTCCGCTGGAGGCGCAGACGACGCAGGCGGATATTCCCCCGGAGCAGCCGGAGCAGCTGGGGCTGGATTACAGCCAGGATCTGATCGATGTGGCGGCGAGGGCGCGTTCGCAGGCGGCGCTGGCCGAAGCGAGGAAGCCGATCGATCCGGCGCTGGTGCCGATGCAGAACCCGACGCCGCCGCAGCAGATTGCGCTCGAACCGCAGGCGCAGTACCAGGTGCGTCCGCCGGAATATTTTCCGACGCCACCGGAGGTGGCTTCGAATGCCGGCGCGAGCGACGACGAGCTCATGAATGAGCATCTGCCGCCGCTGCGGGGATCGTATCCGCGGCCGGCGGTGGTGCGGCAGAAGGATCTGCGGCAGCAGGCGGAGATTCAGCTGACGAAGATCGAGGGCGGATACAGCCCGTGGTACGGCGGGACGGGGCTGGTGAATCATCGGAGCGGGACCGCGGGGTTTGATTCGCTGACCGCCCTGCATGCGCCGTTTGAGGCTTCGGCGATGCTGGGCGGGACGGCGGCGCGGCTGACAGTCATTTCCGATCCGACGTTTCTTGACTCAGGGGCGGCGATCCTGTCGCCAACACTGTCCGGGGGAGTGGTGGAGCGGCTGGGGACGGCGCCGGAAAACGCGGTTCTGGACCAGCAAAACGCCGCGGGCATTGGCGGCGAGGTGCAGCTGGCGATGCCGAACCTTGCGGTGAGCGCGGGGTATTCGCCTTACGGGTTCCTCGTGTCGAATTTTATTGGGCGGGCGCGATGGAAGCCGGGGAACGGGCCGTTCACGTTTACCTTCGATCGGGATTCAGTGAAGGATTCGCAGCTCTCGTATGCGGGGCTGCACGATCCGGGCTCGGCGGGGCCGGGCTATGCGGGGAATGTGTGGGGCGGGGTGGTTGCGACCGGCGGCGAGGCGCAGTTCGCGCACACCAACGGCAACAGCGGGTTCTATGTAAGCGGCGGCGGACAGTATCTCAGCGGCGTGCACGTGCAGACGAACAGCCGGATCGACGGCGACGCGGGGGCGTACTGGCAGGTGCGGTCGGTGCCGGATGAAGGCTCGATGACGGTGGGTGTGAACTTCTTCGGGATGCACTACTCGCACAACGAGACGTACTTCACCTACGGGCAGGGCGGCTACTTCAGTCCGCAGGCGTATTTCCTGGCCAGCCTGCCGCTGACGATGCAGGTGGAGCAGGGCTGGAATCTGCGCTACACCGTCACGGGGGCGGTCGGGGTACAGGCCTTCCAGCAGGACAGCGTGCCGTTCTTCCCGCTGGATACGGCGCTGGAGGTGGCGAATAACAATCCGTCGTACTCGGCGCAGACGGTGGTGAGCGGGAACTACGATCTGAAGGCCGAGGCGGCGTATCACGTGAGCGACCACTGGTATGTGGGTGGGTTCGCCGATCTGAACAACACGCGCAACTACAACGACCAGGTGGTGGGCTTCTACGTGCGGTTCCTGATCCGGCCGCAGGTGCCGTCGGACAACGGGCCGACGGGGCTGTATCCGTGGGAAGGGTTAAGGCCGTACGAGGCGCCATAAGTCCGCCCCCGATTTCTGTTTTGGAGTACAAGGCAGTTACGGAATGAACGCAAAAGTAACTAGCCGCAATTAGTCATTGCGCGGGGAAACAAAACCGTGTGCAATGCGGACGGAATCCTGTTTCATCTTTGCGAGGCCCTGCCGTGGTTTCATTCGTTCGTAGTCGCTGTCTGTTTGCCACCCTCCTTTTGTTCTGTGCCGCGCCGGCTTTTGGCGCGACCTGGACGCAGCCGACACCCGAAGAGCTGAAGATGACCAGCGACCCGGCCGCGCCGGATGCGCCGGCCGTGTATCTCTACCGCGATGAGCGGATCGACGATAAGGTGCATTACCAGCGCGTGTACGCGCGCATCAAGATCCTGACGGCGAAAGGCAAGGAGGAGTTCGGCGACATCGAACTGCCCTACCAGGCGCACGGCTTCGGGATTCGCGGCATCGAAGCGCGGACCATTCACTCGGATGGGACGGTGATTCCGTTTGCCGGGAAGCCCTACGACAAGGAGCTGATCAAGAACGGCAACGTGAAGATCATGGCCAAGGTCTTCAGCATGCCGGATGTCCAGGTCGGCAGCATTCTGGAGTACCAGTACGAGCTGACCTACGACGATACGTACGTTGAGCCGCCGAGGTGGTATGTGCAGCAGAACGTCTTCGTGCATAAGGCGCACTACCACTTTGTGCCCATGGACCTGAACGGCGACCGATTTGTAACGGTGACGGATCCTATGGGCAAGGAGCGGACCGCGAACCGGTTGCTGTATTACCAGATGCTGCCGGGCGACGCGAAGGTGAAAAGCGAGATGGACGGCTTCGATCTGACGGTCGAGAACATCCCGCCGCTGCCGGACGAAGAGTATTCGCCGCCGATGGACAGCTTTTCGTATCGGGTGATTTTCTACTATTCGCCGGAATTCTCGGGCGCGGATTTCTGGAAGGACGAAGGGAAGACGTGGTCGAAGGACGTGGATCGGTTCGCGTCGCCTTCTGACGCGATCCGGCAGGCGGTAGCGCAGCTCACGGCGCCGGGCGACAACGACGAACAGAAGCTGACGAAGATCTACGCCGCGGTGATGGGACTGGAAAACACCAGCTTCACCCGGGAGCACTCCGCGGCGGAGAACCGCGCCGAGGGGCTGCACGTAAAGACGGCGGCCGACATCTGGGCGCAGAAGCGGGGCACCGACGACGAGATCGCACGGCTGTTCATCGCCATGGCGCGGGCGGCGGGGATGAAGGCCGATGCGATGATCGTGGCCGACCGCGACGAGAATTTTCTGAACACGGGCCTGCTGAACTGGAACCAGCTGGAAGACGAGATTGCGATTGTGACCGTTGGCGGGAAAGAGATGTATTTCGATCCGGGCGAACGGTACTGCGAATTCGGCAAGCTGCACTGGCGGCACGCGCAGGTGCAGGGAATGCGGCAGTCGGACGGCGGTCCGGTGCTGGCGGTAACGCCGGGCCTGACCTATCCGGACAACCGGGTGGTGCGCATCGCGGATCTGCAGCTGGCCGCCGATGGCAAGGTCAGCGGCGTGATCCGGATTGGCCTGAGCGGAGTGGAGGCGCTGCGCTGGCGGCAGCGGGCTCTGACCACGGATGAGGCGACGGTCCGGAAGGAGTTCGAGAACGATCTGCAGCAGCGGGTTCCGGACGGAGTGGTGGTGAAGACGAATCACTTCATCAACCTGACGGATTTCAACAGCCAGCTGATGGCGGTGATGGACGTGAGCGGCAGCATGGGGACGGAGACGGGGAAGCGGGTCTTTATTCCCGGAGCGTTCTTTGAGGCGCGGGTGAAGCCGCTCTTCGCGGAGACGAAGCGGGAGAATCCGGTGGATCTGCACTATCCGTACGAGGCGCAGGAGCAGGTGACTCTGACGCTGGCTCCGGGACTGGCGATGGAGAGCGTGCCGGCGAACGCGAAGGTTCCGCTGAAGAACCTCGCGCTCTTCCAGGAAGTGTATGGGTCGAAGGGCAGCCAGTACCAGCAGGTGCGAGAGATGGCGGTGGGCACGCCTCTGTATAAAGCCGATGAGTATCCGGATCTGCGGGACTTCTTCCAGAAGGCGAATGCGCAGGATCAGGCGCTGCTGGTGCTGAAGCGCGTGCCGGTGGCGGCCGCGACTGCGTCGGCAGGGAGCCCGGCCCAGTGAACGGGCGGGGGCCCAAGGCATTCGCGTCAAACTGGTTTTTCCACGGTGGCGATTCCCGAGTCCGGGCGGCGCTGGGCGTGGCGGCGTTTCTGCTGGGGACGGCCGCCGCGGGACATGCGGCTGCACCTGTGCAGCTGCCGGACTGGATGACCCAGGCGATGAGCCAGGCGCCGGCGACGCTGCCGGTGAACTGGAAGGACGCGAAGGCGCTCTACCTGCTCGAAGACACGCTGATCACGGTGGACACTGACGGGCACGCGCTGCAGCGCTACCGCGCGGTGGTGAAGATTCTGCGGCAGCAGGGCCGTGACGATGCGCAGCCGGCCGCCATCTTCTCCAGCGACGCGAAGCTGAAGTCGTTCCATGTCTGGAGCGTGGGGCCGGACGGGCATCCGTACGCGATGAAGGATTCCGAGTACACCGAAGTGGGCGTGGGCGGCGATTCGGTGCTCTACGCCGATGACCGGGCGCGGGTGGCCTCCCCGCCGGGCGCCGATCCGGGTGGCATCGTGGCCTGGGAGATCGATGAGCAACTGCCGGCATACTTCAGGGAAGCAACCTGGAGCTTTCAGAACGAAGTGCCGACGGTGCGCTCGGTGTACGAGATCGATCTGCCGGCGGGCTGGCATGACGAGGCGGTGTGGTCGCGCCACGCGCCGGTGAATCCGGTGGAGGCGGCGCCGGATCATTTCCGCTGGGACCTGACGAACCTGGACGGCATCGATCTGACGGACGTGCCGCTGGCGCCGGCGTGGCCGGCTCTGGCAGGGCACATGACGGTTCATTACGGCGCGGATCCGCTGCCCCAGGGGGATGCGCTGTGGACGCGGATCGGGAACTGGTACACGAGCCTGGCGGCGCCACGGAGCGAGGGCGGGAGCGATCTGGCGGCGGCGGCGCGGTCGGTGGCCGGTGACGGCGACTTTATGGCGCGGCTCTCGCGGGTGGCGGATTTCATGCAGCAGCAGATTCGCTACGTGGCGATTGAGATCGGCATTGGCGGATGGCAGCCGCATTCGGCCGAAGACGTGTTTCGCAGCCGGTACGGCGACTGCAAGGACAAGGCGACGCTGATGATCGCGATGCTGGACGCGGTGGGGATCCGCGCGACATGGGTGTCGGTGGATCACCGGAGGGGTCGGATCGATCCGAAAGCCCCGTCCTTATTCGGCGATCACATGATCACGGCGATTGAGATTCCGCCGGGCTACGAGAATCCCCGGCTCAAGGCGGTGGTGACGGCGCGGAACGGGCGGCGCTATCTGATTTTCGATCCGACCAATGCGTATGTGCCGGTGGGCGATCTGCCGGAAAACGAGCAGGGGGGCTACGGAGTGCTGGCGGCGGGCGAAGACAGCCAGGTGATTCAGCTGCCGGTGCTGAGCCCGGATGCGGATATGACGGAGCGGACGGCGAAGCTGGAGCTGGACGCGAACGGCACGCTGAAAGGGAATGTGACGCTTACGCATGAGGGCGCGTCGTCGTGGCGGCTGCGCGAGTCGCTGGCGATGGAGAGCGCCAAAGAACAGCGCGAGGCCATGGAGCAGTCGCTGCAGCGGGATTTCTCCGCATTCACGCTTGACCAGGAGACAACGGCAAACGTGCGGCAGCTGGATAAGCCGGTCACGGTGGAGTACCAGGTGACGGCGCCCTCCTATGCGAAGAGTGCGGGCGGCCTGCTGCTGGTGCGGCCGCGCGTAGTGGGCGATCTGGCCCGGGGACTGACGGACAAGCCGCGGACGGTGCCGATCAGCTTCGACGGCCTGGGGGTTTGGCGGGACGACTTCGATGTGACGATTCCCGCGGGGTATACGGTCGACGACGTGCCGGATCCGGTGAAGTTGGACGTCGGGTTCGCGACCTACACCAGCGAAGTGAAGGCTGAGGGCGACGTGCTGCATTACCAGAGCGAATACGTGCTGAAGAAGCTGCGCCTGGATCCGGGCGAATATGGCGAGCTGCGCAAGCTGGAGGCCGCGATTGCCACCGATGAGAACAGCGCGGCGGTGCTGAAGAAGAAGTAGGGGCCGGAAATACAGGGGCTCAGGGTGAGGATGCGGCGTTGCGCTTCAGCGCGAGAGGCGCGATTCTTTGCGCTCTTTGTGGACGGGGACGACCTGGACAGTGGTGTCGCGCATTTCGTTCAGGAAGCGATTGATGATGGAACCGCGCAGGAGGATATCCCAGCGCGTGCGGGCGGACTGGCCGAAGACGACGTGGGAGATGTTTTCCTTACGGGCGAATTCGATGAGGGCATCCGCGACCTTGCTGTCCTTGAGCACGACCACGCGGGCGCCGAGATCGCGCGCCATGCGCTCATATTCCTCGAGACGCGCGAAGGCCTCAGGGTCTCCATGGCGGTGGTCGGCGCCGGGGCTTTCGACATAGACGACGAACCAGTTGGTGGCGAGGCGTCCGGCGATGCGTGCGCCGGTGCGCAGCAGGCGTTCCATGCCGGGGCGCGCGGAGAGGCAGACCATAACCTTTTCCGGGATGGGAGCCTGTTCGAGCCCCTGGGTGCGCCGGTACTCGGCGGCGGCGGTGCCCACCTGCTCGGCGGTTGTGCGCAGGGCCAGCTCGCGCAGCATATTGAGATTGCCCTTGCGGAAGAAGTTGGCGAGGGCCTGCTCGACTTTCTCGGGCGCATAGATCTTGCCCTGGCGGAGGCGATCGCGCAGCTCGTCGATGGGGATGTCGACGTTGACGATTTCGTTGGCGCGGCGCAGCAGGCTGTCGGGGACGGTCTCGCGGATCTGGGTGCTGGCCGAGCGGGCGACGGCGTCGTTGAGGGTTTCCAGATGCTGGATGTTGACCGCGGTCATCACGTTGATGCCGGCGTCGAGAAGCTCGAGGACGTCTTCGTAGCGCTTGCGGTTGCGGGAGCCGGGGACGTTGCTGTGGGCCAACTCGTCGACGATGCACCAGGCGGGATGACGCTCGAGGATGGCATCGACATTCATCTCGTGCAGGGTGACGGAGCGGTACTGAATGTCGAGGAGAGGAATGGCTTCGAGGCCTTCGACGAGAGCGGCTGTGTCGACGCGGCCGTGGGGCTCGATGAGGCCGATGACGATGTCGGCGCCCTGGCGGCGCATCAGGTGCGCGTCTTCGAGCATGCGGTAGGTTTTGCCCACGCCGGGAGCCGCGCCGAGATAGAGGCGCAGGCGACCGGGCTCGGGGCCGGCCGGATGAGGGGTGAGGTCGTGGACCTCGGGATCGGGAGGCGTGGGGGGAGTCGGCGGGATCGTTGTCATCCGGCCTCCACGGGGTGGCGGTCGGGTTCGGCTACGGCAATGGGAAGGGTGAAGCGGAAAGTGGTGCCGCTGCCGAGACGGCTTTCCACTGAGACTTCGCCGCCCTGGGATTCGACGAGGCGGCGCACGAGGGCGAGGCCGAGGCCGGAGGTGCCGCTGTCGGGATCGCCGGTGAAGCGGCCGAAGATGGTGGGCAGACGCTCGGCTTCGATACCGCGGCCGTTGTCGTGGACGAAAAACTGCACGCGATCGGTCTGCTCGGTGGCGCCAATACGAATGTGGCCGCCTGCCGGGGTGTAACGCACAGCGTTGGCGATGAGATTGTCGAGGATGGTGCGCAGGGCGCGGCGGTCGGCCTCGATCCACGCGACGTCGTCAAAGGCGTTGATCTCCACGTCGATGTTCTTCTCGCGGGTGGCGTCGCGGATCTGGGCGACCGCATCGCGCAGGGCGTCAGTGGGGCGGATCTTATCTTTCCTGAGCTGGCGGCCGCCGGTTTCCAGTTCGGCGACTTCGATCAGGTCGAGCATCAGATCGTCAAGGTGCTCGGCTTCCTGGGCGGCTCCCTGGGCCAGCTCCATCTGCAGCGGGCGCAGCTCGCCGGCATGCTGCTGGGTGAGCGCGTAGAGCGAGAGGCGCAGGCGGCGGAGCGGCTCGCGGAGCTTCTGCGAAGCGACGGAAAGGAAACGGGTCTTGAAGCGATCGACCTCGGCGATTTCCGTGACGTCTTCAAGGAGCGTGACGGCGCCGAGGAGCTTGCCTTCGCCGTCGCGCATGGGAGTGGTGCGGAGGCGGAAGCTGCGCTCGGCTTTGCCGATGCGCATGGGCAGCAGGGCAGCCTCGCCTTCTTCGCCGGAGCTGACGCGCTGCATGGAAACGGCTGAGCGGATGGCGTTGAGGATGCGGTCGCCGCCGGGTGTGCTGGTGAGCACCATGCGGTCGTCGGAGGAGCTGCCGAGGAGTTCGACAGCGGCCTGGTTGAGCTTGAGCACCTGACCTTTGCCGTCGGTGACGATGACGGGCTCGAAGATGGAGCGGACGACGGCGTCGCTGATCTGGAACTCCATCTGGCGGCGGCCGGACTCGGTTTCGCGGAGGTCGCGCAGGCGAATGGCCAGGCGGTTGAGCTCGGTGGCGATGGCGCCGAGGTCGTCTTTGGAGCGCCACTCGACGCGCTGATGGAGGTCGCCCTGGCCGATGCGGCGCGCAATGCGGGCGGTATGGCGCAGAGGGACGATGACGAAGATGAGCATCACGACGGAGATCACGGTCGCGGCGGCGATGCTGAGGCCGCAGGCGGCGATGAGGCGCTCACGCAGGGTGTCCTGCTGGCCGCGAAGAGCGGTGACGCTGATAGAGCGGTGGGTGGAGAGCTGTTCGAGGTCGTAGCGCAGGGTCACGTGCAGGGCTTCCAGATCGCGGGCGAGGGTGTCGGGATCGCGGGGCAGGTGCTGGAGAAGGTCGGCGTGGCGGCGCTCGAGCTGATCGACGGGAATAGAGGGATCGAAGGCGGCGACATCGGCGGTGGCGGAGCGGAGGAACATCTGCGTGCGGGCGGCCTGGCCGCGCAGGTCGGCGATGGTGGCATTGCCGGTGGCGATGCGGGCCGCGATGAGTTCTTCATGAGCCAGAGCGCCCTGGGCGGAAGCGAGCGAGGCGACGGCGGTTTCCGCAACCCGCACCTGGGTGTCGAGGGCGGCAAGATGGACGAACGAGGTGCGCACCAGCATGCTGACCGTGGTGACCAGCGCGATGAGCAGAAGGCAGCCGAGAATGAGTCGTTGATAGAGACTCAGCATGAGTGGCAGAGAACGCAGTCCTTAAAGGTGAGCGTAGCGGCGGGCGGCTGTCGATGCAAGTTGGCGCGCTCAGGCTCCGCCGCGGTAGCAGCGAAGGACGTCGTCGAGGGTGAGGATGCCTTCAAGGGTTTCGCGGCTGGCACGGTTCATGATGGGCAGGACCGGCCAGCGGGGAAAGTAGTGGAGGGCCGCATCGAGGGGCAGGTCGGGGAAGAGGTGGGGGGTGCGGTCGGGCTTCAGAGCGCGATGAACGAGGGCTTCCGGGGTCAGAGTGGCGGAGGCGGAGGTGAGCTCTTCGGCGCTGAGGGCGTACCAGGAGCCGTCGCCGAGACGAACCAGACAGGCGGTGGCATGTTCGCGGGCCATGGCTTCATTCACTGACTGAATGGAATCGCTGTCGCGCACGATGGGGACATTCAGCGACTGGATCGCATCCTCGATGTGGAGGACGGATTCCTCGCGGAGCTCTTCCATCGAGGGCAGATCCAGACCATCCTGGCGGGTGAAGACCTCGAAGATGCCAACCGGCTGCAGGCTGCGGGAGATGAGGAAGGCGATGGTGTTGGCGAGAATGACGGGAATGATGATGGAGTAATTGCCGCTGATCTCGAGAACCATGAAGACGGAGGTCAGGGGAACGCGCAGGAATCCGGCAAAGAGCACGCCCATGCCAACCAGGGAGTAAGCGCCGACGGTGCCGGTGAGGTGGGGGAAGAAATGCTGCTCGAAGGCGCCGACCGCGCCGCCCAGCATGGCTCCGATGAAGAGAGTCGGAGCGAACATACCGCCTGGGGTTCCGCTGGAGAACGACACGGTGGTGGCCAGCAGCTTGAGGAAAGTGAGCGCGATGAGGACCTGCCAGATGAACTGGGCGTGGAGGGCCTGATCGATGACGTCGTAGCCGACGCCCATCACCTGGGGAAATCCGAAGTAGCCGATGGCGCCGACCATGAGACCGGCAATCGCAGGCTGGGCAAAGTGGCTCCAGCGAGGCATGGCGCGGAGGCGCGGCCGGAGAAATCCCAGGGTGGCGGAAAAGACGGGCGCGAGCAGGCCGCCAAAGAGACCGAGGACCGCATACGCCATCAGCTCGCGTGGATCGCGCAATTCGATGGAAGGTATGCGGAAGATGGGCTCAGTGCCCATGAACAGGCGCACGACGACGACGCTGGAGACTGCGGCGAGAACCAGAGAGCCCAGGACGGCGGCGCTCCAGCTGCCGATGACTTCCTCGATGACGAACAGGATCGCCGAAATGGGGGCGTTGAAGGCCGCGGCAAGGCCGGCGGCGGCGCCAATGGGGGCAAACATGCGCAGCCGGCGGCGGGAGAGGCGGAGGTTGCGGGCAATGATGGAGGCGACGCCGGCGCCGATCTGCAGCGATGGGTCCTCAGGACCGAGGGAATGGCCGCTGCCGAGGGCGATGGCGGAGGTGATGAATTTGCCGATGACGGTGCGGAAGGAGATGTAGCCGTCATAGACGTAGAGCGCGGCCTTGGTCTGATTGACGCCGCTGCCTCGGGCCGCGGGGAAGAACCAGACGACGAGGGCGGCGACGACCAGTCCGGCGATGCCGGGCACGATAAGGAGGCGGAACTGGCCGGGGTGCGGTGCGGAGCCCAGCGTCAGGATCTGAATCCACTCGATGGCGATGCGAAAGGCGACGACCAGCAGCCCGGAGAGAATGCCGATGAAGATGGAAAGGACGAGGAAGAGGCGCTCGTCGCGGGTGGGCGCGATTCGGTCGAGAGTGGCGGCGAGAGGGGAACGCTGGGGAGGCTCGGGCCGGAGCGGTCCGGCGACGGCGACTTCCGGCGGAACCGTGCCTGCGGCGGCAATCCTGTCGCCGGCTGCGGCGGGTGCGGAGGTAAACGGCGTGGGAAAGTCGGGCATTTATTCCTGTTCCACAGCTCCTGGATTCTGGGCAATGCGCAGCAGTAACGCGTCATCTCCGCTGGGTGGACCGCAGTACTGGACGGTACCCGTTTCCGTGTCCCATGCCAGCTGCAGGATGGAGTTCTCGAGGTCCGGCTGCTGTTCCAGCTGCGGCACCGTGAGCACAGAGGGGATTTGGTCCCACCGGCTGACGATGGCAGAGAGTTTCGGAGCCGCGGCGGGGTTGGAGGTGGTGCAGGCGGAAAGCCGGTCGCGGGCGACCTTGCGAATATAAAGGATGCGTTCGGCGCGGCTGCGCGCGGGCAGGTTCAGGTCCGGATACAGGAGAAGGATATGGCTGGCCGTATCGACCATGTACTGGTCCGCAGCCCTTTCGGCGGGCGGGAGTGCGGCGGCTCCGGGATGGCTGAGGGCGCGGCTGAGGTAAGCGTTGGCAACCCGATAGAGACCCAGGTTGAAGGCCGTGCGTCCCGCTCCCTCGAAGGCAGCGAGGGGTGCGTCGCGGCGAGCGGAAACCGCGCGGTAGAGACTGAGAGCGTCGGTGGGGTCCTGCGCTTTTTCCATGGTGGCCGCAATCTGATCCTTGATTTGGGGATCATCCGGCGCGTTGCTGGCGGCGATGAGGAGCTGAGTCCGGGCAGAGTTGTATTCCTTGCGGGAAAGCAGATAGTTGACCAGCTCGAGGCGGACTTCGCGGCGGCGGTCGTAGCCATTGCCCTCCCAGGTACCGTCGAGGGCGGCCTGGTAGCGATGGATCGCCAGGGGCTCATCGCCTTTTTTGGCGGCCAGGCGGGCAAGCTGCAGATTGATGACACCGTCGCCGGGGGCGGATTCGAGAAGAGTGTTGAAATACGCGGTGGCTTCGACGGTTTTGCCGGCCTGGGCGAGGGCCATGGCGAGCTCAATCTCGGTCTGGCGGTCGGGGGTGTAAGCCAGAGCGGAGCGGAGAGCATCGATGGCCTGGACGGGGTTGCCGGCCTGGAGAGCGGCCTCGCCACGAGCCTTCCAGCGGAGGCCGAGGGTTTGGCGGTGATTCTCAAAGGATCGGTAGAGGAGGAGAGTGAGGAGGAAGATGACGACGGTAATAAGGAAGAGCGTCAAAAGAGAGGCGGCATCTCGCAGAATGAGTCTGCGCCTGGCCAGCCGTTCTTCCGGCGTAAGAACTGTGCCCGCGTTCAGGGTCGCCATCTCCTCTATCTTCCCAGATTTCTGCCGTTTGACGGGCATCTGGTGGGATGCGGTCAAATTTCCAATGAGATGGGCGCGAGCGGTAGGATGAGGAGCGGGCGGAGAAGCGGGGCAATGGAGCTGGACGGGAAGAGGTTGGCGCTGGACGAGCGGCTGCTGGGGCTGGGCAGCGTGATCGTGGCGTACTCGGGCGGCGTGGATTCTGCCTATCTGGCCTGGGCTGCGCACCAGGTTTTGGGCAATTCCATGCTGGCCGCGCTGGCGGATTCGGCTTCCCTGGCCCGGAGCCATTACCGGGATGCGGTGACTTTTGCGGAAGAGCAGGGGATTCCGCTGCTGGTCGTCGAGACGAAGGAGCTCGAGCACGAGGCTTACGCCGTGAACCAGGGCGACCGCTGCTTTCACTGCAAGGACGAGCTGTTTACGGTGCTCGAGGCCGAGCGGGCTCAGCGCGGGATGACCGCTGTGGCGTATGGGCTGAATGTGGATGACGGCAAGGACTTTCGACCTGGGCAAAAGGCCGCCCGCGAGCATCGGGTCGTCGCTCCGCTGGCTGAGGCCGGGCTGACGAAGGCGGATATTCGGGCTCTGGCGCAGGCGGCGGGGCTGCGAGTGTGGGACAAGCCGGCGTCGGCGTGTCTGTCGTCCCGGATCGAATACGGACGACGGGTGACGACCGAGGCCTTGCGCCAGGTGGAAGACGCCGAGGAGGCTCTGCGGGCGCTGGGGCTGCGGCGCTTCCGGGTGCGGCACCACGGCAGCGTGGCGCGCGTTGAGATTGCCGAGGAGGAGATGGCGGCCGCTCTCGATCCGGAATTCTTTCGGCGGATGGCAGCGGCGGTGCGTGGCGCGGGCTTTCCTTATGTGGCCGTGGATTGCGATGGATATCGATCCGGGTCGATGAACGAGCTGCTGCCGGCAGAGATGCTGGGCGGCAGTCGCGCGAGGGCCTCGTGAGCATCGAGATGCGAGTGGGGTGGATCGAGTGCTTTGCCGGGATCTCCGGCGACATGCTGCTGGGGGCTCTGGTGGATGCGGGTGTTTCCGCAGGGCTGCTGCAGAACACCGCGGCGGGGTTGGGGATTGGCGCGGAGCTGCGGGTGCATTCGGTGGTGCGGAGCGGGATTCGCGCGACCAAGGTGGATGTGGTGGAACGGGTTCCGGAGGACGGGGCGCACACGCATTCCGGGGAAGGCGATGACCACAGAGAGCACGGAGAACACAGAGAGCACCATGCGCATGCGCATGGACGGCACTGGCCGGAGATTAGGAAGCTGATCGACGGGGCAGCGATTCCTGAAGAGGCGAAGGCGATTGCGCAGCGGGCCTTTGCGCTGCTGGCGGAGGCGGAGGCGAAGATCCACGGCATTGCGCCGGAGCAGGTGCACTTCCACGAAGTGGGCGCGGTGGACGCCATCGTGGACGTCGTCTGCGGGGCGGTCGGGCTGGCGTCGCTTGGTGTGGACCAGTGGCGGTGCTCGGCGGTGAATGTGGGCAGCGGGTTTGTGAACTGCGCGCACGGGCGGTATCCAGTGCCGGCTCCGGCGACGGCTGAGCTGTTGCGGGGTGCGCCGACGATTGCCGCGGGCCCGGTGATGGAGCTGACGACGCCGACCGGAGCGGCGATGCTGCGGGCTTTGGGATGTGTCTTCGAGCCAGCGCCGCTGACGGTGATCTCGATCGGGTATGGAGCGGGCAGCCGCGATCCGGAACGCTTTGCCAATGTGCTGCGGCTGTCGGTTGGTGTGACTGCGGCGCGGACCGAGCCGAGGAGATTTCCGCAGGACCAGGTCGTCGTTCTGGAGTGTGCGCTGGACGACGCGACGCCGCAGGTGCTGGCGCACGCGATGGAACTGGCGATGGAGAATGGCGCGCTGGACGTGATGGCTGCGCCGGTGACGATGAAGAAGGGACGCCTGGGTACGCTGCTGACCGTGCTGTGCCGGCCGGAGCATGAGGGCACGCTGGAGCAGCTGCTCTTCCGGGAGACGACGACGCTGGGGATTCGGCGGCGCGAGGAGGAGCGCGTGATTCTGGAGCGCGCGTTCGTCACGGTGGAGACGGCGTACGGGAAGATTCGGATGAAGGTCGCTTCGGCGGGGGGCGAGACGCTGAACGCGATGCCGGAGTACGAGGATTGCCGGCGGGCGGCGCGGGAGCACGACGCGCCGTTGCGGGCGGTGATGGACGCGGCGCGAACGGCGTGGGCCGAATCGGCATCGAAGGCAGAAGCATGACGCGAGAGACGATTCTGGAACTGCTGGAGCGGGTGCAGGCGGGCGAGACGTCGCCGGCACAGGCGCTGCAGCATCTGGCGAAGCTGCCGTATGAGGATGCGGGCTTCGCGCGCATCGATCACCATCGGGCGCTGCGGCTCGGCTTGCCGGAGGTGATCTACGCGGCGGGGAAGAGTCCCGAGCAGGTGGCCGAGATCTTTGCCAGGATGGCCGCGGAAGGCGGCAGCGTGCTGGCCACGCGAGCGACGGCCGAGGCATTTGCGGCGGTCGAGGAGCGCGTGCCGGAGGCTGTGTATCACGAGACGGCGCGGATTATTGGGTTCGGCCGAAGTGAGACGCGCGACGCCGCCGAGTCTGTGGCTGTGGTTTGCGCCGGGACGAGCGACCTGCCGGTGGCCGAAGAAGCGGCGGTCACCGCCGAGTATCTTGGCTGCGACGTGGCGCGAATCTGGGACGTGGGCGTTGCCGGACTGCATAGGATCCTTGCTGCGCGCGAGTCGCTGAACACGGCGCGCGCGGTGATTGTTTGCGCGGGCATGGAAGGCGCGCTGCCGAGCGTGGTTGGCGGTTTAGTCGCGGCTCCGGTGATTGCGGTGCCGACGAGCGTGGGTTATGGCGCCGCGTTTGGCGGCGTTGCGGCGCTGCTGGGGATGCTGAATTCGTGCTCGCCCAACGTGTGCGTGGTGAATATCGACAACGGATTTGGCGCGGCTTATGTGGCGGCGATGATGGTGAAAAAGCGTACAGCGTACAGCGGACAGCGGACAGAGCCAACCGCTGCTGGAGCCGCGGTGGCGGAAACAGCGAATGGGGCCGTCGCGGCCCGTTCTGCGGAACGCGGTTAGGCGATCGGCAGGAGGGCTCCTAAACTCCGACCGGGGTGCCTTTGGGCTTCTTTGCCAGGAGCCAGAGCATGAGGATGACGGCCAGCATGGAGCCGATTGCGGCCAGACCCAGAATGCGCAGCACGGCGACGGTATAACGGCCCTGCGAGGGCGAATAGTTGCAGCAGTAGAGAAGGACCAGGTCGCTGAGGGTGCCGATGTGTCTGGTGCTGGCCGAGATGATGGCGAGGCGCACGTCGCGCGACTGGTAGTCGACGCCGAAGAGGTATTTGGAGAGGCGGCCGTCGGGCGTCGCGATCATGATGACGCTGGAGTGGGCGAACTGGTCCATCTTGCCGTCGGGTCCAGGGACGCGGACGTAGTGGAAGCCGGTGGCTTCGGCGAGGTCGGTGATGGAAGTCTGCGGGCCGGTGAGGAAGTGGACGCTGGCGGCGGCCGAGGCGGGCGCGTCGAGCATGGAGAGGAAGTGCTGCTTCTTGGCGGCGCCGTCGGCGGGCGTATCGGCGGGATCGATGCTGGCGACGATGACGTCGTATTGATTGCCGACGTGGAAGCCGCTCTCGCGCAGGGCGACGGCCATACCGTGCAGGACCTGCGGGCAGAGGAGCTTGCAGTTGTAGTACATCAGCTCGAGCATGACCGGGCGGTCGTGGTTGAAGAAGTCGCCGAGTTTGACGGTTCGGCCGCTGGCGTCGGTCCAGGTGTCGTTGAGGGGCAGGTTGCGGCCGAGGTTCTGGTCGATGCCGGCGTGCTTTTGCCAGGCAGGCGCCTGCTGGGCGGTGGCGCCGACGGGGCGATTGGCGGCGTACTGGGCGCGGGCAAAAGGGGCAGCGAGAAGAACGGCAAGAGCCAGGGCGCAGCTGGAAGGTCGGAGGGAAAGCACAGTCCAGCATACGCCGGGGACTGGAGCTAAGAAGCGGGTAGCTAAGAGCCGGGAAGCTAAAAAGCGGGTAGCTATGAACCGGTCAGCTAAGAAGCGGCCAGCTTTGAACCGGTCAGCTAAAAAGTGGTCAGCTGAGAGGCGGGTCGCTGAAAAGCGGATCGCTGGGAAGCGGGCTGCTGAGAAGTGGGTTGCGGCGGCCTGGACTCTGCACGGCGTCCGGGAGGGGGGACCCCCTGGGTGGGGGTTTGTGGATCTGTTGATTGCGTGAGACATGGAAGGTAATACCTTTTGGGTATTACCTTGCCCTTCGCGATTGTTGGGCAGCTGGCGCATGGCTCTCGCGCGATCGTGCACGATCACCGGCGGGGCGGGCTTGTGAAGCACGGGGCGACTCCTTTCCGGGAGGCGGGTTCTCCCAGGGTGCGCGAAAATTTTCTTCGCGAAACTTGCTATGTGTGACAAACAGGGCACTTCGTGAGGACCTCAAAACGCATGTGTGGCAGCGAATGGACTTGCGGCCAGTTAATACAGGGCACAGGAGTTGCGGGGTGCAGGGTGCAGGGTGAACCGCAGGTTCTTCGCCCGCTTGCGCGGGCTCAGGAGACAAGCCAAAGCTAAAAAAGCCGCCTCGATGGGCGGCTTTTCTTTTTTTCCTCTATAAGTTCAGAATACCAAATTCAGCCGGATTTACTGCCAAATTTGGGCGGGTATTTTGGCGTGGAAGTTGTTTTGTATCAATCTCTGTTACTTTCGTTTGAGCGACGGGGGCTTGACAGAATTTCCACAGGATGGGGAAAAACAGCTAAGAACCGGCCAGCGGGTAAAGCGGTCAGCTGGTGATGCGGTCAGCTAAGAAGCGGTCAGCTGGTGATGCGGTCAGCTGAGAAGCGGTCAGATGCCGGTTTTGCGGCTCGTCGAGTCGCCGACGGTCGGCCTCTTTTGCTCGTCATCTCCGTTCAATCGCAGGTCCGAAAGATCGTCAACTTCCCGAATGATGCCGGACACTCGACTGGTGTGCTGTCGGCATATTGAAAGCTTCGTGCGCTGAGATTCTCTGCCGCAGGGGGCTGAAAGCCCGGCTTCTTTTGGGGCGGATTACGGCACGGCTCAAGCCATGCCCTGATACAAAGCCACCTGGTCGAGATTCAGGGCTTCCCACGTGTGTCGCTTCCAACGATGAGGGGCGACAATGATGGGGCACCGGCATCGTTGCACGTTCTGAGCGTTTCGGAAGAGCAACCGCAGGTCCTTCTGACCCTTGCTGCGCTTTGGGTCCTCAGGATGACAGCGCGTGGGGTTCGGCGTAGTTAACGGATGGTTGGCACTACGGACATTTCGACCCGAGACGGTGGAGGGTGGCTCTGCGAAAGTTTCAGGTCCGCAGGACTTCCGGGTTGCCGATTACTCAGCGGGACGTTGGTCTGTCCACTCCCCGGTGATGGCAAGAGTCCCCGCGAATGGGACGTCGATTTTGAGATTCTGCCCGGGCTCAAGCCAGTACTGAGTCTGGGGCTGGCTTTCAACTTCGGCGACGCTCATGCGGCCAGATCCAGATGATGGAAGCTGGGGGACTCTGGAACGGAATCCAAACTGGATGCGATTGCCACTGTGCGCCAGCAACCGAAACTGGATACCGCCCAGTCTGTGATTCATGCGCCCGATGTCAGTACAGCGTTGGGGACTCGGCCGAGTGGTGTCGAAGACGCATGAATAGGTCGCTCCCTGGGAGAGGGCGGCTTTGAGGATGAATACGTTTCCTTTCGGCCTGGCGTTGGCGTCGGTTTGGCAAGAGCCGGACAGCGGCAGGACAAGGGACAACAGCCATACGTACCTGAGCATTGCGATCTCTCCGAACAAGAGACGCAGAAGATTCTATTTTGCTCGAATAAAAGGCGCCGGGCAGTCGAGCCGAGGTGCGAATTCAGATCGCAAGCTGCCGCTCAGGGCTGGAGGGGCTTGAGGTCGATGGTTCTTCCTGTGCGGGCGGAGGTGCGGGCGGCGTCGAGGATCTGCATGACGATGACGTTGGTGTCGAGGGCGGTGAGGTCACCTTTGGGCACGAGCTGGCCGCGGATGACGGCGGCGAGGTAGTGCAGGGAGCTGTCCTCCGGTGCAGAGAGGGGCGTGGCGGTGACTGGCTCTTCGGGTGAGGACTCGCTGAAGCGCTCGCGGAGGTGGGAGCCGTTGTCGGCGATGGCGTACGCCTTGGTGCCGTAGACCTGGGTGTCTTTGACGCCGAAGGTCCAGTTCCAGGAGGGCAGCAGGACGGCCTGGGCGCGCGGGTACTGCAGGACGATGGTGGCGTCGTCGTCGACGCGGGGGTAGATCTGCGGCTTGTCAGTATGCGCGACGGCGGTGACGCTGAGCGGGGTTTCGCCGTGCATGAACCAGGTCATGAGGTCGGCGCCGTAGCAGCCGAAGTCGTAGAGGGCTCCGGCGCCATCGAGGGCGGGATCGGTGAGCCAGTGGAGGAACTCGGGCTGGACGCCGATTTCCTTCGGGCCCTGGTGGCCGTCGCGGATGATGACTTTGCGGATGTTGCCGAGCTTGTCCTGCTGGAGGAGGTTGTAGATGGCGGCGTTCGAGGGGTACCAGGTGGTTTCGTAATTGACGAGGACCTGGATGTGGTGCTCGCGGGCGACGCGTCGGATGGCGAGCGCGTCGGAGAGGGAGATGGTGAGTGGCTTCTCGACCATGGCATCGACGTTGTGAGCGGCAGCGGCTTCGATGACCCGGCGATGCTCGGCGATGTTGGTGTAAACGAGCAGGGCCTGGGGATGCTGGTGAGCGAAGAGGTCATCGATGGTGTTGTAGAAGAGGCTGGGGTCGAGATGGAACTCGCGCTGGTAGCGGGCGCAGAGGGCGTGGTCGGAGTCGACGATGCCAACGAGCTGGGCGTCGTGCTGGCGGGGAAATTCATGGAGGAAGCCGACGACGTGGCCGTGCTCGAGTCCGACGATGGCGACGCGGACGGGCGGCTGCTGCGCGGCTGCGACGGCGGCGAGGGAAAGGCAGAGAAAGAGAGCGGCGAGCAAGCGGCGGATCATGACGGCCATGTTACCGCGGGTGCGCGAAGTGCCGCGTCGGCGTTGCGCCGTTTCCTGGCCGGATGGTACCGTGAATCTTCGACTTATCCTGACTGAATCGCGAAGGGAAGCACTCATCCATGCAGACAAGCTACAACGGAGTTGCCTTGCCGAAGGACGGCGAGGCGATCCAGTATGCCAACGGGAAGTACACGGTTCCGGATCATCCCATCATTCCTTTCATTGAAGGCGACGGTACGGGGCGCGACATCTGGAAAGCGTCGCAGCGTGTGTTCGACGCGGCGGTGGAGAAAGCGTACGGCGGGAAGCGCGCGGTGAAGTGGTTTGAGATTTTTGCCGGCGAGAAAGCGTTTCGCGAGTTTAAGAACTGGCTGCCGGACGATTCAGTGAAGGCGGCGACGGACTTTCGGGTGTCGATCAAGGGGCCGCTGACGACGCCGGTGGGCGGCGGGATCCGCTCTTTGAACGTGGCGCTGCGGCAGATCATGGATCTGTATGCGTGCGTGCGGCCGGTGAAGTACTACCAGGGCGTGCCCAGCCCGGTGAAGCATCCGGACAAGCTGAATGTGGTGATTTTCCGCGAGAACACGGAAGACGTGTATGCGGGCATCGAATTCAAAGAGGGGACGGCGGATGCGAAGAGGCTGATCTCGTTTTTGAATGACGACATGCTGAAGGGCGGGAAGAAGAAGGTTCGCGAAGATTCGGGCGTCGGCATTAAGCCGATCTCGATTACGGGGACGAAGCGGCTGGTGCGGTATGCGATCCGGCACGCGGTGGCAAATGGGCGCAAGTCGGTGACGCTGGTGCACAAGGGGAATATCCAGAAGTTCACCGAGGGGGCGTTCCGCGAGTGGGGGTATGAGGTCGCCGTCGATGAGTTCCGCGACAGTGTGGTGACGGAGCGGGAGAGCTGGATTCTTGGGAATGCCGAGGCGAACCCTGGGCTGACCGTGGAACAGAACGCGGCGCTGATTGAGCCGGGGCTGGAGTTTGGGAACGATGAGTTCCGCAAGGCGCTGTACGCGGAAGTGAAGGGCGTGCTGGATGCGATTGGGAAATCGCACGGGAACGGGCAGTGGAAGAAGAAGGTTCTGATCAACGACCGCATCGCCGATTCGATTTTTCAGCAGGTGATCATTCGGCCGGACGAGTACAGCATTCTGGCGTGCCCAAATCTCAATGGTGATTACATTTCCGACGCGTGCGCGGCGCAGGTGGGCGGGCTGGGGATTGCCCCGGGGGCGAACATCGGCGACGGGTATGCGGTGTTTGAGGCGACGCACGGGACGGCGCCGAAGTACGCGGATAAGGATGTCATCAATCCTGGGTCGGTGATGCTGAGCGGGGTGATGATGTTCGAGTTTCTGGGCTGGCACGAGGCTGCGAAGCTGATTGAGACGTCGATGGAGAAGACGATCCAGCAGAAGTTTGTGACGTACGACTTCGAGCGGCAGATGCAGGGCGCGACCAAGGTGAAGACGAGCGAGTTCGCGACGAAGATGATTTCGAATATGTAGGACTGGCCGTCCAGGCGGGCGCGGCTTCGCCGCAACGATTCTTATTCAGAGAAGTTCTTTTCAAGGAGTCTTTTCATGCGGAAGAAAGTAACGATTGTTGGGGCGGGGAATGTGGGTGCTACGGCGGCTCACTGGATTGCGTCAAAAGAGCTGGGCGATGTGGTGCTGATCGATGTGATCGACGGGATTCCGCAGGGCAAGGCTCTGGACCTGCTGGAGGCGATGCCGATTGAGAAGCGGGACAGCCACATCCTCGGCACGAACGACTACGCGGACACGGCGAACTCGGACATCGTGGTCATCACGGCGGGGATTCCGCGCAAGCCGGGAATGAGCCGCGACGACCTGCTGCAGACGAACTACAAGATCATGTCGGATGTGGTGGGGAAGGTGACGGCGAACTCGCCGAACTGCATCCTGATTATTGTGTCGAATCCGCTGGATGCGATGGCGCAGGCGGCGTTCCGGCAGTCGAAGTTTAATCGCGAGCGGGTGATCGGGATGGCGGGCGTGCTGGATTCGGCGCGCTACCGGACGTTCATTGCCGAGGAGCTGAAGGTTTCAGTGGAGAACGTGACGGCGTTTGTGCTGGGCGGACACGGCGACACGATGGTGCCTTTGCCGCGGTATTCGTCGGTGGCGGGGATTCCGATCACGGAGCTGATTTCGAAGGAGCGCGTCGAGGCGATTGTGCAGCGGACGCGGGATGGCGGCGCCGAAATCGTGAAGTATCTCAAGGCGGGGAGCGCTTACTATGCGCCGTCGGCTGCGGTGACGGAGATGGTGGAGGCGATCCTGAAGGACAAGAAGAAGGTTCTGCCGTGCGCGGCGTATCTGGAAGGGGAGTACGGCATCAGCGGGTACTTTATTGGTGTTCCGTGCAAGCTGGGCAGCCGGGGGATTGAGCAGATTTTGGAGATCAAGCTGAGCGCGGAAGAAGATGCGGGGTTGAAGAAGAGCGCGGCGGCGGTGAAAGAACTGTGTGCGGTCATCGGCGTGTGACCACGCCGATGACGGCTAAGAAGCGGGAAGCTGAAAAGCGGGAAGCTAAGGTCCGGGAAGCTTAGAACCGGGAAGCTGAAACGGCAAGGCGAGGAACCCGGCCCTGCGCGGTCAGGGTTGGGGCCTGGGATGCGGGTTGCGCAGGGTCTTTCGCAGGCTGTGTAACATGCGGTTAATTTCTTCTGCGTCCGCCAACAGTTGCTCCGCTTGCTGCACGGGAATCATTCCCAGGTTGCGAGCCAGTTCGGTCTGCGTCTCCAGCTCATAGAGCGAACCTCTGGCCTGATTGAGGAAGAGCGCAAAACTTTTGTCTGAATCTCGGCCCTGGCCCTCGGCAATATTGCTCGGAACTGAGACCGCCGCTCTCCGCATTTGACCTGCAAGTCCGAACAGTTCTTCTTTTGGGAGTTGTTTCGTTGCAACGTAGATTGCCTCCACCAGCCGCATGGAGCGTTGCCAAACCAGCAGGTCCCAGAATCGCCTTGTCTTCATGCGCTGATTGCATCGCGCAATCGAGTTCAGTGCAAGATCACCAAGGTTTTTCGCTGACCGGTTCCGAGCTGACCGCTCTTTAGCTGGCCGGACTTTAGCTTCCCGGTTTTCAGCTTCCCGGTTCTTAGCTGCCTTCACGCTCTGGCGCGGAGGAAGGCTATTACGTGGTCGGCTTCGACTACGCCTACGAGCTTGCCGGCTTTGTCCACGACGGGCAGGGCGCGGAGGTTGTACTTGTCGAAGAGTTCGGCCACGTCGTTCTCGTGCTGATCGGCGCGGATGGAGACGAAGCGCGGCTCGCTGAGGACCTCGAGGCGGGTTTCGGGGCGGGCGAGAACGAGGCGCGCCAGAGGGACCACGCCCTGCAGCGCCTCGTGCTCGTCGGTGAGATAAATCTCGGTGACGGTCTCGGGGTCGCCTTCGAAACCGCGCAGCGCGCGGATGCCGTCGGCGACGCTCGCAGTCCTGGGAACCGCGACATAATCCGTGGTCATGCGGCCGGCGGCGGAATCTTCGCGGAATTCGAGGAGTTCCTTCACCTCCTGGCGCTCCTCGGGGTCCATTTCTTCGAGGATGGCTTCCGAGCGCGCTTCGGACAGCTCGGCGAGGAGGTCGGCGGCGGCGGAGGGATCCATCTCCTCGACAATGCCGGCGGCGGTTTCTGAATCGAGGGCCTGGACGAGGGATTTCTGCAGGCGGGGCTCGACTTCTTCGAGCGCTTCGGCGGCTACTTCTTCGTCGAGGGTGCGGATGACGGCTTCGCGCTCGGCGGGGGCGAGATCTTCGAGGATGTCGGCGATGTCGGAGGGATGAAGCTGGGCGAGGCGCTCGTGCTCGATGTTGAGTTTGACGCGGCGAGCGGGATCGACTTCGATCATGTCGACGAAGTTCCAGGGAATGACGCGAGTGGGCAGGCGGGAGGCGAGAGACTCGATCGCGCGGCGGGGGAGCGTGCCGCTGAGCAGGCGGCGGACGCCGCCGCGGAGGCCGACCTCCACCTCGGTGACGCAGAGCTGTTCATCGGTGCCGTCGTTGGGCTGCCAGCGCAGGTTCACGTCGTTGACGCGGACGACCTTGCGGCCGTGGACGTCGATGATCTGGCGGTCGAGGAGGTCCTGGCGCAGGAGGATGAAGTTTTCATCTCCCTGTAACGGATTCAGAGTCGCGTCGGTATGGAGCTCGAGGGCGCCGCTGGGCGTCCAGCGCACTTCGCGGGAGGAGACAACTTCAAGGCCTTTGCGGGTTTTGAGGACGAGGCCGGCGACGCGGCCGGCTTCGGCGCCGGTGCCGACGGCGACATCGCGGACGCGGCCGCGCATGCGCCCCTTGGCGCTGGTCACGGGGGTGCCGAGCAGGGCGGTGAGCGTGCGTGGAGAGGTTTCGTCCGACATGGGTGCCTGTCCCGGCTTGAGTTTATCAGCCGGGTTGGCCGATGCGGACCTGCAAAACCATGGAACGGGTGGAGTTGGATGGCGGCGGCATCGGGCCCCGTGACGAGCGCACTCCGGAGGCCGATGGGGGCGTTGCCGGAGCGCGGGGAAAGAATGCCCGGGGTTTCGATTGACTGGCCGAAGGTATGCCCTTACACTCAGCGCTGGGCGCGTCGGCGGGAGAGTACACCGGCTCTGCGGCCGCCGATGAGTTCATTTCGCCTCCTCATGTCCTCCGGACCCACTGCATACGCCCCGCATTCCGATCGAGTGAAGCTGGTTGTCGCTTCCTCGGTGATGCTGACGTTCATTTCTTTCTGGCGCGCGGCCGCGGTGGTGCTCAACGATCTGGGATCGTCCGCATTCTACGCGGGCGGCATTGCCGAACAGGCGGTGGGGAAAGCCGCGCCCTGGTTCATCCTGGGCGTGATGCTGTTCTCCTTCGCGGTGCGCGCGGTTTACGTCGAGAGCTGCTCGATGTTCACCCGGGGCGGCGTGTATCGGGTGGTGAAGGAGGCGCTGGGCGGAAACTTCGCCAAGCTGAGCGTCTCAGCGCTGATGTTCGATTACATCCTGACGGGGCCGATCTCCGGCGTGTCGGCAGGACAGTATATTGTCGGGCTGCTGAACGAGCTGCTGGGTGTGGGAGCGCTGCACGGGTGGCTGCCCTCGTGGATGCTGCACGGAGCGCATACCGCGCTGCTGCTGCCGATTGATGAAACGTCGGCCATCATCGCCGCCGCGGTCACGATCTATTACTGGTGGCAGAACATCAAGGGAATCGAAGAGTCGACGGACAAGGCTCTGGCTGTGATGCAGGTGACCACCGTGATGGTGGTGCTGCTGCTGGGCTGGGGATTCATCACGGCGTTTCACAAACATGCGGCACTGCCGCCGTTCCCCACGCCGGCCAACCTGCATTTCTCGTCGGATGCGCTGGGCTTTTTGAGCGGGACCAAACTGTCCACCATGCTGGGGCTGTTCGGCATCCTGATGGCCTTTGGCCATTCGGTGCTGGCCATGAGCGGCGAGGAAACGCTGGCCCAGGTGAACCGCGAGATCGAACACCCCAAGCTGAAGAATCTGAAGCGGGCGGCGATCGTGATCGCGATCTACAGCTTCATCTTCACCGGCGTGGGCACGCTGCTGGCGACCATGATTATTCCGGACGCGGTACGCGTGCCGGTGTATCGCGACAACCTGATAGCCGGCATGGCGATGTATATGTGGGGTCCGCAGATGCTGCGGATCGTCTTCCGCGTGTTCGTGGTGATCGTGGGCTTTCTGATCCTCTCGGGCGCGGTGAATACCTCCATCATCGGATCGACGGGAGTGATGATGCGGGTGGCCGAAGACGGCGTGCTGACGGACTGGTTCCGCAAGCCGCATCGCCGCTTCGGGACGAGTTATCGCATTGTCAACCTTGTTGCCGGCATGCAGTTATTCACGATCATCGTGAGCCGCGGCAACGTGATCATGCTGGGTGAGGCTTATGCCTTCGGCGTGATCTGGAGTTTCACCTTCAACTCGCTGGCCATGCTGGTGCTGCGGTGGAAATACAAAGGCGAGCGGGGCTGGAAGGTGCCGGTGAATCTGCGCATCGGGAAGACGGAGCTGCCGGTAGGGCTGTTCTGCGTGTTTCTGACACTGCTGATGACGGCAACGGTGAACCTGGCGACCAAGAGCGTGGCGACCGAGAGCGGGGTGGCATTTACGGCGGCATTCTTCACGATCTTCGCCATCTCCGAGCGAAGAAACGCCGCCAGGCATCAGCGAACGCAGCAGCAGATGAAGGAGCATTTCCAGCTCGAACAGCAGGATACGATCGGGCGAGAGGCGCTGCAGGTGCGGCCGGGCGGCGTGCTGGTGACCATGCGCGACGCGAATAATCCCTTCGCGCTGAAATGGGCGCTGGCGCGAACGCGCACCGATCAACAGGACATTGTGGTGCTGACGGCGCGCATGATGGGAGCCGGCGGTCCGGAGTATGTGGACAACCAGCTGTTCAGCGAACACGAGCAGATGTTATTTACCAAGGCGGTTTCTGTAGCGGAAAGTTTTGGCAAGCATATCTCGCTGCTGGTGGTGCCGGCCGGCGATGTGTTTGCGGCGCTGGTGCAGGCGGCGAATTCGCTGGAGGTCGCGGCGCTGATCTCTGGCCTGTCGACGAGAATGTCGGCGCAGGAGCAGGCGTTCCATGTAGGGCAGGCGTGGGAGAGCCTGCCGGAGCCGAAACGGCAGTTTACCTTCTACGTGGTTTCTCCGGATGGCGAAGCGGAAGCCTTCCACATTGGGCCCCACGCGCCCGCGCTGCGGGCCGAAGATGTGCAGCTGGTACACCGGCTGTGGCTGAACTTCCGGCGGGATCCGGAGATGCAGGGGCTGCACCACAGCGACATTGTGACGTATGCGCTGACGCGGCTGGCGATGGAATATGCGCGCGACAAACAGGAGACACTGCGCAGCCTGCGCCGTTACACGCAGGACAGCAATCGCGATACCCCCCTCGGCATCGCGTATCGTTCGCCGGTGCGTGAAGACCAGGCGATTCCGGCGCCGCGACCGTCGCCCGACGATGAGGGCCACTAAGTAGGCGGCGGGAACTAACTGCTCTTTTCTGACGCCGCCAGTTTGTCAACATCCCCAGTTGGAGTTAGGCTCGAACATACGGGTCTGAGGAGCGTTTTGTCTCGCACTGACGGCTTCTTATTTTTCGACTGAGCGGAGGATGCGTGGAAGTTAAGCAGATCGTTGCTGAAATAGAGAAAGAGATTGCCCGGCTGAAAGAAGCACGGGCGCTGCTGGCTGGCGGAGGAACGGGACGGCGGAAGAGAGGCCGGCCGGCGGGCAAGGCAACTAAGGCAGCGCGCGGCGGCAAGCGCCGGCTCAGCCCGGAAGGAAGAAAGCGGATTTCCGAAGCATTGAAGCGGCGGTGGGCTGCGCGGCGCAAGGCTGCTGCGAAGTAAGCGAAAATCCATCAGAGCGGATCCCCGGGCGGCCAGGTTATTTAGGGTAGACCCGGGGGCTGCCGGCGGCCGCTGACCCATTGCGGTTTTTGCGCGCCCCCTGTTCGGCCTCTTTGATTCAGGGAAGGCTCATTCAGGGCTGAAGCATGCCTGGATCGGAACGAACCCATCCCTCGAACCCATCCCTCAGTGGCTCAAGCCAAAAGGTTTTTGGTGTTGTGCGGCACGGCTGACGCCGCGCGCCTTCAAGGCGGGGCTTCGTTCCGCAAGTTAGAGCGTGCGGCGGAAGAGGCTCGTGGCGATCAGCAGCGAGCCGATGCCGAAGGCGAAGAGGAAGAGTAAGTCAAACTGAATGGCCGCGAAGCCGCCGTCCTTGATGAGGATGGATTTGAGGCCGTGGACGGCATAGGTGAAGGGGTCCACGATGGCGATGGCGCGGAGCCATTTGGGAAATGCCTCGATGGGGTAGATCGCGCCGCTGGGAAAAAATAACAGGGTATTCAGCACGCCGAACATGGCGCGGGGGACGAGCGGGTCGTCGACGCGGACCATCAGCAGAAACATCATGCCGTTAAAGGCGATCGACGTGGCCACGATGAGCAGAGCGAGCTGAATGAGGGCGCCGGGATGGAAGATGACGCCGAGCCCGGCGAGCAGGGAACCAATGACGGTAAGACAAATGCCGGAGAGGACGGCCTTGATGGCGCCGGCGACGTTGAGCCCCATGACCAGCTCGAGTTTGGTGATGGGGGTGACGAGATAGCCTTCGTGAACGCCGCGGGCTTTGTCGTCGATGTATAACATGCCGCCGCCAATCATGACGGAAACATACATGGCGAGAGCGATGGAGCCGGCGAGCAGAAACTTCATGTACTCGACGTAGGGATAGAGCTCGACGATGTCGAGAGTGATGGCGGGGACGACTTTGGCCTGGATCAGCGGAGCGTTGAGCGAGTCGACTACGGCCTGCAGCTCGCTTTCAAGGCTGCCGCTGACAAACTGGTCTGAGTTATCGACGACCAGACCGAGCTGGGGCGAGTCGCCGGAGAGAACGCGGCTGGAGTATTGCTTCGGGATAATCACGGCGGCGTCGATTTTGCCGGTGCGGACGTCGGTTTTCGCGGTGTCTTCGTCGGTGTAGGGAATGGTGTTAAAGGTTTTGATGTTGGCTGCGACGGCGACAAAGGCTTCGCGTACTTTCAGGGCTTCTTCGCCGTGATCGAGATCGACGACGCCGACGCGCGAGTTGGTGACTTTGCCTCCAAAGGCATTGCCCAGGATGATGAGCTGCACCAGCGGCAGCATCATGGACATGAGCATGAGCGCAGGGGAGCGGAAGAACTTGCGCATCTCGCGTTCGACGATCGCCCACATGCGATTCATGGCTGCATCCCCGGACGCGGCGGCATCATGAAGCTGACGGCTTTGACCTGCTCATCGCGCAGCTGGCGTCCTGTGTAGTAGACAAAGACGTCGTCCAGGGTGGTGTTCTGGACGTTGAGGGAGCGGATGGGATCGCCTGAGGCAGTGGCCATCTGGACGAGTTGCGTCGTGGTGGCGGAGCCGTCGGCGGTCATGATGCGGTACTCGCCGGAACCGTGCGGCTCGACGTGGGTGACGCCGATGAGCTGTTGCAGGCGCGGCTTGAAGTCGTCGCCGTCGCGGCTGAATTTGACTTCGACAACGCTGGAGCCGGGAATGCTGGACTTGAGGCCGAGGGGCGTGTCGAGCGCGACCAGCTTGCCGTGGTCGATGATGGCGATGCGGTCGCAGAGGTTGTCGGCTTCATCCATGTAGTGCGTGGTGATCAGGATGGTGAGCTTCATCTTGGTGCGAAGCCGGTCGAGCATTTCCCAGACGGCGACGCGGGAGACGGGATCGAGGCCGGTGGTGGGCTCATCGAGGAAGAAGATTTTCGGGTTGTGGACGAGGCCGCGGGCGATCTCGAGGCGACGGCGCATGCCGCCGGAGAGGGTCTTGGTCTGGGCCTGCCGCCATTTGGTCAGATCGACGGCTTCTAGCAGCTCGGCAATGTTGCGCTCGCGCTGGGCGCGGGGCACGCCGTAGAGCTTGGCGTAGATGGAGAGGTTTTCCTCGACGGTGAGGTCGATGTCGCTGGTGAGCGCCTGGGGGATGACGCCGATGAGGTGGCGGACCGGGTCGGCTTCGCGCATGACGTCGTGTCCGGCGATGAGGGCGCGGCCCTCGGTGACCGGAATGAGGGTGGTCATCATGCGGATGAGGGTGGATTTGCCGGCGCCGTTGGGGCCGAGCAGGCCGAAGATCTCGCCGTCGGCGACGTCGAAGGTGACGCCTTTGACGGCTTCAAAGGTGCCGTAGCGCTTGACGATGTTCTCCACCGCGATGGCGGGCGGCGGAGTCTTCGGCGGCTCGGGAGGCTTTGCCTGCTTCTCGCTGGTCATTTCTGCACCAGCTTGTCGTGGGGAACGTAGACGTAGGCGATCATGCCGGGGACGTAACGCTCGCCGGGATTGTTGATGAGCAGCTTGAGCTGGATGGTCTCGATGTCGCGCTTGCGGCGGCTGACATCGCGCTGGGTGGCAAAGTTGGCCAGCGCGGACTTGGCGATGATGGTGCCCCAGACGGTGGTGCCGCTGGGCATGACGACGCGGAGCTTGTCGCCGAGCTGGACGGTGTCGGCTTCGGTCTCGGGCAGCGGGGCGTAGACCCAGGTCTGCGAGAGATCGACCACGGTGACGATAGGCGTTGCCGGAGACACGACTTCGCCCTGGCGGGCGGCCCACACATTCACAATGCCGGTGACCGGGGAGACGACTTTTGCGTAGCCGAGCTGCACCTGAGCCTGGTCGAGCAGGTCTTCGGCGTTGCGGAGATCGGCGCGGCTGGAATCGACGGTCTGCGCGGCGACTTTGGCCTGGTAGAGATTGGCCTCCGCGGTGCGGAGCGCGGCCTGCTGGGCGGCAACATTTTCGCGCGCGGACTGGAGAGCGGCTTTGGAGGCGTTGAGGCTGGTGACCATCTCATCGCGGGTCTGCTCGCTGGCCACGCCGTCTTTGGCCAGGGCGACGGCGCGACTGGTGTCGGCTTCCTGATGTTCGTAATTCGCCTGCGCCTGAGCGAGGGCGGCCTGCGCGACGCGCAGCTGGGCCTCGGCCGCGGTGACCTGGGAGCTGGTCTCGCCGAGGGTTTGCCGCTCGGTATCGCGCGAACCGGCGAGCTTGAAGCGGGCGCCGTTCACGCTGGCCTCGGCGGCATTGCGGGCCGCGGTGAGGTCGTCGGATTCAATGGTGGCGACGAGCTGGCCGGCGGTGACGTGCTGGCCTTCGCTGACGTCGAGGGAAGTGATGCGGCCCTGGATGCGCGAGCTGACGATGACCTCGTTGGCGTCCACGGTGCCGACGAGCTGGAGGTCGCTGGAGTGGTTGGTGGACATCAGATACCAGACAAAGGCGATCACCGTGAGGACGCCCATGATGATGAAGATCCGGTTGCGTGGTTTCATGCAGTCTTCTTCTCCTGGTAGGCGTGGTCCGGCATGGGCATGGAGGCGAGCACGTGGCGGGCGAGCTGGGCTCCGTGGCGGCGGTCGGAGAAGACCGCCTGGCCCAGAAATTCCATGGCCAGCCGGCGCCGGTCGGCGATGGAAGTGGTTTCCAGCGGATCGAAGGGCACGGCCAGGCGCACCATGGGCGCGCTGAGGAAGTAAAAAACATTGGCGCCCAGGGCCGAGTACATCATCTGGAGGGGATCGACGCGGCAGAGCTCGCCGGAGCGCATGCCTTCCCGCACGGTTTGCTCGGCACGGCGAAAGATGGGCTCGAAGGCGGTTTTCGCCAGGATGTTCATGGCGCTGGAGTGGCCGTCGCGGAAGCGGACCATCTCCTGCTGCATGAGGGCCTGGAAGCCCTGCTTGCCGAGGATGCGGTCGAAGTGCTGGAGGGCGAAGCGCAGGAAGCGCTCGCCGGGGCTGCACTTCATATCGAGGACCGCCAGGGCGCTTTCGGCCACCTGGCTGGCGACGGCTTCGAGGGCCGCGCCGTAGAGGGATTCTTTGTCGCGAAAGTAGTAGTAGAGGAGCGCCTTGTTGACCTGGGCGGCGGCGGCAATGGTGCTGGTGCGGGCACCGGCCAGGCCATGCTCGCTGAATTCGCGAATAGCGGCGTGGAGGATGCGGGTGCGGGATTTGTCGGGGTCGGGTGTGGGTTGGGTGTGGGGCATGATTAACTGGTTAGTTAAACTAACCGTTTAGTCAAAAATACAGCAAGCGGGGGCGGAAGGCAAGCCTTGGCGGGAAGCTAAGAAGCGGGAAGCTAAGAAGCGGGAAGCTAAAAAGCGGGAAGCTGAAGGACGGGTAGCTAAAGTCCGGGAAGCTGAGAGGCGGGAAGCTAAGAAGCGGTCAGCTAAAGTCCGGTCAGCTTAGAACCGGTCAGCTAAGGTCCGGCCAGCTTAGAACCGGTCAGCTTGGAACCGGCCGGCTGAAATCCGGCCAGTTCAAATGCGGGCTTTTGAGCCGGGTGCTCAAAGCCGGGGATGGTGCGCTCGGACTGAGGACCGGCTTCAGTGGCCGGGGATGTGGGGGCGCTCCGATGGTTCGTGCGTCTGGGCCCTGGGGTTTTTGTCAGAGGAACGGCCAAGCAGGTACATGGTCAGGCCGAAGACCAGCATCACGAGGCCCCAGATGAGATTGATGTCCATGCCGGCGGAGGTGGCGTAGATGGCGCTGCCGTGGGTGACCGCTCCGTAGATGGTGAGCAGGGCGCCGACCAGGGAGAACAGCAGGCCGAGGGGGATGCGGAGGTCGAGGCTCATGGGTTCCTCCCAGGAACAGCTGAGAAGCGGGAAGCTAAAAAGCGGGTAGCTAAGAACCGGGAAGCTAAGGGCCGGGAAGCTAAGAAGCGGTCAGCTAAAGTCCGGTCAGCTAAGGTCCGGTCAGCTAAAAGCCGGACAGCTGAGAAGCGGGAAGCTAAAAAGCGGGTAGCTAAGGTCCGGGAAGCTAAGGTCCGGGTAGCTATGAAGCGGCCAGCGGAACTGCGCGCGGGGATGGGGTGGTCGAAGCGCTTCATGGGTTTAACGGAAGATGAAGTTGAGGCCGATGAGCATCACCAGCAGAATGACTCCGATGACTGTGGGGCGGGCGTACCAGGCCATGTGGTGCTCGACGGGTTTGGGCGTGAGCGAGTAGACGAGGCCGACCAGTTCGGGCTCGGGGCGCGGTTTGGTGAAGAGGCTGATCACGATGGTGATGACGAAGTTCACGCCGAAGGCGAACATGGCCTGGTAGAAGTCGAGCGCCATGGCGCTGGGATAGACGTGAACGACGTGGAGCCAGCCGCCGTGGATGCCCGTCGCGGTGGCCGCCGGGACGGTGAGTCCGTGGTGGAGAATGGCGGCGAAGGTGCCGCTGACCAGTCCAATGAAGGCCGCATGGCCGGTCGTGCGCTTCCAGAACATGCCCAGCAGGAACGTCGCAAACAGCGGCGCGTTGACGATGGAGAAGACGAGCTGCAGCGTGTCCATGATGTTGTTGAAGCCGAGGACGACGTACGCCGTTCCCATCGATATCAATATGCCGACGACGGTCGTCCATCGGCCCATCTTCAAATAGTGCGCGTCGCTGGCGTTTTTGTTGATGTAGGACTGGTAGAGATCGAAGGTCCAGACGGTATTAAAGGCCGTGACGTTGCCGGCCATGCCGGACATGAAGCTGGCCAGCAGAGCGGTGAGGCCGAGGCCGAGGATGCCGGTGGGGAAATAGTGGAGAAGCATGTTGGGGATGGCCAGATCGTAGTCGAGGATGGGCTGGCCGTGGGTGTCGAGCATGATCTTGCCGGTGACGGGATCGACCTTGGGCGGGATGAGCCCCTCGCCGTCCTGGGCGTACTGCGAATGGGCGGCGGCGCTGCGCGTCATGCCGACCGGAGCAGCAACCATCTCGACATGGCGCGTGACCATGGGGGTGGCGATCGCGATCAGTCCCGGGAGGATGACCAGGAAGGGGAAGAACATTTTCGGGATGGCAGCGATCAGGGGAACGCGGCGGGCCGACTCCTCGGAGTTGGCGGCCATGGCGGTCTGGATCACGAGGAAGTCGGTGCACCAGTAGCCGAAGGAGAGGACGAAGCCGAGGCCGGCGGTAAGGCCGAACCAGTCGACGCCGAGCGGGTTGGTGCTGGCGTGGCCCAGGCCCTGCCAGGAGTGGAGATACGCCTGGGGCAGCGAGTGCTTCAGGCCGTTCCAGCCGCCGATGTTTTTGAGGCCAACCCAGACGAGCGGGGCGAAGCCGGCAACGATGAGGAAGAACTGGAGGACTTCGTTGTAGATCGCGCTGGTGAGTCCGCCGAGGAAGATGTAGAGAAGGACGATGACCGCCGACAGGATGATGGCAAAGTGGAAGATCCAGTCCAGCGGCAGGCCAAAATACCGGAAGAGCCCGTCGAAGACGTGCAGAGTCTGGATGAGGCGGGCCATCGCATACATGGAAATGCCGGAGGAGAACACGGTCATAAAGGCGAAGGTGGCTGCGTTCCAGGCGCGGGTCTTTTCGTCGAAGCGGAGGCGGAGGAACTCGGGGACCGAGCGGGCCTTCGAGCCGTAGTAGAAGGGCATCATGAAGACACCGACGAAGACCATGGCGGGGATGGCGCCGATCCAGTAGAACTGGCTGGTGACGATGCCGTACTTGGCGCCGGAGGCGCCCATGCCGATGACTTCCTGGGCGCCGAGGTTGGCGGAGATGAAGGCCAGGCCGCAGATCCATGCAGGCAGCGAGCGGCCGGCCTGCAGATAGTCTTTGCTGGTCTTCATGTAGCGTTTGAGTGCAAAGCCAATGCCCAGCACAAAAACGAAGTACAGCAGCATGATGAGCCAGTCGACCCAGGTGAGGTTCAAGCGCGGGGAATCCTTTCAGGCAAAGGGGCTGTGCAGTCGCAGGTGAATGTACACGGTTGCATCAGGGTAAGTCCAGGAGGCGGCGGCTGGGGCCGCCGCCCCTCCAGCTAAGGACTGGGTAGCTGAGAAGCGGGAAGCTAAGGTCCGGGAAGCTGAAAAGCGGGAAGCTGAGAGTCGGTCAGCGGTGCTGTTTGGAGAGATCATCATTCGGAGTTGAGGGTTGGGCCGTTGAGTCAGATGCAACGGCAGCGTCTTTGGAAAACTCAAATGGTTTTTTGCTGTCCACCTTCACCGTGTTGACCGCCTCGGTGCTGACCGCTTTTTCGCTGGCCGGTTTTTGACTGACCGGATTTTAGCTGCCCGCTTTTTAGCTGCTTTTCTACAGCGACTGGACGGGAATCAACGTCAGATCGTCGATGAGGCCGACTTCCTTCTGGACGAAGGGCTCGGCGTAGCGGACGCCGGCCAGCATACCGTAGTGGCGTGCTTCGGCAAAGGTGCGTTCGCGAATTTCTTCTTCGGGAACGAAGAGGCCGCTGCCCGCCGGCTGGTTCGCGTACTGGGACTGGTAGGCCATCAGCGCCCGGTGACGATCTTCAATGAACGGGGTGATGTCGACGACGAACGTGGGCCGGACGTCGGCGTAGAGGCTGGCATAGACGATCTTGAAGGGGCGGTGGGGAGCGGTTCCAGTGTCGATTTTTGCCAGGCCGGAGAGAAAGCACGCCTCATAGCCCAGTGTGGCGGAGTTGTAGTGGTCGGAGTGGCGGCCGGTCCAGTAGGGAAGGATGACGACCCGAGGACGAACGCGGCGCAGCACCTCGACGATCTTCAGTCGATTTTCCCAGGTGTTTTCGACGCGGCCATCGGGGATGTCGAGCGCCTGGCGCCAGCCTGCACCGAGGATGCGAGCGGCTGCCGCAGCTTCGGCGGCGCGCTCTTCAGCAGAGCCACGGGTTCCGGCTTCGCCACGGGTGAGGTCGAGGATGGCGGTGGAGACGCCGAGGGAGCCGAGGCGCAGGAGGGTGCCGCCGCAGGTTTGCTCCACATCGTCGCGATGCGCAGCGATGGCGAGAACGTCGGCGATCGGTGCGTCGGCCATGCGCGTTCGTTTTCCGGTCAGTAGATGGTGTTGTTGGCGTCGCTGCCGGCGTCCATGTAGGCCGCGTCGATGGCAGTGCCGGCCACGGTCACGTTGGAATTATCGAGAGCGGCCATGTTTGCTGTGCTGTAGATATAAATCTGGCCGCCTTCTGTGGTGTAGACCTTGTGCAGCCCGGTGACCGCGGCGATGCCGGTGCCGTCGCCCTTGTAGGAGCTGAGAGTGGCGGTGTTGGTCGCAGTATTGAACATGGTCATACAGCCGAAGTCCTGGCTGCCGCCGGTCTGGGACTGCTGATAGCGGGGGCCCTGATTGCAGCGCGATGAGCCGATCCAGAGGGTGTTGTCGTCGGCAAAAATCATGCGGGTATGCAGGCCGTCGCTGATGGAATACGTGCCGGTGATGGTGTCGGCGGGGGTGTTCATGATGCTGAGGAAGCCGGCGAACAGGCCGCTGGAGGGCTGATACTGCTGCCCGGCTATGTAGAGAGTGTTTCCGCTGAAGACGGCATTACTGGCGCCGCTGGGAACGGCAACATTCGTCTGGGCCTCCAGGGCGATTCCGCTGGCGCCTACGCTGCCGGGATTGAGACCGGAAGCGGCGATGGGGATGGTGGTAATGCTGGAGGTGGTGCCGCCGCACTCTGGTCCGCAGTTGAGGACGTAGGCGGTGGTGCCGTCGGGGGAAAAGACAGCCTTGACTGGATGATCGAAGCTGGCCGAGGCTCCAGTGCTGACGGGGAAGACGCACCAGGTGGGCAGCGACTGGGGCTCGCAATCCTGGGCTTCGGCCGAGTGCGCCACTCCCGAGGTATCGGTGTAGGTGTAGACGTAGTGCGGATTGTTCTGGGCCGCGTACTGCTCGGTCTCAGTGAGATGGACGATGCTGTAGACCGCGAAGCTGGTGGGATCGAGCGACGGATTCACGGTCGGGTCATCGGAGACCGAGGCCGCCTGGGAAGCGTTCTGGACGAAGACCAGGGCGACCGTGCCGCCGGGATTCACCGAAATCCCATAGGCGTTGGGCAGGTTGAGCGTGAGCGAGGCGTTGCTGTTGCGGTCCACTACGCTGATCACGTGGTTAATCGGATTGGCGGCGTAAACATAGCCAAGATCGCGGCTGACGGCGATGCCGTTGTAAGGGCTCACCTGGGTGCTGCTGGAGAGGCCGCCGGGAATGGTGACGGTGGCCGCCACTTTCTCCTGCGCGTAGCTGACCAGATTGAGGGTGCCATCGCCCTCGCTGTACACCGCGCCGATCTGTTCTTCAGGCAAATTCTGAATGGTGAGGGGCAGCTTGCCGGAGAAGCCGGTGATGCTGAGGCTTCCGCTGGAGGTGTTGTAGGCGTGCCGGATGTCGTAATAGGCATCGAGGAACGGCAGCGCCCCGGTGGCCAGGGGACTGGGGTTCTGTTCCGCGATCATGACCCGGTTGAGCACCTTGCTGGGGGGCAGGCTGCGCCCGGCGAAGTAGAAATTCTTGCCGCAGGAACTGGCGGCCAGGCAAATCAGAAAAAGCGCGCTGAGAACACCACAGAAATACGGGAGACTTCTCTTCTTCAAAACAGTAGAACCTCGCCCTGCGCTGGCTGTGAAGTATTACGGGAAAGGCAAGTATATCAGGGCGGCCCAACCTGTTTCGCGGTGCGGAGGGAGTCTCCCGGGCCGGCTCGCGAATCGGCGCGGCCGGCTGCGCTATGGCGGATCGGGAGCCCCCGGTTTGCCCTGATACCATGATCGAGAGATCCTCCATGCCCAACCGACTGGAAACGCTGTTTGGCCGGCGCACCGTTCTTTGTGACGGCGCGATGGGCACCTCTCTGTACGCCCGCGGCGTGTTCATTAACCGCTGCTTCGATGAGCTGAACCTCTCCCAGCCGGACCTGGTGCGAAGCGTGCACGAGGAGTACCTGCAGGCCGGGGCGGAGATTATCGAGACCAATACTTTTGGCGCGAATGCCTTCCGTCTGGAGCGCTACGGGCTCCGGGATAAGGTGGCCGAGATCAACGAGGCCGGGGTGAAGATTGCGCGCCAGACGGTGCGCCAGCTCGCCGACAAGCAGGCGGGGACCGCGTACGTAGCCGGATCGGTCGGGCCGCTGGGCATTCATCTGGAGCCGCTGGGCAAAACCGGCCTGGACGAGGCGCAGGAGGCGTTCGCTGAGCAGATTCGGGCGCTGACCGCGGGCGGACCCGGCGTCGGCGTCGATTTGCTGATTCTGGAGACGATGCCCGCGCTGAATGAAGCGGAGCAGGCAGTGCTGGCGGCGCGTAAAGCAGCGCCGGATGTGCCCATTGCCGTTATGGTGACCATCGACGAGGAGGCGAATTGCCTGGACGGCGCGACCGCGGAAAGCGCCGCAGCTCGCATCGCTTCCTGGGGCGTGGATGCGATGGGGGTGAACTGCAGCGTGGGACCGGCGACGGTGCTGACGGCCATCGAACGGATGGCGGCCTCGACCAGCCTGCCGCTGATGGCCATGCCCAACGCCGGCATGCCGCGCTCCGTTGACGGCCGCAACATTTATTTGTGTTCGCCGGAATACATGGCGAGTTTCGCGCGCAAGTTCACGCGCGCGGGGGTGCAGTTCATCGGGGGCTGCTGCGGCACGACCGCGCAGCACATCCGCGCCATGAAATCCGCTCTGCGCGCGACTGACGCGCAGGCGGCCAGCCAGAGGGCGGCGCGGCAGGAACCGATTGTGAGCGAGACGCCGCCGGTGCACGTGTCCGAGCGGTCGCGGCTGGGGCGGCTGATCCACGAAGGCGCGTTTGTCACGATGGTGGAGATCGTTCCGCCGCGGGGCATCGACTGCGCGAAGGAGCTGGAAGGCGCGCAGGCGATGGCGAACCTGGGCGTGCACGCCATCAACGTGCCGGATTCGCCGCGTGCCTCAGCACGCATGAGCGCGCAGAGCCTGTGCATTCAGATTCAGCAGAAGACCGGGATTGAAACCCTGCTGCATTACACCTGCCGCGATCGCAATGTGCTCAGCATCCAGAGCGATCTGCTGGGCGCGGCGTCGATCGGGCTAAAGAACGTGCTGTGCCTGACCGGCGACCCGCCGAAGCTGGGCAATTATCCCGATGCGACCGCGGTTTACGACGTGGACGCGATTGGGTTGGTGAACATTGTGCGGCGGCTGAATCACGGGCTGGACATCGGCAACAATCCCATCGGCGCATCCACGGGCTTCACGATCGCGGTCGCTGCCAATCCGGGCGTTCCGGACATCGACAATGAGATTCGCCGCTTTGCCTGGAAGGTGGAGGCGGGTGCGGAGTACGCGATTACGCAGCCGGTCTTCGATCTGCGCGTGCTGGAGGCGTTCCTGAAGCGCATCGAGGGCTTCCGCATCCCGGTGGTCGCCGGCATCTGGCCGCTGACCAGCCTGCGCAATGCGGAGTTCATGAAGAACGATCTGCGGGTGAGCGTGCCGGATGAGATTCTGATCCGCATGCAGAAAGCAGCCACGCCGGAAGCGGCGCGCGCCGAGGGCGTGCGCATCGCCCAGGAGATGCTGGAGGCGGCTCGGACCATGGTGCAGGGAGTGCAGGTGAGCGCGCCCTTCGGACGCTACAGCGCTGCGGCCGAGGTGCTGGCAGCGGTGCTGCCGGGTGCCCAGGCCGTGGCTCCGCCAGCCGCGGCGCAGAAGGGGACCAAAGTTGCCCAACTTTGAGGATTCTCTGAAGAAGCTGGAAGCGATCGTCGCGCAGCTGGAGCGTGGCGACGTGCCGCTGGAAGAGTCGATTCAACTTTTCGAAGAGGGCACGCGTCTTTCCGCCGAATGCCGGAAGCAGCTGGAAGAGGCCGAAGGCAAGGTGGAGATGCTGGTGAAGCAGCGCGACGGCGCGATGAAGCGCGAGCCCTTCGGCAAGTCCTGATTGCCGGTCGTCAGATCGGTTGCGGCTGGGCCACCGGCCGCGTCAGACGCGAGCGGACAAAATCCGCCAGCTCGTCGGACATGTAGCGCGGCGGCGCGATCGCGAAATGCGGTTTGTCGGACATTGTTGACAGATTGGCACCGGCCTGGCAGGGCGCGCTGCCGGTCGCCAGGAGAATTGCGTCGGCGCGATCCAGCAAGCGGCGCGCGGATTCCTTGAAGTCTGCGACCGACTGATCGAGGACGGTGAGGTAAAGATCCGGCTGGAGGAAGTCGAGGATGCTGTTCGACTCGAGGATGGCGTTCTTCGATCGCGCCAGCTCTTCAGTGATGCGCGGCATGGCGTCGGACAGGGCGCCGATGCGGGTGCGCACCCAGATGGACCGCTCTGCTCCTGCGGCGAGGAAGCGCGAGGTGTCGGTGCCGCTCGCCGGCTCGCGCTCGAGGGTCACGGCGACGCAGGCATCGTCAGTCTGACACTGGCAGGGCTTGCCGTCGGCGGTGCAGAAGCCGTGGCCGTACTGGGTGATTTTGAAGGCGGACCAGCGGAGCTCCGGCAGGCGGGCGATGAGGGCAGCGACCACCGAGGTCTTGCCGATGTTGCGGGTTTGTCCGCCGACCACGACAACGGCCACCGCTATTCCTCCTTCGGATCCGATCCGCGCGCCAGACGCGCCAGCGCGCCCAGCTCCTTCAGGTATTGATGCAGCGGGCGCGCGGGGCGGCCCCAGAAGACGACGCCCGGGCCGCGGACCTTTTTGTGGGTGAGGACGCCGGAGCCGGAGCCGAGGATAACGCCCTCTTCCACAGTGGCGTGATCGCCGATGCCGACCTGGCCTCCAACGATGGCGTTGGCGGCGATGCTGCTGGATCCGGAGACGCCGGTTTGGGCGGCGATGACCACATCGTGTCCGACGCGGACGTTGTGGCCGAGATGGACGAGGTTATCGATCTTCACTCCGCGCCCGATGCGGGTTTCTTCCAGAGCGCCACGGTCGATGGTGGTGTTGGCGCCAATCTCGACGTCGTCTTCAATCACCAGGCGGCCCTGCTGGGGAAACTGCAGATAGCGGCCGGTGTCGGCGTCGCGGACGTAGCCGAATCCGTCGGAGCCGAGGATTGCACCGGCGTGGACGATGACATGGTCGCCGAGTTCGGTGCCGGGATACACGACTACGCGCGGATAGAGGTGACAGCGCGCGCCGATGCGCACGCCCGCGCCGACCACTGCGCCCGCATCAATGCGCGTGCCGGCGCCCACGCGGGCGTTGGTCTCTATGACTGCGCCGGCGCCGATGGAGATTTCCGGGCCGAGCTGCGCGGAAGGATCGACGACCGCTGTCGGATGCACGCCCGAAGGAACGTGCGCGGGCTGCAGCAACCGGGCTGCCTGCGCGAAGGCCAGCTTCGGCTGGGCGGCGAGGAGCAGCGGCTTCCCGGAGGCCGGGTCGGCGATTTTTGAGCTGAGGATGACGGCGGCCGCGCTCGAAGCGAGCGCCCGGGCCAGACTCTGCGGATCCTCGGCAAAGACGAGCATGCGTGGGGTTGCCGCCGAGGCGCTGGAGACGCCGTCCACCTCCACATCCGCGCCGGAGGAACGCAGCTCCGCGTTGAGGGCCTGGGCCACCTGGGACAGTTTCATTTGCTCTTCAGACTACAGCGGAGAAGGGAAGAACGGCAGGGGCGCTACTTTTCGCGGGCGACGACAAACTCGGGCATCCACTGGAGAGCGCGTTTGTATTCCGAGTCTGGCAGGACGGCGAGGGCCGCCTGGGCCGCGCCCGCATAGGCGAAGGCCGCCTGCATGGCGTAGTGCACGGACTGGTTCCGGTTGAGGATGCGCAGGATCTCCTCATGGGAGACGCGCTCGAAATTCTGGTCGTCGAGGACGGTCTGGATGGCCGTCCGCTCCGCGGGCGTGCTGCCGTTTTCAAGGGTGTGGATGACGGCCAGAGTCGCCTTGCCCTCGCGCAGGTCGCTGGCTACAGGCTTGCCCAGGACCTCTTCGGTGGCGGTCAGGTCGAGCACGTCGTCGACGATCTGGAAGGCGAGGCCAAGATTGCGGCCGTACTGGCCCATCGCGTCTTGAGTGGACTGGTCGGCGCCGGCCAGAACCGCGCCGAGCCGCATCGAGACCTCAAAGAGGCAGGCCGTTTTGCGGTAGATGAGGTCGGTGTATTCGCTTTCCGAGATGGGCTTGCCCAGCCGCTCCATCTGGAGCAGCTCGCCTTCGACCATTTGCTGGGTGAGGCCGATGAGCAGCTCGAGGACGCGGAAGTTGCGCTCCTCCAGAGCCACGCGAAAGGCCTGCATGTAGAGCCAGTCGCCGGCCAGCACGCATTTGCCGCTGCCCCAGGTGCGGTTGGTGGAGGGACGGCCGCGGCGGGTGTCGGCTCCGTCGATGATGTCGTCGTGAACCAGCGTGGCGGTGTGGACCATCTCAACGACGGCGCCCAGGCGGATCATGCCGCGCTGCGAGTAGCCGAGGCTGCGCGCCGCCAGCAGCAGCAGGGAAGGCCGGATGCGCTTGCCGCCGCCCTCGCGCAGATAATCGGTGATTTCGGTAATGGCCTGGACCGAGGAGACAGCGTCCGAACCGAACTCGCGCTCAATGGCCGCAAGATCGTCGTGCAGCAGCTCGAAAATTTCCCTGGCCGTCGATGTGGCAGCAGTACTCACTCAGTCGCTTTCTCCAAAACTGCCAGGCCCGCCGTTCAATTCGAACGGTAATTCGTGAACTGCATGTCAATGCCCAGGTCGCGGCCGCGCAACAGCGCGATCACTTCCTGGAGGGCGTCGCGATCTTTGCCGGAGACGCGCACCGTGTCTCCCTGGATCGACGCCTGCACCTTTTTCTTAGAATCTTTAATAATCCTAACGATTTCTTTGGCTTTTTCGCCGGCAATGCCTTGCTGCAGGGTTACCTTCTGGCGAACCGAGGAGCCGGCGGCGGGCTCGACGGTGCCGAAAGTCAATGCTTTCAATGAGACGCCGCGCTTGACCAGCTTTTGCCGCAGGATCTCGGTGACCGCCTCCAGCTTATAGTCGTCGACGGACGAGAGCTGAATGGCTTCCTCGCCCTCCAGCCGGATCTCGGACTTCGAATCCTTCAGGTCAAAGCGGGTGCGCACTTCTTTGGTCGCCTGGTCGATGGCGTTGCGCACCTCCTGCAGATCGACCTTGCTCACAATGTCGAATGAGTTTTCCGCTGCCATCGTTCCCACCCTCTGTCTCTTTAGATTATCCGCTACCGGGGTGGGACACGGCGAGGCAGGGATTTTTCCGTCCGGAAAAAGGCACGGAAGTTATCCGCAGTGGTGTCGGCGACGTGTTCCGGATCGAGCCCGCGTAACGCGCCGATCTGGACCGCGACTTCCTTCACCCAGGCCGGTTCGTTGCGCTTGCCGCGGTTGGGCAGGGGGGCGAGGAACGGGCAGTCCGTCTCGATCAGCATGCGGTCGAAGGGGACCTGGGCCGCTACATCGCGGATGGTCTGAGCTTTGGGGAAGGTGACGTTGCCGGCAAAGGAGATGAGAAAGCCCAGGTCCATGGCGCCCTGCGCGTGCCGCCACTCGCCGGAAAAGCAGTGCAGGATGCCGCCGAGCCCGGTGGACGCCCATTGGGTGCGCAGCATGTCCAGGGTATCGTCCCAGGCGTCGGTGCTGTCGCTGGAGGGGCGGCAGTGGATGATGATGGGCTTCTTTCGCTGTGCGGCGATCTCCATTTGCCGGGAGAAAACGGACTTCTGCACGTCGCGCGGGGAGTGGTCGTAGAAGTAGTCGAGGCCGATTTCGCCGCAGGCCAGGACCTCGGGTTGCTGGAGCAAGTGGTCGAGCTTGGCGAGAGCCGCGTCGTCGGCGAGGCGCGCCTCGTGGGGATGGACGCCGGCGCTGGCCCAGATCTTCGGAGTTGCGGGGCGGCCGGCGTATTTTCGGCTGAGATCGAGAGCCTGGTCCATGGTGTCGGGCCCTTCGCCGATGCCGATGGAGAGGATTTCACGGACGCCGGCGGCCCAGGCCCGGTCGAGCAGCGCTTCGCGGTCCTCGTCGTAGCGCGGGCTGTCGAGATGGGCGTGGGAATCGATCATCGGTAAACCTCGGGGCGATGCCCGATTCGGAGGACAAGCACGAGCAGCTTGTCATCCTGAAGGTCGCAGACGATGCGGTAGTCACCCACTCGATATCTCCAAAAATTCCCCAGAGTGGCTCCCTGTAGCGCCTGACCGATGCTCCGAGGATTATCGAGACTGGCGACGCGTTCCTGCAGAAATGCCGTGAGGCGCCGGGCGATCTGCGCGTCCATTTTGGCGAGGTTCTTTTTTGCCAGCTCCGAGAAGACGATTGTCCAGGCCAAGGTCGCGTTCAACCTCTTCGAGAGTATAGGTGCGGCTGCGTCCTTCGCGGACGGCGATCAGCTCTTCCTCGGCGATCTGGATGTCTTCCAGATCCTCGATGTGCCGCAGAATCGCTTCGCGCGCGTACCAGGTCTTCGTACGGCCGGAGCGCTTTGCGAGACAGTCCAGACGCTTTTCGATGTCTTCGGGCAGTCGAATGGCGAGCATGAAGCACCTCCGCTATACAAGTATAGCGCTTCTGTCCCGGAGAAGAACTATTTCAGCCGCGCGCCGATCTCGACGTCTTCGAGGAAGCTGGCCAGCACGGGGCGGCCGCCTTCGACCGAGGCGGCGACGATCATGCCGTTCGATTCGAGGCCGCGGAGCTTACGCGGGGCGAGATTGGCGACAATGACGACTTTGCGGCCGATGAGCGACTCCGGCGCGTAGGCTTCGGCAATGCCGGCGAGGATTTGCCGGGTCTCGTAGCCGAGATCGACTTCGAGTCGCAGCAGCTTGTCGGCTTTGGGGACGCGCTCGGCGACCTTCACCTGAGCGACGCGCAGCTCGACCTTTGTGAAGTCGTCGATGCTGATTTTGCCCTCGGGGAGTGCGGGCGCCGAGGCGGGTGCCGGGACAGACGCGGCCGGGGCTGGAACGGCGGCCGGGGCCGGTGTCCGCGCCCTGACGCCGAAGATTTCGCGCAGCGTTTCGCCGATGGCGCTGTCAAACGCGGTGATCGCCGAAGACTCGCTGGTGGATTCCGCCATGGCCACGGCCAGGCCGTCGATCAGCGAGTGCAGCTTCGAAATGCGGGAATCCGCTGGTTTGGCCGTAGTCGTGGTCGTCCCGTTGTTTTTTTGTTCCAGCTCGTTCATACGCGTAATCGCCTCCTTGTCGGCGCGGGGAAAGAGGGGAGAGGCTTCGCCAAGCTTTGTGTTCGGCTTGAGGCCGCCCCACTCGAGGTTCTTCAAATCTGCCTTGTGAATGTCGCCCAAACCGAGTTGCGCCCAGACCTTTGCCGCCGCGTCCGGGATGACCGGATAGACGAGGGCGGTGATGATGCGGATGGTTTCTGCCGCGATGTAGAGGATCGTCGAGCGATAGGCCTGCTGCTGTTCCTCGGTGACGTCCTCGTCCTTCTTCCATGGAGCGGTGGCGGTGAGAAAGCCGTCGACCGAAGCGACCAGCGACCAGACGGCCTCGAGTGCGCGCGAGAAGTCGTATGCGTCGAAATGGCGGGCGAAGGCCGCGATGGCTTCGGGGATTTCTTTTCTGAGTTCACCAGCGCGAGGAACGGCGCCACCGCCGGTAGAGGGGAAGGGCACGAGGCCGTCGAAGTAGCGGCCGATCATGGCGACCGTCCGGCTCACCAGGTTGCCGTAGCCATTGGCCAGGTCGGAGTTGTACCGCTGGACCAGCGCGTCGAAGGAGAAGCTGCCGTCGTGCCCGAAGACAATCTCGCGCATCAGGAAGTAGCGCAGTGCGTCGGCGCCGAGGACCTCGAGAATCGTTTCCGCGCGGACGATGTTCCCGCGCGACTTTGACATCTTGCTCTCTTCAAACAGCAGCCAGCCGTGCGCCACGATGCTCTTCGGCAGCGGCAGGCCCGCGGCCATGAGGAACGCCGGCCAGTAGACGCAATGGAATCGGCTGATCTCCTTGCCGACGATGTGCAGGTCGGCGGGCCAGTACTTCTCGAACTTCGATGGATCGTCCGAGCCCCATCCAAGCGCCGTGATGTAGTTGGCCAGCGCGTCCATCCATACGTAGATGACGTGCTTTTCGTCGCCGGGCACCGGAATGCCCCAGTTGAAGCTGGTGCGGCTGACGGAGAGATCGCGGAGACCGCTCTTCACAAACGAGATGACCTCGTTGCGCCGCGTCTCGGGGCGGATGAACTCTGGATGTGCTTCGTAGTACTCCAGAAGCGGACGCTCGAAGGCCGACAGCTTGAAGAAGTAGTTCTCCTCGCTGACCGTTTCCGTGGGGCGGCCGCAATCGGGGCAGGGCGCTCCGGGAGGAGCTTCGACGTACAACTCGTCGTAAACGCAATACTGACCGGTGTATGAGCCCTTGTAGATGAAGCCCTTGTCGCGGAGCAGTGCGAAGAGCTTTTGCACGGCCTGCTTGTGGCGCGGCTCGGTGGTGCGGATGAAGTCGTCGTAGGCGAGGCCCATGCGGTCCCACAGGCCGCGAAACTCCGCCGAGACGCGGTCGGCGAATTCCTGCGGGCTGCAGTTGGCCTGCTTGGCCGAGCGCTCAATCTTCTGCCCGTGCTCATCGGTGCCGGTGAGGAACCAGGTGTCGATGCCGAGCGAGCGTTTGCGCCGCGCGATGGCATCCGCCACGACCGTGGTGTAGGTATGGCCGATGTGCGGGCGCGCGTTGACGTAGTAGATCGGCGTCGTGAGGTAGAACGTGTTCGGCTCAGGCATGGATGATGAGAAAGTCGTGCAGGCGCTGCTCTTTTCATCTTAGAGCAAGGGCCGGTGTTGAGCGAAACGGCGGCCGCGAGGGGCTGCCGGCCGCGCGGGGCCTGTTAAAATCGACAAAAAACTGCGGCCTGGCTTTTCTCGATTGGTGGTTCTCGCGTGTATTTCGAACAACAGAAGCAGCTGCAGCAGCGCCTCCGCGCTGTGCTCCACGAGCTCTACCAGATCGAAGTCGAGACTATTGTGCTCGAGCAGCCGCCGGAGCTGGCCTTTGGCGAATACGCCACGCCGCTGGCCTTTGAGCTGGCGCGGAAGCTTCGCAAGGCCCCCAGGAAGATCGCTGAGGAAATTGTCGCCGCGCTGGGCACAGTTCCGGGATTTGCGTCGTTTGAAGTCGCGGGCGCCGGGTATATCAACGCGCATCTGGAGCGCGCGGCGCTGGTGCGGGGTTTCGCCGTCGACGCTGATGTTCCCGCTCCGGCCGAGCGCCTGCATGCTTTGGTCGAGCACACCAGCATCAATCCCAACAAAGCGGCGCACGTCGGGCATCTGCGGAATGCGATTCTGGGCGACACATTTGTCCGGCTGCTGCGCGCGGCAGGGAATCAGGTCGATGTGCAGAACTACATCGACAACACCGGGGTGCAGGTGGCCGATGTGGTGGTGGGGCTGGTGCATCTTGAAGATTTCTCGCTCGGCGGCGTGCAGGAACTGATGACCGATCTCGCCGATTCCGGCGAGCGCATCGACTTTTACTGCTGGGACCTTTACGCGCGGGTTTCGCAGTGGTACGAGGCCGAGCCTGCGGAGGCTCCGGCACGGAAGAGGCTCCGGCTCGATACGCTGCATGCCATTGAGGGCGGCAGCAATGACATCGCTTCGATCGCGGAACTCGTTTCCACGGCGGTCCTGCGCCGGCATCTGGAGACGATGCTGCGGATTGGCATCGAGTACGATCTGCTGCCACGGGAGAGCGAGATCCTGCACCTGCACTTCTGGGATCTGGCGTTCGAGCAGCTCAAGGCGAAGGGCGTGCTCTACTTCGAGACCGAAGGCAAGAACAAGGGCTGCTGGGTCATGTCAAGGGCAGGGCACAGAGCTCAGAGCACAGAGCTCACGGATTCCGCATCCGCAGATCCGAAGGCTGGTGGCGAGGGCCCGGGTGGCCCGGATGAAGATGCGAAGGTGATCGTGCGCTCCAACGGCACCGTCACCTACGTCGGCAAGGACATTGCTTATCACCTGTGGAAGTTTGGCCTGCTAGGCCGCGACTTTGCTTACCGGCCGTTTTTCCGCTACGAGGACCGCGAGTGCTGGATCTCAGCGGAGACGGGCGAGGCGAACCATCCGCATTTCGGCGGGGCGCAGGCCATCTACAACGTCATCGACTCGCGCCAGGCTGATCCGCAGGCGAACGTGATCGAAGCGCTCCGCGGGCTGGGTTACACCGAGCAGGCCGCGCACTACACCCACTTCTCCTATGAGATGGTCGCGCTCACGCCGCGCTGCGCGCTGGATCTGGGCTACGAGGTATCGGAAGAAGATCGCGCGCGGCCCTACATCGAGGTCTCCGGGCGCAAGGGCTTCGGCGTGAAGGCCGACGACCTTCTCGACAAGCTGATTGCCGCTACGCGCGCTGAGGTGGACAGCCGTCATCCGGAGCTGGCCGAGGCGGAGCGCGACGCGACGGCTCGCGCGATTGCCGTCGGGGCGCTGCGCTACTTCATGCTGCGCTACACGCGGAATTCCGTGATCGCGTTCGACTTTAAAGACGCGCTCAGCTTTGAAGGCGAGACCGGGCCTTACCTGCAGTATGCCGTGGTACGGACGCGCAGCATCTTCCGCAAGGCCGGAACCACGGGGGAGGACGCGCTGGCATCGATCGACGGGGTCGATCTGGCGCCGTATCTCAGCGGCGACGGATCCGCGGGCATCTGGGAGGTGTGGCTGCGCGCGGCCAAGACCACGCTGCTGCTCGACCAATGCATTCAGACCGCGGAGCCCGCGTATCTGGCGAAGCACGCCTTCCAACTCGCGCAGGACTTCAGCAATTTCTACCGGCTGCACCACATCCTCAGCGAGGAGGATCCGGCGCGGAAGAAGCTGCTGCTGGCGACGGCCGCGGTCGCGCAGAGGGAACTGATCCGGTCGCTGGCGTGGCTTGGCATCAGCGCGCCGGAGGTCATGTAAGACAGGGATTAGGGTTTAGGGTATAGGGTTTAGCGAGATTGAGGAGGGTGGCTCATCGTTCGATGACGCAATTGCTGAGTCGCCTGGTGGTTCTCGTTGCGTGCTTTGCCTGTCTGCTCAGCGCTCCCGCATTCGCGGACGTCTCCATTGCTCCCATCCCTCCTGAAGTCAGCAGCGACTTCTTCACGGTCACCATCAACGGCCACACCAGCCCGGTGGTCGATGCGGTTTCGAGCTATTACCTGCTGAACTTCGATCTTGACGGGCCGGCGACGGTGTCTGTCCGCGCAGCCGATCCGCACTTCTGGGACCGCGGCGTGGAGATTCAGCCGATGCGCTACGGCATTCGTCCGGAGCGGGAAGGCGGGGTCATCACCTTTCGCATTCCGGGGCCGGTGAAGCTGTCGATCTCGCGGCCGGGCGATCACTTTGCCGACGGCACGATGCTGTTCCTGCTGGGCAGCCCGCCGGATGAGTCCGGCATTACGGCGACGACGCCCAACGTGCGCTACTACGGGCCTGGCGTATATCGCGAGGAGATCGACGCGCATTCCGGCGACCGCATCTACCTTGCGCCGGGCGCTGTCGTCTTCGGCTCGCTGAACCTGTGGCAGGTTCACGATGTGCGTGTGGAGGGACGCGGGCTGATCATCTACGACGGGCCGCAGTCGCCGGGCGGCGATGAGGGCTGGGAGCAGAAGCGCGCCTGGCACTGCATCGTGATGAGCGAGGCCGAGAACGTGGAGATCGACGGCATCACCTGCATCGTGCGCAGCCGCACGTGGCAGGTGCAGATGCGCGACTCGCGCCACATCGGCTTCTACAACGTGAACATCATCGGAGGCCTGCCGCAGAACGCCAACCAGGACGGCATCGACTGGCTGGGCGGCGGCGATACGACGGTGAGCAACGCCTTCATCCGCGCCTCTGACGACGACTTTGCGCTGCAGGGCAACTGGGACGGCTATTCCGAAGCGGAGATGCGCATTCCCGGGCACGACGTCACGAACATCACGATCGAGGACAGCGTTGTTTCGACGAGCATCTCGAACACGATGCGGGTGGCGTGGCCGGAAAAGACCTTCCGCAGCGCGCATGTGGCGATGCGGAACGTGGACGTGATCAACACCGGCTACGGCGCGTGCGTGGTGCCGTTCAGCTTCTTCGAGTTGTGGTCCGATCCGGGTGGGGAGGGAACGCACACCGACTTTCGGTTCAGCAATATTCGCCTCGAGGACTACTACTCACTGATGCAGGTTCGGAATCCCGATCCGGGCGTGGACGGCGTGGTCTTCTCCGGTGTCTCGGCGCTGGATGGGCCGCCGATGGTGCCGTCAGTCCTCGCGGGCAAGGTTCGCGGCGTTGAGCTGAACGGAGTGGCGATCAACGGTCGGCTGGCTCGGAGCAACGCGGATGTGCCGGTCGAGGTGCGGGAGGGCGCGGCGGAGCCGGTTTACGGAACGGGGCTGACGGATGCTTCCTTTGCCATCAAGGGCGGGTTGATTCGGCCGGGGCAGGCGGCGACGTTCTGGGTGCTCGCGCCTGCGCCGGGCTGGCACTACCACTGGCTCTTCGGCGATGGGACAACCGGGGACGGCGTGTTTGTCCGGCATGCGTTTCCCGATGCCGAGGGGACGCTGCTCGACGGGTCGGGGCGGTTCCGGGTGCTGCTGGATGCGACGCGGGCGCCCAACGATGAGGTGTGGGAGGCGCGGTCGGTGGTGGTGGCGAGCCAGCCGATTCCCGCGCTGGCGCTGCCGATGACGACGCGGCCAGGGCTCACCGTCGTCCGGCATGCCGACGGGTCAACCGACGAGGATGGCTGGCTGCGGGTTCCGTCCGACGACGGGTACACGCTGACGCTGCTGACCAGCCGGCGCGCGGTGCTGACATTCGAAGATCTTCCGCCGGCGGCGAGCCCGGAGCTGCGCATGCAGGTGTGCGGATCGCTGGGCGATGCGGTGCAGGCCACAACTGTGAGCGCGGGGCTGCGGGCCGGGCTGCACCGGATTCATATCCATCTCGACGCGGGCATTGAGAACGAGCCGCAGCGCGCCGACGGCGCGCCAGTGCTGCTGTGGCAGAGCGCGACGCAGCTGCCGGAGCTGGTTCCGGCGGCTGCTTTCGTGCGCGCGGCGTGGTGAAGGTTACTGGCGGATAAAGCGGTCGCGGGGCTGCTCGCGCGGGGCCATCGGCGTGCCGTCTTCGGCGCCGGGACTGGAACGCGCTTCGTTGTCGTTGAGGGGCTGGCGGCCGTCGGGTCCGGCGCCGGTGGGCGAGTCGGGGACGGGCGGAACGCCGGTGGAGACCGAGGCGTACTGCTCCTGCGGATGGGGTGTAGTGCTGACGTCGGAGACGGATTCGAACGACGCGTGGAGCTTGTTCACACGGCCGGTTTCACATCCGCTGAGCGCGCAGGCCGCCACGCAGAAGAGGCCCGCCGAAACAACCGCCACCACTGAACGCATAGTCCTCCGAAAAGAGCCGTTGGTGCTGTCGGAAGCCGGCGACGCTGGAGAAGCCGACGCTCCGCGAAAGGAAATTGTACCGTCCTTCACGCGTCCGCATCCAGAGTGGAGCGGATGGCGGAGAAATACGGCTCGGGCAGCGCGCACTTCTTCATGTCCTGGTCGACGACGACGTGGACGGTTTCGGCCTCGGCGAGCAGGACCGGCTGGGGCTCGCCATTGCGCCGGCAGAGAAGCCGGTAGGCGAATTTGATGACCGAGGCGCGCAGGCCGGAGACGCGAGTCTCGATGAGGACCTCCTCGTCATAGCGGGCGGGCGAACGGTAGCGGCAGCTGGCTTCGACTACGGGCAGAAAGAGCCGGTGGTCGATCTCCATCTGCTTATATTCGAAGCCGAGCTGGCGCAGGAGCTCGACGCGGCCGACTTCGCACCAGATGAAGTAGTTGGCGTAGTAGGCGACGCCCATCTGGTCGGTTTCGGCGTAGCGGACGCGGATCGTTGAGCTCACAGGTGACAGGTTACAGGTTGCAGGTTGCAACAACACGGCGCGGCGTTAGTTTTCGGCGGGCGAATCGACTTCCGGGTCGAGGAGGTGGGCGCCGGGGCCGAGGCAGGCGAGGCGGTCCCAGGGATTGCGCAGAGGGCACACGCCGAGGGAGAGGCATCCGCAGCCGATGCAGCCGTCGAGCTGATCGCGGAGGCGGGTGAGGCAGCGGATGCGCCCTTCGAGGTCGGCCTTCCATTGCGCCGACAGGTTTTTCCAGTCCTCGGCGGTGGGGGTGCGGCCGTTGGGCAGGGCAGCCATGGCTTTGCGGATCGCCGCGAGCGAAATGCCGGACCGCTGAGCCGCCTTGATGACGGCCACGCGGCGGAGAACCTCACGGGCGTAGCGGCGCTGGTTTCCCTGGTTGCGCCAGCTGGAGATCAGCCCTTCAGACTCGTAGTAGTGGAGCGTGGAGATGGCCACGCCGCTGCGTTTTGCCACCTGGCCGACTGTCAGCTCCCGGGGAAACTCCGCCTCTGCTTTCATGGGTTCGCCTCTTGACCTCAAGTTTACTTGAGGTTCTAGGCTCGTGATTAGCGCCGGGTCGGCGCCAGGAGAGAACTCGATGAGCGAAATGAAGGTGGCGGTGGTGTACGGGAGCACGCGTCCGGGGCGTTTTTGCGACACGGTGGTGCGGTGGACGGTAGAGCGGATCGCGGCCAGCGGGAAGTTTGCCGTGGAGGTGATCGATCCTGCCGCCGAGAGCGGCGGGGCGACGCTGCAGCAGAGGCTGGGGCAGGCGGACGCGTTTGTGGTGGTCACGCCGGAGTACAACCACGGCTATCCCGCGCCGCTGAAGGCCCTGATTGACGCCCACGGAGCGGAGTGGCATGCGAAGCCGGTGGCGTTTGTGTCCTACGGAGGGGTTTCAGGAGGGTTGCGCGCGGTGGAGCAGCTGCGGCTGGTGTTCGCGGAACTGCACGCGGTCACGATTCGGGATTCGGTGAGCTTTCCCGCGGCGTGGGAGCAGTTCGATGCATCCGGGGCGCTGCGGCATCCGGAGCGTGCGGAGAAGGGGATGGCAACGCTGCTGGCGCGGCTGGACTGGTGGGCGGCGGCGCTGCGGCAGGCGCGGGCGGAGGCGCCGTACTCGGGGGCGGCGTGAGACGCCGGAGTTGGAGAGACAGAGTTTGGAGTTTAGAGTTTGAAACGCGCGGGGGGTGCGACTCCGTCTCCCATATCTCGCAAAAGCGCCAGACATCGGGCAGCCGCGGCTGCTGGGTGAAATCTTGCCCCGGGTGGCGCCCAATGCAAAGGGCTCCCGGTGGGGAGCCCCTGGTCGAAGCTGGGAATCGAACTTAGTTTTGGAGGGTGTGCGCGTCGGCGAGAGTGTTGCTGGCTGGACGGGCGCCGCCGGCGTCGCTCTGCTCGGTGGCGTCATTGGCCGTACTGTCGACGGGTGCGGCTACGGGCTGAACAGCGTCAGTCTTCGGGCCCAAACCCAGCTTGATGAGGGCGCGGGAGTCCGGCGTGAGTTTGGTCTGCCAGCCATGGTCGGCCTGGTATTTCTGCATGGCGGCTTCGGTGGTGGAGTCCCACTCGCCGGAAGCGGGGGCCGTCAGATAGTGCTCACGGATGAGGGCTTCCTGGATCTCGCGGGCGCGTTCGGGCTCAATCTGGCGCTGACCCTTGATCTCATGCTTGTGGCGGAGATGATGGTGGCTGCGGTGATGTTTGGCCGTGACGGTATTCGGCGTGCCCGCGGCAAACGCGGACGAGGCGAGCAGGAATGTGCCGAGGGCAAGAACCTGGCAGGTCCTGAGAGACAGCATGAAGACAACTCCAAAAGCGTAAAGTTTCAGCGGTCGATTCGAGCAGGTTACCGCCGGCGCCCGGGAAATTCAACAAAAACCCAGGGGGCTTCCCAAACTTTCGTGGGAAGCCCGGATGAGCAAGTGGGATGCGAGGTTACCGGAGTGTGCCGCCCAACAATTCGTTACCGGCGTTGGGGTGGCGCGGATCGACGACGTCGAGGACGACGTCGTCGCCGGAATGGAGGCCCGCCACAATGGTCTGGAACTGCTCAACATTCTGGATGGGGTGGCGGTTGACGGAGATAATCACCCAGCCCTGGAACTGGCTGACTCCGATTTCGTCGGCAAAGGAACCGGGTTTGACCGACTCGATGAGGACGCCGTGGAGACCGGCGGGAGCGCCCTGGGGCAGATCCTGCACGGTGACGCCCAGTTTGGCGGGCGCCGGAGCGGGATTGTTGGGACCGCCCTCCTCCTCGCTGCCGTTCCCGGCTGCGTTCATGGCGGCGATCACCTTCTCGCGTTCCTCGACGACGACGTTGGTGTGCATTTGCTGTCCATTGCGCAGGTAGCCGATGTCGACGGAGGCGCCCGGTTTATATCCGGAAATGATGTTCACCAGGTCATCGCCATCCTTCACCTGCGTGCCATTGATGGTGGTGATGATGTCGCCGACTTTCAGACCGGCTTTGGCAGCGGGCAGGCCGGGGACGATCTGGCTGATGATGACGCCGGATTTGAATCCGTAGACGCGGGCGACGGCGCTGGGCAGGTTGGGCTGGAAGCTGATGCCGATGCTGCCGCGAATGACTTTGTGCTCGGGTCCGATGAGGTCGTTGTAGACGTCGATGACGGTGTTGGAGGGCATGGCGAAGCCGATGCCCTGGTTGCCGGCGGATTCGGTGTAGATGGCGGTGTTAACGCCGATGACCTCGCCGGCCATGTCGAGGAGCGGGCCGCCGGAGTTGCCGGGGTTAATGGCGGCATCGGTCTGGAGGAAATGCTGGAACTCGCCGGCGGTGCCTGGCTCGACGGTGCGGTTCTTGCTGGAGATGATGCCGGCGGTGACGGTCTTAGTGAGGCCGAAGGGCTCGCCGATGGCTTCAACCCAGTCGCCGACTTCGACGCCATCGGAGTTGCCCATTTTCACGGTGGGCAGGGGCGTGTCGGTCTGGATCTTGATGACGGCGAGGTCGGTGGCCTTGTCGACGCCGATGACCTTGGCGGGACGGCCCTGGTTGCCATCGGGATCGCTGGCCAGCTTGACAAAGATGCGGTCGGCTTTTTCAACGACGTGATTATTGGTGATGATGTAGCCGCGGGGATCGACGATGAAGCCGGAGCCGAGGGACTCGCGCTCCTGACCGCCGTCATCGGGGCTGCCCTGATCGGGGCCCATGCCGAAGAAGCGGTTGAAGAAGTCCTGCAGGCCGCCCTGGCCCTGACCCTGGTCGCCGCCCTGGGGACCCTGATCCTGGTCGCCATTGTCGTCGCCGCCGTCGGGGGGCTGCTGGTCGGGCGAGGAGAAGGGCTGCATGCCGTGGGGGCCGCGACGGCCGCGCTGCTGTTTGGGGAGGATCTCGGTATTGATATTGACGACGGCGGGCCCGACTTCCCTGGCAATCTTCGTGAAGTCGGTGGAGAGCTCGCGGGGGGCGGGGATCTTCAGGGGCGTCGCGTCGGAGCTGTTCACCTGAGATTCCTGGCCGCGGACCTGATGCGCGACCGCAGAGCCAATGAGAATCACGGCCGATAGGGTGACCAGGATGGTGAACGCGGAAGCCAGACGGTTATAGCGAAACCGCCCCAAAAAAGATTTCATTGGAATCGTACCTCGTGGTTCGTTGGGGTTAAAGGTTGGACCGTGAACCAGCTTTCAGTATAGAGCGAACGGAATGAACGAATTGACCTGGGCCGGCGGCACAGCATTTGAGCATTAGACGCAGGGCGGCGTGGCGGGTTTCGAAAGGGAAGCGCTGCCGGTCTCAGTGAGTGGAACACCTTCATGAGCGGTTGGTTGCACCGGGGCGGGGAGAATTTCGGTGAGCACGATGCCGGCGAGGATGAGCAGAGCGCCAGTGGTTCCGCGATGGCCGAGACGCTCGCCGACGACAAGAAACGCGGTAATCCAGGCGAAGACGGGCTCGAGGGCGAGGATGAGCGCGGTGTGGGTGGCGGGGATCCAGCGCTGCGCCCAGGACTGGATGGTGAAGGCGGCGGCGGTGGCGAGTATGGCGGTGACGAGCAGGGCGACGATCAGGCGCGGCGTCCAGTGAATCCAGGGATGTTCGAGGAGGGGCAGGCTGGCCGCCATATAAACGGTGCAGAAGCCGACCTGGAGAACGCCGAGCTGTTCATAGTCAATCCGCGGCGAGAGGTGGGCGAGCGCGAGGACGTGGAGAGAAAAGCCGAGGGCGCAGCCAAAGGTGAGCAGATCGCCCAGGCCAATCGCGCGAAAGTTGAATCCGGAGCCGGGTGGAGTGGTGAGCAGAACGATGCCGATGAAGGCGAGGACGGCGCCGCCCCAGGCGTTCCAGCGCGGGCGATGCGCGTTGGCGGGGCGCAGGCCGGGGAGGACGGCGAGGAAAGGAACGAGGACCACGACGGTTCCGGTGATGAAGGCGGAGCGGGAGGGTGTGGTGAGGCGAAGCCCCGCGGTCTGGAACTGATAGCCCATGGCCAGGCAGAGGCCGACGATAGCGCCGGCGAGGAGGGACTTCCGGTTCATGCGGCGGAAGTGGCTGCGATAGAAGACCGACAGGCAGAGCGTGGCCAGGGTCATGCGGATGAGGTTGAAGAGCAGGGGAGAGGCGTCGTTGAGGGCGTCTTTGACGATGACGAAGGTGGATCCCCAGACGCAGACGGCGGCCAGCAGGAGCAGGTGGGCGCGAAGCGATCGGGAGGGGGCCGCGGACATGGGGCAAGGGTAGCAAAGGCGGACGAGGGGCGAGATCGCACGCGGGGAGTTCCCGGTTGCGGTTCAGCGCCCCCGCACGGCTCTACTCATAACGAAGGGCGGCCAGGGGGTCGATGCGCGCGGCTTTGCGCGCCGGCAGATATCCGGCCAGCAGTCCTGCCGCGATCAAAACGGCAACCGAGACAGCCTCGCTGATCGGGTCACTTCCGGTGATCCCATAGAGAAGAGTGCCAACCAGGCGGCCTTCGGCCAGCGCCACCGGCAAACCAATGGCGATGCCGACAGCCAGCAGGATCACAATCTCCCGCATCACCTGCCACGCGACTGCCCCGCGCCGGGCGCCGAGCGCCATGCGAATGCCGATTTCGCCGGTTCGGCGGCCAACCAGATAGGACATCACGCCGTAGATCCCGATGCAGGAGAGGAAGACGGCGATCAGCGCGAAGAAAGCCGAGAGCTTCGCGATGATGGTCTGGTTGGTAATGGAGCCGGCCACCTGCTCGCCGAGGGTGCTCACGTCGCCGATGGGGATGCTGCGGTCGACGCTGCGGATCGCGTCGCGCACTTCGTTTGCAACCGTGCTGAGATCGCCGGTGTAGCGAACCTCAAAGTCGCCGAACCCCCAGTCATGCTGGTTGTAGGGCAGGTAGTCAATGAATTCGGCTGGCTCGGTCAGACTGTCGAACTTCACATCACCTGCGACACCGACGACCAGGATCGGCGCCGGCTTCCCATCGGCGTCCTCCGTGCCGAGCATGTAGGTGCGCCCGATGGGCGAACCGGCGGGGAAGAGCAGGCGCGCCATGTGTTCGCTGATGATCGCCACTCGCTGCGAGGTCGCCGTATCCTGGGGGCCGAACGGGCGGCCGGCGATCAGCGGAATCTGCATGACCTTGAAAAAGTCGTTGCCGACGATGTTGTGATTCACGTCTGTGCCGTTGCGCGGCATGGTGAGGACCCGGATGGGGCTGCTCCAGCTGCCTTCATCGAACCGGAAGGCGGAAAAGCTGGCGGCCTGGACGCCGGGCAGGGCTTCGACCCGGGTTTCGATTTCCTTAAAGAAGGCCCGTTCGCGCGGATCGTTGTCCTTGAAGTTTTTCCCGCTGGAATCGATGTTGAGGGTCAGCACATGATCCGGATTGAATCCGGTGTTCACACGGCTCAGATTGATGAGCGTGCGCTGGAAGAGGCAGGCGCCGACCATCAGCAGGAGGGAAATCGCCACCTGGGCGACCACCAGAATGCGTGCCAGCGGCGAGCGGGCGCTGCCGGCCGAGCCGCCGCGTCCGGATTTAAGGTTCTCGGTCAGATCCAGCCGTGTGGCGCGAAGGGCGGGGAGGGTTCCAAACAGCAGCGCCGTGGCGATGCTGATGGCGCAGGTGAATCCGAGGAGCGGCAGGTTCAGGCTCACGTCGAGGGGAATCGTCTCCGCGCCCTGCGAAATCATGTGCAGCAGGATGCGGTTCGCCACAGCCGCAAAGCCGATACCCAGCGCTCCGCCGGCAAGGGCCAGGACCAGGCTTTCGGTGAGCAGCTGGCGGAGGATGCGGGTGCGTCCGGCTCCGAGGGCCTGTCGCACCGCCAGCTCGCGGGCCCGCGCGGTGGAGCGCGCGAGCAGCAGGTTGGCGATGTTGGCGCATGCGATGAGCAAAACCAGCGCGACGATGGCCATGAGAACTTCGAGCGGCTGGGAGTATTCGTAGCGCAAATTGGAGAGGCCTCGCGCCATGCTCTGCAGTTCCACGTGCGTGCGGTTGAGATTGTCCAGGTTTTCTTTGGTGAGCTTTGCGTCAGGAAAGCCGAGGAGGATGGAACGGAAGAGAACGTTGGTGTTGGCCGTTGCCTGAGCCATGGTGACGCCTGGCTTGAGCCTTCCGATGATGTACAGCGCCTCATAGAAATTGTTTTTGTTGTTGCCCCACCCAGGCGGGATCTGCGGTTCCATCGCCAGCGGGGCCCAGGCGTCCGGCCGTTCGCCGACCGTCGTGCCGAAGAAGTCCTCAGGCGCAACGCCGACGATCTGGTATGTGATGTCGCCGAGGCGGATGGAGTGGTGCAGAACGTCGGGGCTCTGTCCCAGTTCACGTTTCCAGAAGGCATCGCTGATGACGAGCACCGGATGCTGGCCGTCCGTCGAATCATCCGCGTCGTCGAGCACTCGGCCGAGATGCGACTCCACGCCTAACGTCTGGAAGTAGTTGCCGGAAACCGCCTGGACGTTGATCAGGTCCGGCTGGCTGCGATCGTCCACGAACCCGTGGACGCCATTGGTCATGCTGAAGGTCGCCGCCGTATCCGAAAACACCGCGTTCGTGTGGCGAAAGATGCGATAGAACGGGTAGGAATAAAGTCCGGTCGCACCAAAGTTGTCGGTGATCCCCGACATCCTCGACTTACCCAGCTTCACCAGCTGCTGCGGCGCCTGAACCGGAAGCATGCGGAGCATAACGGCATCGAGGAAGCTGAAGATGGCGGTGTTGGCGCCGATGCCGAGGGCCAGAGAGAGGAGCGCGATGGAGGTGACTCCGGGCGTGCGCAGCATGGAGCGCACTCCATAGGCTGCGTCCTGAAGGAGGGTTTCGAGCCACTCCCATCCCCAGGCTCTCCGACTCTTCTCGCGAATCTGCGTGGTGTTGCCGAAGCGGCGCAGGGCCGCCTGGCGGGCGGCTTCCGCATTGGCGCCGGCCGCCATCTGCTGCTCGCTCCGCAGGTCCAGATGCAGACGCATCTCTTCGTCCAGGTCCTGCTGGAACTGGCTTCTGTGGAACAGCATCCGCAGCCGGCGTTTCAGTTCTCCCGTCAGGCTCATCGCTCCTCCTCAGGTGGTTTCCAGCACGCGGGTGATCGCGCCCATCACGCGTTCGAACTGCGAAACCTCGGCGCCCAGTTGCTTCCGCCCCGCGGCGGTGATGGTGTAATAGCGCGCGCGGCGATTGCCCGCCGTCACGCCCCATTCCGCTGTGACCCAGCCCTGAATGAGCATCCGCTGCAAGGCTGGGTAGAGCGAGCCCTCTTCCACCTGGAGAACCTCATCGGAACAGCTCAGGATGGATTCGGCGATCTCGAAGCCATGCAAACGCCCGCGCACCGTCAGGGTTTTGAGGATGAGCAGGTAAAGCGTGCCGGGAGGGATTTCGTCGCGGTTCCGGTCTGGATGGGCGTTCCGGCGGATCAAAGCGGTCATCGCATTCCCCTGGCTGGTCTGACATAGAGAAACTATGTCAGACGCGGGCGAATGTCAAATGCCCAGGCCGACGCCGTCGGCGCGCCAGCGGATTGCCTGTCTGCAGGAGGCGCGCTACGCTGATGGACGCGTTTCGGCTGCGCATTCGGGGCACTCTCTATGCTCACTCGGGTCCGGGTCCCATTGTTCTTCGTCGCCGCGGTGCTGGGCGGCAGCCTGATTGTCCCGGGCTCGTCCTGGGGGCAGTCTTCGGGGGTCACGGTGATCTCCGCGCAGGAACTGCGCCACTGGCAGGGCGACCTGCAGGCCGACCTGATCGCGGAGAAGTTCGACAGCCTCGACGAGATCGCGGACCAGCTGCGCAGGGACAAAACCCGTCTGCCCGGCGGGACCTGGCAGCTGCGCCTGTTCTACGGGGCTCTGGATCCGCCGGGGCAGACGGACCAGGACAGCACCGAGCACATCGCGCATCTCGAGCACTGGATAGCCCAGCGCCCCAATTCCATTACGGCGCGCGTTGCGCTGGCCACCGCGCTTACGCGCTGGGCGTGGGTCGCGCGCGGCCACGACTACGCAGATACGGTCACGCCCGAAGGGGGCCGGCTATTTGATGAGCGCATGAAAGAGGCGCAGACCGTCCTCGACGGCGCGAAGAAGCTTTCCGTCATGTGCCCGCAGTGGTATTCGACCATGATGGAAGTGGCGCTGGCGCAGGGCGGAGAACGCGGACGCATGCGCCAACTGCTGGACGATGGCATCCGGTTCGAGCCGGGCTATTACTACCTCTATATTCAGTACGCGAATTATCTGCTGCCTCGGTGGTACGGGCAGGATGGCGAGGCATCGAGATTCGCGCGCGATTCCGCCGATGCGGCTGGAGGAAATGCGGGCGACATCGTCTACTTCCAGATCGCCGCGGTACTCATCAGCATTCCCAACGACGACTTTCCCGTGCACGAAATGGACTGGCAGCGCCTGCAGCGGGGTTATCAGGCGCTGCTGTCGCAGTATGGGCAGACGGGGTATCTGGAAAACAAGCTGGCCTTCATGGCGTGGAAATTCCAGGACTCCGCGGTGGCCCGGCAGCAGTTTGCGCTGATCGGAGACGACTGGAACGTGGGCGTATGGGAGAGCCGCAGCTATTTCGATCGCGCCCGCGACTGGGCACAGTCGCCTACGCCGGCCCTGTTGCCCGGTCAGGGGCAAAGCCGCCCGCGGTGATTCACTAACGACGCGTTCAGCGCAGCCAGTCTCGCGAAGAGCCATCGGCGGCGGATGCAGCGACGCCGAAATCAAGGCCAGCGGGCCTGAACGCACGCGATATTATGGGGCGACGCCGGAAGGCGGGTGGTTCGAACGGCTGGATTCATGTCCCTTGCTCCCGGCGCACGCCTCGGTCCTTACGAAATCACCGCGCTCATTGGCGCGGGCGGCATGGGCGAGGTGTACAGGGCGCGCGACACGCGCCTGAACCGCGACGTCGCCATCAAGATCCTGCCCGCATCGTTTGCCACCGATGCTGAGCGTCTGCGCCGCTTTCAGATGGAGGCGCAGGCCGTTGCCGCGCTGAGCCATCCGAACATTCTGGCCGTTTACGACTTCGGCGAAACGAACGGAGCGCCGTATCTGGTCTCCGAGTTGCTGGAGGGCGAGACTCTGCGTGCCCTGCTGGCGCGCGGCGTGCCATCGCATCGGAAATCGACTGCCTATGCGATCCAGATTGCGCAGGGGCTGGCCGCTGCGCACAGCAAGAACATCGCGCACAGGGACCTGAAGCCCGACAACATCTACATCACCCGCGAAGGCCAGATCAAAATCCTGGACTTCGGTTTGGCCAAATCGATCATCCGGTCCGGCCATGCCGCCGCTTCTCCTGACGATCTCACGCTCGCCGCGAATGGCCCGGCGACGGACGCCGGAACCGTGATGGGGACCGCGGGGTATATGTCGCCGGAGCAGGTGCGCGGTGCGGCCGTCGACACCCGCACGGACATCTTCAGCTTCGGCGCGGTTCTGTTTGAAATGCTCACCGGCGTGCGCGCCTTCAGCCGCGACACCACGGCTGAAACCATGACGGCGATCCTCAACGACGAGCCGCCCGAGACGCTGGAGACCTCGCGCCACATTCCCCCCGCGCTCGATCGCATCGTCCGCCACTGCCTGGAGAAATCGCCGGATCATCGCTTCCAGTCGGCGCGGGATCTGGCTTTCGATCTGGAGTCGGCGTCCAACCTGACGTCGTCCGGCGGCGTGCCCGCGGCAAAGGCTCGACGGCAACCGTGGTGGCGGTATGCCGTTGCCGGGATCGCCGTGGCGCTCATCGCGGGGTTCCTGGTCTGGCGGCTGGTCGGAGGCTCAAAGCCGGTCACCGGCTGGCAGTTCCACCAGCTCACCTACCGCCGCGGCATCCTGACGGACGCGCGCTTCACGCCGGACGGGCAAAACGTCCTGTACTCCGCGGTATGGCAAGGGACCCAACCCGAGATTTACACCACTTCCGCTACGGGAAGCGGCGGCCATCCCTTCGGCATTTCCGATGCGCGGCTCCTCGCCGTGTCAAAAACCGGCGAAGTCGCGGTTGCGCTGGCCCCTCACTTTGTGACTTCTCTGCTGAACCCGGGCACGCTGGCGCGCACAACCGGCGGCAGCGGCGCGCCCAAGCCGGAAATCGAGAACATCGTTGCTGCGGACTACGCCCCCGACGGCTCTGGCCTGGCCATCATCCGCTATCTTCCTGACAAAGCTCTGTGCCAGGTCGAGTATCCGATCGGCAAAGTGCTCTACACCGCCCCGGCCATCGACGATCTGCGCTTCTCGCCTAACGGGAAATACCTGGCCTTCATCCCTCACAACAACCCCTTCGACGACCGGGGGAACGCCGTCATCCTGCGTACGGGCGGGGAAAAGATCGCCACCAGCGCTTTGTATGAAAGCGCCGAGGGGCTCGTCTGGACGCGATCCGGCGACGAGGTCTGGTTCACCTCGCCACTCGAAACCGGAAAGATTCACGCCCTCTCGCTCTCCGGAAAGAACCGCGACGTTCTTTCGGTTCCTGGCCGGCTGTTTCTGCGGGACATCGCTCCCGACGGGCGGCTGCTGGCCGAGCAGGGCATCATCCACCTCGGCATCATCGCCTCCACGGGGAAGCAGGGCGTCCAGCGCGATCTCTCCTGGCTCGACTACGGTTTCATCCGCGGTATCAGCGACGACGGGCAGATGATCCTCTTCGACGAGGAAGGGTCGGAGACTCCCAACTACACCATTTACGTGCGCGGTACAGACGGTTCAGCCGCTGTTCCGCTCGGTGACGGTTACGGCGCGTCTTTGTCCCGCGATAAGAAATGGGTGCTGGCTCAAAGACTGAACGAGGAAGTCTGGCTGGTGCCGGTCGGCGCGGGCGAGCCGCGCCGCCTTTCTCCGCCCGGTTTCCGGTGCCACTGGGCCGGCTTTGTTCCCGATGGCAAACATGCCGTTCTCGACGCCCAGAAGGGCAACGGCCCATTTCGCATCTGGCTCGAGAACCTCGACGGCGGGGAGCCGCGGCCGATCTCTCCCGACAACATGGCGGGAGTCGTGGTTTCTCCGGACGGCAAGTGGGTGCTTGCCGGTGCGGAAACGGATCTGAGCGGCCGGGACACTCTGATGGTGCCCATCGATGGCGGGGCGCCGGTTCCCATCGCGGGCCTCCAGCCGAACGAGTTTACCCTGAGCTGGACTTCAGATGATCGTATTTACGTCGGGCCTCAGCTGAAAGCAGGCGATACGAGCATCGATGTGTCGATCCTGGATCCGCGTACGGGCAAAAGAGCCCCCTGGCGCGAGATCCCGCTGGTCCCGGTGGGCGGCACTCACTCCTTCCAGCTCATGATCACGCCCGACGGATCCAGCTACGCCTACGGCTACAACCTCTACCTCTCTGACCTGTATACGATTACCAGCCCGCAGTGATTTGCCGCCGAAGCGCGCGGAAATATCGAAAGTGGGATGGCGAGTTGAGTGGGGGAAACGTGTAAACTTTCGCCAAAGCCGTCCTTAACCCCTTACTGCGACAGGCTCAGGCGGCGTTCGAGGCCCGGCCGTCCGGGAGTCGCAGCTGGAAATTGCCTGCCGCATGCAGAACATCCTTCTGGATCTCCTCATCATCGGACTGCTCGTCCTGCTGTTTGGATCGATCTATCGCGGGCATGCGACGGTGCGCATCCGGTTCTGGCTGCTGGGCTGGCTCTTCATCCTGGTCCATTTCGGATTCCTCCTAAAAGTCCCGTCGGACACGATGGGGCAGAATCTGGTGCTGGCGGCGGCTGAAAGCGCGCTGGTGCTGTGCGGGGCGTCTTTCGCATTGTCGTCGCCGCTGGTTTGGGAGCGGGGGCGGTGGTTTGCCCTTCCCGCTCTGCTGCTGAGCGTGCCTCCGGTGGGCTATGTCTTGCTGGTGTCGCTGTCGGCGGCGCCGCCCGTCCCGGCATTGCTGGGCGCGGGAGCCGGCGTCCAGTTGGCCTATGGTGTAGTGGCGTTCCGCATGGGACGGCAGCGGCGTACCGCGGCAATCTCCGTGGCGCGCGGGTGGCGGGTAAGGGGTTGGGCCACGGCGGTCCTGGGGGTTGAAACGGGCTGGCTGGTGTACGAGGTGCTGCACGGGCAGGCCGGCAACAGCATTTATCCCATCCTGTCGGAGATTTTTCTGCTCAACGCGGTCCTTTACTGGGAGGACTTTCGCCGGACATCGGCGGGCGTGCTGGCGTCAGTGCTGGGGCTGACGGCGTGGGGCGCGGTGTTTCCGTGCGCGGTGCTGCTGGAGCGGCTGCTGCCGCAGCTGACGGTGATCGACGAATTGTGGAATGTGCCGAAGTACTTCGTCGCCTTCGGGATGATCCTGACGCTGCTGGAGGAGCAGAAGCGGCAGGCGGACCGAACGAGCGAGGAGTACCGGGTGCTGTTCGAGAACAATCCGCACCCGATGTGGATCTACGATGTGGCGACGCTGCGGTTTCTGGCGGTGAACGACGCGGCGGTGGCGCGCTATGGCTACAGCGCGGAGCAGTTTCGGGCGATGACGCTGCGGGACATCCGGCCGGCGGAGGAAGTGCGGGCGATGGAGGATACCGTGGCGCAGCAGCTGGGGTCGGAGGCGGTGATGGTGACCGGGCCCTGGACGCACATCCTGCGCGACGGACAGCGAATCCAGGTGGAGGTTTCGTCGCACAGCATCCGGTTTGAGGGAGCGCGGGCGCGGTTTTCGCTGGTGCAGGATGTGACGGAGCGGCAGCAACTGCACCTGAAGCTGCTGCACCAGGCGCATCACGATATGCTGACGGGCCTGCCGAATCGGGCGCTGCTGCTGGACCGGATGGAGCAGGCGCTGGCCTCGGCGGAGCGGCGCGGGCGGAAGGCGGCGGTGATCTGCATCGATCTGGACCGGTTCAAACAGATCAACGATACGTATGGCCACACGATTGGGGATCTGTGCCTGAAGCAGGTGTCGGAGCGGCTGCGGAGCCGGCTGCGGGGCGAGGATACGGTAGCGCGGTCGGGCGGCGAGGAGTTCACCGTGGTGGTGGGCGATCTGGTATCGGCGGCGGATGCAGAACGGGTGGCGGAGGATCTGCTGGGCGCCTTGCGCAAGCCGCTGGTTGCCGAGCAGTATCCGATCGAGGTGACGGGCAGCCTGGGAATCGCGATTTATCCAGACCACGGAGCGGACGCCGCGGCGCTGTGGCGGAATGCGGACGCGGCGATGTATCGCGTGAAGCGGTCGGGCGGCAATCATTTCGTTCTGGTGTCGGAGGAGATCAGCGAATCGACGGCGGAGGCCAACGAGCTGGAGTTGTACATGCGGCGGGCGCTGAAAGAGGGCGGCTTCGAGATGTACTACCAGCCGGAGTACGCCGCGGACGGAAGCTTCCGCGGGCTGGAGGCGCTGCTGCGGCTGAAACATCCGCGGTATGGGATGGTGAGCCCGGAGCGGTTTATCCCGGTGGCTGAGGAGAGCGGGCTGATCGTGCCGGTAGGGAACTGGGTGCTGCGGGAGGTATGCCGGCAGAGCGACGAATGGAGGCGGCAGGGATTGCGGGTGAGGATCGCGATCAATGTTTCGCCACTGCAGTTTATGCGGATGGATTTCTCGCGGCAGGTGCGCCAGGTGCTGTCGGAGGTAAGCGCGGATCCGGAGCTGCTGGAGATCGAAATGACCGAGACGACGGTGATGCGGAACCTGGAAGATGTAGCACGGCAAATGCGGGATCTGGCGGAACTGGGAGTGCAGTTTTCTGTTGACGATTTCGGTACCGGGTACTCATCGCTGCAGCATCTGCACCAATTGCCCATTCAGACATTAAAAATCGACCGGACGTTCATCCAGCGGGTGAGCGAACCGCAGGGGACGAGCGCTCTGATTCAGGCGATTTTGTCGCTGGCGCACAGCCTTGATCTTCAGGTGGTGGCGGAGGGCGTGGAGCGGGAAGAACAGGCGGAAACACTGGTTCGTCTGGGCTGCGACGTGATGCAGGGATTTCTGTTCGCGCCGCCGCAGCCGGCGGCCGGGATTCCGGCGCTCATACGGACGGGGCGCACAACGGTGTGGAAGGCCTATTCCGGCGCGCGCGGGTAAACGAGGGACACGCTAAGCTATTGCTGAGAATACAAATTCAGGCGTGGTGAATTGTTGACCCTGCGAATGCCGGGCGGTAAACTTGGCGTACGCGTCAGCAGAGCATCCCCCCGGGGCAGATTTGCAAGGCGCACCCGCCGGTTGGCCGGTGTGGGGTGCGCAGCACGCCCATCCCGGTACGAAACGGCCGCGCAAGCCGCCCCTGTATGGAAGCCCGAACGCTGTGCTCGTCGAGTCCCGGACTCCGATCAGGGAGTCCTGAACAGTGAGAGGTTAGGTGCAACCGACCATTCGCGGGAAGATTGTCTCCGCCACACCGGAGACGAAGGACATTTCGCTCCACGATCTTTGGCTGGTGATTCGCAAGAGGCGGATCCTGTTGATTGGCATAGCGCTGGGCGCGGCGGTGCTGGCTGTCACAGCGGGCCTGATGCGAGGCAAGGAATACACCGCCTCCGGTGAGGTACAGATCCAGCCGGGATCGGCCTCGGATCTGAAGCAATCAATCTCCTCGGTGCTGGGCTCGGGAATGAGCTCTCTGGATGTCATCATCGAAAGCGACATTCGCATTCTGCAGAGCGAAACCCTCCTGACCAAGGTGGCGCAGACGCTGAAGCTCCAGGATAACCCCACGTTTCTGGACGGTTCGAAGGGCCTGTTGGGGGGCGTATTCCAGCGTAAGCCAAATCCTCTTCTGCACGGAGATCTGAGCAATCCCTATGTCCGCAACGCGATTGTAGGCAACTTGCGAGGACATCTGGTTGTCAGCCGCGTACCGCGGACCCAGATGATCACGATTGCCTACACCAGCAATTCTCCGGAGCTTTCCGCTGAGGTCGTGAACGCCCTGGAAAACGAGTTCATTGAGAACAACTTCTCCACGCACTACAACTCAACTCAGCAGGTATCCAGGTGGTTGACGGCGCAGATGGACGATCTACGGTCCATTGTGCAGAATTCGCAAAACAAGATGGTGGATCTGCAGCGCAAGCTGGGGGTACTGGCGCTGGATCCGAACCACGACCTGATGGTGCAGGAGGTGGCAAGCCTGCAGAAGGGCGTATCCGACGCGACCGAGCAACGGGTCCTGACGGAAGCGCGGTACCGCATACTTCAGTCACTGCCGTCGGATCAGATTCAGGACTCACCGACGGCGGTTGGAACGGATTTTCCGTCGCTGCTGTCCAGTCTGCGAGCGCAGAGGGCTTCAGTGTATGCCGATCTGGCCCGCCTGCAGCCGGTCTACGGGCCCAATTATCCGCAGGTAAAACAATTGAATGCGCAGGCCGCCGCGCTGACCAAAGAGATCGGCCAGCAGGAGGCAAGGGTTCTGGCCCAGGCGAAGGATGCCTACAATCTCTCCGTGGCGGCCGAGGATCAGGCCAGAGGCATGATGAGCGACAAGATCAAGGAGCTGTTCGGGCAGCGAGACGATCTTGTGCAGTACATGCTGCTGAGTCAGGAATACGATTCGAACCGGCACATGTACGAGAGCATAGTGGCGCGTCTGCGCGAGGCGGCGGTGGACGCGGGTTTGGATGCAGCCGATATCAGCGTGGTGGATCTGGCTTCGCTCCCCGTGCAGCCCTCGAGCATGGGTCCGAAGAAGATGGGTGTGATTGGGCTGCTTTTCGGGGCTCTCGGGGGACTGACGCTGGCCCTGTTCCTGGAGAAGATGGACACCCGCCTTCGGGACGCACACGAGATTCAGGAGATTCTCGGACTGCCCTCTCTGGCGATGATTCCGCAGAGCCACTGGAAGAGCAAGGCCAGCGATCTGGAATGGGTGGTGGGTCCGGAACTGCTGCGGGACCCCCGTTCACCGTTCTCGGAGTCTTTCCGTGCTCTGCGCACGTCCATGCGCCTGTCCACGACATCCCGGGAGTCGAAGGTGATTGCCGTGACCAGTTGTCAGCCGGCCGAGGGCAAGTCCACGGTTGCTATGAATATGGCTGCCGTGCTGGCCCAGAGCGGCAAGAAGGTGGCCCTTGTGGACACCGATATGCGGCGCCCCTCAGTCTACAAGCGGCTGCGTCTGGAGGGAGGCAAGGGACTCTCGGAGGTGCTGACCGGCTATTACACGCTCGATGAAGTAATCCAGACGCATGAGACTCTGAGCACCCTGGACGTCATTCCCTCGGGAACAGTGCCGCCTTTGCCGGCGGACCTGCTGGCTTCCGATCCAATGACGGAGGTGGTGCGCCAGTTGCGCGCGCGGTATGACTATGTGGTTTTCGATACGCCGCCGGTGCTTTCGGTGACGGATCCCGCGATTGTGGCGTCCCAGGCGGATGGGATGGTGCTGGTGATACGCCAGGGGTACTGTACGCGGCGGATGCTGGCGCGGGCAGCGGATATTCTGAGCGAGCTCGATGTGAAGGTGTATGGTTTCGTCTTCAACGGAGTGGATGCGTCGCTGCCGGAATATTACGGATACCTGGGCTATTACACCTATGACTACGGAAAGTAGAGCAGTCGAGGGAAATGCAGGAACGCGGCGAATCATGAAAAAGAGGTATGCAATCCGGATCGGAATCCTGGCGGTGACGGCCCTCGCCTGGGTCGGGATGTGTGCGCCCGGCGCACGAGGGCAGTTTGCCGGACCGGCGGTCGGCACGCCCTCTTCGGCGGCCGAAGCTCCCGCTTCAGCTCTCCACGCTGAGTACGGCGCGATTCGCATCAAGCCGGGCGATGTCGTCGCGATCACGACTTACGGAGTGCCCGAGCTGACGACGACCACGATGACCACAGTGGACAGTCCCGGATCACCCAGTGGCGGAGGAAACGCCAACGGCATCAAGATTGGCTCGCAGGGAGAGGTGGTGCTGCCCTATCTCGGCGTAGTGAAGCTGGCGGGTATGACGCCAGAAGAAGCATCGCTTTACCTGGAAAAAGAGCTGAAGGAGAAGGGTATCCTCGTCGATCCGCAGGTTTCGGTGTCGCTGGTGGCATCCCCTACGCGTGTCATCACGGTGGTGGGTGAAGTAGAAAAGCCAGAACCGGTCCCGGCCTTTGGGCAGCTTCGTCTTCTGGACGTGATTTCCGCCTGTGGCGGCTTTACGCCCCTGGCCAGCCACGATATTACGGTTCGCCGCATGGGCGATCCAAATCCGATCACGGTCATTCTGGGGACGGATCCCAGGAGCTCCGATGAGGCGAACATTCCGCTGATGGCCGGAGACACGGTGATTGTGCCCAAAGTGGGGAACGTGTTCGTGGTGGGGCAGGTCAAAACGCCGGAGGCGATTCCGCTTTCCAGCAATGCGCCCATCACTGTGATGCGAGCGATTGCGATTGCGGGGGGACTGAACTATGGGGCGGCGATGTCCAAAGTGGTGATCATTCGGCGGATGTCCAATGACGAGCGCGTGGAGATCCAACTGGATTTGAAGAAGGTGATGGACGGCAAGGAGAAGGACGTCGCGCTGGCGTCGGATGATGTCCTGCTGGTGCCATCCAATGGATTCAAACGCGGACTGGCGGGAGGCGGAGCCGGCGTTCTGGCTGCGACTACGAGTGGGTTGGTCTATCGGATCCCCTGAATGGGCATCAAATCAGATGCCGAAGACATAGAGGCGAGCGCGGAATCAGCATGGAAGGACTCCAAAACCAGGATGGGCAGAAGGCTTGGAGTGCAGCCATCGCGGATCGCACCGAGCGTCCCCTTCGGGCATTCAAGATCTCCCCCCTTCTCCTGCTGAGCACAGTGCTGGCTCTCTCTGTTGGGGAACTTGCCTCGGGCACAGATTTGTACTTCGTTGCCATGATGGCGGTTACGCTCACGTGCATTGGGCTCACCTATAACATGTTGGGCGGCCTGAGCCGAATCAGCGGTTTCTTGTTCGCTGCAATGGCTGCAGCCACCATCGTCATTTCACAGTTTTCGAAGGTTATCCTCTTCGAGGCTGCAGATCGGAATCTGGAAGTACCTCATCTCACCATTACGGTCTACGCGGCCTTTTATCTCTCCGCGATGATGGGCGTCTTTCTGTTCGCCTGGATACGGCTGCGTCTGCCGACGCCGATCGAGCCCGATACAATGTCACAATCAAAGACTTTGTATTGGATTGCGCTAATAGTAGGCATTATAGCAAATACTGTTTTTTGGATCGATACCTGGGGAAGTGCTCAGTCACTTACAAGTACCAGCCATAGCATTAGCCTTGCATTCTCTCCTCTCATTCTGTTCTCCATTGTTCTGGCGGTCGACCAGCGGATTCGGGAAACGGACGGAAGACATAGTCTGAACGCCAGAATGATAGCGTCTTCCGTCGCGGTTGCGTTTTATCAGGCTGTGCTGACGTCACGAGAAGGCCTCGCAAGTCCCCTTCTTGTCTACGGGCTCGCTTGTTATGTCCGTGGTTACAGGTTCAAACTGCGCCACTATCTAGCCTTGCTGGCGTTTATTGTCCTGTTGCAAACTGTAATCTCGCCATTCGAGATATACTCGCGCAACTTGCTCTCCGGCCAGCTCTCTTTTCGAGAGAGGGTGGCTAAGACTTACAACATTCTTGAATCTCCGCCCAGCTGGCAGCAAATTTGGAATGTGCAGGCGGAAACGGAAACTTATGATACGTACGATGAGTATTACAGTCGACCGGGAACTTATATTCTTAGCCGTTTCTCTATGATTCGCGCTGATAGTCATCTGATCGCGACTTGTGCGGATGGCCTCCGCTATGGGCTCAACGAGGTCAAGGCGGACCTGCTGGCGAACATTCCCCGCCTCCTTTACAGAAATAAGCCGGACGAAGATGGAGCTGTACTTGTTGAGGGAATTGCTGGCACTTCCATTAAATGGGCGTTTACTTCGGTGTCTGACTCATATGGGGCATTTGGGTGGATGGGAGTGGTGTTGTTTCCAATGCTGATTCTGCCCATGATCTTCATCGTCTATGACAGCATGTTCGACATGAGTCGTCCCTGGGGAACGGTAGCTTTGGGTATCGGTGTGCTTGGGATCTGGGACAAGCGCATGATCGATTTCATCATCCTGCTGGTCAAAGCCCCGCTGTCCTTATGGTTCCTTTCGCTCCTGACGGTGGCGATTGCGCGCTTCATGGCAGGTTCCGGCCGACGTGTTGAGAGTCCCGGAGGTGAGACCTTGAGCGCTTATCCGGATGCGCAAACGCTGTCTTAACGGCCATCCAGCCGACTAAGGATTCGCGCGAGCTGGGTATCGTTGTCATATCCCGAGCGTGCTGCACGTTCTCTGCCGTTCCGAGCAATCCGGTTTCTTATTTCCGGACGATCCAGATAAAAGCGGCATTTCTCCGCACATTCTTCAATGCCGGAGAAAAAGACCGCTTCGTGATCCTCATCAAAGCAGGACTGATGACCTGCGGTTCTGAGGGCAAGAAGAAAGCCCTGACAAGCCGCAATTTCGATGCTTTTGTGCCCGATGTCGTCTTCGTTAGCAAAAGTAACGAAGCTCATGTTGATCATTGATCGCCAAATTGCTTCGCGATACGCTGAGTCCGCCAGGTAACCATCGGTTACAAGGCGACCGTACTGCTCGGCCGAGAGAAAATCGCGCCAGCGCGGCCCGGCAATGGACACCGCGATACCATTTTCCTCCGCCAGTCTTCTAAGGAATTCCGGTCGGTCATCGTAGGGACTGCCAATATAAGACACTCGGCGAGGCTCTTTTTGAGGCACCCAACCGGAAGGAGCGGGGAAATGCACGGAGGGCTCGAAACTGAACATCGTCCGGATCCACGGCAGTCCCCATTCCTGGTAGCGAGGGATATCTGCATCACGGAACAGGCAATGAAGATCAAACAGACGAAAAACGCGGCGGAATTGGAACCAGCCAGGATCATTCCTCGGGCCAAAAGGATTGTCCTGGTTGTAGCAGACGGTTTGGGCTCCCGTCTCCTTAATGATCAGGATTGTTTCGCGCGTGAAATGAACCGGCTTGTCGAACCAGACGACATCGGGTTTGAAGCAGCGTACAAGGCTCAAGAGGTCACGATTGATCCGATAGATAAAAGGGCCGACCGGCAGGCGACGGGCGGCGGCCGCCAGGTATCGGGATCTGGGATAATAAGCAGCGACGTCGAACGGAACGACTTCAGGGCAAAGCCGCTTCAGACTTCTAAGACGGTAGCCGGCGGTCCCGCCGGGAAACGGAGTGCAAACGCAAAGAATGCGACGAGGTCGAACCTTGTTTACTCTGGTCACGCAGTCTCATTGTAAGGGCGACTGTCCCGGCGCGGTTGCCCAGATCGTGCCGAATTGAGCGCGGAAGTCGAAGGTATGACAAGCCTTGGCAGCTCTCGGATCGAGAGTGCCCGTTTTGCAATTTAGGATTGTGTTGTGCATCGCCGAATCGTAATGAGGAGCAAAAAGGAATGACATCCGAGATGGCTGGCCAGGAGATCCAATTTAACGATGCAGCCCAAGGATCATCTCTACCACCACGACTAAAGCTGTTCCGTTTTCTTGGGAGGCAAACGTGGATTCCACGCGGGCAGGATCGGTTGTTGAGGGCGGTCTGGAACCCAAGGGCGGAGCGAACATTTTCGTTCGAGGTTGATTTTTTCGGATTGCGCTATCGTGGCAATCTCTCTCAATTGCTGGACTGGAATGTTTTTGGCTATGGCGCGTATGCTTTGCGTGAACTCACACTTCTGGCCGCAATAGCGGAGCAGCTGCGAAAGAGGAAAGGCCACGTTGCCTTCTTTGATATTGGCGCAAACCTTGGCCATCATGCCTTGTTTATGAGTCAGTATGCCGATGAAGTCGTTGCTTTTGAGCCCTTCCCCTCTCTCCAGGAATCAATTCAGCAAAAGATTCGCATCAATCACCTTACGAACGTTCGGCTCGTCCCGGTTGCACTTGGACTTGAAGACGCGACTCGTAGCTATTTCCCTGGCGACGGGGCCAATTCTGGTGCCGGAACTTTCATACCCGAGATCTTCGACAGCTACCTGCCTCCGGTCCAAATCGAAATCCGCAACGGTGATCGTCTTCATCAGGAACTTGGTTTGCCGCCTGTGGATCTATTGAAGGCCGATGTGGAGGGATTTGAATCGCTCCTGTTCGGCGGGCTCAGGGCCTGTATCCTGCGCGATCGCCCGCCAATTCTTTTGGAGATGGGGGATCGTGTCAGGGCAGGTTTTGGAAGGGAAGATGCGTTTAAGAATAGCTTTTACCCTGGTGCGGTGTTTGCGGAAGTGACTGGGCGCAACGGCCGGCCATATATCCTGAAGCAGTTCCGCTACGAATCATCCCATGAAGCACTCGTTGCTCCGCCGGAACTGGCGTCGTGGGTGGACGACCAAATCCACGCCTGATCAATGGACGGCATCCGCGGAGATGAGCATCTGCGGACGAAGTGGAAGTGAGTCGAAACGAGTCTCGTTCGCCCTTACTTCAGCGCGCTCAGCTTCTGGGTGGCGATTTGGGCGGCGTCTGTGTCTTTGTTCTGGTCTTTGATCTGGGCGTAGAGCTTGCGGGCTTGCTCGGGATTGCTGGTCTCGTAGAGAGCCGCCAGCTGGAACTGCGCCTGGACCTTCGGAACCGTTGTCGTCGGATGCTGGATCAGGTCGTTCAGGACGCTGACCGCCTGCGATGTCTGGCCCGACTGCTCGTCGAGGTTCGCCAAAGCCATCTTCGCCAGGGCTTCCAGATTGTCGCCGCCGGAGTGGGTGGCCTTTTCCAGATCGGCACGTGCCTGGTCGGTTTTGCCGAGATCGAGTTCGGTCAGGCCGGCAAAGTAGCGAGCCATCTCGCCGGAGCGGAGCCATCCATATTGATCGGCGGCCTGCTCGAAGAGGGGATAAGCGGCTTTGGCGCGATCGGCGGCGCTGGGGTAGGTCTTCTGGCCCGGCTCGGCGGGCTGGCTGGGATTGGCCAGAGGCGTCGAATAGATGTCCATGGCCTGGCCAAAGAGCTGGTTGGCAGCCGCGCTGCGCTGCTGGTAGACGACAACGCTGGCCACGATGACGCCGACAACCAAAGCGACGGCGATCGAGAACTTGATGACGTTGGCGCGGTGGTCGCCAACCCACTCCAGACCGGAGGTGGTGGCGTCGACGAATTTGTCCTGTTTCAGCGCGTGACGGGTCTGTGTATCCACGAAATTCCCGAGGTTCCTTTGGGCGGGAAATTGCGATGGCGCGGATAAAGCGCGCACCTTCGCTCAGATACGTTCAGTCTATCACGCGTTGACGAGGCGGCCTGGGCGCAACCGTGCGCGTCAGGCGGCCCGGACGACGTCGTCGATTTCGCCGTTTTCGACCTTCTCCTGGCAGTCGATGCAGTAGGGAGTCCAGGGCAGGGCCTCGAGGCGCTTTTCACCAATGGCCTTGCCGCAGTGCAGACATTCCCCAAAGGTGCCTTCGCGCAGGCGTTCGAGGGCGACGCGCACGAGCGAGAGCTGGCTGTGGCCTTCGGTGCTCTGCGTGAAGATCATCTCTTTCTGATAGGAGAGAACGGCCTGGTCGGCGACGTCCAGGGTGTCTTCAGCGACGGCCTGGCGGCCCTGCTCGGCGGCGGTGAGCATACTGCTCTCGAGATGCCGCTGCTGCTGGCGGAGCCGGTCTTCGAAGCGCCGGGTTTTCGGGTTGGAGGATGAACGGGTCACGGCGAGGGCCACCTCGGGAAAAGGACTGGTCGGCTTACAGACATACATTGGACGCACAAAGTGGGGGAAGTTTTGTTCCTGGAAACGCCTTACGGCAGTAATTTTTTTCAGGAGACCCGGCCTGGGCAACCGCCGGGGGCGCCGGCACTTAAGTAGTGTGACCGGAGAGCAACGAAAGTTATCTTATTGATGTAGACCGCGATTCGGGCCTCCTGGAGCGCGGCTCAGAGGGGCCGGAAGCGGGCTATTTCCGTGGGTTCGCCCGCGGGCATCTTGCGCCGAAGGCAAAAGTGTTCCAGTCTGGAAGAGTCATGTACGAGGATTTCCAAGCAACCGACCGCTGGAGCAGGGAACCGCTCCATTGCCGCTGGATCGCCAATATCGTGGCTATCGCCACCCGCCACGCCGACGCTGTGGATATTCGCTTCGAAGTGAGCGACCGCCCGGTGTGGATTGCCATGCCGTGCCTGGCGTGGGTGGAGCAGAAGAAGCAGACCGGGCACGTCATCACCGACGCGCTGGCGGCTCAGGCGGCCGGGCGATACCTGAAGAAGGCGATCGAGTCCGGCTACGACAACGGCCGGGAAATGTACACCATGACGGTGGACGAGGTGCTGGAGCAGGTGAACGCGGTGCTCCATGAAGCCGGGCACACGCGGAATCTGCCGTATCTGGTCCCGCTGGACGACGCCCAGCCTCAGGTCTAGATCTCCGGGTCTAAGTTTCAAAGTCCGGTGGAATCAGCGGACGGCCTGGCGAGGCTTTCTCGCCCCGCGTCTGTGCTGCTGCCCGAAGGCTCTTCCTCCGCCGCTCCAGAATTGCCTCGGCCTCGGGTGCGGCTGTGACCACTGCCTCCATGTGCTGGCAAAACTCCGGTTCCCCGGCGGCCGCTCGAAATTCGGTTAGAAAGGGGTGGATTTTGCAGAAGGTGCCGAAGACTTCCCCATGCGCGGCGCGGAAGGCGTCCCCGTCAACGGCCCCGCCGGTCACCAGCGAAGCAGCCATATCCCAGTAGCCGAGCACCATGCGGAAGCTCGCGTTGCGTTCGCCGCGAACGATAGAGATCATCTCCTCCAGGCTGTCCGGGTTGAAATCCATCAGGAACCAGGCGCGGGCCTCGCGGAGGACCGGCTCGCGGCGCAGGTCGAAGAGCTGAAGGTTCAGCTGGGCGCTCTCAAAGGGCGTGGGCATCGGATCCCTCGGGGGATTGCTGGATTGCATTCTAAGCATCTGGATGCCTTTTCTCCTAGGCAAGCATCCGGGCTGAATGGGAGAATAATGGGTTCTTTCTGATCCCAGCGGAGGATCTCCCTAAATGGGAACGACTGTGACACGGCAGGACCTGCAACGACTCACCGAGGGGCTGCACGCCCACCGCAACCTCTCCACCCCGGCGCTGGTGGAAACCGCGATTGCGCGGGGCGAAGGCCGTTTGGCGGCCAATGGGGCTTTGGTGGCGATGACCGGAGCGCGCACCGGCCGCTCGCCCCGCGACAAGTTCACCGTGGAAGACGACCAGACCCGGCAGCGCGTGCACTGGGGCAAGGTGAACCAGCCCTTTCCGCAGGACAAGTTCGACGCGCTGCTGGAGCGGGTGCTTCGCTACATGGCCGAGCGCGATCTGTTCGTCATGGATCTGGCCGCGGGCGCGGACCCAACGTATCGTCTGCCCATCCAGGTGATCTGCGAGTACGCCTGGCATGCGTTGTTTGTGAAGCAGCTTTTCGTGCGCCCCACGGCTGAGGAACTGAAGAACCACGTACCGGAGTTCACCGTGATTGCCGCCCCGGAGTTCGAGGCGCTTCCGGAGCGGGATGGGGTGCGTTCGTCCACGTTTATCCTGGCGGATTTCACGAAGAAGATTGTGCTGATCGGCGGCACAAAATATGCCGGGGAGATGAAGAAGTCCATCTTCGGCGTGATGAATTATCTGCTGCCGGACCGCAACGTCTTTCCCATGCACTGCTCGGCGAACATCGGCGCGGGCGGCGACACGGCGCTGTTCTTTGGATTGTCGGGGACCGGGAAGACCACGCTGTCGGCGGATCCGGAGCGGCGGCTGATCGGCGACGACGAGCATGGATGGAGCCCGGACGGCGTCTTCAACTTTGAAGGCGGCTGCTACGCCAAGTGCGTCGACCTGACGCTCGAGAAGGAGCCACAGATCTACAAAGCGATCCGCTTCGGCTCGGTGCTGGAGAACGTGGTGCTCGATCCGAAGACCGGCGAGCCGGATTACTCAGATATTCGCTTCACAGAAAACACCCGGGCGGCGTATCCCATCGACTTCATCGCCAACGCGGTCATTCCCGGAGTGGGCGGGCATCCGAAGAACGTCCTGTTCCTCGCCGCCGATGCCTTTGGCGTGTTGCCGCCGATTGCGCGGCTAACTCCGGATCAGGCAATGTACCACTTCCTCTCGGGCTACACGGCGAAGCTCGCGGGGACCGAAGCCGGTCTCGGCAGCGAACCGGTGCCGGAGTTCTCGACGTGCTTCGGATCGCCCTTCCTGCCGCTGGCGCCGCGCGTTTACGCGGAGATGCTGGGGCGGCGGCTGCACGAGCACAGCGCGCAGTGCTGGCTGGTGAATACCGGCTGGACCGGCGGGGCCTTCGGCGTAGGGAAGCGCATGAGCCTGCCGCACACGCGGGCGATGGTCCATGCGGCGCTCGATGGCCGTCTGGCCCAGGCCGAGTTCACGACGGAGCCGGCGTTCGGGCTGAGCATTCCCGCCACCTGTCCGGGAGTTCCATCGGAGCTGCTGAATCCGCGCAATGCGTGGGCGGACAAAGAGGCGTATGACACGCAGGCGCGGCTGCTGGCATCCAAATTTAGTGAGAATTTCCGCAAATTCGACGTGCCGGACGCGGTGCGACGGGCGGGCCCGCGGAGCTGAGCAACGCAGCATAATTCGGCGCAGGCTGGTAGCGGGACCCCCCCGGCGTTCATCCGTCCGTAACTTGACTCTTGACAATCGTAGTCATAGAGTCGGAATGGAGCCAGCGCGCGGTTCACCCCTTTTTCGCGCTGCTTCCCGGTGAACGGCCATGCAGACTCCAGCGACACAACCTTACCCCGCTATCTGGAACTATTTCCCTCTGCTGCTGCAGATCGTCGTGGCCGGCGGGATGACGTTCGGCATGGTGGCGATGTCGTGGTTTATTGGGCGGCACCGGAATATCAAGGAAAAGCTGGAACCCTATGAGTGCGGCATCCCTGTGGAAGGGGACGCACGCGGCCGTTTCTCCGTTCGCTTTTATATGGTTGCGATGCTGTTCATCCTCTTCGATGTCGAAGCGGTCTTTATGATTCCCTGGGCGGTGATCTATCGCCGCCTCCCGCAGCTGGACGGGGTTTCGCGGATGTTCGGCTTCTGGGAGATGCTGGTGTACCTCGGATTTGTCGCGGTTGGGATCTTCTATGTGTGGAAGAAGGGCATTCTGGACTGGGCCGCCGATAAGGCCGATCTGTAAAGAGCTGAAAGACAGCTGAAAACCGGGCAGCTAAGTTGCGGGCAGCTGAAAACCGGATAGCGAAACAAGACGCAGGAACAGGCACAGAAGGTGCGGGAAGTTTGATGGCAGAGGCATTGTTGACCAAAGACGCGGTGTTCGAAGGCCTCGCTCAGAATGTGGCGATCCAGGCCGTCCGCGCGGCGCATCCCGACGCCATCGAGAACGCAAAGTTTGATCGCGGCGAGCTGACCCTGGTGATTGCCGCCGAGTCGATCCGCGCCGTCTGCCGCACCCTGCAACAGGCCGGCTATAACTTCCTCGAAGACGTCACCTGCGTGGACTGGTATCCAGCGGAGCCCCGCTTCCAGGTGACGTACCACATCCTCTCGCACAGGATGAAGGAGCGGGTCCGTCTGCACGCGATGGTCGCGAGCCTCGACCCTTCGGTAGACAGCATCACTTCCGTATGGCCTTCGGCGAATTTCTACGAGCGGGAAGTGTGGGATTTGTTTGGAGTGCGGTTTAACGGGCATCCCGGGCTGCGGCGCATCATGCTGCCGGAGGAATGGGAGGGGCACCCGCTGCGCAAGGATTATCCCGTGGAGGGCTATCGCTGATGCCGGATACGCCTGAGCGCCACGAGATGCCGACGATCCCGGGCTTTACCGAGACGGCGACCCTGGTGCAGCCGCGGGCCGAAGAAGGTTCGAAAGACCGCACCATGGTCCTGAACATGGGGCCGCAGCATCCTTCCACGCACGGCGTTCTGCGCGTGGTGCTGGAGATCGACGGCGAGACCGTCGTCAAGCTGGTTCCGGACATCGGCTACCTGCACACCGGAATTGAGAAAACCTGCGAGGCCAAGTTCTACCAGCAGGTGGTGCCGCTTACGGACCGGATCGACTATCTGTGTCCGATGACCAACAACCTGGCCTACTGCCTGGCGATCGAGAAGCTGCTGCAGCTGGAGATTCCGCCGAGGGCGCAGTGGATGCGGGTGCTGCTGAATGAGCTGACGCGTCTGAACTCGCATCTGGTGTGGCTGGGCACGCACGCCATGGACATCGGCGCGCTCACCGTTTTCCTCTATACCTTCCGCGAACGCGAGGAGATCCTGCGCATCTTCGAGCACGTCTCCGGCCAGCGGATGATGACTTCATACTTTCGCGTGGGGGGCCTCGCGCTCGATCCGCCGCTGGACTTCTTCGATTCGGTACAGTCGCTGATCAAAATCCTGCCGGAGAAGATCGACGAGTACGAGAACCTGCTGACCGGGAATCCAATCTTCATCAATCGGTTGAAGGGCGTGGGATTTCTGAGCGCCGCCGATGCGATTGCCCTTGGCGTGACCGGGCCGCCGCTGCGCGCCAGCGGGATCGACTGGGATCTGCGGCGGGATATGCCGTACACCAGCTACGAGAAGTTCCAGTTCGAGGTTCCCATTTCGCAGGACGGCGACGTGTGGGCGCGGTACCTGGTGCGCCTGAAAGAGATGCGTGAGTCGGTGAAGATTTGCCAGCAGGCGCTGGATGGAATGCCCGAGGGGCCGATCAAGGCCGACGCGCCGCACGTGGTTCTGCCCGATCGCGAGAAGATGAAGACGCAGATGGAAGCCCTCATCTATCACTTTAAGATTGTGACGGAAGGCTTTCAGGTCCCGGCGGGTGAGGTTTACCAGGCAGTCGAGTCGCCGCGCGGCGAAATGGGCTACTACGCGGTCAGCGACGGGACGGCGAAGCCCTATCGCGTGCACATGCGGAACCCCTCGTTCGCGACCCTCCAGGCGCTGGAAACAATGTGCGTGGGACGGTTGATCGCCGATGTGGTGGCCGTGATCGGGTCCATCGATATTGTTTTGGGAGAGATTGACCGGTGAGCGCGAACGTTAACTACGAATATTGGTCGCCAGTGAAGGTTCGGGCTCGCTTCGCGAACGAGTACTTTGACCAAATTTGGAACCAGCTCAGCGAGGATATAAGCGGACTTCGCGAGTATCTGAAGAAACTCTCTACTTCGGGCTTTGATTACGAGAAGCTGATCAACCTGTCGGTGACTGAGCCGGATCGCGAAGAGATCCGTCGCAGTGCAAGGATTAAGACCGACACCGGCGAACTTCGTATTGTCACGAACTTTCCGGCTGGTTGGTTGACCATGGAGCTGATTGATGCGATCTTCGACCGCCATCGCACTAAATGGAGGGGAGCGATCTGCTTTCCCGCAGACTCTTTCGGCCATAGAGGAGCTCCAGATCTTCTTTTGCTTGGAGGGGACGGGTTTGCTGGCAAGGTCTGCATCCCCGGTACAAATTACGTTGACCCCCAGAGCCTTTCTTCCACTTTGCTGAAAATGCTGACTGAACGCGGCATCACCGCGGATGACCTGTTGATCGATCGCGAAGATGCAAAGGATTTTGACCGGTGAGCGCCGTGGCCGTGGAACCCGAGCTGACCCTGGAGTTGTGGGTTTCGTTTGTGTCGCTGATCCGTTCGTACGCGGGCGTGGCCGCACTGCACGGCGGCGATTCCTTGGATGTGACGGCGGTCGGGAATTCCGTGACGTTGTGTGCCGATCTGGTGGAATGCTCGATGCGACTGGCGCAGCGGACCGGGACGGTGACCTGGCACTTGTGCGAGGTGACCCAGGAGATGGCGGCGGGGCGTTTTGTGCTGCTGCCCGAGGGGAAGATTCGGCAGGACGAGGCCATTCAGGATATGGACAGCGTGGCGATCGACATGGTGGCGCGCGTGCGGGATAGGGCGCGGGTTCGAGCCGGAAGGGAAGGCCGCCGGTGAGCGCTGCGACGATGTTTTCGCCCCAGCTGGCTGCCCGCTTCGACAAGCTGGTGACCCTGTATCCCGTGAAGCGCTCGGCGCTGGTCCCCATGCTGCTTTACGCGCAGGACGAGGTCGGCTACCTCTCCGACGCGGTGATTGCCGAGGTGGCAGAGCGAGTCGGCGTTTCGGAACTCGAGGTGCGGAACGTCGTCAGCTACTACTCCATGCTGCGCACGAAGCCGGCCGGCAGGTACAACGTGCAGGTATGCACGAACATCAGCTGCATGCTGCGCGGCGGCAACGAGATTCTGGCGGTCTGTAAAAAGCGGCTCGGCGTGGCCCACAAGGGCGTCACCGCCGACGGGATGTTCTCTTTGGAAGAAGTGGAGTGCATCGGGGCGTGCAGCTGGGCGCCGGCCGCGCAGGTGAACTACGAGTTCCACGAGAACCTCACACCGGAGTCGATGGAGAGGCTGCTTTCGGAGTACCGCACGAAAGGGCTGGCCGAAGATCGCAATAAGGACCGAAACGGGGATCGGAGCGGGGAGAGATAAATGGCGACGCTGACCACCCATCCCGACTGCGTTCCTTTGGTCTCCTGGCGATTCGGCAAGGGCGCGACCTCAATCGATCGCTATCTCGAGCTGGACGGCTACCAGTCGGCGCGCAAGGCCATCGAGCTGGGCCCGGACGGCATCATCGGCGAGATGAAGGCGTCGAACCTGCGCGGGCGCGGCGGCGCGGGCTTCCCCACAGGACTGAAGTGGTCGTTCGTGCCGAAGCAGGCGCCCAAACCGAAGTATGTCCTGGTGAACGGCGACGAGAGCGAGCCGGGCACCTGCAAAGACCGCCTGATCTTCGAGCATGATCCGCATTCGGTCATTGAAGGCGTCATCATCGCGTCGCTGGCGATCCAGGCGAAGATGGGCTTCATCTACCTGCGCGGCGAGTACCGCTACCTGCTGAAGATCATGGAGCGCGCCGTCGCGGAGGCTTACGAGAAGGGCTTCCTGGGCAAGAATATCTTCGGCAGCGGCATCGATCTGGACGTCGTGACGCAGACCGGCGCCGGCGCGTACGAGGTCGGCGAAGAGTCGGCACTGATGGAGTCGCTGGAAGGGAAGCGGGGCATACCACGCATCCGGCCGCCGTTCCCGGCGGTCGTGGGCCTTTATGGCGGACCGACCATCATCAACAACGCCGAGACCATCGCCACCGTGCCCCATATTTTCCGCATCGGCGCGGCGGAGTACGCGAAGATCGGCACCGAGCGCAACGGCGGCACGCGGCTCTTCTGCCTCAGCGGCCACCTGAACCGTCCCGGCGTGTACGAACTGCCCATGGGCTACAACCTCAAAAAGATGATCTACGAAGTCGGCGGCGGCATTCCCAACGGTAAGAGGCTCAAGGCCGTGGTCCCCGGCGGATCGTCGACGCCCGTTCTGCTGCCGGAAGAGATCGACATCGGCATGGATTTCGACCAGGTCGGCAAAGCCGGATCGATGCTCGGTTCGGGCGGCGTAGTCGTGCTCGACGAGACCGTCTGCATGGTCGAGTTCGCGCTGCGCACTATGAAATTCTACCAGCACGAGAGCTGCGGCTGGTGCATCCCGTGCCGCGAGGGAACCGACTGGCTGAAGAAGTCGCTGACGCGGCTGCATGCTGGCGGCGCTGTCGATAAGGACATCGACAATATCCGCTATCTCGCCGAGAACATGCTGGGGCGGACGTTCTGCCCGCTGGGCGACGCCGCGGCGATGCCGACGATTGGGTTTGTAAAAAAGTTCCGTAATGAGTTTGAGGATCATCTGGACGGAAGGGGCTGCCCGTACCACCACGCCCCGGAGCCGGCGCTGGTGTAATGGAAAGTAAGTCGGGTAATGAAGACACGGGACCTGATTAAGCTGGTTGAAGCAAATGGGTGGAGGCTGCATTCTCAACGTGGTAGTCATCAGCAATACGTACATCCGGCCAAGCCGGGGCGTGTAACGATTCCGGTGCACGCCGGAAGGGACATCCACGGAGGACTGTTGCAGAGCATATTGAAGCAGGCAGGATTGAAATGATGAAACGCTATCTGGTCGTTTACGAAAGGGGTTCCGCGAACTACAGCGGATATGTACCCGACGTTCCCGGATGCGGCTCTGTCGGCGACACTCTGGAAGAAATGCGCAGCAACATGGTTGAGGCTCTGGAGTTTCACCTCGAAGGACTCGCCGAGGATGGCATTGCTGCGCCCGAGCCGCTCACCACCAACGTGGATTTCCGCGAGGACGATCCCGAACACGGCGTACTGCATTGCGTCGTGGAATGGCTGGAGATTCACGTGCCCAATCCGCAGAAACTGGCTGCGACCGCGTAATGGCTGACGTTACGTTCACTGTCGATGGCAAGAAGCTGACCTCGCCCGCGGGGACGCTGCTGATTGAGGCCTGCCGCGCCCACGGCATCGAGATCCCGGCCTTCTGCTACTACCCAGGGCTCTCACTCCAGGCGGCCTGCCGCATGTGCGTGGTCCGTATTGAAAAGGTGCCCAAGCTGCAGACCGCCTGCACCACTCCGGTGGCCGAGGGCATGGTGGTCACCACCGAGAGCCCGGAGATCGCGCAGGCGCGCAAGGCGACCATCGAGCTGCTGCTCGGGAACCATCCGCTGGACTGCCCGGTATGCGACGCGGGCGGCGAGTGCGAGCTGCAGGACATGACCTTTAAGTACGGCGCGGCCGAATCGAAATTTGTCGAGATCAAGCAGCACCGCGAAGAGCAGCAGTGGTCGCCGGTGGTCTTTTTCGATCGCCCCCGCTGCATCCTCTGTTACCGCTGCGTGCGCGTGTGCGGCGAGGGGATGGACGTCTGGGCGCTGGGCATTCAGAACCGCGGCGCCGGTTCCGTCATCGCGCCTAACAAGCAGGATCACCTCGAGTGCGAAGAGTGCGGCATGTGTATCGACATCTGCCCGGTCGGCGCGCTCACCTCGGGAGCCTATCGCTACAAAACGCGTCCCTGGGAGATGTCGCATGTGGGCACCGTCTGCACGCACTGCGGCGACGGATGCAAGACCACTCTGGGCGTCCGCCGCGGCAACGACGGCATGGACATCGTACGCGGCGACAACCGCGACAAGAGCGGCATCAACGGCGACTTCCTCTGTATCAAGGGCCGTTACGCATTTGATTTCGCGAACCGCGAGGATCGCCTGACCAAACCGCTCGTCCGCCAGGCCGACGGCAAGCTGGCTCCGGTGAGCTGGGACGAAGCCATCGAGTTTGCCGGGAAGAAGCTCCAGGAAATTCGCGACCACCGCGGCGGCCAGGCCATCGGCGTGATCGGGTCAAACCGCACCACCAACGAAGAGGCGTACCTGCTGCAGAAGTTCGCGCGGACAGTGCTCGGCACCCACAACATCGATCATCACCGCACAGCGGATTACCCGGCGTTTGCGGCGGCGATGCGCGGCAAGGCCGAAGCCTCCCTGCGCGACGTTGGCAGCGCGAAGGCCATTCTGCTCGTCGGCAACGATCCCACGGAGCAGCATCCCGGCCTCGCCTGGCAGATTCGCACCAACGTGCGGCTGAACAACGCACGGCTCTACGTCGTCAACCACGAGCGGATCAAGCTGCGCCGCCAGGCGACCGGCTTTCTGCAGATTCGCGAGGGCGACTACGCTGCCGCCATCGGCTACCTGGGCGGGCAGGACAAGGCACTCGAGGGCAACGGCGAGGATGCGGCAAAGTTCCGCGAGACGCTGAAAAAAGAAGAGTCGCTGGTCATTGTCTTTGGCTCCGAGTTCCGCGGACGCGAAATCGACGCGCTGGTGAAGTTCGGCGCCGGCTTTGGCAGCGTCAAATTCGCCTGTCTCGGCGATTATGCGAATTCGCGCGGCGCGGCGGATATGGGCCTTTATCCCGACCTTTGGCCGGGCTACGTCTCCGTGCATTCGTCCAGCGCCTTTGAAGAATACGGTCCGTCGCCGTCGGCCCCGGGCCTTGATCTGGTTCAGATGTTTGACGCTGCCGAGCGTGGCGAGTTGGCGGCCCTCTATATAGTTGGATCGAATCCCGTCTCGCGCTACAACATCGATCCCGCCGCGCTGCGCAACACCTTTGTCATCGCTCAGGAGATGTTCCTGACCGCAACGGCCGAACTGGCCGACGTGGTCTTCCCGGCAGCGAACCTCTACGAGAAATCAGGCACCGTCACCAGCACCTTTGGCGATCTGCAGCTGGTAAAGAAGGCCGCCGACAAGGCCGGCACGCGGTCCGACTTTGAGTTGATCGTTCGCCTGGCCGCGGCCATGGGCGCCGACATCAAAAGGCTCGTCCCCTTCGGCACCGGCGGCGTTCGCGCCGACTTTGGACAGGCGCGCGGCGCGCAGTCCGGCGAAGCTGACCGGCACGGCGTGTGGCTGGCGGCGCATCATCTGGAGCCGAAGGTGAGCCCCTTCGATCCGTTCGCCATTTTGGACGAGATCCAGCGGCTGGTGCCCGGCTACGACGTGCCGCGGCTCGATCTGATGGCCGGCAGCGACCAGCATTTGCGCTCCGGACTGGTACAAATTCAGCTCGACCCGGCCCGCAAAGATCTGGTGTGGCCGTCGAACGACACGCTGTTCAGCTCCGGCACGCTGGGGCGCTACAGCCATACCCTGCACTCGATTCTGGAAGCGCGCAAGCCCGCGGAGACAGCGGCGGATTAAGAATTTCCTGAAAGGTTTTGGATGGAGACCAGTTTCCTGGCGTTTGTGCTGATCAACATTGTCAAGGTCATCCTCGTGGTGGTGATCCTGCTGATGTCGGTCGCCTATACGGTGCTTCTGGAGCGCAAGCTCGTCGGGCGCATCCAGAACCGCTGGGGACCCAGCCGCGTGGGGCCCTTCGGCCTGCTGCAGCCGCTGGTCGATGGCGCCAAGCTGTTTCTGAAAGAAGATCTGATGCCCCTGGCTGTGGACCGCCCGCTCTACGTGCTGGCCCCCATGATCGCGCTCACCTGCGCGCTGCTGTCCATCTCCATGGTGCCGTTCGGCGCGGATGTGCGCTGGCACGGCGTGCAGCTGCTCCAGGTCTCCGATGTCAGCATCGGCCTGCTCATCATCCTCGGCATCACCTCGGTCGGCGTCTACGGCATCGCGCTCTCGGGCTGGTCCTCGAACAATAAATATTCGCTGCTGGGCGCGCTGCGCGCCAGCGCTCAGGTCATCAGCTACGAGCTGGCGCTGGGACTCTCGCTGGTCGGTGTCGTCATGCGCGCCGGCTCGCTGCGGCTGCGCGACATCGTCGGCGTCCAGTCCACGCACGGCCTGCTCTCGTGGAATTTTTTTGGTGGCTGGCAGTTCGTCGCGTTTTTCATCTATCTGATGGCCGCCTATGCCGAAACCAACCGCTCGCCCTTCGATCTGCCCGAAGCCGAGAGCGAGCTGACCGCCGGCTACCACACCGAGTACAGCTCGATGAAGTTTGCCATGTTCTTCATGGCCGAATACGCCAACATGATCACGGTGAGCTGCGTGGCGACGCTGCTGTTCTTCGGGGGATGGACGAGCCCCTTCGGCAGCTTTCTCTCCGGCAGCGGTCCGGTGTCCGTGGCGCTGTTCTCGATCTTCTGGTTTGTCGCCAAGGTTTTCGGTTTTCTCTTTCTCTATATCTGGGTGCGCGGGACGTTGCCGCGCTTCCGCTACGACCAACTCATGGGGTTCGGATGGAAATTTCTGGTGCCGGTGGCTGTTGCGAATATCGTCGTGACCGCGCTGTGGATGGGGCTTCGGCTGCCTGCGCACTGATTTAGAATTTTCTGTTCGCTGCCTCGTTTTTCCTGTGGTTTTGCCGTTCTGCGAGTGACCTGAAACTCATGCACCTGGCCCTCTTCATCATTTTCGGCGCGTTATGTGTGGCGGGGGCGCTGAACCTCCTGTTGCAGCGCCACCCCATCAACAGCGCCCTGTCGCTCATTGTGGTGATGAGCTCGCTGGCCGTGCTTTATCTGCTGCTCGGCGCGGAGTTCCTCGCCGCCGCCCAGGTCATCGTCTACTCCGGCGCCATCATGGTCCTGTTTACCTTCGTCATCATGCTGCTCAACGCTGGCAAAGAAACCCGCACCCACGGCAGCAAGCTGGCCTACATCGCGGGCTTTCCCGGCGCGGCCATTCTGCTTGGACTGCTGGTCTACGTCTTTCTCTCGCGGCAGGGCGAATTCGGCCAGGCGCGTCTCGGCGAGTACATGGTCAACACCGGCATGCTCAGCCAGGTGCTCTTCCGCGATCTGCTGCTGCCCTTTGAGGTCACCTCGATTCTGATTCTCGTCGCCATTCTCGGCGCCGTCGCGCTGGCCAGGAAGGAGCACTGATGGTTCCCATCGCCTGGTATCTCGTGCTCAGCGCCATCCTTTTCTCTATTGGGGTCGCGGCGTTTCTCATCAAGCGCAACATCATCTCCGTCTTCATGTCGATTGAGCTCATGCTCAACGCCGTCAACCTGACCTTCGTCGCTTTCGCTCACATGTGGCATCAGGTGAGCGGGCAGATCTTCGTCTTTTTCGTCATGGTGGTGGCTGCCGCGGAAGCCGCGGTCGGACTCGCCATCATCATCGCCATCTTCCGGGCGCGCAACACTCTCAATGTCGACCAGGTCGACCTGATGAAGCTATGAACGACCTTCACCTCTGGATCCTCCCGATCATTCCCTTCGCCGGGTTCCTGGTGAACGGTCTCCTCGGCCGCCGCGCGCCGAAGCCGGTGGTCACGGCCGTGGCTCTGATCGGCTCACTGCTGCCCGCCCTGTGGGTCTCGAATCTCGTCGTGCGCTTCGGCTCGTTGACGCTTCCCCATGTGGAGACGTACGGCACCTGGATCGTCTCCGGAGCCTTCCACGCCAACTTCTCCTTCCAGCTCGACCAGCTCACCCTGGTAATGCTCTGCGTCGTCACAGGCGTCGGCTTTCTGATTCACGTCTACTCGGTCGGCTACATGGCCGACGAGGAAGGGTACTGGCGCTTCTTCGCCTACATGAACCTCTTCCTCTTCTTCATGCTCACGCTGGTGCTGGCGGAGAACTTCCTGCTGATGTTTGTGGGCTGGGAGGGCGTGGGCCTCGCCTCGTATCTGCTCATCGGCTTCTATTACAACCGTGATTCCGCCGCCAACGCCGGCAAGAAGGCGTTCATCGTCAACCGCATTGGCGATTTCGGCTTCCTCATCGCGATGTTCCTGCTCATCGCGCATTTCGGAACGCTGAACTTCGGCAGCATCTTTGACACCGTAGCGACGCACCCCGAGTGGCAGGGCGCGGGCTTCCTCACCGCGATTGCGCTCTTCCTCGTGCTCGGCGCCACCGGCAAGTCCGCGCAGATTCCGCTCTACGTCTGGCTGCCCGACGCTATGGAAGGCCCCACGCCGGTCTCCGCCCTCATCCACGCGGCCACCATGGTGACGGCGGGCGTGTACATGATCGCCCGCGCGCACGTGCTCTTCGACTTCTCGCCGGTCGCCCTGATGACCGTCGCGATCATCGGAACCGCGACCGCGTTCTTCGCCGCCACCATCGGCATGATGCAGACCGACATCAAGCGCGTGCTCGCCTACTCCACGGTCTCGCAGCTCGGCTACATGTTCCTCGGCTGCGGCGTGGCAGCCTACTCGGCCGGCGTCTTCCACCTGGTTACGCACGCCTTCTTCAAGGCGCTGCTCTTCCTGGCCGCGGGCTCGGTGATCCACGCCCTCAGCGGCCAGCAGGATATGCGCGTGATGGGCGGCCTGCGGAAGAAGATTCCTGTCACCTTCTGGACCATGACCGCGGCCGTCTTTGCCATCTCGGGATTCCCGCCGCTCGCCGGCTTCGTCAGCAAAGACGAGATTCTCTACCAGGCCTTCATCGCGCCCAACGGCGGCAAGATTCTCTGGGCGATTGGCCTGCTCACTGCCGGCCTCACCTCCTTCTATATGTTCCGGCTCTGGTACATGACCTTCTTCGGCGAAAGCCGGAAAGCGGCCGAGGAAGATCACGGCGCCGCGGTCCACGCGCGCTCCGATACGAAGCTGGTTCTCGAAGCCGACCCGCATGGCGGCCAGGGGCATGCTCATGGCGTACACGAGAGCCCGAAGGTGATGCTGATCCCGCTCATCATTCTGGCGATCCTCTCCGTAATCGGCGGATGGATGGGCTGGCCGGAGGCGCTCGGCGGCGGCAACTGGTTCGCGCACTTCCTGGCGCCCGTCGCGGCTTTGCCCCAGGCTCCCACGGGTGATCGTCAGGTCGAAATCCTCCTGGCGATTCTCTCCACGCTGGTCGCCCTTACGGGCTGGTTTGTCGCGCACTACATGTACTACATGAAGCCGGGCACTGCTGATCGCCTGGCAAAACAGATGCGCGGGCTCTACGCGCTGATCGCCAACAAATACTGGATCGACGAGTTGTACGGCGCTGTGATCGTCGCGCCGGTGCTTTTCCTGGCGCGATGGATTCTCGGCGTCCTGATCGACCGCGCCGTCATCGACGGAGGCGGAATCGTCGCCGGGGCCACCGCGCAGGGATTTGGCGCGCTGGTAGCGCGCATTCAGTCCGGCAATATCCGCTCCTATGCCGGGTGGCTCGCGCTGTTCGCCGCGCTGCTGCTGGCCGGAGCTTACTTTGGGTGGATTGCGCATTTTGTGCCGCGCTAGAGAGGAACGAGGAAGGGAACTGTGCTGACCGACCACATCCTGACGCTGATCACCTTCGTGCCCGCCGTGGGCGCGCTGGTGGTCGCTCTGCTGCCGCGCCGGGGCCGCGTCATTCAGATCTTTACGCTGCTGGTCACCCTGCTGACCTTCGGGCTCTCGCTGCACCTGCCGGCGCATTTCAATTACGCGCAGCACGGCTTCCAGTTCGGAGAGGATGTCGCGTGGGTCGCGAATCCGGCCATCCGCTACCATCTCGGCGTGGACGGCCTCTCGCTGTGGCTCGTGCTGCTCACGACCTTCCTCGCGCCCATCGGCGTCGGCGTTTCCTGGCGTGCCATCGAAACCCGGACTAAGGAGTTCTACTTCTTCTTCCTCCTCCAGCAGACAGCCATGATCGGCGTCTTCGTATCGCTGGACATGATTCTCTACTACGGCTTCTGGGAGCTGTCGCTGGTCCCCATGGCCATCCTGATCGCCATGTTCGGTCCCAACCGCGGGCGCCAGGCCGCCATCAAGTTCTTCCTCTATACCTTCGTGCCCTCGGCGCTGCTGCTGGTCGCGATCCTGTGGCTCTACGCAAAAACCGGCACGTTTGAGTTCGAGCAGCTGCAGCGCATGCTGGCTTCGGGCAGCCTCGGCGTCAGCGGAGCCGCGCTGGGATGGGCCTCGCTGGCCTTCCTCGTCGCCTTCGCCGTCAAGGTTCCGGTCTTCCCGCTGCACGGCTGGCTGGCCGACGTCATTCAGGAAGCGCCCACTGCAATGGCCATGGTCGTCGCCGGCAAGCTCGGCCTTTATTCGATCTTCCGCTTCAACCTGGGGCTCTTCCCCGAGCAGGCGCGTGTGGTTGCTCCGCTGATGATTGCCCTCGCCGTCATCGGCATCCTCTACGGCGCGCTGCTGGCGCTGGCGCAGACCGACATGCGCCGTCTGGTCGCCTACTCCATCCTCGGCAACCTCAGCTTCTGCATCCTCGGCATCTTCTGCTTCGCCGTCACCGGCCTCAACGGCGCCGTCTTCCAGACGCTCAACGAAGGCATCACCGGCAGCGCGCTGCTGGTTCTGGTGAGCTTCCTCTACGAGCGCTATGGCACCACCGATATGTCGCTCTACGGCGGCCTCGCGGGCAAGGTTCCGAAGTTGGCGACGCTGTGGGTCATCACCTCGCTGGCACTGTGCGGATTGCCCCTGCTCAACGGCTTCATCGGCGAGTTCCTGGTCCTCAGCGGCAGCTTCCCGGTCCATCCTGACTGGGTAGGCGTGGCAACGCTGGGTGTCATCCTGAGCGCAAGCTACATGCTCTGGATGGTGCAGCGCATCTTCTACGGCCAGCCGTCTTCGCTGGTCACGAATCGCGTCAGCGTGGACTTGACCGCGCGCGAGCACCTCACCCTCTGGCCGATGGCGATCCTGATGCTGGCCATGGGTGTCCTCTCCCCGTACTGGATCAGGGCGATTGACGGAGCCATGTCCGGCCTGGCCAACCCGGCCAGCGTGACCGCAAGCCGGCCCGCAACCGCGCCCATGCAGCGTGCCGCGATTCCCGCCGCACTCGAAACGGAGAAGCGATGAACGACGCGCTGCGCATTTTGCCCGAAATTGTTCTCACCCTCTCTGCGATCCTGGTGATGCTGCTCGACGCCACCATGGCCAAAGGCGCCAGCCGCAAGCCCCTCGGTTGGGTGGCGACCCTGGGCGCGCTCGCCGGCCTCGCCGCGAGCCTGTGGCAATACTCGCTCCCGCCGGGCACCGCTTACTTCAACGTCGTCCGGACTGACGCCTTCAGCATCTTCTTCCACGTCCTCATCGCCGGTATCGTGCTGGCCGCGCTGCTTATCACCCTCGACGCGGTCTCTGACACCACCGAAGGTCTGGGCGAGCTCTTCGCGCTCATGCTCTTCGCCGCCGTCGGCATGATGTTCATGACCTGCGCCACCGAGCTGCTGCTGATCTTCATCGGCCTCGAAATCTCGTCCATCTCCACCTACATCATGGCCGGCTTCCGGCGGAAGAGCGCCAAGGGCCCCGAATCGGCGATCAAGTATTTCCTGCTGGGCTCCTTCGCGACCGCGTTCTTCCTCTACGGCATCGCGCTCATCTTCGGCGCTACCGGCTCCACCAGCATCGACTTCCTCGCCGCGCACGCGGCTGGCACCCAGACACCCTGGCTCCTCTACGTCGGCCTGGCGATGATCCTCATCGGCCTCGGCTTCAAGGTCTCCGCCGCGCCCTTCCATGTCTGGACGCCCGATGTCTACGAAGGCGCGCCCTCGCCAGTCGTGGCGCTCATGTCCACCGGACCCAAGGTCGCCGCCTTTGCCGTGCTGCTCCGCATCGTCTACGGCGCTCTGCCGTTCCTCCACACCCACTGGGTCCCGATCCTGTGGTGGCTCGCCGTCCTCTCCATGACCATCGGCAACCTCGGCGCGCTGCGCCAGCGCAACGTCAAGCGGATGCTGGCCTACTCCTCGATCGCCCACGCCGGCTATATCCTCGTCGCGTTCACAGCCCTCTCGGCCGATGGCGTGGCCGCGGCCAGCTTCTACGCCGTCTCTTATGCGGCGATGAACGTCGGCATCTTCGCGGTCATCAGCCATGCCGGCGGCTATGACGACCGCCTCACCCTGCTCGACGACTATCGCGGCCTCGCCTACCGCTCGCCGCTGCTCGGCGGAGCCATGGCGCTCTTCCTGGTCTCGCTCATCGGCATCCCGTTCACCGGCGGATTCTTCGGCAAGTTCTACGTCTTCGCCTCCGCTCTGCATGCCGGCCTGGTGTGGCTCACCATCATCGGTCTCATCAACAGCGGCATCGCGGCGTTCTACTATCTGCGTGTCGTCGCAGCCGTTTACTCGCGCCCCGCTGAAACTGCCCCGGTCATGAGCATTCCCCGGCCGTCGATGCCGCTGCTGATCGCTCTGTTCCTCACCGCGGCAGCGACCCTGGTCCTCGGCATCGTCCCGCAGAACGTGCTCTCCGCCGCGCAGGAGGCCGCGCAGACCTACAAATCTGTCGCCCAGCCCATGCCCACCGCGGCTCCGGCGCCCGCAATGAATACCGCCTCCCGCTAAGCAGCGAGAGGCGGCGTTGACCCTCGAAAAATCAGAACCTCAGACAGCCGAGATCCGCCGGCGCACATCCGGTGGCAGATCGCGTCGGCCCAGCCGCGCCACCCGTGCCGCGTCCGGAGCCGCCAGCGCCGTCGTCGGACCGTTCATCACTTCCTTCCACGCCTGCTGGAACTGGTCCATCTCGCCGCGCGTGCCCACGGTGATGCGCACCCAGGTCGGCATAATCGGCCACACGCGCCCGATGTAGACGTTCCGCTGCGCCATGGCCGCCATCACTTCCTTGCCCGGCCGCCCGGAGTTCAGCATGAAGCAGTTCGTCTGCGAAGGGATGAACTGATAGTTGTTGGCCGCGAGCCAGCTGAAGACCTCAGTCCGGATATCCGTGTTGATCTTCCGCCGTTCGGCCACCAGCGTGGGCTCCTGCAGGCTGCAGGTTGCCGCAGCTACCGCCAGAATCGGCATAAAGTTCATGCCGAATTTCTGGATCTTCGCCATCAGGTCCGGCCGCGCGATGGCCAGCCCGCAGCGCAGGCCCGCCATGCCATAAATCTTCGAGAACGTCCGCAGCACCACGACGTCCTTATCCGCCTTCACCAGATCGATTGACGGCGTCGCATCGGAGAAGTGGATATACGCCTCATCGATCAGCAGGATCGATCCCGCCGGTTTGTTGGCCAGCGCGTATTCAATGTCCGCTCGGCTGGTGATTGTGCCCGTCGGGTTGTTCGGGTTGCAGATGTAAAGCACGCCCGCGTTCGGATCGGCGGACACCATGGCCCGCACGTCGTGCGCGTAGTCCTTCGTCAGCGGCACCTTGATCACTTTGGCGCCGTTGCCCGCGGCCGCGTACATCCCGGCCTCGTATCCTGGATCGGCGGTCACAAAGCTGCGCTCTGGCGACGTAAACGCGAGCGTGGCGTAATTCAGCGGCTCGGTCGAGCCGGCATACGCCATCACATAGCCGTCTTTCAGGCCTTGCTGCGCGCTGAAGGTGCTCACCAGCTTCTCGGTCAGGTCGTCGTCGTAACGCCCGCCTTCGGGGATCAGGCTGCTCATCACCGAACACGCGCCGCTGCACGGTCCCAGCGGATTCTCGTTGGAGTCGATCCTCACCGCACCCGGCGGCATGGCGTGGTGAACGCGCATCCGCTGCGCGCGCGCCAGCTGCGGCTCGGTGAGCAGGGGAACAGTCGCCGCGGCGGTGGCGCCGGCGGCGATGCGGAAGAATGTGCGACGAGACAGATCAGAATGCATGTTCGCCTCCTGGAGATGAGGGACCCGCGTGAGACTTCTGACCGCACTGAGAATGGGGGAACGGGCGCCGGAGGGCGACGGGGCTGCGGCGTTGATCCTTTGTACCAGAGGCTGAACAGATCTGCTACAAACTTCCGCAACCCTGTCCTGGCGAGGCATTTACGGCCCCTGGTCCCCGCCCGCGCCCGCCCTCTGACGTTACCAGCGGGGGCTCCCTGTGCCCACCGTCACATACAGTCGCTTCGCCCAAAGAGCAGCATTAAATCCCGGAAAGGAGGGTCTATATGCCGAATCGAATCCACGTTGCATTCGTGGCGGCCATGCTTGCGACCGCCGCTTTCGGGATAGCCCAGACGACTCAAATTAAGGATGTTCCTATCAAGCCCACTTCGGCGGCTTCAGGGAAACAGATGTATACCAACTACTGCGCGGTGTGCCACGGCGCGGACGGCCGGGGCAACGGTCCCGCCGCCTCGTCGCTGAAAACCTCGCCCACCGATCTGACCATGCTGGCGAAAACCAACGGGGGCCAGTTCCCCGACACGCACATCGCTTCGGTGCTGCAGTTCGGCTCCGAGACCGCGGCGCATGGTTCGGCAGACATGCCCATCTGGGGTACGGCCTTCCGGTCCCTGGCCAAAGGTACGGCGGCTCCTGATGCCCAGGAGCACCAGCGCATCGCCAACCTGACGAACTACCTGAAGTCCCTGCAGCAGCAGTAAGGGCGCGCATGCAAAGAAAAACTCCCTGCCGGGGGCAGGGAGTTTTTCTTTTGGCCCGATGGCCGCGGACTACTTCACCTTCATGATGATGATGACGAAGGTGAACAGGGCAAGGGATTCCATGAACGCCAGGCCGAGCACCAGGAACAGCTGAATGGCGGCGCGGGCTCCAGGGTTGCGGGCAACGGCTTCGGCGGCCGAACCGGCGGCCCGCCCCTGTCCCAGGCCGCAAAGGCCTGAGGCGATGGCCATGCCGATGCCGGCGCCAATCGGGACCCAGCTCCCGACGGGGCTGCCGCCGGACGCCTGAGCGAAGGCCGGGGTCGCCATGAACAGCGCAGCCAGGGCCATGAACATGTATTGCAGTGTGCGCATTGCTTTCTCCTGCTTCCTTAAGATTGCCGCCAGTGGGTGGTTGAGGCTCACCGTGCTGGCCCCCTCACGCTGAACGGCGTTTCCCAATCCGAAGTGGAAGCGAGGCTCCGGCGGGAAATCCTGCTTAAATGTCCGGACCGTCGTGCGCGGTCGCCTCGCCTACGTAAATGGTGGTCAGCAGCATAAAGATGTACGCCTGAATCAGCGCCACAAAGGCGTGCAGCCCCAGGCCGATAATGGGCAGCGCCAGCGGAATCATCGAGAAAAAAATTAGCGTGATCAGATCACTGGCCAGCATGTTGGCAAAAAGTCGAACCGTGAGCGACAGCATGCGCGCGAAGTGGGAGATGATCTCGATGGGGATCATCAGCGGCGCAATCCACACCACCGGCCCCATAAAGTGCTTCGCGTAGTGAAGCGGCCCCTGCTTCAGCACGCCCCTCACGTTGTAATAGACGAAGGTGAAGATGGCCAGACCGAACGGCACCACCGGATTCGCGGTCGGCGTCTCAATCCCGGGCAGCAGCCCCATGCAGTTCAGCAGCAGGATGAAGATCAGGATGCAGGTCAGCACCGGCAGGTGCGACTCGTGGCCGTGGCCCATCACCTGTTCCGCCTGGCCGTCCACGAATTCGTGAAGCATCTCCGCCAGATGCTGCGCGCCGCCCGGCTTCTCCACGCTCAGCATGGCCCGCACCGCGATGAAAAACACCACCAGAACGGCGAACACGATCAGCTCTTCGGTCAGCGTGTTGTTGATGGGGTGGCTGGGGTGCAGCGGGTGAATTCCCAGCACGTTGAGCAGGGCATCGACGGGCGCTGCGAACCAGTGGTTCAGCAGGCGGGTGAGCAACTCGACATAAATCATCATGGCTGCAGCAGGGGTCCTTCAGGCTCTCATCGGAGGAGTCGGATGGCTTCAAAGGTGAGGGCCAGAACCGCCAGACCCAAACCCGTCACCAACGCATAAACCGTTCCGTTTAAACACCTCAGACTAACATACAGAAGCGCAATTGCCAGCCCAAGTCGAAGAAAAAACAGTACTAAAGTCCGCCTTGTCGTACCCGGCTCCTGGCGATTGTCCATGTGGGCGAAGATCCGCTCGCTCAGGCTGCGCCACTCCCAGATGCCAGTCCAGGAAATCACCGCCCCGGCCAGGAACAGCAGCCCGGTCTGCCACCCCAGCGTGAACGTGAAGGCCAGGAAACCGATGGGCGTCAGGATCGCGACGATCGTCATCGCCCGTCCCAGCAGCCTGCGAAGATCGTCGTCCGTCAGGCTGGCCGTCGCAGGGTCGAGGTTCACTGTCCCTCTTTGTCGATCTGCCGGCCTTCGCTGGCGACAAGGCGGAAGACCTGGACGAATCCCGCCACCACCCCCAGCACCAGCCCGACAAGGTAAATCCAGTCCTGGTGCAGCCACTTGTCCAGCCCCGCGCCGGCAATCCATCCCACAAACACCGCCGCCGGCAGGATGAAGGCGATCTGCGTCAGCCGCTCCGCGTGCACCAGCGCGCCGACCGTCCGTGTCGGCTTGCCGGGTTTTTGCGTCGAGTCGGGTCGTTCCGTGGCCATCGTGTCCGTGGTTCCCGCCTTGTTATACACCAGCCGCATCGCCCCGCACTGTGACGAGAGTTGCGCCGCGCGGCGTCGAGCGGCCCAGGGAGCGCACGGCTTCGTTAGGCTAAGAGTGTCGTCCGTCGAGCCCCCGGCGCAGCAAAGAAAGGAAACCCGTTCTCTCATGACCTCTCCCGATTCCGTTCCAGAAGAAAAGCTCCCCACGCGCCGCACCGTGCTCCAGACAGGCCTGGCCGCCGCCGCCCTCGCGGCCTGGCCCGTCCAGTTGCTGGCCAAATGGAACATCGCCGACGGTCGTCCCAGGCCCGCCGACCGCAATTTCTCGAGCCCGGCGATTGAAGACGTCATCACGCACACGCGCTCGCAGATTGCCGACCCCACCCTCGCCGCGATGTTTGCCCGCTGCTTTCCCAACACCCTCGACACCACGGTCTTTCCCGGGACCAGCAACGGCCAGCCCGACACCTTTGTCATCACCGGTGACATCGACGCCATGTGGCTCCGCGACTCCTCCGCGCAGGTCTGGCCCTACCTGCCCTTTGCCAAACGCGACAAGAAGCTCGCCGACCTGCTAGCCGGCATCGTCCGCCGCCAGGCCCGCAACATCCTGCTCGACCCCTACGCGAACGCCTTCCTGCGCAGCCCCTCCGACCCGCCGCTCTCCTGGGCCGTCCACGACCAGACCGAGATGAAGGCCGGCGTCGGCGAGCGCAAGTGGGAAGTCGATTCGCTCTGCTACACCCTTCGCCTCGCCCACGGCTACTGGACCCACACCGGCGACACCTCGCCCTTCGACGCGGAGTGGAAAGCCTCCGCCTGGAAGATCATCGACACCTTCCATCAGCAACAGCGCATCAACGGCCCCGGGCCGTATTCCTTCCAGCGTTCCAGCCCCATTCCCACCGACACGCTGGCTCTGGACGGCTATGGCAATCCCGCGCGCCCGGTTGGGCTGATCTTTTCCATGTTCCGTCCCTCTGACGACGCCTGCACGTATCCGCTCTTCATCCCCGCCAACCTGTTTGCCATGCGCTCGCTCGCGCAGCTGCGGGAGATCGCGACCGCCGCACTCTCCGACGATCGTCTGGCCGGCGCCTGCGAGGCCCTGCTCACGACCCTCCGCACGGCGATGGCCCAATATGGGTTCGTCAACCACCCCGTCTACGGCCAAATCTGGGCCTACGAGGTCGATGGCTACGGCAACACGCTGCAAATGGACGACGCCAACGCCCCGGGCCTGCTGAGCCTGCCGTATCTCGAATGCTGCGACGTCGCCGATCCCACATACCAGCGCACCCGCCGCTTCGTCCTCAGCCGCGACAATCCGTACTTCTTTCAGGGCACGGCCGCCGAAGGCGGAGGCAGCCCCCACACCGGCCTCGGCCAAATCTGGCCCATGGCCATCCTCCTCCGCGCACTCACTTCGACTGATGATCACGAGATCGTCCAGTGCCTCCGCTGGCTCCGCAACACCACAGCCGGCACTGAGTTCATGCACGAATCCTTCGACGCCAACAACCCGGCAAAGTTCACCCGCCCCTGGTTCGCCTGGGCGAATACTCTCTTCGGCGAGCTGATTCTGACGCTGGCCGACAAGCGCCCATCCCTGCTGCGCGAATCCATGGCCTGACCGCCAACCCGTCGGCCCGGCAGTCCATGGATCAGTAAACGACTAGAGCAGCCAGCAGAAAACCCTGGCGATGGATGGTTTTGTATCAGGGCATGACTTCAGTCGTGCCGAAAGACCGCGGCGGCACGAAATCGGTGCCGGCTGGGTAGTCGACGAGTTTCGTATCAGGGCATGACTTCAGTCGTGCCGAAAAAGCCGCCAAAAATATTCGGGCTTTAGCCCCTGCGTCTTTTCTCAATCGGTCGAGCGCTCGACGGGTCGGCTGCTTCAGCCGTTGAAGGCCATCTTTCCAAATCCCGCTCGCTATACTCGAACGAGACTGCACTTTCCGAGGTTCTTCCGTGTTCGAGTCTGAATTTGAGCGCAACCTGTACGCGCTGCGCCGGGACAAGCTGGCACAAATGGCCGCCGCCGGCCACCCCGCTTATCCCAACACCTTCGCCCCGCCCGCCGACCACCCGCTGCGCACGATCCCCTCGATCCGCGCCGAGCACGATTCCTGGACCGGCGAGCAGTTCGAGGCCACGCGCATTCCCGTCGCCGTTGCCGGACGCATCATGGCCATCCGCCAGCAAGGCAAGGCCGGCTTCGCCACCCTCCAGCAGGAAGGCCAGCGCCTGCAGATCTACGTCCGCAAAGACGCCGTCGGCGACGCCGCCTTCGACCTCTACAAACAGCTCGACCTCGGCGACCACATCGGCGTCACCGGCTACCTCTTCCGCACCCGCACCAACGAGCTCACCGTCCACGTCGAGACGATCACCTTTCTCTCGAAGGCGCTCCTCGCGCTGCCGGAGAAGTACCACGGCCTGTCGGACGTGGAGTTGCGCTACCGCCAGCGCTACGTCGATCTGTTCATGAACGGGGAGCTGACAAATCCGCTTGTCAGGAGCCAGTTCCAAGCAATGGGCAGAGGCGAGCTCTTTGAGAGGCCGGAGCATTTTGCGGCGACGGTTAGAGATGTTTTCGTGAAGCGGGCGCGAGTGCTTGCCGCGCTTCGGGAGTTCTTTGACAACCAAGGATTCATTGAAGTCGAAACGCCGATGATGCAGCCCATCGCCGGCGGCGCCATGGCCCGCCCCTTCGTCACGCATCACAACACCCTCGATATGGACCTCTTCCTGCGCATCGCGCCGGAGCTCTATCTCAAGCGCCTGGTCGTTGGAGGCTTCGACCGCGTCTACGAGATCAACCGCAACTTCCGCAACGAAGGCATCTCCACCCAGCACAACCCCGAATTCACGATGCTCGAGTTCTACCAGGCTTATGCGAACTATCACGACCTGATGGATCTTACTGAGCGGGTGATCAAGTTCGTCGCGGAAAAGGTCAATGGAACCACTTTAGCTCCAATGCTGGACGCCCACTTAAGGCCAGTCGATTTGGGAAAGTGGCAGCGCTACACCATGCGTCAAGCCATTTCCGCTTGGTGGCCAGGGGACGCGGGCCCTCGCCCCGAGGTCGAAGATTTCACGAATGCGACCTCGGTCCTGAATTGGCTCAACAGCGTATTTAGTTGCTGGTCTGCTGAAGAAATCCGGAACGGCGCGCTGTACGACAGTGGATATGCCACTCTTTTTGTTCCCCTCTACTCCGCAATGGAAGGGCTCAAGGCCGGCCTGCCATATGGAAAAGTAATCGCCGAGATATTTGAAGCCGTTGCCGAGAAGCACCTAATCCAGCCCACCATCATCTACGAGTTCCCCCTGGCCGTCTCGCCCCTCTCCAAGCAAAAGCCCGACGAGCCCGACTGGGTGGAGCGCTTCGAGTTCTACATCGGCGGATTCGAGCTGGGCAACGCCTTCAGCGAGCTGAACGATCCGGAAGAGCAGCACCGCCGCTTCAAAGATCAGCTCGAACAGCACGAGCGAGGCGACGAGGAAGCCCACCAGATGGACGAGGACTACGTCCGCGCCCTCGCCTACGGCCTGCCCCCCACCGGCGGCGAAGGCATCGGCATCGACCGCCTCACCATGATCCTCACCGGCGCCCGCTCCATCCGCGACGTGATCCTCTTTCCGCTCCTGCGGCCACAGACTTCGGCTTCAGATAACGGCGAGAACTCCTGATTCCGTCTCCGTGCCTCAGCAAACGGCGATACCGACTCAGCGCTTCGACCAGTCTTCCCAGCGCAAAGACGGAACGCGGCTGAATTCCGAGCTGTTTGCTGTTACGAGGACGAGATCCTGGCGCACGGCCTGGGCTGCGATCAATAAGTCATACGCCCCAATCGGGCGCCCGACTCGCTCCAGTTGCGCGCGTATGCGTCCCGCCGTGGCCGCATCGGCATCGTCGAAGGGAAGTGTGGAGACCGGGCCCGCCAGGAAAACCTCAAGACGTTGCCGGTTGGACTCCTGCCGCGCACTTTTTTCAACGCCATACCAGAGCTCAAACAAGACGACCGAAGAGACCAGCACCGTAGCCTCGCGGCTCAAGGCTTCGTCAAGATGTCGCCGCACCCGTGCCGGTTCGCCGTTGATGAGGGCGATGCAGGCATTAGTGTCGAGGAGATAGCTCACTCGAAGATCCGGCGCGAAGGCGTCAGGGGCTGTTGACGGCCTTTGATGGAGAGGTCCGTCTTCTCGCAGCGATCCATCTCGGCAAACCACTCCCGCGCATCGGCAATCATCGGCTGCAGCAGAACGCCGTCGGCTGTCCTGCGGATGCGCACGCGGTCGCCGGAGAAACGAAACTCCCGGGGCAGCCGAACGGCCTGACTGCGTCCATTCTGAAAGAGTCGTGCTGTTTGGGAGTCGGGCATCTTATGGCCTCCTCTCGGTGGAATATATCAACAGTATATACCAGAAGTCTTTGCCCGCCGCCTACTTCCGCTTCCACCGCACCCCGTCCTTCGAATCCTCCAGTAAAATCCCTTTCCCCGCCAGCTCGTTCCGAATCGCATCCGCCCGGGCAAAATTGCGCGTCTTCTTCGCCTGCGTACGCTCCGCAATCAGCGCTTCGATTTCGGCATCGGTCACCCCGCGCGTCGCCAGCACCTCAGCCGACGCTTCGCTGAGCCGCCCAACCTTCTCCGCCCAGTCCAGCGTGAACTCCGTCCACTCCGCGTCGTGATCCTCGATCACCGCAAACACGCGGTCGAACTCGCGCAGAACCTCTAGCACCATGGGCGCGTCATCGGCGAAGAACGCACCGGCATCCGCTTTTGCGTTCACAAACCGGACCATCTCAAAGATCGCCGCCCGCGCCTCAGCGGTGTTCAGATCGTCGGCCAGGCCCGCCAGGAATTTCGCCCGCGTTTCCCGCGCATACTCCTGCACCTCGCTGCCCGCCCCATTGTTCGCCGGCCGCTGCGGCCACTGCGTCTTTGCGATCCGTTCGTGAAAATTCCGCAGCCGCTCGACGGCCACCGTCTCCGCCGCCAGCCCTTCAAACGTGAAGTTCAGCTGCTGCCGGTAGGGAACGCTGATCAGCAGCATCCGGATCGCCGAGGCCTTGTAACCGCGCAGCAGCAGATCGCGCAGCGTATAAAAGTTCCCCTCGGACTTGGCCATCTTCTTCCCCTCCACCAGCAGGAAGCGCACATGGAACCAGTGCCGCGCGAACGGCTTGTGCGACGCCGACTCCGACTGCGCGATCTCGTTCTCGTGGTGCGGGAACATCAGGTCCTCGCCGCCCGCGTGCAGATCGAAGCTCTCGCCCAGAAACTCCATCGCCATCGCAGAGCACTCGATGTGCCACCCTGGCCGCCCCGGCCCCAGCGGCGTGTCCCACTTGTGCTCGCCGGGCTTTGGAGCCTTCCACAGTGCAAAGTCCCGCGCTGAATCCTTCTCGTACTCGTCCACGTCAATCCGCGCGCCGTCGGTGATCCCGGCAAAATCCTTCTTCGACAGCTTGCCGTACTCAGGGAACTTCGCGATCCGGAAATACCACGAGCCGTCCTCGGCGCGATACGCAATGTCCTGCGCGGCCAGCCGTTCGATGAGCGACACCATCGTCGCTATGTGCTCGGTCGCCCGCGCAATCACCTCCGGCCGCTCCACCTCCAGCGCCTTCAGATCTTCAAAGAACGCCTCTTCGTACTTGCGCGTGTAATCGCCGATCGAGACCTCGGCATTTGCCGCATTGCGGATGATCTTGTCGTCCACGTCGGTGATGTTCATGACGTGGCGCACCTCGGTGCCCAGCAGGCGCAGCGTCCGCCGCAGCACATCCACCTGCAGAAACGTGCGGAAGTTGCCAATGTGTCCGTAGTCGTAAACCGTCGGCCCGCAGGCGTACATGCGCACCGCGCGGCCATCCATGGGCGCCAGCGTCTCCACCTGGCCGGAAAGCGTGTTGTACAGGCGCAGAGCCGGTCGGGAGCCCGCACTCTGTTGCCGGCTGTCGGCCAGAAGGGCGGGTTCAGCGTTTTCTGCTTTGGTTTCTTGCGGTTCCATGAGGTTCTTCAGGCTCGATTCTAGCAGCGCAGCGCCGCGGCCCTTTTATTGTCGCGGCCCCTGAATACGCGTCAGCGCCCCAGCGCCAGGCCCGGCTCGGCCGTTAGCGCCTCATCCGCCACCGTGCCGGCGACGAATTTAGGCCACGCCGCCGCGGCAATCATCGCCGCGTTGTCGGTGGCCAGCGCCAGCGACGGAAACCCAATCGGCAGCCCGCGCTCCGCCGCCTCTGCCGTGAATCGAACCCGCAACTCGCGGTTGGCCGCAACCCCGCCCGACACCAGCACCCGATCCACCGCAAACCGCTCGGCCGCGCGGAACGTCTTCCGCCGCAGATCGTCCACCACCGACCGCTGGAATGATGCGATTAGATCCAGCGTCCGCTTGTCACACAAAGCCAGAGCATCCTCGGGCCTGGGATTCCCAATCTCCGCCAGCGCCGCCCGCCGCCGCTCGATGCCGGCCTCCATCTCGTACACCTTTGTGTAGCGCAGCACCGCGGTCTTAATCCCACTAAACGAGAAATAAATCTCCTCCGCGGGATCGAGCGCGCCCGGCTCGCCCCTGCGATGCGCCTTGGCCTTCACCTGCGAAAACGAGAACGGCACCGCCTCGGGATTGCCATGCGGAGCCAGCGCATCGATCCAGGGCCCGCCCGGATACCCCAGCCCAAGAACCTTAGCCACTTTGTCGAACGCCTCACCCGCGGCATCGTCCACCGTGCGGCCGACGTTCCGGTAGCTCCACCCACTCACCGTCGGCTGCGCCAGATACAGATGCGTGTGGCCGCCGGAAACCACCAGGGCCAGCACCTGCCGTCCAGGCAGCCGCTCTTCAGGCATTCCGTCATGACTCTGCGCGGAAGCCCGCCGCGCCTCTTCGAGAAAAACCGCGTGAATATGGCCTTCCAGGTGATTCACCGCGATCAGCGGCTTGTCCAGTGCAAAGGCCAGCGCCTTGGCAAAGCTGATGCCCACCAGCAGCGCGCCCGCCAGGCCCGGGCCCTCGGTCACGGCAATCGCATCCAAATCGTTCCAGGCGGCGCCCGCCTCTGCCAAAGCGGTCCTCACCACCGGCAGAAGGTTCCGCAGATGCTCGCGCGAAGCCAGCTCCGGCACCACGCCGCCATACGGAGCATGCACCGGAATCTGCGAAGCGACGGTGTTGGAAAGAATTTCCGTGCCCCGGCGCACGACCGCCGCCGCCGTCTCGTCGCACGAGGTTTCAATCCCCAGAATCAGTCCGCTGCCCAATGGAGCCACATCTCTATAGTAGAAGGTGTTCGCGCCCTTCCCGATTGCGAGCCGATTCGCATGCCCATCCCCGCCCAACGCGCCGCCGAACGCATCGTCGCCCGCCTCCGCGCCGCCGGCCACGAGGCCTACTTCGCGGGAGGCTGCGTCCGCGACCTGCTCCTCAACGTGCCACCGAAAGACTTCGACGTGGCCACCAGCGCCCATCCCGACCTTGTCCTGAATCTGTTCCCCCGCACCTTTGCCGTTGGCGCTCACTTTGGTGTGGTGCTCGTCTGCGACGATGAGGAAGGCACAGAAATCGTCACCGAAGTAGCGACATTTCGCTCCGATGTCGCCTACCACGACGGCCGCCATCCCACAGAAGTCCGCTTTTCGGCCAGCGCCCAGGAAGACGTCCTCCGCCGCGACTTCACCATCAACGGCATGATGTTCGACCCCGTCCTGAACGCGCAATCCTGCAACCTCACCTCCGCGGTGCTGGATTACGTCGGCGGCCAGCAGGACCTGCGCGACGGCATCATTCGCGCCATTGGCGAGCCCGAGCGCCGATTCGAGGAAGACAAGCTGCGCATGCTGCGCGCCGTCCGCTTTGCCGCGCGCTTTGAATACGCCATCGATCCCGCTACCGAGCGCGCCATTCGCCGGTTTGCCCCAGGCATCCATCAGGTCAGCCGCGAGCGCGTCCGCGACGAACTCACCCGCATGCTCACCGAAGGCCACGCTCGCCGCGCCTTTGAGCTGCTGGACTCAACCGGCCTCCTTCGCGAAGTCCTGCCCGAAGTCGTGAAGCTCCACAACGTGGCGCAGCCGCCCGAATACCACCCCGAGGGCGACGTCTGGGTCCACACGCTGCTCCTCCTCGAAAAACTGCCCGCCGGAGTCTCGCCCACGCTGGCCTGGGGCGCGCTGCTCCACGACATCGGAAAGCCCGCGACCTTCTCCCACAACCCGCCCGATCGGATCCGTTTCAACGGTCACGTCGAGATCGGCGTGAAGATCGCGCACGAAATCCTGCGCCGCCTGCGCTTCTCCAACGACGACTGCGCGCAGATCCTCGCCCTCGTCGAAAATCACATGCGCTTTGGCGACGTCGAGAAGATGAAGGACTCCACGCTGAAGCGCTTCTTCCGCCTGCCCAAATTCGACGAGCACCTCGCGCTCCATCGCCTCGACGTAACGTCGAGCCACGGCGATCTCTCACTCTACGATTTCGCCAAACGGAGAAGGGAAGAGCTGCCGGAGGAAGAAGTCCGCCCGCTGCTACTGGTCACTGGCCGCGACCTGATCGCCGCTGGCTACCACCCCGGCCCGCAGTTCAAGGCCATGCTGGCTTTAGCCGAAGACGCCCAACTCGAAGGCCGCATCCGCACCACCGAAGAAGGCCTCGCCCTCATCCGCCAGCAGGACCGCGCCTCAACTCACTAAAGCGACGGCCAAACCTCCGTTATCTGTTCGCCCCCACCGCCCGAACGTAGGCTAAAAACACCTCTCTGCGAAGTGCAAGCGGCAACGCGAAGATTGGTCCGGAAGAAGGGCCAACGGCTCGCAATCCGCAGCAACGGTCCGCGAGCCGTTCCAACCGGGGTCCCCGGCGAGCTCGCTCGCTGGGGTGGAACGCAAGGAGGTGAGGCCGATGGACAAGCGATTGTCCTGGACACGCATCGCCGTAGCGATCGCCATTGACTGGCGGTTGTTGCTGGCAATCGTGGCCGTGGTTCTCGTGCTGCTGCTGAAGTAGCACAACCTGCCGGGAGGGTTGCAGCCTTCCGGCAGCCTTAGTCTAGCAAATCGGCGCCCGGCCCGAACCCATCAATCTGTCCTGAAATCGGCCACCGTAATCTGTAACCCGTAACCTGTCACCTGCCTCACGCCCCGTGAAACAGATCCACCTGCTCCTTCCGCGGCGGCCGCGTCACCAGGCTCAATCCCACCAGCCCCACGACCGCAGCGCCCAGGGCAGGGAAGATCGCGAAATCCGACGACGCCGCCCACGCCGGCACATGCGCCCGCACAAACGCCGTATCCCAGAACACCGTAATGAACGTCCCTGCCGCAATCGCCGTCGCCGCGCCAGCCGCGTTGGCGCGCTTCCAGTAGAACGCCGCCAGAATCACCGGCGTCAGCGCCGCTGCGTAGATCGTGTACGCGTAGATCGTCTTTTGCAGCACGCTCTGCGTCCCCAGTGCTTGGTACAGCGCCCAGATCCCCAGCAGCACCACCATCAGCCGCGACACCAGCAGCACGCGCTTGTTCGACGCGTCCGGCGCGATATAACGCACGAACACGTCGTTGATCAGATTCGTCGCCGGTGAAAACAGAAAATTGTTTGCCGTGGACATGATCTTCGCGAACACCGCGCCCATCAGCAGCGCTCCCAGCCACGCCGGGAGCCCATGCAGCGCCGAATACGCGATGATCTCGCGCGGCCGCTGCGCCACCTCGCCATGCGGAAACAGCACCGACCCCACCACCGCCAGCGCCACAATCACCGTCTCCAGAATCACCGTGCCGACGATCCATCCCACCACCGCAACCCGCGCATCCCGTTCCGACTTCGCCGAAAAGAACTTCTGATACATCGCCTGGTTGCCGAGCATCAGCAGCATCGTCGGCACCATCAGCTCCATCGCCTGGGTAAAGCTCAGGTCACCCAGCACCTCAAAGTGCGTCGCCGGCAGCGCCTGATGCACAGCACCCCATCCGCCTGCATGATGAATCAGCACTGGCAGCGCCGCGCACATCGTGATCGTCGCCAGCAGCCCGATGACCACGTCCATATAGGCCACGGAAGCCATGCCCGCAATCGCAGTAAACACGATCACGAACACCGTCACGATGTACTTGCCCAGCGTTGCGGTGATCACGTCCGGAAAGACGAGGTGCAGAATGTCTCCACCGCCGATCAGCTGATAGCTGGTGATCGCGGTGTACGCGAACAGCACCGCAATCACGCCCAGCACGCGCGCCGTCTGGCTGTAGCGCGCCTCCAGCAGATCGGGAATCGTGAACTGGGCGAACTTCCGCGCCCGCGGCGCGATGAAGTAGATCAGCAGCAGCCCCGCCCAGCCGCCGCCCGCCTGCCAAAGCGCCGCGAAGCCGTGCTTATACGCGTTCTCGGCGCCGCCCAGCAGCGACCCCGACCCGATCCACGACGAGAGCAGCGTGAAGATCAGTACGAACGCCGGCAGCGTCCGCCCGGCCACCAGGTAATCCGCCTTGGTCTTCACCCGGCCCAGCCGGCTGATGGAGACCACGAGCAAACTCACAATGATCGCGCCGAGCACCCCGGCGTAGAGAGAGGACATCCGCCCGTCCTTGGTTTTTGAGTGCTACGAGTGTACGCGTTTCCGGCTCAGTGCTTCTTTTTCGCCGTCGTTTTCTTTTTCGTGGAGTGCGCCGCGCTGGGATGGGCCGCACCCCGATGCTCCGTCCGGCTGTGGCTCGATGAGCGGCGACTCCGATACCGCCGGTGCCGATAGGCCACATGCGCCGGCTCCGCCACGTACAGCGCGTGCCCTGGCACAATCACGCTGCTGCGCAGATGATTCCACCGCCGCAGCTCCGGCACCGTCACCCCAAACTGATCCGCGATGGTCACCAGCGTGTCGCCCCGCCGCGGCCGATACAGCGTGCTGCGCAAAGCGCTGCGCCCGCTCGGCGCCAGCGGAATCACCAGAGCGTCGCCCGGCGACAAATCCGCATCCTCCGACAGCTGGTTCACAAACGCCAGCTCCGACTCCTTCACGTGCCAGGTCCGTGCCACGCTGGCCAGAGTCTCATCCTCTTTCACCGTCTCAAAGCGCCAGTACCGGCGCTTGTCCACGGGAATATCCGCAATGTCCTTCTCATACACCTGCGCCGTTCCCGCCGGCAGATGCAGATCAAACGACTCGTCTGGCGGCGTGCTCATCCGCAGCAAACTGGGATTCAGCCCTGCAATCTCCTGCACCGGCGCGCCCACAATGTCCGATACCAGCCGAAGATCGACCGCGTAGTCCGTCGTCACCGTATCGGTCACCAGCGGAGGATCGGGCGTGATATCCGCCAAGCCATATTGCTGCGGATTCTTCGCCATCAGCGTCACTGCCAGAAAGACCGGCACGTAATTCTTCGTCTCCTGCGGCAGGTTGTTCCGCCGATACAGCTCCCAGAAATCCGCATAGCCGGTGCGCTCCACCGCTTTCTGGATGTTCCCCGCGCCCCAGTCATACGCAGCCATCGCCAGATACCAGTCGCCCAGCTGGTCGTAGTCCTTCTTGATCTCCCGCGCGTACGCTTCGGTCGCCTTCACCGGATCGAAGCGCTCGTCGTACCAGGCGTTGTGCTCCAGCCCGTAGTTGTCCCACGGCATGAACTGCCACATCCCCGCCGCGCCCGAGCGCGGATTCATCGCCTGCGGACGGAAGCCCGACTCCGCGAATGCCTGATAAATCAGGTCCTGCGGCAGCCCTGCCTTTTTCAGCACGCCTTCAATCATCGCCTTGTAGCGGCCCATCCGCTCCAGCGACGAGACGATCGTCCCGTGTCCTCGGGGATTGTTCTCGAAGAAGTCGATATAGCTCTCGACGTATTGGTTCAGCACCAGCGGCAGATCCGACTGCGTCGTCTTCAGCTCGGCTTCGGCTTTGGCCGCCACCGTGGGATTCGCCGGCGTCGTGATGTTCCCGGCCACGTCCGCCGGCGCCTGCTCCTGCTGCGTGCCGAACCCCGTCCCCTGCTGCAGCGCATCCATTTCCAGGGTGTTCACCGCGTCCACAATGTGGTCGAACTCTTCTGACAACGCCGCGTTGCCCTTCAGATCGCAGTGGCACTTCAGCATCAAATCCACGGCATAGTCGAAGTTGGCCCGCGCCGCCTGTCGATGCCCCTGCTGGTAGTCGCTCAGCCCCGCGTGATACGCCTTCTCCACCGAATCAATCAGCTGCCGGTCCTGTTCCGACTCCTCCACCGGCGCCGAAGCATGCGGAGCCTCGGCCTGCGCCGCCGGTTTCGCGGCCTGACCCTCATTTTGGGCCGTGGCAGCAGCACTCGCCGCCGTACTCGGCGCCTGGGTTATCGCGGGCGCTGTCGCCTGGGGCGGCGGCGGAGCCTGCGCCGCCGGCTTCTGCGGGCACCCCGTCAGCCCGGCAAGCGCAACAACGCTCCCGGCCAGAAGAATTCGTTTCACTGCAATCAACATGCGTCGGATGCCTTATTGTAGGTCCCGGACCGCTCTCCTGCCGATGGTAAACTGAGCTTTCCGGCGAACTGTTTGCCCGCGCGTCGGGTCCCGCCTCCGTTTCCTTTCATGGACAGTCAGCACATCCGCAATTTCGCGATCATCGCGCACATCGACCACGGGAAGTCCACGCTCTCCGACCGCCTGCTCGAGCTCACCGGCTCGCTCACCGCCCGCGAGATGCAGGCCCAGGTGCTCGACGCCATGGACCTCGAACGTGAGCGCGGCATCACCATCAAGGCCCACTCCGTCCGCATGATGTATCCCGCGAAAGACGGCCAGACCTACCAGCTCAACCTCATCGATACCCCCGGCCACGTCGACTTCAGCTACGAAGTCTCGCGCTCGCTCGCCTCATGTGAGGGCGCTCTCCTCGTCGTCGATGCCTCCCAGGGCGTTGAGGCCCAGACCCTCGCCAACGCCTACCTCGCCATCAATCACGGCCTCGAAATCATCCCCATCATCAACAAAATCGACCTGCCCAGCGCCGACATCCCGCGCACCCAGGAGATGATCGAGCAGACCGTCGGCCTCGACGCCACCGATGCCATCCCCGTCTCCGCCAAGACCGGCCAGGGCGTCCCCGACATCCTCGAAGCCATCGTCCATCGCCTGCCGCCGCCCAAAGGCGATCCCGAGAAACCGCTCCAGGCCCTCATCTTCGATTCCTGGTTCGATCCCTACCGCGGCGTCATCGTCCTCGCCCGCATCGTTCACGGACGCATGCGCAAAGGCCAGAAGATCCGCCTCATGTCCAATGGCCACACCTTCGACATCGACTCCATGGGCGTCCTCACCCCTAAGCCGGTCGAGATCGAAGAACTCTCAGCCGGCGAAGTCGGCTTCTTCGTCGCCACCATCAAGAACGTCTCCGACACCCGCGTCGGCGACACCATCACCGACGACGCCCGTCCCGCTTCCTCCGCGCTCCCCGGCTTTGAAGAAATCAAGCCGATGGTCTTCGCCGGCCTCTACACCGTCGATTCCCACGAGCACACCCTGCTCCGCGACGCCCTCGAGAAGCTCAAGCTCAACGACTCGTCCTTCTTCTTCGAGCCCGAATCCTCCGTCGCTCTCGGCTTCGGCTTCCGCTGCGGCTTCCTCGGTCTGCTCCACATGGAGATCATCCAGGAGCGGCTCGAGCGCGAATTCGACCTCGACCTCATCACCACCGCGCCCAGCGTCCGCTACAAGGTCCACCTCACCGACGGATCCATGATCGAAGTCGACAATCCCTCGCGCTGGCCCGATCAGAGCGAGATTGAAAAGGTCGAAGAACCAATGATCACCGCCACCATCCTCACCAACGAGGAATACGTCGGCGGCATCCTCAAGCTTGTCGAAGAGAAGCGCGGCAAGCAGAAGAACTTCGAGTACGTCTCGGCCACCCGCGTCATGCTCACCTACGAGCTGCCGCTCAATGAAATCGTCCTCGACTTCTACGATCGCCTTAAAAGTGTCAGCCGCGGCTACGCTTCCCTCGACTACCACCTCTCCGGCACATGGGAATCCCCCATGGTCAAGATGGACATCCTCGTCTCGGGCGAGCCGGTCGATGCGCTGTCCATCATCGTCCACCGCGACTTCGCCTACGAGCGCGGCCGTGCCCTGGTTTCGAAGATGCGCGAGCTCATCCCCCGCCAGCAGTTCGAGGTGGCCATCCAGGCCGCCATCGGAGCCAAGGTCATCGCCCGCGAAACCGTCTCCGCGCTGCGCAAGAACGTCATCGCCAAGTGCTACGGCGGCGACATCAGCCGCAAGCGCAAGCTGCTCGAGAAGCAAAAAGAAGGCAAAAAGCGCATGAAGCGCATCGGCAAAGTCGACATCCCCCAGGAAGCCTTCCTGGCCGTCCTCAAAGTCGGCGAAGATACCGGCAACCGATAACTGAACCGTTACCGGGCCATTAAACAAAACATCAACCCATAGCACCAGCCGGGAGACGCACGCCATTCGTTGGCGTTACTTTTCTCCGGTCTGGAACGCGTTTTCGCTTGACAAAAACCGGCGCTAAGCGGGTAGTCTCTGCATCACACCCAGGTTAAATCCAAGGAAAGCAGTCGTAACTGATTCATTTCTTCCCGAACTTAGCCCCCCGGGGTTCTGCGTGGCCAACGCCCTATGGAGAGAGTTTTATGCACGTCTCTCATCGCAACCCCCTGCGCTCCTTCCTTCCGGCGCACCCTCCCGCCTGCGGCATCAGCGGTTGCATCAACCAGCCCATCGGAGGGTTTGAGGAATTCATCGAGAATCCCTCTGCCGGTCCCGAGGCCGCTCTCCTGCCCGGCGTCCGCCTTTTCTGGTGTCGCCGTCATCAGTTCCAGCTGGAGGCGCGCACCGTCGTCAAACCCGGCCGCCGCCTCTCCGCGGCCGACATGGATGCGCTCTCCGGTCCAGGCTAGCCGGCGGCGCGAGGGCGCCGGTTCGCGCTTCGCTCGCGCGGACGGTCCGCGAACCCGATCACGCGGTGGCTTCCTTCGTGCTGCCGGTCCCGATGCCCCATTCTGCCGGCGCTCCTCCTTCTCCGGGCCGGCGGAATGGGCCGGTTGATCCCCGGCTCCCAGCCCTCCCTCCCAGCTCCCGCTCCTTCCCCCTCCCTCCAAACCCCTTCCTGCCCCCCGGTAACTCCCCACAGGCACCACCTGCGATGACCATAAATTCATCCCTTGGGTGAATCCAGAGTGACAACGGCTGCGCGATGATAGCCATCGTAGCCGGTACTCCGATGGGTCACATCTACCTTTACCGATACCCGTTTGACGAGGCAGGCACCGCGACGCTCACCTTCGCGGAGTCGCTCGCGGCCATGCAGGAACTCGAACGGCAGCTCAACGGGCTGCTCCAGCCCGACTGGCGCTGGTGCGACCTGCGTCTGGAGATTGTCGAGCGCCACCCCACCTGGGTCGTCTACAAGGTCACGCACCACGACGAGGTCATGGGGCGCGCGGTCGTGATGCCCTACTCCGCCAACCCGCCCCGAAAGCAGCCGGATACCGCAACCGGCGAGCAGTCCCTCTACGAGAAACTCCGCGCCCGCCGCAACAACGAAGGTGCCTGAGGGGTACCCCCCGGTGGGCAAATTGGCAAACCGCTGAATCGAGGGGACATGGAGGGTAATACCCTGAGGGTATTACCTCAGCCAGGAGCCGGGAGGCAGGAGCCTGGAGTATGCCCGAGAAAAAATGTGTGACAAACAGGGTACTTAGCAGAGGCCCTGAAGGGCAGCCGGGAGGAAGGAGCGGGGAGGCTGGAGCCTGGGCTGCAGCGGGTGCCGGCCGATTCACCACAGAGGACGCAGAGAGCACAGAGGGTGTGGGGACCCGGGGAGCGTTCGGGCTGAGGAACGCGGCGGTCATCTCAAAGAGCAGCGGGAGCCGGTCTGGACCGGGCCGAAGTGAAGCCAGAAAAGAGAAAGCTCTGCGCGCTGTGTGGCGGGCAGAGCTTTCCTCATTGATAAGTGTGAGCGGCGGCGAAGTTAGAAGCAAGGGAAATCGGGGGGTCGCACAGTACGTAAGTACTGTGCGACAGGGGTTAGAGGTTGTGGATTAGGGATTAGGGGCGCCAGCCGCCACGCCGACGTAGTTCCAAAGTGGTAATCCCGAACCCAGTTAATATCTTGCGCCGACGAGAGCCCAAAACTAGAATCCAGCCGTAACTCCAAAGGAGAAATATGAGAAAGACTGGATTTCGCTGGCTTGCGCTGGTTTTGTGTCTATTGGTTCCAACCGCGGTATTTGCGGGAGAGAACGGCTATAAGGTGATGTACGACGGCGGCTCGCTGCCGGGTGTGAAGACGGGCGAGAAGATTCATCTGATGATCGAGGGCGACAAGATCCGTTTTGCCGGGGACCATGAGGATTTGATCGTTCTGCCGGCGAATACGATTACGGAGATCAGCTACGGCCAGGACGTTCACCGGCGCGTTGGCGCGGCGATCGGCGTCGCCTTCATCTCGCTGGGTGCGGGGGCGCTGCTGGCGCTCACCAAGTCAAAGAAGCACTACGTTGGGCTGACGTGGGCCGATGGGGACAAGAAGGGCGGCTTCGCGATGCAGTGCGACAAGAGCGACTATCGGGGCATTCTGGCTGGCCTCGAGGGTGTGACCGGGAAAAAAGCCGTCGATTCGGACGCCATGACGGTGAAGAACTAGCAGCAGAGAAGCGGGGCGGCGGTTACGCCGCCCTGCGGAACGGCTCGATGCGGAGGCGGCGTTTGCGGGCGGCGTGCCAGAGGTCGTAGTCCATCTGGAGGCTGGACCAGAAGGCGGGATTGGTGCCGAGGGCGTCGGCGAGACGCAGCGACATGTCGGCGGAGATGCCGGCGCGGCTGTTGAGGACGCGGGAGAGCGTGGTGCGCGAGACCTGCAGGCGCTTCGCAGCTTCGGCCACTTCCATGGCGCCCAGATACTCGCGGAGAACCTTTCCGGGGTGGGGCGGGTTGTGCATCTGCATGGCTCTTCGTTCAGGAATCCAAATCGATTCGCTGCTCCTGGCAAAAGTATTCGACAAAGCCCGGCACATTGATCCGTAATTTTCGCAGCAGGGCTTCGAGGGAGAAGTTCAGGTTCCAGGCCTGCTCGGTGAGCTTGCGGGTGAAGATATCGGGCGCGAGCGCATAGAGGTTGATGAGGAATGTCGAGGGGCCCTGGCGCTCGATGTTCCACGGAGCCAGAGCGCTCTCCGGAAAATCGGCGGCGTTGTAAGTGACGATGAGACGAGTGCCCGAAGCGACGGCGGCGGCAAGGACATGCTGGTCTTTGGGATTGTTGGTCATCATGCCGATGAGCGGCTCGTAACCCTCGATCCAGGCCTCAGGGAAATGCGTGCGCAACACGGATTCGCGACGCTGGACCCGTTCCTGTGTCTTGTTCCAGGGTTTGCCCAGCAGGTTGCGCGAGACTTCGGCGATGATCTGGTCGGACCAGCGAGGCAGATAGAGGCGCGGCGTTTCGGCCATGCGCAACAAAGTGTCGGCCAGCGGCATGGGCAGGAGAACGCAGGCGTCGAGCAGAGCGGGGAAGTCGGCGTTCACTCGTCGGTGCCGGTGCGAGGGAGGGGGCTGCCTTCGTAGGTGCCGGCGTCGAATTCTTCGCGAGCGAGCTGGTTGAGGGCGGCGCGGCGTTCGGTGTCGCGCTTCTTCTGGAAGGCGAGCAGGTCCCTGAGCAGAATGCGACGGTGCTGGCCGACCTTCTGGAAGGGCAGGACGCCTGATTCGAGCAGCTTGATGAGGTGGGGCCGCGAGAATCCCAGGAGGTTGGCGGCGGCCTGGGTGGTGAGCTGCTGCTGCTCGGGGACGAGGGTGATGGCGCGGCCAGCGCGCATGTTGCGGACCACGTCTTTAAGGATGGCGTAGACGCTCTCCGGCAGGGTCAGCTTCTCGCCGTGCGGCCCGATGAGGGCCGGGGCGCCGAGCTGGAGGATGCGGTGAAGTTCCTGAATCTGCTCCCCTTCGGAGGGGGGCAGGGTAACGGTGGCGCCGGGCATAGTGGGTCCTTTCTCGCCTAATGTTGAGGCTAATGCATAATCGAAATAAGCGCAATATAAGAAATATATGAACGCAACCCATGCCAGGCTCAGGCGCGAGAAGCAGGTCCCTCGCTCCGCTTGCCCACCGCGCCCTGGAGGCGCGGCGGGTCCCTGGTGCGCTCGGCTTCGGGATGACAACTTCAAATTTTTCTACTGTTCCCCGGAGGTGTCGACGCTGGGGGCGGGGGACGGCTGCGCGCAAGGGGAGAACTCCGACGACGACGATTCGCCTGGACCCGGAGGAGATTGCGAGGGCGCGCGCCCAGGCGGCGCAGCACGGGCTGCGGTACCAGACCTATTTAAAGATGTTGCTCCACCAAGCGCTGGGCGAGGCGGAGGATGGGGTGAAGGGGCGGCGGTCGTAATTCCGACCGGTTGAGGTCGGGGCCCGAGAGAAAGCCGGTCAATCCTCCGCGTGCCCACCGCGCCCCGATGGCGCGGCGGGTCCTTGGTACGCTCGGCTTCGGGATGACAACTTCAAGTTTTCCTGTTGTTGCTTATGCGGCACGCTCTGTTGCTTTATTGACCAAAGGCATCAAAAGCGTGAGATAAGGCTCAGGAACCTGCGCTGACTTTATCGCATCCGCCCAACCCACAACTTTGCTCAGCGAATAGCTATGAAGAACACGTCCAAGATCCCTCCAGTATGGAGGGAGCGACTCTAAAAGATCGCTGTCTTTGTTCTCTCGGAGTGCGCGCTCGGCCGAAAGAAACTGCTTGATACCGTCAGTGGATCCAATCTGTGGCATTTCCGCAGAATCAGGGTTCGCTTTGGAAGCCAATACGCGTTCTGCCAGATCCAGGTGGCGTTCGTAGATGTGGAGCGAACCGACGAAGTGACTGTAAAATCCCAGTTCTACCCCTAGTTCAACTGACATTAGCTCTTGTAGAAATGAGAAGAAGAAAACGTCGTATGGAAGTCCCCAGACTGCGTCATTGCTTCTCATGGTCGCTATTGCGTGCAGCCTGTTTCCGCGAATCAAGAACTGAAGGGATGTTGCGCACGCAGCGTCGGCGCATTTTGGATCAAGGTGGCCCTGATCATCTGTGAAAACAAGTACTGCTCGTCGTGTCCGCGGATCGAGACGAAGCAGTCTCTGGATGCTACTCCAGAGTGATCCTCCCTGACGATTGGAGAAGACACGTGATCCGTAGCAACTGCCCATAATGCGACCGCGAGAATCCGCAAATGATTTCCAGATTGGCGCGTAATATTCAAGCTCTGCGGCCTTGTTCGAGGCCGAAAGATGCCAGCAGATTTCGCCAAGGGCGAGTGGCAGACTCCATCTGCGTGCCGTGTTTGTTATGCAGCGTCGCCTCGGATTCTTCAGTTCAAACCCGACCGCAAGACACTCTTTAGTAGATAGGTTACGGGGGGACGCGCGGTCGCCAGAATGCAAGAGTTGGCGGAATAGGTCATTCTGGACCGCATCCATTGATTCGTAGCTTAGAATGCCTGCCACTTTGCTCACCGCCTTCTGCTGGATTCGGTCAACTGCTGTCTCAACTGATCCAACTCTTTTCTCAGAGCTGCATTTTGCGTTTCGTCGTTTGTGACCCTGTTTTCCAGATCTTTTATTGATTTAGCGGGATCGGCGGCAGAATTACTCGGGGATAGCCACTGTCCAATTTTGAGAGTTCCCGCGTTCATGGCAAATGTCATCAGTGTAAAGATGATCGAGAGTATTAGTCCTCCGATAGGAGCCCACTTAATAAACGCCAACTTCGTTTGTGTCACTAGGTGCTCTTCGGCCTCCTCGACAGCTGAGCCGAAGTCCATGAAAAGGGCACCTAATCGCTTGTCGAATTTGCTCTCGATGTCGGATTCGTAATTCGCTCTTCCGATGGTGACGCGATCTGTCTTTGCCCATGGCTCCACAGTGTGAAACGTAAGCCTTATAAAGGAATCTCCCTCTCGGAGCCTGTAGGCATTTTTCCCGAAATTCAGCATAAGTGAAGAGATGGGAGCGTCCCAGCCTGGATCAACAATTCCCGTATTCATCGCCAGAATGCCCTCGCGGCAGAGGCTGGTCTTTACGGAAGCGTAGGCGCAGACCGTCTTCGGGAGGCTAATGACCTCCTTGCTGACAACTGCCGCGATGCCCGAAGGCTTTAGTTCGACGTCATCGGTGTATGCTTTGATTGCACCTGCTTCGTCCTTGTTCATCAGGGTTTGAACCCGAAGATCGTAGCCAGCTGGGCGTAGATGATTTTCGTCGAATCCGGAAGAGATTAACCTCATGTCCTTGATCTGTTGAGCGTTCAGCATCATGGCGACAGTTGTCCCTCTAGCGTCGGTCACGATTGTATGCCGGATGTAGCATTGAGGAGACAGCGATGAACAGAGAAAAATTAGCGCTTTGGGATCGTCGACTCTTAGGGCTCGCGAGCCAGGTTGCAGAGTGGAGCAGCGACCCGAAGACGCGAGTAGGCGCGGTTATTGTGGGCCCTGAAAATGATGTTCGGGCGTTGGGATACAACGGTTTGCCCCGAAAAATCGAGAATAGCGCGGAGTTTTTTGAGCGGCCGTTGAAATACCTGTGGATTGAGCATGCAGAGCGGAATGCGATCTATGCTGCGGCCCGAGCTGGGACGTCACTGTCGGGCTGCCGCATGTACGTGTCATGGTTTCCTTGCGCCGACTGTGCGCGAGCAATTATCCAGGTAGGCATCACCGAGGTTGTATGCGTCGAGCCAGTGTGGAACAACCCTACGTGGGCTGAGCAGTTTGCGACAGCTACCAAAATTCTGGAAATGGGATCGGTCGAGGTACGTTTCGTTGGGACGCAGCTCACAACAGAGGTAGGTGACTTGCGATGACAGTCCCCCCTCCCAATTTGACGCCATTGCCAAGCCTTGCTATTCTCAAAAAGCTGCTCTAACCCTTTGCTCCGCCTGTCGGATAGGGGTTCGGGGCAGACGGTTCGGAGCTGGTGCTCCGGGGCCGGGCAAGTAGCGGTCTTGATCGCAACGGGTCTGCGACATCCGTCACCTTGGCGGACTATGCGGGCCGGAACTTCGAAACGGAATCGATTCCGGATGCTCCGTGGGAACGCGGGGCTGAAGGCGCGCTCGGTCACCGTCGCAGGTTCTCGTCTGAGCAGGGAAGTTGGAACGGACGCGCAGCCATCGGGCTTCATGCGGCCTGCATTCGTGAGATGCGGGATCGCTGAGGAAGCGGGCGATTGTGCGCGTGCTGTGCGTGAACGGGCAGGGATTGGGAAGAAGGAGCAAACGGTTTGCCGACATTTAACCAGCTGGTGAGAAAAGGACGGACGGCGCCCCGCTACAAGACGGCGTCTCCGGCGCTGCAGGGTTCGCCGCAGCGGCGTGGGGTGTGCACTCGTGTTTACACGCAGACGCCGAAGAAGCCGAACTCCGCGCTGCGCAAGGTCGCTCGCGTGCGGCTGACCAACGGCATCGAGGTGACGACGTATATCCCGGGCATCGGGCACAACCTGCAGGAGCACTCGATTGTGCTGATCCGCGGGGGCCGCGTGAAGGACCTGCCGGGCGTTCGCTATCACGTGGTGCGCGGCACGCTCGATTCAGTCGGCGTGGCCGGACGGAACCAGGGGCGGTCGAAGTACGGGACCAAGCGGGCCAAGGGCGGCGCCGCGAAGAAATAGGGATTAGGGATTAGAGGTTAGGGATTAGAGCGCGCTGACGCGCGCAAGGAATAAGGAAGCATGCCGAGAAAAGGACATATCGCGAAGCGGGAAGTGGCGGCGGATCCGGTGTACAACTCGACGCTGGTGACGAAGTTCATCAACTCGATGATGTATGAGGGGAAGAAGTCGACGGCGCAGGGGATCTTCTACACGTCGATGAAGAACCTTGAGTCGAAGGGCGGCGGCACCGACGCGCTGACGCTGTTCAAGAAGGCGGTGGAGAACTGCAAGCCGCTGCTGGAAGTGAAGACGCGGCGCGTGGGCGGCGCGAACTACCAGGTTCCGGTGGAAGTGAACACGGACCGGCGGACGTCGCTGGCGATCCGCTGGCTGGTGAGCTACGGCCGGGCGCGCGGCGAGAAGGGCATGATCGACAAGCTGACGAATGAGCTGCTGGATGCGGCCAACGGACGCGGCGCGGCGATGAAGAAGAAGGAAGACGTCCACCGCATGGCCGAGGCCAACAAGGCGTTTGCGCATTATCGCTGGTAATCGGCTTCGCCGTTTACCAGCGGGGATTAGGGATTAGGGGTTAGGGGTTAGAAGCGCAAGAACAAAAGCCCCGGCCTGCTGAGTGAAGGACAAGTTTTAACCGCGGGCTGGAGACGTCCGCAAGAGTAAAGAGAGAACATCGTGCCTCGACTAGTACCGCTGAATCGTTGCCGGAACATCGGAATCATGGCGCACATCGACGCCGGAAAGACGACGACGACCGAGCGCATCCTCTATTACACGGGGATCACGCACCGGATCGGCGAGGTGCACGAAGGCACCGCGACGATGGACTACATGGAGCAGGAGCAGGAGCGCGGGATCACGATCACGTCGGCGGCGACCACCTGCACATGGAAGAATATCCGGATCAACATTATTGATACGCCTGGCCACGTGGACTTCACGGCCGAGGTGGAGCGTTCGCTGCGCGTTCTGGATGGAGCGGTCGCGCTGTTCGACTCCGTTTCCGGCGTGCAGCCGCAGACCGAGACGGTGTGGCGGCAGGGCGATAAGTACAAGGTGCCGCGCATCTGCTTCGTGAACAAGATGGACAAGGCGGGCGCGGACTTCGAGCACGTGATCGAGACGATCCGCAAGCGCCTGGGCTGCCGGCCCGTGGCCACGCAGATTCCGATCGGCGCGGAAGCGAAGTTCAAGGGCGTTGTGGACCTGATCGAGATGAAGGCGATCCTGTGGCACGACGAGACTATGGGCGCGGAGTACTCGACCGAGGAAGTGCCGGCGGATCTGAAGAAGAAAGCGGAAGCCTTCCGCATGCAGCTGATCGAGACGGTCGCCGAGAACGACGATGAGATGCTGCACAAGTTCCTCGAAGGCGAGACGCCGACGGCTGAGGAGCTGAAGGCGGCGCTGCGCCGGGCGACGATCGAGATGAAGGTGTTCCCGGTGCTGTGCGGTTCGGCCTTCAAGAACAAGGGCGTGCAGACGCTGCTGGATGCGGTGGTGGACTATCTGCCCAGCCCGCTGGACGTGCCTCCGGTGAGCGGCATCGATCCGCACCACGCGGGCGTGACGCTGACGCGCGAGGCGAAGGACGACGAGCCGCTGTCGGCGCTGGCGTTCAAGCTGATCAACGATCCTTACGGCAAGCTGGGCTTTGTGCGCGTCTATTCGGGCAGCCTGAAGACCGGCGACACGGTGCTGAATCCCCGGTCGGGGCGCACCGAGCGCGTGGGGCGCCTGGTGAAGATGCACGCCAACAAGCGTGAGGAGATCACCGAGATTTACGCGGGCGATATCTGCGCCTGCGTGGGCCTGAAGGAGATCAAGACCGGCGATACGCTGTGCGATCCGCATCACCCGATTGCGCTGAGCGCGATTGATTTCCCGGAGCCGGTGATTTCGGTGGCGGTGGAACCGAAGACCAAGGGCGACCAGGAAAAGATGGGCGTGGCGCTGTCGCGGCTGGCCGATGAGGATCCGACGTTCAAGGTGCATACGGATCAGGATTCGGGGCAAACGATCATCAGCGGCATGGGCGAGCTGCACCTCGAGATTCTTGTGGACCGCATGAAGCGCGAGCACAAGGTCGAGGCGAATGTGGGCGAGCCGCGGGTGGCGTTCCGCGAGACGGTGCGCAAGGCGACCGAGGCCGAGGGCAAGTACATCCGGCAGACGGGCGGCTCGGGCAACTACGGGCACGCGAAGATTCGCCTTGAGCCGAACGAGCCGGGCAAGGGCGTCGAGTTCATCAACGAGATCAAGGGCGGTTCGGTGCCCAGGGAGTACATCAAGCCGATCGAGCAGGGCATTCGCGAGGCGGCGCTGGGCGGCATTCTGGCCGGCTACGAGCTGGTGGACTTCAAGGCGACGCTGTACGACGGCAGCTATCACGAAGTCGACTCGAACGAAATGGCCTTCAAGATTGCCGGGTCGATGGCGTTCAAGGAAGCGGCGCGCAAGGCTTCGCCGGTTCTGCTGGAGCCGGTGATGGCGGTCGAAGTGACGGTGCCGGAAGAGCACATGGGCACGATCATCGGCGACATCAACTCGCGGCGCGGACGGATCGAAGGCATGGAGCACGTGGGCGGCTCGCAGGTGATCAAGGCCATGGTGCCGCTGAAGGAAATGTTCGGGTACGTGAACGATATTCGCTCGTCGACGCAGGGTCGGGCTTCGTACACGATGCAGTTTGCGCGGTATGAAGAGGCGCCGCGGATGATCTCGGAAGAGATCATCGGCAGGAATCAGGGCAAGTAAGAACAGGTTTTGGGGCTGGTGCCGGATCGCCGGCGCTCCATGAGAAACAGGTAGTTCGAGCTACGAAAGGGAATCAGGACTTTTATGGCGAAGGAAAAGTTTGACCGGTCGAAGCCGCACGTGAACGTGGGGACGATTGGGCACATTGATCACGGGAAGACGACGTTGACGGCGGCGATCACGAAGGTGCTGTCGAAGCACAATCCGAAGATCGCGTTTCGGTCGTTCGATTCGATCGATAACGCGCCCGAGGAGCGGGAGCGCGGCATCACGATCGCGACGGCGCACGTGGAGTACGAGACGCCGAACCGGCACTACGCGCACGTCGACTGCCCGGGCCACGCCGACTACATCAAGAACATGATCACGGGCGCGGCGCAGATGGACGGAGCGATTCTGGTGGTCGCGGCGACTGACGGCCCGATGCCGCAGACCAAGGAGCACGTGCTGCTGGCTCGCCAGGTCGGCGTGCCGTACATCGTGGTGTTCCTGAACAAGTGCGACGCGGTCGAGGACCAGGAGCTGGTGGATCTGGTCGAGATGGAAGTGCGCGAGCTGCTCTCGAAGTATCAGTTCCCCGGTGATGACGTGCCGGTGATCCGCGGGTCCGCTCTGGGCGCGCTGAACGGCGAAGCGCAGTGGGAGAAGAAGATCGACGAGCTGATGGAGGCGGTGGACAAGAGCGTGCCGCTGCCGGCGCGCGCTGTCGATCAGCCCTTCCTGATGCCGATTGAAGACATCTTCTCGATCTCGGGGCGCGGCACGGTGGTGACGGGCCGTATCGAGCGCGGCAAGGTGAAGGTGGGCGAGGAAGTCGAGATCGTGGGCTTCCGCGAGACCCGCAAGACGGTCGTCACGGGCGTCGAGATGTTCAAGAAGCAGCTCGATGAAGGTCTGGCCGGGGACAACGCGGGCCTGCTGCTGCGCGGCGTCGCGAAAGAAGACGCGGAGCGTGGAATGGTTCTGGCCAAGCCGGGATCGATCACGCCGCACACCAAGTTCAAGGCTGAGGTGTACGTGCTGAGCAAGGAAGAGGGCGGCCGTCACACGCCGTTCTTCAAGGGCTATCGTCCGCAGTTTTACTTCCGCACGACCGATGTGACGGGCGTGGCGACGCTGCCGGCGGGCACCGAGATGGTGATGCCAGGCGACAACGTGGCGCTGGAAGTGGAGCTGATCACGCCGGTGGCCATGGAGAAGGGCCTGCGCTTCGCGATCCGCGAAGGCGGCAGGACGGTCGGCGCAGGCACGATCAGCGAGATTATCGCGTAGCTAAAAAGCGGTCAGCTAAAAGCCGGACAGCTATGAACCGGCCAGTTAAAAAGCGGTCAGCTAAGAAGCGGGCAGCGAAAACGAAATCAGGCAGCGGGTCTTCGCAGGAGGATCCGCTGACCGGAGAAAGAAAAACCAAATGGTTGGACAGAGAATACGAATCCGGCTGAAAGCGTACGACTACCGCGTGCTCGATACTTCGACGGGCGAGATTGTCGATACGGCGAAGCGGACCGGCGCGCAGGTGGCGGGGCCGATCCCGTTGCCGACGGTGAAGAACAAGTATTGCGTGCTGCGCTCGCCCCACGTGGACAAGAAGTCGCGCGAGGCGTTCGAGATCCGCACGCACAAGCGGCTCATCGACATCCTCGAGCCAACGCAGCAGACGGTGGACGCGCTGATGAAGCTCGATCTGCCGGCCGGCGTGGACGTGGAAATTAAGGCGTTCGAAAAGTAGTCGTCAGTCGCCAGTCACCAGTCCCCGGTTGGGGGCCGACACTGGCAACTGGGGACTGGCAACTGGAAACCGAGCAAAACCGGCAGTGCGGCGCTGAAGGGTCCGCATGATGAGGGAGAGAAGAGACGATGCCAGTCAACGGAATTCTGGGTAAGAAGATCGGGATGACGCAGGTGTTCGATGAGAAGGGTGAAGTGCACCCGATCACCGTGCTGCAGGCGGGTCCCTGCGTGGTGACGCAGCTGAAGACCGCGACGAAAGATGGATACGACGCGGCGCAGATCGGCCTGGTCGAGTTTGTGAAGGCCGCCAAGGTCACCAAGCCGCAGTCCGGACACTTTGCCAAGAGCAACGTGGCGCCGGTGAAGTTCCAGAAGGAATTCGCCATTGAAGCGGCCAAGGCGCCGGCGGAAGGCGAAGCCGCAACGGACGGCGTGAAGGCCGGCGACCGCGTGCTGGTCGATATCTTCTCCGACGATAAGTATGTGGACGTGACCGGCACCAGCAAGGGCCGCGGATTCGCGGGCGTTGTGCGACGGCACGGTTTCGGCGGCGGCCCCAAGTCGCACGGGCACATGTTCCAGGTGCAGGGCTCGATCGGCGCTTCGTCGTTCCCGTCGCGCGTGTTTCCCGGGCAGCGCATGCCGGGCCACATGGGCGTGGACAAGGTGACGGTGCGGAACCTGCGCATCCGCGGGATCGACATTGAAGAGAACCTGATCATGGTGGAAGGCGCCGTGCCGGGTCCTCGCGACGGATACGTGGTGATTACCCGGGCCAAGGCTCCGCCGCGCGAGCGCCGTGGATTTGCGGGCGGCGGCACGGTCGATCCGCTGAAGGCTTCGAAGAAGGCAGCGGGCAAGAAGAAATAGCTAAGAAGCGGTCAGCTAAGGTCCGGTCAGCTAAAAACCGGTCAGCTCAAAAGCGGGTAGCGAAACAGTTCAGAGCAGCAGAAAGAAACAAGACGATGGCAAACATTGACGTAGTGGATCTCGGCGGAAAGAAGGTTGGCTCGCTGGAGCTGGCCGATGAGATCTTCGGGCAGGTGAACGAGGCGCTGCTGTGGGAGGCCGTAAAGGCGTTCCGCGCGGCGCAGCGGCAAGGCACCCATGCCGTGAAGAATCGCAAGCTGGTCGCCGGGTCGGGCAAGAAGCTGTGGAAGCAGAAGGGCACGGGCCGCGCGCGTATCGGTTCGGTGCGCTCGCCGCTGTGGCGGCATGGCGGCACGGTGCATGGACCGGTGCCTCATTCGCATGAGTATCCTTTTCCGCGCAAGAAGCTGCTGGGCGCGCTGCGCTCGGCGCTGGCGGTGAAGTTTGCCGACGGCAAGCTGACGGTGGTCGAGTCGCTCGAAGCCTCAGAGCCGAAGACGAAGCTGTATCGCGCGGCGCTGGACAAGCTGGAAGCGAAGCGGAAGACCCTGCTGGTGGAGAACGGCGAGACCCTGGGGGCGAATCTGCTGAAGGGCTCGCGCAACCTCGAGGGCGTGGAGCTGATGCTCAACAACGAGGTGCACCCCTACGATCTGCTCAAGTACGAGCGGGTGATCTTCTCGCGGCCGGCCATTGAGAAGCTGCAGGACTCGCTGAAGAAATCACTGCCCCGGGGTCGCAAAACCGAGTCCAGAAAGGCGGTGGCGTAATGCCGTCGACATACACCATCATTCGCCGCCCCATGATCACGGAGAAGGCGCTGGGCGTGAAGGAGACCGAGAGCACGCTGGTCTTTGAAGTGGACGTGCGGGCGACCAAGAACGAAGTGAAGCATGCGGTGGAAACGCTGTTCAAGGTAAAAGTGCACGGCGTGCGCACCGCGAACATGGCGGGCAAAGAGCGCCGCCGCGGTAAGTTTGCCGGCTATCGTCCCGACTGGAAGAAAGCCTACGTAAGGCTGAAGGCGGGCGAGAAGATGCCGGATTACGTGAACAACCTCTAAAGGCAGGGATTAGGGGATAGGGATTAGGGTTTAGAACCCCGGACTGTTGCCGAGCGGATCGAATCTCGGCGAAAAACAGCCGGGCGGGCAGAGAGAAAAGAAGATGCCGATTAAGACATACAGACCGATGACACCAACGCTTCGTTTCAAGACGACGCTGGTGCGGGACGAGATCACGACGGACCAGCCGTACAAGCCGCTGCTGGTGAACAAGCTGCGGACGGGCGGGCGGCGCAACTCCGGCGATCTGACCATTCGCCATCACGGCGGCGGCCACAAGCAGAAGCTGCGCCTGATCGACTTCAAGCGCGAGAAGTACGGCGTGCCGGGCACGGTGGCGACCATTGAGTACGATCCCAACCGCTCGGCGCGGATCGCGCTGGTCAGCTATCGCGACGGCGAGAAGCGCTACATCCTGCAGCCGGTAGGGCTGAAGGTGGGGCAGACCATCATGAGCGGCCCCGAGGCCGACATCCTGGTGGGCAACGCGCTGCCGCTCAAAAACATTCCCGCCGGCACCACGGTGCATAACGTGGAGCTGCGGCCGGGCAAGGGCGCGCAGATGGCGCGTTCGGCCGGCGCGAGCGCGCAGCTGGTGGCCAAGGAAGGCGAGTACGCGCTGCTCAAGCTGCCTTCCGGCGAGACGCGTCGGGTGCTGGTGGACTGCATGGCCACCATCGGCCAGGTGGGCAACACGGATCACGAGAACGTCTCCATCGGCAAGGCGGGACGCAATCGCTGGAAGGGCATTCGCCCGACCAACCGCGGCGTCACGATGAACCCGGTGGACCATCCGCACGGCGGCGGCGAAGGCAAGACGTCGGGCGGGCGGCATCCGGTAACGCCGTGGGGCCAGCCGACCCGGGGTTACAAGACGAGAAACAACAAGCGGACCGATGCGTTCATCGTGCAGCGGAGAAGTAAGTAAGAGCAGCTAAAAACCGGTTAGCTAAAAAGCGGTCAGCTAAGACCCGGTCAGCGATCAAGCGGTAGCGAGAAGCGAAGAGGATTCAGATGGCAAGGTCGACGAAAAAAGGCCCGTTTGTGGATGGGCACCTGATGGTGAAGATCGAAACGATGAACCGTTCGAACGACAAGAAAGTCGTGCGCACGTGGTCGCGCCGTTCGACGATTCACCCTGAGTTTGTGGGGCACACGATTGCGGTGCACAACGGCAAGAAATTTGTGCCGGTGTATGTGACCGAAAACATGGTGGGGCACAAGCTGGGTGAGTTCGCGGCGACCCGCCAGTTCAAAGGCCACTCGATGAAGGCCGCCGAGACGACCGCGAAGCCGAAGTAAAGCAGCTAAAAGCCGGTCAGCTAAAAAGCGGTCAGCTAAGAACCGGGTAGCAACGGAAAGTTGGAGTCAGAGGAAATGGAAGCACAGACACGGGAGTTCCGGGCAGAAGCGCGATTCCAGCGGGTATCGCCGCAGAAGGCGCGCCTGGTGCTGGATCTGATCAAGGGGCGCGGCGTCGAAGAGGCACTGAACACGGTGGCCTTCACGAAGAAGGCAGTGGCCCCGCTGGTGGAGAAGGTGCTGCGGTCGGCGGTGCAGAACGCCAACCACCTGAGCCAGGAGCAGGGGCTCGATGTGGATCTGGACAACCTGTACGTGAAGACGGCGGTGGCCAACGAAGGCCCGCGCATGAAGCGCATCCGGCCGGCCCCGATGGGACGCGCGTACCGGTACCAGCGGCGGCTCTCGCACATTGTGGTTGCCGTGGCGGAGCGGGCGCAGGCCGAGGGCCTGGTGCATCGCGTCGGTGAGGAATCGGACGAGCAGCCAAAGCAGGCGGCGGCAGGGAAGAAATCGGCGAAGAAGAAGGCTCCGGCGAAGAAGGCAGCGCACAAGCCGGCAAAGAAGGCGGCGGCGCACAAGCCGGCGAAAAAGGCCGCGGCGAAGAAGCCCGCAAAGAAGAAGTAGGACTGGCCGTCCAGGCAAACGCGGCTTCGCCGCGGGAGCCCTGGGCGGGAGCGAGTTAGAGAGGATTCAGAGATTATGGGACAGAAAGTCCATCCTTACGGATTCCGGATCGGGATCAACAAGCCGTGGCGCTCGCGCTGGTTCGTGAGCCGCGACTACGACAAGCTGCTGGTCGAGGACGTGCACCTGAAGCGGGAGCTGAAGGAAAAGCTGAAGGCCGCGGGCGTCAGCTCGGTCGAAGTCGAGCGCCCGGGCAACAAGCTGCGCCTGATGATCCGCACCGCGCGTCCGGGCATCGTGATCGGCCGCAAGGGCGCCGAGATCGAGAAGCTGAAGGGCGAGCTGCAGAAGCGCACTAACCGCGACGTGTTCATCGACATTCTCGAGGTGAACAAGCCGGAGCTGGACGCGCAGCTGGTGGCCGAGAACATCGCGCTGCAGCTGGAAAAGCGCGTGGGCTTCCGCCGCGCGATGCGCAAGGCCGTGGATTCGGCGCTGCGCTTCGGCTGCAAAGGCATTAAGGTGCGCGTGTCGGGGCGCCTGAACGGGAACGAGATCGCGCGGTCGGAGTGGTACCTGCAGGGGCGGTTGCCGCTGCATACGCTGCGCGCCGATATCGATTACGGGTTTGCCGAAGCGCGCACGACCTATGGCGTGATCGGCGTGAAGACATGGATCTACCGCGGTGACATTTACCAGCAGCGGCGGCGCGAGCCGCAGTCGTCCACGGGGACCGGCGTGTTCTAAAAGCAGGGGATCAGTCTCCAGTCCCCGGTCCCCAGAGGGCTGCCGGTAACTGGAAACTGGCGACTAAGAACTAAGGACTTCTTATGTTGATGCCAAAGAAAGTGAAGTACCGCAAGCAGCAGCGCGGGCGCATGCGGGGCAAGGCGTGGCGCGGCAGCGAGCTGTCGTTCGGCGATTACGGCCTGAAGGTGATGGAGTGCGGCTATATCACCGACCGGCAGATTGAAGCCAGCCGTGTTGCCATGACCCGTTTCATCAAGCGCGGCGGCAAGATCTGGCTGCGTCTGTTCCCGGATAAGCCGGTGACTAAGAAGCCCGCCGAAACCCGTATGGGCAAAGGCAAGGGCGCGCCGGATCACTGGGTCGCGGTTGTGCGGCCGGGGCGGATTCTGTTCGAGATGGAAGGCGTGACCCCGGAGATGGCCACGGAAGCGATGCGTCTGGCGGCGCACAAGCTTCCGCTGAAAACCAAATTTGTGCAGCGGCACAACGTGAGAGTGACTGCGGCCGCGAAATAAGAGGAGAAGCGTCTTTGGCAGTATTCGAGACGGTGGCATACGAGACGCGGGTGGGATCCTGGATCTGGATCCGGCCGGAGAGAAGAGAAACGATGGACGTAGAGAAGATTCGTAACCTGAGCGACGACGAGCTGGGGCTCGAGGAGCGCAAGACCGGCGAGCAGCTGTTCCGGCTGCGCTTCCAGATGAAGCTCGGACAGACTGAGGGCGTGAAGAAGCTGCGCGATCTGCGCAAGGATATCGCCCGCATCAAGACCATCGCCCGCGAGCGCGAGCTGCACGTGCATGGCGCCGAACACAAGCTGGAGTCGACCACAACCGAAGCTCCGGCAAAGCACGCGCGCCGGAAGACGGCGAAGCCGGCGCGGAAAAAGGCGGCGAAGAAGAGCGCGTCCTCGCGCGGCAAGTCCGGGCGGACGGCGACGCGGAAGTCCGCAGCCAGGCCGTCGGCCAACAAGAAGAAGGCGTCACGATCGACGAGTGTGAAGAAGGGCTGATATGAGCGAAGCAACCGAGAAGCGCAAATCCCACCCCACTACGCCAAAGGCGGGCGCATCGGGGACCCCGGCCGAATCGCGCCGCAACGAGAAGGTCGGCCAGGTGGTCTCGACCAAGATGCAGAAGACCATCGTGGTGGAAGTGGAAATGCGCAAGGCGCACGCGAAGTACAAGCGCATCATCCGCTCGAGCCGCAAGTTCTACGCGCACGACGAGCAGAACACGGCGCGGGTGGGCGATATGGTCCGCATCCGCGAGACCCGGCCGCTGAGCAAGCTGAAGCGGTGGAACCTGGAAGAGATCGTGCGCCGTTCGGCACTGGCGCAGGTGGAAGAAGCCGAGGCCGCGCAGGCCGCGAAGTAGCGGCGGGCAGCAGGAACAGAGGGCGGCGGAAGGCGAGCCGGACCTCCACGAGAAGGAGAGATTGCCATGGCAGTCCAGATGAGAACGATGCTCGAAGTCGCCGACAACTCCGGCGCGCGCAAGCTGCAGATGATTCTGCCTCTGGGCGGCGCGGCGGGTCTGAAGGCCGGGCTGGGCGACGTGATCACCGCGGCGGTGAAGGAAGCTTCGCCGGACGGACAGGTGAAAAAGGGCAAGGTGGTGAAGGCGGTGGTGGTGCGCACGCGCAAGGAAACGCGCCGGCGCGACGGAACCTACATCCGCTTCGACAGCAACGCGGCGGTGCTGATCAACGACGCGGGCGAGCCGGTGGGCACGCGCGTGTTCGGCCCGGTGGCCCGCGAGCTGCGCGAGAAGAAGTTTCTGAAGATTGTTTCACTCGCGCCCGAAGTTCTCTGAACTTCGAGCACGAGGAGCTAAAAAGCGGGTAGCTAAAGGCCGGGCAGCTAAAAAGCGGTCAGCGAAAAACGGCCGCGGCCGGTGAGGACAGAGATTATGGCGGGATTGAATATTCAGCGGAACGACACGGTGCAGGTGATCACGGGCAGCGACCGCGACAAGAAGGGCCGCGTGCTGCGGGTGTTTCCTGACGAGGGCCGGATTCTGGTCGAGCACGTGCGCGTGATCAAGAAGCACCTGAAGCAGAATCCGCAGCGGCGGATCCAGGGCGGCATCGCCGAGCAGGAGGCGCCGATTCCGGTGTCGAACGTGATGCTGGTTTGCCCCAGCTGCAACCAGCCCACCCGCGTGGGCTACAAGTTTGAAGGCGACGTGAAGGTCCGCATCTGCAAGAAGTGCGGCGCCACGATCGCGGCAAAGAAGAAGTAGCCAGTTGCCAGTCTCCAGTCACCAGTAAGTTCTGGCAACTGGGGACAGGCAACCGGGGACTCAAACTGACGATCCTCCGAAACGGTAAACGGCGAGGGCGCCACTCCGAGAGCGGAGAAGGGAACGAGAGAGATGGCAGCGAGACTACGAGAGAAGTACCACAAAGAGATTAAGGGCCAGCTCCAGAAAGAGCTGGGCCTCGAGAACCCGATGGCGGTGCCGCGGCTGGAGAAGATCGTCCTCAACATGGGACTGGGCGAGGCGACGCAGAACTCCAAGATGCTGGACCCGCTGACCGCGGATCTGGCGGCTATTGCCGGGCAAAAGCCGGTGACCACGCGGGCCAAGAAGTCGATCGCGGCCTTCAAGGTGCGCGAGAACATGCCCATCGGCGCGATGGTGACGCTGCGCGGGGACACGATGTACGAGTTCCTCGACCGGCTCATCTCCGTGGCGCTGCCGCGCGTGCGCGACTTCCGCGGGGTTTCCACCAAAAGTTTTGACGGGCGCGGCAACTACACGCTCGGCGTTCGCGACCAGCTGATCTTCCCGGAGATCGACTATTCGAAGGTCGACAAGCTGAAGGGCATGAACATCACCATCGTGACCTCGGCGAAGGACGACAACTCGGCACGCGCGCTGCTCCGGCAGTTCGGGATGCCGTTCCGGCAGACGGCGTAAGAGAGGGATCAAAGAGACATGGCAACAACAGCAAAACGAGTGAAGGACGCGCGCAAGCCGAAGTTTAAAAGCCGCAAGCACAACCGCTGCAAGCTGTGCGGACGGCCGCGAGGCTTTCTGCGCAAGTTTGGGGTGTGCCGGCTGTGCTTCCGGTCGCTGGCGCTGAAGGGCGAAATTCCCGGCGTGGTGAAGTCTTCCTGGTAGGTGCTTCGCGCACGGCGACCCGCGGCCTCTGGCCGCAAAAACAAGTTCGGTCGAGGGTGAAAATCCGAGGCCAGAAGAACATTCCGGCTGGTTCTCCGCTGGTGGAGCAGGACAGGCGGAGCGAACGGGGAATGAAGGAGAGACGATGAGTTTGACCGATCCGGTAGCGGATTTTCTGACGCGGATTCGCAATGCGATTCGTGCGCGTCACCAGAAGCTGGATGTGCCGGCCTCGAAGCTGAAGGCGGAGATCGCCCGCATTCTGAAGGAGGAGGGTTACATCTCCAACTTCAAGACGACGGAAGAGAACGGCCGCGCGGTGCTGCGCGTGTACCTGAAGTACGGCGCCAATAACGAGGCGGCGATTCGGGACCTCGAGCGCATTTCGCGCCCGGGTTGCCGCGTGTACATCGGCCACGACGAGATTCGCCGCGTGCAGGGCGGGCTGGGCATCAGCATCCTCACCACGCCACGCGGCGTGATGACCGGCCGTCAGGCGCGCCGCGAAAAGGTCGGCGGCGAGCTTCTCTGCGAAGTTTGGTGAGAACAGCTCTTAGCTTTTAGCTAAAGGCTAAGGGCTAATAGCTCGAAGCTGCCGGACGGAGTCCGGCGAAGGCTGCAGTGGAACGGCGGAGCGCGAGCGATGCCGGGACTCGCAAGCCAAATAAGGATCAGACGATGTCACGAATTGGAAAGAAACCGATACCTCTCCCCCAGGGCGTGAAGTACTCCTTCCAGGGGAACGTGGTCACGGTGGAAGGCCCGAAGGGCAAGATGGTGCAGTGGATCCCTCAGGGGATCAGCATCGAGAGCAAGGACGGCGAGCTGCACGCGGTGCGCGAGAACGACGCGCAGGCGGCGATTCACGGGCTGTCGCGCGCGCTGATTGCGAACGCGGTCCACGGCGTGACCCAGGGCTGGACGCAGGACCTGGACATCGTCGGCATCGGCTACCGCGCCGAGCTGAAGGGCAAGAACACGGTGGTGTTCACGCTGGGCTATTCGCACCCCATCGAGTTTCCGCTGCCCACGGGCGTGACGGCAGCCATCGATCCCAAGCAGACGCGGGTGACGCTGAGCGGCGTGAACCGCCAGCAGGTGGGCCAGGTAGCCGCGGATATGCGCGCGCTGCGCAAGCCCGATCCGTACAAGAACAAGGGCGTGCGCTACGCAGGCGAGCGGCTGAAGAAGAAGGTTGGCAAGACGGGAGCGAAGTAAGGCAGGGTTTGGGGATTAGGTTTAGGGATTAAAGACACGGGACAGAGGTTGAGGTCACGGGCTAAGGGTTAGCGACCAAGCCGATTCAGGCACATCGAGCTAATCCCCAATCCCTAAACTCTAAACTCTGTTTCAGGACCGAACGGGGCCGCAGGGCGGTTCCGCTTTTAGGAAAGGGAAACGATGATTCCGCAGAGGAAACGAAACGAGATTCGGCAGCGGGTGCATACGCGCATCCGGCGCCGGCTGGAAGGCACCGCGGAGCGTCCGCGGCTGAATGTGTACCGGTCGCTGAACCATATTTACGTGCAGGTGATCGACGACGCCGACGGCAAGACCATCGTGTCTGCCTCGACGGTTGCGTCGAAGGCCAAGACCGGCGGCAATGTGGCGGCGGCGAAAGAGATCGGGAAGCTGATTGCCGAACGTGCGAAGGAGAAGGGCATCACCAAGGTGGTGTTCGATCGCGGCGGCTATCTGTACCACGGGCGGATCAAGGCGCTGGCGGATGCGGCGCGCGAAGCGGGTTTGGAGTTCTAAGAGGCAGAGTTTGGAGTTTAGGGATTAGGGATTGAAAAACGGCAAGCGCCGCAGGTTAAACCCTAAACTCTGATCCCTGAGCCCTCCGTAAAAGGAAACTATGGCGACACTGAGAAAGAAGCTGGATTCGGGGCAGTACAACCTGAAGGATCAGGTAGTGGCGATCAACCGCGTGACCAAGGTCGTGAAGGGCGGCAAGAACATGTCGTTCGCGGCGCTGGTGGTGGTGGGCGATCCTGGAGCGGGCGTGGTTGGCTACGGCTCGGGCAAGGCGCGCGAAGTCCCTCAGGCGATCCGCAAGGGGATTGAGGCGGCGAAGAAGAACCTCGTGCACGTGAACCTGACGGCGACGACGATTCCGCACCAGGTGCTGGGGCGCTTCGGCTCGGGGCAGGTGCTGCTCAAGCCGGCTCCAGAAGGCACCGGCGTGATTGCCGGCGGCGCGGTGCGCGCGGTCATGACCTCGGCGGGCGTGCAGAACGTGCTCACCAAGAGCCTGGGCACCGCCAATCCGCACAACGTGATCAAGGCGACGTTCGACGCGCTGGTGCAGCTGCGCGACAGGAACGAAGTCGCGGCGATGCGCGGCAAGCAGGCGCAGGAGATCTAACCATGGCGCAGACGAAAAAGCAGGCACCGGCGAAGGCCGCGGCAAAGGCCACGATTCAGATCCAGTACTTCCGGTCGATGATCCAGGCACCGGTGAAGCACAAGAAGGTGGTGAAGGGCCTGGGCTTCACGCGCCTGAACCAGATCGTGGTGCGGGAAGACACGCCCTCGATCCGGGGAATGGTGAAGACGATCCCGCATTTGGTGCGGATTGTGGAGTCGAGACTGGGATTAGGGCGTAGGGATTAGGGATTCAAAAACGAAGTCCACCAATCCCTAATCCCCATCCCTTAATCCCTAAGAATATGCGAGTCCCCCGGTGAGACTCCGGAGGGCGTTGAGCGAGGAACACGATGAATCTTTCGAATCTGCGGGCGCCGAAGAAGGCGAATCGGAACAAGAAGCGCATTGGGCGCGGTATGGGATCGGGCACCGGCAAGACGTCGGGGCGCGGCCACAAGGGTCAGGGATCGCGGTCCGGCTCCAGTCTGATGCGCGGCTTTGAAGGCGGCCAGATGCCGCTGCACCGCCGCCTGCCCAAGCGCGGCTTCACCAACATCTTCCGGACCGAATACTCGGTCGTGAACCTCGACAGGCTGGCCGAAGCGGGCGAAAAGGATCTCACCCTCGAGAAAATGGCGGCGCTGGGTCTGCTGAAGAAGCGCAACGAGCTGGTCAAGATCCTGGGCAGCGGCGAGCTGAAGGTTGCGCTCACGGTGCACGCGCACAAGTTCTCGAAGTCGGCGCAGGAAAAGATCGAGAAAGCCGGCGGCAAAGTGGTTGTGGTGGGCGGCGACGACGCCGAAAGCAAACCTGCGGGCAAGCTGGTCCGCAAGTCATAACGAAGCTACCCGCTACGGGCTACCAGCTACAGGCTGCCAGCGTATGATGAGAGCACCATCCCATGTTTGAGAAGTTTCTGAATATCTTCCGTGTCCCCGATCTGCGCAGGCGTGTCCTGTTCACTCTGGGCATCCTCGCGGTCTACCGGCTGGGCGCGCATATCACCACGCCGGGCGTGAACGTGGCGGCGCTGGAGAATTTCTTCAACTCCCAGGCGGGCTCCTCGCTGGGCCTGGTGGACCTGTTCAGCGGCGGCAACCTGCGCCGCCTGACGGTGTTCGCCCTGGGCATCATGCCCTACATCACCGCGTCGATCATCTTCCAGCTGCTGACTGTGGTTTATGAACCGCTGGCCAAGCTGCAGAAGGAAGGCGAGATCGGCCGGCGCAAGATCACCCAGTGGACGCGCTACGTCACGGTAGGCCTGGGCGTGGTGCAGTCGGCGGCCATCGCCATCGCTCTGCGCAGCTCCGGCAACATGGTGCTCGATCCCGGCTTTGGTTTCATCGCCATGACGGTGATTACCCTGACCGCCGGCACCACGTTCATCATGTGGCTGGGCGAGCAGATCACCGAACGCGGCATCGGCAACGGCATGAGCTTGCTGATCTTCGCCGGCATCGTCGTCGGCCTGCCGCGCGGCATCGCCGATCTGGTCAACACCGCCAAGACGCAGCGCTTTGGCGCCTTCACGGTTCCGGCGCTGGTCCTGCTGGTCATCGGCATGCTCGCGGTGGTGGCGTTCATCGTCTACGTGGAACGCAGCGAGCGGCGCATCCCGGTGCAGTACGCCAAGCGCATCGTGGGACGGCGCCTGATGGGCGGCCAGTCCACCCACCTGCCGCTGAAGGTGAACTCCGGCGGCGTCATGCCGATCATCTTTGCCGCCTCGGTGCTGTCAGCGCCGATGCTCTTCGGCCAGGCGGCCTTCGTGAAGAACAGCCCGTGGCTCTCGCGGACCTTCGACGCTCTGCGTCCCGGCGAGCCGGCCTACGAGCTGATCTACATGATCGCGATTGTCTTCTTCGCCTACTTCTATATCTCGATCGTCTTCCGCCCCGACGACATCGCCGACAACATGCGCAAGTACGGCGGGTTCATTCCCGGCATCCGCCCCGGTCGGCGTACTTCGGACTTCGTCAACGAGATCCTCACCCGCATCACCATGGTGGGCGCGATCTATCTGATCGTGGTGGCCATCATCCCGCAGCTGCTCATCAGCGGCATCCACCTGAACCATCTGTGGCTCATCGGAGGCTGGTTTGAATCCCTCCCGACCTGGGTGACCAACGGCTTAGGCTTCAACTTCTACTTTGGTGGAACGTCGCTGCTGATCGTCGTGGGCGTGGCCATGGATACGGTCAACCAGATCGAAGCGCAGCTCATCATGCGCCACTATGAAGGCTTCTCGCCCAAGAGCGGGAGGATTCGGGGAAGGCGGGCCTGGTAATGGGGTCAGCGGTGGCGGATGCGCATGTGGAGAGTGGCAAACAGGTAAACATCAAACCCGGGCCGATTTTGCTGCTGGGGGCGCCCGGAGTGGGCAAGGGAACCCAGGCGAAAGAGCTGGTGGCCAAGTGGGGTATCCCGCAGATCTCCACCGGCGACCTGCTCCGCTATAACCGGGACCACGGCACGCCGCTGGGGCTGAAAGCCAAAGAAATCATGGCCGCCGGCAGGCTGGTTCCCGACGAGCTGGTCAACCAGATGGTCGCCGAGCGGCTCAGGCAGCCCGACACCGCTAACGGCTATATCCTCGACGGTTTTCCCCGCACTCTGGGGCAGGCAAAGTGGCTGGATGAGCAGGTTGGCGCCGACCCTAAAGCCTTGCCGGTCATTGCGGTCAGCATTCAGGTCAGTTATACTCAGTTACTGCGCCGGATTACCGGACGGCGCAGCTGCCCCGTGTGCGGAACGATCTACAACATCTACCTGCAGCCGCCGAAGAACGACGAGAAGTGCGACCTGGACGGCAGTCCTCTGACGCGGCGTTCCGACGATACTGAGGAAGTTTTTCAGGAGCGGATGCGGACGTACGAGACGCAAACGGCTCCTGTGGTGGAGCATTATCGCGCTCAGGGGCGGTTCCAGGAAGTGGATGGGGAACAGCCGGTAGAGGCAGTCGCGGCCGCAGTGGAGGCCGCAGTGGCGCGCCTGAGGAGCTGAGCGGGTGGCCATCACAATCAGAACGCCGCAGGAGATCGACAAGATGCGGCGCAGCGGGCAGGTCGTTCGGGAAGTTCTGGAACGTGTCCGCGAGGCAGTGAAACCGGGGGCGTCGACGCTCGATCTGGAGCAGGCGGCCGCGGAAAAGATCAGGGAGCTGGGGGCGACTCCGGCGTTTAAGGGATACCACGGGTATCCCTGTGTGCTGTGCACTTCGATCAACAACGAAGTGGTGCACGGGATCCCATCGAGCGACAGGAAGCTGCGCGACGGCGATCTGGTTTCGATCGATACGGGCGTGGTGCTGGATGGGTACTACGGCGACTCCGCAATTACGGTCGCTGTGGGCAGCAAAGTTGGAGCCAAAGCGCAGAAGCTGCTGGACGTGACGGCAGCCTCGCTGGCCAGCGCGATCCGGGCGGTGAAGCCGGGAGCCACGCTGGGCGATGTGGGCGCGGCGGTGCAGGAAACGGTCGAGCCGGAAGGTTTCAGCATCGTCCGGGATTTTGTGGGACACGGGATTGGCACGAAGCTGCACGAGGATCCGCAGGTTCCGAACTTCGGCCAGCGGGGGCAGGGAATGACGCTCAAAGCCGGGATGGTTCTGGCCATTGAGCCGATGGTGAATGCGGGGCGTCCGGACGTTCAGGTGCTGAAAGACGGCTGGACGGCGGTCACCCAGGATGGCAGCTGGAGCGCGCACTTCGAACACACCGTTGCGGTGACGAAGGACGGGGCTCTGGTTCTGACGCAGTAGGAATTCGAAAACGAGAAGGATACTGATTGTCGAAGGAAGACGCGATTGAGGTCATGGCAACGGTGCTCGAGACGTTGCCGAATGCCATGTTCAAAGTGAAGCTCGAGAGTGGTGGCCACGAAGTGCTGGCTCACGTGTCGGGGCGCATGCGGAAGAATTTCATCCGCATCCTTCCCGGGGATCGCGTAGCGGTGGAGCTGAGCCCGTACGATTTAAATCGTGGACGAATTGTGTACAGGTACAAATAGCTGTTAGCTCTTAGCCGTTAGCCCTTAGCCAGGGCGACGGGGACCCAGGCGCCCAGGGGCGACACGGACGGAGCTAAAAGCTAAAAGCTAAAGGCTGGGAGCTGAGCAGGTCATGAAGGTCAGAGCATCGGTTAAGAAGATTTGCGACAAGTGCAAGGTCATCCATCGTGCAGGCGTGGTGCGGGTGATCTGCGAGAACCCGAAACACAAGCAGCGCCAGGGCTAAGAACCAGCCGGGAGGCAGGAGCTCGGAGCCGGGAGGTTTTCCTCCTGCCTCCTTCCTCCCGGCTCCAGGCTGAAAAGAGAGCTGAGCTGCTGCGAGCATCAGGGCAGCTGGGGCGAGTTAGCTATAAAGGCTTGCGATGAACCCCGAAGCGAACGCATCAGGCTCTCAACACTCCGGACCGGGAATCGGCCGGAACAACCGCTCCGGGCAGTAGCCCAGGGCAAACCAAAGGACACCGTATGGCACGTATTGCAGGCGTCGATCTCCCCCGCAACAAGCAGGCGAGAATCGCGCTGACCTACATCTACGGCATCGGCGATCCGCGCGCGCTCAAGATTCTGGGCGCAGCGAGCGTCGATCCGTTCAAGAAGGTCCAGGACCTCGGCGAAGACGAGGTCAACCGGATCCGTCAGGTCATCGAAGAGCAGGGCGATGTGGAAGGCGATCTCCGCAAGGACACCGCCATGCACATCAAGCGGCTCGTCGATATCCAGTCGTATCGCGGGCAGCGGCACCGGCGCGGCCTCCCGGTGCGCGGCCAGCGCACCCACACCAACGCCCGCACCCGCAAGGGACCGCGTAAGGGCACTGTGGCGAACAAGAAGAAAGCGACGGCGAAGACCTAATGGCGGACCAGAAACCAGCAAAAGCGCCCGGCGGCAAAGCCGCGCGGAACAAGAAGTTCAAGAAGCGCGAGCGCAAGAATGTGCCATTCGGTGTCGTGCACATCCAGGCCTCGTTCAACAACACCATCGTGACCATCACCGACCAGCAGGGCAATACCCTCTCGTGGAAGAGTTCGGGCTCGCTCGGCTTCCGCGGGTCGCGTAAGGGCACTCCGTTTGCCGCGCAGCAGGCGGCCATGAACGCGGCCAACATGGCGCGCGATCACGGCGTGCGCTCGGTGGATGTCCGGGTCGCGGGTCCGGGTTCGGGCCGCGAGTCCGCGGTGCGCGCTCTGGCAGCGGCGGGAATCGAGGTTCGCTCGATTCGCGACGTTACGCCGATCCCGCACAACGGCTGCCGGCCGCCGAAACGCCGTCGAGTGTAACTCGGCGGCAGTTGTCAGTTCTGAGTCGCCAGTCCCCAGCGGGGTTTCACTGGCAACTGGGGACTGGAGACTGTAAACTAGGTGTGGACCGGGACGAAGTCCTCCGTGGACGTAAACCGGTCGGCCTCTGAAATAAGGAGAATGCATTGGCACGTTATACGGGAGCCGTCTGCCGGTTGTGCCGGCGAGAAGGCATGAAGCTGTTCCTGAAGGGCGCGAAGTGTTTCAGCGATAAGTGCCCCATCGAAAAGCGCAATTTTGCCCCCGGCCAGCACGGCCGTGACCGCAAAGCCAAGATCGTCGGCTACGGTCTGCAGCTGCGCGAGAAGCAAAAAGCGCGCCGCATCTATTTTGCCCTTGAAGGGCAGTTCCGCGCTTATTACGAGAAGGCCGCGCGTACACCCGGCGTCACCGGCGAGCTGCTGCTGCAGCAGCTGGAACGGCGTCTGGACAACGTCACCTTCCGTCTCGGCTTTGCCAGCTCGCGGCGTCAGGCCCGCCAGCTGGTCCGTCACGGACACGTTCAGGTCAACGGCCGCAAGGTCAACATCCCTTCGTTCCAGGTGGGCGTGGGCGACGAGATCAAGGTTCGTCCCAGCAGCGAAAAGCTGGGTGTGATCGAAAGCTCGCGCGAGTTCGCCAGCCATCAGCCGGCGCCCGCGTGGCTCAGCTCCGATCCGAACAGCATGAGCGGCAAAGTCATGGCGCTGCCGAAACGCGACGACATCAACCTGCCCGTCAACGAGCAGCTGATCGTGGAACTGTACAGCAAGTAGTGAGTCTCCAGTTTCCAGTCCCCAGTGAACCATCCTGCTGGGGACTGGGGACTAGCAACTGGCAACTGCAGTACCCGCCTCCGGGCGGCACATCATCAACGGAGTGAAACGGCACAGCCGCTGCAAAATGCTTCGCGGCGCTCGCTGTGCAGAGGATAACGACATGCTTTGGAGAGGATTTCAAAAACCCAAGCGGCTGGCAGTAGAGAGCGAGTCGCTCACCGAAAAATACGGCAAGTTCAGCGCGCAGCCGTTTGAGCGCGGCTTCGGAACCACGATCGGCAACGCTCTGCGCCGCACCCTTCTCTCTTCGATTGAAGGCGCGGCTGTCACGGCGGTGCGCATCGAGGGCGTTCTGCACGAGTTCCAGTCGATCACCGGCGTCGTCGAAGACGCGACCGACATCGTTCTGAACCTCAAGCAGATTCCGTTCAAGCTGAACGGTGACGGCCCCAAGGCGCTCTACCTGAACGCGGATCAGCCCGGGATCATCACCGCCGGCATGATCGAAGCCGACGGGGACGTGGAAATTCTCGACAAGGATGTCTATATCGCCACCGTCAGCGAAGGCGGGCGGCTCAGCATGGAGATGCGGCTGAAGCGCGGCCGCGGCTACGTCTCCGCCGACAAGAACTTCGACTCCGATCTCGGCATCGGCTTCATCCCGGTGGACTCGGTCCACTCGCCCGTGCGCAAGGTCAACTTCACCGTGGATGCGGCGCGTCTTGGCCAGATCACCGACTACGACAAGCTGACTCTGGAAGTCTGGACCAACGGCTCGGTGCTGCCTGCCGATGCGGTCGGCCTGGCCGCGAAGCTGCTCAAGGACCACATGAGCATCTTCATCAACTTCGAGGAAGAGATCGAAGCCGAAGGCCACGCCGAAGAAGGCCGCGTGCAGCTGAAGAACGAGAACCTGAACCGCTCGGTGGAAGAGCTGGAGCTGAGCGTTCGCAGCTACAACTGCCTGAAGAACGCGAACATTCAGACCATTGGCGAGCTCGTCCAGAAGACCGAAGCCGAAATGCTGAAGACCAAGAATTTCGGCCGCAAGTCGCTGAACGAGATCAAGGAAATTCTGGCGCAGATGGGGCTGTCGCTGGGCATGCGCATCGACGAGCAGGGCAACGCGGTCCCCGGACCGACGAGCGTTCTGCCGGCCGCGCAGCTGGCCGCCAGCTACAGCCGCTTCGACGACGAAGAGGAAGAGGGTTTGGATTCGGATCTGCCGATCCAGCCCGAAACGGAAAACTTCTAGAGGCAGGGTTTAGGGATTAGGGGTTAGGGTTTGGAAAACCTGGCCCCTGATCCAAAACTCTGCGACAAAAGAAACTCAGACAGAGAGATTGCCATGCGTCATCGCAATGCAGGATACAAACTGGGACGGAACACGAGCCATCGCCGCGCGCTGCTGCGCAACCTCGTCACGTCCATTCTTATGGAGGACCGCGTCGAGACGACGGTGGCGAAGGCGAAAGCCGCGCGCCCGCACGTGGAGAAGCTGATCACGCTGGGCAAGAAGGGCGATCTGCCCGCGCGGCGCCTGGCCCTCGGCTATCTGCAGACCCGCGAAGCGGTGACGCGGCTGTTCGACACCGTGGCCCCGCGCTACGGCGACCGCAACGGCGGCTACCTGCGGATCATCCGCAAGGGCTTCCAGCGCGGCGACGGCGCCGAGAAGGTCTTCATCGAGCTGGTCGACGCCGAGCAGGTGCTGGACGAGAAGCGCCAGAAGCGTGCCGAAGCCCGCTCCAGGCGCCGCGAGGAAATGCAGAAGGCCATGGCCGAGCAGGAAGCGGCAGCCGGCGAAGGCGGCGGCGACAAGGCTGAGTAACGCAGCCCGAAGCTGGTAGCCAGTAGCTGGTAGCTAAAGACAAAGGGCGTATCCCCCTGCGGGATGCGCCCTTTCTTTTGCCTGGATGACGAATCCCTCATCCTGCATACAACCGGCCCGGCCTCTGGTACGCTGTCGTCACATGTCCCCAGCCGCCGCGAAAGAGGTTCTCAACCGGCTCATGCAGCCGGTAACCGCGAAGAGCAGCGCACAGGAGCGCGCCGAGGCGCGGGCCCTGCAGGAGAGCCTGCTGCCCACTGCCACTCCGCAGGTTCCCGGCTACGACATTGCCTGCGCGTGGCACGGCTCGCCAGAGGTCAGCGGCGACTACTTCGACGTCTTCCCCGTGCGCCCCGATCAAACCGCGCTCTGCATCGCCGACGTTTCCGGCAAAGGCCTGGCCGCGGCGCGCCTGGCCAGCGAACTGCAGTCGGCGGTGCGGGGATTCGCGCCCGATGCGCCTTTGCCCGCGGAACTGTGCACGCAGGTCAATCAGGCGCTGTGCCGGCCCGGCGGCGAGCCGCGCATGGTCACCATGTTCTACGGCGTCCTTGACGCGGCAGGGAAGCGCCTGCGCTACGAGAACGCCGGCCACTGCCTTCCGCTGCTGGTCCGTGCCGATAACAGCGTCGAATTCCCCGCCAGCTTCAGCGGCGTCGTTGGCATCTTCTCGCACTGGCTCTACCAGAACCAGGAAGTGGAGCTGCACTCCGGCGACTGCCTGCTGCTCGTCACCGACGGCCTGCTCCAGGCCGAAGGCCGGCGACACAAGGAGTTCGGCTACCAGCGCCTCATCGCCGCCGTCGAGCGCGGACGCGTCCACGGCGCGGCAAAGCTGGCCGAGGAGATCCTCGCGGAGGTCGGGAGCCACATCGGTGAAAAGTGGCGTGACGATGCATCGCTGATCGTGCTCATCGTCAATTAGTCCGCGCTACTGCACGTCGAGCGCCCCTGGGAGATCGAGACTCTGCGGCTCGCCCGTGATCCGCAGCTTCACCCCCCGCGCCAGATACGGCGCAATCGCCTCCGGCCGGCTCCACTCCAGCGACCATCCGTTTTCAATCGCCACCAGCGTGTAGTTGCCAGGCAGCACGCGGTTCAGCGTAAAGCTCCCGTCGGAGTCGCTCTGATCGAGACGAAACAGATCAGCATTGTCCTGCGCATCCGCCGGGACCAGCAGCACCAGCGCGCCGCCCACGCCCACGCCTTCGCGCCGCGCGAATCCTGAGACCGAAACCGACCCGCGCGCCAGCGACGCGGCCAGAAGCACTGGGTCGCTGCCGATGGTGATGCGGTGCCCATGCACCTCCGCGCCCGAGGCGGCCATCTGCACAATGTCCAGCTGACCTGTCGACGACACGACCTGCACCGTGTAATCGCCGGTCGGCGCAGCGTGCAGGTCGAAGTTTCCATCGGCGGAAGCCGGCACGCTCAACGGGCTGCCGCCTCCGCCGGGAGACAGCTGCAGCATGGTTACCGGCGGCAGCCGCGCCCCCGAGGCCATCTCCAGCTTGCTGGAGACGTCGGCGGTGGGACCGCTGGCGCTGAAGTCCACCGTCTGATCGCCTGTCAGATCGAGGGATGTCGTGTGACCGGCGCCATTGGGATCAAAGCCGCGAAGCGTGTACTGGCCGGGGGCGAATGACCCGAGATCGATGACCATCTGATCGCCGGAGATGGAAACGCTGGGCCGGTTCGGCGGCTGAAATTGCGCGCTGCCAAAGACGTCCTGCTGAAGTTCCGGCATCTGGATGCCGCGGCGCGGGCCTGGCTTCGGCATGCGGATCTCCAGATGCACGGCAGCCACGGCGTGCATCGTCACATTCATCCGCAGGCGATCCCCCGCCGTGACGGGGATGGGCGTGGCCGAGCCGGAATCCGTGGCGTTCGCGTAGAACGTCATGGGGTAGGCGACGTCCAGCGGCGAGCGCGGCGGCGGCGGAGGCGCCGGCATTCCATCGATCGGCCCGAGCTGGGGCGAACGGAACGCATACCAGGGATTGGCCGAGACGCCGATGTAGTAAGTGCCCGCATGCAGCCGGTCGAATTCATACGAGCCGTCGTCGCGGGTTGAGTCGTCGTCCGCTCGCACAACCTTCGTCTCGCCGTCCTGCTGCTGCTGCCGATACAGCGTCACCTGAGCGCCGGCCACCGGGTCGCCGTTGTCGTCAGTGATCACCCCGCCAATCACCGCGGTAGGGAAGAGATCGAACCGCAGTCCTTCCGACACGAGCCCCGGCCCGGTGACGATCGCCGTCGAGTAGCCGCCCTCGTGCTCCTGGTATCGTGACGGGTTGTAGCCGCGCCGCGATGCGGCCAGGGCATATTTGCCCGCCGCCAGATGCGCGAAGCGGAACGCTCCGCCTTCGCCCGTTACGGTTGCCGCGACCTCGGTCTCCTGATCTCCCGCGGTCGAGAGCATCACCTCTGCCCGATCGAGCAGCGCGCCGGTGGTGGCGCTGCGCACCACGCCGCTGATCGTGTAAGGACCCGAATCCGTCGCGTTCTGCGCCTTTGCCGCAGACCCGCTCAGCGCGATCGCCGCGAAAAGAACGCCCGCCCGCATCATTCGCCTCAGTTTCATTCCGAAGCGTCTCCATGGATCACCGTCAGCTCGACATTCGCTGTCCCGTTAGGATCGACGGTGACCACCTGGCCCAGCCCCGCCCACGCCGCCAGACCCTCCTGGGTGTGAAAGTCGATCTCCTGCTGCGCGTCGCAGGCGACCACGCGATACTGCCCCGGAGCCAGATCCCCAAGGCTGAACTGTCCGTTGTCCTGCAGCGGAGCCTCCGGCAGGCTGCCCGTCGTGGGAAACAGCGGGATGGCGTAGATCCACACCTGGGGCTGTTCGCCCGGCCCGCCGCTCGCGCCCGGCGATGCGGAATCGACCCTGCCCGCGATGGTTCCGGAATCGTTGCGCAGCGTAACCTCGATGGTCGCGGGCTGGGTTCCAGGAGCGACTGTCAGCGGCGTCGTGGCCAGATCCGTTCCGCCGCTGGTGACCGAGGCGACGTAGCCGAAACCCGGATTGACCGTACTCGCCCAGAATCGGCCCGGCTGAGAGATTCCGATTTCCAGGCGCGTCCCATTGCTGCCCTCTTCAGTGTGGATCGAGCGGACGGCTCCGCCCGCTGCGAAATCATCCGCAGGCAGGAGCGTGAGGTTCATCCATCCCCACCGGCCCGGCTGCTGTGAGCTGTCCGCCGCCGTCGTGAAGTCATGGTTCACGTTGACCTCGATCGGCGGGATGGGAGCCACCGTAACCGCAACGCTCACCGGGGCGCTCGCCACCTGAAAATCCGCGCGGCCGAAGCGCATGGTCTGGCCGAAGGCGCGAGCCAGCAGGGTCCAGGATCCGTTGGGAACATTGGCGCGTGCGATCCCGGTGCGCGCGTCGTAATGAACCGGCAGCCCGGTCGATCGCCCGCCCGCGTCCGCGATCTCGAAACTCGTCGGCGTGTCGGGCATGCCCTCGACGGCAATGGTGACCGGAAAGAAGCGCTGGCGGACCAGCGTCATGTCGGCCTGCGCCTGCTGGCCCGGCTTCAGGATCAGCACGCCCGCCGAGCCGGGATCGGTCACCCCGGGATAGTAGAGCGCGGGAAAGCCGAAGACCGGTACCAGGCTGTTCTCAGGATCGTTCGGCCCGTCGATCGACGCATCGGTCTGCACCAGGTAGCGCCCCGCGGGCAGGCCCGACGCCCTCCATGAGCCGTCGCTGCGGGTCTTCTCGATGTCCACCAGGCTCCAGCGAGGCCGCCCTTCCTGCAGCTCGCGATAAAAGAGGCCGATGCGAATATCGTCCGCGGGATCGGCCGTAGAGAGCGTCAGGTGGCCGGCGATCGCGCCCAGCGGCATCAGCTGAAAGGTGAGCGGCGGCATCTCCGGGCCGACGAGAATCCGGCGAGCCGCCCCCGGACCTGCGATGCGGCTCGGGAAGCCGCGAGTGGTGCCGCCGCCCGCCCGGCCAAAGCCGGTATAGCCAGGCTTCGCGATGGAGAGTGCCATGGAGCCGCGAGGAACATGGTCGAAGGAGAAGGTTCCATCGCCCTCGGTCAGCTGCGCCCGGTCGTTGCCGAGCACCACCTCGGCGCGTGCGATCGGCTGACCCGTGGACGCGTTCACTACCGTGCCCGCGACCGTGTAGCCGGAGCCATCAGACAAATCCTGGGCATGCGCGGCACCGCTCCCTGGAGCAAACGCCATCAGGGCGGAAAGGCAGAGGGCGGGGCCGGCAGTGGCCTTCAGGAGAACGCGGCGCACAGGAACGATTCTCCGGACTCAGGGAAGAATTGCAAGGCTGATGATTCGACGTTTGCCGACAGGTGTTTGCCTCCGGGAAAAACACCCTCAATTCACGGAATTGTAACCGTTGCGGTTTGTTGCGGCCTTTATAGTGCAGGCTATGACCGCCGAATCCCTGACGCTGGAAAGCGTACCTGGGCAGGCTCCGGGCAGCCGCATCCTGCGCCTCACCGGACCCCTGACCCTGAGCAGCCTGTTCGATTTCCAAACTGTCCTGCGGACCGATCCGCCGGCGCTGCTGATTCTGGATCTGACCGCGGTTCCCTATATGGATTCGGCCGGGATGGGCGCCATCATCAACTACTTCGTCTCCTGCCAGCGGCACGGGAACAAGATGGTAGTGGCCGGCGTCAACGGGCGGGTGATGGAGCTGTTCAAAATGACCAAGGTGGACAGCCTTCTGACCCTGGTGCCGACGGTGGCCGAAGCCGAGGCCTGAAAAGCAGGGAACAGGGCGCAGGTGACAGCGGACTCGCCCTCGTGCGCAGGACTCCCCAGGTTGACTCCCTCCCTGCTGCGATAACGAGCTCCGACCCTTCCGCGAAAAATGGGATTGCGGTTCATGGCCATTCCACTTTGCCGAGAAGCCGCCTTTGCGCCGAGAATGAAGAAAGAGGGGGCGCGTCCGATGCGAATGCGGCGGAGCCTTGCGGCAGTCGTGATGGGGTTGGCCGTAGCGGGATTCAGCGGCTTTACGGCGGCGGCGCAGGATCTTAACGTTCCCTATGTTGCGCCGCGTCCCGCCAGTACGCTGGTCATGCTGCCGGACGGCTCGACCGTGCACGTCGAGCTGGCGACGACCGAAGCCGAGAAAGCCTACGGCCTGATGGGCCGGACAAAGCTGCCCGAAGGCCGCGGCATGCTCTTCATCAACAGGGAAGACGCGCAGGTGGGGTACTGGATGTACCACTGCAAAATTGCACTGGACATCATCTGGATTGCCGCCGATCACCGCATCGTTGAGATGAGCCCCAACACGCCGCCCTGCCTCGGCAAATCCAGCACCTGCCCCACCTACGGCGGACACGAGCCCTACCGTTACGCGCTCGAGCTGCCCGCGGGAGACATCTCGCGCCATCATTTGCAGGTGGGTGAGACGATCGACTTTAGCGTGGACACGCAGGGAACCGGGCAATAACCCGCACCGCGCCGCATCCCGCGCAGCCGTTCAGCGCTTTTTCTTCTGAGCCTTGCCGGCGGGTTTGGCTTTTGCTTTTGCCGGAGCCGCCCTGGCCGGCTTCTTTGCCGCGGGCTTCGCGACGACCTTGCCCGCTTTCCCCGTCTTCCGCGCCGCAACCGCTGCCTGCTTCTTCGGCGCAGGTTTCGGCGTCGGCTTTGCCGCCTTCGCCGGTGGCTTCGCAGCCGCCTTCGCCGCCTTCGGCTCGGGTTTGTGCGCCGCTGCCTTCACGGGGGCCGGCTTCTTCTCCGGAGCTTTCGCGGGTGCCGCTTTGGCCGCCGCTTTCGCCGGAGCCTTCACTTCCGCAGCAGCCTTCACCTCAGGCTTGCCCGGCTTTCCGGCGGCCTTCGCAGGAGCCTTCGCTTCGGGTGCAGGAGGCGCAGCTTTCCCAGCCTTCCCGGCCGCCTTCGCAGCCGCTTTTCCGGCCTTGCCCGGAGCCGGCGGACGCGGCGGCAGCTCCTCGCCTTCTTCTTCCTCGTCCGACTCCTCGTCGCCCTCCTCGCCCGCGCCGCGCGCAGGGCTGAGCTCGAGTTCCTCCTCGTCCTCTTCGATCTTCGGCTCGGCACGCCGTCCGCGGGGACGCCGGATGACCACCGGTGGCGGCGGAGCGGGCGGCGAATACGGCCCCAGAAACGCCCGAATCTCCTCGTCCGTCGTCAGCTTGCCGTCCATGAACTGGAAGAACAGAGCCTCGGCAATGTTGCCAAACTCCGGTAGTTCCGGCGTAATGCGCATCTCCGCCATCAGCGCCGTTGGGATCTTCTGCCGCGCCTCCGGCCAAACATTGAAGAAGTTGTTGAACTTTTCGCGCACCTGCGCGTTCTTCGAGCTAAATGCCAGCCACAGAACCGCCTCCGGCTGATAATTGACGATCAGCTTCCAGGTTGCCGACGGCGTTGACGCGCCCTTGCCGAGCAGCTCCTTCGCAAAATCCTTTGCCGACTGCTCCAGGTGGTTCCACTGGTCCACGAACCCGCGGCGCGGGAAGAGCCGCTTCAGCCCGGCCAGATCCTTCGGCTGCATCTTCGCCGTCAGCAGCTCAATGTGCGCAGCCGACGGATCGGGGTTCACCCCCAGCATCAGCAGCTTGATCAGAAGCTTGTTCAGCTCATCCAGGCCTTTGGCATCCGCCCTGGCCGTCGTCCACGCAGGGCACAGCACCTTCATCCAGCCCTCGGATTCCAACGCCCGCAGAACCCGCAGCGGATCCTCCTCGTGCGCGATCTCCTCCAGCTCATAGCCGCGCTCGAAGGCAGACGACTGCTCGATCAGACCCTCTTCTTTAGCGTTCTGGTAGCGGGCCTTCGTCCGCTCGTCCATCTCCCATCCGGTGCGGGCGGCAAAGCGAACCGCGCGAACCATCCGGATCGGGTCCTCGATAAATCCGTAATTCGATGCCAGCCGCAGGTGCCGCAACTCAATGTCGGCAAAGCCGTTCAGCGGATCCAGCAGCAGCCCCCACGACCCCTCGTTGAGCGAGATGGCCATGGCGTTGGCGGTGAAATCACGCCGCCGCAGGTCCTCGAGGATCGGCGCCCAGTGGTAGACCGGCTTGCCCGGCTTGGGATACTCCTCGCGCCGCGCGCTCGATACTTCTACCCGGACCGAGCCCGGGAACCAGAAGTACAGCGTCCGGGAAGGCTCATGCTCTCCCCAGAATGTCGCGCCGGCTTTCTCCAGCGGTTTCTTCAGCTTAAGCGCGTTGCCCTGAACCGAAAAATCAAGATCGCGGACCTGCAGGCCGCTGGTCAGGTCGCGCACGGCGCCCCCGGCGAGAAAAACCGTCATTCCCGCATCGCGGGCAACGTCCCGAACCTGTCGAAGGGCATTTTGCTGGGCGGGGGAGAGGCGATTTTCAAGAAGATAGATATAGTCGGGCATGATGCAGGGTTTTTCTCTGGGTTGTGCCTCAAATCCAGGAAGCCGTCCTAACCCGCGACAATACAAATACTTACAGGACGGATAAGGGTCAATCCAAACTAACAATGTAACATAAGGGCGCACCCTGCGGCGCTGCCCGCTGCACAATATTTGATGCGGCCCGCCAGGACTGTGCAACAATCCTGATTTCACTGAGGGGATTGAGGTTCCGATTCGGGAGAGGCATGTCGACAAGCCGCAAAAAGGCGATCTTCCGCAAGTTCTCGCGCGACTGGGTGGCGGGCTACGTCCCCCTCGCCAACTTCGTCCGCGAGGACCGCGTGGAGATGCTCGACCTCGACGGCAAGGTCATCGCCCTCGACGTCGAGGACCTGAAGTGGATCTGCTATGTCCGGGACTTCAACTCCGGCGAACTGAACAATCCTGAGCGCTTGGTGCGCAAGACTTTTGCCGGCCGCCCCCGCGGTGAAGGTTTGTTCGTCCGCGCCCGCCTCAAGGACGGCGACCTGCTCGAAGGCCTGGCCGCCAACGACGCGACGCTGGTCGCCAGCGACGGAGTCTTTCTCACCCCGCCCGATCTGCGCTCCAACACCCAGCGCATCTGGATTCCAAAGTCGTCGCTCGAAGGCCTGGAAGTGATTGCCGTCGTCGGCGCAGCGAAACGCCCCCGGCCCGCCGCCGAGCCTCGCACAGAAGCAGGGAAGCCCGAACAGGAAGAGCTGTTCTAGGCGGGAACCCGCTCGACCTCAGGCCGCCCTCGGCCAGAGCTTTCCAGCATCTGGATTCCGGCGCGCGATCTCCGCATTCAGCACCGTCGCAAAGGCCACCCAAGCCGCATAGGGAAGGAAGCACGCCGCCGCGCCCAGATCCACGTCCTTGGCGGTGGCGATGTAGCGCAGGATCTGCGTCTCCAGCGCGATCACGTCCAGCAGCGATTGCCGCGGCTGGTGCCGGCCGAAGAAGAGGCGCGTCCACTCCGCATTCGTCGCCAGCTGCGTCGCCCACAGGCGCAGCGCGCGCGTGCGCTCCGGCGACGACTTCTGCTCCCACACCCGCCACCCCGAAACGGCAATCAGCGAGTAGAGGGCGGTCCACACAACGGGGAAGACAAAATTCGGCGGATTCCAGGAGGGCTTGTCGAGCCGGTTGTACCAGAGCTTCGTGCGCAGATCGCGCGGGCTGTACCGCGCCCCGACGATGCCGGCAGCGGCAACCGCCGCGCCAAACCCAAGGAGCCCAAGCCACGAACGAGACGATTTCAAAGCCACCTCCGCCAAAGGCGATGAGGTGCGCGGAATCAGGGCCCGGGTTGTATGAGGATCGATCGCAGAAAATGCCCGGCGATTCGAATACGCAGTCCGCGCAGCGAGGCCGGCCGGAAGCTTTGGCCGCCTCAGCCCGCTCGTTTCAGGCGCCGCTCGGTCTTCCTGGCCGGCGAGCGTTTCGGCCTGGGAAGCAGCGCGATCTCCGATCCCAGATGATCGAGAAGGATCTCCCCTTCAGGGAAGACCGCGCGAACCTCCAGCGACCCGCCCATCGCCTCCACATAGCTGCGAAGCGTGCTCAGGTACATATCCGAGCGCTGCTCGATCTTGGAAACCGCCGCCTGGTTGACCTGCAGGATTTCTGCCAGGCGAGTCTGGGTCATGGTACGCGCGCGCCGAAGCTCCGCCAGAGGCAGCTTGCTCACCTCAGCGCGGACCCGGGCCTGCACCTTCGCCTCGCGCTCCGCGGAGAGAGGACGCCGAATGTCCTTCCATTTCGCTGCCATCGTCAGTGTCCTCCCAATTCCCTGAGGTGCCGCAGATAGATTTCTTCTGCCCGTGGAATGAACTTCGCATACCAGGCCGAGCCGCCGGTCTTGTCTCCGCCGAGAATGAGAAACCCAACCCGCCGCGGATCGAAGACGAACAGGATGCGCAGCGGCCGCCCCTCATGCTGAACGCGAAGCTCTTTCAGATTCGGGATTCGGCTGCCCTTCAGCGTGTCGACGTGAGGTCGCCCCAGCAGCGGACCGGCCTGCTCAAGCAGATCGACCGAGAAGTTGACACTCTCGATCTCACCGTCGTGAGAGTGCCTGATACCACCGGGTAAATTCATCGCTGACTTCGATTTCCCAGGGCATTCTGCTTCTACTATTCCATAGAAGGAATATTCAGTCAAAGGAATAATAGACTGAGTCGCCTCAGTGCCGCAATCAGGCTGTCTGCGCGTCGCCCCGCACTGCTGCCGTGGCTTTCTCGCTCACGGCCGCCGGCGGATTCAGCAGCAGGAACAGCGTTACCGCCGTCCCAAAAAACGGATTCATGAAGACCAGCTTGCCGCCGATCAGCGACACCCGGGTGAAGGTGTCCGCCAGAATCGCCGCGGGCACACAAAGGATCGCCCACCCCAGCCAGATCTGTGCAAAGCGCCGCGCCAGCAGCCCGAGATCGTTCGCCGAACGCGTAGTGCACAGCAGAACGCAGCCGGGCAGCAGCAAAAGATCGTTGTAGATCATCAGCGGCGTCGTGGTGTTGATCGCCACCGGCAGAGCCAGCAGCAGAGCCACCGCGTACCCGAACGCAGACGAAGTCGCCGTGCCGGCAACCAGCGCGCCCGGCTTTGCCGCGATCGCGTAACGCAGGGTCCAAAGCCGCCCGACCGTTCCCAGCACCAGAGCCGCCGCCACCAGCCTGCCGCCCGTCAGGCCCAGGAACGTCTCCAGCGGCAGCTGGCCGCAGTAGCGCTGGTAGGCGTGCAGCGAGGCGAGCCAGTGGGGAACCCATCCCGGCGCCAGCATCTCCGCCAGCGCGAGCAGCGCAATATTGGTCGCCGCATACGCGATCATGAACGACCACTGGCGGCGCAGCATGGTCCACACCAGCAGCACCAGCAGCAGGGGCAGAACGATCTGCGGCTTGATCGATGCGAGTGCGAACAGGATTCCGGCCGCCGTGTCTCCGCCGCGGCTCAGCAGAGAACAGCCGGCAAACAGGAAAATCGCCGTCAGCAAACCCGGTTGCCACAGCCGCAGACCCCACACCGCGGGCCAGCTCCCCAGCGCAGCCAGAGTAATCAGCACCGTGGCGTGCGAAGAAAGACCCAGGTCGAGCAGGAGAATGCACCGCCGGATGGCCAGCGCCAGCGCGGGGATAACGAACGCCAGATACACAACGCTCGCCGTCTTCCACGACAGCAGGGCCAGCGGAGCCATCAGGACTGCGAACGTCGCCGGATAGTCGAATGCCGAGGACTTGTCATGATCCGCGATGGCCTGGATTTGCCGCGTCATCGCCGGCGAGTATAGGTCGGCCCCGTGCAGAGCGGCCCGCGTCCCATACCAACGGCCAATCAGGTCGTTATGCTCCAGTCCCGCGCGAAAATGCCCGTCGATGGCATGGACTTCCCACAGCGACATGGCCAGCAGGGCCAAAATGGCCAGTGAAAACAGAGGCAGGCGAATGGCCAGCCGCGACGGACGCGCGCGCATCAACGCGCCGCCTCGCGGGGTTGCGATGGGGCTGCTCGTGGCCATTTGGACCCGAGTATAGAAGCCACAAAAGGCTTTGCCGATGGCACCTTCAGGGGAGGGGTAGCGCAGGCCGCACCTGCCGGTCCGCTGCCTTACTTCACCACCGCGTTGTACCCGTCCGCCAGCAGCTTCGACCGCGTCGAGTTGGCCTCAGCCCGCGTTGCAAACGGACCCAGCTGCACGTGCAGCAGCTTGTCCTGCGGCTCGTTGCGAACCACCGCCGTGTATCCGCGCTTCTTCAGCGCATCCACCAGAATGTCGGCGTCCTGGGGCACGCTGATCGCCGCCACCTGCACCATGATCCCGCTCGGCGCCGTGGTCGCCACCGCGGGCTGCAGCACAGGAGTTGCACCTGGCTCCTGGCTCGGGAAGCCCGCCGGTTTGACCGTCGCTGCCGGAGCGCTCGCCGGCGCAGCCGCCGGACGCACCCCCGGTCCACTCGCCGGAGCCGCCGTCGCCGCGGAATTCGTCGCCGGAGCCGCCGGATTCGCCGCCGCTTCCAGAGCCGGGACGCTCTGCGCCGACGATCCGCCGGCCGAAGCCGCCCCCGCATCCGCCTCCGGATTCGCCGGCGCCTCAGTCAGCGCCTGTTGCGCCGAGGGCTTTGCCTGCCCATTCGGAGTCGCCGCCGGAGCCTCGCTCGCCGTGGCAGCCACCGCCGCCTTAGCCGCGCTGCCCCGTCCCACCGAATACCCCAGCCCAAAGAAAATCGAGCAGATCAGCGCCAGCCCGAAGAAGATTCCCAGCAGCGAGCGCGCTCCCAGCGTGATCTCGGCGCCTTCCTCTTGCTCGCCGCGTCCCCCGCGCGCATCCCGGCCTTTACGCCCCAGCGTCCGCCGTCCCCGGCCGGTTTCCTCGTCTTCTTCCGTGTCGAACAGAAAGGCCATGGTGCACCCCTTCCCAACCAGCCCCTTTTAGAACTCTTGAACCCATTATTTCGGTTCCGGGTTCGCCGCGGGCGGCTTCGCAAGTCCAGGTGTCACGGGAGTTACTATATGTCCCAGCAGCGACAGCAGCTCCATCGGCAGCGGAAACACGATCGTCGTATTCTTTTCCACCCCGATATCGATCAGCGTCTGCAGATACTTCAGCTGCAGGGTAACCGGCTGATTGGCGAGCAAATCGGCGGCCTCCACCAGCTTCTGCGCCGCCATAAACTCGCCTTCGGCGTTGATGATCTTCGACCGCTTCTCGCGTTCCGCCTCCGCCTGCCGCGCCATCGCCCGCAGCATCGTGTCCGGCAGATCCACCTGCTTCACCTCGACGCTCACCACCTTCACGCCCCACGGCTCGGTCCGCTGGTCGATGATGGTTTGAATGCGCTGGTTCAGCACGTCCCGGTGCGACAGCAGCCCGTCCAGCTCCACCTCGCCCAGCACGCTGCGCAGGGTCGTCTGCGCGAACTGCGAGGTCTGGTAGATGTAGTTCGAAACCTCGATGACCGCCTTCGCCGGATCGAGCACCCGCATTGTGATCACAGCGTTCACCTTGATGGTCACGTTGTCCTTGGTGATCACGTCCTGCGGCGGCACTTCCATCACTTCCTGGCGCAGCGACACCCGCACGTACTGGTCCAGCGGCCGAAACACCAGAATGATCCCCGGCCCCTTCGGCAGCGGCAGCGCGCGCCCCAGGCGGAAGATCACCGCGCGCTCATACTCACGCAGGATTTTGATGGAATTCAGCAGGTAAAGAACGAAGACGGCAATGACGACAAGAACGGGAATTCCCATGGCTTGGGTGCCTTACGCCCGCCTGGATTGTACCGCACTCAATCGCGTCAGGGTCCCGGGCAAATTCAGGCGGAAACCCGCTGGGTCACCCGCTCCACCAGCAGCTTCAGCCCCTCCACGCCGCGCACCCGCACGCTTTCTCCTCGCGCGACCGGCAGTTCCGCCACTGCCACCCACAACTCTCCGTGCACCAGGATCTGCCCCTCCGGCGCCAGCTCCTGCTGCGCCACGCCCACCGCGCCCACCAGCGCCTCCGGCCCGATCATCACCTTGTTGCGTCGAGCTCGCCAGGCAATCCGGATCAGAAACGTCGTAATCGCTCCGAACGCCACCCCTGTCGCAATCGCCGTCGCCAGCTGCACCCGCATCTCCGGAATCGGCCCCGCCACCAGCGTCAGCGTCCCCAGAATCAGCGCGATGATCCCGGTAAGGGCCAGCACCCCGTGGCTGGGGAACTTCGCCTCCAGCACCATCAGGATCAGCGCCCCCGCGATCAGCGCCAGCGAGGTGTACCGCACCGGCAGCAGGTTCAAACTGAACAGCGCGAGCACCACCAGCAGCGTCCCCACCGCCCCCGGGATGATCGTTCCCGGAGCATTGAACTCCAGATAGATCAGCAGCGCACCGGCCAGCAGAAGCAGCACCGCGAGGTTCGGATCCATCAACCGGTCCATAATCTCCTCGCGGATCGTCGGCCCCACGTCCACCAGCGAAGCGCCTTTCGTGTGCAGCGTCTCTTCGGCTCCGTTGAACCGCTTCACCGTCCGCCCGTCGACATCCGCCAGCAGCGTCGCCGTATTCGGCGCAATCAGATCGATCAGGTGCAGCTTCTCCGCCTCATCGGCCGAGTACGACTTCGAGTGGCTCACCGCCTCCTGCGCCGCGTCCACATCGCGCCCGCGCACCGACACGTACGACCGCAGAAACGCCAGCGCATCGTTCAGGATCTTCTCCTTCATTGTGTCGCTCACGCTGCCCATCTCCACCACGGGATGCGCCGCGCCGGCCTCGGTCCCCGGCGCCATCGCCGCAATGTCCGCCGATTCCATGATGAAGAAGCCCGCCGACCCGGCCCGCGACCCCGCCGGCGCCACATACACAATCACCGGCACCGGCGACTGCAGAATGTCGCCCACCATCGCCCGCATCGAGTCCAGCAGCCCGCCCGGCGTATCCATCTCCACCAGCACCGCCTGCGCGTGGATCCGCGCGGCTTCGTCGAGCCCGCGCTTCAGATAATCCTGGCTGATCGGCTGGATCGTGTCGTCCAGATGCAGCACCACCACCTGGCCGGTCTGCTGCGCCGCGACCCGCACCGTGCACGGCCCCAGAACGCAAAGCAGAAACAGCAGGATCAGCAGCAGCACGAACAGCGCCCCGTGGTGCCTGTGCCCCGTCTCCTGTGCCACGGCTCTCATGGCTCTCTCCCTCGCTGCTCACAGCTCGCTGGCCGGACCTTAGCTGACCGGTTCATAGCTGGCCGCTTTTCAGCTACCAGCTACCCGCTACTGGCTGCCGGCTCCCTTTTTCTCCACGGCCAGCTTCATCCCCTTCGCGTTCGCGTTCTCCGGATCCAGCCTCAGCGCCGCATCCACATCGCTGGTCGCAGCCGCTATTTGGTTCGACTCCAGATCCAGCCGCGTCAGCACCAGGTACGCCGGCACATTCGGTTCCAGCTCAATCGAAGCCCTGGCCTCCTGCCGCGCTCCGGCCGGCTCGCCGTCCCGCTCCCGCACCGCCGCCAGTCCGGCATGCGCCAAAGCCGAGTGCGCGTCCGCTTTCAGTGCCTCACGATACTCCCGTTCCGCCTCCAGAACCAGACCCCTCTGGAAGAACCCGTCGCCGCTTTTCACCAGCTCCGCCGCGCGCTCCGGACCGGGCAGGGAAGCCAGCCGCGCCTGCTGCACCTGCTCCAGCTCAAACGCCGCCTGCCGGAATCCCGCCTCGCTGTACCCGCGCTTGATTCGCGTCAGCGGCCCCTGCGCATCCGCGATCGCATGCCCCGGGTCGGGATTCGCCTGCGCCGGAGCCGGATCCTCCAGCTGCGTCTCGATCCCCTGCGCCTCCGTGTCTCCGGGCCGCAGCTTCAGCGTCTCCTGGATTTCCTTCAGCGCCGCCGCCCGGTCGCCGCGATGCTCGAGCGCGATGGCCAGGTTGAAGTGGTAATCCGGATCCCGCGGGTCCGCCGCAATTGCCTGCTGAAACAGCGCCGCCCCATCCTCGCCCCGCCGCGTCGCCGCCACGCCCTGGTTGTTCACCACCTCCGGGAGCGGCAGCCGCGTGCTCACAAAGGCAAAGGCATCCTCCGCCGCGCGGTAATTCCCCGTGTAGAACAGCGCGAGTCCGCGATAAAAATCCGCCTCCAGCGCGCCGGAGTTGTCCTTGGGCAGCTGCCCCAAAGTCGTTGCTGCCTGGTCGTATTCCTGATCGGCAAAATACGCCCGCCCCAGCGCCAGCCGCGCCGGCGGAAAATTCTCATCCAGCCGCACCGCCTCTTTCAGGTGGGCGATCTGCTGGTCTGACGTGTCCGCGGTGAGCCCCTGAATGTAGTTGGCGAACGCGTCGGCTGGAACGCTCTGGTCCGCCGCCTCAAACGTGCTCTTTTCCACGCCAAATGTCGGATCGATCTGCCGCGTTACCTGCCAGGCCAGCCCGTTGATCATCGGCAGCAGCTGCGCCATATCGCCCTGCGCTTCGAGCGCGTGGCCCAGCTCGAGCGCCCCCACGTCCAGCACCTCCGCCGTCGCCTCCAGCGCGTTATTGGTCAGCGTGTAATGCCCAAAAATCACGTAATCGGCATCCAGCGTCTGCGCGATCCGGATCGCTGTCGCCCGCGACGGCTCCAGGTTCAGCGGCAGCCCCAGATGGTCGAACGCATACAACCGATCTCCCCGGCTGATCGTCAGATACCCGGCCGAGTTCAGCCGCCGGTTCAGGACCTCCGGAAAGGCCTCGCCCACCCAGTCCAGGCTGGCCACACCGCTTTTGTTTTCAAAGGGAAGCACCAGCAGCAGCCGCCCATGCACCTCGTTCGGCTCCTCCGGTTTGGCCTCCGCCGGCTCCTGCGCCCGCGCCACGCCCGCAACGGCCAGCGCCGTCAGCAGCAGAACCGCCGCCACCCCACGCAATCGCAACCATCCCTGCGCCACAGGCCGATTATAGAAGCCGTCCCGCCAGCCGCCACTTCCAGCAGCTTCAAGGACGCTGTCATTCTGAGCGCACGGGGCCCCAGACGCTTTTTAGTTTGGGGGTGGTTAGCGAAGAATCCGCGGTTGCTCTTCGATTTCTCTCAGGTGCGAACGTCAGGGACATATCCCCAGGCCCTCGTTCATCGTGCGAATTTCGCCGGCCAGGGCGAACCAGAGATCCGCCCTCCTGAATCGGCGCCGCCCCCCGGCAAAAAGATTGCATCTCAACAATCGTTCATGCTATCAATCATTTTATTATGAAACCATCTCCTCGATTCCGTGGTCCTTCTCTCCTCCTGGTCGCGATCGCTTACGTCCTGGTCGCGGCCGCGGGTCTCGTTGCCGGAGCCGTCCTCCGTCACGGAGCCTCCTTCGTCACCCCCTTCGCCCCCGCCGACAAGCTCCAGGCCTTCCTGGCGTTCAGCCCCACCGCCGTGCGCGTCAGCAACTTCTTCCTCTTTGGATCGGCCGTCCCCCTCGGCATCTTCGCCGTAACCATGGTCAGCCGGCTGAGGTTCATGGGCGTTCGCGCCGCCGGTACGAACATTGCCCTGTTCGGCGGTCTGGCGGCCTCGTTTGCGCTTTTCCTCTCCGGCATCGCCGGCTGGATCCTCTCCATCCCCGAAGTCGTCGCCTCGGCCCCGGTCGTCAAGGCCGTCGCCTTCGGCAACTTCCTCACTGGAGGCGTCTTCTATGCGGTCGGCTTTGGCCTGCTCGCCGCGGGAGTCTCCGTCACCGCATACTTCATGCGCCTGCTCCCGCGCTGGCTCGTCGTCCTTGGCATGATCCTCGCCATCGCCGGCGAGCTGTCCTCGCTCAGCCTCGTCGCGTATCCGGCCAACTTCTTCATCCCCTTCACCCGCTTCATCGGTTTCGTCTGGATGATCCTCGTCGCGATCTTCCTGACCAGGCGCTCGACTCCGGGCCTGGCGACGAACGGCGCACCCTCCGGCCAAACCATGGCCTCCTGATCGGATTCAATCGATCAGAAATCCCAATCCGCCACGAACCGTCCAATCAATGAGAAACGTCAACACATCACGACTGTCATTCTGAGCGCACGGGGCCCCAAACGTTTTTCAGTTTGGGGTGGTAAGAGAAGAATCCGCGGTTGCTTTTCGTCCTCGATCGGAAGCCTCGTCGGCCTGAATCGGGAAGACAACGGAGCGAATATGGTGCCCCTGGAAACCACGACCGGCCCGGAAGTTCTCGTCAGCGGTCGCCGATTCGCGCTCGCCCTCCTGGCCGCCATCGCTGCCGCGGCACTGGCCGGATCCATCGCCTGGTACGGATTGAAGGGTTTCGTTCCGGCATCGCCCCTGCAGCAGATCGTCGTCTTCGTGGTCTACGCCGCCCTGGTGGCCGTCTTCTGCGGTGCCTTCCGGCCGCCCACCGTGCCGCCCCTCGCTCTGCGCTTTTCCGGGATCCGCAATGCACTCATCGCCGTCGCCGCGGCCATCGCCCTGATGGCACTCTGCGCCCTCCTCTACGCCGCCTTAGGCCCGTTCTTCGGAGGCTTCCGGCATCTCCTCGCGCAACTCACCGCCATCGCGACCGACGCAAAGCGCCTCCAGGGTCAAAGCCGCCTCTCCTGGACTATCGCCATCGCGCGTGGATGCCTCCTCGTCCCCGTCTTTGAGGAGCTCTTCTTCCGCGGCCTGCTCCTCACCTGGCTCAACCGGCACATGCGTTTCCTGCCGGCGCTCGTCGTCATGTCCGCCCTGTTTGCCGCCATGCACGTCTATCCCATCGCCCTGCCGTATGCGTTTCTGTTTGGTCTGGCCGCCGGCACAGTGCGTCGCGCAACCGGCTCCACGCTCAACGCGGTGCTCATGCACGTCCTGAACAACGTCGTCCTGCTGGCCGTCGGACTGCATTTCTACCGCTGACCCTCTCCCGGGGCACCGCCTCAACTCCGCCGTGAGAGCAGCGTGACCAGGTAGAAACCAAGGCCGAAACCAAGCGTCAGCAACACAACGACCCAGAAGGAATTCAGCAGGTACGTCCAGCCTCCGGCGACGGCACGTCCAGACGCGCCCCATCCGCGGGAGAAGAGGATGGCAATCCAGACGACGGTCGAGACAACGACGCCCCCAAGGAGCGCTACAGGATAGAGCAGCAGGCCTCGCATTGCGGAGAACCCTCCCCACGATGCGGGGAAGCATAACAGGCCTGTACAGTAGGTGTATGGGTATTGCTGACCTGGTTAATGCACTCAAAAGACACCACGACCACCCTGCCTCCGCCGGCCTCGGTCCCAATGAAACCGAGACGGTGCGGAAAATTGTCCGCCAGCTCGACAATCTCGAGCCCCATCACGCCCGCTTCATCGCAGCGTTCGCTTACATCCTCAGCCGCGTTGCGCGCGCCGACATGAACATCAGCGATGCGGAGACTCAGGAGATGGAGCGCCAGGTGATCCGCCTCAGCAGCCTCCCCGAGGAGCAGGCCGTCCTGGTTGTGCAGATCGCCAAAACCCAGGCGACCCTCTTCGGCGGCACGGAGAACTTCCTGGTCACGCAGGAGTTCAAAGACATGTCCAGCCTCGACCAGCGGCTGGCTCTGCTGGACTGCCTCTACGCGGTCGCGGCCGCAGACAAGGTGATCTCCGCCGAAGAAGAGCGGGAAATCCGGCTGATCAGCGATGAGCTGCTGCTCACCCACGATCAGTTCATTGCCGCCCGTTACAAGTTCCGCGAGTATTTGACGGTTCTCAAAGACCCGGTGCTCGCCACCGAAGGCTGACCGGCCAGGCTGCCTCGACAATCGTCGCCCCGCGCGCTCTCGGGAAACCCCCATCCGGTAGCCAGAGCCGTGGGAAACGAACAGTACCTTCGTACTGCGCGCCCCACCAGCTACCGGCTACCAGCTACCAGCTCCTTCCTCCCCGCTCCTCACTTGGTCTTCGCCTTCTCCAGCTCCTTCGCCCCGTCCAGATGCTTCTGCAGCACCGGAATCGCGTTCTCGGCGTAGCTCTTGATCGCCGGGTTCTGCGCGTCCTCCGCTTCCTTCTTGTAGACCTCGATCGCGTGCGTGTGCCCCGCGACCATCTCGTGGATGTACCTGTGATCGAAGGCCGCGCCCTTCAGCTTCTGGAACGGATCGATCATCGCCTTGTTGTCCTTGGCGTCAATCGCATCCGGAACCGTCAGGCTGGCCTGTTGCGCGGCGCTATGCAGATCGCCGAAGTCCTTGGTGTGATCGGTTTCCAGCATCTGCCCGTAATCCTTCACGGCCTGGGAGTCGGCCACATTCTGGGCCAGTTGTCCCAGATTGGCTTCCACCATGTCGGTTTGTGCGGCGAAATCGACGAACTGCTGGTCGGTCATGGGCGCTCCCATCGCCTTCTTCTGAGCCAGGGCGGGAACGGCGCACAACGCAACACAGCAAACGGCTGAAAGAACTCGTTTCATTGCTTCTCCTCCAACCGTTATTTGGATGCGTTCTGCCGAATCCCCGCCGTGCCCGGCCAGGCCTGGGGCGCACCATGGTTCCGAATTCGGCGGAAATTCGGTTGACGGAACCCGCCGCCGGGCTATGCTGCTTCTGACTGCAAGCGAGGTTCCCGATGCAAGCAATCGTGGCTCGCCAGTATGGCTCTCCTGACGTCCTTCGCCTTGAAACGGTCGACCGCCCGGTTCCAGGCCCGAAACAGGTGCTGTTACAAGTGCGCGCCGCCTCGGTCAACCCTCTGGACTACCACCTCCTCCGAGCCGAGCCGGGTTTTGTCCGGCTCTTCTCCGGACTGGGGAAGCCGCGCAGTCCGATCCGGGGCGTCGATGTCGCCGGCATCGTTGAATCCACCGGCTCCGAGGTCACCCGCCTGCATCCGGGCGATGCCGTCTTCGGCACCGGCCGCGGCGTCTTTGCGGAGTTCGCCGTCGCCCCCGAATCCGCGCTGGCCGCCCGGCCGCCCGGCGTGCCCTTCGAACACGCGGCCGCCGCTCCGGTCGCCGGCATCACGGCGCTCCAGGGTCTCCGCGACAAGGGCCGCGTGCGCGCCGGCCAGAGCGTCCTCGTCCACGGCGCTTCCGGCGGAGTCGGCACCTTTGCCGTCCAGATCGCGAAGATCCTCGGCGCCCACGTCACCGCCGTCACCCGCACGGCCAACCTCGACTTTGTCCGAGCCCTCGGCGCCGACGCGGCCATCGACTACACCCAGGAGGATTTCACCCAACAGGCCGGCCGCTACGACGTGATCCTCGACTGCTACGCCAACCACTCGCTGGCGGATTGCCGTCGAGCGCTGACGCCGCGCGGGATCTACGTCGGCGTCGGCGGACCCACCACCGGCCTGCTGTCGTTCTTTGGACGCCTGCTGGCGATCCTGCTGCTTTCGCCGTTCCGCAAGCAGAAGACGGCCTTCTTCGTCGCGAAGATGAAGGCGGCGGATCTGGCGATCCTCGGCGAATGGATGGCCAGCGGCCAGCTCACGCCGGTGCTCGACCAGTGCTATCCGCTGGACAAGCTCCCGGAGGCGCTCCGCTATCTGGAAACGGGAAAGGCCCGCGGCAAGGTCGTGATCCTCATGAACTCCGCCGGCTGAGCTGGTTAGTCCGGCAGCGTCAGTGGCTGGACCACGTTTTGTCCGGCGCGTTGCACAGAGTCTCGAGCGGACAGTCGATGCAGCGGGGCTTGCGCGCGATGCAGATCTGGCGGCCGTGGTGGATCATCTCGTGGGAGAAGGCGATCCAGTGGTCCTTTGGGATGATCCGCATCAGGTCCTCTTCCACTTTCTTCGGGTCTTCGGCGCGCGTGAGCCCCAGACGGTGCGAGAGGCGGAGCACGTGGGTATCGACCACGACGCCTTCAGCCTTGCCGAAGGCCACGCCGAGGACGACGTTGGCCGTCTTGCGCGCGACGCCGGGCAGCGGCAGCAGCTCGGCCATGGTTTCGGGCACGCGGCCGCCGTACTGGGTGACGATGGCCTTCGCCGCGCCGGAGATCGACTTTGCCTTGTTGTGATAGAAGCCCGTGGAGCGGATCTCCTCTTCGATGGCGGGCAGGGAAGCCTGGGCAAAGGCCTGGGGCGTGGGGAATTTGCGGAAGAGTTCCGGGGTGACCAGGTTCACCCGCGCGTCGGTGCACTGGGCGGAGAGGATGGTGGCGACCAGCAGCTCCCACGGGCTGCGATGATGCAGCGCGCACTCGGCATTGGGATAGGCTGCGGCGAGCCGGCGCAGCAATTCGGCGATGCGCTGGGGATCGAGTTCGAGGCCGGCCTCTTTGCGGGCCGCCTTCGCCGGTTTGCCCGCAGGTCTGGCGGGTGCGGGCTTCTTTGCAGGGTGTTTGGCCGCCGCTGCCTTTGTGCGTTTTCCCGCGGTCTTCTTCTTCAGGCTCTTTGCCGGGGTCTTCGTCGCCATGAGCCGCATTGTAGCGGGACGCGCTACTCCATGGCCGGGGTGGGCTCGCGGGTGGCGCGGGTGCGATTCGCGAGCCAGATGCCGAGAAGGATGAGGGCGTCGCCGAGAATCTGCAGCGGCGACTGCCGTTCGCCGAAGATCAGGAGCGCGAAGACGGCGGTGAGCGGGGCGACGCCGAGCATGGTGACGGAGGTGGTGGTGGCGGGCAGATGACCCAGAGCCCAGGTCAGAGAGAAGTATCCGGCGATCTGGCAGATGAAGGCGAGGCCAAGGAGAGCGGCAAATTCAGGCCAGCCGGGAATGGCCAGCGATACGTGAGCCAGCAGAGACACGACCAGGAGCGTGGCGGCTGAGGCCGAAGCTGAGAGCGCGACGAGGATGGCGGAGTCGCAGGCGCCGCGGACGCGCTCGGTGACGATGAGGAAGAGGGCGAAACAAAAGGAGGCGATGACGGCCAGGCCGTCGGCAGCGGAAGCCGAGGCGAGACGGTGGTGGTCGACGGCGACGATGAGGACTGCGCCGATGAGGGCGATGGCGAGGGCAGTCCAGAAGCGCAGGGCGGGGCGGCGGCGGGTGAGGACCCAGGTGATGAGCCCCACAAAGACGGGCGCGTTGTTGCCGAGGAAGGTGGCGTCGGCGGCGGAGGTGTGGTTGACGGCGATGTTGTAGAGGCCGATGTCGCCGGAGAAGAAGATGCCGCCCAGCAGCGTGGTGAAGACGACGGGGCGGGTGAGCTGGGCGCGCTCGCGGCGGGTAAGGAGGAACGGCCAGAGGGCGAGGGCGGCGAAGAGCACGCGATAGAAGGCCGAGGCGATGCCCGGCATGTGCGTCCAGCGGACGAAGATGGCCGACCAGCCGATGGCGACGACGCCGGCGGCGAGGGCGAGGGTGGCGGATTTCTTGTGAGGCTTGGTTGATGCGGGCACGGGTGCTTCTCATTAAAGCAGCGATGGGAGGTTTCGGCAGCGGCGTCCGGTTTGAGAACACCGCTTTGGATTTGTGTCGGCCGCTGCGCGACCGATTCCCTCCGCGCGTAGGTCTGGGTGATGCGAACCTTACGTTTCGCTACGGGGGTCCCCGTTCGACTCGCTGGCTCACGCCGACTCGCTCAGGGCAGGCTCTCCGCTCCGCGCCGGGAGGCAGAAGTCACCGCTGGAGGGAGCTCGGGCGGCGCTTCGCTCAGGATGACATTTGCACTGGTAATCTGGAGAGAATGCTCGACCTGGGATTTGTACGGACGAATCTGGAGCTGGTGGAACGGAAACTGCGAGAGCGCGGCGCGGATCCTGCTTCGCTGCTCGGGGATTTTCGCGAGCTGGACCAGCGCAGGCGGGAGCGGATTACCGAAGCGGAGCAGTTGAAGGCGCAGCGGAACAAGCTGACGGAGGAAGTCGCGAGGCTGAAGCGGGCGGGGCAGGACGCCGCGGGTCCGATGGAGGAGACACGCGCGCTGAAGACGCGGATGGAGGATCTGGAGAAGGCCGCGAACGAAGCGGAAGAGCAGATGAGGGCTGTGCTGACGCGGATTCCGAACCTGACGCGCGATGAAGTTCCCGTCGGAAAGGACGAACGGGACAACGTCGAGGTGAAGAAGTGGGGGACGCCGCGCGAATTTGATTTTCAGCCGAAGCCGCACTGGGAGATCGGCGCGCAGCTGGGGATTCTCGACCTGGAACGGGCGGCGAAGGTCTCGGGCGCGCGGTTTGCCGTGTACTGGGGCGATGGAGCGAAGCTGGAGCGGGCGCTGATCAGCTTTATGCTCGCCGTGCATACCGGGGAGCATGGCTACACGGAGGTGCTGCCGCCGTTCATGGTGAACAGCAAATCGCTGTTCGGGACAGGGCAGCTGCCGAAGTTTGCCGAAGACCTGTTCCGCTGCTCCGATGCCGAGGGGTTCACGGCGGGTGAGTATCGCGACAACGATCACTGGCTGATTCCGACCGCTGAAGTGCCCGTCACGAATCTCTACCGCGATGAGGTGCTGGAAGAGACGGATCTGACTGCGTCGCTGACGGCGTATACGCCGTGCTTCCGGTCGGAGGCAGGGTCGTATGGGAAGGATGTGCGCGGGATCATCCGCCAGCACCAGTTTCAGAAAGTCGAGCTGGTGAAGTTCGCGCGGCCGGAGGAGAGCGACGCCGAGCACGAGAAGCTGACCCGGGACGCGGAGAATATTCTGGAGCGGCTGGAGTTGCCGTACCGGCGGATGCTGCTGTGCGCGGGCGATACCGGGTTCAGCTCGGCGAAGACGTTCGACCTGGAAGTCTGGCTGCCCGGGCAGGGGCTGTACCGGGAGATCTCGTCGTGCTCGAATTTTGAGGGTTTCCAGGCCCGGCGGGCGAATATTCGGTATAAACCGAAGGGCGGGAAGGCGACATTCGTGCACACGCTGAACGGCAGCGGGCTGGCCGTGGGCCGGACGTGGCTGGCGATTCTGGAGAACCATCAGCAGGCCGACGGGACGGTGCGCGTGCCGGAGGCGCTGGTTCCGTACATGGGCGGGCAGCGCGTGATCACGGCGCGGAAGGGAATCAAACGATGAGCAAAGGACGCGAGAGCGAACGAGGCAGCGGGCGGGGGCCGATGAGCTACATCTGGTGGACGCATGAACGAGGCAGCGTGCACTACGACGTCATGGTGACGCTGATCCTGGCGTTCATCTTCGTCACGCCGCGTTTGTGGAACTACGGAGATTCGCCGAAGCCGGATTATCCCGCCGGGCAGATTCGGGCCGAGATGGATCCGGCTGGCGGCCTGATTTATGAGGTGCCGTCGAGCATGTTGGCGTTGGCAGGGAACAGCGTCCCCGCAGATGCCGACCTTGCCGCGGCGATCGAGCAAGTGGCCGGCCCGGTGACCGTGGAACGGAAGCAACCCATGAAGGAAATTGGCGGCCGCGTGGTGGCGTGGAAGGTGTGGGCTGAGAAGCAGGGAACCGGAAACGGGCAATAGGCAACAGAGTTTGGAGTTTGGGGTTTAGGCCGCAATCGCGACCGGCCCGCCGTGGAAACTGCATCTTATCGGAGCAGAATGGGTAAACAGTCGTTTCTGGCGGTGAACACAATTCGGATTGGTTTGGTGGCGACGGGGATCGCCATGCTGGCCGCACTTCTTCTGGCGGGAACCGATCTGCAGGCGCAGAACGAGGATCTGGCTTCGGTGCTGAAGCAGATGGATACGTCGGCGGCGCGCTTTCAGGACGTAGCGGCGGACATCTCGGTGGACAACTACACGGCCGTAGTGCAGGATCACGAGTTCCAGAAGGGCACGACCGCGTTCCGGCGGACGGCAGCCGGCATGGAGATGGTGATGCACCTGACCAGCGCTGGCCAGCCCTATGCCGATTTGCTGTATCGCAACGGGCAGCTGGATTACTACAGCCCCGCGCAGAAGCAGGAGACTATCTTTGCCGCCGGAGCGAACAGGCAGGAATACGACGGGATGCTGGCGACCGGCTTCGGCGCGACGGGAAAAGATCTGCAGGAGTCGTGGACGGTGACCTTCGAGGGCATGGACAAGAGCGTGCCGACTTCGGCCGGGGCGCCGACGGCAAAGCTGGATCTGGTATCGAAGGACGCGAAGGTCCGCGAAAGCTACAGCCATGTCACGCTCTGGGTGGACCTGAGCCGGGATATCTCGATGAAGCTGGCGATGTTTCAGCCGTCGGGAGACTCGCGTACGGCGACCTACTCGAATATCCAGTACAACACTCACCTGAAGGACAGCCGATTCAAACTGGATATTCCGAAGGGGACGCCCGTTCAGCGGCGATAGGATTCGCCCGCCGGGCAGCTCAGCAAACAGGGGAGCCAGGGATGGCTCCCCGATTTATTTTTGCCGGCCCTAACTGCTCCTGGTGTGCATGATGGCGATTTTGGTGTGGCCGTCGGTGGAAGCGGCGTCGGAGCTGACGGTGACGACAACGCTGCTCTTATTGTCGGCGCTGTTCATGGTGAGCACCGCGCCCTGGTCATTCTGAAAGACGGAGAGGCCCCCACCCATTTTGTCCTTGTAGAAGGCGACAACTTTGTCCAGCGGGTCGTCGGTGGAGAAGACGGCAGAGACGGTGGAGCCTTTGGCAGTGGTGATCTGCATACCGCCTTCGTGGCGGGTGGCGCCGGGGTAGATGTCGATGCCCAGGTCGGAGGCGCTGACGCGGGCACTGCTGCCGGCGGTGAGGGTTCCCTGAGGCGTGGAGATTTTGACGCTGCCGTCGTTGCTGACATGGACGGCGCGGGAGACCCGCCAGAGTCCGAACATGACCAGAGCGACGCAGAGGATGCCGAGGCCGACAAAGGCGCCCACGATGATGAGGATGACTTTGACCGCGCCCCCTGAGCGCTGCTGGACGGGCTGAGCGTAGGCGGTCGGCGCGCTCGAGGGCGCGGCGACCGGTGTCCAGGCGGGCGGAGCCGCGGGGCCCGGTTGCGGAGAGGGAGCGGAGGCCGCGCCGACAGGCTGGCCGCAGACGGTGCAAAACTGAGTTCCCTCGGGGATGGAGGCGCCGCATTTGGTGCAGAACATGGCCATGGTGAGTCCCTTTCCTCGGAGTCGGTGAGCGAGCGCCGGTGGGTGGATAGCACGCCGGCGCTGCGGCTCTGGAGCTACGCAAATGCAGCCAGCCCCGCCGTGCGGGCAGGGCTGGAGACAGGCTGCCTCTCCGGAGCGGCTACAGAGAGGGGTTGCCGGCGATACTCTTCGCGATGCCGGCGGCGATGGGGATCTCGACGGTTTTGCCCTGATACGCGGTCACCATCAGGTAGATCCAGAGGATCAGGGTGAGCAGACTGACGGCGAGCGAGATCAGCGACCAGAGCGAGAAGAACCCGTAGGAGGCGAACCATCCGAAGGTGAGCACAATGCGGATGATCATGAGGCCGCCGAAGACCACAATCGACTGAGCGGCGTGGAAGCGGACGAAGGGTCGCTTGTCGATGAGCAGGAAAATGATCCCGGTGAGCCAGCCGAGCAGGTAGCAGAGCAGGCCGGCGACGTTCTCAGTAAGACCCGTGGTGGCCGGAGCGACCATGGGCGTGACCGGCGGCCCGACCGCGGGAGCCGGGGTGCCCATCACCGGTCCGGTGGCAGCGCCGCACTGGGGACAGAAGGCGACCCCATCGGCGATAGAGGTTCCACACTTTGCACAAAAAGCCATACGTCACCCTTTCCTTTCCTTGCGTCAGGAAACTGCTGGCATGCGCCAAAACTGTGGGGAGTAGCCGCCGGGATCTGGCACCGGGAACAGGAGGGGTCTTTCGGCTTAGACAGACACTATACCCTCACTTTTCGGGATGGTTAAGACCTTTTTCAGCAGGGAGAGCTGCACCGATGAGGACGGGTCCGAAACTGGCCGGCGATCGAACTGTCTGGTTCTATAAGTATGCCGACAGCAATGATATGCTTGCTGAAAGCAAGGAGATGAGGAGCGGACCGTGAATGAACAGGAAAGCGCAGTGCAGGCAGTGCGGCGGTTTACGCGGTTTTATACAGCGGCCTTCGGCACGCTGGAGGAAGGGCTGCTGCGCAGTCCGCTGAGCCTGCCGGAAGCGCGCCTGCTTTACGAGATCGCGCGGTCTGAGGACCCGACCGCGACCGAGATTGCGCAGCGGCTGAGCCTGGATCCGGGGTATGTAAGCCGCCTGATCAGCCGGCTGGAAGAGCGCAAGCTGATCCGGAGGAGGAGTTCGGCGAGGGATGCGCGGCAGAGTTTGATTGATCTGACGGCGTCGGGACGGAAGCAGTTTGCCACGCTGGATCAGCGCTCGAGCCAACAAGTGGAAGCGATGCTGGCGCCGCTCAGCGATGCGGATCGAGGCACGCTGGTCGGATCGATGGGAGCGATCGAGCGGATATTGGGGGGCACGGCTCCGGCAAACGGGAAGCCGTTTGTGCTGCGAACGCACCGCCCGGGCGATATGGGCTGGGTGGTGTGGCGGCAGGGTCTGCTGTACGCGCGGGAATACGGCTGGGACGAGCGTTACGAACCGGTGGCGGCCAGAATTGTCGCGGACTTTATTGATCACTATGAGCCGGAACGGGAGCGCTGCTGGATCGCAGAGCGGGATGGGGAGCCGTTGGGTTGTGTCTTTCTTGTGCGGGAGCGATCGGCGGAGAAGACGGCCCGGCTGCGGCTGCTCCACGTGGAGGCGTCGGCGCGCGGGCTGGGTCTCGGGAAAGCGCTGGTTCACCAATGCACGAGGTTTGCGCGGGACGTGGGGTATGAACGGATCCTGCTGTGGACGCAGAGCGTGCTGGTTGCGGCTCGTCACATTTACGAAACGGAAGGGTATCGGCTGGTCCAGGAAGAGGCGAAGGAGAACTTTGGGAAGAAGCTGATGTCGCAGACCTGGGAACTGAGGCTGTAGCCGGAGTCGCGGCTCTTTCTTGGAAGCGATGACAAGTGTACTTGACAGCCGTGGAAGGGCATGTCAAGCTAACTTGTCATGGAGGGCTGATGAGCTTCTGCAGGAAGATGACACCGCTGCAGCAACGGACGATGCGCCTGATGGGCGTGGCGATGCTCCTGACCGTAGTGACCAATTTCTCGACACCGGGGCTCGCGAATCCTCTGGTGGATCTATTTCCGGCACTGGGGCGAATCGTGACGCCGCACGCCTCGGTTCCTGTGGCGATGCTGATGGCAGCGATCTCCGTGCTGCCGATTGTGATGGTGGCCTGGATCGCGTGGCGCTATCTTTCAGCGGAGCCCGATGAGTTTGTCCGGGCGCTGGTGATGCGCGCTCTGCTGTGGGCCTTTGCCGTCACGATGGTGGGGAACGCGGTGACGGCGGTGCTGATGAATGTCTATCACCTCGCCTTTCCGCTGACCGTTCTGGACGCCGATCTGTTCTTTATTGGCGGTGGCGTGGCGTTTCGGGTTCTGCAGTGGAGCTACCGGTGAAGAATCGGCTGCGCGAGTTGCGGGCCGAGAGGAACTGGAGCCAGGCGGATCTGGCGTCTCAGCTGGGCGTGTCGCGCCAGTCAGTCAACGCGGTGGAGACGGGGCGGTTCGATCCCAGTCTCCCGCTGGCGTTTCGGCTGGCCAAGGTTTTTGGCCTCGCGATCGAATCGATTTTCTACGAGTAAGAGGCACGGCGTCCGGGGACGCCCCGCGCTGGCGGGTTACGGCGCGTAACTGGCGGAAGTCACTCCTCGCCGTCGTCGCCTATCGGCATGCCGGGCGGCGCAGGAATGGGTTTGGCGGGAACGAATTTCTCCGGGTCGTTGAGGAACTGGTTGATGCGAGCCGCTTCCAGTTGGTGCAGGGCGTCCAGGTCGGAACCGGAGCCGCGGTACTGATCGCGCAGCGAAGTGACGGCAGCGCGGACCGTGGCGCGGGTCATCGCGGAGGACTCCGGGCTGGCGCCGAGGGTCAGCAGCGCTTCGAGAATTCGATCGTCAACCGCATACTTCACCTGGAGCGCGAGGCCCGAGGCGCTGTCGGGCGAGCCGGTGGACTGCAGCGTGGCATCGATGACGTCGGTGAGAGAAGGCTCGGCGCTGTCCTCCGCGTGATATTCGACCAGGCGGTTGGCGCGCTCCGGATTGAAGACGAGGGCGAGCGTCAGGTCAGCGGCGGACTCCGCTGCGGCGACAGGATCGAAGGTGAGGCCGGTAGCGGAGGGAAAGCTCTCTTCGGTGCGCGGCAGGCCGGGCGGACGCGGCGGCAAATACTTCAGGATCGAATCCGGCAGAGTGAGGGTGGTTGGGGAGAGCGTTTTGAGAACGGCGCTGAGGGCAGCGCGCTGGTCCGCCGGCGAAACAATCTTCGGGAGCATCTGCCCGTCGCCGCGGACGTTGTAGCGGTAGTCGAGTCCACCAATCTCTTTCGACGCGGCTTCGGTTTGGTAGCGATGGAAGAGGTAGAGCGGGACCAGCGTGTCTTCCAGTTGAGCGAGAGGCATGCCCTCCTGGATGGCGTCGGGCCCGAAGCGGTCCAGAGCGGCAGAACGAACCTTCAGGACGCGATTGAGTTCGACCGCGGGATCCGTGCCGTTGTCCCAGAGATGCGCATGCGGATGGGCAGAGCCGAGGGGCCGAGCGTCCTCGTCGGTGATGTAGATGAGGCCGGTCTTTTCGGAATCGGAGAGGACTTTGTTCAGAGCATCGGGTTCTTCGACAGGATGGCCGTCACGATCGAATTCGCGGTAGCCGTAGTCGATGGCGACCTTATCCCAGATTCCGATACCGGCCGGGTAGGAATGGGAAAGATCGGGGACGCCGTTGGGACCGAGGGTAACCCACGGGTGCGGGTAGTCCATGACCGAGACGGTTTGGTCGGGCGAGTGGGGGAAACTGCTGGCGGCGAAATTGTGAGCCAGGCCCAGGGTGTGGCCGGTTTCGTGCGCAGCAAGCTGGCGGATGCGCTGGAGGACCATCTGCAGCGCGGGATCGTTAGCCGGATCGGGCGCGGCCTTGCCTTCGGTATAAGGCGCAAGCAGGGCCTGGGCAATCAGGTAGTCCTGACGGCCGCGCAGGCTGCCGAGGGTGACGTTGCCCTTGATGATTTCGCCGTCGCGCGGATCGACGACCGCGGCGCCGTAGCTCCAGCCGCGGGTATAGCGGTGAACCCACTGGATGATGTTGTAACGGATGTCCATGGGGTCGGCGCCTTCGGGGAGGACATCGACACGGAAAGTTCCCGGAGCCCATCCGGCGGCCTGGAATGCCTGATCCCACCAGCGGGCGCCCTCAACGAGGGCCTCGCGAATGAGCGGAGGCGCACCGCGATCGACGTAGTACTGGAGGGGCGTGACCGCTTCGCAGGCGTGGGTGCAGCTGGGGTCTTTCTTGATGAGGCGGTGGCGAATGATGAATTGCTGCTCGATCGGATCGCCGAGGGGCGTGTCGTAATCGCGCCAGGTGAGGGGGAAGTAGCCGGCGCGCGGCGAGAAGCGGCGCGGGGTGAAGCCGGGAGGCGGCAGCTCGATGAACATCTGCCGCTCGCGAACCGTGACGGCGCGGGCGTCAGGGGCGATCTCCTGGATGATGCGCCCCGGAGGTATCGCTTCCTGCTGGGGTCCGGTGACGAACGTCAGCTCGGATTCGAGAACCGTGTTCTTCGGGAAGGCCTTTGTGTCTTCGGGGACGATGGTGGAGCGCGCGGGATCGATGTGATACATGCCCTGCTTACCGCGGGCCAGGGCTTCGCCGACATGGTGCGCGTCCATCAGGGCAAAGGAAGATGCGTCGACGAGCACGGTGCCGTCGGCGTCTTCGCCGTCGATGGTGAAGCCGGCGAGGACGGATTCCGGGAACGATTCATGGACGACAGCCTGGGCGGCAGGTTCAGTCGAGGAGGAGCGGAACTGCTCATTGGGCTCGACAAGGAGGAGCTTTGGGCCGGTGCGCTGGAAATAGACGATTTCGCCACGGGAGATCTGGCCGCGATCGAGGCCGTAGCCACCCAGCTGGCTGGAGCCGACACTCCACGGCGTCGAAGTGGTGTACAGCAGGTCGGCGGAACGCGTATGGTCGGCGTTGCCGTTCAGAGGCACCTCGAGGTAGAGCTTCCCGGATTTGGCGTCCCAGTCGAGCGGCAGCAGGCCCGGCATGTGCCGCATGGAGGCGGTGCGCTCGGCGATGGTCTTCGTGGGCTGATCCGGCGGAGGCGCGGCCGCGAAGGCGGAGGCAGAGGCGGCAAGGGCGAGTGCGATGGGAAAGGCGAGCTGAGGCAGCAGCGATCGAGCCATGCAACTTTGTAGCACAGAAGTGCTCGGAAACTGGCGACTGGACAGCACGCGAGCGAATTGCCCGGCGCCCCGAGCCGGGACGCCGGAGCCGGCGAATCAGGGAAAGACAACCGGGTCCGATAGAATCCTGAGCAATGACGCAGACGCCTTCTGAGGTGGAAAGCACGGGCGCGCCGCACCTGGCGGCCCGCCTTGGCCTCTTCGACGCGACGATGATGGTGATGGGCGGGATCGTGGGGGCCGGCGTCTTCATGAATCCCTACGTGGTCGCGCAGCGGCTGCATTCGCCCGTGATGATTCTGGCGGTATGGTGCGCCGGAGGCGCCATCGCCATGCTGGGCGCGTTTATTTACGCCGAGCTGGGCGACCGGATTCCGCAGACGGGCGGGCAATACGAGTACCTGCGCCAGTCGCTGCACCCGGTATTTGGTTTCATGTATGGATGGGCGCTGCTGCTGGTGATCCAGACCGGCGGAATGGCAGCGGTGACGGTGACGTTTGCGCGGTATTTCCTCGAACTGACGCAGGTGCACGCTTCCGAGCACATGGTGGTGATCGTCACGCTGGCGCTGCTGACGGCGATCAACTGCCTGGGCGTGCAGATGGGCGGACGGCTGCAGAGCCTGCTCATGGTGCTGAAGATTGCGGCCATCGCGGCGCTGGTGGGCGCGGGGTTTTTCTTTGTGCGGACGCCGCAGCCGATGCTGCATCCGGTGCTGGATCGGCCCATGTCGTGGGACCTGGTCACCGCGCTGGGAGCGGCGATGGTGCCGGTGCTGTTTTCGTACGGCGGGTGGCAGACGACGAATTTTATCGCCGGGGAGATTCGCAATCCGCGGAAGAACCTGACGCGGGCGCTGGTGATTGGCGTGGCCGGCGTGGTGATTTTGTATGTCTGCGTGAATGTGGTGTGCCTGCGGACGCTGGGCGTTACGGCGCTGGCCAACACGAGCGTTCCGGCAAGCGCGGTGATGCAGATGGTGGCCGGAGAGCGCGGGGCGCGGCTGATCGCGCTGGGGATTGCGATCTCGACCGTGGGCTTTCTGAGCCAGTCGGTGCTGACCGGGCCGCGCGTGTACTTCGCGATGGCGGAGGATGGACTGTTCTTTCGCAGCGTGGCGTATCTGACGCGGCGAACGCGGGTGCCGGTGGTGGCCATCGTTCTGCAGAGCGTGTGGGCGGTGGTGATTGCGCTGAGCGGGAAGTACGAACAGATTCTCAACTTTCAGGCGCCGATTGATTTCACGTTTTTCGGGCTGAGCGCCTGCTGTTTATTTGTGCTGCGGCGGCGCGACCGGAACGCTGCACCCTCAGGCGACAGAGGATTTCGCGTGCCTCTGCATCCGTTCTCGACAGCGGTGTTCGTGCTGGCGTGCTGGTTTATTGTGGCCAACGCGTTGTGGCGCTACCCGATGAACAGCTCGATTGGTTTTGTAATTCTGATTGCTGGCCTGCCGGTGTACGCCGTTTGGGCGCGTCGGCAAAAGAGGGAGGAAGTTGAATGACGATGCGGGCGATGAGCTCGGTCTATCTGGAGTGGGCGAAGCTCTGCTCCGCTGCAAAGTACAACCTGGCGACGAGCGGGATTATGGGCTATCCACTGGCGGAGTTGCCGGTGAAGGTGGAGGAGCTGGAGATCAACGGGCCGACGGCGTACGGCTGGGGACCGCTGACAGAACGGCTGGCGCGGCTGTGCGGCACAACGCCGGAATGCGTGGTGGAGGCTGAGGGAACGGCGATGGCGAACCATCTGGCCATGGCGGCGCTGGTTGAGCCGGGCGATGATGTGCTGGTTGAGCACCCAACGTACGGACCGATTCCGGAGGTGGCGTCGTATCTGGGTGCGAACATTCTGCGGTTCGAGCGGCGGGAGGCGGACGGTTTTCAAATCGATCCGGATGCTGTGCAGAGCGCCATTACACCGAAGACGCGCCTGATCTGCATCACGAATCTGCATAACCCGACGGGGGCTCTCACTGACGAGGCGACGCTGCGGCGAATCGGAGAGATGGCGCAAAAGGCAGGCGCGCGCGTTTTGGTGGACGAGGTGTATCTGCCGATGGTCTACGGTCAGAAGGTGCGGTCATCGTTTCTCCTGGGCGAGACATTTGTGGTGACTACCAGCCTGACCAAGGCATATGGCCTGAGCGGACTGCGGTGCGGATGGATTCTGGCCGAGCCAAAGCTGGCCCATCGGATGTGGAGGCTGAACGATCTGTTTGCGGCGAGTGCCGTGAACGTCGCGCGGCAACTGAGTGTCATAGCCCTGGATCATCTGGAGAAGATCGATGCGCGGGCTCGGCGGCTCTTGGACGCCAATCGTGCGAGCCAGAATAACTTCTTCTCCGCGCGAAAAAATCTGAGCGGATTCCGCAGCCAATGGGGGACGGTGACCTTCCCGAGACTGCTGCGGGGCTCAGTCGATGCCTTCTGCGATTTGTTGCGCGAGCGCTACGAGACGAGCGTGGTGCCGGGACGATTCTTCGAGATGCCGGATCATTTCCGCATCGGCATGGGCGGCGACGTGGCGACGACGGCGGAGGGGCTGAAGCGGCTGGGCGCAGCGCTGGATGAATTCGGAGCCAGCCGGGCGTGACGAATCCGTCTTCTGTGCGGATTGGGATCGACTGGGGCGGAACGAAGATCGAAGCTCTGGCGATGGATTCCGAAGGACGGGAGTTGGTGCGGCGACGCATCTCTACGCCGCGCGGCGATTATGAAGGGTCGATCCGCGAGGCGGTTGCGCTGGTGATCGCGATCGAGACTGAGGTCGGCCGAACCGGACCCATCGGGGTGGGCATTCCTGGCATGGTGGTTCCGGACACCGGGCTGGTGCGAAATGCGAATTCAACCTGGCTGAACGGGCGGCCGCTGGAGAGGGATCTGGCGCGCGCGTTCGGACGCGAGGTTCGCTGCGTGAACGACGCGAATTGCCTCGCCTTGTCGGAGGCGATCGACGGCGCTGCTGCGGGGAAGCGCGTTGTGTTTGCGGCAATTCTGGGAACGGGATGTGGCGCGGGGATTGCGATCAGCGGTGAGATGCACTCCGGGATCAATGGCGTCGCCGGCGAGTGGGGGCACAATTCGCTGCCCTGGCAGAGGCCGGAGGAATATCCGGGAGAGGCGTGCTATTGCGGTCAGCGAGGCTGCATCGAGGGCTGGTTGTCGGGCCCCGCTCTGGAAGAGGATTATCGGCGCTCCGGGGCCGAGCCCCTGGCCGGGACGCAGATCGTCGCGCTGTCCGAACAGGGAGATGCGGCCGCGGACGCAGCGTTGGCCCGCTATGAAGATCGTCTGGCGCGGGCTTTGGCCCACGTGGTTAATCTGCTCGATCCCGACGTCATTGTGCTGGGCGGAGGGCTCTCGCAGATCGAGCGACTGTACAGGAATGTGCCGCCGCTGATGGCGCAGTGGGTCTTTGGCAAGACGGCGAGAACGCCGATTGTGTCGGCCCGGCATGGGGACTCGAGCGGCGTGCGTGGCGCCGCCCGGCTGTGGGCGCTGTAGTCATCGCGGCGGTTATCCGACTTCGCTGGAATCCGAGCTCTTTTTGCAGGCTGTCGCGGCGTAGATGTCGGGAAAGATTGTCGCGCGCAGCTGCGTTGAGCCGTAGGGCACGAGCGTGATTTCCTCCTCCTGCGGATCGACCTCGTGAAAGGCCAGGTCCGGCAGCGGCGGCGTGAAGAACTGGTCGTCCTGATTGGTGATGTCCTGCAGCCGGTAGTCCGCGATTTTGCGGGCGGCAACGGTGAGCGTGACCGGGGGACGCGACCAGGGATCGTCGCCGACCCCTCCGCTGTTCTGCTGCACTTTGATCTGGCCGTCGAGCGCGCCAGGATTCAGTGCGAGCCCATAGTTCCACGCGCTGACCGGGTTGGCGTTGTAGCCGGGAAAGGCCGACGTGGAGTAGTCGGGCACGGTAAAGGTGGTCCAGTTTTCCTGGATCGGCAGAGAGAAGACCAGCGGTCCGCGCTCGAGGGCGACACCGTTGTACGGCCACGCCGTGCGGGCCAGATCCATGGGCAGTGTGAGGGTGAGAGCATCGCCCGGCCGGAAGCGGCGATCGAGCGTAACGAAACCGTTTTTGGGATTGAGCGCGACGGTTTCCCCGTTCATCGTGAGCTGCGGCCGGCGGCACCAGGCCGGGATGCGCAGGGCGAGAGGGAAGCGCGCTTCGTGCTGGCCTGTGAATTTAAACGTGATCGTGTCGCGGAAGGGGTAGTCGGTGGTCTGCACAATTTCGACCGGCGTTCCGTCGGACCCTACGGCAGTGCGGACCGTGGAGGGCCCGTAGAGCGTCGCGGCCAGGCCTCCGCCGGCTGAGCGCATCCACATGCGGCTGACGTAATTGGGGTAGAGGCGGTGGACGTTGCCGCCGCAGCACGCGGTGCGCTGGCCGGGGTTTGGCTGGTAGGCCATCATGTAGCCGCCGTGGGCCATCACGTTGTGGTCGGACTTCTCGGTTGCCAGGAACTGGTTCGGGCAGGAGAAATACTGCAGCGACTTCCAGTCGTTGCGGATGGCTCCGGGGCCGGCGTTGAAGCAGGCGCGCTCGATGCGGTCGCCCCACAGGCCGTCGCCGGTAGCCTGCAGCATGTATCCCCAGCCCCAGGTGTGATCCACAATGCAGCAGGTCTCGTGCGAATCGAGTGAAGTGCGCGTACGGAACCACTCCGATGTGGAGGGGATGCCATCGACCAGCATGTGGTGGGTGAAGATGCGCTGCTGCGCGGCAAGGGCAAAGCGCAGATACTCGGGGTTCCCCGTGTACATGTAGAGGATCGCCGGCAGCTTCGCGGTTTCCGCGTAGGTGACGCCATGCGCATGGATGGGCTTGTTGGCGTAGACGCGAGCCTCGCCCAGATCGCCGTGGTTGTCGTTGGACGCGACCTGAGCGAGGTAGCGACGCCAGGAATCTTCGGCCAGGGCCAGCAGCTTTGCATCGCCCGTCTGGCCGTAGCACCACAACATGGGCTCGAGATTGGTGATGTTGCGTTCGGGAAGCGCGTAGTCCGCGGGATCGTTGCGATAGTGCCGCTGCAGGGCTTCGGCGATTCCCGCGGGGCCGGCATGCGCTTCGCCGCAGGCCATCAGGCTGCGAAAGAAAACCATCTGCGGCCAGCGATGTTCGTCGCCGATTGGATTGCGGAAGTATTCGGGACCGAGATAGCCGTTCGCCCGCGCGTGCTGCAACGTGAACAGGATGGGGACCTGCGTTTTCTGGAAGAGCGCGGAGTCGCGCATAACGATGGCCAGGCGCGTGGCGCCGTCGATCCAGTAAGCGCGCTGCTCCCAGGGCCACCAGCTGGGGCCCTGTTCCAGTCCGTTCCAATACTGGGCGCTGAAGGGCCAGGAGACATCCGGCAACTGTGAGCCGAGTTCCGCCGCCTGCTTGCCGAGATACGCATGCAGCCAGCCCTGAGGTTCGACCGCACCCGGGGCAAGCTCGGTGAAGGCCCCGTGCGCAGCAACAGCGGGAGTGGTCTCCGCCGCACGGGCACGAGCGCCGGCAAATGCCAGCGCAGCGCTGGCGAGGCCCATCTCAACGAACTGCCGCCGGTCGAAGCTCGCAGAATGCAACGGGCGCTGATCTGAATCTCGATTCATCGGAACTCCTGACGCTTTTCCTCAAATCTATACTCGCGGTGCGGCCAGCTGGCGGATCTCCGCTGCCCGGGAAAATTTCCCGCAGAAATTCAATTACGAGAGAACAGAGAAAACCTGGGCGGGGTAGCGGCCTGAAGGAAGATGCCGCGATGAGAGAGGGGAATTGGAGGCGCGGGCCGGAATCGAACCGGCGCATAAAGGTTTTGCAGACCTCTCCCTTACCACTTGGGTACCGCGCCCTGAAGTGAAATTCTAAACCCGCGGGATGACGGGAGCCAGCGCAGAACACGCCGGCGGCAGGCTGGAGCGGGAGACGGGACTTGAACCCGCGACCCTCGCCTTGGCAAGGCGATGCTCTACCACTGAGCTACTCCCGCATGGTTCCTCCTGAGTATATCGGTCGACCCGGGAAGGGTCAACGCGGACGCGGGGGCGGCGTCCGCGTTACGGGCCTACTGGGCCGCTTCCATTGAGGCCGGTGCCTTCTCCGGATAATCGACGCGAACAGCGACGATTTCGTAGGGTCGGAACGGCACCGTTACGCGATCGTTCTCGACGGTCAGGTCCGCACCCTGAGGCTTCTCCATCAGGTTGGTTTCCACAGCGCCCGTTGCGCCGGGCGGCACGCGCAGGTGCAGCTGGCCGCCCTTGCCGGCCCACTCGTACAGGTGGAAGATGAGCGCGTGGCTGTCCTCGGCCTTCTTCATCGCGGTCAGGACGAGGTCATCCGGCTCGACGCCGACAAAGGAATGCTCCGCCGGCAGGGAACCGGCATGCGGATCTACCTGCATCGCCTGCAGACGGTAGTTGAAATCAAAGCCGTGACGAACCGTCATGGCCTGCTTCCAGTCGCCGGCGTGGGGATAAAGGGCGAAACGGAAGTGGTGGTGCCCGCGGTCGGCGTTGGGATCGGGCCAGACGGGCGAACGCAGCAGCGACAGGCGCAGCAGGTTGCCGACGCTGTCGTATCCATACTTGGATTCGTTGATCAGGCTGAAGCCGTGCTGGTCGTTGCCCAGGTCGGCCCAGCGCTGCGCCGGCACTTCAAACTGCGCCTTCTCCCAGCTGTTGTTGCGAGTCGTCGTCCGCTGGATGGTGCCGTAGGGGATTTCGTAGGTGGCGAAGGGGCTGGTCGCGGAGAGCGCAAAGGCGTCCTTGAGGAGAACGTGCGTCTCATGCCAGTCGATGTCGTTGACGACGACGACCTGGTTGGAGCCGGCGTCGAGCTGGATGTCCTGCACGAATTTGGAATGCTGCCAGTGGCGTGTGACGCGAATCGCCCCGCGCATGGGTCCGTGGTCCACGACCTCGACCGAGTCAGCCTGGTTCAGCAGGGTCGGCGTCTCGTCGAGCGTGCCGGGATCGATGTTCCAGGCGTCGTAATCCTTGGGAGTGTCCTTAAACGCCTGCAGTTCGTTGCCGCACGATCCGGCGGCGAGGGTCTCGAAGTTGCCCTTCTTGTCGTAGAGGCTGGTAATGCAGCCGGTATGCGGATCGACGACAACGCGGAGGTCAGCATTCTCCAGGGTGGTGCCGGTCACGTGCAGGTCGCTGGTGAAGGCGCGCTTGCCGGGGACGACGTGCAGCACTTCGTAGCCGAGCGACGGCACGTCGCGGGCCTCGATCAGGAGGTGGAAGGTGCCGGTGGAGGCATCTTTCGAGAGGACCTCGGAGGGCAGCACGGCGCCATGCGCATCGAGAACAGAGACCTCCGAAGCTGGCGAAGGCATCTGGACGCTGACGGTTACGTCTCCGGAACGCGCCCAGCCAAGCGGATTGAAGACCAGCACAGGCACGCCGGCGGCGACATGCGTATCAATGTGTTCGGCGATGGTCTTCAGCGCTTTTTGCGAGATGGCGTTGTCGGAGCGGTGGACGTCTTCAAACTGCTTCTCAGCGTCCTGATAGATGACGCCGATGCCGGAGCCGGCGGCGAGGTCGTGAAAATCGTTAAAGGTGATCGTCTTCCAGTTGTCAGTAAGTTCGTTGCCCGGGTATGAGTTGCCGTCGAGCCACGCGAGCGAGGCGTACTTCTCCGCGTTCAGCGTCCACTCGGGTGCGTCGCGCAGGTTCTTCTTCATTTGCGCCTGAGTGGTGAAGACGCCGCGGTGATATTCGAGGTAGAGCTCGCTGTCCCAGGTGGGGATGGCGATCTTGCCGGGAACAGGAGTGGGTTCGTGATAGCCCTCGGCAATGGTGCGGTAATTCCACGTGGGCGAGCTGGAGGCAATCTCTTTGGAGATGGTCGAGAAATAAGTGCCGGCGGTGCCGAACTGCATCTTCGGCACAACCTTGCCCGGCTGCATCCAGTGGACGCCCTCGTCGAGCATCGACCGCGTGGGGCCGCCGCCGTGGTCGCCGACGCCGTAGAGGTCCATCATCTCGGTCATGCCCGGGGCATACGTGCGTGCCTGAGCGAGGTCGACTGAGAGGCGAACCGGATTGAGATTCGTGTTGGCGTAGTCGTGCGGGAAGTAGGTGAGCACTTTGCTGCCGTCGGGCGACTCCCACCAGAAGAGCTTGAAGGGCAGCTGATTGGTATCGTTCCAGGCCATCTTCTGCGTGACGAAATAATCGACGCCCGACTTCCTGTAGATCTGCGGGAGCTGCCAGTTGTAGCCGAAGGAATCCGGGTTCCAGCCGATCTTCACGTCGACGCCATAGTGCTGCTCATACCAGCGCTTGCCGATCAACAATGAACGCGCCGTGGATTCACCGTCGGGCATGTTGAGATCGGGCTCGACCCACATGCCACCAACCACCTCCCAGCGGCCTTCCTTAATGCGCTGTTTGATCTGGTCGTTGATCTCCGGATAGTCGCGGGCCATCCAGTCGTTGTAAACGGCGGCCGACTGGGTGTAGGTGTAGCCGGGGTACTCGTTCATCAGCTGCAGGGCGGTGGAGAAAGTGTTCTTGACGGTCTGCACGGTTTCGGTCCACGGCCAAAGCCAGGCCGCGTCGATGTGGGAGTTGCCGGTCAGGTGCAGCGTGGCGCGATCCATCATCGGCTTCAATGCCTGCAGCGTGGACTGGGCCGCGCGAAGAGACTCGTCAAACTGCTGCTGATCGCCCGAGGCCAGGGCCTTGAGATCGACCTGGCCGATCGCCTTGTCGAGCGTGGCGTGATCGGCAGAGGGGTCCTTCGAGAGGCTGGGAATGAGCACGAAGGCCGAGAGAAACTGCTCGCCCATATCCTGGGGGCTGGGGCGGCCGCTGGAAAAGGTGACGTCCATGGGGCTGCCGGCGAAATGCTTCTCATCCACCGTGGGGAGAAGCTTGACCGCGACCAGAACGCGATCGCCGGGCTTGGCCTTGTCGAAGAGAACGATCTGCTCGAGGTCGTCGCCCATCGCCACGCGCCGGCCGTTGAAATAGATGATCTGCGGCAGGGGGCCATTGGCCCAGGCATTAAAGCGGAACCAGATGCGGGTGCCGGAGAGGTCGTAACCGTCGAGCGATTGCGGGACCTCGACCCACTGGCGAAACCAAACAGCCTCTTTCGAGTAGTTGGCGTCGACCTTTGCCACTGGCCACGCGGAGTCGTCGAGGGAGGGATCCTCCGCATGCGGCAGGTCGCCGGCATGGTAGCGCCACTGGCCGGAGGGCAGGTGGCTGAGATTTTCAAGCTGTGCGACCACCTCGCGCTGCGAGCTGGGCAGCGTCTTCTCTACCTTGAGCACCTGCTGCAGAAACTGCGCGTGAGCGATACCGGAAATCAGAAAAGCGAAGAAGAGAATACGGCCATGCCTGAACACAATCATTTCCCTCGGCGAGTGCTGGGTTCGTTGCCGCTCAAACTGCGGCCCAGCCGTTGAGGATACCATTTTGCACGACCTCGGATGCAGCGCCGGGCGCATTCAGCGGCTGGCGTCCGGGCTCTCTGGCAGCGCGGATCTGCATTCACTGGATGTTGACGGTCGTGCTCACCGGCAGATCCGCCGAAGAGTCGCCGACCATCAGGCGAACGGGCTCTGCCAGCACTCGAAAGGCGTGCGTGCCCACATCCCAGAAGGCGAGTTGCGAAGCGGCGAGCGGCAGGGTGACGGTCTTCGTCTGGCCGGGATCGACGCTGACGCGCTGAAAACCTTCCAGCTCTTCGCGTGGACGTTCGACCTCCGGGTGCGGCCAGCTGACATAGAGCTGCACAACGTCGTCTCCGGAGCGGCTGCCGGTGTTGGTGACATCAACGCTGACGTTGACGGTGCCGTCCGCGGCGACATGATCGGAGCTCGTGCGCAGGTTCGAGAATCGGAAGGTCGTGTAGCTCAGGCCGAACCCAAAGGGATAAAGCGGCTCGCCCCTGAAGTACATGTAGGTGTACCCGTCGCGGATGTTGTAGTCCATCCGCGGCGGAAGCTGATCGGCCGACTGAGGCCAGGTGCGCACGAGGTGGCCGCCGGGATTGTCGTCGCCGAAGAGAACGCGGGCGAGCGCTGTGCCTTCATCCTGCGAGGACTGCGCCATGGTCAGGATGGCCGGAACGTTCGCCTGAGACCAGTTGATCGTGTAAGGAAAGCTGGTGATGAGCGCGAGCACCGTGTGCGGGTTCCTGATCATCACCTGCTTGACGATTTGTTCCTGTTCAAGGGTCATCGATTCGCGGTCGCGGCCTTCACGTCCGTCGCTGGGAACGGTGCAGGGAAGCGTGATGCCGCCGCCTTCGGTGGGCGTGCTGTACCAGGAGTGGCCTTCATCGCCGCAGGTAGGGTTGTTGCCGATGAAGACCACGGCGACGTCGGATGCGCTGGCTGCCTTGAGGGCGGCGTCTTCGCCGTCGGGCGTGTCGTAGGCGGCGTAGTTCACCTTCACGCCGGGGCCGACTTCGTTCTTAATGCCCTGGAGCGGTGTGATCGTGTAGGGCGGCGTGCCTCCGTACCAGTCCCAGTGGACGACGTCAGCGAGCGGGCCGATGACGGCGATGGACTTGATCTTGTTCTTGTCCAGCGGCAGAAGGTGATCCTGGTTCTTCAGGAGAACGACCGATTCGATGGCCAGCTTCTGCGAGACCGAGCGATCGCGGTCGGTGTTCCAGGGTTCCGGCGAGTCCTTGATTTTCGAGTAGGGAACCATGTCGGGCGGATCGAGGAGGCCGAGCTTGATCTCGACCCGGAACCTGCGGCGCAGCGCGCTGTCGATGTCGGCCTGGGTGAGCGAACCATCCTTCAGCGCCTTGTGGACCTCATCCTTATAGGTGTCGAGGTACTGGTTGATGCCGGCCTTAAGGCAGGCGACGACCGCGGCCCCGTAGTCGGGAAAGAGGTGGCGCGGACTGACGAGCAGATGCACGGCGCCGCCGTCGCTGGAGATCACGTCGAGTCCCCATTGATCTTCGAGGATGGAATGAAGAATGGGGTTGATGGCCATCGGCGTCCCGTTCCAGGCGTTGTAGGAGGCCATGACGCCTTTGGCGCCGCCTTCCTGAAAGCCCATGCGGAAGGGAACCGAGTAGTACTCCCAGAAGAGGCGCTCGTCGAAGTTCGAGGTCGAACCGTTGCGGTTGTTCTCGTTCTCGTTGGCGAGGAAATGCTTGAGGAGCGCCGCTGCCTGCCAGTAATGCGGGTCATCGCCCTGCAGGCCGTGGATGAAGGCGACCACCATTTTGCCGTTGAGGTAGGGGTCTTCGCCGTAGACTTCCTCGCTGCGCCCCCAGCGGGGATCGCGATCAAGGTCGGCCTGGGGTCCCCAGAGCATGAGGATCTGCCGGTCGTACTTCGGCGTCTGGGTGATGAAGCGCGCTTCGTAACCTTCGACGCCGCCGGCCTGGCGGACGAGATCCGGATCCCAGGAGGCGCCCATTCCCGGCGGCTGCGGGAACTGGGTGGTTGTAATGGGCTGACGGCCGAAACGGGGCTCGCGCTGGACGACGCCATGAATACCTTCGGAGCTGCCGATGTTGGGGACACCCAGGCGCGGGACGCCGGTTTGGGTTCCGAGGCAGTCGATCTTCTCGTCCATGGTCATCAGCGACAGCAGATTATTGATACGCTGCTCGGCGGGAAGACGGGGATTGTCGAAGGGGTACCGCGGCTGCTGGGCGAAGAGCGACGTGAAAGAAACAGCCAGCGAGCAAAGCAGAGCAGCAAACGATTTGTTCTTCATGAGCGCCTCGAGCACCCCGTTTCTGCGGTCAGTCGAAGCGGCGGCCGCGAAAGGGCGGTTTTGAACCGCACCAAGGCTACCATGTTCGACCCCGCTGAAACGGTTTGGCAGAGGGCCGCGAACACAAGGGTGAAGGAGTGAATGAAGAAGGAGAATAAAGTTTGTATGCCAGTTGACGACGCGGGAAGCGGTCGCGTCTGATGGACGGGTTCGAGGAATTGCTCGGCTGCGGGCCTCGGCGGCAAGAGCTCAGGGAGCCGCAGCGGCCGGGAGGTGCAGGATGCGACGTTGGGCGATCGCTGGGCTGGTGTTGCTTCTGTGCGGCATGGTGACAACCGCTTCGGCAAAAAAGAAGAAGGACCCGCAGGCGTCCAGGCTGTTCTGCCAGGCGCAGTATGCGTACGTCGGGACGACTGACGGAGACGTGATGAATCCCAACGTCCTGCCGCAGGATCGGGAGGCCGCCGATGCTCTGATGAACAATCTCCAGGCATGGAAGAGATACGTGATCGTCTATCAGCCGAGGGAGGCGGATCTCGTCTTTGTCGTCCGTTCGGGACGTTTAGCCTCGCTGCAGGGTCATGTGGTGGCCGGCGGGCAATATCCGAATGGGCGCAATCCCGGACCGGGGATGCAGGACCCCTCCGCTTCGCAGAATCCACCCGGCACGCGGGACCCGGGCGCGGCGGGAGAGTATCCGCAGGGCCCCGGCATCGGCGTGGGGGCAGCGGCTGAAGCGGGACCTCCCAACGATCTCCTGCAGGTGTACACAAATGGCGACGTCACCGATAACGCCCACACGATGTTGTGGGAGCGTTCGCAGGCAGACGGATTGCAGGGATCGCAACCCTTGTTTGAGCACCTGCGCGATGCCGTCGAAAAGAGCTGCCTGGATTTCGAGAAGAGCAAGAGCGGACACTGGGCGCCGGGCTCGCCGGATCGGCGCAGCGCTCGGGAGTGGTTCAGGCGTTCTGCGCCAGATACTGTTCGAGATTTTTCATTTGCTGCGTCCAGCCGTCGCTGTTGCGCTGGAAAGCCTCACCGCGGCGCTCATCGGGCAGATCCGTGAAGCCGGATTCCGTGATGGTCAGCTTTGTGCCCGTAGCCGTCGGCTCGAGGTGGAATTCCACCAGCGTCGGTGTTTCCTCCGAGTAATCCGCTTTGGGATCGACCGCATAGGGATGCCAGGTGAATGCGAAGAACTGTTGGGGGTCGATCTGCTGGATCATCGCGCGCCACGTCAGGTGCTCGTAGCCCGGAGACAGAATCGCCCCGTGGGACTCCTCGCCCACCTTGAAGGGCTCATCCAGCTTCACGCCGAACCAGGCGCCGAACTCCTTGTGATCGGTAAGCGCGCGCCAGACGCGCGAAACCGGTGCGCGAAGGTCAGCGGATTTCTCGATGCGGTCGGGGGTGCGAGCAGAAGCGGCGGGTGTTGTGGGCATGGCGACCTCCACGTTGCAGTCTAGTGCCAAAGAAACAGCACAAAGGCCACTGGGTGAGATGAGTTTCGTGGCACGAAAAGCTGTCCGCAGGTGGACAGCGTCCGCTGGCGAACAAACCGGGGGGGTCAGGCAGCGGTAAGGAGGATGGGGTCCGCTTTGGTGATGACCAGGGTGTGCTCGTAATGGGCGGCGAGGCCGTGGTCGGCGGTGCGGACGGTCCAGCCGTCCCGTGCCAGCAGCGAACGGCCGGAGCGGCTGGCGATGATGGGCTCGATGGTGATGACGAGGCCGTCGGTGAGCACGCTGGTGGCCGAGGGGTCGGGCCAGTTCGGAACGCTGGGCGCCTCGTGGATGGTGCGGCCGATGCCGTGCCCACAGAGATCGCGAATGACGTGGAAGCCGCAGGCGTTGACTTCGCGCTCGACGGCGCGGCCGATGTCCCGAACCCGGTAGCCGGCGCGAGCGACGTCGGTGGCGGCAGTGAAGGCGCGGCGGGCACAGTCGGCGAGACGAACGCCGATGGCGGAGAGGTTGATGGTGTCGCCGCCCACGAGAACGCTCTCAGCGGCGTCGGCCATGAAGCCGTCTTTCTGGATGGTGACGTCGAGCTTGAGGAGATCGCCGTTGCGGAGCTTGCGCCCCGAGGGAATGCCGTGGACGATCTCGTCGTTCACGCTGATGCAGGAGGTCCCGGGGAAATCGTAGACGGTGACGGGGCCGGAGACGGCGCCGTTCGCGCGCATGACGGCGGCGCCGATGTCGTCGAGCTCCTGGGTCGTGATGCCGGAGCGGACGGCGGACTTCATGGCCTCGAGCATGAGGCGGACGATGCGGCCGGATTCGCGCAGGGCGGCGAGTTCTTCAGGAGTGGAGATGGACACGGCTAGGTCTCCCTTCGACTATTGTCGCAGCAGGGGCGGCTATTCACCCAGCAGCAGGCGCTCGCAGGATCGGGCGTGGCCCGTCGCGGGGTCGGCATCGATGAGGAGCGCGGCCATGCGCGGGTCGCCTTTGGCGGCCTCGAATTTGTTGGGCAAGCCGGTGAGGAAGCGCTCGAGGACGAATTCCTTCTGGACGCCGATGATCGAGTCGTACGGGCCGCTCATGCCGACGTCGGTCTGGTACGCGGTTCCCCCCGTCAGGACGCGATTATCGGCGGTCGGAACATGGGTATGGGTGCCGATGACGGCGGTCACCCGGCCGTCGAGATACCAGCCGAGGGCGGCTTTCTCCGACGTAGCCTCAGCGTGGAAGTCGACAAGGATGATTTTGGCGGTGAGGGTCTTCAGAAGGTTGTCGGCCGTGCGAAAGGGGTCGTCGTTGCCGGGCATAAAAACACGGCCCTGCAGGGAGATCACGGCGTACTCCGTGCCGGACGGCAGTTTGCCCTGATAGACTCCATAGCCGGGTGTCGCAGGAGCGTAATTGGCGGGTCGAAGAACGCGGCGGGGTCGCTCGTGGCTGTCTGCCGGAACGGATTTGAGATAGTCAAAAATCTCTTTCTTGTCCCAGATGTGATTGCCGGTGGTAATCACGTGGGCGCCGAGGTCAAAGAGTTCGTCGGCAATCGGGGGCGTCAGGCCGAATCCCCCGGCGGCGTTCTCGCCATTGATGACGACCAGCTCAACCGAGCGGCTCTCGATGACATGGCGAATATGGGCGTGGACGATGCGGCGGCCGGCGCTGCCGAAGACGTCGCCGACGAAGAGGATTTGCATAGTTTCAGGGTACAGGGTGCCGGGAGCCGGGTACAGACCACGCGGATTGTTACAGATTTCATCGAATCTTACGGATAACCCACAAAAAAGCTGTGGTAGGGTAGGTCATGGCCGCTAACACTCGATTTGCCACCGGCGTGCATGCGTTGGTTCTGCTGGCCGCCGAGCCCGATGGATTGCAAACTTCAGAAGATGTTGCCGGGCGCCTGAATATCAACCCGGTTGTGATCCGGCGGGTCTTCTCGCTCCTGCACCAGGCTGGATTGCTGGAGAGCCAGAAAGGTCCGCATGGCGGATCGAAGCTGGCGCGCTCGGCCAAATCGATTACGCTGGCGGATATCTATCAGGCTCTCGACGGCGAGGGCGAACTCTTCCACACCGGCTCTCTCTCCGGCGCGCACACCGCCAGGGTGGCTGCGGCGCTGAAGAAGGTCTTTGGGGATACCGAACGCGCGCTGCGCGACGAGCTGGACAAGACACGGCTGAGCGACCTGCTGAAGAAGACGGGCAAGACAGGCAAGAAGGGCAAGAAGTAGTTCAGGCGGGCGTATCGACCGCGGCCAGCAGCGCCCGGGAATCGCGCAGCCAGCGCAGGCACAGCCACACCGCAATCACGATCAGCGAGACGGTGAGACCGGTCCACAGGCCGGAAAGCCCCCATTTCCACGCAAAGCAGAGCAAGGCTCCGAACGGCAGGCCCAGAACCCAGTAGCCCATGAAGTTCATGAGCATGGGGAACCGGGTTTCGCCCAGACCGCGAAGCGCGCCGGTGGAAACCGTCTGGATGCCGTCGAAGATCTGAAATCCCGCCACAATCGCAAGGATGTGGGCCCCCAGACTGACGACGTGCGGGTCGCGGGTCCAGATATGGATGATGGGGCGTGGGATAACAAGGAACAGAACCGCCATCAGCGCCATGAATCCTGCACCCAGGCCAATGGCCAGAAGGCCCGCGCGCCGGGCGCGTGCGCGATTGCCGGCTCCGATGGCATGGCCTACGGCGACCGCGGCCGCCGCCGAAATGCCCAGCGGAACCATGTAGGTGTAGGCGGCGCAGCTGAGAACGATTTCGTGCGTGGCGAGGGCGATGGGTGTCAGGTGCGAGGCCATCACGGTGGCAGCCCCAAACGCGGCGACCTCCAGAACGACCTGCGAGGCCGCAGGCAGACCCAGCCGAAGCAGTTCGCGGAGCCGGGCCCAGTCGGGTCCGGGCCAGCGCCGGAACAGAGCGTGGCCGCGGTCGGACTCGTGGACCCAGGCCGCGTAGACCAGCACGCCGGCCATATACACCCGGGCAAAGACAGTCGAGAGAGCCGAGCCGCGCACGCCCAGGGCGGGCATCCCGAAGTGACCGTAGATGAAGATCCAGTTGCCGGCAAGGTTGACCAGATTGGCGCTGATCAGCGCGAAGGAGACCGGACGAACGCGGCCCACTCCCTGGAGATAGCGGCGAAATCCCCCATAGACCAGCAGCGGAAAGGTGCCCCAGTTGAGCAGGTCAACATAGGAGCGGGTCAGGACGGCGACCGTGGGATCGACACCGTGACCGGTAAAGAGGCGCGCCGCGATCAGCATGGAGACCATCAGCAGCGGCGTGAAGGCTAAGGCGATGTAGATGCCCTGAGCGAGGGACCGATGGCAGTCGTCGAAGCGGCCGGCGCCCCACGATTGCGAGACGAGCGTATCGAGACCGAGAAGCAGGCCGATGCCAAACAGCGAGGGCGCATAGTAGATCGCGTTGCCGAGACCGACCGCGCCGATAGCATCGGGCCCCAGCCGGCCGACCATGATGAGATCGACGATGGTCATGGTCATCCAACCGAGTTCGGAAAGAACCACGGGAATCGCCAGGCTCAGCAGCGCGCGCAGTTCCTCACCGAGATGAGGGGCGTGCTGATGCTGCTCGAAGGCTGCGATGGGCGCCGCCTGGCTGGGGGACTCGGAGGACATGGGGTTCGACTATTGTAGATGTCCGCCGACAACCTGCCCGGCCACAGAACAGCCCAGTCGCCTGTGGTAGATTCGAGAGGTAGCGCCTGCCCGCCGCAATCGCGGAGAGATGGCCGAGTGGCTGAAGGCGCACGCTTGGAAAGCGTGTTTAGGGGAAACTCTAACGTGGGTTCGAATCCCACTCTCTCCGCCAGAATTTCCTGAGCTAATTCACCTGGCCCCGACACCGGGAGCCTTGCGGCTCCCGGAATCAGGCGAACCAGGTTCCAGCGTTACTGCGTGGTCGTGAACTCCGAGTGGAGGCTGGCGCGGGAATCGCCTCCGGCCCACACGTCAAACTCCGTCGGCTCCACAACCCAGCGCTTCGTCTGCGGATCCCAGAACTGCAGCTCATGCGGACCCAGCGGGAAGGTGAGGGTCTTCGTCTCACCCGGCTGCAGCGTGATGCGTCTGAATCCCTCCAGCTGGCGAACGGGCCGGGAAGCCGATCCGTAGCGCTGATGGATGTAGACCTGGGCAACCGCATCGCCCGGCACAGAGCCGGTGTTGGTCACGTCCACGCTCGCTTCGTTGGTGTCGCCCACGCCCATCGTGGACTTACTCAGGTGGAGATTCGCAAACTGGAATGTCGTGTAACTGAGCCCGTAGCCGAAGGGATAGAGCGGCTTTGAGTTGATATCCCAGTAGCGCGAAGTAAACGTGGGACTGTCCTCGGGCTCGTGCGTCAGGTTGTGGTTGTAGTAGAGCGGCTCCTCGCCGGCGATGCGCGGCCAGCTCACCGGCAGCTTGCCGCCAGGGTTCACGTCGCCAAAGAGAATGTCTGCGACCGCGTTGCCGCCTTCGGTCCCCGAATACCACGACTCCAGAATGGCCGGGACGTGTTCTGAAGCCCACCGGATGTCGAGCGGGCGTCCATTTTCAAGCACCAGCACGACGGGCTTGCCGGTGGAAGCCACCGCCTCGAGCATCTGCTCCTGAATGCCGGGCAAATCGAAGGTCGCTCGCGACGCGGCTTCGCCGCTCATGTTGGCGGTTTCTCCCATCACCGCGACGACCACGTCGGCGTCCGCGGCCGCCGCCTTTGCTTTCGCAATCCAGTCGGCCGTTTCCTCGGGAGTGGGTGGCGGAGTCGGCTTTCTGTGCGCCATTTGATCCAGAAGGCCCGGGTACACCCGCGAAGGAGTCGGGCCCGCAACCAGCGTGACCTGCGCATCGGGGCCGAGCTTATCCTTGATGCCCGCATAAACCGTGACCGGGTGACTCTTACCGCCGGAGCCGAACAGGCCCTCCACGGTCCATCCACCTTCGATGTCATGCGTTGAATCGGCGAGCGGTCCAATGACGGCGACTTTCTTCACATCCTTTGACAAGGGCAGCGTGTGATCCTCGTTGCGCAGCAGAACCATAGACCGTCCAGCCAGCTTGCGCTCCAGCGCAAGACCCGCGGGCCGGCTCAGCACCGCGTCCACCTTCGACGCGTCGACGTACGGATCATCGAACAGGCCCAGAGCATATTTGGCTTCAAGAATCGGCAGCACCATCTGGTCGATATACGCCTCGCTCACCTTACCTTCCTTCACCAGCGCGGCAAGGTTATGCGTATAGGTCTGGCTGGCCATGTCCATGTTCACGCCGGCGGTGATGCCCTTATAAGCCGCGTCTGCCGGATCCTTCGCAAAGCCGTGCACCTGCAGGCTCGCCACGGCAAACGCATCGGAAACCACGAAGCCCTGGAAGCCCCAGTCCTTACGCAACACATCGGTGAGCAGCCAGTGATTGCCGCTGGCCGGAACGTCATTGAGATCCATGTACGCGCTCATAAAGCTGCCCGCGCCGGCCTGCTCCGCCGCATGGAAGGGAACCAGATACACGTTGTGCATCAGCTCTTCCGGCACGTAGGAGGAGTCGTAGTCGCGTCCGCCGTCGGCGGCGCCGTAGCCGGCGAAGTGCTTCACGCAGGCCAGTACGCTGTCGGGTCCGAGCTGCCCACCCTGAAATCCGGTTACCTGCGCGCGCGCCATGGCTGCGCCGAGAAACGGATCCTCACCCGCGCCTTCGACGATCCGTCCCCAGCGAGCGTCGCGCGCGATATCAACCATGGGCGTGAACGTCCAGTCGATGCCTGCGGCGCGCGCGTCTTCGGCGGCCCAGTGCTGCGCCTGCTCTTCCACGGAGGGATCCCAGGAGGATGCCATCGCCAGCGGGACAGGGAAGACCGTGCGGTAACCGTGAATCACATCGAATCCGAAGAGGATGGGAATATGCAGGCGGGAATGATCGACGGCCAGGTGCTGGTACTCGTTGATCTTGTTGACGTCAGTGAGCCAGAGGATGGAACCGACCTTGCCATCCTGGATCATCTGATTCAGGTCGTCCCCCTTCATTCCGGGAAACGTGATGCCGGCAGCCTGATCGAGCTGGCCGACCTTTTCCTCGAGCGTCATCTGCCGCAGCAGAGCCTCGGCTTTTTGTTTTGCCTCGGGGCTGAACGGGCTGACCTGAGCCGTGAGGGACGGGCCGATGAGGGCCGAGAGTGCCAGGCAAGACAAGGCAAAGGTGCGAAATCGTTTGAGCTGCATGCGTTCCTGTCCTCCAAAGAAAACCCAGCGGCATCTTAAGATTCGCGCCGTGGTTCCTTCAACAGAAAAGCGCGAGATTGACTAAATATGCGCACTTTGGTTTTGCGGAGGACAGCAAACGCGGAAGCCTCGCGGCGATCCTGACGGCGCCAGGAGCCGTCAGGATCAGCTCGCAGACTAAGGCTCGACGGGCGAGCCGGCGACCACGCCGGTCAGGTGGTGCTCCGCCATCTTCTGGTTGAAGGCTGCTACGTCCGTCTTCAGAAAGTCGTTGAACTTCGTGAGGGCGTTCGCATACTCGGGATCGAGGAGCTTCTTCTGATCGACCATGGCGGCTGTCGGCGCGTCGTCCTCGCCTTCCAGACCACCGCTGAGCGCCAGCAAGTGCTCATGAATCTGGTCCGGAACCCGGAGGGTCGACTCGGCCGCGCCTGGATTGCTGGTGATCTGGTGTTCGGCCGCCTTCGTCTGCTTTTCCAGGTCGTCGATGGCTGCATCCACTTCCTTTTCTTCCGGAGTGCCTTTGACCACGACGCGCAGGGCGCCAACCTGAGCCTCGATCGCGGAGATCCGGTTCAGAGCCACGTCAAGCTGGGAGATCTCGTGCAGCACCGCTTCGCTCAGGCGATACCGCTGCTCCATCCCGGCAGCATCGCCGTGGGAGCTGGGATCGTTGGCCACGGTGAGCTTCTGCGTCATCGTCTGGCCGCCGATCGTGAGGGTCGCGGTGTACTCGCCCGGAGGCACCAGCGCCCCTGATCGCGGCCCTTTGAGGAACTCCTTGCCGGCCTCCCAGCGCACCGGCCCGTCGGCCCGCAAATCCCAGAAGAAGCGTTGCAGGCCCTCTTTCGTCGGAATCCAGGGGACATCCTTTGCACCTTGCTCGTCTGCTTCCTTCGCCCTGGTGGGGGGCGGCTGCTGTTCTGCCTGCGAAGCCGTAGCGCCGTGAGCCGGTTTTGCCTCCTCCTGCTCAGAATGCGCCGCTTGCGCCTGGCTTCCCGCGGCCGGCGGCAGGTCGTCTTCCTCCGGCGGAGCTTCGCCCGGCTCGAGCGGGTGAGTGCCTTTCAGCGTGCGAACCACATGCCCCTGCGCGTCGGTAATGACCAGCTTGCCCGGCTCCTTCACGTCGTGCTGAACGAAGTAGCTGAGGTCAGCGCCGTAAGGAGGATTCTTGCCGTAGAAAGCGCCGTCGCCCAGCGCCTCAATCTGCGACCAGGGCCAGAACCGCGTTGCGGCTGGCGGCGGGAACAGGTGAGCCGCTGCGTGCGCGATCTCCGGAGTGAACTGCTGGAACGGCGTCAGATCGTCCAGCACCCAAACCGACCGGCCGTGGGTTCCCACCACCAGCGAGTTCTGCTGCGCGTCGAGCGCAATGTCGTATACAGCCGCATTCGGAAGACCGAGCCCGAAGAGATACCAGGTCGCTCCGGCATCCCACGAAACGTACAGGCCGTTTTCCAGGCCCGCGTAGTACAGACGCGGATTGTGCAGGTCGCGCCGCACCACATGTGCATAGACATCCGCAGGAAGATTGCCGCTGACCGATGTCCACGTTGCGCCGTAATCCGTGGTCCGGAATAGATACGGTTTGAAGTCGCCGCTGAAGTGGCGATCCACAGCGATCATCGCCTCGCCCGCGTTGTCCGGCGCCACGTCGATCGACTCCACCCGCCCCCACGGCGGCAAATCGGGAATGCCGTCGGTGACGTTTTTCCAGGTGGCTCCGCCGTCGCGCGTCACCTGCACCACGCCATCATCGGTGCCCACCCAGATCACCTTCGGATCGCTCTCGGCCGGCGTGATGCTCAGGATTGCGTCGTACACTTCGGCGCCGGAGTTGTCCTTCATCACCGGGCCGCCGGAGGATGCCTGCTTCTCCTTGTCGTTGCGGGTGAGGTCGGGGCTGATCGGCTTCCATGTGCGCCCGCGGTCCTCGCTTTTAAAGAGCACGTTACCGCCCGCGAAGAGGACCTTCGGATCCTGCGGCGAAACAGCAAAGCCGGCGTCCCACGCAAAGCGATACGGGAAGTCGGCCACGCCGCCGCCGGAGATGTCGCGCGGATACGGCTCCATATCGTGGACCTGCTGCTCGCTGCGATCGAACATCATCCACACGCCGTTTTGCGTGCTGTTGTAGATCAGGTCCGGATTGTCCTTCGCCTGAATGGCGAACATCCCGTCGCCGCCATTCAGCGTGAACCACATGCGGTCGAGGATCCCGGACGGGTCTTTGCTGCGAGAGGGGCCGCACCAGGCGCTGTTGTCCTGCAGGCCGCCGCACACGGTAAAGAACGGGCCGCCGCTGCCGGTGCTCACGTGGTAGAACTGGCCGATGGCGATGTTGTGCACGAAGGCCCAGTGCGCGCCGTTATCGCGCGAGAGGGCGATGCCGCCGTCGTTGCCGTCGATGATGCGGCCGCTGCCCGCGGGGTCGAACCAGACGGCGTGATAGTCGCCGTGGATTTGTTTGGCAATGGCGTGGAAGCTGTGGCCGCCGTCGCTGGATTCCTCGATGTCATTGGAGAGCGCGAGGAGGTGAGTTGGATCTTTGGGATCGACCGCGATGTGCGAGAAATAAAACGGCCGGACGTCGACTTCCTGATCTTTGCTGACCAGATCCCAGTGCTCGCCCGAGTCGTCCGAACGCCAGAGCACGCCCTCGTCCGAACCCATCACCGCATACACGATGTTCGGTTCGCTGGGCGCGATCGCGAGGCCGATGCGGGTGACGGGCTTCTCCGGCAGGCCGTGGCCGCTGAGCCGCTGCCATGTGGTTCCGCCGTCGATGGATTTGTAAATCGCATCTTCCGGACCGCCGTCGGAGTAGCTCCACGGCGTGCGGCGGTAGCGATAGGCTGCGGCGAAGAGGATCTGCGGGTCCTCGGGGTTCATCGCCAGATCGGCGATGCCGACACTGGGTCCCACATAGAGAACCTTCTGCCACGTGGCGCCGCCGTCGGTGGTGCGATACACGCCCCGGTCCTCGCTGTCCTGCCACGGGCTGCCCATCGCTGCCACCAGCACGGTGTCCGGATGATGGGGGTCGATGACAATGCGTGAGATCTGGAAGGAGTGGTCGAGCCCCAGGTGCTTCCAGTGCGCGCCGCCATCGGTGGACTTGTAAATTCCATCGCCAAACGACACATCGTTGCGAACGTTCGCCTCACCCGTTCCGGCCCACAGGACTCCAGGATTCTGCGGATCGACGGCGAGGGCTCCGATGGAGGCGACGTCCTCATGCTGAAAGAGCGCCTTCCAGGTCGTGCCGCCATCGTCGGTGCGGAAGATGCCGCCGTCGGCCGAGCCGACGTAGTAGATGCCGGGCTTGCCGGCGATGCCCACCACGGCGGTGACGCGGCCGCCGGAGATGGCGGGGCCGATCTCGCGGAAGCTGATGCTGCGCCGGACCACCATTGGCAATTCGGTGCGCCCTTCATCGTTTGCCTGCTGCGGACCCGAAGGTCCGGCGAAGGGAACGTTTTCCGGCGAAGAGGTTTGTGCGGGCAACGACGCCGGGCTGGCGCAGACCAGCAGCATCGCGAAGCCGAGGGCCCCAAAGCGAAAGCGCAGATGCATGGGAGATTCCTGAGAGAGGCAGAAGTGACGAGCCGACAAGGGACTCAGTGTACCACCGTGTTGCGGGCGTCGGAGGCCGTTGGGCAGGCTTGCGAGCGCGGCCGCATGCGACGGCGCCACGCTCCTGGTGCGACAATCGTAGGCGTGTTTTGCCCTCTCTCAGGGCCGCAACTAAAAGGAGACGATGATGAAGCGCTTTCTCATGGGGCTCAGTATTCTCGCTATGGCTGTCACCCTGCCCGCGCAAAAGAAGCCGGTACTCAGCCCGCCGGCCAAAGCCACGGCGACGATCGACGGAAAGGCGATTTCGATTACCTATTCGTCGCCCCGCGTCCGCGGCCGCGAGGGAAAGATCTTCAGCCAGGGCGGCCTCATCAGCCACGATCCGCATTATCCGGTATGGCGCGCGGGCGCGAACTCGGCGACGACGCTGCACACGGACGCCGATTTGAAGATTGGCGATCTGTCAGTGCCGAAGGGCGACTACACGCTGTTCGTCGATCTTTCCAATCCCGACCAGTGGCAGCTGATCGTGAACAAGCAGACCGGCGAGTGGGGTCTGAAGTACGACGGCAGCCGGGATCTGGGCAAGACTCCGATGCACATGAGCAAGCCGTCGGCGATGGTCGAGGATCTGCGCTGGACGATCACCGATGAGGGTCATGGCAAGGGCAGGATCACTCTCTCGTGGGAGGACCACAGCGCCTCCGTACGATTCACGGCGCAGTAAGGCAGCTTGTCAGCGCGGGCGACGGCATGTTCAGGCTCGCCCGCGCTGCTTCTCTTTTCCAGGAAGAGCCGACTGCAGCCGGTGCAGCAGGTCGGGTGGGACGGTGACGAAGACAGCCGTCGCCGTCGCCAGCGCGTGCCCCGATGCCTCGGCGAGCGTGGCTTCAATGTGGTGCCTGCGGCCCGCGCTGCCCGTATACCGCGCCGTGAGGACCAGCGGCTGGCCGAGCGGAACGGGCTTGAGGTACTGCACGTCCAGGGCGCGCGTCATCGCAACGATGCCTCGCGCGCGGTTGACCTTGCTCATGGCTTCGTCGAGAAGAGCGGCAATGATGCCGCCATGCGCGTGGCCGGGCGGCCCGGCAAAGCGAGCGGCGAGACGAACGCGGCAGACGATGTTCTGATCGGCGTCAGTGAAAAAGCGGAGCCGCAGGCCGGTCGGGTTATCGAGGCCGCAGCCGAAGCAGTGGTTCAGAGCGCCGTGGGCGAGAGGCGTGAGAGCGGACTGCCGGCCTGAAGTCTTCGTCGTCATGATTCGGTTGCAGTGTATCCCCCACAGGGATCCGAGTTTTGGGCAGAGAGCAGCGAGCGTGCTCTGCTCGGGGTCACTTGCCGTGCAGAATCATCGTCGCCTGGCCATACGCGGCCTGCGCCGATTGTGCAGCGGGAGCGGGGCTGGTATAGCTGGCGGTCAGAACGAGGCCTGCGTTCGGAGCCGGGAGCGCGGGCGCCTGCATATGAAAAGCGCCGTCGGTGCCAACGTAGTAGTTCACATTTGGATCGGCTGCGCTCTTCACAATCCAGAGAGCCATGGCACGCAGCTGATCGTCGGAGAACTCCGCGTGAGGGGGCATGCTCGTTGATCCCCACACGCCTGTGGACCCATCGCGGATATAGCGGGACAACGTCTCAATCGATGCCTGGCTGTCGGGGTAGCGTTGAGCGATCGCCGCAAACGAAGGGCCCATGGCCCGCGCTTTGAATTCATGGCAGCCCATGCAGTTGGAGCGGACGATCTCCAGAAGCCCGTCGGGCGTGGGGGGCGGGTCTTCGATGATCTTCGACAGGTCGGCGGCGTAGGTGGTCTTCAGCAACACCTGACTGGAAGGGATCTCCTGATATTGAGTGGACTTTCCCTGAAAGGAGACGACCACGCTGTAAGGCACCAGGGAATTCCAGGGTTCGGTGCTACCCGCCGCGGGTGCCGTGATTTTGACTACGGGACGCGCAACGTCGCCCGGCTCCTGAGCGCCGGAAGACGCAGCATGGGCGGCGAATGCAACGGACAGAAGTAGAACACTGAAGATGAGAGCGAGAAAAAGACTGCGAATTCCGGACTCGGTCACGCGTTTTTGATCTCCTGGGCGACACGCTGGGCGGAGCGAATGCACGATTCCATCCCGCGACTCAGAAGGTCCGCGTACGTCCCGGCAAAGTACATCCGTCCCTCGGGCTTCAAAATCTCCGGCCAAAACTGATGCATGGTTCCGATGGGGAACGGCTCCATTTCGCAGCTGGGGGCGAGCGTGTCCTGGGTCCAGTCTTTGGTCAGCGCCTGCACAATGGTGTCGCGTTTGCCGGGATACACCTGGCGGAAGGCAGCAAGCACCCGCTGCGGAGAAAGGCCTCCAGGCCCATAGGCTTTTAAGATCACCCGCGTGGACTCTACCTCGCTCGGCACCTCCCAGATCGAGTCGATATCGGGGTGGTCGAACTCCATGTTGATGCTCTTCAGGCCGTCCTCCAGCCAGAATTTTGAACTGGCTTCGAAAACATAGAAAGGGTGAGAGGTGTAGGTCAGGTTGTCGACGACGAATTGTTTTGTCGGGGAGAGCGGCGGATTGACCGGAATGTTTCGGAACACGGCGAGGCTGATGCAGTTCACAAAGTAATCCGCTCGGAGCGTCCGGGTTTCCTCGCGGCCGTATTCGCGGCAATCCACTGAGACGCCGTCGCCGGTTTGCTGGATCGCGGTGATGGGGTGCGCCAGTTTCACGCGTGATCCCAGGCGCCTGGCAAAGGCAATCGGCAGTTGTTCGTTGCCGCCTTTCAGCCGGAAGATCTCGCCTTCGGACGGCGGGATGCCGCGAGACTTCATTGCGGCGGCTCGCCACACGGCGTAGAGCGCGCTGGTGCTTCTGTCTCCCAGGAATCGAGTGGCAGCATCCGACGCGCCCACTTTTTTGTAAAGGTCCGCAATCGATATTTTGTCGAGGTCGTCGAGGCCGATGCCAAAAGGCTGGTTGGGGTCGGTGATCTTTGCGACGTACGGCTTGAGGTAGAGGTCCTGAAGCTCGTACCAGGGGTGCTGCGACAGAAACTCAACCTCGGCGCTGTTGAAACCAAGGCTCCTGAGCGTCTCGGGCTCGGCCAGTTGCTGATTGCTGTAGAACTTGCCGCCGATCATCCTCAGATCTTCGTCGTTGTAGGGGAGCCACGAGCCTTCCGCATTCGGGTAGGGGATTGCCGGGATGTTGAACTCTTCGGCATAGGCGAAGAGCCGCTCGTAGCCGGGTTTGGTGATGTGATCGGCGCCGAGATCGGCGTAAAGCCCATCGGACAAGCCATCGTTGCTGGTCAACACGTGGCCGCCATACCTTCCCGAAGCTTCAAGAATGGTGACGTCGATACCCGCCTTCATGAGTTCATAGCCGCAGCACAGACCGGTGATGCCGGCGCCACCGATGATGACCTTCTTCGTCTTCGAGGAAGGGGCGGCGCGCATGAGGCCGGGATCGAGCAGAACGCCAGCGCTGGCGATCAGCTTTTTTAAGAAGTTTCTCCGGATCATCGGCGGGTCCTTTGGCTCCGACGCCATTTTATGGGTTCGTTTGCAGCGCAGCCTGGTCTCGGCGTCCGGCCGTCAGGTTTCCAGAAGGGAAGGGGATTCGGAGAGTTGTCAGACGCCGACGGGGAAGGGCTTGGGAGCCGATTCTTCGAGGTTCGCGCCGGAACGCCAGCGTTCGAAGCGCCCCTGGAATAGTGAGAGCAGGCCCGTGTAAATGTAGCCGATCACGAACAGCAACAGGAACGGCACCGTGAAGTAGTTCTCGTTTGCGATGGCGTACCAGATGCACAGAACGAAATAGGCCCCGATGAGCAGCTCAATGAACGGGATGATGCCCAGGCGCTTGCGGTATTTTTTTGCGCCCTGAGATTTTTCGCCGCGCTTCTGGACGCGGTATTTGGGTGTGCGCTTGAAAGCGCTCTGGATGCCGAAGATCGCCTCCATCACGGCAATCGAGTTGGTGATGGTGAGGCCGATGCCGAGCGCCATGAGGAAAGGCAGGTAAAGGAACGTCTTGAACCACCGGCGCGGGAAGAGTTCCTTTTGTGAAACAAGGTAGAACGATGAGATCGAGAACGTGGAAGCCAGGAACAGGGGGAAGTCGATGAAGAGCATCTCCCACCAGCCCTGGTAGAAGCGGATGATCATGGCCGGCATCAGCAGCACCGAGAGCACGATCATCAGCGGATAGCTGATGTTGGCGGTCAGGTGATACCACGCTTCGATCTTGGCGCGCAGCGGGGCGTCAGACCGGAAGACCCGGGGAAGAATCTTTTTCGAGGTCTGGATGAGGCCCTTGGCCCAGCGCTGCTGCTGGGTCTTGAAGGCGGTCATCTCGATGGGCACTTCGGCCGGGCACTCGACATCCTGCAGATATTTGAACTTCCAGCCGAGGATCTGGGCGCGGTAGCTGAGGTCGGTGTCCTCGGTCAGGGTGTCGTGCTGCCATCCTCCCGCTTCGCCGATCACGCAGGTGCGCCACATGCCCGCAGTGCCATTGAAATTGAAGTAGAGGTCGGAGCGCGAGCGCGCGCCGTGCTCAAGGACAAAGTGGCCGTCGAGCAGAATGGCTTCCACCTGGGTGAGAAACGAGTAGTCGCGGTTCAGATGCGTCCACCGGGTCTGCACCATGCCGATCTGCGCATCGGCGAAGTGGTCGATGACGCGGAGGAGCCAGTCGCGCGGCGGGACGAAGTCAGCGTCGAAGATGGCGACAAATTCGCCTTTGGCGACTTTGAGCCCTTCGTGGAGAGCCCCCGCCTTGTATCCGGTACGGTCGGTGCGATGCAGGTAGACGATGGGGTGGCCCAGAGATCGGTACCGCTGAACGATGCCTTCAGCGACCATCTTCGTCTCGTCGGTCGAATCGTCGAGCACCTGGATATCGAGGAGTTCGCGCGGATAGTCGAGGTTGCAGACTGACTCGATGAGGCGATCGATGACGAACTGCTCGTTAAAGATGGGAAGCTGAACCGTGACGCGCGGCAGCTGCTCGAAGTGGTGGGTGGGCTCGTGCGTCGCGTTCTTCCGGTGGTGGTAGTACTGCCAGACCAGCTTGTAACGGTGCAGGCCGTAGACAGAGAGAACGATCATCACCAGGAAATAGGGCGTCAGCAGCAGCGTGTCGAAGGAAAAGAGCTGCCAGTGGTAGAGGTTCTGGAAGGTGTGATCGCCATAATGGGTGCGCAGATAGTGGCGAAAGTCGTTCTTGACGTAGAACAGGGCGAGGGTCTGGCCCAAAGATGAAACGAATTGCGGGATCGCGGCAGTCAGCAGGGCGATGGACATGAAGCGGTGGCGAGGCCGAACGGCTTGGGCTCACCGACATTGTAACCAGTTGCCGCGCCACTCCCGGGTGACGAAGCGCACGGAGTCGGTGGCGGGCAAATCCGGCTGGCGAAACCGGGTCGCCGGCGCCGGATGCCGGTCGTTCCTGTCTTGCGTGGAGCAGGACCGCCCGCCGGAGACGAGAGGGCGACCCCCTGGCGATCAGCGTCGGCCGAAGCGGTAGACCATGCCCAGAGCGGCGCCGCGGTTCTCTTTAAAAGTGCTGTTGTAGTCCGTGAAGAGGTCGTTGGCATTGAAGCGAAAGGCCAGGGCCGGCCCGAGGTTGTAGTCGGCGGAGACGCCGGCATCCACGTTCAGGGCGGTGGAGTCGGTGAACAGCCCGATCAGCTGCGGAGGCAGGCCGTTGGTGCCGGTCCCGAAGTTGCCGTGTCCCGCTCCAACCAGGCCCTGCGCGGTCCACGACCAGTGCTGGCCGCGGAAGAACCGATAGGTCGGCCCACCAAGGAAGGTGTACTGGCTGATGCTGGGGTTGTAAACCGAGTACGGATTGGGGCCGACGTACGAGGTTCCGTAGTACCCGCGGAAGTCCGCCGTAAGGCCCAGATTGCCGTAGCGGAAGTCGGTGATCCCGATTTGCCAGCCGGCCTCGTTCATCCGCTGCAGAGATTTGCCCGGGCTGAAGCGCAGATACGCCCCCCCGAAGTTCAGCTCATATTTGTGGCTGTAGGTGTCCGCAATGATCTGACGCACACGGATCTTCCGGCGCGCGTTGACGCGAGCCTGCGCTTCGCGCAGAACCTGCGCGCGCTGTTCAGGGCTGGTCTCCTGCAGCGCCGGCTGGTTCGACTCCGGGGGCACGATGGGTGCCGGCGAGGTCTGGGCAGGATTCTGGTTCTGCGGCGGGTTCTGGTTCTGAGACGGCTGACCGCTGTCTTGAGCACCCAGGGTGAGAGGAACAAAAAGAAGGACCACCAGAAGCGGATACAGAGTGTATCCGAGAGACTTGCGCCAATCCATGAACCTGAACGCCTCCACTACCCGTAACAAGGAAGATTGCTCTCTGTATTAAATCACTTGCGGGGCCAGGAGCGGGGGGCCATTTCCTCACCGGCCCGGGAAGCCTCCTTTGCAGAAAGTTCATGAGCATGCAAGGATGCCGCAAAGGGTAGTTGTTATCTTCCGCAACTGAGGCAGGTGCACGTCGAATGAAATTCCTCTTTGGGCTGATTCTGGGCCTTCTCATTCTTCCGCTGTGTGCGTGGATTTACTTCCAGGTGGGGCATCCCCCGGTCGCGGTGGCCGACAAACCCTTCCCGTTCGAGAGGCAGATCGTGCGCGAGCCGCTCCACGCACGCATCGATGCGGAGATGCCGAAGAGCGCGCCCATCGACGCCAGCGAGGCGAACCTCGCGGCCGGTGCGCAGATCTATCGCGAGCAGTGCGCGGCCTGCCACGGTCTTTCCGGCCATCCTTCTGACTTCGGCTCGCACATGTATCCCCACGCCCCCCAGCTCTGGGCGCGCCACAGCCACGGCGATGTGGTGGGGGTGAGCGACGATCCGGCAGGCGAAACGGAATGGAAGGTGGCGAACGGCATCCGTCTCACCGGCATGCCCTCGTTTGAGAAGATCCTCAACCCCACCCAGATCTGGCAGGTCAGCCTCCTGCTGAAGCAGGCTGCGGGCCCGCTGCCGCCCGGGGTGGTCAAAATCGTCCAGCAGCCGCTGGATTTCAGCCTGCCCGCGGAAGCGCCGGCGACCGTTCCGTCCCGCTAGATCACACCCGCGGTCCCAGGGCCGGCGTCACTCAGTACTTCGAGCGCAGCGTATACGTCAGCCCCGTCGTGAATTCGAACGAATTCCGCTTTGTCGGTGGAACCGCCGCGGGCGGATCGTTCAGATAGCTGTCGTCCGAGCCAACCGAGAACGCCAGTCTCCTGAAGAACGGCATGGTGAGCGAGTCGGTTTCACTCGCTGAATAGGCGTACGGGTTGTTGTACGCCGGAATCCACGAAACCTGCTGCTTAAACTGCACCTTGAGCGGAAGCTTCGCCGCCCACGTGCCGTTCAGCGTGGAACCGATCAGGTTCTGGTTCTGGCCCGCAGGCGCGTCGATAAACGTCTGCCCTTCATATTGCAGCGTCGACTTGAGGTCCAGTTCCTGTGTGGGACTCTTGATCGCGGTCCAGCCCAGCCCCGCGCCATAAATCTGCTGCAGGTCCAGAGCCTGGGAGAAGTTGTGGTCGAAGGCGACCTGCCCAAGAACGTAAACCCGCGGCGAAAAATAGTTATCCCGCTCCGCGTCGGCGTGGTAAATCGAGCTCTTCGAGCTGCTGGCCGGCGTCATCACCCCGTCGCTGGAGTAAGCCGGCTGGATGATTTTGCCGAACGAGCCGCTGAAATCAAGTGAGGTCCGGTTGTGCGTCTCCAGCCAGCTCACCGTGGGCGCGGTGCGCGTGAGCGATACCGAACCCGCAAATGTGTACTGCTCCTGAGTCGCCTGGACCACCGTCGCCCCCGCCGTGATGTTGCCGTTCCATCCCGCCAGGATTCCGGGATGCCCGGCGATCTGCTTGCGCAGCGTCGTCTCGTCCACGATGTAAACCGCGTTTTTCACCGGAATCGGGGCGATGGTCGCTCCGGTCTCCGGATGAACGGTGATCAGCTGATCGGCGACCGAGAGCGTGCCCTCCGGAATGCCCGCGGGCAGGTGGCCCGGATGCAGAAGCACGCCTTTAGAGATCACGATCAGCCGCGAGCCGGTGTGCAGCTCGCGAATCTTGTCCCACTTAACCGTAATATCGCCAACAACTTCGCTGTGGAAGACCACTTCATTGCCCACGACCCGCACCAGCGTGCCGGTGAGATGGTCGCCGTTGGTAAACGTCACGGAGTCCAGCGCGGGCTGGGTCTTGTGCGCGGCGCCCCCGGAGCCGTCCCCCGCCGCCCCGGCAGCCGCAATGTCCGCAGCGCAGGCGACGACTGGAACCACGATCAGAAGGGCAGACAGGAAGAGGTTTCGAAAACGAGAAAACCGTACAAGCTTAAGAAAAGAAATGCGTAAGCACATGCGCAGCGAAAGCTCCAGGCAAACCGTTCAAAGGGAACAGAGGATCAAAAGGGGCTCCTTCGATGGTACAGGAGCCGGGTGAGGGAATCGGGCCCGCCGGTCCCCCATCCCGTATCAGAAAAGGTTCCCAAAGGGACGCGCAGCCGGGGTTGCTGTAGGAGGACCTGTGACCCAAATCACGGAAACATCCATGCGTGGGACCGTATGCTTCCCAATATAGGAGCGAAATGGTCGCAATTGCGCTATTATCGGGTATTGGAGCCGAGGCCGCGGACGCCGTCGATGAGGATTTCGACCTGTCCGGAGCGTGGAAGTTGAGTCTGCTGAGCGAATTGCCCATTGGGACGGTAGGGGTGGTGGAAGCCCTGGAACTGCCAGGGGAGGTCCAGCATCACTTAATGCACATGGGCTTTGTTCCGGAGGCGCGAGTCGTGGTGGTCCGAAAGGCGCCTGCGGGCGATCCCACGGTTTATGCGATTGACGGCTTTGAAGTGGCGCTCCGGCGCGAAACGGCTCAGGCGATTCGCGTGCGCGAATATGACAGCCTGAATCCAGGAAAACGATGAGCGACTGCTGCAGCACGGCGACGATTGAGGTTCCTGTTGAGCCGCGGGTTGCGGGCAAGATTCGCACGGTCGCCCTGGTTGGGCCGCCCAATTCCGGAAAATCGACATTATTCAATCGCCTGACCGGCCTCCGGCAAAAGGTCGCCAACTACCCTGGCGTCACTGTGGAGCAGCGGGTTGGCCGCCTCAGCGGCATTGGCCGCAGCGACCTCACTCTGATCGATCTGCCCGGCATCTACGGGCTCGACACGTATTCCGAAGACGCGCGCGTCGCCGTGGACGTCCTGCGCGGCGAAATGCCCGGAACGCCCGCGCCCGACGCCATTCTGCTCGTCCTCGACTCGCTGCATCTCCGCCGTCAGCTCATGCTCGCGGCCCCCGTACTCGCTCTGGGACTGCCGACTCTCGTTCTGCTCAACATGAGCGACCTGATGGAAGCGCGCGGCGGCCGGGTGGATACACTCGCCCTGGCGCAGGAGCTGGGCGTGCCCGTCGCAAAGATCAGCGCAACGCGCGGCACCGGCCTCGACTCTGTAACCCAGTTCCTGAACAAAAAAGCTGAGCCCGAACCGGAGCTCACGGCGTCGCGGATTGAGCTGCCCGTGGTTGGCAATCCACGCTCCTACCGGCAGTGGGCCACAGGCATCAGCACCCGCACCAAATACAAAGCGCCCCTCTCGTCCCAGTGGACCAGGCGCATCGACGGCATCCTGCTGCACAAGGCCTGGGGTCCGCTGATCTTTCTCGCGGTCGTCTTCGCGGTCTTCCAGGTGGTCTTCGCCATAGGCCAGCCGCTCAGTGACGGTTTTGGCGATGTGCTGAACCTCGCGGGCGATAAAGTCGGCCTGCTCATGGGCCACGGCTGGGTGGAGTCGCTGCTGATCGACGGCGTCTGGCGCGGCGTGGCTTCCGTTCTTGTTTTCCTCCCCCAGATCCTTCTGCTCTTCCTGTTCATCGGCGTCCTCGAGGACTCGGGCTATCTGGCCCGCGCCGCTCTCATTGCCGATCGCGTCATGCGCTCCATCGGCCTCAACGGGAAAGCCTTCATCCCGCTCCTCTCTGCCTACGCGTGTGCAGTGCCGGCCATCATGGCCACGCGGACTATCGAGAACAAGCGCGACCGTTTCGCCACCATCCTGGTCACGCCGTTTATGACGTGTTCCGCGCGCCTGCCTATCTACATGCTCATGATCGCGGCGTTTATTCCCAATAAGCCGATCCTCGGCGACTTCCTCGGCATGCGCGCAGCGGTCATGCTGTCGCTCTACGTCCTCGGATTCCTGGCGGCCCTGGGCACCGCGCGTCTTCTGAAGTCTTCGATCCTCAAGGCCTCCTCAGCGCCGTTCATTCTGGAGCTGCCGCAGTATCGCCTGCCTACCGTCCGCTCGCTCAGCCTGCGCCTCATGGATCGCGGCAAAGTCTTCCTCAAGCAGGCGGGCACCGTCATCCTTGCGGTCACCATGGTTCTCTGGGTGCTCAGCCATCTGCCTGCGGGAACCAGCCTCGGCGAAAGCCTCATCGGTCGCGTAGGGCACTTCATCGAGCCGGCCATCCGGCCGCTCGGATTCAACTGGAAGATCGGCATCGGCCTGCTGACCTCAGTGATGGCTCGCGAGGTGATCGTCGGCACCCTCGGCACGCTCTACGGAGCCGATCCGGCCACGCAGTCCCTCGGCCTGCAGGCTGCGCTGCGCCACGATTTAACCCTCGGCGGAGCCATGGCCCTGGTCGTCTTCTTCGCCTTCGCCCTGCAATGCACCTCGACGCTGGCCATCGTGCGCCGCGAGACCAACAGCTGGAAGTGGCCCGCCCTCCAGTTCTGCTACATGGGCGTTCTCGCCTACCTGGCCGCCCTGGCCACCAACCAGGCCATCCTCGCGTTCATGCGGTAAGCGGGAAGCGGATCGCTTCTCTCGCCCGAACATCCCTCATCGAAAAGTGGTCCGTCGTTTCGACCTCGGGTATGACTTTGCACCCTGCGAAGAGTCCTCGCTTTGAAGGGGCTCGGCTTCAGCCGTGCCGTAAGTGCCGCGCAAAGGGTCCGGCTTCAGCCGCTGAGGGATGCCTTTCTCCAATCCGCAATTTTCCGCAGGCTTTTCGCCGCGCCGCACAAATACCTTCCTGAGGGGCTCTGGTGTACGGTGGGGAGCAACTCCTGGAGGCCCACCCAATGAAGCGCCGATGGATCGCTACAGCCGCGCTGACCGCGTGCGTCTGCCTCGCCGCGTCCGCCGCGCCACGCGGCAACCCCGCACCATCCGACCAGCAGCAGATCCGCCACCTGATCGCCCGCTATGTGGAAGCCGTCAACGCAGCCAGCCCCGCGCTGGCCAATCAGGTCTGGTCCCATTCGCCCGAAGTCTCGTTCATCTATCCCCTCGGAGAAGAGCACGGCCTCGATGCGATCGACCGCGACGTCTTCGAAGAGGCGATGGGGCAGACCTTCACAAAGCGCGACCTGCAGCCGGGCGAGCTGGTCATTCATGTCTACGGCGACACGGCATGGTCGGAATTTCACTGGGTCTTCCACGCGACTCTGCGAAAAGATGGATCACCCGTCGTCTCCAGGGGCGTGGAGACGCAGATCTATCGCCGCGAGCAGGGCCGCTGGCTGATCGTGCACGTGCACTATTCGGGCGAGATGGTTACCGGTACGTCGACCGCACCATAAACCTCCGGCCTCCTGCTGCCGGTTAGATCCCGATGCCGATGGAGTACGCTGGTTCCCGTGAAAAAACTGGCCAATCGCTGGATCGTGTGTTGCACCGCCCTCCTTTTTCCCGTCCTGCTGTGGGCGCAGCCGGCCAAAAAAGGCTTCGTGCATACCCAGGGAACGCAGCTGGTGGACGGTAGCGGCCATCCGCTGCTGCTGCGCGGCATCAACCTGGGCAACTGGTTCGAAGTGGAGGGCTACATGTTCCACTTCGACGGCGGACCGCAGTCCCCCCGCGAGATCGAGGACCTGACCCGGGAGCTGCTCGGTCCGGCCAAAGCCGAGCAGTTCTGGCAGCAGTGGCGCGCCAACTACATCACTGAAGCGGACATCGACCGCATCCACGCCATGGGCTTCAACTCCGTGCGCGTGCCCCTGCACTGGAAGTTCTTCTCGAGCGACGACAGTGAAGGGTTCAAACTTCTGGACCAACTCGTCGCATGGGCGAAGAAGGACGGGATCTACGTCATCCTCGACATGCACTGCGCCCCTGGCGGCCAAACCGGAGCCAACATCGACGACAGCTATGGCTATCCCTGGCTCTTCGTCAGTCCCGAGGCCCAGCAGGCGACGGCAACCGAGTGGCGGCGCATCGCCCAGCACTATGCGAAGAACCCAACCGTCCTCGGCTACGACCTGCTGAACGAGCCCATCCCGCAATATCCTGCGCTCGCGCCGCTGCGCAGGGAACTGGAGCCGGTGTATCGCAGGATTGCCGGCGCGATTCGCACCGTCGACAAGAATCACGTCCTGATCCTCGGCGGCGCCACCTGGGACACGAACTTCAGGGTCTTCGGCCCGCCCTTCGACCCGAACGTGATGTACACCTTCCACAAGTACTGGACGAAGCAAACCGACGCGAGCGTGATCCAGGAGTACCTGGATTTCCGCAAGCAGAATAATGTGCCGATCTGGGCCGGGGAGACGGGCGAGAACACCGACGCCTGGGTGCAGGCCTTCCGCGAAACCCTCGAGGCAAACCAGGTCGGCTGGGCCTTCTGGACCTACAAGCGGATGGACGCGACCCCCTGCGTGGTGACCTTTGACCGCCCCGAGCACTGGGACGAGATTGTCGCCTTCGCCAAGCTGCCCCGCGACATGGCGGACGCCGAAAAGAGGATCGCCGCGCGCCCCCCGCAGGCCGAAATCGACGCGGCCTTTGACGATCTCCTGCAGAAGATCCGCTACGACCATGAGCGTGTGAACACCGGCTACGTGCAGGCCCTGGGAATGAACGTCCCGTCATCGGCTGCGGCACAGTAGGAGCGGCACAGCAAAAGTGGCCGCACCAGGAATGGTGCAAAAGGCCAAAAGGAAGGTAATACCCAAAAGGTATTACCCTCGAAGTCCAGCACAATGAATTACTTGCCCTCTACCCACCGGGGGGGGTGTGCCATTTTTCGGCTTACCGCTGAACGTGCGGATTGTGTTTGTCGCGGTAAATCGCCCGCGAAGTGCGGTTCTGTCGCCGATTGAGCGTGGCGCGATCCGCGCGCGTCAGATGGCCGTTGTCCGCGCGGCGCATCGCGTGCTCCTCGTGGTTGATCGAGGCTTCGCGCCCTTCAAGGCGACCCGTTTCGCCGGCCGTCAACTGGCCGCTGTGAACGCCCTGAGCAATGCGCCCCTGCTGATTGCCTTTGCGCTGTTGGATGGTCGGCGCAGTTTGCGCCATCGCAACGGTGGTCGAAAGAGCCAGAACGGTAGTAACCAGCATGGTGAGTTTCATCGTGGGTCTCCTTTGCGCGACCGGGCTTGCGATCCTGCTGCCCGTCGCCTTACGAAAGAAAAGGACCCAGCATGTCGGATCGAGTTGCCCACAACTTTTCCGGGCCAGCGGCGTTGCCGGCTTTACTTGCGGAGCAGCGGCAGCAGCAGCGGTAAGAAATGCTCAGCGAGCAGCTCAGCGCCCTTCGCCGTCGGATGAACGCCGTCGTCCTGAATGGCGCCGGGAACCGTGTAAATGCCCGCGTAAAGCTCCGGCAGCAGCGGCACGTGATACTTTGCCGCGATCAGCCGGTACGTCTCATCAAACTGGCGGATGTAGTCGGCGCCGTAATTTGGCGGAAGCGTGATCCCGGCCAGCAGAACCTTGCTGTGCGAGCGCAGCAGCGTGGCGACAATCGTGTCGAGATTGCGGCGCGTCGAGTCGATGGGAATGCCGCGCAAGCCGTCATTACCGCCGAATTCGACGATGGTGACCGCGGGATGAAGGCCGAGGACGTCTTTTAAGCGGTCGACTCCGTCTTTGCTGGTATTGCCGCTGATGCCGGAGTTAACGACCTTGTAATGGAAGCCGCGAGCATCGAGGAGCGTTTGAAGGTCGGCAGGATATGCGTGAGCGGGATCGATGCCATGTCCGGCCGTGATGCTGTCGCCAAAGCAGTCGAGCACCGGCGCTGAATCGGCCGCGGGAACGGGACGATGCTGCGCCGCGTACAGAGAGAAGGAGAGGACGAAGACGGCGATGAGAGTCGCAGGGCGGCGCAGCACAGCCTTAGTCTAGCAATGAGGGAATCGGCGGCTGGCCATAGAATTCTACATAGGTACAAGCGGCCAACGAAGCGTGGGCAGGAGAGCGAATGATTGAAGTGCGGGGACTGAAGAAGTCCATACGGAACGGGTCCAGAGTAGTGGAGATTCTGCGGGGGATCGATCTCGTGATCCCGCGCGGCCAGTTTGCCGCGATCATGGGCGCAAGCGGCAGTGGCAAGAGCACGCTGCTCGGTCTGCTCGCCGGCCTGGATTCGCCATCGGAAGGAGAAGTGATCCTCGACGGTGTCACAATCAGCGCGCTCGAAGAAGACAAGCTGGCGGAGGTGCGAGGACGCCGCATCGGATTCGTCTTCCAGTCCTATCAGCTCATCCCGACGCTGACGGCGCTCGAAAACGTCATGCTGCCCTACGAGCTGAATGCCCGCGGCGATGCGCGGAAGAAAGCCCAACCGCTGCTCGAAGCCGTCGGCCTTGCGGACCGTCTGCATCATTACCCGGTCCAGCTGTCGGGCGGCGAGCAGCAGCGTGTCGCTCTGGCGCGTGCCTTCGTCCTGGAGCCGCCGGTGGTTCTGGCCGACGAGCCGACCGGCAACCTCGATTCGGTGAACGGTCAGCACGTGCTGGCGCTGCTGGGCGAGCGCCAGCGCGAGTCGCAGACAACGCTGGTCCTGGTCACGCACGATCCGCAGATCGCAGACCGTGCTGACCGCCGCATCGTCCTGAAAGACGGAGTCGTTGTAGCCGACGAACTCAGAGCTCCGGGACTGACGGCGGATGCTCCGGTTGTCGAGGCCCGGCGATGACGAGCAGCGAAACTCCTCGCAAGCAGGCGCTGCCGTGGGCGACCGCGGCGAAGATCGCGTGGCGAGAACTGCGCGCAGGCAAGGCGAAGTTCCTGTTCGTGCTGCTGTCGGTAGCCGTCGGCGTGGCGGCTCTCACCGGCGTGCGGGGTTTCAGCCAGTCATTCCAGCGGGCATTGCTGCTCCAGGCGCGGAGCATCATGGCGGGCGATCTGTCCGCGCGCATGTTCCGCCAGGCGACCCCGACAGAACAGAACCAGCTGCAGGCGCTGGCGCCGGAAGGTGTCCGCGAGACGGTCGTAACGGAAACCGTCTCGATGGCCATGGTCCAGGGCGATCCGGTCCCTCTGCTCGTCAGCCTGAAGGCAGTCAACCCGCAGGAGTATCCGTTCTACGGAACCGTGGTGCTCAACCCGGCGGGCAGTCTCCGCGATGCGCTCAACGACAACACCGTCGTGGTCGATGACAATCTCCTCGTGCGCCTGCGGACGCAGGTGGGCGCGCAGCTGAAGATCGGCGGCAGATGGTTCCGCATCGCGGCGGTGATCGAGAAGGAGCCCGACCGCATGACCGCGGGAGTGGGGCTCGGCCCGCGCGTCATGATGACCCGCCAGGCGATGGACGAGACCGGCCTGCTGCAACCGGGAAGCCGCGCCACGGAGCGCTATCTGTTCGCGCTGAATGACAAGCTGAAAGTCGCCGACGTGCGCGCGCAGATTGAAAAGATCCTGCCGGACGCACAGGTGACGGACTTCCGCGAAACGAGCCCGGCGCTGACCCAGGGCGTGGATCACGCGACGGGCCTGCTGAGCCTGATCTGCCTCGTGGCGATGGTGCTGGGCGCGATCGGCGTGGGCATGGCGATGCGCGCGCACCTGCAGCAGCGGATCGAAATTCTGGCGATCATGAAGTCGATCGGAGCGCGGTCCGCGGACATTCTCCGCATCTATTTGATCCAGACACTGTTCCTTGGAACCGCCGGCGCGCTCATCGGCGTGGTGCTGGGCCTGGGCGTGGAGTACGCCTTCCCGTCGCTGCTGGGCCGGCTGCTGCCACTCCGTCCGGAGATTCGCCTGCCGCTCAATCCAGTGCTCGCTGCGCTGGGCACCGGCATCCTCACTACCGTGCTCTTCTGCCTGCCGCCGCTGCTCGATGTGCGCAGCGTGCGGCCGAACCTGGTACTGCGACGCATGGTGGAGTCCGGTGGCGGTGGCGTCAGTGGATGGTGGGGCTGGCTGAAGGAGCACAAGCTGCAGATGGGCTCCATTGTCGTCATTCTCGCCGGGCTGGGCGGAATCGCCGCGGCGCTCTCGGAGTCATGGCTGGTGGGGAAGTGGTTTGCCGTCTGTCTGACCGGACTGCTGGTCTTCATCCTGGGACTCTCGGCGGCGACCCTGCGCGGCCTGCGCGCCTTTTTGTCACGGACCCGGTTGCATTTGCATTCGGCCCTGCGGCATGGGCTGGCGAATCTGTACCGGCCCGGAAATCAGTCCGCCGCGGTGCTGGCTGCACTCGGTGCGGGCGTGATGCTGATCCTGAGCGTTTTTCTCATGCAGCGCTCGATCGTAAACGCGTTGCATGAAGACGTGAAGCCGGACACGCCAAACGTCTTCCTCGTCGACATGAGCACCGACGAGCTGCCGGGCATCCGCGCTGAGCTGAAAAAGACACCCGGTGTGATCGGTGATCTCGAGGCGATCCCGATTGTGGCCGCGCGCCTGGATTCGATCGACGGAACGCCCGTCGACGACCTGAAAGTGAAGAATTACCCCAAACGGCTGCTGCGGTCCGCCACACTGTCCTGGTCGGAGACGCTGCCGTCGGGCACAAAGCTGGCGGAAGGGAAGTGGTGGACGGCGCAGACCGGTGCTCCCGATACCACAGCCTCCCCGCCGCACGATCTTGCCGTGGTGGACCACGTAGCGAAACGCCTGAACCTGAAGGTGGGCTCGCATGTGACGTTCATCGCCGGCGAGACGAAGATTCCAGTGACAGTGACGGCAATCTACAAGATCGAGGGCGAGCACGCCTTCGCGCGCAGCGAGTTCATTCTGCCGCAGGCGTTGCTCCAGGATCAGCCGGTCGTCTGGTACGGAGACATACATACCCGGCCCAGTGCGATTCCGGCGATCGAGCGCGCGTTGTTTGCGGCCTATCCCACCGTCACCGTCATCAACATTGCCGACATTCTGACGACCATTCAGGGCGTGGTCGATCAGATCACGATCGTGATCCGGTTTCTGGCCGGGTTCTCGATCCTGTCCGGCCTCATCATTCTCGCGTCGAGCGTGGCCAGTACCCGGTTCCGGCGAATGCGGGAAGTGGTTGTGCTGAAGACGCTGGGGGCAACTCGCAATCGAATTGCGGCGGTCTTCAGCGTGGAGTTTCTGGTGCTGGGGTTGCTCGCCGGCGCGGTCGGCGCGCTGTTTGCCAACGTCCTGTCGAGGATCCTGCTGCATCGCATGGACGTCGTCTTCCAGCGCGACATCCGGGGCACGTTGACAGCGGTGGTTGGGACAGCAGTCCTGGCGGTGGCCACCGGCTGGATCGCCAGCTTCCACATCCTCGGACAGAAACCGCTCGAGGTCCTGCGCGAGGAGTGACGCGGCTTCCGGCGTGACAGCCGCATACGCGGCATTCCTTCGGAACGTTGACCGTAATCGGCCCGCCCGATACTATGAAACAGCGGCACTTGAGGCGTCAACGCCTTGCGCCGACCTACCTGGAAGACTGCCCCCTCGTTCAACGGCAGGACAGCTGACTCTGGATCAGCATATCGGGGTTCGAATCCCTGGGGGGCAGCCAATTAGAATCAACAACTTACGCTTCCTATCCCTCCCGAAAACGCCTCTG